>Ga0265336_10000043_pt1 | contig 132135 bp, 141 predicted proteins | sample 42119metaG_FD_193583 | JGI IMG/M metagenome (GOLD analysis project Ga0265336, IMG submission 193583) | Rhizosphere microbial communities from Carex aquatilis grown in University of Washington, Seatle, WA, United States - 4-21-19 metaG | ecosystem: Host-associated > Plants > Roots >... | reverse complement strand
CGCCGAATCAACGAAGGCAAGACCAAGCGAGAAGCCATGAGATCCCTCAAGCGATACCTCTCCCGCGACATCTACCAACACTTCGCAAAAACGCCCTTGACAACATAGAAGCATCCAACGAATTGCGTCACCGCTGTCAGCACCAGTCCGCGCTCCAGCGTCCCACGTTGCGCCGACCCGCCCGACGCGCACGGCGACGCTGCCTGTCGAGCGGATCGAGCTGCTCGTCATCGTGCTCGCAGCGGTCATCGACATCCGGCTCTCCGTCGATGGGCTCAGCCCACTCGTATAGGCAGTACGTCGCGGAGCCCAATCTCCGTGCGGTGCGTTCCAGTCGCTCGGCCAGCTCAAACCACACATCAGAGGGCGCGCCGCTATCGAGCAGAGCGCTCGCGTCGGCAAGCAACTCACACAGAGCATCGCGGAAACGCTCGATCTCCTGAGCAGCAAGAACTTGGGCATTGCGCCACTCCTGATGCTGCGGCGACTCTGGCAGCTCAACCTCACCGGCCCGCCGCAGCCTCCTGCGACCAGCAGAGGTAAGCGAGAACTGCTCAATGCTGCGAACACGCGAGCGCTCTACCGCCCCTGCCTGCACAAGCTCAAATATCTGGGTCCGGACACGGCGAGAGCGCCTTGGTATTCCGAGGTGCTCGAAAATGCTCCAGATCGGCACTACCGGACGGACACGGTGCCGCACGGCTCGATCGATCGCGGCCAACACCGTCACGTCGGAGATGGGGCTGGTACTCATCGGTTCCTCCTGTTGTCGGAGGCTCCGGGAGGACTGCTCAGGGCGAACGAGGCATCCCCGGTCCCGCTAGGGTGCCCATGCGCCGGGAGTTCGCGCTCTCGGTGCCACGCCCGGGGCGGTGTCAGCCGCGCCCGGGCACTATTTTGCGGTTAGCAGCAAACCTAGCACTTGGCTGGGACGTAAAGTCTGCCGATCTGCATCAAGCGATGGACGATCAACCCGCAAGCGCCATCCAGGCCTCCCAACTCGCTCTCGGGCGAGCACTCCGCCAACTTCGCCAACAGGCCGGACTTACCCAAAGGGAGCTCGCCGATCGAGCTGGCGCCGACGACACCTACATCTCCCAAGTCGAGACGGGACGACGTGACATCCGCTGGTCCACCATCACCCGACTCCTCAACGCCCTCGACGCCAACATCGCCGACCTCGCCGCCGAGATCCGACAACGCACGCCACGCACAAAATCTCAAACAGACTAGATGCACGGCCCAGCAATCGCTGTGCGATCACTGTGTCCGTTCGCACCACACGAGGCCGGTCTTTACGCATCCAGGAGGTACCGAACAGGGACCGATCGGTACCCCGTGCATCTAGTCCGTTTTTCTGCCAGCCTGCTGGGGACCGGGAGCTTGCTCCGTGAACCGGGTGCTGGTTCGCGGCTCGCAGCAATCCGGGCCCGCATCGCGCTTTACGAATGGTGCTGGCGCGACTACAATCACGATACCGATGGCGGCACCCGACGCACACACCCCGAGCACAGCAAAGAGCGACACGCTGCGCGACGACCCCGACTTCGAGCGGGCCCTCAGCGAGGTCCAGCGCGCCCTGGACGAGCAGCACGTCGTCTATGTGGACACGGCCCCCCTGATCAGAGCGCTGCTCCAACGCGGGCCGCTCGAGTTGAAGCGGGTCGGCGAGATCGCCGGGCTTGACCCCTCAGAGGTCAACACGGGACTCGCTCGACTGCAGGATCTCGGCATGGTCTCGCACGCCGACACGGGCGGCAGCGACCTCATCAGCCTCACCGCCGTCGGTATCGCGGCCGCCGGCTAAACCGCCTGTGTCCAACGGGGAGATCGCGGAACTAGCGGTCATCGTGCTGATCGGTCTCGGAGGTGGAGCGCTTGAGCTCGCCGCCGGCCAGCCGCGCGCGGGACGGCTGATTATCACCACCGGCGCAGGCCGATGGTACCTCGCGCTCAGCGCGCTCGGCGGGGCAGCCGCGTTCGGGCTGGTCCTCGGATTCGGCGTGAAGTTCGGCGCCCACCAAAGCATCGCGCGCGTGCTGGCATGCGGGCTGGGCGCCGGGGCGGTGCTCCGCAGCGGCCCGATCGGGCACAGTGGTGCCAGAGTTCCCGCCCAGCAGCTCGCGCGGATCCGCGAACAGTTCATCAAGGTCGACCTACCACGGGAGATCGCGGCGCGCGACGCCAAGCGAGCACGCAAGCTAGTGCGGGGCCTTGACTGGTCGCGCGCCACCGCGCTGTCCACAGCATGCCTGTACATCAGCGGCAAACCCAGGACAAGCACCTCGCTCGGTAAGGTCGCCGAGCGCGTCGCGCTGCTGGAGAACACCGGGATGGGAGATTCGGACGGACAGGTGAAGCTCAACGCACTCGCATGCGAGCTGATTGAGACCTACGGTGAGAGGATCCTCGCACAGGCCGTCGAGAACCTGCGCGTGTAAGCCCGCCACGTGAGATTCCGCGGCGCAGGTTCGGCTAGCGGCACTTCTGCGGCTTGCACGCGGTGCGCTTGCATTTGGCTGCGTCCGCGGAAATCCAAGTGTCCTTCGGCGGCTCCCCGAACGCACGACGGTAACGGTCGATGGTCTCGACGTACGCGTCTTGGAGATCCCTTGCGTCGTCCTCGCCCCGCATCCCGAAATACGGAAAATGGTCGAGGAAGCGACCAAAGATCGCCTCGCAGTCGGCGCGGTAGGCGGCCGTATCAAGGATGTGCTGATGCCACATCTCGTCGACGATCTTGCAAGGCACCACGTCCATATCGGGAAACGCGAGATGCAATGCAAGGAACTTGCGGTACTCGGCCTCGAGCAGATCGAGTCGATCCATTCCGTAGCTCTTGCCCTCCTCGGGGTCCGCGAGCTTCATGCGGATGTTCGACAGGTCGAGCAGTCCGTCGAGACGCCCAAGAGCCTCGACGGCGGAAGGTGCGGTGGCGGTAGGCATCAGAGGTCTCCTTGTCGTCTTCAGATCCACACCCAATCATTGCAAACCCTCCGACGATGCCCGGTGAACCCGAGATGCGTGCGTCAGATCCGCGCGCTGGTCGTCCCCGGTGCCTTCTAGGCTCCCGAACGCCAGGTTCCCACCTTGACCGCGCCCAAGCACACAGACGAGCAGGAGGAGCCGATCGAGCGATGCTCGCATGAGGCGTGTCGCGGCGCGCGGATGGAGGGGTCGAACTGCGTCGGACACGCGAGTGACAAGGAGCTCTGCGTCGCCGTCGAGCGCTGGAGTGAGGGCCGCCTACTTGACGCGCGTGATGCCAGGATCGACAGCGACTGCCTCCGGCGTCTGCTCGGCGCGATGAAAAGCGAGAGCGTTGAGCAGGCCCTCGCAACCCGCGAACGCGAGCGGCCTAGAGCAACTGCCTGTGGGCAGGTGCGTTTCGATCGAGCGACCTTCTTGGGCGACGCGAGTTTCAACGAGGCCACGTTCGCCGGCAGCGCGCGCTTCGACCATGCGACGTTCGCGGGCTCTGCTGATTTCCGCGATGCGACGTTCCGCGAGCACGCCGACTTCGACGGCGTCACGTTCGCCGAGCGAGCCGATTTCACCAAGGCAATCTTCGAGGATCACGCAGGATTCCAGGGGGCAACGTTCGACGGCAGCGCACGGTTCGACGGCGCCAAGTTCAGGAGCTACGCGGACTTCGAAGACGCGAAGTTCAACAGCGACGCGCACATGAACGGCGCCACCTTTCAAGGCGCGCACCAATTCGGCCCGTTCACCGCGAAGGACACGCTCGTGCTCGATGAGTGTCTGTTCACGGAACACGTCACCGTTGACGCCACCGCAAAACACGTGTCAGCCCGCTCGACAATCTTCACCGACGGCGTCAGCTTCTCCCTCAGCTCCCGTGACATACGGCTGGACTGCGCCGATTTCGGCCGCGCCTCGACGCTTTTCCACGCCACGATCGACGCCGGCGAGAAGCCAAGGCTTACGACACTCCGAAACGCCCAGGTGGCGGGCCTCTCGATCTCCGGTATCGACCTCACGCGCTGCCGCTTCTACGGGGCGCACGGGCTGCAGTCGCTCACGATCGAGCCGAGCTGCATATGGCCACACACGCCAAAGAAAGGATTGTGCGTCGACCGCGAGATGATCTTCGAGGAGCAGGCATGGCGTGTTCGCGAGAAGGAGCGCCGCGCAAGCAGATACAAGCCGTGGCTTCGTCTCGCTCCTGCCTGGAGCACACCGAACGACGATGGGCACGGTTCGGATGCGGGCGCCGAGGAACCCGTCCTCAGGCCAGAACAACTTGCGGCGCTCTACCGGGCACTCCGTAAGGCCGGCGAAGACAGCAACGACCAAGCCGGCGCAGGCGACCTGTACTACGGCGAGATGGAGATGAGACTACGCATCCCACTTGCAGGCAAGGGCGGCCGGATACATGCCTACTGCGACAGGGCGGTCATACGCGCTTACTGGCTACTCGCCGGATACGGCCTGCGGGCAAGCAGAGCCTTCATCGCGTTGGCCGCCGTCACGCTGCTCGCTGCGATACCGCTCGGCCGCCACGGCTTTGCACCCAGCCATGCGCACCCCAGCCACACCTACCATGAAGCGTTGGTCTTGGCACTGCAGAGCGGCATCAGCCTCCTGCATCCGCCCGAAACGCACCTGTCCGCGACGGGGCAGGAGATCCAGATCGCCCTCAGGCTCGCCGCGCCGATCCTCCTCGGGCTTGGGGCGCTATCGCTCCGAAGCCGGGTCAAGCGGTAGGCGTTACGCCAAGCGGCGCGGGGGCAGGATTTGAACCTGCGACCTTCGGGTTATGAGTCCACAGTTCTTCAGCGTGGGCGGTCAAACCCGGGGCACGTGGGCGGTTCGTGGGCGGAAAGCCCGGAACACAGGCGTAGTTGGATCGAGACCGATCCCGGCCACATCACCCCGCGGTCCAACCCCAGAGCCAAATCCCGAAGCTAGAGAGTCCCCCAGCACTTCCCTGATTCCAACCAGCTTCTAATCGGGGCGCCCGGATTCGAACCGGGGACCTCGCCGACCCGAACGGCGCGCGCTACCAGGCTGCGCCACGCCCCGACGCCCCGCCAGTATCACACACCGGCGCGATCGCTATCGTCGCGACCATGCCCGCACCCACGACCGAGATCCTCGCCGAGCTCGATCGCCTGCTCGAACCTGCGCGCTTCAGCGACTACTGCGCGAACGGCCTGCAGGTCCCCGGGCCCGCGACCGTGAGCACGATCGCGACCGGCGTCTCGGCCCAAGCTGAGCTGTTCGACCTCGCCGCCGGCGAGGACGCGGACCTGCTGCTTGTCCACCACGGCCTGTTCTGGGACTCCCCCGGAGTGCGCACGATCGACCCGACGCTCAAGCGCCGCCTCAAGACCCTGTTCGACGCGGACATCGCGCTCGCCGCCTACCACCTCCCCCTCGACGCGCACCCCGAGCACGGCAACAACGCGCTGATCGCCCGCGCCCTCGACGCGACCGAGCTCGAGCCGTTCGCGCTCCACAAGGGCCAGCCGATCGGCTTCGTCGCGACGCTCCCCGATGACGGCGTGACCGCCGCCGAGCTGGTCGCCCGCATCCACGCGATCACCTCGCGCGAGCCGCTGATCTACGACGCCGGCCCCGAGCGCATACGCCGCCTCGGCATCGTCTCGGGAGGCGGCGCGGACTACCTCCCCGACGCGCACGCCGCCAGCGCGGACGCCTTCCTCACGGGCGAAATACCGGAGCGCACGATGGGCCAGGCGCGCGAACTCGGCATCCATGTGATCGCCGCCGGGCACTACGCCACGGAGACATTCGGAGTCAGATCTCTGGGAGATCATCTCGCCGAGCGCTTCGACCTCAAGCACGTCTTCCTCGACGTGCCCAACCCCGTCTGATCCGAGCCGTTCAAAACCCTCCATCAGGCTCTAACATCCCACTCTCAGACGTCTTTTCTTCGAGGGAGGGAATCGCAATGGAGGCCACGGCCACGGCATCGACCACCGCGTCGCAGACGGGCACTATCGCCACTCTGATCCCGCGCGCGGGCGCCGAGCACGCCGACGCGGTCGCCGTGCGCTATAAGCGCGACGGCGAGTGGCAGGACGTCAACTACACGCAGCTCGCCGAGACGGTCCAGGAGATCGGCCTCGGATTGATCGACCTCGGCATCGAGGCCGGCGACCGCGTGTGCATCCTCGCCAACACCCGTCCCGACTGGTCCTACGCCGACATGGGCGCCACCTCCGCCGGCGCGGTCGTCGTGCCGATCTACCAGACCAACTCCCCCGAGGAGTGCCTCTGGGTGATCTCCGACTCGGGCGCCTGCGCGGTCATCTGCGAGGACGACGAGCAGCTCGCCAAGATCGACGCCATCCGCGACCAGATCCCCAACGTGCGCACGCTCGTCGTCATGGACCCCCCGTCCGAGGAGGCCTCCGCGCAGACGATCGCAAAGCTCAAGCCCGTCACGCTCGAGGAGGTCCGCGAGCGCGGGCGCACTCGTTCCGCCGACGAGCTCGAAGCGCGTCGCGCCGCCGTCAAGCCCGAGGACCCCTTCACGTTCATCTACACCTCCGGCACCACCGGCCCGCCCAAGGGCTGCGTGCTCACGCACGGCAACTACCGCGCGATCATCGACATGGTCGGCGAGGCCGGCGAGATCCAGAGCGACGAGGTCATCTACCTCTACCTCCCGCTCGCGCACTCCTTCGCGCTTCTCATCCAGCTCGCCGTGTTCGACCTCGGCGGCACCCTCGCCTACTTCAGCGGCGACACCAAACAGATCGTCCCCGAGCTGATGGAGGTCAAACCGACCTACCTGCCGTCCGTGCCGCGCGTGTTCGAGAAGATCTACACGCTCGCCCAGGGCGCCATCGACGCCAAGCCGCCCGAGGAGCGCCGCCAGGCCAAGGCCGCGATCGAGCTCGGCGTGAAGGTCAGGGACATGATGAACCGCGGCGAAGAGGTCCCGCCGGAGCTGCAGAAGCCCTTCGACGAAGCCGACGCGGAGCTGTTCAAACTCGTCCGCGGGATCTTCGGCGGCAACATCCGCCACGCCACCAGCGGCGCCGCGCCGATCGCCAAAGAGATCCTCGAATTCTTCTGGGCCTGCGGCATCCCGGTGCTCGAGGGCTACGGCATGACCGAGACCGCCACCGCCGCCACCGTCTCCACCGTCGAGAACCACCGCTTCGGCACCGTCGGGCGCGCGCTGCCGGGCGTGGAGCTGAAGATCGCCGAGGACGGCGAGATCCTCGTCAAAGGCCCCAACATCTTCGACGGCTACCACAACCACGCGCCCACCAGCTTCGGCGCGGTCGAGAACGGCTGGCTGCACACCGGCGACCTCGGCTCGCTCGACGAGGACGGCTACCTCTCCATCACAGGGCGCAAGAAGGACATCATCATCACCGCCGGCGGCAAGAACCTCACGCCCGCCAACATCGAGAACGACCTCAAGCAGTGCCGCTGGATCTCACAGGCCGTCATGCACGGCGACCAGCGCCCCTACCCCGTGATCCTCATCACGCTCGACGAGGAAGAGATCCCGATCTACGCCAAGGAGCACGGGCTGCCCGAGGACGTCCCCACGCTCGCCAAGGACCCCGCCATCCACGAGCTGATCCAGAAGGAGATCGACCGCGCCAACGCCAAATACGCGCAGGTCGAGCAGGTGAAGAAGTTCGCCATCCTCGACCACGACCTCTCCCAGCCAACGGGCGAGCTCACGCCCACGCTCAAGGTCAAGCGCAACGTCGTCAACGAGAAATACGCGGACATCTTCGACGCGCTCTACAACAGCTGACCGGCAGCCGGCTCCTTAGCTGCGAACATGGGTAGCGATGCGCAGCGATCCATCCGATAACGGCGGGCTGTTCGTCGGCAGGCGCCCCGGCACCGCGCCGGTCCGCTTCCGGGCGCTGCCCGAGCGCGGCAGCGCGATGCGCCAGCGCATCGACGGCTCGCTCGCGAGCGTCCTGCTCGCCTCGATCGTCGTGCTCAGCCTGCTCTGCTGGGGCCCGATCCCGCTCGCGTGCCTGTGGCTCGGCTCGCAGGCCGACTACCTCTCCGGCAGCGTAAGCCTCGGCATCCTCGTCTCGTTCATCGGGCTGTTCGGGCTGCTGTTCGGCGCGCTCGCCGTCCTCAAACGACTCGACAACGCGTGGATCCTCGTGCGTCGCGCCGCCGGGCACGACCAGCGCAACGGCATCATGGGCAGGGTCTTCGCCATCACGTGCGCCGTCTGCGCGCTCGTGTTCGCCGTGTGGTTCCTGCTGATCCACGGACCCGGCTCGAGCACGTTCTCGGGCAACGGGGCATGACGAACGCGTGGGCCTGACCGACTACTACCGCCAGTTCGAGGCGATGTCCGAGGAGGAGGTCAACGCCGGGCTGCGCGAGGAAGCAGCCGAGCGCAAGCGCAAAGCGCTCACCCGCGTCGACACGCTCGACCTCTCACAGACCACCTGGCCCGAGCTGCCCCACCCGCGGATCGTCAACGCGATCACCTTCGTCGCCCGCCGCGGGATGCACCGCTACCCGCACCTCACCAGCACCGACCTGCGCGGCGAGCTCGCCGAGCGCCATGGCGTCGAGCCGCAGCGGCTGATCCTCGGCAACGGCGCCGCCGAGCTGCTCAGCGCAGCCACCCGCGCGCTCATCTCCCCCGGCCAGCAGCTGCTCACGCTCTGGCCCTCCTACCCGCTCTACCCGCTCATGGCCCGCCGCGCGCACGGCGTCGCCAAACGCGTCAGCGGCGGGGTCGACGAGCTGCTCGCAGCAGCCCAGGATCCCGACGTGCGCGTGATCGCGCTCGCCAGCCCCAACGACCCCACCGGCGAGCTCGTGCCCACCGCCGAGCTGCGGCGACTGCTCGAGGGCGTACCGGAGGGAGTCGCGGTGCTGCTCGACGAGGCGCTCGTCGACTTCGCCGACGCGCAACCCTCCAGCTCATCGCTCGAGCTGCTCGCCACCCACCCGCGGCTGCTCGTGTTCCGCAGCTTCTCCAAGGCGTGGGGCCTCGCGGGACTGCGCATCGGCTACGCCATCGGCGGCCCCGGCTCCGAGGAGCTGCTCGCCGAGCTCGACCCCGACCTCGGCGTATCGGAGGTCGCACAGGGCGGCGCCCTGGAGGCGCTTCGCACCTGCTCGGACGTCGTCGAGCGCCGCGTGCGCGCCATCTGCAAGGAGCGCCCGCGCGCCACCGACGCGCTGCGCGAGCGCGGGTTCGACGTCACCGACAGCCAGGCCAACTTCCTCTGGGCCGCGCACCCCACCATCGAGGGCGCCGAGCTAGCCACGCGCCTGTCGCGCGCCGGGGTGCTCGTAGCCGCAGGCGACGCACTCGGAGAGCCCGGGCACGTGCGGATCGCGCTCGCCTCCGCACGGGCGACAGACCGCCTCATCAACGCGATCGACAAAGCGCTCGAAGGCGCGCTCGTGACGGACGCGGAAGTCGCTCAGCCGGCCGAGGCCGAGCCGGAAGACTGACGTAGCAGCGCGCCCGTGGTGCCCTCGAGGATCTTGCGCCAAGCGCTCACGTCCTCGCCCCGCTCGTCGAAGTGTTCCACCACCCGCCGCACGCGCTTCGCCGAGATCGTCAGGCCGTGGCGTTCGGCCACCGCCTGGAAGCGGTCGTATTCGCCCGCCAGCTGCTTCGTCACCGACTCGAAGCCGTGGCGCGCGATCTCAACGCGCGAGGTGAAGCTCATCATCGACGTCTGGAACATCAGTTCGTCCGTCGGCTCCGGCTCGATCAACACGATGTCAACGCCCGGATAGCGCTCCTCCCAGCCCTTCGCCAGTTCGTGCAGGCGCTGGTGGGCCACGAGCTTGAACACCTGGTAGCCGATCTGCGCGAAGCCCATGTCCGACACCCGCCGCGGGCGCTTGCCGCGCAGCGTGTTCACCGTGCTCGAGAAGTCGTTCACGAACGGCACGATCGGGTTGATCACCACCACCATCTTCGCGCCCGCCTGCACCGCGATGTCCAGGTTCGTCGTCGACACGATCCCGCCGTCGATCAGCTCGCGGTCGTGCACGCGCACCGGCGCGTACACCATCGGCAGCGCCCCGGAGGCGCGCACCGCTGTGGAGATCGGCACGTCTTTCGAGCCGTCCACGCCCATCACCACGCGCTCGCAGGTATCCAGGTCCGTGGCGGTGAGGTACAGCTCGCAGTCCAGCTCGCCGAAGTTGTCCGTCCGCCCCGGCTCGTTCAGCACCGTCTGCAGGTACTTCTCGATCCCCGCGCCCGTGTAGAGGCCCGACGGCAGCGCGTCCGCGAGACCCATGAACACGTCCATCAGCGACATCCCGCCCGGCTGGGAGAGCAGATCGCGGGCGATCCCCATCGCACGCAGCGGCAGCGTCGCGCCCTTGCGCGCGAACTCCAGCAGGTTCGGGCGCAGCAGATCGCCGAGGCCGATGTCCTTGAACGCCGGCGTGCCCTGACGGGTCACCACCCGCATCATCTCCTCCGGGGTCACGCCGTTCGCGCACAGCGCAGCGATGAAGGAGCCCGCGGAGGTGCCCACGTAAACGTCGAAGTTGTTCACCGTGCTGTTCACTGCCAGCAGGTCGAGCGCCCTCAGCGCGCCGATCTCGTACACCCCGCCCGTGAAGCCGCCGCCGCCGAGCACCAGCGCCGTCTTGTCGCGTCGGGAGCGGCGCCTGCGCTCCACCGACGCGGGCTGACCGACGCCGCGAGCGGCCAGGCGAGCACTCCTCGGCTTGCCCTTGGCGGTCGGTTCCAGCTTGACAACCTTGCCCATGCACTACACATTCTACGGTCGGTGCCCCGGAATTCCCGCGCAAAAGCCCTGATTCTGCTGTGTGGACTTGCCCTCGCCGCCCCGTTGTTCTCCGCAACGAGCGCCGCCGCAGTCAGCGGACTGCCAGAACTACAGGCCGACTTCGCCCATCAGCTCGCGCTCGCCGGCCCGCACGACGGCGCCTACGTCTACGACCTCACCGACAAGCAGGCGCTGTTCTCCGAACGCGCCGGCACGCTGCGCCCGCCCGCATCGGTGGAGAAGCTCTACACCGCCACCGCCGTGCTCGCCGAGATGGGCCCCACCACGCGCCTCGCCACCACCGTCTACGGCGTCGGGCACCTCGCGCCCGGCGGGATGTGGGAAGGCAACCTCTACCTGCGCGGCGGAGGGGACCCCACCTTCGGCTCCACCAGCTTCATCCGCGCCTACTACGGCGGAATCGGCTCGAGCGTCTCCACGCTCGCCACCCAGCTCGTGCGCACCGCCGGCATCCACAGCATCACCGGCCGGGTCCTCGGCGACGAGTCCGCGTTCGACTCCAAGCGCGGCGAGCCCTCCAGCAACTACGCCCCCGACCCGTTCCTCGAAGGCACGCTCTCCGCGCTCGCGTTCAACCGCGGCGCCGTCGGCCACGAACACAGCGCGCACGCCCCCGCCGCCTATGCCGCGCGCGAGCTGTGGGCCACGCTCAAGGCGCACGGCGTCCGCATCCACGGCCACTGGGGCGCCGCCACCGCGCCAGCCGGCGCAACGCAGCTAGCCGAGGTCCAGTCCCCCACCGTCGCGCAGCTGCTCAAGCTCACGCTGCCGCCGTCGGACAACTTCTTCGCCGAGACGCTCGTCAAGGACCTCGGCGCGCGCTTCGGCGGCGCCGGCACCACCGCAGCGGGCGCCGCGGTCATCGCGCGGACGATCACCTCGCTGCTCGGGCTCCACCCCTCCGTAGTCGACGGCTCGGGCCTCTCCGAAGCCGACCGCACCTCCCCCTACGAAGTCGCCGACCTGCTCGTCGAGCTCGCCTCCACGCCCACCGGCGCGGTGCTGCGCGAAAGCCTCGCCGTCGCCGGCAGGAGCGGCACGCTCGAACGGCGCATGCGTCACACCGCCGCCGCGGGCAAATGCCAGGGCAAGACCGGCACGCTCACCGGCGTGTCGAACCTCGTCGGCTACTGCCAGGCCGCCGACGGGCACCTGCTCGCGTTCGCCATCTTCAACGACGGGATCGGCATCGAAGCGGCGCACACCTTCCAGGACCACCTCGCGATCAGCCTCGCGAACTACTGATCCAGCGCCTTCCAACAGGTCCTAGAGCCGACTCGACCCGCCCTTGTCCAGCTCCGACTAGTTGAAACCGATTCCTATGCTCCTCAAGCTCACTGGCCGGGTCGAAGGCCGAACGGCTACTTGCGCCGCTCACGGCATGAGTTCAGTGCGTCGAACTATCCCAAGACGCTTTCTGTTTGAACCCCCTTGCCTCGAGTGCAACATCCATGACAGATCGACCAGACAAACCCAAAACCAGCTTTTGGAAATTTTGGAAGTCGTTGGCACGCGTATTGACCGGCCTAGCCGCGCTTCTCAGTGCAGTGGCGGGCTTGGCGACGCTGTTCAGTGGCGGGGGCCAAGCTGCCAGTCCGCCGAACCAGTCGACGAAAACTGGGCCCACGGTCACGGGTACGAATTCGACCACGAGCACCACGGCCCCTCCCGATCAGCACACCTGGGACACGGAGCTGAACGCCACGTGCCGGGAAGAAGGCCTCAACGTACAGGCCCGTGAAGCAGCCGCGAACGTAAAGCCTGGCGATGCCGCGCAGCTGGAAATCAAGGCGGAAGGGCTGCTGTCGCTCGACAGACAGATCAGGGCATCGACAGCGCCACCACAGGATGAACTGAGGATGCTGAAGATGGCCGGAGACTGGGACAATGCTGCCACTGAACTGCAAGGTTGGGCTACCGCTCAGAGGGAATTCGCAATCGTCCGCAGGGAAGAACGCGAAAAGGGCTACAACGAAGACAACGAACTAGGCAACGAGGTAGCCCACGGGCTCGGCCTTGATGTGTGCGCGGCAACGCCTATGTAAGGGGTTGCGAACTCAAACGATTTCACAAAACGCTCTACACACCAAGCCACCGGCCTATACCCAGCCCAAAAGCTCCCGCAGCCCCGCTTCGTCGAGCACCGTCACTTTGAGCCGCTCCGCCTTCTCGAGCTTCGAGCCGGCGCTCTCGCCCGCCACCAGGAAGTCCGTCTTCGACGACACCGAGCCCGTCACGCGCCCGCCCGCGGCCATGATCCGCTCGGTCGCCTGCTCGCGCGACCACTCCGGCAGCGACCCCGTCAGCACCAGCGTCCTGCCGGCGAGCGGCCCCTCCGACGGCGGCGGCCCCTCCTCGTGGAAGCACAGGCCCTTGTCACGTAGAGCTGTGATCAACGTCCGCATTCGCTCTTCGTGCAGCTGCGCGTGGATCGAGTGCGCCATCTTCTCGCCCACGCCCGGCGTCTCCGCCAGCTCCTCCGGGGTCGCGTTCATCAGGGTCTCGACGTCGCGGAAGCGCTGTGCGAGGTTGCGCCCCGTCACCTCGCCCACCTCCTCGATCCCCAGCGCGAACAGCACGCGCCCGAACGGGCGCTCCTTGGACGCCTCGATCGCCGCCAGCATGTTTCGCGCGGACAGCTCCGCCAAGCCGTCCAGCTGCACGAGATCCTCATAAATAAGGCTGTAAAAATCGGCCGCGGTTCTCGCGAGGCCGCGTTCCTGGAGCATCGCCACCTGCTTCTCTCCGAGCCCGTCGATGTCCATCGCGCCGCGCGAGACGAAGTGCTTCATAAGCTGCCACGCGCGCCCCGGGCAGTCGGGGTTGGGGCACTTCGTGAACACGCCCTCCTCGGGCTTGATCGTGTCCGTGTCGCAGAACGGGCATTTCGCCGGCGGGTGCGGCTGCTCGGGGCGATCCTTGCGCTCGGCCACGTGCGGCGCCGGGGAGACCACCTGCGGGATCACGTCGCCCGCGCGCACCACGATCACCTCCTCGCCCTCGCGCAGGTCCTTGCGGACGATGTCCTCCTCGTTGTGGAGCGTCGCCATCCTGATCGTCACGCCGCCCACCGTCACCGCCGCCAGTTCCGCATACGGGCGCAGGTCACCGAACTTGCCCACGTTCCACCGCACCTTCTCCAGCGTCGTCACCGCCGTCGTCGGCGGGAACTTCCACGCCACCGCCCAGCGCGGGTCGCGCCCCACCGCGCCCAGGCGGCGCTGCAGCTCCAGGTCGTCCACCTTCACCACCACGCCGTCGATCTCGAAGTCCAGCTCGCCCCTGCGCCGCTCCCATTCCACGCACTGCGCGATCACCTCATCCTCGCCGTCGAGCACCTTCACGTCCGCGTTCACCCGGAACTCGTGCTCCCTCAGCCACTCCAGCGCCTGCGAGTGGCGCTCGAACGACAGGCCCTCCGCCACGCCCACCTGGTAGCACCAGATCGACAGCGGGCGCTTCGCCGCGTCCGCCGGGTCGAGCTGGCGGATCGTCCCCGCCGCGGAGTTGCGCGGGTTCATGAAAGTCGACTCGCCCGCTTCCGCACGGCGCTCGTTCAGCGCCGTGAAGTCCCTCAGCGACATGTAAACCTCGCCGCGCACCTCCACCAGCGCGGGCGCGTCCGGAAACTGCAGCGGGACAGCGGGGATCGTGCGCAGGTTGTGCGTCACGTCCTCCCCCACCAGCCCGTTGCCGCGCGTCGCGCCGCGCTCGAGCACCCCGTCGCGATACAGCAGGCTGATCGCCAAACCGTCGATCTTCGGCTCCACCACGAACGAGAACCTCGGCGCCTCGATCCCCTCGCGCGCCAGGTGCGCGCGCATCCGCTCGATCCAAGCGCGCAGCTCATCCGCCGAGCGCACGTTCGCCAGCGACAGCATCGGCTCGGGGTGCTCCACCTTCTCCAGGCGCCCCACCGGCTCGCCGCCCACCCTGCGCGTCGGCGAGTCCGCCGTCGCCAGCTCCGGGTGGTCGCGCTCGATCGCCCGCAGCTCGTCCAGCAGACGGTCGTACTCGTCGTCGCCGATCTCCGGGTCGTCGAGCACGTAGTAGCGCTGCGCGTGGTGCTCCAGCAGCGCGCGCAGCTCCCGCGCGCGATCCTCCAGCTGCTTCGACTCCGCCTCGCTCACGGCGTCGCGTCGTGCACGACCGGCGTGAGCAGCTCCTCCAGGTCGAAGCGCCGCAGCGCCTCGAGGCTCGGTCGATCGGTCAGGTCGAAGTGGATCGGCGTAACCGCCACACGTCCCGCGGCCACCGCCGCCAGGTCGGTGCCGGGGTCGTCGTGGAAGCCGGGGTCGGAGCCGTAGATCCAGTAGCGGCTGCGGTTCTCCTCCGCGCTCTCCACCAGCTTCAGCTCGTCCCTGTAGATCCGCTTGCCGAGGCTCGTCACCTCCACGCCCTTCGGCTCGCCCGCCGGCACGTTCACGTTCAGCAGCGTCCTCGCCGGCAGCGGCACGTCCTCGATCCGCTCCACCAGCCGCGCCACGAACGCCGCCGCCACCTCGAACCCGAAGCCGCCGTCGAAGCGGTAGTCGAGCGCGCCCGCGCGCGACTGCTGGGACACCGCGATCGCCGGCAGGTTCAGCACCACGCCCTCAAGCGCCGCCGCCACCGTGCCCGAGTAGGTGATGTCGTCGCCCAGGTTCGCGCCGTGGTTGATGCCCGCCACCACCAGCTCCGCGGTGAAGTCCTCGATCAGCCCGAGGCTCGCAAGGCGCACGCAGTCCACCGGCGTGCCGTCCGTCGCGTAGCCCACCGTGCCGTCCGAGAACGGCACCTCCTGCACCCACAGCGGCCTGCGCGTCGTGATCGAGCGCGCCATCGCCGAGCGGTTGCCGTCAGGCGCGATCACCGCCAGACGCACGCCGTCGAGGCCCTCAAGGGCGCGGCGCATCGCCTGCAGGCCCTCCGCCTCGATCCCGTCGTCGTTTGTCAGCAGCACGTTCAACATCGCTTACTGTCCAGCATAGGGGCCGGCTCGGTTCGTATGCTCTCGGGCGTGAACGTTCGAGCGATCGGGACCGCCGCCGCGTTTGCAGCACTTACGGTGGCCGGCGTCGTCGCCCCGCCGAGCATCGCTGCCATGCCAAAGCCAACGGCCGCGGACCGTGCGACCACGCACGCGTACCTCGTCGCGACCGAGGCATGGGACGAAGCGGAGCTCGCGAACGTGCCGCAATCCAACGCCGCGGTCGCCGCCGCCGCCGCTCAGATCTCAGGCGAATGCCCGGGCGTCCTCACCGGCGCGCCGCCCTCCGAACCGGAACTCGGAGGCGTCGCCTCCTCCGGGCCCGGTCCCTCGACGCAGACGAGCGCGCGGGCGCAGGGCGAAGGCCAGCGAGAGTCCAGGCAGCGCGAGGATCTGCAGCTCGAGCTGGCCGAGGCGCTCGAAGGCGCGTCGAAGATTTCGGACCGCAACGCGACCACAGTGCTGATCGCCGCGCTCACACCGCTGCAATGGAGCGACCCCGCGATCAACGCTCTCTCGCACGCGACGCTCGCGATCCTGCAGGAAGAGCTCAACAGCCCCACGCCGCCCGTGTGCGCCGACATGCGCTCCTGGGTGGCGAGCGGCTACAAGACGCTGTCCCCCGCCTCCAAGGAATTCACCAAGCGGATCGAAGCGACCATCGAGCACGTATTCGAAGTGCTGGCCATCGACCTTGGCCTCCACGTCAAGCCCCTCCCCCAGAGTCTCGTCCCATACGAGAACGCCGCCGACAGGGCGCTCGCCGTTCGCACCAAATCGCTCGACGCCGTCCTGAGCAAGGACCGCAAGGCGCAGGCAGACACCCTCACGCAGCTCGAAGCCGCGATCGGCATACCCGCGAGGAAAAAACGACTGCTGCCGCCACCACCGCACCCGATCAGGAAGCCCGTCGTGATCTACCGTGGCAGAGCCGCCGCCGGCGGGCGGTTCGTCGTGCGAGCAAAACGAGCCGAAACGTTCAAGCCGATCGGTGGTCGGATCCCGCGCGCGGTGAGGCACGAAACCTGCACCGCGGAAATCACGGTCGAAGAACCCTCCCGTCCGAGCACCGAAAGCCTGCTGACCCTTCTCTCCTCATTCGGCACCGACAGATGCCTGTCGCGCTCGCACGTCACCCCTGAACAGAAGGTCACCTGCAACGCGGGACTACTCACCGTCGAGGCGAACCTGCTCCCCGCCGCGCACAGCGTGCGCCTGCTGCTGAGCGACAACCGCACCATCACCTCGCCCGCCATCCGCGTGCCCGCCCGCCTGGGAGGACCGGCCGGCCTCTACTACCAGGTGGTGCGCGGCCCCTCGCCCATTCCGGTCTCGCTCACCGAGCTGGATGCGAACGGCAACCAGCTGACCGTGTTGAAGCTGCCCGCCGTCGTGGAATGCGCCAAGAAGCTCCGCAAAGTCTTCCCCCACGGCATCGTGCGCCTGGTGCACGAAACCCCTCCGCAGGGACCGGCGTTCACGATCCGTGCGGAGCGCTACCGCGAACTCGGCCACATCCACTTCGAACTGAAACTCGACGAAGCCAGCGAAGAATCGTTCTTCAGCGACGGCGGGGGCGTGAACCGCATCGAAGAAAAACTCGAAGAAGGATCCCCGCGCGACCGCACGCGTGTGTTCGAATCAAAAGTGTCGGGAGGCTGCACACCCCAGCCACACGCGATCGTCTACGGCCTCCTCAGAGCTCCGCGCGACACCGTGCTCGCGCGAGTCTCCGGCGCGCTCGTCCCGCTGCGCAAGGGAGCTATCCCGGCGCGCCTGCACGCCGGCGGCGTGCTCGCCTACGGATCCTTCTCGCCGCTGCCCACCGAGCTCGTCATCCGCAACCCACACGGGAGCACCGTCGCCAGGGTGAATCTCACCGAAGCCGCGAAGGACGACACCGAAACGTGCGAAGGCGAAGCTGAAGGGTGAAAGGATGAGTCGTCGACTCGTGATGCGCGCACGGCGGCAACGATGGACGGGGAGATGGAGCGGCCGGGCTGCTGCCGCGCTCGTCCTCGCCTCCACGGCTCTGTGCGGCAGCGCACCGATCGCTGCCGGGTCGAGCGCCGACGAGCAGGCCACGCACGCCTACCTGCTTGCCCAGTACCGGCTTCTCACGGCGTTTCAACATGACGCCGCCGCGGTGCGCGGCGCGGAAAGGGCCGCGGCTACGCAGATCGCGCGAGAATGCCGCGGGGTGCTGTCGGGGATGCCACAGCCATCCCTAAACCCGATCACTGTGCCAACGCCCCGCGCCAAGGGCGAAAACGCCCGCCTGACGAATCAGCAGCAAACGATCGAGACGGAGCTCGCCACGGCGATCGCTCAACCCGGCGACAGCGTGCATCGCCCAGCCGAGGAGACCTACGCCGCCGAAGTAAGCCAGCTGTCCTGGAGCGACCCGACGACCGCCTCGCGCGTGCAGGGCATCACCGCGATCAGGCTCGAAGATCTCTCCACCCCCGCGCTGTCATTCTGTGCCGACGCGAGAGCGTGGGCGCAGAGCGGCTACCGCGCCCTGTCGACGGCCAGCCGGGAATTCGAGGCGTCGCGCGAAGCACGGAAGAGAACCGCTCGCGAGGAACCTCCCCTGGAACCGCTGCTGAAGCCCTACGAGAACGCATCTGATCGAGCGCTGATCCGCAAGACCCGTGCGGTCGCAAAGAAGCTGTTTTCCGGAGTCTTCGCCACCCTTAAGACGGTCTTCCGGGTGCGTCGAATCGTCGGGTTCCCGCATACCGCGGGCGAAGAACCCAGGAAGCCGATCGTGCTGGGCCGAGGGCGCACCGCCGCGGGCACGCGCTTCGTCGTGGACTCCAGCTCGTCCAGCGGCCTCTTCAGCTCCGTGAGCTCCTGCCATCGGTCGGCGACGGTCGCCTACACTCGACTGGGCGGCTCGCCCGAAGTGCTGATCGTGGGCGGGCCCAACAACCCGATCTGCCTCTCCCCGCCACACTTGCGACACCCCGCGCTGTTCTGCGAAGTGGGTCTCGAGACGATCCAGACCGCGGTGCCCGCCTCGGTGCGCTCGGTCAGGCTGGTGCTCGCCAATGGGCGCACGATCGAATCGCGTGTGGTTCACGGACCACGTAGAGACGGCGGCCCCGCGGGGATCTACGCTCAGGAGATTCGGGGCAGCTCCAGCCACGCCGTGTCGCTCATCGAGCTGAATGCCGGCAATGAAGTCGTGCTCACGTTGCATCTGCCGCGATACCGCTGCGTCAAGCCACGCCATCAACAGGAATTCCCACTGAACGTCGCGGAACTCGCCACTGGACATACCCCGGACGGAGAACCTTTCACGATCAGTGCTTTCGGCGAGTTCAACGGGGCGCCCGGCCTAAGCGTCGACGCTGGCGTCAACCCGGAACTCAATGAACTAACGCTCGAAGAACTCCAATCGCCCAAGGCGTTCCCCTGGTCGCTGTCGATCGGCTGCGCCCCGCACCCCTACGCGATCCTCTACGGAATCCTCGCGCCGCCGGGAACGTCGGTGACGGCGCAAACCCCTCAAGGCGCCGTCGCGCTGAACGTGGTCCCGGCCGAAGCACGTCTCCACGCGAAGGGCCCGCTCGTGTACGGCGCGTTCTCGGCCCTTCCCTCTGAACTGATCGTCCGCCGCAGCGACGGGTCGACGGTGTACACGGAAAGCCTTGTCGCCAAGGACAAGGAAGCGGCCGAATTCTGCGAAGGCTACGTCGAAGGCTGAGCCGCGAGGGACCCTACTCGTCGGTGTCGGTTTCGGGGGCCTCGTGCCAAGCCGGCCGCGGCCCGTCGTAGGAAACCCGCGCGAGCGCCAGCCCGTGCGCGGGCGCGGTCCTGCCAGCCTCCGCGCGCGGGCGCCCCTCGAGCAGCTCCTTGAATTCATCGACCGTACGCGCGCCCGCGCCCACGTCGAGCATCGTGCCGACGAGCACGCGGTTCATGTGGCGCATGAACGTGTCCGCCTCGATCCAGAACTCGAGCAGGTCTCCGTACTCGCGCCACTCCGCGCTCATCACCGTGCGGTGGAAGCGCGAGTGTTCGGTTTCGGTGGGCGTGAACGCGGTGAAGTCGTGGCGGCCGTGGATCGCGGCGGCGCACTCGTGCAGCGCGTCGCGGTCGACCCTGCCGGTCCACCAGAACGCACGGCCGCGCTCGAACACGCTGCGCGTGCGTCTGGAGAGGACCCGGTAGCAGTATGTCCTGCTGGTCGCGTCGTGGCGCGCGTTGAACGTGTCGGACGCCGGCTCTGAGGCGAGCACCGCCACGTCGTCGTCGAGCAGCCCGTTGAGCCGCAGCGGGTCGACCGCCTCGTGGGCGTAGCTTGCGACCTGTTCCCACGCGTGCACGCCCCTGTCGGTGCGGCCCGCGACCGTCAGCTTCAGCGGCCCGCCGTCCTGCGCCGTCTCGCCCAGCACGGTGCGCAGCGCCTTCTCAAGCTCCTGCTGCACGGAGCGCTCGTCCGGCTGGCGTGCCCAGCCGGCGAACCCCGTCCCGTCGTACTCGATCGTGAGCTTGGTGACCATCCCCGCGCAGGCGGCGCGAGATCAGACGAGCTCGATGAAGACCATCTCGGTCGAGTCGCTGCGACGCGGCCCGAGCTTGAGGATGCGCGTGTAGCCGCCCGGACGCTCCGCGTAGCGGGGCGCCACGTCGGTGAACAGCTTGTGCACCGCCGAGGCGTCCTGGCACAGCGTCGAGAGCGCCTGACGGCGGGCGTGCAGGTCTCCCCGCTTCGCCAGCGTGATCAGTTTCTCGATCTCGGGCTTGACCGCCTTGGCCTTCGCCTGAGTCGTTTCGATCCGCTCGTGCTCGATGATCTCCTTGCTCAGGTTCATGAGCAGCGCCTTGCGGTGCGCGGAGTCGCGGCTGAGCTTGTGTTTGGTCTTCTGGTGGCGCATGGGTCGGGAGTGTAGTTGATCGATTCACGCGGCAGCCTGCGGCGGCGGGCGTGAATCGATCATCCACACTCCCTCCGGCCGAGAATCGCGGCGCTCTACGTCAGTCGGCTCGGAGGTTCAGGCCCCTAGCATGCAGAGTTTCGATGACCTCGTCGATCGACTTTTTGCCGAAGTTCGGGATCGCGTTGAGCTCCGCCTCGGACTTCGAGATCAGGTCGCCCACCGTCTGGATGCCCGCGCGCTTGAGGCAGTTGTACGAGCGCACGCCCAGCTCCAGCTCCTCGATCAGGATGCCGAACTCCTCGCCCTGCAGCGCCGCCTGGGGGCCGCCCGCCGCGACCGCCAGGCCGTGGCCGTCGAGCTGTCCTCCGGGGGTCGCGCGCAGCTCCTGGATGCGGTCCGCGTCGGTGAAGATCGCCAGCTGGCTGATCAGCAGCTCGGCCGCCTCGCGCAGCGCGGCCTGCGGGTCGATCGAGCCGTCGGTCTCGATGTCGAGCGTCAGCTTGTCGAAGTCCGTCTTCTGACCCACGCGCGCCTGCTCGACCGCATAGGCCACACGGCGCACCGGAGAGAAGATCGAGTCGATCGGGATCACGCCGATCGGCTGGTCGGCGGACTTGTTCTCCTCCGCAGGACGGTAGCCACGGCCGCGGCCGATCGTCATGTACAGCTCGAGCTTCGTCTTCTTCTCGAGCGTCGCGATGTGCAGGTCGGGGTTGAGGATCTCCACGCCCGCCGGCAGGTCGATGTCCTTCGCGGTGATGTCGCCCGGTCCGGTGATCACCAGCGGAGCCTCGACCTCGCTCGCGTCGGAATGCATCCTGCAGACCACGCCCTTGAGGTTGAGCACGATGTCGGTCACGTCCTCCTTGACGCCCTCGATGGTCGAGAACTCGTGCGCCACGCCCTCGATGCGAACGCTTGTCACAGCGGCGCCCGCGAGGGAGGAGAGCAATACGCGCCGAAGCGAGTTGCCGAACGTGTAGCCGAACCCGCGGTCGAGCGGCTCGATCGTGAACGTGCCACGGTTCTGCTCCACCGACTCGCTAGTGATCCGGGGGATTTGGAAGTCGAGCATGAGAGTCCTAACGTCGTTTTGATGTCGCACCGGGGTCGCACGGACGCCGGCTCTTGAGCACCGCCGCCCGACTGGGCCACGATGCGTGAAAAGCTCTTACTACTTCGAGTACAGCTCGACGATGAGCTGCTCCTGCACCGGTGCGGCTACCTCGCGCCGCTCCGGCCTGCGCAGCACCTTGGCCGACAGCGACTCGTGGTCGGCCTGCAGCCACGCGGGAATCTGTCCGGTCAGCTCGGTCGCGTCCCTGACCACCTGCGTTGCGGGTGTCTCGGACTTGATCGTGATCACATCGCCCGGGCGCACCTGGTAGCTGGGGATGTTCACGCGCCGACCGTTCACGGTCCAGTGGCCGTGGCGGATCAGCTGGCGCGACTGGCGGCGTGACGCGGCGAAGCCGAGGCGCACGAGCACGTTGTCCAGGCGGCACTCGAGCAGCGCGAGCAGGTTCTCGCCGGTGATGCCGGCCTGGCGCGAAGCCTTCACGTAGTAGCCGTGGAACTGCTTCTCGAGCACGCCATAGTAGCGGCGCGCCTTCTGCTTCTCGCGCAGCTGCACCCGGTACTCGCTCTGTTTCATGCGCCCACGCCCGTGCTCTCCCGGCGGGTATGCGCGGCGCTCGACGCCGCACTTGTCCGTCAGGCAGCGCTCGCCCTTGAGGAACAGCTTCTGTCCCTCGCGGCGGCACTGCTTGCACTGGGGACTCGTGTCTCTGGCCATTGCTCAGACCCTCCGTCGCTTGCGGGGGCGACACCCGTTGTGTGCCTGCGGGGTCACGTCCTTGACGCCCGTCACTTCCAGGCCCGCCGCCTGCAGTGAGCGGATCGCGGTCTCGCGGCCGGAGCCGGGACCCTTGACGTAGACCTCCACCTTCTGCAAACCCTGTTCCAGCCCCTTGCGGGCGGCCGCGTCGGCGGTCACCTGCGCGGCGAACGGCGTCGACTTGCGCGAGCCCTTGAAGCCCGCGCCGCCGGCGGACTCCCACGCGATCACGTTGCCCTGGGTGTCGGTCAGCGAGACGATCGTGTTGTTGAAAGAAGTCTTGATGTGGGCCTGGCCCACGGGGATGTTCTTTTTCGGCTTGCGGCGGCCGCGTGCGCGTTTGGGTGCTGGGGGCACTACTTCTTACCTGCTTTCTTCTTGCCCGCCACCTGCATGCGCTTGGGACCCTTGCGCGTACGAGCGTTGGTCTTGGTCTTCTGCCCGCGCACGGGGAGCCCGCGACGGTGGCGGATACCGCGGTAGCAGCCGATCTCCTGCAGGCGCTTGATGTCCTGGGAGCGCTCGCGCCGCAGGTCGCCCTCGACGGTCAGGCCCTCGTCGATCGCGTCGCGCAGCTTGACCACCTCGTCCTCGGTGAGGTCGCGGATGTAGGTGTCGGGGTTGATCCCCAGCTGGGCGAGAACCTTCGCGGACGTGGAGCGTCCGATCCCGTAGATATATGTAAGCCCGATTTCCGAACGCTTGTTCAGGGGCAGGTTGACGCCGGCGATTCGTGCCATCGACGCCTAGCCCTGACGCTGCTTGTGGCGCTTGTTCTGGCAAATGACCAGCACCACGCCGTGGCGGCGGATGATCTTGCACTTCTCGCACATCGGCTTGACCGACGGTCTTACCTTCATGATCCCTTTCGGCGGCTGGGTTCCGGCGACTCGGCTCTGGCTGCCGTTACGGCCGCCGCTACCGGGTCGTGGATGTGCCCTCGCGCAGGCCTAGAAGCCTTGCACACGGGCAAGGCTGCGGATGTTAGCAAGTTCCACGCCGCGGGCACGTCAACCGGCGCCGGCGAGTCCCTCGAGCAGCGGCTCGGCGGTGCGCTGCTCCGCGGATAGGTGCCACGGGGTGAGCACGCGCGGCCCCGAGCCGGTGATCGCGACGGTGAACTCGAAGTGCGCCGCGGGCGAGCCGTCCTGGGAGTAGATCGCCCAGCCGTCGCCGCCCATGCGCACTCCGGGCCGCCCCGCGGTGGTCATCGGCTCGATCGCGAGGACCATCCCCTCCTCGAGCAACGGGCCCTTGCCGGGCTTGCCGTAGTTGGGCACCTGCGGGTCCTCGTGCATCGAGCGCCCCACGCCGTGTCCGACGAGCGAGCGCACCACCGACAGCCCGGCGCCCTCGGCGACCTTCTGGATCGTGCTGGAGACGTCTCCCATGCGGTTGCCGGGGATGCACTGCGCGATGCCCGCGTGCAGGGACTCCTCGGTGGCGCTCAGCAGGTTGCGCTCGGTCTTGCCGATCTCCTGGACCGGGAACGTGCGCGCCGCGTCGGCCACCCAGCCGTCGAGGGTCACGCCCACGTCGATCGAGATGATGTCCCCGCGCGTGAGCTTGTAGGGGCCGGGGATGCCGTGCACGATCATCGCGTTGGGCGATGCGCAGATCGAGCCGGGGAAGCCGCGGTAGCCCTTGAAGGTCGGTTCGGCGCCGTGGGAGCGGATGAAGCGCTCCGCCAGCACGTCCAGCTCTAAAGTGCTCGCGCCTGGGCGCACGCTGCTCTGCATCAGGTCGAGCGTCGCCGCGAGGATCGCTCCCGCGGCCGCCATCTTCTCGATCTCCGCGGGTGACTTCTTGATGATCACGTTTTGGAGCTTACCTCTAAGGATTGGCTCCGCAGAACCTACAGCTGTCTAGAGCTTCTCCTCCAGGCGCAGCGTCGCGACGGTCGCACGCACGTGCGCGTGAACCTCGTCCGCGCTGCGTGTGCCGTCGAAGCGCCGCAGCAGCCCAGCCTCGTCGTAGTAGTCGATCAGCGGCTCTGTCTGGGCGTGGTAGACCTCCAGACGGCGGCGAATCGTCTCCTCCTTGTCATCGTCGCGCTGGAGCAGACGCGAGCCGTCCTGGTCACACACGCCCTCGTGCTTGGGCGGGTCGAAGTCCACGTGGTAGATGTGGCTCGGGTTCTTCACGCACACGCGCCGCCCCGCCAGGCGGCGAACGAGATCTTCGTCGGGGACTTCGATCAGGAGGGCCGCCGTGAGGTGGCGGTCGAGTCCGCTCAGCGCGTCCGCGAGCGCGTCCGCCTGCTGCTCGTTGCGCGGGAAGCCATCGAGCAGGAAGCCGTCGCGGGCGTCTCCGTCCGCGACCCGCTCGGTGATCATCCCCACGATCACCTCGTCGGGCACGAGCTCGCCCGCGTCCATGAAGCGCTTGGCCTCGCGTCCGAGCTCGGTGCCCTCGCTGACCTGGGCGCGCAGGATGTCGCCCGTGGAGATGTGGGGCAGCACGAAATCGTCGCGCAGGCGATCGGCCTGGGTGCCCTTACCGGCCCCCGGCGGCCCCAACAGGATCAGGTTCAGCTCGGACAAGATCGAGGCAGCCTATCCGGTCCGAGGGTGCTGTTGCCACCATGGAGAACCCCACCCTTGTGACGCCGCGCGCGAGGCGTCCGCCAACAGCGAAGCGCTACTTGAGGAAACCCTCGTAACTTCGCATCATCAGCTGTGCCTCGAGCTGCTTCATCGTTTCCAGCGCCACACCGATCACGATCAGGATCGACGTTCCTCCGAGCGGGATGTTCTGGTGGGTGCGCGCGATCAGGATCGTCGGCAGCGCCGCCACCGCGGCAAGGAACAGCGCTCCGGGGAAGGTCAGGCGCGCGAGTATGCGGTCGAGGAATTCGGCCGTCGGGCGTCCGGGGCGCACGCCGGGGATGAAGCCGCCGTACTTCTTCAGGTTCTCCGCCTGGTCGACCGGGTTGAACGTGACGGCGGTGTAGAAGTAGGTGAACACGAGGATGAACAGGGACTCGCCGACCACGTAGTGCCAGCCGTTGGGCGAGAAGAAGTCGGAGAGCTTCGTGCCCCAGTGGGTTTTCACGAGCTGCCCCACGGTCGGCGGGAAGGCCATGATGCTGGCGGCGAAGATCACCGGGATCACGCCCGCCATGTTCACCCGCAGCGGCAGGTAGGTCTGCCCGCCCTCGGACATACGCCTGCCGATCACGCGCTTGGCGTACTGCACGGGGATCCTGCGCTGGCCTTCCTGCACGAACACGATCCCCGCCACCACGGCGAGCACGAGGAACGGCATCATCACCTTGAAGACCTGGTCGTTGGACGTCCACCACGTCTGGATGCCGGAGGGCAGCCGCGAGACGATCGAGGAGAAGATCAGCAGCGAGATCCCGTTGCCGATGCCGCGCTGGGTGATCATCTCGCCGATCCACATCAGCATCACGCAGCCGGCCGTGAGGCACACGACGATCAGGAAGATGTGCGGCGCGTCGAAGTGCTTGACCACCGATTCGCCAGCTTTGGCCTGCAGCGAGTGGAACAGGAACACGTAGCCGATCGACTGCGCGAACGCGAGGCCCACGGTGAGGTAGCGCGTGTACTGGGTGATGCGCGCCTGCCCGACCTCGCCTTCCTTGGAGAGCTTCTCGATCGACGGGACGGCGACCTGCAGCAGCTGCAGGATGATCGACGAGGTGATGTAGGGCATGATGCCCAGCGCGAAGATCGCGAGTTTGGCGAGGCCTCCGCCGGAGAACAGGTTGAGCAGGCCGAGGATGTTGGAGCCGCCGAACTGCTTCTGGAGGTTGTCGACCGCGGTGAGGCTCACGCCCGGCACGGGGACGTGCGAGCCGAAGCGGTAGATCAGCAGCATCCCCGCCGTGAAGGCGATCTTCTTGCGGATGTCCGCAACCTGGAAGGCGTTGAGAATCGTCGAGAGCATGGTGTCAGGCCGCTGCACGGGGGCGAGGTGCCCGAGCGCTAGCGGAGTGGCGGATTCTAGTGGATGCGCTTGGGAGCGCCGCCGGTTTCACGGCGCGAGATCTCTCAGGCCTCGACGATGGTGCAGGTCCCGCCGGCCGCCTCGATGCGCTCGCGCGCACCGGCGCTGAACGCGTGGGCGTGGACCGTGAGGGCCTTGGTGATCTCGCCCTTGGCGAGCACCTTGACGGGGATGCCGTTGCGCGTGCCGAGGCCGTTGGCCTTCATCAGCTCGAGCGTGACCTCCGTGCCGGCCTCGAAGCGGCTGTCGAGCGCGTCGATGTTCACGGGCTGCGTGTGCGTGCGGAAGGGCTCGAAGGGCATCGACTTCTTCATGTGCGGACCGCGCAGCTTTCGCATGCGCATGTGGATCGGCATCTGCCCACCCTCGAACGCCGCGCGGCTCTTGGAGCCCGAGCGTGAGCCCGCGCCCTTCTGGCCACGACCCGATGTCTTGCCGGTGCCGGAGCCTTCGCCGCGGCCGATGCGCTTGCGCGGACGGCGGCTGCCCGGAGCGGGCGCGAGGCTGTGCAGCCCGATGCGCTGCTCGGTCTCTTTCTCGGGGCTCACTTGGCCTCCTCGACCTCGACCAGGTGGCGCACCGCGTGCAGCATGCCGCGTGCCTGGTCGGTGTCCTTGACCTCGACCGTGTGGCCGATGCGACGCAGTCCGAGCGAACGCAGAGTGTCCAGCTGTTTGGCGTTGGCGCCGTTCTTGGAGCGGCGCTGGGTGACGGTGAGCGAGCTCACTACGCCGACGCTCCCTCGGCTGCCACGACCGCCTCATCGGCGGCCGGCTGTGTCTCCGTCTCGCCACCCTCCGCCTGCAAAGTTCCGTTCGCGGCCTCGCCGCCGCCGATCCCGAGCACCTGGTTGACGCTCAGTCCGCGCAGCGCGGCGACCTCCTCGGGCTTGCGCAGGCCGCGCAGGCCGGCAACCGTGGCCTTGACCAGGTTGATCGGGTTCTGCGTGCCGAGGCTCTTGGAGAGGATGTCGTGGATGCCGGCGAGCTCGAGCACCGCGCGCACACCACCGCCGGCGATCACGCCGGTACCGGGGGCGGCCGGCTTCAGGAACACGCGCCCCGCGCCGAACACGCCGGTCGTCTGGTGGGTGATCGTGCTGCCGTGCTTGGGTACGCGGAAGAGATCCTTCTTCGCGCGCTCCACGCCCTTCTGGATCGCGAGCGGTACCTCGTTGGCCTTGCCGTAGCCAACGCCCACCACTTCGCGTTCGTCGCCGACGACCACGAGGGCGGTGAACGAGAAGCGCCGGCCACCCTTGACGACCTTGGCGACGCGGTTGATCTCGACGACGCGCTCCTGGAGGTCCAGGCCGGCGGAGTTGACTGAGCGATCTATTGAAATGGACATAGGCAGGATGGAGAGGGTAGCGGTAGCGGGCGCTCGGGCACGCTAAACGGTGATTCCCGACTCGCGAATGGCTTCGGCAAAGGCGCGAACGTGGCCGTGATAACGGTAGCCGCCGCGGTCGAACACTGCCTCGGAGATGCCCGCGGCCTTGGCGCGCTCGGCCAGCAGCTCGCCGGAGCGCTTCGTGCGATCGGCTTTGTTCAGCTTGCTCAGCTCGGGCTCGAACCAGTTGACCGCAGCGAGCGTGCGCGCGTCGACGTCGTCGATCAGCTGAGCCGAGAGCCCACGGTTGGAACGAAACACGGAGATGCGCGGACGCGTCGCGGTGCCGGACACCTTCGCCCGCACGCGCCTGCGCCGTTTGAGGCGGCGGTTCTCTTTGGTGATCACACTCATGCGCGCTTTCCAACCTTTCTCACTACGTGCTCACCCTCGTAGCGGATGCCCTTGCCCTTGTAGGGCTCCGGCGGGCGCTGCTTGCGGATGATCGCCGCGGTCTCGCCGACGAGCTGCTTGGAGATTCCCTTCACGACCACGCGGGTCGGCTGGGGAACCTCGAATTCGATCCCGTCGGGCGCGGGGATCGGCACGGGGTGCGAGTAGCCCACCGCGAGCTCAAGGTTCTTGCCCTTCAGCGCGGCGCGATAGCCGACGCCCTGGATCTCCAGGCGCTTCTCGTAGCCCGCGGTCACGCCCTGGACCATGTTCGCCACGAGTGTGCGTGTGAGACCGTGCAGCGCGCGGTGTTCGCCGCGGTCTGTGGGGCGGGTCACGAGCAGCTGGTCGCCGTCCTGGGTGACCGCGATGTCCTTGTGCACGCGCTCGCTCAGTTCGCCTTTGGGTCCGTTCACGCGGACGATCTCCGGCTCGATCGAGACGGTCACGCCGGCGGGCACGGGGATGGGCTGTCTACCGATTCTCGACATCGCTACCAGACCTGCGCCAGAACCTCGCCGCCGACGCCCGCTGCGCGCGCGTCGTGGCCGGTCATCACGCCGTGAGAGGTGGAGATGATCGAGGTGCCCATGCCGCCGAGCACCTTGGGGATGTGCTTGGCGTCGACGTACGTGCGCCTGCCGGGCCGCGATACGCGCTTCAGGCCCGAGATCGCCGAGCGGCGGTCGTCGGTGTACTTCAGGCGGATCTGGATCAGCTGACCCGGACCCTCGGGCGTGTCGATGACAGACCACGAGTCGATGTAGCCCTGCTCGTCGAGGATGCGCGCCAGCTCGCCCTTGAGCTTGGAGGCGGGCAGCTCGACGGTCTCGTGGGCAGCGTGGATCGCATTGCGCACGCGCGTCAGGAAGTCGGCTATCGGATCGGTCATTGACATGGTTGCTGGCTCTCTTTCAGACCTCTACCAGGAGGACTTGGTCATCCCGGGGATCTGACCGTTGTGGGCGAGCTCGCGAAGGCAGATGCGGCACACCCCGAACTTCTTGTACACCGCGCGCGGCCTACCGCAACGGGTGCAGCGAGTATATGCACGTGTCTTGAACTTTGGGGTCCGCGCCTGCTTCACGCGCATCGAAGTCTTGGCCATCAGTCGGTGCTCTCTTTCTCAGTGGTCTCCGCGGCGTCCCCGTCCTCGGGAGCGTCGTCCTGCTCGGCCTGCGGCTCCTCGGCTGCCTCGGGCTCGGCATCCTCGGTCTCCGCGGACGCTGCCTCTGAAGGCTCCTCGGCGGCCGGCTCCTCAGTCTCCACCGCGGCTGGCTGCGCCTGCTCCGGCTCGGCGTCCTGCGGCTCTGCGGCCTCTGGCTCCGCCTCGGCTTGCTCGACGACCGCGCTCGCGGCCGGCGGGGCGCTCTCCTGCTCCGCGTCGGCCTTCACCCTCGCGCCATCCTCGTCGGTCGGCTCCGAGACCACGCCAATCGCCTCGTCGAAGCCCTTGGGGCGCCATTTCGGGGAGAACGGCATGCCGAACGCCATCAGCAGAGCGAACGCCTCGACGTCGGTTTTCGCGCTCGTGGTGATGGTGATGTCGAGTCCGCGCACCATGTCGATCGCGTCGTAGTCGATCTCCGGGAAGATGATCTGCTCCTTGACGCCCATGGAGTAGTTGCCGCGGCCGTCGAACGAGCGCGGGTTCAGCCCGCGGAAGTCGCGGATCCGGGGGATCGCGATCGACACGAGCCGGTCGAGGAACTCGAAGGCGCGCTCGGCGCGCAGCGTCACGGTCACGCCCACGGGCATGCCCTCGCGCAGTTTGAACGCGGCGATCGACTTGCGCGCACGACGCACATTCGGCTGCTGGCCGGCGATCTGGGCGAGCTGGTCGGTCGCGGCCTTCAGCATTTTGCTGTCCTGCTTGGCGATGCCAACACCCATGTTGAGGGTGATCTTCTCGAGCTTCGGCGCCTGCATCACCGAGGAGTAGCCGAAGCTCTCCATCAGCGAGGGGCGGATCTCCTCGAGGTAGCGGGCCTTCAGGCGCGCCGGGGGGGCTGTGTCTGTTGCTGTTGCCATGTCGATCAGTCGAGCCTCGCGCCGGTGGTCTTCGCGACGCGCACGCGCTGCCCGCCGTCGCGCTCGATGCGCACGCGCGTGGGCTTGCCCTTGGCGTCGAGCAGCATCACGTTGGAGACGTGAATCGGACCCTCGCGCTCGATCACGCCGCCCATCGCCGCGTCGGTCTGGGCGCCCGCGACCTGTGAGGGGCGGGTGTGGCGCTTGATCATGTTCAGGCCCTCGACGAACACGCGCTCGCGGTCGGGCTGCACGCGCAGCACGCGACCGGTCTTGCCGCGGTCCTTGCCGGAGATCACCTGGACTTTGTCGCCGGAGCGGATCTTCAGAACGCGACGCTTGCGAGGAGCTGCGGGACGGCGAGCCATCACAGCACCTCCGGCGCGAGCGAGACGATCTTCATGAAGTTGCGCTCGCGCAGTTCGCGCGCCACCGGGCCGAACACGCGCGTGCCGCGCGGGTTGTTCTGGTCGTCGATGATCACGGCCGCGTTCTCGTCGAAGGCGATGTACGTGCCGTCGTCGCGTCCGATCGGCTTCTTGGTGCGGACGATCACAGCCGTCACGACCTCGCCCTTCTTGACCGCCCCCTGCGGGTTGGCCTGCTTGACGGTCGCGGTGATCACGTCGCCCACGAACGCGTAGCGACGCTTCGAGCCCCCCTTGACGCGGATGCACAGGATTTCGCGAGCGCCCGAGTTGTCGGCCACGCGCAGTCGTGTCTCGTTCTGGATCACTTCGCACGCTCCAGCACGTCGACGAGCGCCCAGCGCTTGGTGCGCGACAGCGGCCTGCTCTCGATCACGCGCACCACGTCGCCCTCGTTGGCGTCGTTGTTCTCGTCGTGCGCGTGCACGGTGCTCGAGCTGCGGACGATCTTCTCGTAGCGGCGGTGACGGCGGGCCACGTCGATGCGGACGGTGATCGTCTTCTCGGCCTTGTTCGAGACGACGATTCCCTGGCGCACGCGGCGCGTGCCCTCGACCGGGGCATGCACGGGTGCCAGCGGCTCGGCGGCGGGCGCGGCCGCGCGGCGCTCGGCCGCTTTGGCGCGTTCGCTCAGACGACGGGCGCGGCGGCTGATCGCCTTCGCGCGGCGCTTGGCGACGCGCTCGGCGTGACGCTCCTCGGGGGAGCGTGACGGGCGGGTCTCACCTGAGTGCTTGGAGCGCGCGGCGCGGCGACGCTCCTTCGGTGGGAGCACCACCTCGGGCTCGGCGGGCGCCACCGGCTCCTCGACAGCCACGGGCTCCTCGGCCACGGGCTCGCTCGCCTCGGCCTGCTCGCTCTCGGGGGCGTCCGCGGACTCGACGGCCGTCGTCTCCGCCTCGGCCTCGGGGGCCTGCGCGGGGGCGTCGTCCTGGGGAGTCTCCTGCGTCTCGTTGTCTGGTTCGTCAGCCATGTCTTCCGTTCGTCTTCGTCTGTGAGTCTTCTAGTTGTTCCGGTTGGGCGCCGCGGCAAGCTCGCGCTCGCGGGCGACGGTCAGGGCCCGCGCGAGATCGCGCTTGGCGTGACCGAGACCGGCTGTGTTGTCCAGTTCGCCCGTGGCGTTTGAAAAACGCAGGCCGAACACCTCTTTGCCCAGCTCAGCGACCTTCTTGGTCAGTTCGCTGTCATCAAGATCGCGTAGCTCTCTCGCCTTCATCGTCTTCCTCAGTCCTCACGCAGGACGAACTTGGTCTTCACCGGCAGCTTGTGTGCGGCCAGCCTGATCGCTTCGCGCGCCAGCGGCTCGGACACGCCGGCAAGCTCGAACATCACGCGTCCGGGCTTGACCACCGCGACCCAGCCTTCGGGCGAGCCCTTTCCAGATCCCATGCGGGTCTCGGCGGGCTTCTTCGTCACCGGCTTGTCCGGGAACACGTTGATCCACACCTTGCCGCCACGCTTGATCTTGCGCGTCATCGCGACACGAGCGGCCTCGATCTGGCGGTTGGTGAGCCAGCCCTGCTCGAGCGCCTTGAGGCCGTACTCGCCGAACTGCACGTGCAGCTGGCCGCGCGAATTCCCGCGCCGGCGTCCACGGTGCTGCTTGCGGTGCTTGACTCGCTTCGGGGAGAGCATCAGCGAGGCCCTCCGCCACCAGGACCACGACCGCCGCCGCCTGGGCCACGCCCGCCACCCGGTCCACCAGGACCGCGTCCACGTCCGCCACCGCCGCCGGGCCCACGTCCGCCGCCCGGTCCTCCGGGACCGCCGCCGCGTCCGCCCTGTCCACCGCGACCGCGACCGCGACCGTCACGCCCGTCGCGTCCACCGCGGCTGTCGCGGTCGTTGCTCGGAGGAGCGGGCGCCGTCATGTCGGTGAGGTCCGCGCCGGTGTAGCCCTCGGGCATGATTTCGCCCTTGTTCACCCAGCACTTCACGCCGATGCGCCCGAACGTGGTGCGCGCCTCGTAGAAGCCGTAGTCGATGTCGGCGCGCATCGTGTGCAGCGGCACGCGTCCGTCGGAGTAGCTTTCGGTGCGCGCCATCTCCGCGCCGCCGAGACGACCGGCGACCTGGACCTTCACGCCCTTCGCGCCCGAGCGCATCGCGCTGGTGAGCGCGCGCTTCATCGCACGCCGGAAGGCGACACGGTTCTGGAGCTGCTCGGCGATCGACTGCGCGACGAGCTTCGCGTCGAGCTCGGGCCGCTTGATCTCGAGGATGTTCACCTTGATCTGCTTGTTGGTCATCTTGTGCAGATCGCGGCGCAGCGCGTCCACTTCGGTACCGGACTTGCCGATCACGATGCCGGGACGGGCCGTGTGGATGTTGACCTCGAGCTCGTTCGCGTCCTTGCGGATCGTGATGTCCGACAGGCCCGCGTGGGCGAGCTTGCGGGTGATGTGCTCGCGCACCTTCACGTCCTCAGCGAGGTACTCGGCGAAGTGCTTCTCGTTGTACCAGTTGGACTTCCAGTCGTGGATGTAACCCACGCGCATGGCCTCTGGATGAACCTTTTGTCCCATATCTCAGTCTCTCAGCCGTGTCTCTTGGGGTTCCCGGGCTCGGGGCGCGGGGTCAATGTGATCGTCAGGTGGCTCGTGCGCTTGCGGATCGGCGCTGCGCGTCCCATCGCGCGCGGCCTGAAGCGCTTGATCGTGGGTCCTTCGTCTGCGTACGCCTCACGGACGATCAGATCGTCCTCGAGCAACTCGTGGTTGCTCTCGGCGTTTGCCACCGCGGACTCCAGCAGCTTGCTCCAGTCTCGCGCCACGTCGCGAGGCGTGAACGCGAGGATAGCGCGTGCCTCCTCGATCGACTTCCCGCGGATGTGCCCGCACACCATCCGCGCCTTGCGCGCAGAGGTGCGCACGTAGCGGGCATGGGCGCTGACGACCCGGCGGGTGGGCTTCGCTTTGACGCTCGCCGCTGCTCGCCGAGAGAGTTTTTTTGTGGGCTTCGCCGCATCCTGGGCCTTGGCTGCGTCCTGCGCCTCGGCACGGTCTCCAGGAGCCGCCGCTTTAGCCACCGTGGCTTTTTTGGCAGCGCGTTTGCCTTTCGCGGGAGCTTTTAGCGTGTCCTGCTGACCATCGGGCTCGGACTCGTCGTCATCGGCCGCTTTTTTCGCAGCAGCTTTTTTCGCAGCAGGCGCTTTGGTGGCCTCGGCGTCCTCGCTTGCTTTGGCCGCTTTCGCTTTGGCAGCGGGTTTGGCGGCTTTCGGCTTCGCGGCCTCGGTTGCCTTTGGCTCGACGGCCTCGGGCGTCTCCTCCTGCGGTGTCTCCTCGGGGCTCATCGCACCTTCCCTGAGCCCGCGTGGCCGCGAAAGACTCGCGTGGGAGCGAACTCGCCGAGCTTGTGACCGACCATCGACTCGCTGATGAACACCGGCACGTGTTTCTTGCCGTCGTGCACCGCGATCGTGTGGCCGACCATCTCGGGGAAGATCGTGGAGGCGCGCGACCACGTCCTCAACATTTTTTTGTTGTTCTCGGCGTTGAGCGCTTCGATGCGATTCATCAGGCGCTCTTCGACCCAGGGGCCCTTCTTGCTGGAGCGGCTCATCTTTGCTTGCCCTTCCCACGGCGACGGCCGCGCACGATGTACTTGGTGGAAGTCTTGTTCTTTTTACGCGTGCGGTATCCGAGCGTCGGCACGCCCCACGGGGTGACGGGGTGGCGTCCCGCGGTCGTCGAGCCCTCGCCACCACCGTGCGGGTGGTCCACCGGGTTCATCGCCACACCACGCGTCTGCGGGCGCACGCCCATGTGACGCTTGCGTCCGGCCTTGCCGACCTTGACGTTCTGGTGCTCGGAGTTGCCGATCGTGCCGACCGTCGCGCGGCACTCCGCGCGAACCATCCGCATCTCGCCAGAGGGCAGGCGCAGCGTCGCCATGTCGCCGTCCTTGGCCATCAGCTGCGCGGATGCTCCGGCTGAGCGGGCCATCTGCCCACCGCGGCCCGGCTGCAGCTCGATGTTGTGCACGACCGTACCCACGGGCATGCGGGCAAGCTCCATGCAGTTTCCCACCGCGATGTCGGCCGTCTCGCCGGAGGACACGGTCATGCCGACCGTGAGGCGCTGCGGCGCGAGGATGTAGCGCTTCTCGCCGTCGACGTAGTGCAGCAGCGCGATGTATGCGGAGCGGTTGGGGTCGTACTCAATCGCCGCGACGCGAGCGTCGACGCCGTCCTTGCGACGCTTGAAGTCCACGCGCCGATACGCGCGCTTGGCGCCACCACCACGGTGACGTGCTGTCTTGCGTCCGTGGGCGTTGCGTCCGCCGCTGCGTTTGAGCCCTTCGACGAGCGTCTTCTCGGGCTTCGACTTGGTGACCTCCGCGAAGTCCGGGTAGGACACGAAGCGCATCCCCGGGCTGGTCGGCTTTGGCTTGCGAATCGGCATCGTCTTCCCCTGTTATCCGTCGAGGGCTGCGAGGCCCTGGAAGATCGGAATGGACTCGCCGGCGCGCACCTGCACGATGGCCTTCTTCCAGCTGCGCGTGCGGCCCTTTGTGTTGCCGCGGCGCTTGGGCTTGGACTTGACGCTCATCGTGCGCACGTCGACGACGTGCACGTCGAACAGCGCCTCGACCGCCTGGCGGATGTGCGTCTTGTGCGCGTCGGGGTGGACGCGGAAGGTGTAGCGGTCGGCCGCCGAGAGCACGTAGCTCTTCTCGGAGACCACCGGGCGGATGAGTATCTGCGTGTGCTCCATCAGGCGATCGCCTCCTCGGCTGCGCGCGGCTTGGCAGTGCGCGCGGTCAGGCTCGCGAGCGCGGGCTCCGATACGACGAGCGACGCGGCGCCGAGCAGGTCGGTCACGCCGACGCTCTCGGATGTGAGCACTGCCACACGCGCAAGGTTGCGGAAGGACAGCGCCGCGTTCGACTCCTCGGCGGTGAGAACCACGAGCGTCGGGCGTGGCTGGTCCCAGCCATCGAGGAGGTCGAGCGCCCTACGGGTCTTGGGCGCGTCGAACACGCTCGCGTCGAGGATCGCGATCGAGCCGCGCTCGGCGTGCAGGGAGAGGGCGCTGCGCAGCGCTGCGCGCTGCTCCTTGCGGTTGACCTTGAAGGTGTAGGAGCGGGGCTGGGGACCGAACACGGTGCCACCGCCGGTCCAGATCGGCGAGCGGTTGGAGCCCGCGCGGGCACGGCCGGTGCCCTTCTGGCGCCACGGCTTCGCGCCACCGCCGGAGACCATGCCACGGGTTTTCGTCGCCGCGGTTCCGCGTCGACGGGCGGCCTGCTCGGCGCGGACGCTCTGGTGGACGAGTGGCCCGGAGAAGCGCGCGCCGAAGGCGGCGTCGTCGAGCTTGACCTTCTTCGATGCGCCGAGGACGGGGGCGTCAGGCATCTGTTCGTACCTCCACGATCGAGCCCTTCGGTCCGGGGACGGAGCCACGCACCAGCAGCAGGTTCAGCTTGGGGTCGACGCGAACGATCTCGATGCCCTTCTGGGTCGCGCGCTTGTTGCCCATCTGGCCGGGTCCGCGGATGCCCTTCATCACGCGCGCCGGCCAGGCCGAGGCGCCGATCGAGCCCGGAGCGCGGACGTTGTGCGAGCCGTGCGACTTGGGACCGCTGGCGAAGTTGTGTCGCTTGATCGTTCCCTGGAAGCCCTTGCCCTTGGTGATGCCGGAGATCTTCACGCGCGCGCCGACCTCGAACGACTCGACGGTGACGGTCTCGCCGAGCTGCAGCTCGCCGGCCTCGCCACGGAACTCCACCAGGCGACGCATCGGCGGGGCGTCGGCCTTCTTCAGGTGGCCGAGCTCCGGCTTGTTCACGTGCTTCTCCTTGCTCAGGCCGAACGCCAGCTGCACGGCTTCGTAGCCGTCGCGGTCAGGGGTGCGCACGGCCGTGACGGGGCACGGGCCGGCCTCGAGAACGGTCACGCGAGCGACGCTCCCGTCTTCCTGGAAGAGCTGGGTCATGCCGAGCTTCTTGGCGAGGATCGCAGCCATTGCTCAGGTCGCGAGGCGAATCTCGATGTCGACGCCCGCGGGCAGGTGGTCGAGGCGCTGAAGCGAGTCGACCGTCTTGGGAGTCGGCTGGTGGATGTCGATGAGGCGCTTGTGCGTGCGGATCTCGAAGTGCTCGCGCGAGTCCTTGTCCTTGAACGGCGAACGGATGACGCAGTACACGTTCTTCTCAGTCGGCAGGGGAACCGGTCCCGAGACGCTCGCCCCTGTGCGGGTCGCTGTCTCGACGATCTCCTTGGCCGCTGACTCGATGGCAGACGTGTCGTATGCCTTGAGGCGAATGCGGATCTTGTTTTGGTTTGCGGCTGCCATGGGAATGCTCTCTGTGTCGCTCGATCTTCGGTCTGTTCTCGTGCTTGTCCTGCGTCGCTGCGGGGTCCTGCGTGTGTCACTTCACCTCTACGGCGGCGAGCGTCTCCGCCGGCGGCCCCGCCAGATGGCGAGAGAAAGAGCGGACTCCTCTGTCCGAGGAATCCGCTCCCTCGCCCTCACCCTGTGACGGCGGGCCTTGAATCAGTCGTATCGGAATGCCAATTTGCGCGTCGCCTCCGGCGAATTCCGGATGGGCGCGCAGGTACTACTCGATGATCTCCGTGACCACGCCCGAGCCCACCGTGCGTCCACCCTCTCGGATGGCGAACCGCAGACCCTGGTCCATGGCGATCGGCTGGATCAGCTCGATCTCCATCTGGACGTTGTCGCCCGGCATGACCATCTCGACGCCGTCGGGCAGCTTGGCCACGCCGGTGACGTCGGTGGTACGGAAGTAGAACTGCGGCCGGTAGCCGGTGAAGAACGGGGTGTGACGTCCACCCTCCTCCTTCTTCAACACGTAAACCTCGGCCTTGTACTTGGTGTGCGGGGTGATCGAGCCGGGCTTGCACAGCACCTGGCCGCGCTCGATCTCCTCACGCTTGGTTCCACGGAGCAGGCAGCCCACGTTGTCGCCGGCCTGACCCTGGTCGAGGATCTTGCGGAACATCTCGACGCCCGTGACCACCGTGCTGGTGCTCGCGTGAACGCCGACGATTTCCACCGTGTCGCCGGTGTTGACGATGCCCTGCTCGACGCGGCCGGTCGCGACCGTGCCACGACCCGTGATCGAGAACACGTCCTCGACCGGCATCAGGAAGGGCTTGTCGAGCTCGCGGACCGGTTCCGGGATGTAGGAGTCCAGTGCGGCGGCCAGCTCGAGGATCTTCTCCTTGTAGGGCTCCTCGCCTTCCAGCGCCTTCAGCGCGGAGCCGATGATGAACGGAATGTCATCGCCGGGGAAGTCGTACTCGGAGAGCAGCTCGCGAACCTCGACCTCGACCAGCTCAAGCAGCTCCTCGTCGTCGACCATGTCGGCCTTGTTGAGGAACACCACGATGTAGGGGACGCCGACCTGGCGGGCGAGCAGGATGTGCTCGCGCGTCTGGGGCATCGGGCCGTCGGCCGCGGAGACCACCAGGATCGCGCCGTCCATCTGCGCGGCGCCCGTGATCATGTTCTTGACGTAGTCGGCGTGACCGGGGCAGTCCACGTGCGCGTAGTGACGGTTCTCCGTCTGGTACTCGACGTGGGAGGTGGCGATCGTGATCCCGCGTTCCTTCTCCTCGGGCGCGTTGTCGATCTCGGCGAAGCTGCGGGCTTCCGCACCTCCGTGCTCAGCCAACACGGTCGTGATGGCAGCGGTCAGCGTCGTCTTGCCATGGTCGATGTGACCGATGGTCCCGACGTTGACGTGCGGCTTGTCGCGCTCGAACTTCTCCTTCGCCACTTTTTACTCGCTCCTGTATCGACTTGTATGTCCGCGCCTCTGTGAGGGCGAACCTCAGAAATCTATCTAAATGTGGTGCTCGGTGACTGCTGCTTGTTTCGTACTACTTCAAGTTGGGACAACATCCGCCCTACTGCAGGCGTTTACGCCGGTACCGGCTCGCCCGTTCGCGCTTCCACCACCTTCTCCGCGATGTTCGGCGGAACCTCTTCGTAGGCGTCGAACTGCATCGTGTAGGTCGCGCGTCCCTGCGTGTTCGAACGCAGGTCGGTGGCGTACCCGAACATCTCGCTGAGCGGGACCTTCGCGGTCACCGCCAACGCGTTGCCGCGACGCTCCTGACCTTCGACGCGGCCACGACGGCGGCTGAGGTCGCCGATGACGTCGCCGAGGAAATCCTCCGGCGTGACGACCTCGACACCGAAGATCGGCTCGAGCAGGACCGGCTTGGCCCTGCGAGCGGCCTCCTTGCAGGCGATCGAGCCCGCGACCTTGAAGGCGATCTCCGAGGAGTCCACGTCGTGGTACTTGCCGTCCACGAGCGTCACCTTCACGTCCACCATCGGGTAGCCGGCCTTGACGCCAACCTCGAGCGCCTCTTCCACGCCCTTCTTCACGGCGGGGATGTATTCCGAGGGGATCGCTCCACCCTTGATCTTGTTGATGAACTCGAAGCCGTCGCCGGGCGCCGGCTCGAGGTCGATGTAGACCACCCCGAACTGGCCCGAGCCGCCGGTCTGGCGGACGAACTTGCCCTCGATCTTGTTGACCGTGCCGCGGACAGTCTCGCGGTAGGAGACCTGCGGACGACCGACGTTCGCCTCGACTCCGAACTCGCGCTTCATGCGGTCCACGAGCACTTCGAGGTGGAGCTCGCCCATGCCGGAGATCTCGGTCTGGCCGGTCTCCTCGTTGGTGCGCACCTGGAAGGTGGGGTCCTCCTCGGCCAGTCGACCGAGGGCGATCGACATCTTCTCCTGGTCGATCTTCGTCTTCGGCTCCACCGCGACCTTGATCACGGGCTCCGGGAAGACGATGTTCTCGAGGTGAACCGGGTGGTCCGGGTCGGCGAGGGTGTCGCCGGTGATGACCTGCTTGATGCCGACCGCGGCGGCGATGTCCCCGGCGTAGACCTCGGAGACCTCCTCGCGCTCGTTGGCGTGCATCATCAGGATCCGGCCGATGCGCTCGGTGCGCCCCGTGCTGACGTTCAGGACCTTGGCGCCCGCCTCCAACTTGCCGGAGTAGACGCGGAAGTAGGTGAGCTTGCCGACATAGGGATCTGCGGCGATCTTGAAGGCGAGCGCCGCAAACGGCTCGGAGTCGTCGGCGTGGCGCAGCACCTCGCGCGCCTCCTCCTCGCCTTTGATCAGTTCGGTGCCCACGACCGCGGGAACGTCCAGCGGCGAGGGCAGGTAGTCGATGACCGCGTCGAGCAGGGGCTGCACGCCCTTGTTCTTGAAGGAGGAGCCGCACAGCACGGGGGTCAGCTTGGTCGACAGGGTCGCCTTGCGGATCGCGCTCTTGAGGACCTCCGCCGGCACCTCGGCCTCCTCGAGGATCAGCTCGAGCAGCGCGTCGTCGTAGTGGGAGACCTCCTCGAGAAGGTGTTCGCGCGCGCCGGTGGCCGCTTCGACGAGGTTCTCGGGAATCTCGACTTCGTCCTGTTCCTTGCCCATGTCGTCCTTGTAGACGATCGCTTTCATCGTCACCAGGTCGACGACGCCGAGGAAGTCTCCCTCGGAGCCGATCGGGAGCTGGATCGGCACGGGGTGCGCGCCGAGGCGGTCGATCATCGTTCGCACGCCCATATCGAAGTCCGCGCCGGTGCGGTCCATCTTGTTGATGTAGGCGATGCGCGGCACGTGGTACTTGTCCGCCTGACGCCACACCGTCTCGGACTGGGGCTCGACGCCCGCGACCGAGTCGAACAGCGCGATCGCGCCGTCGAGCACGCGCAGCGAGCGCTCGACCTCGACCGTGAAGTCGACGTGCCCGGGCGTGTCGATGATGTTGATGCGGTGGTCCTTCCACTGCGCCGTCGTCGCGGCGGAGGTGATCGTGATCCCGCGCTCCTGCTCCTGCTCCATCCAGTCCATCACTGCCGCGCCCTCGTGCACCTCGCCAATCTTGTAGGTGCGCCCGGTGTAGTAGAGGATCCGCTCGGTCGTCGTCGTCTTACCGGCGTCGATGTGAGCCATGATCCCGATGTTGCGGGTGTTGTCGAGTGTGAACTTACGTGGCATGTGTGGATCCGGTGGTTGCGGTGGCTGCTTCAGGGCGAAAAAAATGGGCCCCTCGGGCCCACGCGCGCTACTGGTCTCGTTGGACCGGTTCGCGTCGTTATCTGCTCGAGGTCTCCATCGTGATTTGCCGACTCGCGGGAAGGCGTGCGCAAGCTGCGTCCACCCGCGACGCGAGGCCGACTATAGCAGAGGAATTGCCTCTCGGAACGGGCTTGCAAGGCCTATCGTCAAGGCTGCGTGGGAGCCGCGCCGGGGCCCTTGCAGTCGGCCGTCTCGGGGACTTCCTCGAGCATCGCGCCGAGGCGTTCGAGGACGCGCGTGGCGGCATCGAGGTCCTCGCCGTCGGTGTCCGCGAGCGCCCGGTGCCAGCGACTCTGCCAGGCCTCGCGCTTGGCCGCGATCTTGCGTCGGCCCCCGGGAGTGAGGCGCGAGACGACCACGCGCCGGTCGGTCTCCGAGCGCACGCGCTCGACGTGGCCCTGCCCGGCGAGGTGGTCGAGCATCTGCGTGACAGTCGCGGGCGTGAGCCGCGCAGCGGCGGCGAGCTCGCCGGCCGCCAGCTCGCCGCGCTCCTCGAGCTCGATCAGCAGCTCGAACTGCGCGTGGCTGAGCTCCGACCCGCCGAGGTGCGTGTCGCGTCCGCGCAGGCGCGAGAGGGTCCGAAAGACGTGTCGGAAGGCAAGTCCGAGTTCCTTCAGCTGGGCCTCGCGCGTGTCGGTCGGTGCTGTGGCGCTCATCGCTCGGTCCGGGCCGGCTATGCCCCGAGGGGCTCGACCGCGGCCTCGGCGTTGGCCGCCGCGCGACTCAGCCGCGCGTTCGGATTCTCCGCGCGCAGCAGCACGAGGCACGGAATCAGCGACAGCACTGCTATGCCGAGCGACCACCAGTAGGCGTCCTGGAACGCGCTCACGGGCTTCACCAAAGCGTGTCCGGTAGCGCGCTGGAGGACCACAGCGAGGACCGCGGTGCCGATCGCGCCGCCGATCCGCTGCAGCACGTTCAGCTGCGGGGTCGCGTCGGAGAGCTGCTCCGGTCGCAGCGACGCGAACGCCGCGGTCATCGCCGGCATGAACGAGAACCCAATGCCAACACCGCGCAGCAGCAGCACGAGCGATATCAACGCGATCGAGGTGTGCGCGCCGACGAACGCGAGCGGGATCGTGCCGAGGGCGAGGATCGTCACGCCTCCCATCGCCACGCGGCCGCCGCCGAAGCGCTGCGTGAGGCGGCTGGTGAGCGGCATCACCAGCAGCATCCCGAGTCCCTGCGGCCCGACCAGGAGCCCGGTGGCGATCACGCTCTCGTGCCTGATTTCCTGGTAGTAGAGCGGCACGAGGATCATCGCGCCGAACAGCGCAGCACCGAGGCCGAAGGTCGTCAGCGACGCGGCACCGAACACGCGGTTGGCATACAGCCGCACGTCGAGCAGGGGACGCTCGATGCGCAGCGCGTGCCAGCAGAACACGCCCGCGAGGGTGAGCCCGAGCACCGTGGGCCAAACCACGACGGGGGCGGTGAGGCTGGCGTGCGTGCCCGCCTGACTGAGGCCATACACGAGCGCGGTCGACGCGCTCGACAGCAGCGCCAGCCCGCGCACGTCCAGGCGTCCGGCTTCGCCGGAGTCGGTATGCGGCAGGACGCGCCACGCCAGCGCGAACGCGACCACGCCGATCGGCAGGTTGACGAGGAAGATCCACGACCAGTGCAGGTTCTGCAGGATCGTGCCGCCGACGATCGGCCCGAAGATCGGCGCGAGCATCGCGGGCATCGAAACGACGCCCATCACCCTGCCCATGCGCTTGGGACCGGCCACCTGGGCCATGATCAGCTGGCCGACGGGCATGATCATGCCGCCGCCTGCGCCCTGCAGCACACGGAACAGCACCAGCGAGGTGGTCGAGGCGGCAACCGCGCACAGCCCGGAACCGGCGGTGAAGAGCACCAGCGAGGTCAGGTACACGCGCTTGGCGCCGTAGCGTCGCGCGGCCCAGCCGGTGACGGGTATGACGGCCGCGAGCGAGAGCAGATACCCGGTCACGACCCACTGGATCTGGGAGATCGAGCTGTGGAGGTCGTGCTGGAGCGTGTGCAGCGCGACGTTGACGATCGTCGTGTCGAGGATCGACATGATCATCCCCAGGATCACCACGCCCGCGATCTTCCAAACGATCGGCTCGATGCGGTCGGAGGCGTCCGGGTGGAAGTCGTGCGCTGTTGTGGCCTGAGAAGACATTCGGTACCGAAAGTTTAGGTACCGAAGCTTTGTTCTTCAACCCCTCTGTGTGCGATCGCACATACGAAAGCCGTGCCGGTGAAGACAGTCGCCGCGTCGGTTCTAACCCGAGCATGGGTGTCACCACCTATGATCGCTTGCGTCGACCGGCCGCATCGTGCCAACCCGTCGAGCCACAACGACGAGGACGATATTCCTAGCTGCGCACCGTCTGCGAGTCCTGCAGATCATGGACACCGCACGCCACATCGCCCAGGCGCGACGCGTGACACGAGAGCCTCGCCTTTCAGGCGAAACTACTCGACTGATACAGAGCTATTTGATCAAAACCGGTTCGCAATGCATGGCTCAATCCTAACAGGTCCCCAGGTGCGGCCTGTGGTCCTCTTCGGGCTCCGGATCCTTAAACTTTAGGCATGCTTTGGGTCCTCTCGCTCCAAGGATGGGGCGACATTGCTCAGTTTGTCCTTGCCCTTTCGGGCGTTGCTGCGCTTGGCGGAGCGTACGCGCAGATCCGAACCAGCCAAGCGACCGCCCGTCGAGCACGCGTCTACGACTATGCCGACCTCCTCAACGGGCTCGAGTTGCTGCGAGCTACGGCGAAGCACAGCGAGCAGTGGCCCAAGTGGACGGCCGCAGACTTCAAGGCGCTTCCGAACATTGAGCAGCTCGAATGGATGCGGCTTCCAAACATTGTTGAGGAGATAGCGGTCCTCTACAAGCGCGGCATGCTTGACCGCGATGTGGCAGCGGAGCTACTCGGCGTGTACGTGGAGCGCCTTTGGAAATCCAGCGAGAAAGTGATCCGGGAACTGCGGGAGGCAGAACAGAGGCCGAGGATCTTTATCGACTGGGAGCAGATGCAGAGCGACACTTGGAAGAGAAGGGGCGTCGGCGCGCCCCTTGGTGTGGATACCTCAGCGCGTGGTCTAGCTGCACGTCCACCGTCACAGGTTTCCCGCTTGAGATGGCTGCTCTCCGCCGAATACCGTCGCTCTATACGAGCGAGTCGTTAAGACCGGTACCAGCCCATCCACTCCATACAAGCACCAAGCAACCCGAGCAGCACCCGGAGGGTGCCCTTAAGAAGAAATCGCTACCGCGTCAGTGAGGCTCAGCCCGTAGCGGTCCGAGGATCAAGCGAGCCAAGGACGCAGCAAGCGAAGTGTGCTCCGCACACGAGCGACCGAGGACAACGGTCCGCGCCGGCTATCGGCCCGCTACCAGCGGTAGTGCGCGAAGGCCTTGTTGGCCTGCGCCATGCGGTAGATGTCGTCCTTGCGCTTGTACGCGCCACCCTGCTGGGACTGAGCATCCATCAGCTCGTTGGCCAACCGCTGAGCCATCGTCTTCTCGCGGCGCTGGCGGGCGAACTCCACCAGCCAGCGGACTGCAAGTGTGCGGGCGCGACGCGAGGCAACCTCGACGGGCACCTGGTAGGTCGCTCCACCGACGCGGCGGGATTTGACCTCGAGCGTCGGGGTCAGCGCCTTGATCGACGCCTCGAGCGTCTCGATCGGGTCTTTGTCGCTGCGCTCAGCCAGCAGCGCGAGCGCGTCGTACACGATCCGCTCGGCGGTCGACTTCTTGCCGTCCAGCATCACCTTGTTGATCACCTGCTGAACCAGCTTGGAGCGGTGTATCGGGTCCGCCTCCACGGGGCGGATCTGGGCGGCTGCTCTACGTGGCATGACTTATTTTTTCTTCACGCCGTACTGCGAGCGGGCCTTCTTGCGGTCGCTCACGCCGGCGGCGTCGAGCGTCCCGCGCACGACCTTGTAGCGCACGCCAGGGAGATCCTTGACGCGGCCGCCGCGGACGAGCACGACCGAGTGCTCCTGCAGATTGTGTCCCTCTCCGGGGATGTACGCCGTGACCTCGATCGAGCCGGAGATGCGCACACGCGCGACCTTGCGCAGGGCGGAGTTAGGCTTCTTCGGGGTCGTCGTGTAGACGCGCGTGCACACTCCACGTCGCTGCGGGGCCGCGGTCTTCTTCTTGCGGCCTTTCCCAGACTTCAGTCCAGGAGTGGCGACCTTCTTCTTCGGAGTGACGCGTCCCTTGCGGACGAGTTGAGAGGTGGTGGGCATCGGCGGCAGATGCTAGCAGTGCTAGGCGGCCTGAGCCACGCCGGCTGCACGAACCGGCGCCGGCATCAGTGCAGAGGCCACGATCACGAGCACGAACGCCAGTGCCTGGAGCGCCACCCCGAGGGGGCTGCCGGCCATCGGATCGCCGAACACGATGATCCCGCCCGCGATGCCCGCGATGTTCGCCGCGGTGCCCGTCACCGCGATCACCGGGACCGCCTCGCCGTCCTGCAGTCCGCGCGCGGAGGCGAAGAACGCCACGATCGAAGCGAGTACGGCGACCCCCAGCCACGGGCTCAGCACGAGGCCGAGGAGGCCGTGAGCGCCGGTGATGCCCGTCAGCGCCTTGATCGCCGTGTCGGACACGCCGAAGAGGATTCCCGACGCCGCGCCGAGCATCACGCCGTGGTGCTCGACCGGGCCACCCATCCGCGGGCCCATGATCAGCAGGCCGCCGATCCCGAACAGGCCGGCCTCGAAGGAGATCATCGCCGCCTGGGAGAAGTGCGAGTGCGCGCCGTGCATCGCCGGCAGCGTCAGGCCCAGCAGCACCAGGCCCACAGCCGTCAGGCACAGGCCGATCCACTGGCGCCTGCCCACGTGGAAGCCGAAGATCCTGTCGGCCATCACCGCGATGAACACCACGCCGCCCGCCAGCGACACCTGGATCACCGACATCGGCGCCAACGCCAGCGCGGCCACGTGCAGACCCCAGCTCGCGGTCGCGGTGATCATGCCGAGCGTGAACCACTTCGACGAGAACAGCGACTTTGCCGAGCGCAGCGGGTGCAGCACCTGCACCTTCGGCACGTCGTTCGCGCCCCGGAACTTGTAGAAGAAGCCGAGGTTCGCCACGAAGGCGCACAGGAGGGCGAGGAGTATGCCTAGATCTAGAGTCATAGTGGGGACGGCTGGAACGCGTGCATCCATCGGCCACGACCACCGGCTGCTTTACTCCGCGCTGGCCGTGTAGGCGAATCGACCGTCTCCAGCAGAGTACCCTGCCCAACCTCTATGCACCCTAAAGAGCCGCTCGGCCTCACCGAAGAGGACGCGGGCGAGCCCGTAGGCACTGTGGAATCGGCCGCTGAGAAGCCGCTGCTGATGGTGGACATCGACGGCGTCATCTCGCTGTTCGGCGTTTCTCTCCTCGTGGACGCCGACCCGCGACTGGCCGAAGGGTCGTTCCATTCGATCGAGGGCATACCCCACTTCCTTTCGGCCACCGCCGCCGCGCACCTGCTTGATCTCGGCCCGCTTTTCGAGCTCGTCTGGGCGAGCGGCTGGGAAGAGCGCGCAAACGACCACCTCCCCCACCTGCTCGGACTGCCAGCAGGCCTGCCGTTCCTGCGCTTCTCGCGCTCAGTCGGGCGCTCAAACGCCCACTGGAAGCTCGACGCGATCGAAGCGCACGCCGCTGGGCGGGCGCTTGCATGGGTCGACGACGCGCTCGACGACGAGTGCCGTGCCTGGGCGCAAGCGCGCCCCGCACCCACGCTGCTCGTGCAGACCGAGCCGCAGCGGGGCCTCACGGCGCGGGAGGCGCGGCTGCTGGCGGACTGGGCGCTTCAGCTGGCGGCACGCTGAGCGGCGTCGCCGCCGGGAGCAGCACTGGCGTGGAGATTGCCGCGCTGCTCCCCGGCGCTCCCGTGTAGAGGGCGCGCAGCCACACGCGGCTGCGCCCCGTGATCACAGGCGCCGGCAGCGACCACTGTCCCTGCGCGTCGGTCACCGCCTGCGCAACCGTCTGCTCGGACACCAGCTCGCCCCTGCGACGCACCGTGCGCAGCTGCACCGCGACCTGGGCGCCCGCGAGCGGCGTTCCGTCGAGCAGCGTCAGCGCGCCGGCCAGCATGGTGGTTGGCGTTGGCGTCGGGGTGGGTGTGCCGGGCGCTGGTTCGCTCGGCGCAGCCGCGGTGCTCACCACGCCGATCGTCGCCGACACCGGGGTGGGCGCGAGCATCTGGACGCCGGCGCGGATGCCCGACAGCTCGCCGTAGAGCACGTTGCCGGGGCAGTCCGTGGAGTCGCCGTCGCGGTGGCCCGCGATCCGCGGGAGCGACACGTGCGCGCCCGCGCGAAAGCGGCTGTACACCGCGCCCGCCGGGTTCACGCGCACGGTCGTCCGTCCCTGCGCGGGCGCTCCGTGCAGCGCGAGCTTCCACGCGAGTACATGTTCGAGCGCTCGCCGCGCCGCGGGGGAGATCGGCACGCTCATGAACGACCCCAGCACCGCCACGCCGGTCGACGCGAGGTTGTAGCCGCCCGCGTGCGCCCCCACCACCGGCTCGTCGATGCCGCCCGCCCGCGCCTCGAAGATCCGCCCGTACAGGTCGACCACGAAGTTGTAGCCGATGTCGTTCCAGCCGTTCACATAGCGGTGGAACGCGTAGATCGCGCGCAGCATCGCCGGCACCTCTGCGGGCAGGTAGCCGTTGGGGTTCTCCGTGTGGTGGACGAACGCCATCCGCACCTCCCCGTATTCGGGGGCCACGCGCGGTCGCGAGACCCACTGTGCCCACGCGCGGCGCGCGATGATCGGCGGCTGGCCGGGTCCGGCGTCGTATGCGGGCGCCGCCAGCGGCAGGGCCGCGGCAGCGGCGAGAGGCATCAGCGCCAGCCTGCGCGCGCCGACCCCGCCGCTCACGTCAACGAGGTGCAGGCGCACGTCCGCGAGCGCGCGCGTGGCGCGCAGCTGCAGCAGAACCGTCCCACCGGTCCAGATCGGGTCCCCCACGTGGCGCGTGCCGCTGGCGTGTGGAGCGGCCGTTTCAGGACCGTGCCCGTGAGCCGCCGCTGAGGCCCACGCGCTCCAGCCTGCGCCCGGGATGCGGAAGCGCAGCTGCACGCCGGCGTCTGCCGGCCCCTGCCATTCGACCCCCACCAGGTCGGCCGAGCGCCGGAGCTCGACAGTCGTGGCGCCCGGGCCGAGGGCGCCGAGGAAGCGCCGCTCGAGCATCGGGGATAGCGACAGCGCGCCGAGCGCAGCGAGCGCGCCTGCGGGCCGACGCAGCAACGCGCCGGCCGTCGCGCCGGCGGCCGTTGTGAGCAGCGACCTGCGCGTCAGTGGGCGCGCGGAGCTCATCTAGGTCCACTACACACCAGCCGTATAAATGTCGCGTCTGTTCCCGATGAGAATGCGCTCACCGGCAGGCGATTCGTTCGCGCGCGGCGCACGCCCGCCTTAACGAGCTGAGGCCGCCCACGCCCGAAGACGTGGACGGCCTCTCGCCCTACTGCTCAATCTGCTGTCTACTCCACCGGATCGGGGAGGTCCCCCTCGGGGATCTCCAGACCGGCGAGCTCCTCCACGAAGCCGGGGTCGGTGCCGCCGGCGCCGATCTTCTCCAGCGATGCGAGGTCGGCGTCGAACTCCTGCCCGTAGCCGCCGTTGAACGCGTCTCCGCCGGCGAGGCCGAGCTCGGCCGCGATCTCGTCCTGGTCGAGCAGCCCCACGTCGTCGATCGCGCGGGGGAGCGGCTCGGCCGGTTCGATCTCGATCCGCCGGTAGCGCTTCAGCCCGGTCGCAGCCGGGATCAGCTTGCCGATGATCACGTTCTCCTTGAGGCCGTTCAGGCGGTCGATCTTGCCCTCGAGCGCAGCATCGGTGAGCACCTTGGTGGTCTCCTGGAAGGAGGCCGCCGACAGGAACGAGTCGGTGTTCAGCGATGCCTTGGTGATCCCGAGGATGATGTCCTCGAACTGGGCGCTCTCGCCGCCCTTGTCGATCACCGCGTCGTTGGCTTTGGCGAACTCGAAGCGGTCCACGAACTGCCCCGGCAGGTACTCGGTGTCGCCCTTCTGGTCGACGCGCACCTTTTTGAGCATCTGACGGACGATCAGCTCGATGTGCTTGTCGTCGATGTCCACGCCCTGGGACTTGTAGACCTCCTGGACCTCCTTCACCAGGTACTGCTCGGTCTCGGTGCGTCCGCGGATCGCGAGCAGCTCGTGCGGGTAGACCGACCCCTCGTTGAGCTGGCGGCCCGCTTTGATCGTCTCGCCCTCGGCCACGAACAGTCGCGTGCGCCGCGGGAAGGCGTGGCGGTACTCCTCGCCTGCCGCGTCGGTGATCACGACTGTGAGCGCTTTGTCGGTCTCCTCGATCGACACCACGCCGTCCTCCTCCGCGATTTTCGCGAGGCCCTTCGGACGTCGCGCCTCGAAGAGCTCGACCACGCGGGGCAGACCGTGCGTGATGTCCGCGCCGGCGACGCCGCCGGTGTGGAACGTACGCATCGTCAGCTGCGTGCCGGGCTCGCCGATCGACTGTGCCGCCACGATGCCCACCGCGTCGCCGATCTGCGCGAGCGCGCCGGTCGCCATCGCCCGGCCGTAGCAGGCCTGGCACACGCCGCTCGGGGCCTCGCACTTGAGCGTCGAGCGCACCGGCACCTTCAGCTCCGCGCCCTTCTCGTGGTCTTCTGCGAACGCCGCGATCATGTCGGCGAGCTCCGCGCGGTTGATTTCCACGCCCTGCTCGGCGATCGTGCGACCGCGCTTGGTCGCGATCTCGCGTGCGGCGACCCGGCCGACGAGACCGTCGTTCGGTTCGCCGTCGGACTTGTAGACGGGCATTTCGATGAAGTCCTCGGTGCCGCAGTCGGCCTCGCGGATGATCACGTCCTGGGCGACGTCGACCAGACGCCGCGTCAGGTAGCCCGAGTCCGCGGTACGCAGGGCGGTGTCAGCCAGACCCTTTCGCGCGCCGTGGGTGGAGATGAAGTACTCCAGCACCGACAGGCCCTCCATGAAGTTGGCCTTGATCGGACGCTCGATGATTTCACCCTTCGGGTTGGCCATCAGGCCACGCATGCCCGCCAGCTGGCGGATCTGCTTGAAGGAGCCACGAGCACCCGAGTTGGCCATCATGAAGATCGGGTTCAGCACGTCGAGGTTCTGGACCATCGCCTCGGCCACCTCGTCGGTGGCCGCGTTCCACTGCTCCACGACCGCCTCGTGACGCTCCTCCTGGGTGATCAGGCCGTCGTCGTACTGACCGGTGATGTCGCCCACGAGCTTGTCGTACTTGTCGAGGATTTCCTGCTTCTGCGGGGGAACCACGACGTCGTTCTTGGAGATCGTGATCCCGGCCTGCGTGGCGTACTTGAAGCCGAGGTCCTTGAACGCGTCGAGGACCAGCGAGATCGTCGTCGCGCCGTAGGTCTGCACGAGCATGTCGATCAGGCGCGTGGTGTCACGCTTCTTCATCGACTGGTTGACGAACACGTATTTCGACGCGTCGAACTCGTCGCCCAGCGCCTCAGCCAACGCCCGCTCGATGCGGTCGTTGTAGATGATCCGCCCGATCGTCGTGAGCACGTGGCCGCCCTCGCGGCCGTAGGGACGGAACTCGGCGATGTCGTGGAGCTTGACCACGCCGCCCTCGTAGGAGAGCTCGGCCTCCTGCGCGGTGCGGAACACGTGCGGTCGCGGCTCGTGCGTGGCGCGGTCGATCTTCGCCAGCTCGTCCGCTTCGGGCCCGTACGTGAGGTAGTAGGCGCCCAGGATCATGTCCTGGGTCGGGGTCGCCAGCGGCGCCCCGTGTGCCGGGCTCAGGATGTTGTTGGAGGAGAGCATCAGGATGCGCGCCTCCGCCTGGGCCTCGGCCGACAGCGGCAGGTGGACCGCCATCTGGTCGCCGTCGAAGTCCGCGTTGAACGCGTGACACACGAGCGGGTGGACCTGGATCGCCTTGCCCTCGACGAGCAGCGGCTCGAACGCCTGGATGCCCAGACGGTGGAGCGTCGGCGCGCGGTTGAGCAGCACGGGGTGCTCGTGGATTACCTCCTCGAGCACGTCCCAGACCTCGGCGATCATCGAGTCGACCATCTTCTTGGCCGCCTTGATGTTCTGCGCGGACTTGCGCTCCACGAGGCGGGCCATGATGAACGGCTTGAACAGCTCGAGCGCCATGATCTTCGGCAGACCGCACTGGTGCAGCTTCAGGTACGGGCCGGCGACGATCACCGAACGTCCCGAGTAGTCCACGCGCTTGCCGAGCAGGTTCTGGCGGAAGCGTCCCTGCTTGCCCTTGAGCATGTCCGACAGGCTCTTCAGCGGCCGGTTGCCCGGGCCGGTGACGGGACGCCCGCGGCGGCCGTTGTCGAACAGCGCGTCGACGGCCTCCTGGAGCATGCGCTTCTCGTTGTTGACGATGATCTCCGGCGCGCCGAGGTCGAGCAGCCGCTTGAGGCGGTTGTTGCGGTTGATCACGCGGCGGTAGAGGTCGTTGAGGTCGGAGGTCGCGAAGCGCCCGCCGTCGAGCTGGACCATCGGGCGCAGCTCCGGCGGAATCACCGGCACCGCGTCGAGCACCATCATCTCGGGCTTGTTGCCCGACTGGATGAAGGCCGATACGACCTTCAGGCGCTTGACCGCGCGGGCCTGCTTCTGGCCTTTGCCGGTCTTCACCTGGTCCTCCAGTTCGACGCGTTCGGCCTCCAGGTCGACCTGCTGGAGCAGGTCGCGGATCGCTTCCGCGCCCATGCCGCCGCGGAAGTACTCGCCGAAGCCGTACGGCGAGCCGAAGCGCTCCTTGAGCTCACGGAACGTGGTCTCGTCGTGCTCGATCTGCTTGGGCTCCATCGTCTTGAACAGCTCCCACACGCTGCGCATCCGCTCGGCCGCGTCCTCGATGTACGCTTCCGTGTCGGAGATGTCGGCCTCGAAGGCCTTCGCGAGCTCCTTGATCTGCTTGTCGCGCTCGTCGTCCGCGAGTTTCGACAGGTTGATGTCGAGCGAGTCCGCCCACAGGTGGTCGTCGTCGTTGAAGTTGGTCTGTTTGCCGCTCTGCAGGTACTTTTCGCGCCGCTTGAGCGACTCGCGCAGTTCGAGCACACGCTCCTCGCGCTCGGCCGCGTACGCGTCGAGGACCTTGTTGACCTCCTTCTCGAGCGAGTCGACGTCCTTCGCGCGCGCCTCGTCGTCGACCCACGTGACGATCGAAGCGGCGAAGTACAGGACCTTCTCGAGTTCCTTCGGGGCCATGTCCAGCAGGTAGCCGATGCGGCTCGGCACGCCCTTGAAGAACCAGATGTGGCTCACGGGCGCGGCCAGGTCGACGTGGCCCATGCGCTCGCGACGGACCTTCGAGCGCGTGACCTCGACGCCGCAGCGCTCGCACACGATGCCCTTGTAGCGGACGCGCTTGTACTTGCCGCAGTAGCACTCCCAGTCCTTCGTCGGACCGAAGATCCGCTCGCAGAAGAGCCCGTCCTTCTCCGGCTTCAGCGTCCGGTAGTTGATCGTCTCGGGCTTCGTCACCTCGCCCGAGCTCCAACTGCGGATCTGCTTCGAAGAGGCGAGGCTGATCTCGATGGCGTCGAAATTATTGATGTCGATCATCTGGGTGCGCTTTCGCTCGCGGGTGAATCGGGCATTTGGGTGTCAGGCTTCGAGATGCTCACTCTGCGGACTCGTCCGTGACCAGGCTCTCCAGATCGACGTCCTCCGTCGCATCGACGTCGATGAGCTCCTCGACACCGATCGCGTCGTCGTCCTCGCTCTCCTCCTCGGGCTCATCCGTGTCGGCCGCGTCCGTCGTGTCCTCGCCCTCGAGCGTCTCGTCGGTCGACTCGCTCGTGAGCGCGCGGACCCCGGAGAGGTCGATGCCGAGCTCCTCGGCCGCACGCAGCAGGTCGTCGTCCTCGTCGCGCATTTCGGCGCGCTGTCCCTCCTCGGAGACGACGTTGACGTCGAGCGCCAGCGACTGCATCTCCTTGAGCAGGACCTTGAACGACTCGGGGATCGACGGCTCGGCGATGTTCTCGCCCTTGACGATCGCCTCGTATGCCTTCACGCGGCCGACCGTGTCGTCGGACTTGATCGTGAGCATCTCCTGCAGCGTGTAGGCGGCGCCGAACGCCTCGAGCGCCCAGACCTCCATCTCGCCGAAGCGCTGGCCGCCGAACTGCGCCTTGCCGCCCAGCGGCTGCTGAGTGACGAGCGAGTACGGACCGGTCGAGCGCGCGTGGATCTTGTCGTCCACGAGGTGCAGGAGCTTCAGGATGTACATGTAGCCCACGGTCACCTGTTCCTCGAACGGCTGACCGGTGCGACCGTTGAACAGCGTCATCTTGCCCGACGCCTGCTCGCCCTCGCGGCGGGACTTGTCTACATCCATGCGGATGCGCCCTTCGTGGGCGTCCTGCCACTTGACGAGCGCGTTGTCGACGTCGGCGACGGTCGCCCCGTCGAACACCGGCGTGGACACGTACACCTTGCCGGTGCCGTTGTTCGCGTGCGCGTCCTTGTAGGCCTCGGTGCCGTCGTCGTACCAGCCCTGTGCCGCGGCCCAGCCGAGGTGGGTCTCCAGGATCTGCCCGACGTTCATGCGCGAAGGCACGCCCAGCGGGTTGAGGATCACGTCGACCGGGGTGCCGTCCTCCAGGAACGGCATGTCCTGCTGGTCGACGATCTTGGAGATGACACCCTTGTTGCCGTGACGGCCCGCGAGCTTGTCGCCCTCGGAGATCTTGCGCTTCTTGGCCACGAACACGCGCACGAGGTCGTTGACCCCGGGCGGCAGGTCGTCGCCGTCGTCGCGACGGAACGTCTTCACGTCGATCACCACGCCACCCTCGCCGTGGGGAACCTTCAGCGAGGTGTCGCGCACCTCACGTGCCTTCTCCTTGAAGATCGCCCGGATCAGCTTCTCCTCGGCCGTCAGCTCGGTCTCGCCCTTGGGCGTGACCTTGCCCACCAGCAGATCGCCCGACTGGACCTCGGCGCCGATGCGCACGATCCCGCGGTCGTCGAGGTTGCGCAGCGACTCCTCCGAGCGGTTGGGGATGTCGCGGGTGATCTCCTCCTCGCCGAGCTTCGTCGTGCGGGCGTCGATCTCGTACTCCTCGATGTGGATCGAGGTGAGCTCGTCGTCCTGCACGAGGCGCTTGGACAGGATGATCGCGTCCTCGAAGTTGTAGCCCTCCCAGGACATGAACGCCACCATCAGGTTCTTGCCGAGGGCCATTTCGCCCTTGTCCGTCGAGGAGCCGTCGGCGAGCACGTCGCCGGCCTTGACCTTCTGGCCGGTGCCGACCATCGGCTTCTGGTGGATCAGCGTGCCCTGGTTGGAGCGCATGTACTTCTGGAGCTCGTACTCGTCCTTGGTGCCGTCGTTGGCCTGCACCACGATCTGCGTCGCGTCGACGTACTCCACGGTGCCCGCGTTCTTGGTCAACAGCACGTCGCCGGTGTCGAGCGCCGCGCGGCGCTCCATGCCCGTGCCGACCAGCGGCGCGTCGCTCTTCAGCAACGGAACCGCCTGGCGCTGCATGTTCGAGCCCATCAGCGCGCGGTTGGCGTCGTCGTGCTCGAGGAACGGGATCATCGCCGTGGCGACCGACCAGATCTGCTCGGGCGAGACGTCGACCAGGTCCACGTCTTTCGGGCCGACCGTCACGTACTGACCGGCCTGCGTGCGGCAGAGGATCTCGGTGCCCTTGAGCTTGCCCGTCTTGGAGTCCACCGGCGTGTTCGCCTGCGCGATCAGCAGCTCCTCTTCCTGGGTGGCGTCGAGGTGGCGGACCTCCTCGGTCACCACGCCGTCCTTCACCACGCGGTAGGGAGTCGTCACGAAGCCGTACTCGGAGACCTCGGCGAACGAGGACAGCGAGCCGATCAGACCGATGTTCGGTCCCTCGGGGGTCTCGATCGGGCACATGCGCCCGTAGTGGGTGGGGTGCACGTCGCGAACCTCGATCGGCGCGCGCTCACGCGTCAGACCGCCGGCGCCCAGCGCGGACAGACGCCGCCTGTGCGTGAGGCCCGCGAGCGAGTTGGTCTGGTCCATGAACTGGCTCAGCTGCGAGGAGCCGAAGAACTCCTTCAGCGCGGCCACGACCGGGCGGATGTTGATGATCGTCTGCGGCGTGATCGTGTCGGCGTCCTCGGTGGTCAGACGCTCGCGCACGACGCGCTCCATGCGGTAGAGGCCGATCCGGAAGGCCTCCTGGATCAGCTCGCCGACCGTGCGCAGACGGCGGTTGCCGAAGTGCTCGTACTCGTCGAGGTGCTCCGCCACGGGCTCGCGCGGCATGCTCAGAGCCTCGGCCGCGTAGTCCTTGATCTCGACCTCGCCGTCCTCGGGCAGGCCGAGGCGCTTGGGCAGCGAGACCAGCTCGCGCACCAGCGCGAGGATGTCGTCATGGGTGAGCGTGCGCGTGTCGATGTCGACGTCGAGGCCGAGACGCGAGTTGAGCTTGTAGCGGCCGACGCGCGTGAGGTCGTAGCGCTTGGGGTCGAAGAACAGTTGGTTGAGCAGCGCCTTGGCGTTGTCGACGCTCGGCGGCTCGCCCGGACGCTGCTTCTTGAACAGCTCGATCAGCGCGCCCTCTTCGGTGCGGGTGATCTCCGTGTCGGCGTCGATCGTGTTGCGGATGTACAGCGAGTTCTCGAACAGCCGCAGGATCTCCTCATCGCTGGCGTAGCCCATCGCGCGCAGCAGCACCGTCACCGGGAGCTTGCGCTTGCGGTCGATACGAACGAAGACCTTGCCCTTCTTGTCGATCTCCAGCTCCAGCCAGGATCCACGGGCGGGCATCAGGTTCGCGATGAAGACCTGCTTCTCGCGGTCCTTCGGCTCCATCAGGTAAGCGCCGGGCGAACGCACGAGCTGCGTGACGACCACGCGCTCGGTGCCGTTGATCACGAACGTGCCGCGCTCGGTCATCCACGGGAAGTCGCCCATGAACACGGACTGCTCGCGGATCTCTCCGGTCTCGCGGTTGATGAAGGCGACCGTCACCGTCAGCGGACGGGCGTAGGTCAGGTCCTTCTCGCGGCACTGGTCGAGCGATGCGACCGGCTCGTCGAATACGAACTCGCCGAACTGCACGGCGAGGTTGCCGGTGTAGTCCTCGATCGGGGAGATGTCGTCGATCGTCTCGCGCAGACCGCCGGTTTGCGGGTCGGTCAGCCACGTGAACGAGCGGCGCTGAATGTCAATGAGGTTCGGTACGTCAACGGTCTTGTTCAGACGCGCGAAGGTTCGGCGCGTCCGGAGAGCATCTGCAGCAGCCAAGAAACGACTCCTTCGGAGGGCGATACACGGGCAGAGGAGGGCGCCGAAGCGCGACTAGGAAAGATAGCACAGGCTATCCCTACCCAGAAGGGCCGCCAGCACTCACGGACCCCACCCTTCGAGAAATTCGCGTATGTGGCGCGACCTCGGCGTATCGGGTGGCTGCGACTATCGGCTAGCGGACGGCACTTTACCGGAAAGCGCGCGATTTTGTTATCGGCGCATAAAGAAGGCCCCGCCAAGCCGCTCCATCCGAGAGCAGCCGACAAACTGCGCCCTCGGCCTTAGTAGTGCTTTGTTAGGTGGTCGGGGCGTTCATGGACCAAGCCGGGCGACGCGGGCGCCCGAAGCCCGTGCTGGTGGCACGGGCTTCGAGGGCATGTGGCGATCCGGCGCCGCGTACACGGACGCATCCGGACGTGCCGATCATTTTGAAACAGGTTCTTAGCGCCTACTTGAGGTAGCCACGTCTGCGCAGAGTGTCGAGGGCGCTCTTGATCTCAGCGCGGGAACTCGCAAGCGTGCGGCCGTATTTCGCGGACTTTCGATCAGCCATCTCGATAGCGGACCGATTTCGCTCGCGTACCCGCTCGATGCTCCACAGGGTGTTCTGTACGCGCTCGCGCTCCTCCGGGGTCATGGCTTCTCCTCTTGCCGGCTTTGCAGTCTATCTATGCGATCGGCGAGGAACTCAATGCCCAATCGAGCCTGCGCGAGAGCGTTGTCGCCCTCCAGGAGCCTCTGCTGCAAACCTTCGATGGTCTCTCTGGCATCGTCAAGGTCGGTATCGAGGGTCTCTGCGCCCCGCTCGACCCGAGCGATTGGCTCTGATGCCTTGAACGGCCCGAGCTGTGCGAGCCAACGACGCTCAACGACCAAGCCGACGACTGAGATCACGACATAACCGGCGGCAAAGATGAGAGCCACCCTGATCAGCAGAATGACGACCCGGCTGTCGAAGATGTTGTCTACGAAGCTCGGGTTCTTTGTCGTCGGCAGCTGGCTCGGGTAGATCTGTGTGCCGGCAAGGACAACGGCAGCCACGAGCGCGAGGAGCGCCGTGATCCCGACGAGCGCCTGCCACAGCGGGGTCTGCTCCTGCCGGGCGTCCCGGTCGAACGTGGTGTCTTCATTCACGCGGCGGATGCTACGCCGCGCTTAGGGTGGTTCAGTCGAGCGCTCTACTTCCTACTTCAAGGACACCCGGCGTCGTACACCAGAGCGCCCCCTCGGCAAAAGCGAAGCCGTCCGTCGGATGGTCGTCGCGAAGTCACGACCATCCGACGGACGGCGCAGCGCCTACTTCACCTCCACGCTAGCCCCAGCCTCCTCGAGTTCCTGCTTGAGCTTGTCGGCCTCCTCGCGGTCGATGCCCTCCTTGACGGGCTTGGGGGCCTCGTCGACGAGCGCCTTGGCCTCTTTGAGCCCGAGGCCGGTCGCCGCGCGCACGACCTTGATGACCTGGATCTTCTTGTCGCCTGCGCCCGAGAGGATCACGTCGACCGTGCTCGATTCTTCCTCCGCGGCCGCGTCGCCGCCACCGCCGCCACCCGCGGGCGCGGCAGCCGGGGCTGCCATCGCGGCGGCGGACACGCCGAACTCCTCCTCGAGCGCCTTGATCCGCTCGGCGAGCTCGAGCACCGAGATGCCCTTGAGCTCCTCGATCCAATCCTGTGTGCTGGTTGCCATGGTGTTCAGTCCTCCTTGGTGGGATTCGTCTCGGCGTCCTCGGGCTGAACCTCAGCCGAGACGTCCGCCTGGTTGTCGTCTGCTTGGGCCGGCTCGTCTGCCTCCGGCTCCCCCTCCGGGGACGATGCAGTCTGTGTCTCCGCGCTGGCCTCGGCCTCCGCGGGCGCCTCGGCCTCTGGCTCCTGCGCCGCCGGTGCGTCCTCGGCTGCGGGCTCCTCGGCCTTCGGCTCCTCCGGCGCGGGCTCCTCGGCCGCTGCCTCCGCGGCCGCGGGGGGAGCGCCGGCGGGGATCTCGCCGGAAGCCTTCTTCTCGTGCACCTGGCCGAGGGCGACCGCGAGGCCGCCGATGAGAGCGCCGAGCGAGCGCACGAGACCGGAGATGGGCGAGGCGACGACGCCGACGAGCTGGCCGTAGAGGACCTCACGCGAGGGCAGGCGCGAGAGCGAGCGGATCTGCTCGACGTCGAGCGCAGAGCCTTCCATCAGCCCGCCCTTGAAGGGCAGCAGCTGGGTCGCTTTGGCGTAGTCGGCGAGCGTCTTGGCCGCGGTGGCCGCGTCGCCACGCACGAACGTCAGTGCGGTCGGGCCGGCGAGGTAGTCCTTGAGCGCCTCGGCGCCCACCTGGTCGGCGGCGCGCTCGGTGAGCGAGTTCTTGACCACCTTGAAGGTGGCGTCGGCGTCGCGGAGCTTGGTGCGCAGCTCGGCTACCTGCGCGACGGTGATGCCTCGGTAGTCGACGGCGAAGATCGCCTCGGACTGCTCGATGTTCTCGGCGATCTCAGCGATCGCCACGGCCTTTTGGTCTCTGTTCATTTGGGGCTCCTATCCCGGTCTTACACCGCTGGCCGATCTTCGATCGTCAGCGCGTTTGCCGGGGTTCTTCGGTGGCCTGTAGGAAGATGCGCTAGGCGGCGATCGTCGCCGCGGGCGCCTCCTCGAGGATTTCACGTGTACGGCTGGTGTCGACCTTCACGCCCGGACCCATCGTCGAGGCGACGGTGATCGAGCGCAGGTAGCGGCCTTTCGCTGCCGACGGCTTTGCGCGGATGAGCTCTTCGACCACCGCTGCGTAGTTCTCGAGCAGCGTGCGGTCCTCGAAGCTGGCCTTGCCGATCACCAGGTGCACGATCGCGGTGCGATCGGTGCGGTATTCGACCTTGCCGGACTTGGACTCCTGGACCGCTTTGGCGACGTCCATCGTGACCGTGCCGACTTTCGGGTTCGGCATCTTGCCGGACGGGCCGAGGATGCGCCCGAGCTGACCGACGACGGACATCATGTCGGGGGTGGCGATCGCGACGTCGAAGTCGTCGAAGCCCTCCTGGATCCGTTTGGCGAGGTCCTGGGCGCCCACGACGTCGGCGCCGGCCTCTTCGGCCTCGCGCGCCTTGTCGCCCTGTGCGAACACCGCGATCTTGACGTCTTTGCCGAGCCCGTTCGGGAGCGCGATCGTGCCGCGCAGCTGCTCGTCGGCGTGACGCACGTTCAGCCCGGTGCGGACGTGGACCTCGATCGACTCGTCGAATTTGGCGTTCGTCAGGGAGCGCACGAGCGCGATCGCCTCGGCGGGCGCGTATTCGCGCTCGCGGTCGACCTTCGTGAGGCTCTCGGAGTAGCGCTTGCCGTGTTTGCTCATGATGTGACGTCAACTCCCATCGAGCGCGCGGTGCCGGCGATGATCTTCGAGGCCTGCTCGACGTCGTGCGCGTTGAGGTCGTCGAGCTTGCGCGCGGCGATCTCGCGCAGCTGGTCCTGGGTGATCGTGCCAACCTTCACGCGGTTGGGCTCGCCCGAGCCCTTGTTGATTTTGATCGCCTGGCGGATCAGCACCGCGGCGGGCGGGGTCTTGGTGACGAACGTGAACGAGCGGTCCTCGTAAACGGTGATCACCACCGGGATGACCGTCCCCGTTTCGCTCTGCGTCTGCGCGTTGAACGCCTTGCAGAACTCCATGATGTTGATCCCGTGCTGACCCAGCGCAGGGCCGACCGGCGGGGCGGGGCTCGCCTGCCCGGCGTTCGCCTGCAGCTTGATAGTCGTCAAAACCTTCTTAGCCATTTAGAGCTTCTTCACTTGATCGAATTGGACCTCTACAGGGGTCTCCCTGCCGAAGATTGATACCAGCACCTTGAGCCGCGAGGCGTCCTCGTTGATCTCGGAGATCTCGCCGGAGAAGTCCGACAGCGGCCCGGAGACCACCTTGACGGACTCGCCGATCGTGAACTGGGCGCGGGTGCGGGTCGCGGTGGCGACCTCCTTGTGCAGCAGGCGGTCGACCTCCATCTGGGTCAGCGGCACGGGCTCCTGGGAGGCGCCGACGAACCCGGTCACGCCGGGGGTGCCCTTGACCACGCCCCAGGAGTCCTCGTTGAGCTCCATGTTCACGAGCACGTAGCCCGGCATGGTGCGCTTCTCGACGGTGACCTTCTGGTTGTCCTTCATCTCCGACACCGCTTCGGTGGGGACGACCACGCTGCGCACCGCGCGCTGCTGGCCGAGGGAGATGAGCCGGTGCTCGAGGTTGTGCTTGACCTTGTTCTCGTGACCGGAGTATGTGTTGACGACGTACCAGCGAAACATTCAGAGACTCCTGTGCTGCATTTCGAGGGAGCGGAAGAAGAAGATGGATGTGAGAGAGCGGTCTGACGTCATCGGACGTCAGAGGATGAATTCGACGAGTTCCTTGGCTACATAGTCGGCGAGACCGAGGTACGCGCCCGCGATGGCGACGAAGCCGAGCACGACCGCGGTCGCCTGGCTGACCTGCCGGCGGTCGGGCCACTGCACGCGCTGGAGCTCGGCCCAGCTGGCGCCGAGAAAGCCGATCGCGCGGTTGCCGCCGCGCAGTGGAGCACCGGAGGGACGCTCGAGGTCGCCGCCGCCCCCTCCGTCGTCGCTGCCGCCACCGCCGCCTTTACCGGCAGCGCCGCCTCCACCCGAGCCACCGGCCGGAGCCTGGATCTCGTCGCGCGTCGCGAGCCCGTCGCCATTGGTGTCCTGCAGCTCGCTGTCGGGCGTGACGGTGACGCCGCCCGCGCCGCGCACGAGCGCGGCGTCGAACTCGTCGACGTCTCCAGAGGCGTGCTCGAGCGCCCCGGGGACGTCCGTCCGCACGGGCTGGCTGGGCACGGCCTCGACGCGGCCACCGGCCGTCGTGCCTCGCCGAGCGCGGCGTTGCTTTGCACGTTTGCGGTCACGAGCCACAGCAGCGCTCCCGCGCTAGCGAGTCTCCCGATGGCTGGTGTGCTTGCGACACCAGCGACAGTACTTGCGCAGCGACACCCGGTCGGGGTTGTTGCGCTTGCTCTTGTTTGTCTGGTAGTTGCGATGCTTGCACTCCTCGCAGGCGAGGGTGATAGCAATTCGAACGTCTCCGCGGGCCATGATCAAAAATCCCTGCGTCGGTGTGGAAGCGACCCCGGGCGAAGAAAAACCCCGCCCAGGCGCGAGGTCCAAGCAGTCTAGCGCGCTTTTCGTCTCGTGTGATTCGCCCGCTCCGATGCGGCCCTAGCAGGGACCGGGAACCTAGACTCGAAACCCGCAAGCGAGCGACGCTGCGGCCGCCGACCCGCCCATCAGAGAAGGAGACACCCATGCACCTGCCCGAGCCGATTCCCCCCGTCGTCCACGACGAGTCCTTCGCCGGAGTCACCTACCACATACGCGGGGAACTGGTTCCCGAGCTGCAGATCGAGATCTCCAACCAGTCGGTGATGTTCGAGCACCACGTGCTGCTGTGGAAGGAAACGCAGCTCAACATCGAGCTGAAGAAACTGCCGGGCGCGATCAAGCGCAAGATCGCCGGCCTCGAGTTCTTCGTCACGAAAACCTCCGGCACGGGGCGGATCGCGTTCTCGCGCGACTCGCCCGGCCAGTGCATCCCGCTGCACCTGCGCCAGGGCGAGGGGCTGGACGTGCGCGAGCACCAGTTCATCGCGGCGACCGACAACCTCGACTACAGCTTCGAACGGATCAAGGGCGTGCAGAACATGCTCCTCGGCGGCTCGGGCTTCTTCATGGACAAGTTCCGCGCCACCGACGGCGACGCGCTGGTGTGGCTGCACGGTCACGGCAATGTGTTTCTAGTGCAGCTGATGGAGGGCGAGCAGCTCGACGTGGAGGCCGGCGCATGGCTCTACAAGGACCCGTCGGTGAAGCTCGAGGCGGTCACCATGGGGTTGAAGACGGGCATCTTCGGCGGCGGCGGAAAGCTCACGTGGAATCGCTTCACGGGGCCCGGCCGACTGGCCATCCAGACGATGTTCATCGCGCCGATGGAGGGCATCGAGAGCCCCGCCACCGCGGCCGGCGCCGGCGGGGTCGCGGGCGCGCTGATCTCGGGGCTGGTGCGCGGCTGATCGCTACTCGTACAGAGTCAGGGTCGCGAGGATCACATACAGCGCCACGAGCGACCAGCCCTCGAATTCGGCTGCCTCGCCGTCGCCGGTGACCTGCCACAGGGCGAGCGCGGTCAGCGCGAGCGCGCCGATGAGGACGGGCGCGAGCGCGAACGTGAGCGTGGTGGCGAGCATGAACGAGATCAGCACGAGCACCGGGAACAGGAACGCCGCGATTTGGGCGACGGAGTTTTTGACCACCGAGATCGCGAGGTCAGAGCGTCCCTTCCACGCGAGCACCAGCCCCGCGGTGTTCTCCACCGCGTTGCCCGCGATCGCCACGATCACGAGCCCCGCGAACGCCTGGGAGATGTGCAGCTGGACGATCGCGGGGGACAGCGCGTTGACGAACCAGTCCGACACGAACGCCGATGCGGTGCCCGCGACGATCAGCAGCGCGAGCGTGAATCCGAGCGACAGCCGCAGCGTGCGGACCTCGGACTGCTCGGGCGGGCTCTCCGGCTTGCCGTCGGCGCGCAGGTACGGCACCACCCAAGCCATATAGACGACCAGCAGGCACACCGCGCCCACCGCGGAGATCGCCTTGACGTGATGGCTCGCCGGGTCGTGCGCTCCGAGCGAGAGGCCGAGCAGCACGAGGATGAACACCGTCACCTGAAGCAGCGTCGCCGTGTCTCTCGGCAGGCGCTTGGAGAAGCGCATCAGGCCGTCGTCGGAGCGGCGGGCGCCGACCACGATCACGAGGCCGAGCACCAGCAGCGCGTTCGCGAGGATCGATCCCACGATCGCCGTCTGCGCGACGATCAGCTCGCCCTTCTGCAGCGCGAAGATCACCACGAACAGCTCCGGCAGGTTGCCGAGCGTCGACTGCATCATCCCCGTCACGCCCGGCCCAAAACGCTCGCCGAGCTGCTCGGTGGCGAACGACACCACCCACGCCAGGCCCGCCAGCGCGAGCGTCGCGACCCCAAAGCGCGGGACCGCCGCCCAGGTGCCGTAGTCGGCGATCCCGGCGAGCGCGGTGAGCAGCGCGATCGCCGCCAGGGCTGAGCGCTCAAGAGGAGTGATGCCGACGGCCACGCTCCGGCGACAATATCCTGCAGCACAGATGCGCCTCACCACATTCCTCGCACCAGGCTCGAGCACTCCCCGCGCGGGCGAGGTCCGCGACGAGCGCGTCTACGCATACGCGCAGGAGGAGCTCACGGTGCTCGACCGCCTCGCGGGCCCCGAGGCAGCGCCCGTGGAGGGGCCGTCGTGGGCGCTCGCCGAGGTCACGCTGCTCGCCCCCGTCCCCGCTCCCCGCGCGATCTTCGGGATCGGCCTCAACTACGCCGACCACGTCCGTGAGACCGGCGGCGAGACGCCCGAGCGCCCGATCGTGTTCATGAAGCTGCCCTCCTCCGCCGCGCCCCCCAACGCACCCGTTCACCGCCCCGAGGTGGTTCGGCTGCTGGACTACGAGGGCGAGCTCGCGGTGATCATGGGCCCCGGGCGCTCCGTCGCCGGCTACGCCGTCGCCGACGACGTCAGCGCGCGCGACCTCCAGGGCCGCGAGCCGCAGTGGACGCGCGCGAAGGGCGCCGACGGCTTCTGCCCCTATGGCCCGTGGATCACCACCGCCGACGAGGTGCCCGACCCCCACACGCTCGCGCTGCGCACGTGGGTCAACGGCGAGCTGCGCCAGGACTCCAACACCTCCAACCTGATCTTCACCGTGCCCCAGCTGATCGAGTTCATCTCCGAGACCTGCACGCTGCAGGCCGGCGACGTGATCCTCACTGGCACGCCCTCAGGCGTCGGGCTCGGGCAGAGCCCGCCCGCTTTCCTATCCTCGGGCGACGTCGTGCGGATCGAGATCGAGCGCCTCGGCGCGATCGAGCACGCGATCGCCTAACCGGGACGCACCTGCAACACCACCATGCGAACCGAGTAGCCGGCCGTGCCGGCCTTCCTAAAAATCCGTCAGTGGTTCTCGAGGATTTTGTCCACGAGCCCGTACTCAAGCGCCTGCTCGGCGGTGAAGAAGCGGTCGCGCTCCATGTCCGCGCGCACCTGCTCCTCCGGTTTGCCCGTCGCCTCCGCGTAGATCGCGTCGATCTCTTTGCGCATTTTGATGATCTCGCGCGCGTGGATCTCGATGTCCGTCGACTGGCCCTCGAAGCCCGCCGATGGCTGGTGGATGAGGATCCTCGAGTTGGGCAGCACCGCGCGCTTGCCCTTCGTGCCCGCCGCCAGCAGCAGCGAGCCCATCGACATCGCCACCCCCACGCACATCGTCGCGATGTCCGGTTTGACGAATCGCATCGTGTCGTAGATCGCCAGGCCCGAGTAGATCGAGCCGCCGGGCGAGTTGATGTAGATCGAGATGTCCTTGTCCGGGTCCTGGCTCTCCAGGTGCAGCAGCTGCGCCACCACCAGGTTCGCCACCTGATCGTCGATCGGCGTGCCCAGGAAGATGATGCGCTCGTTCAGCAGTCGCGAATAGATGTCGAACTCGCGCTCGCCGCGTGCCGTGCGCTCTATGACCATCGGGATCAGTGGCATGGATCCCACCCTAGCGCTCGCCACCCGGTAGCCGTATGTCCGGGTTCCCGCATGCAGGGTCGGGGTAGGCGTGGGAGCGACGATGGACACTCAAGCCTCGCTATATCTGGAGATGCCACATGAGCTTTCGTCCCGCCCCGCACAGCCCTGTCCCGCGCACCCCGCGCATTCGCCTCGCACTCGCCGCCGCGGCGATGCTCGCGACGTTCGCGTTCGTCGCGGGCGCGGTCGCGATGACCAGCCACGCCGGTTGGCCGCCTGACGAGCACCTCGTCATGGACAAGGGCCCCGCCGGACGCACCCACACGCTGAGGGGCAAGCCGAATCTCCACAACTACCTGCTCGGCGGCTACGGCAACGACACCATCTACGGCGGCGAAGCCGGCGACGTGATCTGGGGCGACTACCACCCCTCCGGCTGGCCCGCGCACCAGACCGCCGTCATCCACGCCGGCAACGGCAAGAACTTCATCTACTCCAACGACACCGTCAACTACGTCTGGACGGGCACCAACCCCGCCACCGTCGTGCACGCGCACGAGGACTCGGGCGTCATCCACTGCGAAAACCCGCACATCGTCGTCTTCACCAGCCACCACGCCCTGCCCCACTACAAGCTGCACGGCTGCCGGCACATCAGCTTCTACTCCGTCGGCTACTGACGCCGCTCACAGGTTGACCGTGCGCATCCCCTGCTCGTCGTAGCGCCCGCCCGCCGCGGCGGGCACCGCCTCCGCGATCCTCTGCACCTCCTCCGCGCTCAGCTCGATCTCCGCTGCCGCGATGTTCTCCTCGAGGTAGGAAACGCGCTTCGTGCCCGGGATCGGCACGACGTGCTCGCCGCGATGGAGCACCCACGCGAGCGCCAGCTGCCCCGGGGCGACGCCCTTCTCCGCCGCCAGCTCCTTCACCCGCTCCGCGAGCTTCAGGTTCTGCTGGAGGTTCTCGCCGGTGAAGCGCGGGCCGTAGCGACGGAAGTCACCCTCGTCTAGCTCCTCCGGTGAGCTGAAGCGCCCCGACAGGAAGCCGCGGCCGAGCGGCGAGTACGCCACCAGCGCGATCCCCAGCTCTTCGAGCGTCGGCAGGATCTCCGGCTCCACGTCTCGCGTCCACAGCGAGTACTCCGTCTGCACCGCCGTGATCGGGTGCACCGCGTGCGCGCGGCGGATCGTCTCCGCGCTCGCCTCCGACAGGCCGATGTGGCGGATCTTGCCCTGCCGCACGAGCTCAGCCATTGCGCCCACCGTGTCCTCGATCGGCGTGTTCGGGTCCACGCGGTGCTGGTAGTAGAGGTCGATGTGATCCACGCCCAGGCGCCGCAGCGACGCGTCGCACGCAGAGCGCACGTAGTCCGGGCTGCCGTCGATCGACCTTCTCGGCGGCCCGCCGTCCTGGCCCGGCTCGAGCTTGATCCCGAACTTCGTAGCCAGAAACACCTCGTTCCTTCGCAACGCGATCGCGCGGCCGACGAGTTCCTCGTTGGTGTGCGGCCCGTACATGTCCGACGTGTCGAGGAAGTTGCAGCCGAGGTCGAGTGCGCGGGCGATCGTGCGCGTCGCCTCCTGCTCGTCGGTCGCGCCGTAGAAGGCCGACATGCCCATGCAGCCGAGGCCGATCGCCGAGACCTCGGGTCCGCCTGGTCCGAGCGTGCGCTTGTTCATAACGCGGTTCCTTTCGGTCGAAGTCGTGACCCGCTTCCAATAATGTGCGTGTCGTGTTCCCCCTGAACCTACCCAACCTGCTCACCGTCCTACGCATCATGCTCGTGCCGGTGCTCGTCGTCGCGCTGCTCGGGAACACGCCCGCCGGCGACGTGCTCGCCGCCGTCGTGTTCGCGCTCGCCTCGCTCACCGACTTCATCGACGGCTACCTCGCTCGCGCTCGCGACTCGATCACCACGTTCGGCAAGCTCATGGACCCGCTCGCGGACAAGCTGCTGATCGTCGCCGCGCTCATCTCGCTCGTGTCCCTGCACCGCCTCGCCGCGTGGGTCGCGATGGTCATCATCACGCGCGAGCTCGCCGTAACGGTGCTGCGCATGGCCGCCACGCAGGCGGGCGTCGTGATGGCCGCGAGCATGTTCGGCAAGATCAAGACCTGCCTGCAGATCGCCGCGATCCTCGCCGTCATCGCAGTTCACGGCACGCCGCTGTGGGTCGCCGCGCTGCTCTACCTCACGGTGATCGTCACCGTGCTCTCCGGCCTCGACTACTTCTTCGGGATCCGCCGCCGGATGGCCAAGCTCGACGCGCAGGCCGAGAAGCTCGAGACCCAAGCCCGCGGCTAGGACAGCCGCGGCGGGCTCAGGCCGAGGGCCGGGGACGGCCCGCGTCGAGCCACTCCTCGAGGTTCGTCTGATGCGGCGCCGGAGCGCCCGTCGCGATCTCCTCGCGCAGCTCTGAGAGCAGGCCATGACGTTCGGCGAGCACGTTGTGCTGGTGGATCGTCTCGAGGTTCTCCTGGCGCGCGGAGACGAAGCTCGCGCCGTCCAGATCCCCGAACGCCCCAACCGCGCCCGCGATCATCTCGCGCACGCAGTCCTCCACGAAGCGCGGCCGGCGGTGCGCCTTCTCCACCACCTCAACCTCGTCGGAGCGCTTCATCAGCTCGTAGATCTCCGACGACATGCTGCTCTCCGCGATCTCCAGCAGCGCCGTCGCGTCGATCTCCGCCCGCGAGCTCTCGACGAAGCCGATCTGCAGCGTCGCGAGGCCACGCTGGTTGTGCGTCGCCACCGGCACGTGCTCGAGGATCCGGTCGACCTGCTCCGAGGAGAATCCGTCGCCCAGGAGCCGCTCGCGCGCACGCGCCGCCACCAGCTCCTGCGCGCACGGGCACGCCGTCATGCCCGTCGCCGACACGCCCACCGTGCGGCGCGTGCCGTGCTCGAACGCCACCGCGCGGCCGTGCAGCGTGTAGATCTCCTGCGTCTGCACTCCTGAGATCGGGGCGGGCTTGTGCTCGGGGTAGCGCGCCTCGATCGTCACCTCCGCGCGGTCGGCGCCCTGGCGCTCACGCACGAGCTCCGCGATGTGCTGGGCGAGCGTCTCCGCGCGAAACGGCGACTCGCTGAAGACCACCTCGCCGATCGCCTCGTTGACCACCTCGTCGAAGCGCGACATGTGCGCGCCCTTCTGCTTGCGGCTCAGATCCACGAAGCAGTCGAAGCGCGCCGAGAACAGCTCGTCGCGGATCCGCACCACCTTCTCCACCCCGCTCACGCCCACGCGCGAGAGGCCCACGGGGATCACAGGCACGCGCGCCTGGACGTCGTCGCCTGCGCCCATTGTGGGAGACAGCATGGGGGTCGACCGTGTCGCCTGCACCGTCAGCCAAGCCTAGCGCGCCCCACGCCCACCCCACACTCGTCGGGAAGCGGCATCCCCAACCGCCGATTCTGGTATCACTCCGCACATGATCCGTCGGACCGGAATATCGACCGTTGGACGATATGGCTCGGCGGTGGGGGTAATCACGCAGCGAAACTGTCGACACAAACGCAACGCACGGGAGGCTTAGCGTAGGTGAGGGGAGGCGGAACGGATCTCCGTTCCGATGGGAGTCGTATAGGTCCTTGGGAGTCAAATTGAGCCAAAAGCTTGAGGGTCTCACGGCCACCGCGGGTGACACCGCCGTGGTCGAGATCGAGGAGTTGCAGGGGATCATCAGCGAAGGTCAGGAAAAGGGATTCCTGGCGGCCGACGTACTCATCGCGGCGGTCGAGGAGGCGGAGCTCTCGCCTCAGCAGACACACGACCTGTTCAGCTATCTGGAGGAGCACGGGATCGACCTCGCCGGTGCAGGCGAGGCGACGGGAGAGCTGCACCCGGAGGGGCGCGAGCGTCCCGCCACCGAGCAGCCCGACGCACCGGCCGGCGACGGCGCGGAGCTTGCGAGCGTCGAGCACGACGAGGTCGAGGACCGCGACGAGCAGATCCAGGGCCTGCACTCGCGCCTGGAGGATCTCAAACGGCCCGACATCGACCTCACGGTCGAGCCGAGCCTCGACTCGCTGCGGCTGTACCTGCGCTCGATCGGGCGGGTGCCGCTGCTGAGCGCCGAGGAGGAGGTCGCGCTCGCGAAGCGCATCGAACGCGGCGACGTCGCCGCCAAGCAGCACATGGTCGAGGCCAACCTGCGCCTCGTCGTGTCGATCGCCAAGGGCTACGTCGGACGTGGCCTCACGCTGCTCGACCTGATCCAGGAGGGATCGCTCGGGCTGATCAGGGCGGTGGAGAAGTTCGACCACCGCCGCGGCTACAAGTTCTCCACCTACGCCACCTGGTGGATCCGCCAGGCGGTCACCCGCTCGCTCGCCGACAAGGGACGCACCATCCGCATCCCCGTGCACATGGTCGAGCGGCTCAACAAGCTCATCCACGCCGAACGCAGACTCATCCAGCAGCTCGGGCGCGAGCCCAACCCCGCGGAGCTCGCCGAGGAGCTCGAGTGCACCGTCCGCGAGGTGCGCGACGTGATGCGCATCACCCAGCAGCCGATCTCGCTCGAGAAGCCGGTCGGCGAGGAGGACGACTCCTCGCTCGCCGACTTCGTCGAGGACGCAACCGCCGAGTCGCCGTTCGAGATCGCCTCCGAAGCGCTGCGCAGGGAAAACGTCACGCGCGTGCTCGCGTGCCTGCCGCGGCGCGAGCGCGAGGTGATAGAGATGCGCTACGGAATCGTCGGCGGGCGCTCGCGCACCCTCGAGGAGGTCGGCCGCGCGTTCAACATCACCCGCGAGCGCGTCCGCCAGATCGAGAACCGCACGCTCAAAAAGCTGCAGACGCTGCCCGACGCGCAGCCGTTGCGCGAGGCCTCCTAGCCTCGAGCAGCCTCAATCGCAGGCCGTCCCGCGCGGCGGCCTGCGAGCAACATCGGAAGGCCCTAAACTGACGGCCCCTGGCGGGGTTCCCGAGCGGTCAAAGGGGACGCGCTGTAAACGCGTTGGCTCTGCCTTCGCAGGTTCGAATCCTGCCCCCGCCATCTCGATGCGCCGACGGACATGGAGGTCCAGTCGCGGAAGATCCGGCCAACGCCCGAGAACATTAGGCTTTCCGGTGGGCTTCTGGGAGTCATGGGGATGGCTCGCTGCGCGCAGACGGTTCTGAGCAGGAGCATTTCGGGAGCAGAGCTGGCTCGGGATCGGGAGCATCGGAAGCAAAGGCCGTCGAGGGACGCGCGTCGAGGACGAAAAGAGGGCGCTAAGTGCCGAATATCACGCTGAACCGTCGAGCCTCCGTGTCACACTGCGGGCATGGCGGAGGAGCCGATCAAGATTGATTCCGACTGGCTCAGGATCGATGTCGAGTCTGTTGAGATAGGCGACCCCGAGCCGGATGGCACGCGGTCGCTTCGGGTCCGCTTCTCAAAGGCTCGCTACAAGCTCCAGGAGGACGGGAGCGTGCGTGACATTCAGACCAACGATGTCTTCCCGCCCGAGGTCTGGGAGAGTGCGATCAGTCAGATACTCAACGCGGTCGCCAACGGGCCGACCATCGAGTCGCCCAAACGCCAGGACCTCTACGAGAGACTTCAAGAGCGCTCGGAGGCAGTCGGCTACGCCCTTGAGCACCCCGAGTCGATCGAGCAGCCGCAGTCGCCGGAGAACCCGCTGGCCGATTTGGTCGGCTCTGAGGTAGCGGTCGCCGCCCTGTGCATCGATCTTGTCGGCTCGACCCAACTGCAAGCGAGCAATCCCGATGCCTACGGGCGGATCGTCCCGCTGCTGCTGCGCGAGCTTGCCCAGATCGTTGGGGACTGCGATGGGGTGATCGTCAACTTCACGGGCGATGGTCTGATCGCGGCCTTCGACGGCCACGGCATCTCGATCGCTGCCTGCGACGCCGCGATACATGCCGCCTCGGTCATGGTCGCGGTCGTCTACACGGCGCTAAACGTGCAACTTGAACGTCACGGCCTGCCCGCCGTCGATATCCGCATCGGAGCCGACGCTAGCGAGGCGTCGGTGCGCGTCGTTGGCAGCGCGGCCTCCCGTACTCAGCCCGACGTGTACGGGATGGCTCTCACGATGGCAGCAAAGATTCAGGCCGTCGGTGCGCCCGGCGAGGTCTGGATAGGTGAAAGGCTCCACGGCCACCTGCACGTCAATAACCAAGTGACCTGCGTACCCGTGGAGCCGCCTGCTAGCTGGCGCTTCGTCAACGGCGGCAACTGGGCCTACAAGCTCTACGCGATCCCTGTGCGATCGTGGGTAGCAAGGCCCGAGGCTGCCTAACGCAGCCGTGCTAACAGCAGCGTTCGGCTGGCTTCCTGACCGGAATCGCTAGGTGCTTGACCTGTTTCGCCGTAAATGACCCACCTACAGTGATCATGGTCGAGGGACACTGGCGCAGGTGGCCTCGCGGACCGTCGTGGCCTCAATAAACGGGCGTTCCAGCGAGGTCCGACTGCACAACAGGTGCCGCCAAGCCGTACCGCAAGCACACCTTCTTCACGAGTTCGGCTAACCATGCGGGTGCTGCTGGCGACACATGTACGCGCTCGATAAGGCGGTCAAGATCCACTGAGACTCTGACCCCCTGGGGGACCTGCTCATCGGGGTCAACACATCGCTCATCGCGCTCACCGTCAGCCGCCTGACGGCTGCAGTAGACCGCGCGCAACTCGCCCTCGAACTCAAAGCTATGCCGCTTGTGAACAAACGGGGCCAAAGCGTTACCTTCTGGAATCCAGTCCGCGTCGTAGTCCATGTACTGAACCCGTCCTATGTAGACACGTGGCGTTGGATCGCTTTCCGGCAAGCTTTCAATCGGTCCGAAAGCGCTCCTCAGTCGCTCAAAAGTCGAGCGAATCGCTACCCCTCCAGTCGGTGGTACGTACAAGCCCCAAAGTGCCGCGCTCTCGCGCTGGTTCATACTCCAGCAGTTGATAAAGGTCTCACGCCGGGCCTTTAGTCGCATCTCGGCGAGAAACGACCACATCGCGTCCAGGTTCTCTGTAGCTACAGGCTGCTTGTAAAGCTCCGGGTACATCAATGGCCTCACCAGCGGGTTCACGCGGGACAAGCTCCCCTCGAAAGGATCACTCAGGCGCTCGGCGCATGCGAAGAATAGGGATTGGGTGTCGAGCATGGATACAAGCTTCGTGAAGTCGATGTAGCGCCAGACGACCGCTTGAAGATCTTCGGGCGGCGTAAACACGGGATGCTCTGTGTAGCGGAGGTCTAGCGGCTCGATTTCCATAGGCAGAACCTATCGCGTGCGGGCGGCAGTCTCGCTCAACAGCGGGCCTCAGGCGGGCGGTATTGACTTCGACGCCGTAAACGGCCGAACGGTCCTTTATTGCTGGGGATCCACCGCATCGCGTCGCCGGGAACGCTAACCGCTTTGCTGGGTTTCGCATTTCAGCGAGACGGGTTTCTTCTTTCGTTGTGGCGGCTTCCTAGGCCACTTGATGCAGGCCACTTCGCCGCTGCCTCAGATCGTCACACAGATGATCTCGGCGTTGCTGCGGCCGGACGTACAACCCAGCCAGCATATATCGTTCCCAGGCGATTGTCCCGGACCGCCGACTCATCCCAATTACCGATCAAAGTCAGGCACGGTTCCGATGCGGCCCCATTCCCATTTGAGAGCGTTCATCTTCCAAGGCACACAGAAGGCGGGGGCCGACGCTGCCGAGCATAGCCGTGCGATGGGCGAACTGGTGTTGACGAAGGAGCAGCAGCTCGAGCACGATCATCTATATAGCTGCCTGTCGGTTCTCGATGGCAAGGCCGCGGCGCTCCTACAGTTCGACTCGATCCTCATCGCGACATCGACGATCGTGCTGTCGCTCCTAGAAGCCGGAGTAGATGCGAGTTCTGTAGCAGTGGCGGCAGCACTGATCTTCGCCACCATCTCGTCTGCGACGACTCTTGCCGTCATAACTCTATTCTGGACTGAGGCTTCCGACCTCAGCACGCCGGATGTCTACCTGCACCATCTACTTGGCGTTCGCGATCAAAGAACCGTCCGCTATCGACTCGCGTGGCTCGCCGCATGGGTGTCTCTTGCCGCTCTGGTGATCGGAGCGATCTTGAACCGCGTACTCTGAGGCTGCCACCAACAGTAGGCTTACGTACCGATGTCCTCTCGCCAGGCCTCCGGCCAGCGCTCTTGGAAGTCCCTCATCAGGGCAATGCAACGAGCATCGTTCAGCAGCGTCACCTCTACCCCTCGAGCTTTGAGATAGTCGATCGCGCCGGGAAACGTCACGGCCTCCCCGACTACGACGCGAGGAATGCCGAACAGCAACACCGCACCGGTGCACATGTCGCACGGAGCGAGCGTGCTGTAGAGGGTCATGCGCCGATAGTCCCTCCTTCTGCCAGCGTTCCTGAGACAGGCAACCTCACCGTGCGCGATCGGATCGCCCCGCTGAATTCGCTCATTGTGACCAACGGCGACAAGCTCGCCGTCAGCACCCAGCGCAGCGCCGATTGGTATACCGCCTTCGCTCAGGCTCTTCTGTGCCTGCCGGTATGCCTCTTCGAATATCGCCCGCTCGCCGGGGTCGAGGACGTTCATGTCTTTCCTTTGTCGCATTGCCTGGGAGTGAGCGTCGCCGACCGCTGGTCAAGCGTCAATTGATGACGCGTGAACCGCGCTGCGGTCACCGTAGCTGCTTGGCTGGTCATATTGCGGGGACGAATCCACGGGAAGGGCGCTCACGACAAGGCGCAGTCCTCGACCCTCAGTCCTCGACCCTCTTGGTTTGCACTGACGGCCCAGTCGGCCCCCGCCACTGCAGCACACTCAGAGCGCTGTGGAGTCTGCGGATGTTGTGCCAGGTCTCGATGTAACCGTGCAAATCAAAAGCAATGATATAGAATTACACGGATGATCAAGCGACGCGTGGGTGCTGAAGTCGCCGAGCTGCTGGACCATGTTCCGGCCGTCGCCCTCCTGGGACCGCGGCAGTCGGGCAAGACGACGCTGGCCCTCGAGATCGCCGAGAGGCGGCCATCGGTGTACCTGGACCTCGAGTCCGCCGCCGACCGCGCCCGCGTCTCCGAGCCGGCCCTGTACTTCGCCGACCACACGCACGAGCTCGTGATCCTCGACGAGATACACCGTGCCCCTGGCCTGTTCGAAGCACTGCGCGGCGTAATCGACCAGGGCAGGCGCGAAGGCAGGGGGGTCGGCCGGTTCCTGCTGCTCGGCTCCGCCGCGATCGACCTGCTGGCGCAGTCGGGCGAGAGTCTCGCGGGGAGGATCGCGTTCGTCGAGCTCGCGCCGTTCGACATCACAGAGGTCGGCGCGGCCGAGCTGGACCGGCTCTGGGTCCGCGGAGGATTCCCCGACAGCCTTCTCGCGGCTAGCGACGCGACCAGCCTGCGCTGGCGACAGGACTTCATCCGCACATACCTCGAGCGCGAGATTCCGCAACTCGGCCCACGCATCCCGGCCGAGACACTGCGACGGCTGTGGACGATGTTCGCGCACCATCAGGGCGGCCTGCTCAACGCCGCGCAGCTCGCACGCGGACTCGGCGTGAGCGGGGCAACGATTGCCCACTACCTCGACCTGATGGTCGACCTGCTGCTCGTGCGGCGCCTGCCACCCCACCTATCAAACGCCGGCAAGCGGCTCGTGCGCTCACCGAAGGTCTACATACGCGACAGCGGCCTCGTGCACGCGCTGCTCGGCCTGCCCGACAAGGAGACGCTGCTCGGACACCCAGCGGCCGGAGGAAGCTGGGAGGGCATGGCAATCGAGAACCTACTCGCCGCGGCAGGGCCACAAGCTCAGGGGAGCTTCTACCGCACAAGCCACGGTGCGGAGGTCGACCTCGTCCTCACCTGGCCCAACGGCGAGGAGTGGGCAATCGAGATCAAGCGCAGCCTCGCGCCGACCCCCGAGCGCGGCTTTCACTCCGCCCTCGCCGACCTCAACCCCAAGCGCGCACTCATCGCCTACCCCGGACCAGACCGCTACCCCCTCGCGCCGACAATCGAAGCGATCGGCTTGGCAGAGCTATGCGAACAAACACAGGCAAGCTGAGCCGCGTTCCTCTCAGACGACGTGGGACTGAACTGGTCTCGGCCGCGCGCGGTCTGAATCGACACCCGGCGCTCCTCGAAGCGGCCAAACGAACGCGAGAGCGGCTGCTGGGTGACGAGCAGTTCATCGACCGGCTGTCCACGGCTCGCGGTCGCCCAGCCGACCTCGCCACTCGCGAGCTCAGCACGCTCAGAGGCGACGCTCCAGGTGTGCTGGGCGAGCTCGGCCTCACCGCTCTGCAGGCCTGGCAGGCACTCGCCGAGAACCGGGGTCGCGGTCGCGGCGAGGTCGATGTCGCGATCATGTTCACCGATCTCGTCGGGTTCTCCAGCTGGTCGTTGCAGGCGGGAGACGACCTGACGATTGCGCTTCTGCGCGACGTCAGCGACGCGATCGAGCCACCGATCCTGGAGCGCAGGGGTGAGGTGGTGAAGCGTCTCGGCGATGGCTTGATGGCCGCGTTCTGGGACGCATCCAGCGCCACCGAGGCCGCCTTCGAGGCGTGCGAGCGCGTCTCCTCGATCGAGATACCCGACTACCGTCCCCGGCTGCGGACCGGCATCCACCTCGGTCGTCCACGCAAGATCGGAGGCGACTACTTCGGCGTCGACGTGAACATCGCGGCGCGCCTCGTCGAAGCCGCCGAGCCCGGGGAGATCCTCCTCTCGGAGAGCGCCATGCGGTCACTCGGCGCGTTCGAGGTGAGCGCGACGGAGCGGCGCATCACAGCGAAGGGCGCCCCCGCGAATCTCCTCGCACACGCGGTGCAACAACCGCTTGGCGCCTCCACAAGGCCGTAGATCACGACGCAACTGCGGCCGAAACCCGACTGCACCGCAACCCGGGCGCGAGGCCTCCCCTTGGCCCCGCGCCCGACCCCGTCTCCTGCGGCGACTCCCCCAGCCGCCGACCCCTCAGGTTTCGGCTTTGATCTCCACCGCTTCGGCGTTCTTGATTTTGCCCTTGCTCGTCAGCCCAGCCTGAGCAGGGGCGCCCGCGCCGATGGTGGCGAGCAACGTCTGGCCAGCGCCTTCTTCGAAGCGTTCGGGCGCCTGTTTGCCGGCGACGGCGCTGAACGCGAGCGTTGTCGAGGTGGCCATCTTCTCGACCGCCCCGATCGGCGCGATCACCGAGCCGCTCACCGAGATCTTGCTGCCGGAGGCGCATTCGGCGGTGAGCAGCGTGGGCGAGTGCGTGAGATCCAGGCCGACCGAGACGTGGAGCTGTTCTCCTTCGACCGCGTCGGCGATGAACCCGAGCGTGCCCGCGAGCGCGCTCGTGACGATTTCCCCGTTCGCCGCGCCGGCGCTCTGGCAGGCTTCCTTGCTCGTGGCGAGCTTGCAGCCGGTGAACGTGGTCGTCGCGGTGGCGGTTTTCGCGCCCGTGTACTGACCAGCGGTGACCGCGTGCGAGCACCGCACTCCCGCCCCTCCGACCGTTTCGAGGGTGCTCGCACCGGCGTTGACGGTGAACGAGGGCTTCGGGCCCGGCCCGGTGGTCCATTCATACCGCCCGCCCTTCGCGGTGGTCAGACAGCCCGCGTCGGCGTAGCTTCCGCTGTAGGTCTTTTCCTTGCCCTGCCCCACGCCTTCGAGCTTCACGCAGCGACCGAGCTCGGGGAGTTCCCGCTCGGCCCTCAACGTCGCCGCCGAGACGTTCTCGAACGTGTTGTTCAGAACCGCCGTGTTGTGCCCCGCCGCCGCCGGCACGCCCGCGATCAGGTCCACCGAAGGGTCGATCAGGAGCGACAGCAGGCCGCCGCAGCCGCCCGCGCCGGGAACGGAGAAGCTGTTGTCCACCACCGAGCCGCCGCTGATCACGATGATCCCGCCCGCGCCCGCGAATTCGAGTTTGCCCGCGCTGCCCGAGATCGGTTTGTTCGGGGAGGGCGGGCTCGTTGTGCCGCTCGTCAGCTGCAGGTCCACGGGCGTCGTGTTCGAGCCGATGTAGCACGAGCCTCCGAGCAGCGGGTTACCGAGATTGACCTTGATCGGGAGCGACACCGCGACGCCTTTGCGCGCGAAGAAGTTCGGCAGGTTGAGAACCACGGGGCCGGTGAGCTCAGCCGTGGCCTGCACTTCGGTGAGCCCCGGCAGCAGTTCGATGCCGATCAGCCCGCCCGGCAGCTGGAGCGCCGTCTTGGACAGGGTGTTGCCGTCGGCCGCCGGGACGATGTCGGGCGAGGTCGCCGTCAGACCGCCCTGGAGCGTGATCGTCTTGTTGATCGGAACGGCCTTGTTGCCGAGGTGGAATTCGCCGCTCGTGGTGTAGGACACGATGCAGCTCACGACCGCCGGGTTGCTCGTGGGACAGTCGTCGAAGACCGAGAATTCCTTCTGGAGCCCGGCCATCGCGGACCCGGCGCCGACAAGCGCGGCCACCGACGTCACGAGCGCGACCAAGGCCATCCTCACCTTCAAATCCATTCCTGATCCTCCTGATTAGGCATCGCTCTGTCCCCCTCCCCAGACGGGGCAGGGCGGTGATCCTACTCAGGTTGACGAAATCTCACAAGTACATTTCTTATGCACAAGTCTTGACTTTGCATGGAAAGGTAATAAATGGCGAATTACTTAATAGTCAACCCGTGTGCCTACCGGTGAAAGGTGACACAACCACGACTGCCAGCCGCTCAGGCGACCGGAGCCAGCGCCTCCGGCACGCGCACCGCGCGCAGGTCTCCATCCGGCTCGCGCACGATCCCCGCGGCACTCACCTGCGGCCACGGCGCACCCGGCCGCGCGAGGTGGAAGCCCTGCACGAGCGGCACACCGAGCCGCCGCACCGCGTCGAGCTCCCCCGCCGTCTCCACTCCCTCGGCCACGAGCAAACTGCCGACCTGCTTGGCGTAACCGGCGAGCGCGCCCACGAGCGCGGCACGCTCACCGTCGCCGTCGATACCGGCGACCAGCGAGCGGTCGAGCTTGAGGTAGGCGGGACGGACGGAGGTGATCTGGCGCAGCCCCGAGTAGCCCGCGCCCATGTCGTCGACCGCGAGGCTCACGCCACGCGCCCGCAACGGCGCGATGACGACCTGCAGCTGCATGTCGCTGTGGACGAGCGTCTCCTCGGTGACCTCCACGATCAGCCCCCGCAGGTCGTCCTGCCCGCGCGCGCCGACGCGTTCGAGCATGTCGATGGTGCGGTCTTCGAGCAGCACGGGCGCGGACAGGTTGAGCGAGAGGCTCGTCCCTGCCGGACGGCGCGCATACAGCTCGAGCGCCAGACGCAGGCACGCGCGCTCGAGCGCCGGGCGCTCCCCGAGCTGCTCCGCGAGCGCGAACCAGTGCAGCGGGCTTCCGTCCATGCCTGGCTGGGAGAAGCGCGCTAGCGCCTCGTATGCGTGCACCGTGCCGGTGCGGATGTCCACGATCGGCTGCACCGCCATCGACAGCCCCTCGCCTAGCAGCAGCTGCGCGAGCGCGCCTTCCGCGAGCGCCATGTCGCCACCCGCAAAGCCCTCGCCCGAGGGACGCGCGGGCGCCCCTCCCTCCCCCGCGTTCGCGCGCCCGCTGCGCTCAGCCACGCGCGCGGCGATGTCCCCGGCGAGCAGCAGCGTCTCGGCGCTGTCGGCCTGCAGGCGCGCCTGGCGCAGCAGCAGGTTGAGCTCGTTGGTGAGCCTGCCCGCGGTGAGCAGGAACGCGACCGTGGCGACGCACATCGCGGCGTAGTCGCCGTGCAGGTAGCCCGCGCGCGCGATCGGCAGCGCGAGCGCGCCCAACACGATCGTGCGGCCCATCCAGTGCACTCGCCCGCCGCGCGCGAGCACGCCGCTCGCGACCGCCACCAGCCACAGCAGGCTGAGCACGTTCACCCACTGCCCGCCGAAGCCGATCAGCAGCACGCCCGCGCTGCCGGCGAGCGACTCCTCGACGCTCAGCCACCGAAGCCGGGGCGCGGCGAGCTGCACACCGGCGGTGAGGGCGATCGTCGCGAAGGCGATGAGCCCGAGCGTCGGATGCGGAAGCAGGCTCGACTGGGAGAGAACCAGCGCGATGCCGACGAAACCCACGGCGACGCGCGTCGTCGCGGCGGTCCTGCGTGCGCGCAGGATGTGACCGCCCGTCTCGATCGGTACAGGAGCGGCTAGCAACTCCATCGTCACCCGATCGACCTCGCGCGCGCACGGCTTGAGGGTGGAGACCGTACTTTCGGCCGATCGGCAGTCGCGTGCCGGCAGCCGCCTCAGTCTTCGATGCAGGGGGCTCCGGCGAGCTTTCCCTCGACGAGCGCCGCGTGCGCGTGTGCGGCGTGCGTGCCCGGAGGCAGGCCGAGCCGCAGGCCCACGCGACGCAGCAGCTCCAGCATCTGCTCCCGCTCGTCAGCGCTGAGATCAGCGCACAGGTGCTGCTCGAAGCCGGTCGCCACGACGAGCGCCTGACCGAGCAGCTCGCGCCCGTCGTCGGTCAGGTGCAGCGCACGGGTGCGCCGGTCCAGCGGGTTGTGCCGGCGTTCGAGCAGCCCACGCTCCTCGAGCCCGTCGACGAACGCGACCATCCTGCTCGGGGGGATCTGCAGCCGCTCGCCGATCGCCTGCTGGGACTGGCCCTCGGAGGCTCCCACGGCGCGCAACAGCGCGAACTCGCGTGGTTCCAGCTCCAGCGGCGCGAGCGTCTGGTGGAAGTGGCGGCTGACGGCGTAGCCGGTCGAGGAGAGTGTGAAGCCGACCGAGCGGAAGGAAGCGCTCGCATCGAGCGTCGGTACGTCTATGTCGCTCTCCATACCCCCGATGATACTGCAGCGGAAAGACTTCTTATGTATATTATTCTGCACGGAATCATTCCTACCCGAATCGATGGAGTAGAACCATGACATCGCTCACCCGCTGGGTCCTCGCCCACAAACGCATCGTCGTCGGCTTCTGGGTCGTGCTGACCCTCGTGGGCATGGTCTCGTCGAGCTCCGCGACGAAAGCGCTCAAGCAGAAGTTCTCCGTGCCGGGCAAGGAAGGCTGGCTGACCAACCGCCAGATCGCGAAGGACTTCCACGGCACCGGCGGCAACGGCGCCCCGCTGCTCGCGGTGGTGACGCTTCCCGCGGCCAGCCCCGTCGACTCCAAGAGCGTGCAAAGCGAACTGCGCGCGGTGGAATCGCGGATCGAGAGCACCCTGCCGGGTACGCGCATGGCTGGCTACGCGAGCACGCACGAACAGGCCCTCCTGTCGAGCGACAGGCACACGACGTTCATCGTCGCCTACCCCCCGCCCGACCCGACGCAGGCGTTCGAAAACAACCCCGAAGCGGCGAAACGCGCGAGCGCGGCGCTGAAGGGCGCGACCGTGGCGGGCGCCCCGGTGCACCTGACGGGCTACGACGCGCTCTCGAACCAGAGCGGCGGCGGCAAGGGGCCGGGCGTGCTGCTCGAGGCGATGCTCGGCGGGCTCGGAGCGCTGCTGGTGCTGGCGTTCGTGTTCGGCTCGTTCCTCGCGGTCGTGCCGATCATGATGGCGATCGTTTCGATCCTCACGACGTTCCTCGTCGTTTGGGGCCTCACGACGATCACGGAAGTCTCCCCGATCGTGCAGTTCCTGATCGCGCTGATCGGGCTGGGCGTGTCGATCGACTACTCGCTGCTGGTTGTGGTCCGCTGGCGCGAGGAGCGCGCCCACGGCCTGTCGGGCGAGGAGGCGATCGAGCGCGCGATGCAGACCGCGGGTCGGGCGGTGGTGTTCAGCGGCACGACCGTCGCGATCGGCCTATTCGCGCTCGTCGCACTGCCGGTGCCGTTCCTGCGCTCCGTCGGCTACGGCGGCATGCTGATCCCTCTGATCAGCGTGATCGTGGCGCTGACGCTGCTGCCGGTGGTGCTGAGCAAGCTCGGCTCGCGCCTGGACTGGCCGCACATCCGCGACGACGACAAAGCGAGCCGCTCTTGGACGGGCTGGGCGAACCTGATCGTGCGCGCGCGTTGGGTCGCCGCGCTGGGCGCGGCGCTCATGCTCGCTGCGCTCGTGCTCGCGGCGACGAACCTGCAGCTGGGCACGTCGAACGTGAACACGATCGCCAAAGAAGGCGACGCCAAGCAGGGCCTCATCGCGCTCGAGCGCTCGGGGATCGGCTCGGGCGTGATCGTGCCGAACGAGGTGCTCGTCGAAGGCGCGAGCTCTCCGACCGCGGTGGCGCAAACGCTCGCGAAGCTTCCGGGCATCCACGGCGCGGTCGCGCCGAGCTCGTCGCGGTGGCGCCGTCCGGGCGCGGCGGTCGTCGACGCATTCACCATCCCCGACGCCTCCACGGCGGCCGGCCGCTCGACGCTCGAAGACGTGCGCTCAACCGTGCGCGCGGCGTCGCCGGGAGTCCGACTCGGCGGGCTGGCCGCGCAGAACAAAGACTTCATCGACGCGGTGTACGGCAACTTCCCGCTGATGATCGCGTTGATCGCCATCATCACGTTCATCCTGCTCGCACGCGCGTTCCGCTCGCTGCTGCTGCCGCTGAAGGCGGTGATCCTGAACGTGATCAGCGTGGGCGCCGCGTGGGGCGTGCTCGAGCTGGTGTGGCAGACCGGCCACGGCTCGCACCTGATCTGGGGCATCTCGGCGACCGGGTCGATCACCGCGTGGATCCCGCTCATGGTGTTCGCGTTCCTGTTCGGTCTTTCTATGGACTACGAGGTGTTCATCCTGGCGCGCATGCGCGAGGAGTACGACGCGACCGGCGACACGAACACCGCGGTGGTGCGCGGCATCGGGCGCACGGGCCGGCTGGTGACGAGCGCGGCGCTGATCCTGTTCCTCGCGTTCGTGTCGCTCGCGTCCGGCCCCGAGACCGAAATCAAAGTCCTCGCGACGGGCCTCGCTGCTGGCATCCTGCTCGACGCGACGGTGATCCGCGCGCTGTTCGTGCCAGCGGCGGTGTCGCTGTTCGGCCGCTGGAACTGGTGGCTGCCGCACCTGCCCGCGCGGCTCCTGCGCGTGCAGCCATCGCTCCCGCCGCGCGTCGCGACCGAGTCGGAGGCGTCGTGATGGGCGAGAACGGCATCGAGGTGCAGGGCCTGGTGCGCGACTTCAAGGGCGGCGTGCGGGCAGTCGACGGGATCGACCTGCACGTCTCCCCCGGCGAGATCTACGGCTTCCTCGGTCCGAACGGCGCAGGCAAGTCGACGACGGTCCTGGTGCTCACGACGCTGCTGCCGCCCACGTCGGGCACCGCGCGCGTGGCGGGGCTAGACGTGGTCCGCCAGGGCGCGGAGGTGCGTCGCGCGATCGGCGCCTCGCTGCAGGAGTCGGCGCTCGACCCGTTCCTGACGGGCCGCGAGCACATGCGCCTACAGAGCGCGCTGCACGGCCTCGGCAAGGCGGAGCGCGAGAAGCGAGGCACGGAGCTGCTGGAGCGCGTCGGGCTGACCGATGCGGCAGACCGCAAGGTGGGCGGCTACTCGGGCGGGATGAAGCGCCGCCTGGATCTCGGTCTCGCGCTGGTGCACGGCCCGCGGCTGCTGTTCCTCGACGAGCCAACCACGGGCCTCGACCCTCAGAGCCGCGCGGCGCTGTGGGACGAGGTGCGCCGCCTGGCGAACGACGGCGTGACGGTGTTCCTCACGACGCAGTACCTCGAGGAGGCGGACGTGCTCGCCGACCGCGTGGGGATCATCGACCGCGGCAAGATCGTCGCGGAGGGCACGCCCGCCGAGCTGAAGGCGGCGATCGGCCGCCCGAGCGTCGAGGCGACGCCCGCGGACCCGGGCGACCGCGAGCGGTTGACGGCGGTGATGGGACGCTTCGGCGAGCCCGCGGCGGCATCGCCGAACGGCGTCGCGGCGCGACTGCCGGAGGGCGTGGGCGACCTCGCGGAGATCGTGCGCACGCTCGACGCGGAGCACATCCCGATCGCGGACCTGCGCCTGCACACCCCCACCCTCGACGACGTGTTCCTGGCCAAGACGGGGCGCTCGCTGGAGGGCGCGGGCGACGGCGCGGACGCGGGCCCGGAGGAAGAGCGGGCGACGACGGCGGTGGGCTCGTGAACGGCTCGCACGCGACCCAGATCGGCGTGCTGGCGAGGCGCTCGATGCTGAAGACGCTGCGCCAGCCGTTTCAGATGTTCCCAATCGTGTTCTTCCCGCTGATCCTGCTGGCGGTGAACGCGAGCGGCCTGCGCGCGGCGACGCGCCTGCCCGGCTTCCCCACCCACTCCTACATCTCCTTCGCGATCGCGGTGGCGTTCATCCAGGGAGGCATGTTCGCGCTGATCAACACCGGCACGAACCTCGCGGAGGACATCGAGAGCGGCTTCTTCAACCGCCTCGCGCTGACGCCGCTGCGGCGCGTGTCGCTGATCGCGGGGCTGCTGGTGGGCGTGGCGGCGCTCGGCGTGCTGCAGTCGGGCGTGTACATCCTGATGGGCGTGATCGCGGGCGCCCACCTCGAAGCGGGCGTGGGCGGGGCGCTCGTGATCCTCGCGCTCGGCTCGCTCACGGCGGTCGGCTTCGGCGCGCTCGGTTGCGCGGCGGCTCTTCGCACCGGTTCGGGCGAGGCGGTGCAGGGCCTCTTCCCCCTGTTCTTCGTGTTCATCTTCCTGTCGTCGAGCAACCTCCCGCGCAACCTGCTGCGGACGGGCTGGTTTCACACGGTCGCGACCTGGAACCCGATCTCGTACCTGATCGAGGGCTTCAGAAGCCTTTTCATCTATGGATGGGATGGCGCGGCGTTGTGGCGTGGCTTCGCGGTGGCGATCGGGCTGACGCTTCTGGCTCTCCTCGCGGTGGCCGGGGCTATGAACACCAGAATGCAACGGACATGAGCGGCACACGTGTGACCGGCGGTGGGATCTGGCGCGTGGCGGGCACGATCGCGTGGCGCAGCCTGCACACGTACGTGCGCCGGCCGGACCTGTTCGTTCCTTCGCTGGTGTTCCCGCTGATCTTCCTCGCGAGCTTCGCGGGCGGGCTGTCGGCGCTGGGCTCGGTGCCGGGCTTCCACTTCCCGGCGGGCTACACGGCGTTCCAGTTCGTGTTCGTGCTGTGCCAGTCGGCGATGTTCGCGGGGCTGTTCACGGGCTTCACGCTCGCGTTCGACTTCGAGAGCGGCTTCGCGCGGCGGCTGATGCTCGCGGCGGAGGACCGGCGCGGGATCGCGCTCGGCTATGCGCTGGTGGCGCTGTCGCGCGCGGCGATCACCCTGAGCGTGGTCACCGCGGTGGCGGTGGCGACTGGGATGCGGGTGACGGGCGACGGCGTGGACGTGTTCGGGCTGTATGGGCTGGCGGCGCTGCTGGTGCTGGTGGGCTATGGCTGGGCGGCGGGCGTGGCGTTCCGCTTCCGCTCGATCCAGGCGGGGCCGCTGATGCAGACGCCGGTCTTCCTGATCATCTTCCTCGCCCCGGTGTACGTGCCGCTGGGGCTGCTCAAAGGCTGGATTCACACGGTGGCGAGCGTGAACCCGGCGACCGCCTTCCTGGAGGCCGGCCGCGGACTGATCTCGGGCGTGCACGACCACACGGCGCTCGCGTACGTGTGCGCGGTGGCGCTGATCGGGCTGTTCGGGATCTGGATGCTGCTGGGGCTGCGCAGCGCCGAACGCTCGACCTAGTGTTCACGGAGCCCTCGACTGGGCTCGCGCCGCAAGGCTTTAAGTCCTAGTCAGAAACACTATGACGAAGATTGAAGCCGCCGAGCGAGCTCCTCGGCTTGAGTCGTACTCAAGAGCACCCTTTGCAACACGCCGTGGTTACGCACCGCAAATGACAACCCCGGCACGTTTCGCCGCACGATGAAGAGCTGATCGAGGCGGATGGTGCGCGCGACGAACATCAGCCACGGGAGACGCAACCCGACCTTCATCCCGCCCCGCATCGCCTCGCGGACTGGATTCTCGACGACCTCGACTTCGCTGATGTCCGAGCGCGCGAGGGTGAGGTCTCGCATCAGCCCGAGCACCTTCTCCCACCGGGCCAGGCGCACTTCGACGGACTGCTCGGTGACGATGACGCGCATGCGCGAAGCGTATCCGGCTTGCAAACGCGGCCAATGGGGGTAGAACGAGGGAGAGGAAATCGAGCGAAGGGAGCGGGCGATGGTTGAGTCCTCGGGGACGCCCACCAGAGTGCTGGTGGTGGCGCACAAGACGGCGGCGACGCAACCGCTGCTGGATGCGGTGCGAGCGCGCGCCGCAAGGGGCCCGAGCAGCTTCACGCTGCTTGTCCCGAACGCGGCCCACGGGCTGCACAGGGTGGTGGACGCGGAGGATCAGGGAGCGGACGAGGCCCGGTCGGTGATCGCGCAGGCGGTGCCGCTGTTGAGCGATGCGGCGGGCGCACCGGTGGAGGGCATCGTTGGCGATCCGGACCCCACGGCGGCGGTTCAGGACGCGCTCAACCTGCGCGGCTTCGACGAGGTGATCGTCTCGACGCTCTCACCGCGGTTGTCGCGCTGGCTGAAACTGGACCTGCCGAGCAAGGTGTCGGGGATGGGGCTTCCGGTGACCACCGTGACCCCGACGGACGAGCACGAAGGATAGCGATGACGACAGTTGTCAGCACGATAGTCTTGCGTTTATAAATCGAAGCCTGCAGACAGTTCGGAGACGCCTCAGACCTTACGAGACATCTGTCTGTGGAACTTTCGTCTGAGCAGAGCGAGAGTTGAAACGATGGAGACTGTCCGCAGACAATTTGCCGCCAACCTACGCCACCACCGCGACCGCGCGGGGCTGTCTCAGGAGGCGCTGGCGGACATCTGCGATCTGCACCGCACCGAGATCAGCCTGCTCGAGCGCTGCAAGCGCTCGCCGCGCCTTGAGACGATCGTGATCCTCGCCCACGGACTGCAGCTCTCCTCCCCGGGTGAGCTGCTCGAGGGAATCAGCTAGAGGCACGTGGCAACGCGCCGAGGCGCGGACGCACCGGCCCAGTCGCGCGTCAGCTGTGGGCCGGCTCTGCGCGCAGGATTCGCGTGCCACCGTCAGCCGAGACCAAGACGACAGCTCGGTTGTCGCCGAGAGCCCGCTCGATCGCGGCATCGGTGTGGGGAGTATCGGCGTCGATGAAAGCCGCGCGCTCAGGGTAGGGCGAGCGTTCCAAGATCGCCAGCTCGATCGCCTCGTCCATCACACGAGCCGCGGGTGATCCGTTGCCGTTGGTGCTCATCTGCGCCATGCCTCGATCATAGGTTGATAGCCGCCCGTCGCATCGTGTGCTGGCTCGTTCATGCTGCCAACCTACGGCGCGCTTGCGATGGGACTCTCGCGCGACCTGGCCGCCGAGCCGTCTGGAGCCCCACTTACTGTTGCCGCATGAGCTGGCACACGGGCAGACTTGCGGCTTTCGACATCGAGACGACGGGCATCGATCCGACACGCGATCGCATCGTGACGGCGGCGGTGAGCGTCGTCGGCGGCGGACAGCCCTCCGAGCATCGCTCGTGGCTGGTTGACCCAGGCATCGAGATCCCGGCCGGCGCTACCGCCGTGCATGGCATCACGAACGAGCGCGCCCGGGCCGAGGGGCAGGACCCGCGCGAGGCGGTGGAGGAGATCACCGCGGCGTTGGCCGAGCAGCTTCGCGGCGGCGTGCCGGTGATCGCTTTCAACGCACGCTTCGACCTGACGATCCTCGATCGCGAAGCCCACCGGCACGAATGCCAAGCGCTCGTCGACCGCGTAGGTGGAGAGAGCGGCATGCTCGTGATCGACCCTCACGTCCTCGACAAGCAGTTCGATCGTTTCCGGCGAGGAAAGCGGACGCTGGGCGCTGTGTGCGAGCACTACCGCGTCCCATTCGACGAGGCGCACGCCGCGGGAGCGGACGCGCTCGCGGCGGCCCGACTCGCGTACAGGCTCGGCTCGACGGTCGAGGAGCTGCGCGACCTCGACCTCCCCGCTTTGCACCGCGAACAGATCTCGTGGGCGGCCGAGCAGGCCGCGTCGCTGCAGGACTACTTCCAGCGCCAGGGCCGCAACGAGCACGTCGAGGGGGCCTGGCCGGTCATCCCCGAGGCTCTCCCGCAGGCCGCCTAGACGCGGGCCGCCCAGCGGGTTTGGCTAGCTGCGCCCGAGCGCGATACAGTGCTCGCACCCGCCCAGCTAGCTCAGTTGGTAGAGCACTTCCATGGTAAGGAAGGGGTCAACGGTTCGAGTCCGTTGCTGGGCTTGCCGAGCGCTGCTCACCCCTCCCGCGCCAGCGCCAGCACCCTCCGCACAGCGTCGAACAGCGGCGCCGGCATCCGCTCGGGCGGCAGCGAGCGCAGACGTCGCCACGCGTGCTCGGGCTTGTGGTGGTGGCCGACGAGCCCCGCTGCGCCCTCGAAGTCGGGGATCAGCATCACCGTGTGCTCCGGTCCGGCGAGCTTCGCGATCCTCGCGTTGAGGCCGCGCATCGAGGCGCTCGGGCGTCGGCCGGTGGGCGCGTCGCGGTCGTAGACGGCCACGAACGGCACGCGCGCCGCCCTGCACACGCGAGCGAACAGCGGGATGTTCGACTTGCCGCCGCAAGCCACGATCGAGATCCCCTCGCGGTCGGGGTCGGCTCCGAGCGCGTCGAACACGAACGGGAACGCGAGCTTCTCCGTCTGCCCCTCCACCAGCAGCGCCGCGCGCGCGAGGAACAGCTCGCTGCGCTCCGCGTCGAACTCGCTCAGCACGCGGAAGTCCTCGTCCGGTGTGATCGGGTGCGGCTGCATGATCGTGGTGCCGCTCGAGGGGTGGCGCTGCACGAGCGCGAGCTCCTCCAGGCGCGCCACGTTGAGGAAGCTCGGCGAGTGCGTCGAGTAGATCACCTGGCTGCCGGCGTCCGCAAAGCGACGCAGCAGCCGATAGAGGTAGCGCTGCGCCTGCGGGCGCAGATACAGCTCGGGCTCCTCGATCAGCAGCACCAGGCCGCACAGGCCGGAATCGCACGACGCCGCTATCGCGTTCACAAGCGACATCGCCGGCGCGGTCGCCCCGTCCCCATCGACGCCGAGCTGCTCTGTCATCTCCCGGGCGAGGCTCTCGACCGCCGGATCCGCGCCCTCGAGCCCGCCCGCCGACGCAAGCACCGCACCCGTCCGCAGCTCGCCCGGCAGGAACGCCACCGGAGGGCGCGCGCCGCCGTCGAGCCGCGCGATGTCCGGCGGACGCGACGTGAGCGACAGCTCGCCGCCTCCGACGAGGGTCCCGTCGATCGCGATCTCTCCCGCGCCGCCGGCGAACGTGTCCTCCACGCCGAGCGCCCTCACCGTCGGATCGAGCAGCGCACGGATCGCGAGCAGCAGGTTCGACTTGCCCGCGTTCGCTTCACCCACGAGCGCGCACAACCGACCGGGCGCGATCGACACGTCGAGGGCCGAGCGAAAGCCGCGCACGCGCAGCCGCTGCAGGCCGAACTCCGCGCGCCCCTCCTCCGCAGTCGGCTCCTCCTCGGACACGTCGTCCACCGGGATGCCGATCCGCCGAGCTAACCCTCGGAGGTGGCGATGTTCTCGAACACCGCCGCCATCCCCTGCCCCCCGCCGATGCACATCGTCTCGAGGCCATAGCGCGCGCCGCGCCGCGCGAGCTCGCGCAGCAGCGTCGTCATGATCCGCCCGCCGGTCGCGCCGATCGGGTGCCCGAGCGAGATACCCGAGCCGTGCACGTTGACGCGCTCGAGGCCGTCGGGCAGGTCCCACTCGCGCAGCACCGCGAGCGCCTGCGCGGCGAACGCCTCGTTGAGCTCGATCAGGCCCATGTCCGCCATCGTCAGGCCCGCACGCTCGAGCGCACGCCTGCTCGCGGGCACCGGGCCGATGCCCATCGTCTCCGGCGCCACGCCTGCCGCGGCCCACGACACGAGGCGCGCGAACGGCTTCAGTCCCATCTCGGCGGCCTTCTCGGGGTGCGTGACGATGCACACCGCCGCGCCGTCGTTCTGGCCGCTCGCGTTGCCCGCCGTGACGGTCGCTTCGGGGTCGGTGCGGCCCATGATCGGGCGCAGCTCGCCGAGACGCTCGAGCGTGGTGTCCGCGCGCGGGTGCTCGTCGCGGTCGATCAGCCTCTCCTCCTTGCGGCTCTTCACCAGCACCGGCACGATCTCCTGTGCGAAAGTGCCGTCCTCCTGCGCGGCCACCGCTAGTTGGTGCGAGCGCAGCGCGAACTCGTCCTGCTCGGCACGCGGGATCGAGTACTGGCGGCGCAGGTTCTCCGCCGTTTCGATCATGCCGCCTGGCATCGGGTGGTTTATGCCCCCGGCGGTGATGCGTCCACGCACGAGGCGATCCGCGAGCATCACACCGCCGCCCTTCACGCCCCAGCGCATGCCCGTGGCGTAGAACTCCGCCTGGCTCATGCTCTCCGCGCCGCCCGCCAGCACCAGGTCGGCCGCGCCCGTCTGGACCTCCATGCAGCCGAGCATCAGCGCCTGCAGGCCAGCGCCGCAGCGTCGGTCGACCTGCATCCCCGGAACCTCGATCGGCAGGCCCGCGTCGAGCGCCGCGATCCGGCCGAGCGCGGAGGCCTCCCCGTTTGGGTAGCCCTGGCCGAGGATCACGTCGTCGATCTCGCCCGTCGGCAGCGACGTCCGCGCGACCAGCTCGCGGATTACGGTGGCCGCCAGTTCCGTGACCGTCACGTCGCGGAACATGCCGCCGAAGCCGCCCACAGCGGTCCTCAACGGTTCGCAGATCACGGCTTCGCGCATCGCCGCGGAGCCTACAGCGAGATCTGAACCCGCCGGGGCCCGGTCGGGATCGCCGACTTCGGCGGCTTCGCGCCTTTCCCCGACCCGGACGTACCGCCGGCGTTCGCTCGTGCGACGAGCAGCGAGAACAGCTCCTGCTCGGCGCTCGCGGGGAACGGCACGGGCAGCCCGAAGCTCAGCATTTGCACCTCGTCCTGGCCGTGGGTGAAGCCCACCATCTCGATGTAGAAGGGAACTTTCACTTCGTGAAGCGCGAACGCGCCCGTGATGCGCCACGCGAAAGTGCCGGACGTGCCTGCCGCGGACGGCGTTCCGCTGCTGATCGACACGAGCTTCGCGCTCGCGCCGCCCTGTGTCTGCTTCGCGAGCAGCTCGCGCATGAAGCTCATCAGGCACACGCGCGCGTGGGCGCTGCGAATCGCCTTGAGTTCAGCGGTCGCCTGTGCGGGCGTCGCGACGATCGTGACGGACGAGCTCACTGTCAGGTGGAGGACCTGGGCGTGGTGTTCGAAGCTCTTCGAGCTCGCTTCGGCCAGCGCGTCGCTCGCGGCCTGCTCGCCCATGCAGCGCGCGAGCTTGTGTTCCAACTTCTTTTCGACCAGCGTGTCGTGTTCGTGTGCGCGCGCTGCCGTGAAGCCCGGGAGGTCGCTCGCCTGCAGGTTCAGCGTGACTGCGAGCCTCCGGGCGCGTGCTCGCGTCAGCCCCAGCTTGACGTGCGTGGAGGAACCGGAGACCGTCTTCGCGCCGCCGAAGTGCGCGCTCTTGCCGCACGCGACGAGGAGAGCTGCGGCTGCGAGCAGCAGGAGGATGACGGCCGTTCGGCGCAAGCTCAGACGCATAGCTCTCCGCGCCCGACGACCACGGCCGACCCGCCCACCTCGACCCTGTCGATCCGCTCGCCGTCGCCCTCGGCCCACGCGTACAGCAGCGACGGGCGGCCGACCTCGACGCCCTGGCTGATCTCGATCTCCTCCCCGGAAACGATCCGTCCGTGGCGGTAGAGGTGCACAGCCAACGGGCCCGCGGCGGAGCCAGTGGCGGGGTCCTCGCCCACACCGAGCGCGGGCGCGAACATGCGCGTCTTCCAGTGCTTGCCAGCCCCGGCGAAGCAGTTTGCCTCCACCTGGCCCAGCCTCGCCAACGCGCCGAGGTTCGGGGCAAGCGCGGAGACCGCATCACGGCTGTCGAGCTCCACGTAGACGTGGCGGGGCCCGTTGCAGTAGACCTCCACCGGCAGGCCCGAGCGCTCCACGCCGAGCGCCGCGAGCAGCGCCGTCTCGTGCGCGAACGCCTCCCACGTGGGGATCGGCTGGACCATCCAGCCGGAGGCCACGCGATCCCCGTCCTCCCCCAGGCGCAGGCGCACGGGCACCAACCCGCCGGTCGTCTCGAGCGTGACGGTGTCCTGCCCGAGCGCCCGTCCGAGCACGATCGCGCAGCCGAGCACCGGGTGTCCCGCGAAAGGCAGCTCGCCGCCCGGCGTGAAGATGCGCACGCGCGCGTCGCCGTCTCCCTCGGCGGGGAACACGAACACGCTCTCCGACAGGTTCAGCTCGCGCGCGACACGCTGCATCCGCTCCTCGCTCACGCCGCGAGCGTCTGTGAACACCGCCAGCTGGTTGCCCTGCAGGGGCGTGTCGGTGAACACGTCCAGCAGGACGTATTCGAGCGGGCTACGCACTCGCGCGGCCACGCATCAGCTGCTTGTACGCGTCGGCCACGAGCGGGATGCGCAGGCGCGGCGCGCGGCGCATGACCCAGAACGCGGCGCGCAGGTGAGGACGGTCGACGACCACCACGGGGCCACCCTTCTCGGTCGCACGCACGATCGCGCGTGCGACGTGGTCCGCGGACATCGCCTTCTCGGGCACGACGCCGCCGGTCGGTCCCCAGCGGTGCTCTTCCTCGAGCTGATCCGTCGCCACGTCGCCCGGGCACACCACCGTGGCGCTCACGCCGCTGCCGGCGAGCTCGTGCGCGAGCACCTCACCGAGGCCGACCATGCCCCACTTGCTCGAGCAGTAGGACGCGTAGGAGGGTCCTCCGATCAGACCCAGCTCGGATGAGACGAGCACGATCCGCCCGCCGCGGCGCTCGCGCATGCTCGGGAGCACGCTCTGGGCGAGCCAGATCGCGGCTCCCACGTGCAGGCGGTAGCTCTGCTCGAAGTCGGCGGGCGTCACGTCCTCGACGAAGTCGCGCCGCAGCACCCCGGCGCAGCTGATCAGCGCGTCGATCGGCCCGAGCGCCGCGCTCACCTCCGCGACCGCGCGTGAGCACTCGGCGGGGTCGGTGAGGTCGGCGGCGACCACGTGGCGCTCGCCCTCGAATCCGGCGGCGATCTCGGCGAGCAGCCCGGCGTTGCTCGCCACCAGCCCCACCTTGGCTCCTAGCGAGGCGAAGCGCTGCGCGGTCGCGAGGCCGATGCCGCGCGAAGCGCCGGTCACGAGGACGGTCTTGCCTGCGAAGCTCGCGCTCATGGGGCGGAACCTTAGTCCGCGCGCTTGCCGCTAGCGTTTGCGCCCATGACCGAGGGCAAAGGCAGGGTGAGACTGCGTCAGGCGGTGCTCGTGGCGGGAGAGCTCGAGCCGGCGGCCGCGGCGCTGCGCTCGACGTTGCACCTGGGCGAGCCCTACCGCGACCCGGGCGTCGGCGCGTTCGGGCTTCAGAACGTGGTGTTCGCGCTCGGCGACCGCTTCCTGGAGATCGTCTCGCCGATCGCTGAGAACACCACCGCCGGCCGGTACCTGCAGCGCCACGGCGGAGACGGCGGCTACATGGTGATCTTCGACATCGAGGACCAGGAAGACTTCGAGGGGACGCGATCGCGCGCGCTCGCGCTCGGAGTGCGCGTGGTGTTCGAGATCGCCCTGGAGGACATCGCGACGGTCCATCTCCACCCCGCCGACATGCGTGGCGCGATCGTCTCGCTCGATCGCTCGGACCCCTACGGCAGCTGGCGTTGGGGCGGCCCGGACTGGACGGGACAGATCGGGACAGGCGCTGAGGGGCGGCTGGTCGGCGTCACCATCGCCGTGGACGATCCGTCTGCAGTCGCGGCGCGCTGGGCGAAGGTGCTGGGCGTGGCGATGAGCGACATAGAGCTACCGACGCTGCTCCTGGACGAGGGCGAGGTTCGCTTCGAGAGCGCCACCGACGAGCAGTCCGAAGGACTGGCCGAGATCGCGGTGTCGATCCCGTTCGAGCTGCCCGGCGGAGCCGAGACGGTGGAGCTAGGCGGGGTGCGGCTGCGACGCGTTGTGGAGGCCTGAGACTTCGGGCATCGCAGGCACGGAGGTGGGCGCAAGACGGGCTTCGCGGCGGGCGGCGAGCTCGACCATGAACGCGTCGACCACGCGCGGGTCGAACTGGCTGCCGGCGCACTCGAGCAGCTCGTGCACCGCTTCGGCTTCGGTCTTCGCTTCGCCGAACGGGCGCGCCGCGATCATCGCGTCGAACGAATCGCACACGAACACGATGCGCGCCGCGAGCGGGATCTCCTCGCCGGCGAGACCGTGCGGGTAGCCGCTGCCGTCGAAGCGCTCATGAGTCGCGCCCACGATCTCCGCGACGTGCGCGAGCGCGGGGGCGGCGCCGAGGATGCTCGCGCCGATCGTCGGGTGGCGGCGCATCAGGTCCCAGTCGTGGCCGTCCAAGGGGCCGGCCTTGTGCAGCACCGTGTACGGGATCGCCATCTTGCCGATGTCGTGCAGCTCGGCCGCGCGGACGGTGTTCAGGAGGTCCCCTCCGGTGAGCCCCAGGCGGCGAGCCACGCCGTCTGTGAGCTCGGCCACGTGGGAAGAGTGTTCGTGCAGTCCGGGCTCGTGGGCGGCGAGGATCTGGAGCGCGAGGTCGCGGGTCTGCGTGACGGCGCTCGCGCGGCTGGATTCCTTGCACGCGTACATGCGCTCGTCCGCGAGCTGCAGCGCCATGTCGGGGCCGGAGGCCTCCTCGGGGAGCATCACCGACCCGTGTGAGCTGGTGATCGAGAACCCCTCGCCGTCCTCCGCGAGGGCGAGGGTGCAGGCCTCGACCATATCCTCGCCGCACTCGCCCCACAGCAGCGCGCAGAACTCGTCGCCGCCGAGGCGGTATGCGCGCCCGTCGGCGCCCACGGCGTGCTTGAGAGCGCGCGAGACGCGGCCGAGCAGCAGGTCGCCGCCGAGGTGGCCAAACGTGTCGTTGTAAGCCTTGAAACCGTCGAGGTCGAACATCAGCAGCCGCACCGTCTTGCCCTCGTTGGTGACGTGCCAGATGCCCGCGAGATCCTCGGCGAGCTGGCGACGGTTGGCCAGTCCGGTCAGCGGGTCTATCGTCGCCTCGCCGCGCTGGTGGAGTTCGGCGGTCTCAAGGGCCCACACGATCGACACCACCGCCACGAGCAGGGCGAGCGTGGTCATCACGGGCACGGGGTTCTTGAGCGTCTCGCCGGGGTCGAGCCCGAGCGTGACGACGAGGATCACCGCGACGGTCAGGGCGAGGCCCGCGATCACCACCTGCGGGCGAAAGCGCGCCGCGACCATGCCGGCCGGCAGGACGAGCCACGGAAGCGCGGGACTCTTGGGGCCGCCGCTCAGGACGACGCCCGCGGCGAGCAGCGCCATCGTCATGAGGATCGCGCTCATGCTCACACGCTCCGGGTGGTCGCTCGCGGCCATGCGGCGGTCGATGCTCAGGAAGTTCAGCGCGGACAGGCCGAACAGGACCAGCGTCCACCAGCCAAGCCAGGGCGTGGCGAGCACGAGGGTGACGCCCACCGCTCCCGATCCGACCTTGCGGATCATGCTCACGCGGCTGTTCGCGTCGGCGACGCGCGCGCGGTCCATCTCGGTGGGGCAGAGCCAGCTTTCCGACATTGCACCCCCACCGTCGTCCGCCGGAGGGCATTGCTTGAAGGGCGCTAAGCGGCTGCACAAAAAATCTCAACGCTTACTTCGGAAGATACGAACAGGACGAATACGCCGTCTAACGGGACCTCAACTTCGTGGGCGAGAGGTCCGGGTAGGAACTCATGGAGATCCGACGCGCGACCCGTCCGCTATCGACGTCGGCGAGGTAGTAGAGGACGGAGAACGCGACGAGCTCCTCGACGCTCACGCCCAGGCGTGCGCTTTCCTCCCGCACCGCCTCCCACGCGAACACGTCCATCGGCAGGTTGAGGCTGCGATCCGCATCGGCCTCCACCGCCTGCTCTGCGCCCACAGCCGCCCTCGATTGGATCACGCCACACTTCTACTCAACGGGAGACGTCCGTCGATGTTCACGCGCGCGCGGACCAAAAAAGGCTGAACTTTGCTCGCGCGAGGTGCGTTTCCGCGCACCGCCGTTCGGGTACGGTCAACAACATGAACCTCAACCCCCTCCGCCGCTCGCGGCCCACGCTCCCCGCCCCTCGCGCGCTGCTCACGCTCGCGCTCACCCTCGCCGCGATCGGCGCGGTCGTATCCGGGGTGGAGGCGGCCACGCCACCTGCACCGAGCGCGAGCACGGGGGGCACCTCGGGCGTGAGCTATTCGGCGGCGACGCTCCACGGGTACGTCAACCCGCACGGCCAGGCCACCGACTACGTCTTCCAGTACGGCACCACCCGCGCATACGGCTCGCAGACCCCCCTCGCCCCCGCCGGGAGCGGCACGAGCAGCATCCAGGTGACCCAGGCGGTGAGCGGGCTGCAGCCGCTGAAGACCTACCACTACCGCATCCTCGCCACCGGCCCGGGCGGAGCGACGGCCGGCGGCGACCGCACGTTCACGACGCCGAAGATCCCGCTGTCGGTGGCGATCGTTGGCGTGCCCAACCCGGTGGTGTACGGAAGCACGGCGTTCGTCGAGGGAACGCTGTCCGGGACCGAAGGAGCCAATCATCTGGTCCAGCTCGAAGCCAACCCCTTTCCTTATGTGAGCGGCTTCAAGGTCGTGGGCAACGCCGAGCGCACGAACACCGCCGGCGGCTTCTCCTTCGCGCTTCCGGGGCTGCTGGAGAACGCGCAGATCCGCGTGGTGACGCTGGGCAAGCCGCTCGTGTCGAGCCCTGTGCTCATCGAGGGCGTCGCGGTGCGGGTGACCCTGCACGCGCGCGCGACGAGACGCCGCGGCTTCGCGCGGCTGTACGGGACGGTCACGCCCGCCGAGGCCGGCGCGCTGGTTGGCTTCCAGCTGCTGAAGCCGGGGCACCGCTCGGTCAACGTCGGCGGCACCGTCGTCAAGCAGGGCACGAGCGCCGTCTCGAGCTTCAGTCGCGTGGTGCGTGTGCACCGAGGCCTGTACAAGGCGCTGATCAAGGTCTTCGACGGCGCCCACGTGGCGGGCTACAGCGCTCCTGTGCTAATCCGTTAGGCGTGCGGAGAGCGCTGGAGTGGCTGGTTCCGGCGGAGAACCCGTCGGGAGCGATCTACGGCGCGATCGTGATCGGCGCGCTGCTCGCGGCTGAGAGCGGCCGCCACGAGAGCTACGTCGGCACGATCGGCTCGGCCGCGATCGCGACCGCGCTGTACTGGCTCGCGCACGCCTACGCGAGCGTGCTCGGACGCCGTCTGGCGACCCACGAGCGCCTCACCGCGGGCGCACTCGTGCGCGCGCTGGGCCACGACTGGGCGCTCGTCCGCGGCGCGGCGGTGCCGCTGGTCGCGCTCGTGGCCTCCTGGATCGCGGGCGCCGCGCAGGAGACGGCCGTGAACGTGGCGCTGTGGAGCACCGTCGCGAGCCTGCTCGCCTTCGAGGCGATCGCTGGCATTCGCTCGCATGCGAAGCCGGGGGAGCTGGTGCTCGAGATGAGCGTGGGGGTCACGATGGGCGTCGCGATCCTCGCGCTGAAGATCGTCCTGCACTAAACAGCCCATTCTGCGGAACGAATTGGCTGTAGACAAAAAACCGCTGACATGGAATGATCTGTGATCGTCGGATCGTTTGACAAACGTCGTCCGGCTGGAAAGATCGATTCGGGGAGGTCGAATGGCAGCGGGAGGGAGATCGTCGTTGACTCAGCGCGCTGGTCGCGCTGGACGCGAAACCACCCCAAACTCAATCAAGCCCCTCTACAAACGCCTGCCGCACGGCCCGCACAGGCTCGATCGCGACCAGGTGATCCTCCACCAGCGGGCGCGCATCCACGGCGCGATGGTGGAGGCGGTGGCGGAGTGCGGCTACGAGAACACGAGCGTCAAGCAGGTCATCAGCCTCGCGGGCGTCTCGCGGCGGTCCTTCTACGAGCAGTTCGCGAACAAGCAGGAGAGCTTCCTCGCGACATTCGACCTGCTCGCCCACCAGACGGCCCAGCGCTCGCGCACCGCTTACGTGACCGCCGACGGCGGCCTCGAGGAACGGCTCGGGGCGGCGTTTGGCCAACTCGCGGCCACGGCCCGCGACGAGCGCAAGCCGACGATCCTCGTGATGCTCGAGGCGCAGACCGCGGGCCCGCCCGGCACGATGCGACTGTGCAAGGGCATCGCCACGTGCGAGCAGATGCTCTCGCTCAGCTTCGCCGACGACCCACACGCGGACCCGCTGCCGACGCCGATTGTGCGCGCGATCGCCGGCGGGCTGCACGGCGCGGCCTCGCAGGTCATCCGCCGAGGCCCGGTGGAGAACAGCGCGCACCTCGCCGAGGAGATGTTGCGTTGGACGATGCTCTTCCAAGCTCCCGCGGCGGCCCAGCTGGCCGATCGCCTCGCCCCACGACTCAGCCAGCGGATGCGCGAGATCTCGACCATGGGCACACGTGCGCCGGTCGAGGCGGAGGCGGCGAGCGCGGACGATCGCGAGCTCCTCATGCAGAACGCCCTGCGACTGGCGACGATGCACGAATATCGCGAGCTGACGGCACCGCAGATCGCGGACGAGGCGGGGCTGTCGATCGACGTCTTCCTGCAGCATTTCGCGGGCAAGAACGAGTGCTACGTGGCGGCGTTCGACATGATCGGAGAGGATCTGCTCGCACTCGTCGCCAGCCCCGAGCTGACCTCCACCTCGGATTGGCCGCGCGCGGTACGGCGCACGGTTGCTCGCCTGATGCGCGACCTCGCGGAGCAGCCGCTGCACGCGCGCACGATCGCCCAGGAGGCGTTCTTCGCGGGCGGCGACGCGGTGCGGCGCGATCTCGCGCTGGCCCGCGGCATCGCCACGCTGCTCACCGAGGGAGCACCCGGCCCCGCGCCGAGCGCGTTCACGCTTGACGGCATCGCCGGCGCGATCTGGCACACGATCCGCTGCCAGGTGGCGAGCGGCCGTATCCAGCTGCTCGACGCGCTGTCGGACTATGTCTCCTACATCGTGCTCACACCCTTCATCGGAGGGCGGGAGGCGAGCGAGATCGTGACCGAGGAGCCGCCCGTTTAGGGAGCCGGAGGGAGCCGGAGCTCCGGCTAACGACGCCGGCGCGTGGTGCGTTCGACGAAGTACGTGAGCACGATGCCAACGAGCAGCGAGAGCACGATCACCACGATCAGCGGCGCGTTGCCCGAGCCGAAGATCCAGTTGACCTTCACGTCTTTGACGTTGAACACCGCGAACAGCGTGATCAGGACCGCGAGGATCACCAGGGCGCCGGTGCGCGCCCGCTCGCCGCGGCCGCGCTTGGCGGCCTTCTTCGAGGACTTCTCCGAACCGGGCTGCTGTGCGGTTGGCGCAGACATGAGCCTATGTTGATCCTAGCTCGGTGCGCACCCACTCACAGCCCGCGGAGAGATCCTCGACGCCGAGCGCGGCGGCGACGTTGAGCGCCATGCCGTGGCGGAAGAAGTCGTCGAGGCGCTCGGGCTCGGCGCCGGAGAGCTCGCCCGCGAGCGCCACGAGCTGCGCGTAGCGGTGGCGCACAAGCGCGCGCACGACCTCGTCGTCGCACGCGGCGTAGGACTGGTGCTGGAGCATCAGGTAGTCGCGGTCGCTCAGCAGGAGGCTCTTGTAGGCGCGGCCCATCGCGTCGAGTGCGTCGACGCAGTCGGCGGGCGCACCCCCCTCGCGGTACTCGGCCGCCGCGCGCTCGAACATGTCGGCGACGCGCTGGAAGCTCAGCTCGAGCGCCGCGAGGAACAGCTCGCGCTTGTTGGAGAACAGGCTGAACACGTACGGCTGCGCGACGCCGACGCGCCGCGCAATGCGCTCGACGGGCGTGCCGTGCAGGCCGCCGTGCGCGAACTCGTGCACCGCCGCGGCGATCAGCTCCTCGCGGCGCTGGGCCGCGGGGACGCGCCTGCGGGCGTGCTCGCCGTCGGTCAGAGGCCGCGCGCTCAAGCCGACTCCCCCACGAGCGGTGCCCGCCCTGCCGGCATCTCCGAGACCGCCGCCCGCATCGCGAAGGGGAACATCAGCACAACCAGCGCGCCCGCCGCGAGAACCGCCACGCCGACCCACATCGCGGGGAACAGGCCGTCGACGAACGCCTGGTGGGTGCCGTAGCCGCCGGAGCCGGTGAACACCGACGCAAGCACCGCGACGCCGAGCACGCCGCCGACCTCGCGGATGGCGTTGTTCGCGCCCGAGGCTTGGCCGGCCTGCTCGGTGCGCACGGATGCGAGCACGGCGTTGGCGGACGGGGCGAACACGAGCGCCATGCCGGCGCCGGCCATGATGAAGGGGACGATCATCTGCGAGTAGGACACGTGTGTGGACAGTATGGCCGCAAGCCAGGCGAGCGCGCCGGCCTGGAGCGAGAGGCCGGCGACCATGAAGGGACGGCTGCCGAAGCGCTCGGAGAACACGCCCGCGAATGGCGCGACGACCATCGAGGCCCCGGTCCACACGAGCAGCTTCAGCCCGGCCTGCAGCGGCGTGTTGCCGAGCACGTTCTGCATGTACTGGGAGAGGAAGAAGATCGACCCGAACATGCCGAAGTACATGCTCAGCGACGCGACGTTGGTGACCGCGAACGAGCGCTTGGCGAAGAACCCCATCGGCAGCATCGGCTCGCTCGCGCGCAGCTCCCACACGACGAAGCCCGCGAGCAGCAGCGCGCCGCCGATCAGGCTCGCGAGCACCGTGGAGCTGGTCCAGCCGAGCGACTGCGCGCGCACGAGGCCGAACACGATCCCGAACGCGCCGCTCGATCCGAGCGCGAGACCGGGGACGTCGAGCGTGCCGTAGGGGCCGCGGCTCTCGCTCAGCACGCGCGCGGCGAGTGGGATCATGCACACGCCGATCGGCACGTTGATCCAGAAGATCCAGTGCCAGGAGATGCCCTGCACGACCGCGCCGCCGACGAGCGGGCCGAGCGCAACGGCGATCCCGCTGATGCCCGACCACACGCCGATCGCGATCCCGCGTCTCTCGTCGGGGAACGCTTCCGCGAGCAACGTGAGCGTCAGCGGCGTGACGACCGCCGCGCCGGCCCCCTGCACGGCGCGCGCCGCCACCAGCAGCCCGGTCGACGGCGCAAGCGCCGCCATCGCGGAGGCTGCGGTGAAGATGCTCATGCCGATCACGAACATGCGCTTGCGCCCGAAGCGGTCGCCGAGGGCGGCGCCGGTGAGCAGCAGCACCGCGTAGGAGAGCACGTAGGCGTTGACCGTCCACTCGAGCGCCTGGATCGAAGCGCCGAGGTCGCGGTGGATGGTGGGCAGCGCGACGCTCACCACGAGGTTGTCGAGCACCACCATGAACAGCGCCGTCGAGACGATCCCCAGGGTCCAGCCGTTCCTCCGCGAGTCGCTCATCCCATGCTCCTAACTTAGTGGTCGCTAATCTCCTCGCGGTGAGCTTAGCAGCCACTAATAAGATGTCAAGAGAGGAGGGCCACCGCGCGCACGGCGAATACCATGGTGTGATGAAGCCGAGCATCAGCGGAGCACTCGCCGTCGGTCTCTCGAGCGTCGCGCTGCTCGGCGGCTGCGGCTCGCAGACCAAGACCGTCTCCGAAACTCAGCCGCCCGCGAGCACGCAGCCGGCCACCACCGCCACCCAGCCGACGACGAGCACCGCGCCGACGAGCAAAAGCCCGGCCACGGGTGCGGACGGCGGGACCCCCGCGCCGAGCACCACCCGCACCGCGCCCGCGCCGGCGTTCACGCAACAGGAAACCCACGCCGAAGGCGTGAGCGCCGCCGCCGAACTCGTGCGGGCGCGCGGCTACACGCCGAACAGCACCGCCGAATACCACGCCGGCCAGACCCTTCGGGTGCTCGTGGGTACGCGCACGGGCTCCGCCGACGGCTATGGCCAGCAGGCGTTCTTCTTCGTCGGCGGCCGCTACATCGGCACCGACACCAAGGAATCGAGCGCCACCGTGAAGGTGGTCTCCCAGAGCGACACCGAAGTGACGCTCGCCTACCCGGTGTACAGGAAAGGCGACCCGCTCGCCTCGCCCTCGGGCGGACAGGCTACCGTGCGCTTCCAGCTGAACAACGGCAAACTCGCCGCGCTCGGCACGATCCCGCCGGCCAGCTCTCGCAACTGATCTCAGCGTGCCCGCTCGCACGAGCGGAGGTCCTATCGTGGTGGGAGATCGAAAGACCCCACGAGAAAGGCTTGATCGAATGAGCGCACAGATCGACGGCAAGGCCGAGGCACTGCTCAAGGCCAAGAACTTCGCCCACGTGGCGACACTCCGCGCGGACGGCTCGGTGCAGACGGCGCCCGTGTGGGTGGACGTGCAGGACGGCCGCCCGGTGGTCAACTCAGCCGAGGGACGCGCGTGGCCGCGCAACCTCGAGCGCGACCCGCGCGTGACGCTGACGGTGCAGAACATGGAGAACCCCTACGAATACGTCGAGGTTCGCGGGCGCGTCGCCGAGCGCACCCACGAGGGCGCGGACGAGCACATCGACTCGCTCGCGAAGAAGTACATGGGCGTGGACTCCTACCCGATGCGCCAGCCGGGCGAACAGCGCGTGATCATCCGCATCGAGCCCGAGCACGTCCACGTGCAGGGCTGACAGCCGCGCCAAGCCGAGATCAGACGCGACGCAACAGCCGCCGCCACAGCGACGGGGCGCGCGGCTGCGTGCGCAGCCACTCGTCGCGTAGGACCAGTTCTCCTCGAGCCCTGGCCTTCATCACACAGCGCGTGTGGGCATGGCGGCGTCGGCTGCTGTCGCCTTCGGGCTTGATCAGCATATGCTCGCTGACAGAAGCCAGATGAAGACCACATATAGGACATCGATACGTCGCCGGCTTGAGATTGGCCGCGCTCCGTACCGTCCACCATGGAGCCGCCGGAAGGTTGGACATCGCCCCATTGTCGCGCCGCTCGGCGCCACGCTCGCGGCCGGCGTCGCGGTGGGCGTCGCGGTCGTGCTCGCGAGGGCCACGCGCGAGCGCCGAACGCAACCGCTTCCCGACCTCGACCGGCGACTGGGCCTGAAACCCGACGAGACGCTCGCCCACGGCCTGCAGCGCATGGCGCTCGGCCAGGTCGACCTCGCGCTCGAGCAGCTCGCGGGCGCGAGCGCGGGGGAAAAGCGCGCGGAGAAAGCCGTGCACGAGACGCGCAAGGCGCTCAAGCGCCTGCGCGCGCTGCTCAGGCTGCTGCGGCGGGAGCTCGGTGAGGACGCGTTCGCCCGCGAGGACGCCGCGGTGCGGGACATCGCCCGACAGCTGTCCGGCGCCCGCGACGCGGAGGTGATGCTCGCGACGCTCGACGCGCTGATCGAGCGCCACCCGCGCAAGCTCGCGCGACGCAAGGGGGTACGCCGGCTGCGTCGAGCGCTGCTCGCCGAGCACGAGCGGACGGAGCACCAGACGCTCGGCGACGGCGCCGCGCTGGAGCACGTGCTAACGGAGCTGCGCGACCTGCGGGTGAGGGTGGTCGCGTGGCCGCTGCGCGATCGCGACGCGACGAGGCAGGTCGATGCGGGACTGCGGGATCTCTATGCCCAGGGACGCAAGCGCTACCGGCGCGCGGAGCGCACGCGGGGCAAGGACATCCACGCGATGCACCTGTGGCGCAAACGCGTCAAGGACCTCCGCTACGTCGCGGAGATGCTCGAGCGCGGATCGAAGTCGCAGAAGAAGCGCCGCGGACGGTCGGCGCACCTGCACCGCCTGGCCGACCGCGCCGACACGCTCGCGGAAGTCCTCGGCGAGGACCACGACCTCGCGGTGCTCGCCGAACGCGTCCGGGCGCAGGCCAAGCCGGGCAACCGAGCCCGCAAGAAGTCGAAGCGGGTCGGGCGCGCCACGCGCAAGGCGCTCTTGAAGCAGATCGCGCGTCGGCGGCGCAAGCTGCGCAGGCAGGCGCTGCGCGAAGGGGAGCGCCTGTATCGGCGCGGCCCCAAGAGGTTCGTGCGCGAGCTCAGCTGACGCTGACGAGCGTCATCGTGCGCTTGCCCCTGGGCAGCGCCACCGGAACCTTGTCCCCGGCCTTGCGACCGAGCAGCGCCACCGCGACGGGGGATTCCGCCGACAGCAGCCCGTCTTTCGGGGACGCGTCGTGCGAGCTGACGATCCGCCAGGTCTTCTCGGCGCCGTCCTCGTCGCGCACCACCACCGTCGAGCCGAAGCCCACCACGCCGTCCGCGCCAGTCGGCTCTTCCTCGACCACCACCGCCTGCGCGATCTTCTCGCGCAGCCTCGCGATCTTCGTCTCGAGGTGCGCCTGGTCGTTCTTCGCGTCGTGGTACTCGCTGTTCTCCTTCAGGTCGCCCCATTCGCGCGCGGTTTTGATCCGTTCCGCGATCTCGCGACGACCCGTGTCCTCGAGCGACTCCAGTTCCGCCTTCAGGGCCTCCAGGCCCTCAGCCGTTGTCAGGTTGCTCGCCTCGGTCACCGCCGTCCAGCCTACTCCACCCGCCACGCACGCCGAGCTATAGATCTAAAAATAGGTGCTCGCCGGCGAGGACAGCAGCGCGTAGATCTGCGCCACCGCCGCCTGGTAGAGCAGTTGCGCCGACGGCGGCGTGCCCGCCACGAACACGTCGTCGGTCAGGCGCCTGTACTGCCACGCGTAGTTGACGTAGTTCTGCGCCGGCGCCTTCCCGGGCGGGTCGTGCGTGATCGAGTCGAGGTACATCAGGTTGCGAAAGAACACCGCCGGGAAGAACGGGTTCTCGCCGGCGAGCCGTTCCGGCGTGAAGTACGCCACCGCCGCCCGCGCGGTCTGGCGGGCCTGGTAGAGAAAGCCCGCGTTGCCTGTCGCCTGGTAGAGCATCGCGCCCGCGCCGATCATCGTGCCCTGGTTGTAGCTCCACAGCGATCCTTCCACCACGCCCTTCGGGTTGACGTGGTCGGCGTACAGTTCGCCCGGCGCCAGCAGGCAGGTGCGCACCCACTGGTAGGCCATTTCCGCGAACCGCAGGTACTCCGCGTTGTGCGTCAGCCCGTACAGCTGCAGCGCCAACTCCGCCGCCGGCGCGGTCGTGACCGTGTTGCGGTCGGTGTTCGTCGCGGCGTTGTCGAACGGTATGCCGCCCGGGCAGCCCAGTTCCGGGTTCGTCTGCCACGCAGCTGTCTCGAACGCCATGATCGCTTCCGCGCTTTCGCGCACCGACGGTTCGTGGGTCAGCTTGTACAGCCGCACCAGCTCGATCCCCACCCAGTCGTTGTCGTCGTAGTACTTCGTGCCGCCCGGCCCCGCCGGCGGCGCCACCGTGCCGTCGAACGCCGCCAGCGTGCTCGTGAACACGCCTTCTTCCGCACCCGAGTTGTTCGCGTCGAGATACGAGCGCAGGCCCACCTCGCGGGCTTTCAGTTCGCGCGCCATCGACACCCCCAGGTGCGGGATGTTCGCCAGGCTCACCGTCACCGCGAGCGCCTGCGAGAACGGCCACAGATACGAGAACGGTTCGCCCGCGTACAGGCCCGAGCCGAGCAGGTAGTAGTGCGCCTGCATCGCTTCGAACGCCGCCAGCGCCCGCGCCGGGTTGCCCCGCAGTTTCGCCTTCTTGGACTTCTTCTTCTTCGATTTCGAAGCGGAGGCGCGCGCGAATTCCGAGACGCGCGGATGGAACGCCGCGCGTGTCGCGCCCGCCGGGTAATGCGACGGATCGGCCTGTGCCCGTGCAGCGCTCGCGGCCCGCGCGGTGGGGGCCGCGCTGAGCAGCAGCACGCCACACAGGATTCCGAGCGCGTGTCTGTGGCGGAGGCCGGCGATCATCGAAGTCAAGCAAACACAACCGGCGACGGCGCCATTCGATTTGGTATGAAGGCGGTCTTGCACTTCGACTACGCCACCGTCGGGCACGTCGCGGTCGACGTGCTCCCCGACGGCTCGCGCCGCGCCGGCGGGGCGGCGTTCTACAGCGCGTTGCAGGCCGCGCGGCTGGGTCTGAGCGCATTGGTCGTCACGCGCGGCGTGCCCGAGGAGATCGAGGAGCTGCTCGCGCCCTACAGCCACGAGCTCGAGCTGCGGATCCTCCCCGGCGAGCACACCACCACGCTGCTCACCTCCGGCGCGGGCGCCGAGCGCAGCCAGTGCGTGTCCGCGTGGGGCGGTCCGATCGACGAGGACCTCGAGCTCGACGGCTCGATCGTCCACATAGCGCCGGTCGCGCGCGAGACCCCCACGCGCTGGCGCGGGCGCAGCGAGTTCGTCGGGCTCACGCCGCAGGGGCTCGTCAGGCAGTGGCCGGGCGAGGATCGCCGGATCGCGCTCACCGCGCCCACCCCCGTGAGCGAACGCGTCGCCGACGGCTGCAACGCGGTCGTCGTCAGCGAGCACGAGCGCGCCGCCTGCTCCACGCTGATCGCGCGAGCGCTGTCCGCCGGCGCGGTCGTAGCGGTCACCGACGGCGCCGAGCCCAACACGCTGCTGCTGGGAGACGGTCGGGAGCTCGCGCTGGATGTGCCCTCCATCGACGTCGCGCGCGACGACCTCGGCGCCGGCGACGTGTTCGCCGCCGCGTTCTTCGTCGCGCTCGCCGAGGGACAACCGCCCGCCGACGCAGCCGGCTTCGCCAACGCCGCCGCCGCCGTGCGCATGCAGGGCGAGGGAGCCGGCGCGGTCGGCGATCGCGACGCCGTCCTGGCGCGGCTCAGCGCCGTGAGTGGCTGAGAGGCAACGGCCTCAGCCGGCGAGCGCCGCGTCGATCTTCCGCGCCAGCTCCCGCACGTCGACCCGCTCGCTCGCGCCACACGCGCGGACCGCCAGAATCAGACTGCCGCCCACCGGCGCCATCTCCACCTTCGCCACGCGCGCACCCGGCGCGCACGCGTGGATCGCACGGGTGAGCGGCTCCACGAACACGGGGCCAGCCTTGAACGCGCTGCCGATCAGTCCCACGGGGAACACCCCGTCGCCAGACGCTTCCTCGCCCGCCAGGCACGCCCGGCGGATGACCGCCGCGATCTGCTCGCCCAGCTCGCGTGCGCCCCGCTCGTACAGCGCGCGCGCCACCACGTCGCCACGCTCCGCGAGCTTCGCCGTCTCCGTCGCGAACGCCGCGATCTCGCCCTTGGTGAGCGGCTTGGAGTACACCAGGTGCGCCGCCGCCTCCACGCTCGGCGCGTCGAAGAACTCCATCGCCGCCTCGCTCAGCCCGGTCGGCGGGCCGGATGACTCGCGGTCGCGCAGCGCCGCCTTGATCGACTGCACACCCAGCCAGTAGCCCGAGCCCTCGTCGCCCAGCACGTGCCCCCAGCCGCCCGCGCGCCACGCGCGCCCGTCAGGCCCCACGCCGAACACGTTCGAGCCCGTGCCCGAGATCACCGCCACCCCCGGTCCGCCGCCCGTCGCCGTCGCCCACGCGCCCACCACGTCGTTCACCACGATCCACGCCTCGGTGCGCGCGGCACGCACGTGCCCCGCGATCGAGTCGGTGTTCGTGCCCGCCACCGCGATCACCGCCGTCGTCAGCTGCCCACCGTCTATCCCCGCGCTCCGCATCGCGCTGTCGGCCGCGCCCAGCAGCGCATCCACGGCCGCCCTCGCGCCGACCGCGTCCTCGTTGCTCGGACCGCCGTGGCCGATGTGCACCGACCCGCTGTCGAGGTCGAGCACCGCCGCGAGCGTCTTCGTCGCGCCGCCGTCGACCCCGAGCACGTAGCGCGCGCCCTCGCGGGTCTGGGGATGCGTCAGCGCCGGCGGAAGCTGTACGAGAGGATCGCGGCGCATTGGCGCAGATCCTCCCAGGATTCACGGATGGGCACGCGCAGTCGGAAATCGCGCGCGCGTGGATTCAACCATCTAGGATCGAGCCCGCCATGGACGCCGCCGCCATCTTTCCCTCCGCGCGGATGCGCGCGGGGATGTACGAGTCCTTCTACCTGCGCGCGGTCTCGCCCAGCGAGCCGGTGGGCGTGTGGATCCGCAACACCGTCCACAAGGCGCCCGGGCGCCCGCCGCAGGGCTCGGTGTGGTGCACCGTGTTCGACGCCCGCGCCGGCGCGCCCTTCATGCACAAGCACAGCACGCACCAGCTGAGCGTCCCCGCCGGCGGCTGGATCGCGATCGGCCCAGACACCAGCATGGGAGCCGGCCGTGCGCAGGGAAGCTGCGGCCCCGCACGCTGGTCGCTGACCTACTCGAGCGCTGAGCCCGAACTGCGCCACCTCTCCCCCGAGTGGCTCTACCGCATGCCGCTGCCGCGCACCAAGCTCACCAGCCCCGCGCCCGCCGCCGCGTTCGACGGCGTGCTCGAGCTGGACGGACGCGACCCGATCGAGCTGAGCGGCTGGCGCGGCATGGTCGGCCACAACTGGGGCAGCGAGCACGCCGAGCGCTGGATCTGGCTGCACGGGATCGACTTCGCCGACACGCCCGACGCGTGGCTCGACGTGGCCCTCGGCCGGCTGCTCATCGCCGGCCGCATGACCCCGTGGGTGGCCAACGGCGTGCTCAGCCTCGACGGCCGCCGCCACCGTCTCGGCGGCCTCGGCGCGCGCGGGCTGCGGGTGAGCGAGAGCGCCCAGGGAGCCGTGCTGGAGATCCCCGGCGGGCACGGCCTGTCGCTGCGGGCGCGCGTGGACGTTCCGCCCGGGTCGGCCGCCGGCTGGCGTTACGCGGACCCCGACGGCGGCGAGCACGACGTCGTCAACTGCTCCGTCGCCGCGCTCGAGCTGACCGTCGAGCGGGAGGGCGCCCGGTCCAGGACGCTGCGGACGGAGCAGGGCTGCGCGTATGAGTTGGGGATGCGCGAGCGCGACCACGGCGTCGCGATCGCCCCGTTCTCCGACGGCTGACTCAGCTGAGATCCACCACTGCGACTGGGCCGGCGAGAAGTTACCGGCCCAGCCGTGTGGAGGGGTCTGAGGAGCCTTGAACCGGCCCCTCAGGAGGGGAGGAGAGAAACGTCATGTGGGAGTGCTCTGCCGGCTCACGGCGGATTGGCCTGGATGAGAGACCTCCGCCCAGTCCATCGGACCTACCGTCCCGACTCGCTGGTGAACGTGTTACCGACATTGCTCAGTAAACATATCAAGAATATGGAGATCGTCAAGGGGTGCCCGTAAAGATCTCCAAAGGCGTCGAGCGGCCGCCGCAGCGCTCATGCCCAAGCTCGATCCGGCCGATCTGCCATATGCAGGGCATTCCACCATGCAAGAGCCGCAGATCACAACACCGCAGCCCGGGCCGACCGCCGACCCGACGCTCGACGGGCAGCGCCTCACGGTCGCGGCCGAAGCGCTGCTGCGCGAGCATCCCGACGCTTATGTGTGCGGGCTCGCCGCCAACGGGCTGATAGTTCCCGTGCCGCAGACCGTTGGCCTGTGGGGCCAGGGGCTGATCGAGGGCCGGGCGCTGATCGATCACGTGGTGGCGGCCGATCGCATCACCGTCACCAGGCTGTGGGTGCGCATCCAGGAGGAGGGCGCCGCCTCGGCGAAGGTGCGGATGCTGCGCAAACCGACCAGCTGGGCGACGCTTCACTTCCTCGACCTGCGCGAAATCCACGGCGTGCTGCTCGGCATCGTGATCCCCAGCTCCGAGGAGGCCCAGGACGCCGGCGAGCTCGAGGAGCTGCCGTTCGCCGCGCCTCGCTTCTGCTCGCTGATGGAGGACGAGACGGCCAAAGTGCTCGACTGCGACGACGCCTTCACGGAGATGTTCGGCTACACGCTGGAGGAGCTGCTCGGCGAGTCCGTGCTCGACCAGATCCACCCCGACGACCAGGGCCGCGCGGTGGAGGGCTGGCTGGCGGTCGTCTCCACCAACCGCGACCAGCAGACCCGCCTGCGCCGCAGGCGCAAGGACGGGACGTGGATGTGGGTCGACACGACGCTTCGCAACTACCTCAACCAGCCCGGACGCAACCACGTGCTGGTGGAGATGATCGACATCTCCGCCGAGATGCAGGCCCACGAGGCGCTCCAGGAACGCGAGGAGCTGCTGCGGCGCCTGACGAACGCGATGCCCGTCGGGCTGCTGCACCTCGACGTGGAGCGCAGCGTCGTCTACCACAACGCCAGACTGCTGGACATCCTCTACGGCTCGGACGCGAGCACACCCGAGCAGACCGTGGCCGAAGAGACGCCCGCAACCGGGAGCTCCAACGCGGACGCCGACACCGCGAGCACGCTGCTGCAGACGCTGAGCGACGAGGGCAGGGCGGCCTTCGACGCGGCGCTCGCGGAAGTGCTCGGCGAGGGCGCCGATCGCGACGTCGAGGCCGACATCGTGCTGCCCATGGGCGCGTGGCGACGCGCGCTCTTCAGCCTGCGTGCGCTGCTGCGCGCGAACGGCGAGGTGAGCGGCGCGATCACCTGCGTGCTCGACGTGACCGACAGCGCCCGCGCCCGCGAGGAGCTCGAGAAGCGCGCCACGTACGACACGCTCACGCTCTGCCGCAACCGCTCGTCGATCATCGCCGCCCTCGAGCACGAGCTCGAGCGCGAGGACGGCGCGCGCACGGGCGCTGTCTACGTCGACCTGGATCTCTTCAAGCCCGTCAACGACACCCTCGGGCACGCCGCCGGCGACGAGCTGCTGGCGCTCGCCGGCGAGCGCCTCAGGCTCGCGAGCCGCGACAGCGACGTCGTGGGGCGCCTCGGGGGCGACGAGTTCCTCGTCGTCCTGCGCGACGTCCCCGACACCGACACCGCCGTGCGCGTCGCCAACCGCATCAGCGAGGTGCTGTGCGGGACGTGCGAGCTCTCCTGCGGCAGCGTCGAGCTGCGCGCGAGCATCGGCGTCGCGTGCTCGGCCGACGAGACGATCACGGCCGAAGAGCTCGTCAAGCGCGCCGACGCCGCGATGTACGCGTCAAAGGACCAGGGCCGGTGCGCGCCCGTCCTCGCCTGACAAGCGGAACGGCTCGCGCAGAGAACGCAGAAGGGCGGGAAGTCAGGAGCCCGTTACGAGCGCCCGCTCCCCGCCCTCGAGCGAGATTGCGAATCTAACCTAGGCGGCGAGGACTATTCGAAGCCGAGGTTTCCCCCGATCAGTTCCTCGTGCAGCACACCCCTGTAGGAGCCGGTTTTGGCTTCGGGGTGTTTGAATTCCGAGCACTCGCCTTCTTCGAAGCTGAATTCCATGTTCTTGAATTCAGTCGAGATCTGCAGCTCCTTCTGGAAGCCGGTCGGGAACGCCTTGAGGTGCGTGCTCGCGACTTCTTCGTTCGAGAACAGAGCCGCCGAGTACTGTTCTTCGGGTTTGGCGATCGCCCTCATCGGCACCGTCTGAGCGGGCCAGCTGATCAGGCACTTGATGCCCGTGATTTTCAGTTCGGCCGCGCCGCTGCCGATTTCAACCGAGCCTTCTTCGCCTTCCGTGCCGACTTCGGCGGAGCCGTTGGCGTGGAAGCTGTATTCGACCGGCGCCAGGAACCTGGTCTTCAGCGTCGCTGGTTCCGCGCCGACTTTGATCGACGTCGTGCAGCCGTGGTATTTGGCCACGACCTTCAGCGTCGCGGACGCTTCTTCGGTCACGATCCCCTTCGTGCCCGCGCTTTCGCAGGTTGTGTGGATCGGTCCGAATTTGAACGCCTGCGGCCCGACGCTGCCGCCCTTGACCTTGCCCGGCGTCGCTTCGGAAATCGTCTTTTTCGCGATGCTGGCCGTAAAGGTGTGGGCCATCGCGGCGGTGGCGCTGAGCGCAACCGCGCACACGGCAGCCATCAGCCCGAGTGTGATCCTCACGCGTCTCATTCTCCTAGGTCCTCGCTTTCGCCCCGGAAGGCTAGATTCGGCTAGTTGTTGTCAACCTGATGCCGCCCGCGGGTACTTGGGTTCCCCTCCACAGACCCCGAGATGGCGGGCCGAGCATACCATAGGCGCACCGTCCGAAACGCAGCGCAGAACCTGCCGACATCCAGTATCGGTGGGGAAAATCGCGGACATGGCCGACTCAAAACTCAACCCGACCCGTCACAACCGCTCGACATCTCGTTTGCATGACGTTCACAAGCGATGATGCTGGACGCTAGCGTACCCAATCGTTTCGCATCGCGCTCCCCGGGCTTAGCTCTGTATTAGGCGCGGCTGGCAGTCTCCCCTCATGGCTCTACCCTCCCAGGCGTAGGGCCAGGGCCCATCGGACCACCATTCACGGGCCCGCAACCAAGAGCGCACAACCCATGGCCGGTACACCCAAACGGAAGATCATGATCGGCGTGGCCGTGCTCGCGATCCTCGTCGGGACGGTCCTTGCGATCGTGACGGCCTCCGGCTCGAGCGAGGGGCCGCTGGTACGTCCGCACCACGATGCGGATGCTCGCGACAGTCGCGGCGATCTCGCGCTCGCCTCCGCCTACCTCGGCGTCTCCAGGGCGCAGCTTCGACACGAGCTGAGCTCCGGCTCGACGCTCGCCGACATCGCCAACGCGACCAGCGGGCACTCCGCGTCCGGCCTAGAGCATGCGATGTTCGCGGCCAGAGCGGCGCGCCTGAGCGAAGCTGTCTCCACGGGAGCGCTGTCCAAGGCCAAGCAGACGAGCAGACTTGCGAGGCTGTCCGAACACCTCGCCGCCGAGATCTACCGTCAGCACACCGTCAACGCCGGATCCGGCGACATCGCGACCGCGGGCGCCTATCTCGGGCTCACGACCAGGCAGATCCGCGACGAGCTGCGCTCCGGACGCTCGCTCGCCCAGATCGCGGCCGCCAGGGCGGGGAAGTCCGCCGGCGGCCTGATCCACGCGCTCGTGACCGCCAAGCGCGCCGCGCTCGCGGCCGCCGTCCACTCGGGGACGCTCAGCCGCTCGGCCCAGAGCACGATGAGCGCCGAGCTCGAGCGACGGGCGACCGCGGAGGTCGACCGCGTGCCTTCCAAGCGCGCCGCCCGCGGCTGACGGTCGGGCCGCTCCGTTCAGGCCCCCGCCGGGTCCTCCAGCCTGAAGTGCGGGTTCTCGATGATGCCGATCGGCGAGCCCAGCGGGCTGTCCACGCTCGCCACGCGAATCCCGTCGCCCACGTCGTGGACCGCGCTGCGCTCCGTCGCGCCGTGCGACAGCAGCCACGCCATGCCCGCATCCGCGTCGTCCACGCCCCAGTAGGTCATCGGACCGTCCGCCGCGGGCATGTCCGGGTTCAGGCCCAGCTCGTAGCCGCCGACGTTGTAACCGACGTAGAACGGCTCGTCGAAATACGGGGCGATCCCGAGCAGGTCCGTGAACCAGCGCTTGGCCTCGTCGAGGCTCGGCGCCGGGTAGATGATCGTTCGCAGGCCGAGGAACACAGGTGCAAGTTTCACATAGCGAGAGGACGGCACTTTCGCGCGCGCCGGCTGACTTTGCACTCGAAAATGCAGACGTAAGGCTTCTTTCTGAGGCCGTCGATGTCCCCGTCAAAGGACACGTGTGTGTCCGTATCCAAAAGACCAACAAGGGGGCACAACGTGTTCATGCACCTTGGCAGGCGCAACAAAAGCGCCGGCCGCAAACGTAAGACCGCGGCGCTGCTTGCGCTCGTGCTTGCAGCCATGATCGGGGTGGGCGCTTACGCGTTTACCGCGAGCAACGAAATCAAAGCTCGGTACGCAGGTGCCGGCACAGCGACGGTCAGCGGCTACACGAACGCCAAAGACGTCAGCTACACGTGGAACGAAGCAGGCACCAAGATGACCGCCACCAACTTCGTGTTGGAAGGCAGCGAAATCCCGTCCGACGTCAAGGTCGCCCTGACCGAAGGCGCTCCGAAAACAGCCGACTGGGTCGACTGTGCAGGCAGCGGTGGAGAAATCAAAGAACTCACCGCAACGACGTTCGAAGTCTCCTGCAAATTCGAAGTGGAAAACAAACTAGGTGACAACCTGGCAGTAGCAGCAGTCAGCGAAGGCACCGTGGTCATCGAATAACGAGACCCATGGGCTCGCGGAGCGGCCGGAAACCCCGGCCGCTCCGCACCTTTACCAGTCATGAAACCGAGACTCGTCAAACGAATCGCATCCAGCGCCCTAGGACTGATCGTCCTGGGGCTCGTGTGGTTCTACACGGCACCGACGGGCTTCGGCGGCTCCACGACCTACGTGGTCACACACGGAGTCAGCATGGAACCTCGCTTCCACACGGGCGACCTCGCGATCGTTCGCAGCCAGAGCAGCTACCACGTGGGCGAAGTCGTCGCCTACGAGAGCAAGATGCTCGGCACCGTCGTGCTGCACCGGATCATCGGCAAGACCGGCGACCGGTACCTGTTCAAGGGCGACAACAACCACTTCATCGACTTCGAACATCCGACCGCCAAGCAGCTGGTCGGCTCGCTGCGGCTGCACATCGCGGGCGCGGGCGCGGAGTTCCAGTCGATCCGATCCCCGGCGCTCGTCGGGATCCTCGTCGCCGTCGCGATCCTACTGCTCACCGGAGGCGTGTTCACCAAACGCCGCAGGCGCAGGCGCAGGCAGGCGCAGGACGATGTGCAGACCACCCAGCACCAGCCGATGCGAGCACTGAAGCGCCCCTCCGAGCACGCGACCGGCGTACTCACGGTCGGCCTGATCGCCCTGTTCCCGTTCGTGCTGCTCGCGCTGCTCGCGTTCACCCGTCCGCCCACCGCACGGCGGCCCTCAGAAATCTCCTACAAGCAGAGCGGCAAGCTCTCATACTCGGCGCACGCGACGCCTGGACCGACCTACGCGAACAACGTCGCCCAGACCGGCGACCCGCTCTTCACACGCGTCGTCAACGACGTCGACCTGCACTTCGAGTACCGGCTCGACACGACCGCCAAGCAGTCGCTCGCCGGAGCCGCCTACATGTCCGCGAACGTCGCATCGACGAGCGGCTGGCACACGACGCTCGCGCTCGGCGGCACCACCCGCTTCCACGGCAACCGCGCGACCGTCGACGCGACGCTCGGCCTGAACTCGCTTTTCGACCTGCTCCATCGCGTCCAGGCCACCACGGGGGTCAGCAGCGGCTACACGCTCACCCTCGTTCCCCACGTCAGCACGCACGGGACGATCGACTCCAAGCCGCTGCACGCGACGTTCGCGCCGCAGATTCCCTTCACCGTCACCCCGCTCGAGGTCGAGCCCGTGGCGGCCAGTACCAGCACGACCACCACCACCGACGCGAAACCAGCGAAGAGCCCCTTCGCGCCCGCCGCGTCCGGCACGGTGAAGGGAACCGACTACAAGCCGCTCTACCTCCCGCTCGGGTTCGCGCGTCCGTCCGTGTCCACCGCGCGCCGTGTCGCGCTGGGCGGGATCGCGCTCGTCGTGCTCGTGCTGCTCGGGGTCCTCGCCCTCCCCCGGCCACGACGCAAGGCCGAGTCGACGACCATCCGTTCGCGTTACGGGCGCATGGTCGTGCAGGTGGATCGCGTCTGGCAGCTGCCCGGGGTGCCAGTGATCGACGTCGCGGACATGGACGCGCTCGCTCGGATCGCCGAACACTACGATCGCTCGATCCTGCACGAGACCACCGACGAAGGCGAGGCCTTCTGGGTCACCGACGAGAGCGGCCAGTTCCGCTACGCGATCGGCGTGTGGGCGCCCGCGGCGCTTGCCCCGGAGGCGATCGGCGAGCAGATCGCGGCCGAGGCTCCCCTCTACCCGGAGCCAGAGGCGCCGGCCGAGGAGCTTCCGTACGAACCGTTCACCGGCCAGGCCCACACCGCCGAGATCCCGCTCGGCGGGTTGGTGTCCGTGTATGAGACCCAGCCCGCGCCCGAGATCTTCGCGAGCGCCCCGGTCGTGGAGGACTGGGCCGCCCACGACGCCGCCGACGCGATCGTGCGCGAATGGCGCGCGGGGTGGGACACGGCGGATGTGACGCGGACGTCGAGCAGCCCCGTCTGAGCACCGCGTCGATCTTCGCGAAGCCCGCCTTACGCCGGAGAGGCTCCGCGACTCGCAAGCTGTCCTACGAACCGCACCGCCCCTGGCATCCGGCGCGCGAGCGCAACGGCAACACGATCTGAGCGGCGCATGTACCCTGCCGCCCCGTCGAGCTCGGCCTGCGGTGCGCGCTCCTCATCCAGAGCGTAGAGGCGCCATGAGCCGGGAACGCCCTTCAGCTCGTGCTCGCCGCGGCTCGTGAACAACATGTTCGAGCCGACGACGAGCTCCTTGACAGTCGAAGAGACCACGATCTCGCCGGGTTCCGCGAGCGCGCCGACGCGGGCGCCGATGTGGACGGCCAAACCACCGAGATCGTCACCGACCACCTCGCACTCGCCGGAGTGGATACCGCTGCGCAAACGTATTCCGAGCTCCGCGACGCCCTCGCGTATCGCCTCAGCGCAGCGCATCGCGATCGCCGGCCCGTCGAACGCGGACAACGACCCGTCACCGATGTGCTTCACGACTCGGCCGCCGTGCTCGGATACGGTCCTGTCTACGAGTTGGTCGTGGCGCTCCAGCACCTCTCGCCAGGCGCGATCGCCGAGCTCCGCCGCGCGCGACGTCGAGGCCACGATGTCCGTGAACAGCACGGTCGCCAGTATCCGGTTCGGCTCTGTGCGGTGCACGGCGCCGGTGACGAACCGCTCGACCTCCTCCACCAGCCCATCGGCGAACCAGAAGGCGTGATCGACACCCGGGAGCGTGACGAGGCGGGCGCCGGTTATCCCATCCGCAAGCTGCTGGCCGGCCTCCACCGGAATGATGCTGTCGTCGACCGCATGCACCACAAGCGTCGGCATGCGCACCGCCGACAGGACGTCGCGCACATCGATCCGTACCACGGTTTCGATGAGGGCTCGGGCCATTCGCGGGCTCGCCGCGGCCCTCGCGAACATCCCGAACCCGCGCTTCTGCGACTCGGTCATGGTCACGCTCGGGGCCAGGGTCTTCATCAGCATGCCCCCGTCACCCCAATGGTCGAGTATCTCGTCGAAATCCTCGAAGCTGCGTTCCGCGCGCTGGAGGACCTCAGCTGGCCACGTCTCGCGGGCAGCCTCCATCGCGCATGCGAACGCCCCGAACAGCACCAGCAGCGAGACCCGCTCCGGATGCATCGCTGCCATCAGCACCGCCGCGGGACCACCCTCCGAGACACCCAAGAGCGCGGCCCGGCGCGAGCCCGCCGCGTCAAGGACCGCGTCCATGTCGGCCACGCGCTCCTCGAGCGTCGGCAGCTGCCGGACCGGGTCCGACAGACCGGTGCCGGGCTTGTCGTAGATGATCAGCCGCGCGAATGAAGCAAGGCGGCCCATGAAGCGCGCCATCGCAGGCTCTGCCCACTGCAGATCCAAGTGCGAGATGAAGCCCGGCGACAGGAGCAGATCGACCGGACCGTCGCCCACCACCTGATAGGCGATCGAGATCCCGTCTCGCTCGACGTACTGCGTCTGCGGCTGCACGACAACGAGTCTACGCTCGCGAGGACGACAAATGTCGAATGCGCGGCTAGTTCAGGTGTTGGGAACTTCACTACACAGGTCCACAGCCATCGGGCTCCGTATCTTGAGAAAATCGCGCAAATGCCGATAACAAGCGCAAATCGCGTAGATCACGCTATAATGATCTCGACCTCGCTCAGTGATCAAAAGCCTTTCGGAAGGAACCAGCAATGTCCGCTGTCGGCTCACAACCAAGGCTGCTCTCCACAAAGCAGGCCGCCGAGCTGCTCAACGTCAGCAGACGCACGATCCTCAACTGGATCGAGGCGGAGAAGATTCCCTACCTCAAGCTGCCAGGTGGGGACTACCGCGTCCCACTCGCCGGCCTGCTCGCCTCGCTGTCCGGCACCTACCGCCTGGATGAGGAGATCCGGGCGCTGGATCAGCGATTCGCAGGAGTCAGCGACCAAGACGTACAAGCCGCTCTCGCAGACCTCTAGCCTCGAGATCGGCGTCCGGTAGACCATCGCCAGTGCGTCCCGTCGTGCTAGACACCAGCGTGATCCTGCCGGCGGTCATCTCCCCGAGGGGCTACCGCCGACGCTTCTGGGTGCTGCTGGCGTTCGGCGCACTCGCCGAACGACGCGACCTCGCCCGCCTGCAAGACGGAGCACCACGAGCTGGCGCACACGAGGCACTGCGCGGGCATGACATCGCCTCGCTGGCAGCACAGGCGGAAGCCAGATATCAGCGCCTCCGTGACGCCCTGCCGTCCAGCTGCCCCGATCACTGGCGACTCATCGGCTCGCGCCCTCTACTCGCCGAGTACGAGCGCAAGCTGCACGAGATCGGGCCGAGACTCGATCCCGACCTCCGCCCCACCGACATCGAAACGATCAGACGACAGATCGAGGCAGTGTGCGTGGACATGACCGACGACTTCGACCCCGAGCTGATCCCGACCTACACGGCCGACCGCAAAGACGACCCCGTAATCCACACAGCTCTGCTCGCCGACGCCACATGGCTGATCGCCGACGACAAGAGGCACATCTCCACCGACCCCACGGGGATCACCGAGTACCAGCTACCCGGAACGACTCATCGCGTGAGCGCGCTCACCTTCAGCAGCTTCCTCAACCAGCTCACCGAAGTGGATCTCGACGACATCGACCCGAGCCTGATCCAGTCGGCGTTCGCGCCAATCCGCTAAACCGATCTACGAAGCTACGGCTTCAAAGGTGTTGAACGAGATGACGAAGGCGACGCCTGGCGCGCATACAAGCTCCTTCAGATACCGCTCCCGTGGGATGTCTTTACCGAGCGCAGCCGGAACCTGCTGAACAGGGTGAGCGATCCTCGCTTGCCAGCCACACGGGTCGAGACGCGAGACCCGAGTTCGTGGGCTGGTTCGGTTGTGCCACGGTACGAACAGCTACGCGATCAGTACGCAACCTGGGAGGCCAACCCAGACAAAAAGCTCGCATCCGCCGGCGAACAGGGCGTAGCCCGCTTCAATCGACTCATTGCGAGAGAACGAGAGCGCGAGGCCAGTGAAGACGACGATTGGAAATGGCTCCGCCCCGTAGCCCGGGTGTCCTGAGACGTCTTGGTCAGTCGTGAGTACACCGCGTCGCACAAGCGGCAACGCACGCCGGGTGGCCATTGCCGCCTACGAAAGTGCGCGCTCGGCTTCGGCAGCCAGGCGTCCCACGGAGTTCGCCGACGCGGAGCTGCCAGCCCGCGCGATTTCGGTGATAGCCTGCTTTATCTGAGCCGCTTCTCGGCCGAGTCGCGTTTCTCCTGACGCTCCAAGGACAAGAAAGTAACCGTGCACGAGCGTCGCAATATTCTGGACATCGCCATCGTCTGCGTTGCCACGTCTCCACCATTGGCATAGGTTCTCCCACGCCACGACAATACGGTCGTCGGTAAGGTAGTCGGCTACGTCATTGACGAGAGTGTCTCGTACCTTGTCGAGAACCCCCGCCATGACCTCGCGAGGCGGGCTCTTGCCTGCGCTTCTGATAGCGAACATGTCGGTTCCAAGCTGGAAGAAGGCCAGCAGATCGTCTCCCGCGAACTGAAGCAGGGCCATGATACGGCCCCGGGTGACGTCGTGCTTGGCTGGCTGGGCCTCGCGCGCGATGTCAACTAGCCCGCGACTGATGCCAATCGACTCCCCGGTAGCGATCATTGCCTCGACGTCTCGGTCCGTAGTGGCACCGCGAGCCGCTGCTGCTTGAAAGTTGTAAGAGAACTCACCCAAGCGGTAGGCGGCCCTGCACCGCGCCGCTATTTCCCGCCGCAAATCGTCGAGCCTTCGGCGATCTGACGTCGTCGTGATCTCGGCGAAAGCCACCCCGATACCACCAGCCAGCAGCGCGCCAGCGACCAGATTCCTTGCATCCTGGCCGAGATACACTAGCTCGTAAACGAACACGCCCGCACCCACCGACAGCACTGCGAGTGCCAGGTTATACAGCCGAATGTGCTTTCGCGTAGACCAGCGTTGGATGGTCGCTAGACGCTGGCGGACAGTCGCGATGTAACCCATGGGTAGATCCTAGGCCATGTACGTTCGTGTCAATACGTCGCACAATCGGCGATGTAAGCCACTCGGGAGCCAAGACGTAGTGCCATCAGCGCGCGACGCCCTTCGCTATGCGCCAAACAAGTCAGCTCGCCGCTGGGAGCTGACAGTGATCCAGTTTTCACTCGCGATCATTTGAGCCTCGTAAGCGGCCACGCCCTCGATCCCCGGTGTATATGCCACTCGCACCGTCTCATCCGCGCGCAGCGAGATCAAGCCAACTCTTTGCCCATGAATGTACTCATAGATTTCGAATGAACCAGCAAGACACGTGTAGATGTCGTCAGCTGACTTTGTGATGTCCACGCTGTTTGAGCCTCGCGCATAGAATTCCCACGGCCCTTTGCATGTACCGACCAACCAGCAGCTGGTTCGATACTTTCCGTTCGGCGGCCGCAGAATCGCCCCCCAGACCTCCCCGCCGTATACCAAGACCTCTCCCTCGTCCGTCATCTCGACGGCGAAGTTAGACTCAGGCCCGAATTTGTATTGGCTACCGTCGTCTGACCTAACTTCAGCTACGCCACTATCGTTTGTAGTGTACAACGTGCCGGCCGTCAGCTTGATACCAGGCTCCAAAGCTGGCTCGAGTCCCGACGCCTTAGTCAGTATGTAAGCGGGCATATGTATCCTCCGTTTAGATGTGAAGCGGCGATAAAGACAGGATGCAGCCTACCCAGCGATTGCCCCAATGCACTACGACGTTGGATCGCATAACCAAGTATTCGCTGTTCTTCGGGCGGGATTGGCTCAAGAGTGGGCGCCAGGCTCTTCCTCATTGAGCGGTTCGCAAACCTGCTCCTTCTTGTCATCAGCGAGGGGAGCGTGTGGCTTCTCCGCGACGTACGTCAAGAAGTCTGCATCAGCGCTATACCAATTGGGATCAGTCGCGACAGCCTTCGGAGAGCTCGACTCAAGGTCAGCGTACACACGCACCTTGTGAAATCCCGCGTCCATGAGAATCTGAGCAAGCTGTCCCTTTCTGAATGGATACATCCGAAGCGCACCGACCTCGCGTCTATCAAGCTCTTCGAGCAATTGCGGAGTAAGAACCTCGACTGATCGAAGCTGATGGTCGAAGCTATAGTCGCTCGCGTAGTAGCGAAACGTCACACCATCCTCGGCAATTGTCTTCGGGCAAGCCCGTATTTGATCACCGCAGTACATGACCCGGTTATGGTAGGGAAAATGGCGGACTGGATTACGCAAGATGGTTTGCACGTCATCGGGATCCATGAAATGTGCAAAGTTCCGCTCATCGATGACAATTCGTCCTCCAGGACGAAGTACATCGTAAAATGCATCCATTACGCGTTTCTGCTGCTCGACGCTAGTGACTAGACACAGTGAATTGCCGAGTACAAGCATCGTGTCGAAGAAGTGCCCGAACTGTGCTGGAAAGTGACGCCAGTCGTGCGTATACACAGGAACCCGACGACGTCCTACCTTCTCGCCGATAATTCTTCGGTAAACGGGCTCAATCTCATTAAGGCTTATGTCGTAACCGTGTTCGGCCAGCCAGAGCCCATCGGTACCAATGCCTGCCGCGGCATCTAGAATTGCGCCTCCACGATTCGGGCGCAAAATCGAATCGAAAAACGGGCCGAGTTTCTCCATCCGGATGTCGGGATTCATGAAACTCTCCCAAGCGAGGCAGAGGGGTTTATGAAAGATCTCTGGAACTGCTGCTTTGAGGGGCAGTGCCATCGCTTCCGGCGTTTCATCGCCGCTAGCGAGTCCATCCTTAATCACGTGAATTAACTCCGTACACTGATCGTACCAGTTATCACCGGGAAATACCATCCAGAGATGTACTGTTTGCGGCTCCTCACTCTCGCAGAAAAGGAGCGCATACTGGTCGTACCAAACAGCGACATCCACGGTGGGCAGCGGCTCGCCACCAATACGCTCGGCGACGATACCTATCGCACGGTCCGCCTGCGCTCGATCCATGTGCCAAAGCTGGACGTTGAATTCTTCGTGCCAATCGAGGAAGCGACCGTATCCAGTCTCGTAGTGGTCTATGTAGTCGTCACGGAAGCGATCATGAGCACCGATTAGGATTCGTGTGTTAGGCGGAGCTGTGCCGTGTCGCGAGAGCATCTGACCGTGAGCGCGAAGATAGTTAGGATAGATCGCGACGAACTGGCTTGGAAGATGGCTATCGGTACCGTCATATCGCCCTTCGCCAAAAGCGAAACTTTGCTCAGTCCAGAACCGAACCTCAGCGATATCCAGCTCTGCGCCTTCTTGTGAAAGTATGGCCTTAATTTGAATATCGAGGCGGCCAAGATGGCGGTTAACAAACGCCAACAGTGTCCCACGCACCGGCCCCTGGGCCGATGCGGCAATTAGATAGAGATTCCTCACGAGGGTGCCAACCATCAGGTTCGTAACCTGGGACACTAGAAGATAAGAGACAAGCAAGATGGCGATTGCGAGAGGCACTTCGCCTCCCAATCCGGAGACTTGCACGTGGAATGCCTTGGAGATGCCGATCAATCCAACAGCGGCAAGGCCAGTCGCGATGCCATCAACAAGGAGAGGACCGTTTGCACGCATTCGGAGCCACCATGCGGCGATACGCGGGAGCAACCGCGTGTGCAAAACGCGGACGATAATGCGCTGAGAGACAAAATAGGTGATGACGAACGCTATACCGCCAATTACGAAGTCGCTGTCCTGGAAGAGGCGTCGCGTTTGCGTGTGCACGAATGCGAGGACCCCATAGGCAGCTCCGGCCCCAATGAGCAGTTGAACAAACTCTCGTCGTGCCAAGACGTGCAAGCGCGTGGTTACTCCGCTCCACGCGTTCCTCAAGAACGCTTCAGCAGGTTCGAGTCTCCGGAGCGCCTCCTGGGGATGATTTTGATCTGGCACGCGCGGGAGGGTACCATCCAGCGCGCCCGATAGATGGGCGAGTTCGGGATGATGGAGTCGGGGGCGATGGTGCGTGCTGGATGCGTCGCATCGGCGAACTCCTTGAGCTGCACAAGGCGGCGTGTCCGAGAACGTGATGCGCCGCACGACCAAGCGCATCGAAACCGAGGAAACCACACTCAACGACCTGCTGAGCCGCTCGAAGGTCTCGAAGACATCCACAGTCGCTGGAGGACGCACTGACCCTCACCGAGAAGCCGCTCGAAAGCTACCTGGAGGCAAGCGATCTCGGGCGACGCGTCCTCAACCAATTCTTCTACAGCGAGATCCGCGTCGGAGAGGACGCGTCACCGAGGCAACCATCGAGAAGCCCTACGAGCGCATCATCGCGCGACGCCTGGTCCGCCGCCGCCCCGAGAACTGCCCGCCCGTCCAGCAGCGCTGCACCCAGCCAACCCCCGACCCCTTTTCTTTGAGACCGGGGTTTGACCGCGAACGAAATGACGCGCCCGAGAGGATTCGAACCTCTGACCTTCGGTTCCGTAGACAGCCTCACCCCTGATTTACTGGACCGTAAACCAGCATTTTAGCGGGACTTTTGTCGAGTCGCTAGGGTTCGATCGAGCTGGTTGGGGAGAAAACGCGGGAGAAAAAACGTCCGCACGAGGCGCTATCGTTTGCGGTACGAATGAGCCCTGTAACGGCACCTCCAATCGCCTCCGTCTCCGGCCACGTCAAACGCCGCGTCGGGAAGCGACGCACGACTTGGTACGCGAAGTGGCGCGACGCGACGGGCGAGCAGTTCGAACGCAAGATCGGGCTCGACTGGACCGAGAAGGGACCAGCACCGCCAGGCTTCCTGCGAGACAAGGACGCTACGGCAGCGCTCGAGGCGATCCTCACCGACGCTCGACGCGGCGCCCTGGAGCAGACCCGAACCGGACTGACCACGACGATGCTCGCCGAGGACTGGATCGCCTACGGCATCCACGAGCGCGACTGGAAGCCCTCAACACTCTCGGACAACCGCTCCGTCGTAAAAGCGCACATCAAGCCGACTTTTGGCTCGCGGCGGCCCGAGAAGATCACCGCCGAGCAGATCGAGGATTGGCGCGACGAGCTCGTTGAGGAGCATGGCGTCAGCAGGCGCACGGCCAACAAGGCGCTCGTCATCCTCGGCGCGATTCTCGAGCGTGGCCGCAAGCACGGCCTGGTGACCAACGTGGCGCGGGAGGTTCCCAAGCTCCGCGATCGCTACGACCCCAACGACTACGACTTCTTCTCGCCCGCGGAGATCCAGAAGCTCGCCGGCGCCACCGAGTCAGACCAGGACGGCGCGATCTTCCGCGTGGCAGCGTTCACGGGCCTTCGGATGGGCGAGCTGATCGCCCTACGCTGGCGCGACGTCGACTTCGACGGCGAGTCCCTGCACGTCTACGGCTCCTACTCACTCGGCGAGCTGACCACACCAAAGTCCGGGCTCACGCGCACAGTCCCGATGGCCGAGCAGGTCATCGCTACGCTCAAGGCCCAAAAGCGTCGCCTCGCCGACACCGGCCGCGAGAGCCTCGTCTTCCCCGGCACACGCGGCGTATACCTCGATGGGTCGGCCCTACGCCGTCGCTACAAGAAGGCGCTCACCAGCGCGAAGCTGCGCCCGCTGCGCTTCCACGATCTACGCCACACCTTCGGCTCGATCGCCATCAGCGAGGCCACCATCATCCAGGTCCAAGCATGGATGGGCCATGCCGACGTACAGACCACGATGAAGTACATGCACCACCGCAGCCGCGCAGACGACGCCAAACTCCTCTCAGCGGCGTTCCGTTCTAAACGCTCACATCTGGCATGATCATCGGGTGCAGGCCGAGGACTGTTCCGGTGCTTTGTTGACTTGCTCGATCGGGAGGTCTTCTGGCCCGTAGATTGTAGTTGTCGTCCCGTCGGCCATCAAACCACGGGGCCCCCTGCTTGGCTGCCTTCTGCCAGCACAGGCCGGTCGCTCGACGCTGAGCGCCCCGAACCCGAACAGCAGCATCGTCACGCTCTCTTCGGCAGCCAGCTTCTCAGGGTTGCGGAAGTTCGTCTCGATGCCATTAGCCACTATCGAGGAAGTCGAAACGGTAGATGAAGCTAAGGCCTCAACGACTCGCTACTTCTCGTCCTCCGCGAGCGTTTCTGACACACAGTTCTTCCAGTCCCCGAGTGCTGCGGGATCCACTGAACTACCGTCGACCTCAAGTTCAACGTCACCGACTAGCGTCCTTACCGGCCCCGAACCGCTCGTGCGATCAAAGTACCCGGACAAGAACTTGGCCATCGCACGAAACCCCTGGCTGGCCGTGAGCGTCACTCCGTCCAAGTCTGAGAGCTTGACAGGCTCCTGCGTTGTCATCTTGCCCTCTCCCTTTCAAGGCAATGGCACATTATTGACACCTCCGTTTGTGATAGCTCCTTCAAACACCTTTGCCCACACCTGCGTTCCGTTCGGAAGCGTCTCGCGATAGAGGGTCTCACCACCTCCGCCGGTTCGGACGTAGTTCACGGACTTCACAACGCCTTCAATAAGCGCCCGGTTCTCCGGCGTATCCTCAGCGAGATGGCCTGCCGCATCGCGGAAGATGTGCTCGGTAGCACTCTCGGCGATCCTCGCTCCGTCCGCGCCGATCTCGGCCTCGCCCTCGCCGGGGATGAGGACTGCGGTGGCGAGTCCTGTGTATCCGCCGGCTTGGTAGGCGCTGGAGCAGGTGTTGACGTTGTCGTTGCCGAGTTGTTCGCGGACCCATTTTGTGCCGCCGAATGTGATGGTGTCGCCCCATCCGGCGATCCCTTCGCCGACTTCTTCAAAGAAACCGAGCCCAGTAGGGTCAGCGTGATTGATCGGGTTGTCGCCTGCGTAGTTGTAGCGTTCGTGGGTGATCGCCGCGAGCGGATCGACGCTGAGGAATTGCACCGTCTTGGGGTCGTAGACCCTTGCGCGCATGTAGATGAGTCCGGTGTCGGTTGAGGTCAGCTGGGCGTCGTAGCCGAGTGGTGCCATCGCGGTGCCGGTGTGCCCGGTCTGGTTGCCGTAGGCGTCGTAGGTAAACGACGCTTCTTTCGCCCCAGTGGTTTTGGTCATCAGCCGTGTGCTGCCTTGCTGGTCGTGGTGGAGGTAGAGCACCGTCCCTCCGCTTGATATCTGCTCGATCGGTAGCCCATTTGGCCCGTAGACGTAGCTGTTGAGGCCGCCCGTGAGGAGCAGAGGCAGTGGTGCGCTCGCGTCCCATACGAAGTAGGTCGTGATTCCGGAGATTGTTTGGGAGGCTCTCATGCTGTTGCCGTCGTAGGCGTAGGTGTCTTTGATGGCGGTAGTTTCGCCTTCAGCGGGTCTTTCTACTGATATCAGGTTCCCGGCTTGGTCATAGCCATATGTTGTAGCGGGGCCTGGTGTCGGCGTGGTCTTCGTGCGTTGGCCTGAGCTGTTGTATTCGTATTTCAGGCTCGGGCCGGTTTCGATCTCGTCGGCTTTGTCGTAGGTGTAGCTGCCGGTCCCGATTTTGATGGGGTTGTTCCCGCCGCCGTACTGGTAGCTGGTTCCTGCGCCTTTGGTGAGCCGGCTGTCGGTGTCGTATTCGTTCGCTGGTTTTTCTTCTCCGGGTAGCCCTTTCGAGGTGGCTTCTTTGACCTGTCCGTTGTTGTCGCGGGTGTAGGCAAGCGACGCGAGTGTTTCCGCGCCCTTCATCATCTTGATTTCACTCACGCGGTCCGCTTCGTCGTAGGTGTATTTGTCTTCGTTGCTTGTCCCGGACGGGAAGGTCGTGGTGGCCTGGTCGGAGTCGGGGTCGTAGGAGAATTTGGTGGCGTTCCCGAGCCAGTCGGTGGTCTTGCTAAGGCGACCCGTTTTGTCGTATTCGCGAGTAACGGCTTTGCTGCTGGGATACGTGATCTTGGTTGGCTCGTTGGCTAGGTCGTATTCGTAGCTGACTTTTTCGCTGTGCTCGTTCTGGGCTTCGGTGAGCCTGTCCAGTTCGTCGTATTTGTAGGTTGTTTCGCCTGTCCCGTCGGTCATGTGAGTCAGCTTGTCGTCACCGTTGTATTCGTATTTGACGGCTGGTGTTTTTCCATCGGAGTACGTGACTTCTTTCGGCCTGTTTGCCGGGTCGTAGGTGTAGGTCGTGGTGCGCGCGGCGGGGTCCGTTACCGTTTTGAGGTTTCCGGCCGGGTCGTATTCCTTTTTGGTTTTCCGTTCCTTAGCGTCGATGACTTCGGTGACTTGCTCAAGCAGGTTGCGCACGTATTTGGTGACGTGTTTATCGCCATCGGTTTGGCTCGTGATCTGCCCTTCGCTGTCGTACCCGGTTTCTGTGGTGTTGCCTTTCGGCTCTTCGGTGATCGTCAGCTCGTTGTCCGCGTCATAGGTGTATTTCGTTTTGTTGGTGTTCGGGTCGGTCAGCGTTTCGAGGTTGCCGTTGGCGTCGTAGGCGTATTTCGTGATGTGCCCGAGCGGGTCGGTGATCTTGATCGCGCGGCCCTGCGCATCGAGTTCGAACGTGGTCGTGTATTTGCTCGGTTCGCCACCTTCGACGTTGCCTCGTGGGCTGACCGTCGAGGTCTCCTGCGAGTCTTCGTTATACGCCCAGGTGCGCTTGTCGCCTTCAGGGTCCGTTTCGCCTGACTTGTCGCCCTTGCTGTCGTATTCGAATTTCGTGACGTGTTTGAGCGGGTCTTCCACGCTTTCCAGATCACCATTCGCGGCGTATTTGGATTTCGTGGCTTGTGTTGTCGCGCCCGGTGCTGGACGTTCGATGACTTCGGGGTTGCCGTGCGTGTCGCGTTTGGTTGTCGTCGTCTCGCCATCGGGGGTCGTGTGCGTCAACACGTCATGCGTCGTGTTGTAAGTCCATTTCGTTTCGTTACCGTTCGCATCCTTTTCGCTGATGCGATCGCCAGCCGTGTTATACGTGTATTTCGTGATGTGGCTGTTCGGGTCGGTAACCGAGACTAGATTTTCGCCTTCGCCGTATTTCATTGTGGTCGTGACTTCCGAGCCCGTACCCGATGCGTGCGTGACGCTCGTGGGCTGATACACCACATTGAACTTCTCAACGGTCGTGGAGCCGTTCGGTTCGGTGATTGTCGTTTCGGGGTTCCCAGCTTCTTTTCCGTAGCTCCATTTCCGTACTCGCCCGAGCGCGTCTTTTTGTTTGACGACCCGATGGGCCGCGTTGTATTCGGTGCTCACGACATTCCCGCGCCCGTCGATCATTTCCGTCATTTCGTGCCCAGCATTGTATTTGAACCGCCAACGCGGGCTCGATTCGCCGGGCTCGGTGACACTCGCGAGGTTTTTCGATTCATAACCGTATTTCACGACGTGCCCCATCGGGTCCGTGATACTTTCGACCTCTTTTTCGCCGTTATACGCAAACGTCAGTTTCCGGCCAGCAGCATCGCTGATCGATTCGACCAGCCCTTCCCCGCTCCATTTCACGGTCGTGGCATTACCATTGCGATCCGTGCGCGCCGTCAACTGACCGGCTTCGTTGAACGTCAGCTTGCTCTGACTGGGCAGTGTATACACATAGCTGCTGCCTTCTTTGACGAGCGTCGCCTTCGTTCGTAGGTCGATCGCCTTGAATTTGCCTTCAATGATGAGAAAACGCGCCGACGAGCCGTTGTCTTCATACACCGCGACACTCGGCCAGCCACACGTAACGCCGCCGCCTCCGCCTTCGGCTCCCTGCACAGGAAAACAAGGCGTCGAGCCTTCAAGATGAGCACTCGCCGGACCCGTCCACCCATACCCAAACGGACCACCACTAGCACCCTGCAGCGACGCACGACGCGAGTTATACGTACGCGTGACCGCAAGCCCAGGCCCACGACCACCAACCGAGAGATCGGTCTGACTCTCAACCTGATTACCAGTCGCGCAATTCACCGGCTTACCCAACAAACACGGTTCGTCAAGCAGTTTCGCGGGATTACGCAAACCATAGGATTCGCTTTCCCATTCTTCTTCTTCCTGCGACGTCGGAAGGACCGTAAGCAAAATCGATTCAACCGAGATACTCCCACCATCAGTAGCCGTAGCACCTTCTTCGCTACCAGCCGGCACACCCGTCAAACCAAAACCAATCGAAACCCAGGAAAGGCTTTTACACGCCAGTTCTTCCGCCGGGTTCGCCCAATGAAACGCCAAGCTCGAAGGTATCGCACCCGTTTCACTTTCAGTCCCCCGATTACAAGCCGACAACTCCCACCAAGTCCCCGACCCCGTGGCCGGCGATTCACTCCTCGTACCAGAAATACCAAGAAATTCCACCGTTTCCGGTTTCATGTGCGCCGGCACAGGCATTTTCAAATACCCTTCAATCCCACCATTCACAAAGACTTTCGGTGCGACTTCAAGCGGAAATTTCGTAGCCGGCGCAGAAACAAAATACGCACCATGAGACCATGTGATGAATTCCGCGAATATCGCGTTGAATTCCGTACCAAACGTCAAACCACCAAGCGGCAAAACCACAGTCGGATCAACAAGCACCGGATACGCCACATCCATCTGACGATGCGCGACCGTCAACAACAGTTCATCCCCGACCACCAGCATCGAGACCGGCACCACAGACCCCTGAGCATCCCGCGCACTCGGCGGATTGATACCCGCGATCAACACACCATCACGAACAACCTCCGCACCACCATCCGCAGTCATCTCAAGGCTCGCGCCCGCCGGCAAGCTCACCCGATAACGCACCTCTTCCGGGCTCAAACGCGAACGCAACACCGCAAAGAACTCAGCCCCATGAACCGACGGAGCAACAGACCCATCCATATCCGTGCCGACCTCCGGGAAGAACACACTCTGACCGCCCACAACCCGGCCACGCACATCGGCACCCTCAAGCGACACCCGCAACCCAGCACCACCAACGGCCACCCCGGCCGAGGAATCCCTCGCGATCGCCACACCCGTGACCGGAGCTACCGGCACGAACCCCGCGCCGCCCGCCTGCAGGCGAAGATCAACCGGACGCTTCCCGCCCCGACCATCAACACGCAACAGCGTAGTAGACCTCTCGATCTTCAAACCCCGAGAACCCCGCACGACAGCTTCGCTATCGCTCAAATACCGCACGACTCGACCCGACTTCGCGACCGACACCGCCGGATTCACGCTCGCCCCCGCCAGCACCGAACCAAAATCACGCCGCAACAACCCCTCCGCACCAGCCGCCCCCAAACCATGAAACGCCATCAACGAAGCCCGCCGCTGCGCCCGCATCCCAGGACCCGCCAACAACCGACGACGACGAGCAGCCCGCGCGTCCATCACCCGCAGCCGCGCCGCAGACACCCGAGACACACCCAGACCACCAGCCACAGCACCACCACCCCCCGCCCGACCAGACGCAGTACCAGCCACCACGAACACCAGAACCGCCGCGCACACCACCGCCGAAACAGCCACCCAGCGACCACGCGACCCACCCAGCGCCCGACGCCTCAGCCAATACCCTCTGGACAGCACACGGCCTCCCTGTAGATAGATACTCGTAATAGATGTTGTTGCAGCGGCGCTGCGAGCGCAGTCCAGCGTCTGGATGAGCGCGCTGTTATGAGCAAAGCCAGCAGTGAGATACTGGCGCGGGGCTCAGATTCCGGTGGTCATGATTTTGAGGCTAAGTGGATTCACGGACGGAACGACAGAAGCGGCTCACGACTCGACCAAACGCAGCCGGCTCGACGATGTGATCTCAGGGAGCTCATCCGCCATCGGTCGATATCCGAGACGCGATCGGATGTAGTCCGACACGCTCAACTCTTCATAGCCTGCCAAGACCGCGACCTCCGCAAGCTCGAACGGCTGGAGCCGGACGACAGCCACCTCAGCTGCCGCGATCTTCTTGCTGCTGCTGTTCATATGTGGATCAGGCCGATAGCGTCGAGTCGTTCGAGTGCTGGCGTAGGGAAGATGAGGTCTCGATCTACGCGCACCACGCCTACCTCTACAAGGCTCGTCACGGCGGCGCCCGCGCGATCCCTGCTCACCTCACGAATGGAGTCGCAGAGATCCTCAAGGACCACGCCGTCGGCTTTGTCCAGCAGCTCTAGGACAACGGCTTCTTGGGCCTTTGTATCCTCCTCAGGCATAGCGATGAAGCCTCTTTCATCGGTGTGTAAGGAGGGCTGGGCGCGATCAACGCTCAGCCCTCCGCTAGCTTTGCGAGTAGCAGCCTACAGAAACTTTGCCGTCCTGTGAAGTCCCAGAGTCCAAACTCCCGATGAATCCCGAACTACCCAGCGCCCCCGACTACGCCCAACTCGGCCAAGCGCTGCGCTCCCTACGCAACCGAGCGGGCCTCACGCAGGTCCAAGCCGCCGACAAAATCGGCGTCCGAGATAACTTCCTCTCCCAGATCGAGAACGGCAAGCGCGGGATGCGATGGCACACGCTCTTGGCGATCCTCAACACCTACGACGCAGACCTACGCCATCTCGCTGATGCGATAGACGAGGCAAGCGCTCAACCCTAGTCCGCTGGTCGAGGGTTGGTAGGGTTGCCGGATGAACCCCGACCTACCAGAGGCGCACCTCTACATCGCGCTCGGCAAGGCCCTTCGGTCACTCCGCGACCGATCCGGGCTAACACAGGTCGAAGCCGGCAAGCGCGCCAACATACGCGCAACGTTCATCTCGCAAATCGAGAACGGCTCACGAGGAATGCGCTTCCACACCCTCATCGCCCTCCTCGACAGCTACAACGCCGACCTGGCCGACCTCGCAACCGGATACAAAAAAGCCACCGGCGAACTGTAGGAGCCTGGCCTATCCGGGCGTGCTGCACGCGAAAGCTGCCCGGCAGACATCCCCCAGAGTCTCAACGGTCTCGGCTACCTCGCCATCGAGATATGACCACCGCTGACCGCCCGCGGGCTCGCGCGCGTACAGCGCGAGCAGAAGACCTGGGACCGTGAATGGCGCGTTGACCTGCAGGACTGGCGGTGAACCATCCAGCGGATAGCCCATTGCTCCGTCCAGCAATGCTGACCAAGAATCCTCACGGCTCACGTCTGAGACCACGACGGCCACACAGGCATCTGGTCCGCCATAGCCCGCGAACTTGCGGGCGAGCCCCTCGCGGATATCGGCGGCAACACTGTGCCGTGCATCCGAGCCTGAGTAGAAAGCCACGGCGACAGCTTCCAGTGGGGCGCTGATCACACCGGGGAACGGGGCGCTGACCGCCGCAGCCGGCCAGCGCATCGAAGGATTGAGAGTCGCACTTGAGCCGAACAGGATCATCGCCGCAATCTGGTTTGCCTCAGCCGACATCTGGTAGACGCGCCCGCCTCGATCGGCCAGACCGCGCAGCCGCTCCACCGACGTTAGCTCGATGAGCGCCGCCAGCGAACTCAAATCGCCGGGGAAAAGCCGAGCCTGCGAATCCGATGCTCACCGTCAGAGCTCCAGCTTGGAGCCCACTGCTTCGGTGCGTCGGGATGACGCAGGGCGTATTCGACCATCCAAGGGCGCGCTCTGGCAGTTAGATCATGGAGGCTCTTGACCTCGACTAGGACGTGGCGCCCGCGAACACCGAACGCGGCTCCCGAGAGTCAAAAGTCGGCTACACCTCCACTGGGCAGACGGGCGTCCTCCGGCTCGAGGATAGGTGCCTCGCCCGTGATCGCAGCGATTAGAGAGGCGACGGTCTCCTCAGCCTCGGCGCCCGGGTCCACCACCGCAGGTTATACAAGCCCACACAGATCCGAAGCCAAAAGCAGCTACCGGACGTGCCGAGTTTGCGGTCGCGACCCCGGCGGGTTTTGTCAAGTCGACGCCATTGGTACGGCGATAGAGTCGCGTGCGTGGAGGGGAATGGCACGAATGGCACGGGATCGCACGCGGCGTGGCTTGCGGAGGGTGCGGCACTGGCGCGCGAGCTGAGGACCCAGGAGGACGAGGTGCTCGGTGTGCTCGCCATCGACCCTGTGCGTGCCGGTGATGCGCTGGTTGCTTTGTTCGAGGCAACCGCTGACCGGATCGCGAATCCACTGCCGACGGCTGAGGCTCTGCCGCCGGAGGAAGCCGCGCGGCACCGAGAGGAAGAAGCAGCCGCCGCCACTCGCTTTTGGGAGCGCTGCAATGAACTCGCCGCGATGATCAGCTCGCGCACCTGATGTGAGCATGTAGGAGCGAGAGGTGCATGACCCGCTTATGGCTCTCTTCGGTTGAGCGATGACCAGTAAGGTCCGCACAGGCTCACTGCGGGAGCGAGAAACCAGCACGTCGCGCCCAGTGCAGTTGGAGCAAGCGAGCCCGACAATCGCGTCGTCCCCTCACCTGCTAGAGCTGGTCGCGCAGCGAGTGCGGATCATCGGTGAGCCATCCCGGATACGCCTGTTGCTCTTGATCGAGCAGCGCCGCGCAAGCGGCCAAGAACTCTGCGACGAGCTCCTCTTGTCCCATCAGAGCGTTTCAAGACATCTCAGCGTCATGCACGGCCAGGGCATCCTCACCCGCGAGCGTGAGGGGAGCCGCGCCTACTACGCGATCTCCGAGTACACCGCCCTGCGGATCATCCATCTCGCGACCGCCAGCACAGCCAGCTATATCGAAGAGCTAGCCGAACTCGCTCAACTCGCCTGAGCGTTCCAAGCGCCGGATTGACTCAAGGCGGCTCGCGACGAGCATCAGCGGCAAGCCCGAGCGCTGCGATCCGCTTTCGCTGCAGCGCTCTACGGCCGCCAGCACAGCAGAACTGCCACACAGACTAGATGCATGGCTGTGCCATGACTGTGCGAGCGCTGTGCAATTCGTTGGATGCTTCTATGTTGTCAAGGGCGTTTTTGCGAAGTGTTGGTAGATGTCGCGGGAGAGGTATCGCTTGAGGGATCTCATGGCTTCTCGCTTGGTCTTGCCTTCGTTGATT
>Ga0265336_10000042_pt1 | contig 136760 bp, 139 predicted proteins | sample 42119metaG_FD_193583 | JGI IMG/M metagenome (GOLD analysis project Ga0265336, IMG submission 193583) | Rhizosphere microbial communities from Carex aquatilis grown in University of Washington, Seatle, WA, United States - 4-21-19 metaG | ecosystem: Host-associated > Plants > Roots >... | reverse complement strand
CCGTTGCCTGCTGCGTTTTGCGCTGTTATCAGCACAGAAGGGAGATTATGGTCTGCTTTTAAAACCTTGTCAAGCAGTCGACTTTCTCGCTTCGTTTCGCTGACTGCTTATCGGCTCTCGCTCGGGATGCTGGAGAAGCATTTCGGCTCACTTCCTGCGTCGCGGTCTCAAGCTGTTTTTCATCAGCGAAGCCCACGATTCTATACGAGTCTTTTCCGGTCGCGCAAGCCTCTTGCTGAAAAAACTTCAAGGGAGCTTCAGCCCCCCGCGCGCGCGGGCACGGCTGTCTGCAGGCGCTCGTAGATCGCTTGCGGATCCTCGGCCTCGCAGACGAGGTCGACATGCTTGCTCCACACCTTGGAGTCGACGCGCAGGATCCGCTTCTTGATGGACGACACCTGGGTCGGGTGCATCGAGAAGCTGCGCAGTCCCATGCCCAGCAGCAGCTCGGTGAACGCCGGGTCCCCGGCCATCTCGCCGCACACGCAGACGTCCTTGCCCAGCTCGTTGGCCTTGGCGATGGTCTGCGCGATCAGCTGCAGCACCGCCGGGTGCCAGGGATCGTACAGATGGGAGACCGCCTCGTCCGCGCGGTCGATCGCCAGCGTGTACTGGATCAGGTCGTTGGTGCCGATCGAGACGAAGTCGAAGTGTTTGAGCAGCGTGGGCAGCACCAGCGCGGCGGCCGGCACCTCGATCATGGCGCCGATGGCCACGTCCAGGTAGGGCTGGCTGCGTGCACGCAGCTGCGCCTTGGCGCGCTCGATCGCCTCGAGCAGCAGGCGCACCTCCCGCATCTGCGCCACCATGGGCACCAGCAGCCGAACCTTGCCGTGCACGCTCGCGCGCAGGATGGCGCGCAACTGTTCGCCGAACATCTCGGGCTCGGACAGGCTCCAGCGGATCGCCCGCAGACCCAGCGCCGGGTTCAGGTTGTGGTCGACGCGCTCCATCTGCTGGGGCGTGCGGTCCAGCTGCTTGTCCGCGCCGATGTCGACCGTGCGGATCGTGACCGGCAGCCCGCTGAGCGCCTTGACCACCTTGCTGTAGGCCTCGTACTGCTCCTCCTCGCCCGGCAGGCGGCCGGCGCGGTTCATGAACAGGAACTCGCTGCGGAACAGTCCGACACCCACGGCGCCGGCATCGAGCACCGCCTGCGCGTCGCTGGGCAGCTCGATGTTGGCCAGGAGCTCGATGGCGTTGCCGTCGAGCGTGACCGCGGGCGTGTGGCGCAGCCGGTCGAGGCGCGCGCGTTCGAGCTCGACCTGGCGTTGGCGGAAGCGGTACTCCTCGAGCACGATGGGGGAGGGATTGACGATCACGACACCCGCGTCGCCATCGATGATGATCCAGTCGTCCTGCGTGACGATGCGGCTCGCCTCACGGGCACCGACCACGGCCGGGATGTCCATGCTGCGCGCGACGATCGCGGTATGCGAATTGCGCCCGCCGACGTCGGTGACGAAGCCGGTGAACACGCTGCGCCTGAATTTGAGCATGTCGGCGGGGGCGATGTCGTTGGCCACCAGGACGAGCGGGTCTTCGCCGGCGAAGTCGCGCTGGCCCTGGGGCGGCGGATTGTCGAACGAATCGCCGCCCAGGCGCCCGAGCGCGGTGATGACGCGTTCGACCACCTGCTCGAGGTCGGCCTTGCGGTCGCGCAGGTATTCGTCCTCCATCTCGTCGAACTGGCGCGCGATCACCTCCAGCTGCGACGACAGGGCCCACTCGGCGTTGTAGTGGCGCTCGACGATCCACTGGCGCGTCGCCTCCGACAGGGTGTCGTCCTGCAGCAGCATCAGGTGGACGTCCAGCAGCGCCACGAGCTCGTCGTGGGCGTCCTCGGGCACGTCGCCCTTGAGCGCGGTGAGCTCCTCGACGACCAGGTCGCGGGCGGCGCGCAGCCGCTTGACCTCGGCTTCGATCATTCCGGGCTCCACGTAATAGTGGGCGACGTCGACGCGGCTCGACGCGACGAGCACCGCACGCCCGATCGCGACGCCGCGCGAGACGGGAAGACCGAACACCTGAATGCTCACGAACCGACCTCCGGAACCGCACGCCGGACGCCCACTGGCGCCCCGGCGGGTTCGAACAGTCAATGTAGCAGCAAGGCTGCCCGCCGCCGCGCGCCGAACCGGGCGTTTGCCCGAGCCGTGTCACGCACCGGTCACCGGCGGTTCACGCCAACGTCACGGCGGCTGGCCACCATCGCGGGCAACCCCTGGGAGCCCTCGAATGAGCGAATTCTTCTCCACGTCCTCGCGCGCGACCCTCGCCGTGGTCGAAGCCAGGCGCCGCACCGACCGCCCCGCCGGCCGCTCGCAGCGCTCGCATGTCGCCCCGACGCTGCAGGTCGCGTGGGCCAGCCACCTCGACGACGTGCGCGCCGCCCAGCGCCTGCGCCACCAGGTCTTCGTCGACGAGATGGGCGCCCGGCCCACGCCCGTCGCCGGTGCTCCCGCCGGACACGACGTCGACCTGTTCGACGAGTTCTGCGAGCACCTGATCGTGCGCACCGCGCCGGTGGCCGACGAGCCAGGCGAGGTGGTGGGCACCTACCGCGTGCTGACCCCCAGCGCGGCGCGGCGCGCCGGCAGCTTCTACAGCGACACCGAATTCGACCTCACCCGCCTGCGGCCGCTGCGCGAGCGCATGGTCGAGCTCGGCCGCAGCTGCGTGCACCCGGACCACCGCTCGGGCGTCGTGATCCTGGCGCTGTGGGGCGCGCTGGCCCAGTTCATGGAACATAACGCGATGGAGACGGTCATCGGCTGCGCCAGCGTGTCGATGCGCGACGGCGGCCACTGCGCGGCCAGCCTCTGGGCGCGCCTGCGCGAGACCCACCTGGCGCCGGTCGACCTGCAGGTGCGCCCGCGCGTGGCGCTGCCGGTGGACGACCTCGACCAATCGCTGGATGTCGACCCCCCCGCGCTGATCAAGGGCTACCTGCGCATGGGTGCGAAGGTGCTGGGCGCGCCGGCCTGGGATCCGGAGTTCAACACCGCCGACCTGCCCCTGCTGACCCGCGTGGCCGACATCCCGACCCGCTACCAGCGCCACTTCCTGGCCTGATCCGCCGCCGGGTGCGCGCGCCGGCTGGCGCTGCACCCGCGGCGCCGGCTACTGGCCTTCGCCGAACTTGTCGTTGACGAGCGCGGACAGCGCGGCGGTGGCCTGCTGCTCGTCCTCGCCGTCGGTCTCGAGTTCCACCTCGGCGCCGAGGCCGGCAGCCAGCATCATGATGCCCATGATGCTCTTGGCGTTGACCCGCCGGCTGTTGCGGGTCATGAAGACCTCGCACTGGAAGCTGCTGGCCAGCTTGGTGAGCTTGGCGGAGGCGCGGGCGTGCAGGCCCAGCTTATTGCTGATGACGAGAGTGGTTCGAATCATTCGAGAGGGGAGTTTGGACCTGGTTCTGCGGCCGCGTCTGTCCGACCTGCATCACGCCCTGCGAGGCGCCGGACAGCGCGCGGGCGACCAGCGCCTCGAGCGGCTCGCCCAGGTAGCACAGGGAGCGCCACAGCATGGGCACGTTCACGCCGGCCACCACCCGCACGCTGACGCCATCGGACAGCCGCTGGGCGACGTTGCACGGCGTGGCACCGAACACGTCGGTCAGCACCAGCACCTCGGGGGCGTCGAGCCGGGCCAGCGCGGCGCGCGCCAGGGCTTCGACCGCCTCGGCCGACATGCCCGGATCGACATCGATGGCCTCGAAGAGGTGCCCCTTCTCCGCATAGCAGTGCCCGGCGACGGACAACAGCGCCGAGGCGAGGGGGGCATGAGCGATCAGCAGTACAGCAGCCACGTGGACGGATTCCGGACGTCGTGAATCGACGCAAACAAAAGATTATCGGCCTGGAAGCCGGCCGAACCTAGTACACACTCTCCGCAAGCGGGCTCGCGGCGGGCTTTTCGTCGGCCTTTTGCACGATTCGACGGGTCGGACACCAGGCGCGCACGCTCTTGAGGCTCATGTTGGGTCGGCCGCTTCCCTTTCCAGGTCGAAGCGCAGGCCGTCCTCGAACGGCCGCAACGCGGCGTCGGGCAATGCGGCGCCGACGGCGCTCGCCTGGAATACCCGCGTCCCGCGCGCGAACACGCGGATCGCCTCGTCGACGGCCTGGCCGTCCGGCCGCCGCCCATGCAGCAGGGCACTCGAGTTTCCATTGAACGGGGTGATTCCATGGAGGTTCAACGCGCGAGCCGGGGCCGCCGCCGACCGGATCGCCCCCTCGGCACTGCCGCGCAGCGCGAACAGCACCGCGTCCACACGGGCCGGATCACCGACATCCGCGGTCGCCACGCCGTAGGTGACGCCCCCGGCCTCGCACGACAGCATGAACAGCTTCAAGGGCACGCCGGCGACGGTGACGTCGCGCTGGAAACGCGATGGGCGGCAGGGCAGCTCTGTTACAAGTTGGGTGCCCGGGAGCGCGACGCTGCGCCAATCGAAGGGCGGGGCGCACCCCGCCAGGGCCTGCACGACCCCCAGCGCCAGAAGGGTTCGGCAAAACCGGCTTCCGGGTTGATCAAGGGGTGTATCCGAATGTTTTTTCCTGGGCATTCCGTCATCATGCGGGTTAGTGCACGGTTCGACGATGCGACTCACCCTCATTGGGGATGGAGTCCCCCGGCAACGCTGTGCACCATGGCTCACTTCAAGGAAGCAATCGCGACATTTTGTAACCGATGCAACCGCTGATGGACAATGGGGCCTCGCCGGGATTCGCTCGCGGCGCGTGAAGGAGGGATCAAATGACAATGACACTGGCATCGAGCCGACAGACCATGACCGACCCGGTTTCCGAAAAGCCCCGGATGGAGCCCGACGACGGCCATTGGCGCGAGATCATCGGCCAGATCGGCACCGAGGTCGGCCTGCCCCTGTCGGCTGCGCTCGAGCGTGTCACCGTGCTCGCGACCACCGGCAAGATCGACCGCGCCGGCCTGCGCATGCTGCGCGAGGAAATCGAGCGCGCGCGCCGCGCCGGCATGATCGGCCAGCAGCTGGCCCGCTTCGCCTCCGGCCGCATCCGCCAGTCGCCGGAACAGATCAGCGTCACGCAGATGCTGCGCGAGGTGCTGCTGCAGCGCGGCCGCGAGGCGACCGCGCGCCAGCTCGAGATCATGCAGGCGCTGAAGCCGGCCGAGGTGGTCGTCGACGCCACGCTGCTGCACACGCTGCTGCAGGCGATCGTCGACTGGAGCCTGGACCTGGCCCGCAAGAGCATCGAGTTCAAGCTCGACGTCAAGGCCTGGCCGCCGTACGCCCGGCTCACGGTGCGCTTCGCGCACGCCAGCTCCGACGCGTCCGATCGCCTGACCCCGATCGGCACGCCGCTGCCGTCGCTCGACACGATGTCGTGGCGCCTGGTGCAGCAGGTGTCGTGGACGCTGGGACTGGTGCTGGACCGCCTGGTGTCCGACGACGAGACCACGCTGACCATCGAGTTCCCGCGCACGGTCCACGACGAGATCGAAGGCGTCAGCGTCGTCGAGATCGACCAGGGCTTCGGCGTGTCGGACAACTCCAAGCCGTTGGCCGGCAGCCACGTGCTGGTGGTGGCGGGCGCGCGCGAGATGCGCTCGATCATCAGGGAGTCGATCCGCCACATGGGCCTGCTGGTGGACTTCGTCAACAGCGTGGAGGAGGCCGAGGAGTTCTGCCGCGACGCCCTGCCGCACGCGATCATCTATGAATCGGTGCTGGCCAACGACCGTTTCAAGAAGCTGCGCGTGGGCATCTCCAGCGAGTTTCCGTCGTTCGTGTTCATCGAGGTCGCGCCCGAGGGCAACGCGCTGCGCCTGTCGACCGTGGGCAGCGACACCGGCGCGATGATCGGCCGCGACGCGGTGATCCAGTCGCTGCCGTCGGCGCTGATCTTCGAGCTGTCGCGCACCATCTAGCGCCCCGCCGGTCGCGCCGGCGGCTAGTGGCCGAAGACGGCCTTCAAGATCGCGCTGCCGGTGCCCACCGGGTCGGCGCGGATCTTCTTCTCTTCCTGGCCGATCATGAAGAACAGGCCGTCGAGCGCCTTGCGCGTGACGTACTGCTCAACGTTCGCGTCCTCCGGCTTGACCAGGCCGAACGCCGAGCCCTTGCTGGCGACGGCGTCGTACTTGGCGGCCAGCGACACCTTGCGCGTCTCGGCGGTGACGATGGGCAGGAACTTGACGCCCAGCGGGGCACGCGTCTTGGCGGCGAAGAAGTCGGTGACCGAGGTGTCGTTGCCGCGGACGATCTTGACGGCGTCCTCCACCGACATCGTGTGCACGGCGTCGAGCAGCAAGGGCCTGGCTTCGGGCACGGCCGACTCGGCCGCGCGGTTCATCGAGTTGACCAGGTCGTCGACGCGCTTCTGCTGGCCGAGCGCGCGCAGCATCGAGGCCGCGCTCTTGAGCGCGCCCGGCAACGGGATGCGCACCTGCGGGTTGTCGAGGAAGCCGCCCGGCTTGCCCAGCAGCGACACCGCGCTGGCCGCGCCCCGCTCCAGCGCGGCGCGCACGCCGGATGCGGCCTCGGTCTCGCCCAGCGCGAAGGCGCGGGTGGACTCGCCCAGCAGCGCCAGGCCGGCCGCGCGGGCGAGGACGAGCGTGGCGAGGGCCGGCGTAAACTGACGTCGTTGCATTGCGGGATCCCATGAAGTTCGTTCGTGCACTCGCCCTCGCTGCCCCCGTCGCATTCGCGTCGGGCCTCGGGCTGGCGCTTCCCATGCTAGTCGCTTGCAGCCGCGTCGAACAGGCGCCCGCGGTGTCGTACACGCTGCTCGACGGCCACCCCGGCGAGCTCGCCGCGCTGCGCGGTCGCGTGGTGCTGGTCAGCTTCTGGGCCACCGACTGCGCGCCGTGCGTGCAGGAAATGCCCGCGCTGGTCGCCAACTGGCGCAGGTTCTCCCCGCAGGGCTTCGAGACGCTGGCCGTGGCCATGCAGTACGACCCGCCGGCGCTGGTGGCCAATTTCGCGCAGTCCCGCGCCTTGCCGTTCGGCGTCGTCATCGACAACACCGGGGAGATCGCGCATCGCTTCGGCGGCGTGCAGTTCACGCCGACGTCGCTCCTGATCAACAAGCGCGGCGAGATCGTGCGCCGCTGGGTGGGGGCGACGGACTTCGCGGCGCTCGCGCCGCAGATCGCCGACCTGGTGGCCGAACGCTAGTTCGCCGGGCCCATGTCCAGTGACAGCGTAGCGAAGAATACGAGGCACAGCGCCGATTTCAGCGGGGCCTTTTTCGAAGTTGTCGCGACTTCGAATCGAAGAAGCTGAGACTAGCTTTTGGTTGGGCCTGACCGTCCCGCTTCGCGGAGTTTGCGATCTAGCCCGGGGCGCGCTTCCCCGACACCGATGGCCGGTCAAGCAGTCGCCACATCTCGCCGGCCACCGCCGTCGGCTTTGATCGATCCTTGGAATCGCCTTTTGCGTTGCGCGACCAGCGGCTACAGAATGTCAGCCATGGGCAACGTACGAAAGCGCAGGACGCCATCGGCAACGTGGTCGTTGGGCCCGCGTCGGTGCCAAAGAGCCTGCAACATTCGCACCGAGCCGCTCGAGTGGGACAAGGCTTCGGGGTTGAGTGAGGAATTTGAGCAGGAGATGCGAGATTGGGACGAATCCGGCTGCGTTGGATGCGGGCGCTTTGGGGACCCTCAGCCCGTGCCGCACATTTGCTTGCGTGCGAAGCTCGCGCTCAGAGCAAGATTTCCGCGCCGGGATATCAAGCGCTAAGGAAACTCTTCCGCTAGTACCGTGCACGGGCATACGAATCGCATCGCTGCGGTTAACACTTCGACGGGCCGGCCTTTACACGCCTGCGCGCTCGTTGACGCGGTTGCGCCGCGCGGGTCATCGTCAAAGGGTTGACGGTGGCAATCGGTGCGATCGTGGCGAACCAGTCCTCGCGACCTAACGCCCGCACCACGCGTACCAATGTGTGCAGAGTCGATCCGCGGCCCGACTCCAGTGCTTTTAGTGCCGATAGGGAGACGCCTGCACGGGCAGCCAAGCTGAATTGATCGATGTCGCGCAATAGACGCAGCGCACGGAGCTTTTCGCCAACATCAGCCTCGATCTCTCCCGGGGTCAAAGCTGGTGGCCGTTGGACTGAGGACATGCCGCTTTCCATAAAGGTTTCAAAAGAAGCCCTTGCTCTTCAAATGCCAGCGTATTGGGTGGATTTCGAACCATTATGGCGAAGTGTTGTGGATTGATTTTTGCGGAATGAGGTCAGAAGAATTGGCCTTGCGACGTAAGTGCGCGACTATCAGACTACAGCAGGCCAAGGCCGACCCGCGCAGGAGGCAGCCTGCTTCCTCGACGGTAAGATCGGTGTAGCCACTCCCCCGAATTGCGGGCAGATCCCAGCCGACCCGTGCCGCAACTCCCCCTGAACCGCGGGTCAAGTTCAAGTTTTTGGCGATTGCGACCAGCCAAAGCACCTAGAACGTTCAATGCGACCGATCTCAGCTGCGAACCGCTAGGTCAGAGCCATCTGAACTCATAGGACTAGGTTACCCTCTCGACTGCAACTCGACAGCACGCAAGAGGCTGTCAAGGGCGTATGTGGGGAAGATTGGTGGAGGAGTAGATGGGCATCGGTTTGGACAGCACGCCTTCCGGGAACGGGAGCGGCGCTAGCAGCGACGGTAGTTGCGAGAACCCACGGGGCAGTCTCCTATTGGACCTTCCGGTTCCATTTCGTCGCATTGACGGTGTGTTGCACGTCGAGTCGCAGGCGCATAACGGGATCCATCGGTGGCTCGATAACTTTGGGCGCGTGACAATTTGTGCCCCGCGCGTACCAGACTCACTGATCGATCCGTCAATATTTTGGCTACCCGTCGATGATTTGGTGCAACGCGGCGGGTTGAAGTTGCACGAACTACCCTGGGGATACCATCCTGTCGCACACCTGCGTCATCGAGCCCAAGTTCGCGCACTGTTCCGCCGCCTTATCGGAAGTCATCAATATCTCTGCTTCTCGAATCTTGGATGGGCTGGGGCCTGGGGCAATATCGCAGCTCGTGAAGCGGCGCGATTGCACCGGCCCTATTCAATTTGGCTAGATTGGGTATTGCATGACAAACCCGAACTCGGGGGGGCGGAAAGATCCGGTTGGCATGTCATGCACGCCATTCGCGATTGGCTGGAAAAGCGCAAGTCCATCTCCGCCGTCCGTGGCGCCTCATTGGGGCTATTTCATGGGCAGACTGTCTACGATGCGTATGCGCCAATTTCGCGCAATCCGCACGTCGTGCACAACATTCACCTCAGCCGCCAGGATGTCATCGCTCCCGAGGCGTTGACATCGCGACTAGAGCAGGCTCGAGAACGTGTGCAAATCGGCTACGTAGGTCGAGTGCACGCAATGAAGGGACCTCTGCAATGGATTGACGCGATGGAACGCTTGTCGTTGCAACATCCTGATGGCTTCAAGGCAACGTGGCTTGGCGACGGCCCCTTGCTTGCGGAATGCCGGCGACAAGTAGTTTTACGTGGGCTGGGTGATATCGTGTTCTTTCCGGGCACCGAGCGTAATCGTTTCAAGGTGCTTGGATTCCTTCAATCGCTCGACCTGTTTGCGTTCTGCCACCTGACAAGCGAATCGCCTCGCTGTTTGATAGAGGCGTTGATGTCTGGCGTGCCCATCGTAGGCTACGACAGTACATATGCGCGCGAACTCGTGGTCGGGGCTGGTGGCGGCGATTTTGTGCCTGTTGGCGATGTCAGGAACCTGGCGAACAAACTGGCCAACCTACTTGCGAAAGCGTCGGTGCGCAGAGCCATGTCAACAAGTGCACGCACCGCGGGCGAGCGCTTTTCTGACGAAGCAGTGTTTGCCCACCGTAGCGAGCTGATCAAGCGCCATCTGGCAGTTAACTCGCCGTCACCGCCATTGGCATCACGGGGGCGAGAGTCGTCAGCCCGCGTACCGGCGAGGTCACTGCGTGGCGAATGAAATCAGACCGCTTGGTGCCGCTGTCCGCGAGGTGGAGATTCAACTCGTCGGACTTGGGAGGGCTCAGCCTGAACGACGTGATGTGCGGTTGCTGAGGCAGTTGGACCTCGCGCCGTGAGCGCGACGTTCGCGACTGGCGAACGGGCCTTTTGGGCATGGCGTCAGCCTCGAAGAACGCTCGTTCTTCGTCTCGCTCGGCGAGCGCATCGCGGCACTGCGCCGCGAGCACGGCGTCACGCAGGTGCAACTGGCCGAGGCCCTCGGCGTGTCGCAGCAGACGATGCAGTCCTACGAGGTCGGCCGTCGTCGCATCCCCGTGTCGGCCCTGCCGGCCGTGGCGCAGACGCTGGCCGTGTCGCTCGATGAGCTGTTCGGCGAAGCGCCCAAGCCGGCTCGTGGACGCCGTGGCCCGGTGCCGCAGTGGCAGGAGCAGATGGAAGCCATCGCCAAGCTGCCGCGTGCGCGGCAACGCTTCGTGACAGAGATGCTGCAGACGGTGCTCGCTCAGTCGAGTCACTGACCGCCCGCCGCATCCAAGCGGCTTTTAAGCCCCGCCGCAGCGGGGCTTGGCGGAGCGTTTTCTCTTTTGAAGAACAGGCAACGACAGCGCGTCGCGCCGTCAGTCCTGCAGCTTCCTCAACCTGTGTTCACGCTCCAGCGCGCCCTCACCGCACCGGCGTTGGCACTTGGGGCACTGGTAGACCACTCGTTTCTGCATGTCGTGGCCGATGACGCCCATCTGGCCACGGCACGCGTCGGTCGGGCAGTCATAGAAGTGGCGGTCGGGGTGCGGTCGTTTCATGGCGAGCTCCTTCGTAGTCGAGGCGCTCCAAGCCGAGATGCGGCGACGCTGTACCCGTGGGCGACATTTTCTCTCGCTCTCGCCCCTCGCGCAACGAGCGCCGGCAGCACGAAGACGAACCGCGTGTTTTGAATCAAACCGACGCTCCGGGCCTCGGGGCGCCACGCCGATTCCCCACAAAGTCTTCAACCGCGCTACGCTGGCATCCCGTCGTCTTCGATGGAAATACCCATTTCGAGTCTCCTCGCCACGCCGTCGATCAACCGTCATTGCCTCGATATCGCCGGCCACCACGACAACCGGCCAGACGCGCAACCGCGCCGTTTCGATCGCCCGGCCGACGCGCTGCTCGCGCGCCTGGACGCCTTCGAGCTTGAACTGCTGGTCAAGCTGCAAACAATCGAATCGTCCGCGCCGTTGCCGGCGCCGCGGCTGTCCCCCAGCGAGATTTTGCGACTCGTCATCAGCACAGCCCTGGCCTGCATCGCAATCGCTGGCGCCTGGCTGTGGCTGCATTGATCGAACTACTAACCGGCCGCTGAGTTTCCCGGCGCGGCCTTCGGCTCCAGTTCAGGATTCAACCGCAGGCAGTGCCCGATAATCTGAGGCGCAGACTTGATGGCCGTGTCGATCGCTTGATCGACACGGCGTTGGTTATCTGCGCGCGTCGAGTCCTCTTTACTCATCAGCAGCGCGGCCGTCCCGACCGATGCCGCCGCCAAAAATCTTGATGACTTCCGCTTGCTGCGCCAGTGTGCGGCGCAACTCGAACACGTCGCGCTCAATGCCTGCCACCGCCATCGGCATCACGTCCGTGAAACTCATATGCCCGAGTACCGCCGACGTCACGACATGGCGAATGAACTCGGATCGATTGGTACCGGTCCTCTCAACGTGGGATTCCAACTGCTCGAACTCGGACGGGCTCAGCCGGAACGAGACGATGTGCGGTTGCTGAGGCGGCTTGACCTCGCGCCGTGAGCGCGGCGTGCGGGACTGGCGAACGGGCTTCTTGGGCATGGCGTATACATGGTAATACGCTGCAAGCCCTTGTTCTACAGCCGCTTTTGGCGCTCGGCCGAAAAGCAATGGCGTATACGGCACGCGCTGTAAACATGCGCCAACCCGCATCCCGCAAGGCTTGGGCGCCGTATACGAGACTGCACGTAGTCGTGCGTCATGTGTGGGCAGTTTTAGAGGGGCCCCGGCGTCCTCGCCGGGGTTGTCTTTGAACCCTCGATAGCAGGCGCTTTCGGCCACGTCGGAGGTAAAAGGCAAGCATGGCACCAGGCTCCTTTAGCGAGCAATGACGCGACGTCGAAATCAATCCTCCCTGGCGACTATCGACTTGGATACCTCAAGCTCGAAATCTATTGACATCGCCTTTAGATCTGCCAATTCGACCACTGTTGGTTCCGTGCATGATTCTTGGTGCTGAACCCCCAAGACTTCCAGTGCTTCCCAAAATTCCGAATACACGCGTCGAAAGGTGTCGGGAATGTCGTCTATCGAAGATACCAAGGATTCGATTTGACTGGCGAATGCGACAAGACTTCGTGCCGAGGACAATTGCGACTGTCTGATCAAGTCTCGCAGCAAATACAAGCGTTGCAAGTCGTTCATCTCAAGGTCCTCCTCTGACCGTCACTACTTTTCCGGTAGTGTCATTGACAATGACTGTCACGTTGTTCGCCGAACTGTAGTATGCCGACGCGCCACCGTAACTCTGCCTGACAGTGCCATTCGCAATCGCATCTTCGACCACCGACGGTACATAGCCTCGTTGCTGCATTCGGTCGAGGGCGTGCCCCGAATAGTCGCGCCCGCCGATAGTGGCAGGAGAATTGACTGCGCCGCTTTCAGCGCCAGCAATGTTCAATTCCCTATTGCCTTTGACAACGTTTCCGTCAAATTGAGATATATCTCGCCATCCCCCGGTTCGTCCAACCGGCGTGCTGGCATCTACAGCATTTGCAGCGCCCCGTTCAAAGCTACCGGCAACTCCAGCAACGCTCGCAATTTGCGCAACCATCGCGGCTTGGGCTAGGTGATGATAACCCTCCGCAATATTGTCACCCCAAGCTTCAATACATTTGTTCCCTGTAGCTGCCGCGGTATTCTTGACCATGTCCCCCATGATCTCGGCGCAGAACGAAGGATCTTGTATGCATGCAGCATCGACGGACGTAAAGAACAGGCCGCTGAAATCGCTTCGATTCAGCGGACTGCCGCCGACGTAGCCGAAGGTATTGATGCCACCGCCGAGCCCGATGGGATCGCTCTGCGTGTATCGCCCGAGGGCCGGGTTGTAGTCCCGATTGCCGTTGTAGTACCAACCCGACTCCGAGTCAGCTACCTGACCCGGAAAACGCGGGTTGTAGGTGTAGACGCCCAGACTGTTGGGGTTCGAATTGGCCTGGGTCTGCCCGAAGGGCTCGTTGGCGCCCCAGGACCACACGATGGCCTGGTCGGCCGGGCGCACGATGACGCGCGCGGTGTTGAGGTGGTCGGCGTAGACATAGGACACCGTGGTCTGGCCGATGGCCAGTTGCGTCAGCGCCGCTACCGGCATGTCGCCCAGATACACCGTCTCGTAGACGGCCTTGCCGGTGGCGTCGTACTCGCCCACCAGGTGACCTGCTTCGTCGTAGACGTAGCTCGCCACGCCAGTGGTGATCACCGTCGAGGGCCCGGCCTTGTAGACGCGTTGCTCGAACGCGTTGTAGAGGTAGCTGAAGGTGTTGCCCGAGCGCAGCGCCGTTTTGAGGCGCCCGCGGCCCGAGTAGGTGTACGTGCCGTTGGCGTCGCTCGTCAGGTGGCCTGCCGTGTCGTAGCCTTGCGCCGTCGCGCCGCCGGCGGCCGTGGCCACGTTGGTGTACCAATTGCTCGTGGGAGCGACCGTGTCGGCGTAGGGGGTGCCATTGATCGTGGTCTGCGTGCGGTTGCCAGTCGGGTCGTAGGTGTAGCCGTAGTTGTTGCCACCGGTCAGGCTCGTGCTGACCAGTCGATCGAGCCCGTCGTAGCCGAAGATCTGATCCCAATTCGTCGGGGTCGTGTGGCTGTAGCCCACGATGCGTCCGGCCGCGTCGAACGCCAGCGTGCGCAGGACGCCGGCGGCGATGCCTGTGCCGCCGGGGTTGCCCAGCGGATAGCTGACCAGGCGGCCATAGCCGTCGAAACTGCGTTGGTACGGCACGGCGCCAGTGCCCCACACCCAGCTCTTGGGTTGGCTCAGCGCGTTGTACGACAGGCCGCTGAGCACCTTGGTCACGACGCCGTCAGCGCCGGTCACGCTCACGTCGTTGATCCGGCCAGCGGTGTCGTAGCCGTAGGTAACGATGGCGCCGCTGGGGTAGGTGACCGAAGCGAGCTTGCCAGTTGATGTTCCCGATGAGCCCCACGCATAGCTGAGCGTGAAGGTGCGCTGCGCGTCGGACGGTCCACTGACCTGCGTCTTCGTGACCACGCGGCCCAGGCCGTCGTAGACGAACGACGTGCTACCGGACTCGTCGGTGACGCTGGTCAGGTGGCCCTTGCCGTAGGTGCCCGCGTCATAGCCCATGACGATGCCCGTGCCACCATCGCTGTAGGAGACGGTGCTCAGCCGATCGAGGGCGTCGTAGGTGTAGGTCGAGGTGCGTCCGCGCGAATCAACAGCCGTGTGCAACAAGCCGTTGTCGTAGAAGGTTCGCGTCGAGGCGCCGGTATCCGGACTCGTGAGGGCGGTCGCGTTACCCAGGCCGTCAATCGTGAAGCTCGTGGTCAGGCTACGTGGATCAGTGACGCTCGCAGGCTGGTCCTGCAGGTCGTAGGCCAGGCCAATGACCGGAGCTGCCTGCCCCGTGGCAGGCACCGGCTGCGTGATCTTCGTGTTACGAGACAGGCTGTCGAAGGCCTGCTGCGTGACGGCGGCGTTGGCGTCCGTGACCTGCGTGAGGTTGCCTTGCGCGTCGTACTGGTAGTTCCACTGCAGGGCAGCCGCTGGTTGGACCGAGCCATCCGCGCTGATCTGGATCAACGTCGCCGTCGACACGCTGGCCGAATTCGTGGCGTCGCCACCATAGCTGGCCGTGATGACGTGCAGGCCGCTGGTCAGCGTCTGCGCCCAGGTGGCCGCACCACTCGCGACTGTCGAAGTGTGCAACACCGTCGCACCATCGCGGAAGAGGACGTTGCCAGTGGGGTTCGAACCCGTGACAGTAGCGGTCAAGGCAATCGATGTCGTCGGCGTTGCCGCGACCGCCGAAGACGAGAGGGAGGTCGTCGAGGTGGCCCCCGTCACGTTGACGGCGGCTTGCCCAGAACTGGTCGAGTTGTTGGTGTCACCCGAATAGGTGGCGCTGTAGACGTGCCCGGCGGCCGTCGATGGCGTCAAGCTGTAGCTCGCCTGGCCGCTGACCAGCGTCACGGGGCTGCCCAGACTCGTGGCGCCGTCCTTGAACTGCACAGTACCCGTCGGGCTTGAGCCAACGACGCTCGCCGTCAGCGTCAGTACGCTGCCCGTTGCGATCGGATCGGCGCTCGGCGCGAGGGAAGTCGTCGTGCTGTGCAACGTGGAATTGACGGTTTCCGTCACAGCGCCCGACGTAATCGCGCCATAGGTTCCACTGCCCGAATATGCTGCTGTCAGACTGTGCGTACCGGCTGTGCCGAAGCTCGTTGCCAGCGTCGCCACACCAGCAGCAATTGTGCCCGTTCCGAGGTTCGTCGACCCATCCCAGAAAGTCACCGTACCGGTCGCTGCCGAGGGTGTAACGGTGGCCGACAGCGCCACACTCTGTGACTGGGAAACGGTACTCGGTGTCGCGCTCAACGTGACTGCGGCCGGCAGCAGTACTATTTCGGTGAGCGTCGCCGAGGTGCTTCCTGCGTTGCGGACATCGCCCGAGTACGTCGCGATGATTGGGCGCGAGGCAGCGCCGGGGTAACTTGTACTGACGCTTGCTTGCCCTGCGCTCAGCGCCACCGAACCAATGCTGGCGCCACTGCTGGTGAAGGTGACCGTACCCGTCGGGCTCGATCCAGTGACGGTGGCCGTGTAAGTGACGCTGGTGTTGGTTGTCGTTGGATTGGCGCTGCTGGTCAGCGAGGTCGTTGTCGCAGGTGGATTGGTAACCACTTCAGTCAGCGTCGCAGAGGTGCTGCCCGCATTGGTGGCGTCCCCCGAATACGTCGCGATGATCGGACGCGACGCGGCGCTGGCGTAGCTGGTGCTGATGCTTGCCTGACCTGAGCTCACTGCCACCGAACCCAGGCTCCCGCCACTGCTGGTGAAAGTGACCGTGCCGGTGGGGCTCGAGCCCGTGACAGTGGCCGTGTAGGTCACGCTCGTGTTGATCAGCGTCGGGTTCGCGCTACTCACGAGGGCCGTCGTCGTTGTCTTCTTGTTGACGGTCTGCGTCAGCGCGCTCGACGTGCTGGTGGCATAGGTCGTGTTGCCCGCGTAGACGGCCGTCAGGCTATGTGAGCCGGTTGTGCTGAATGTCGCGGCGAAGGTGGCCACGCCCGAGGCGAGCGTGCCCGTGCCCAGCGTCGTCGTGCCGTCCTTGAAGGTGACCGTGCCCGCGGCCGCAGACGGCGTCACCGTCGCTGTCAGCGTCGTGCTCTGAGCCAGTTGGCTCGGATTGACGCTGCTGGTGATTGCGGTCGTCGTCGAGGTCAATGCGCTGGCCGACGAGCTGGCCAAGCCCAGCACCGTCATCAGAGCGAACATGACCCAGGCGCCAGCCGCGCCACGCCATCCCTTGCGAACCATCATTTGGTCGTCCTCCCGCGGCCACCGCGGCTTTGTCGTTCGTCGTCAAACTCCATAGGAGCCTGCGCTTCAGTCAGTTCAGCGAACGCGAGAGCGACCCCGTGGGCTGCCGCTCCCGAGTCACGGCATCAGTGCATCGCACCCGTCGTGCTCTGGACTCGATTGAGCGCGTCATAGACTCGCGCCACCGAGGACGCCAGGTTGCCCGACGCGTCGCTGACTTGTTCGCTCGTGCGGTTGCCCACGTTGTCCAACACGTAATGCAGCTTGTTGCCAGCGCCGTCGACCACGTCCGTCAGGCGGTGCGCGTCGTCGTAGGTGTAGTTCAGCGTGCTCGCGTTCGGCATCGTCACTGTCTTGAGCAATCCGGTGGACCAGTAGGCGTAGGTCGTCGTCAGGGCGGCCCCTGCGGCCGGCGTCACCGTCTGGGTCTGCAACCAGCCCCGAGGGAAGTAGCTCAGCGTGGTGACCGTGTAGGACCCGTTCTTGAGAACTCCCGCAGCCGCCCACTCACTGGCTTGTTCGTCTAGATGCGAGATGAACCGCTCCAAAACGCTTTCAAAAAGCGGAACAGCCCCTATCGTCGCCCCCTGATCGGAGCTCTTCTTTATGTGCAACTTGTAGGTCGACATCCGAGAATTGCATGTTGCGCGGACGACCTTAGCGAGCGCGACCCAGAACAGGCGCCTGGCCCACAAATCGGGCTCAGCCTCAATGCATCTCGCGATTCGCGAGATGCCTATCGACGCAGAGGCAGAGAACCACTTGCCTTGGCCAGAGAAATGCGTGTAGTAAGCGCGGCCTGAATCGCACGCAAGTCGTGAGTGCAACTCGAGTGCCTTGTCAACGAACGCGTCGATTAGATAGGGCCCCGCTTTCGCTCGACATGTCAGCACCGCAAGTGGATTGATGTCCACGCCGGTGAAATTCATTCCCCGGCTCATTGCTTCGACGAGGGTAGTACCAGATCCCGCAAATGGATCTAGCACGCTAGTGGCATCCGGCTTCGCCAGCCGTATTGCATCCAGCAGCTTCCTGCCAACTGTCAGTTGCGATGTCCACAGCCTCGGCCATCGAATTCATGAATCGCTCGATTTGAGCGGAGACCGAGCGGGGGTTCGCGCGCAGCCGCTCACCGGCGTCGTGTGGCCTTTCCGCAACTCTGTGAGCTCGCATGACGCTTCCTTTCAGGGGTAGCGGTTGCGGTTCAGGCGGGGCAAGCACCCGCGCGGTCGGAGAGCAACCTCGGTCGACCAATTTTGCAGGGGTATGGTCATCCTTCCGAGGCTCATGGCGCGAGCCAGTGCCGGACGTGCTCTTCGCCGTGCAAGCTCTCTCGATGACGTACCCGCCGACGAGCGTGCGACGTCGTGACTACAACATTCGATGCCTCCGGCGACTTAGCGCTGACCGTGAGGTGAGAATCGCGAGATGTTGTTTGTCAAGACGATCGAGTGGTTCAAATCGACACGGCATTGAAGGACGGTGCCATCCGCGTCGCCTTGAAGAATCGATTTCGTGCCTCGGTCGAAGCATATCTGGCAAACGTAGTGGGCGGGCGTAGATTCCTCAAAGTCGCGCACGTCGGCGTAGACGAAGGCGCCGGACGTACCTCCTCGAGGACGTAGTTGTCTCGTTCGGCAAGACGCTTCTCGGCTGCTCTGAGCTGGTCCGTCGACGCACGAAGCTCTGCTTCGATCTTTCGCAGAGTTTGTGACATATCGAGGGCGCCCATATTCGCATCCGCCAGTTGCTGCGACAGTGCGCCGATCGCTTGTTTGAGCTTCGCATCGTCGCACGCTGCAAGTACGTCGGTGGCCAGTTGGATGCCGAGACGCATTGCGGTGAGGGCTGGGACAATGTCCATGGGAAATTCCCTTCTTAGGTTCAACGCGGTCGGATTCGCAATCGTGCCACGAACATAGTCGCACGCATCTCGGCGACCATGCTGGCGAGCAGATACCAGGCCGGTTCCGTCATTCCGCCGTGCCTCCGTCCTCGCACCTGACCAGCCAAAACGCAACTACTCTGTGCCGGTGACTGGCTGCATGGATAGCGCTCTTGTCCTCGCGAAGTCGCCGACGGCACGAGTCAACCCGGACTCCGCATCATTGCTGTTGCCATCGGCGCTTTGCCGGGACGACAAGATAGCGGCCATCGGCGAGCGTGACGCGGACGCAGTACGAATGGGTGTTGCCCATGTGCCACGGATGTTGGGCCGCGGGGATCAGGAATCCGCCCGATTCAAGGCTTGAACCGGCTTTGACGACCTTGGCCGTTTCACGCGAGATCGTGAGGCCGGGAAATTGCTCCGACTGATGGTCGGGCCGGCTGTGCCACATGCGTCGTTCCCAGATGTCTCCGACGCGAAGCAGTACTGTCGTGCCGATCGACACCCAGCATTTCCTCTGCGCCGTCGAGGTCAAGGCCGGACGGATGAGCTGATCAGCGCCAACCGCGTCCTGCGGGTCGATCACCTTCGAGAGATAGACCAGTACAGAAGGCTCGCTGCGCTTGAGCGACCTATTCGGATAGGCGATCGGGCCAAACCAGTCGATTCGCCAGAAGGCCTTCCCGTCAGGGAACGCATGAATCCTCGGCCGCGCCGAATTCCAGAGTGCTCCCGCACCCGACTCGCTCAATTCTCCATCCCTGTTCCCTCTGTGGGGCTGGCGCTCCCGGGATGGATTCACAGTTCTCGGCCATCCTACCTTAGCGCTATTTTCTCGTATTCTTCGCTATTTTCTCATTTACTTCGATCTGCTGACATCCAGGCCGGCATGCTCGGCCTGCTTGTCCGCGTGGTAGCTCGAGCGCACCATCGCGCCGACGGCGGCGTGGCTGAAGCCCATCTCGATGGCCTTGTCCTCGAACATGCGGAAGGTGTCGGGGTGCACGTAGCGCGCCACCGGCAGGTGGTGGCCGGACGGCGCCAGGTACTGGCCGATGGTGATCATGTCGATGTCGTGGGCGCGCATGTCGGCCATCACCTGCAGGATCTCGTCGTCGGTCTCGCCCAGGCCGACCATGATGCCGCTCTTGGTGGGCACGTCGGGGTGCATCGCCTTGAACTTCTTCAGCAGGTTCAGGCTGAACTGGTAGTCGCTGCCCGGCCGGGCCTGCTTGTACAGGCGCGGCGCCGTCTCGAGGTTGTGGTTCATCACGTCCGGCGGCGCGGCCTTCAGGATCTCAAGCGCGCGGTCGTCGCGGCCGCGGAAGTCGGGCACCAGCACCTCGATGCGGGTGTCGGGCGAGAGTTCGCGGATCTGGCGGATGCACTCGACGAAGTGGCCGGCCCCGCCGTCGCGCAGGTCGTCGCGGTCGACGCTGGTGATGACGACGTACTTGAGCTTGAGCGCGGCGATCGTGCGCGCCAGGTTCTTCGGCTCGTCGACGTCCAGCGGGTCGGGCCGGCCGTGGCCGACGTCGCAGAACGGGCAGCGGCGGGTGCACTTGTCGCCCATGATCATGAACGTGGCGGTGCCCTTGCCGAAGCACTCGCCGATGTTGGGGCACGACGCTTCCTCGCACACCGTGTGCAGGCTGTGCTCGCGCAGGATCTGCTTGATCTCGTAGAAGCGGCTGCTGGGCAGCGCGGCGCGCACGCGGATCCAGTCCGGCTTCTTCAGGGCCTCGGCCGGCACGATCTTGATCGGGATGCGCGACGTCTTGGCCTGCGCCTTCTGCTTGGCGCTGGCATCGTAGGCGGGCGTATCGACGGCGGGGGGATTGGCTTCGGTGGACATTCGGTGCGGCGCCGACCTCGGGAGGACGGCGCGGAAGAGGGTGGGTGCGCGGCGGACAGCGGGTGGCGGGGGCCTCAGCGCGTGAACTGCGCCGCGAGGCGTCGGCCCAGCAGGTCGGCCAGCATCGCCCGGTCGGCGACGACGCCCAGTGTAGCCAGATCGACCGTCTTCAGCCCGGCATAACCGCACGGGTTGATCCGCTCGAAGGGCCGCAAGTCCATCGCAACGTTCAGGGCGACGCCATGATACGTACAGTGGTTGCTCACTTTCACACCCAGGGCGGCGATCTTGCCGAGACCCTGGAACGGGTCGGACAGCGGTCGGTCGTGCCCCAGCGCGGCGTGGCCGAACGGGTCGGCCAGCTTCACGTAGATGCCCGGGGCCCCCGGCACGCGGTGGCCGGTGACGTCCACGTCGGCCAGCGTGCGCAACACCGCTTCCTCGAGCCGGAAGACGAATTCCTTGACGTAGATGCCCATTCGGCGCAGGTCGACCAGCGGGTAGGCGACCACCTGGCCGGGCCCGTGGTAGGTGACCTGGCCGCCCCGGTTCGTCTGCACCACGGGCACGTCGCCGGCGTCCAGCAGGTGCTCGGCCTTGCCGGCCAGGCCTTGGGTGAAGACGGCGTCGTGCTCGACCAGCCAGACCTCGTCGCCCGTGAGCGGCCCGCGCTCGGCGGTGAACGCCTTCATGGCGTCCACGGTCGATTCGTAGGGGACCCGGCCCAGGGTTCGCAGCAGCGGTGCCCGGGGCGGGGAGACGGTCGTCATCGAGCGGCAGGTCCTGCAGGCGCAGGAACGCGCCGAGTGCCCGATTTTAGGGCGGCGGGCGCGCGGCCGCTCAGGTCGGGGTGATCTGCTTGAGCCTGAGCAGGCGCTTGTAGTCGCGCGAGGCGCGAAAGGCCTCGAACTCGACGTCGATCGCCGCGCGGTCGACCGTCTCGAGCTTGCGTGCCAGGCAGGCAAGCACGAACGCCTGTTCGTCGCCGTACTTGTTGACCGACCAGCCGATGCCGCCGGAGTTGGGACAGCCGGGCCAGAAGGCGATCCAGCGCCAGTCCGGATATTCCTTGTCCTCGCGCCGTCGCACCGCGTGGACCAGGCGCACGCCCACCACGCCCGAGGTGTTGCGGCTGGTCATGCGGTTCTTCATGCCGATCGGTGGCGGCAATTCGGCCAGGGTCGCCTTCACCCATTTCCGGGCGGCGGATTCCGCCCTGGACCAGGTGCCGAACTGCTTCAGCGTGAAGTTCTTCTGGTGAAGCTTTTTCTGCCGGACGATGCGCGCCATGACGCATTTCTCGGTCTCGTTTCTGGTGAGATGCATGAAGCCTCTGAGCGTCGCTTCCCCACCTGGGTGTCACAGAACGAACTTGACCATCGGATGCGCGGTCAATGTCCGGTACAGCTCATCCAGCTGCGGACGGCTGGTGGCTGTGACCGTGATCGTGATGCCCAGGTAATTACCCCCCTTGCTGGGTCTGGTCTCCACCGTCGAGTGATCGAAATCCGGATCGAACCGCAGGGCCACTTCCACGATCGCCGCGACGAAGTCTTCATGGTGCGGGCCCATCACCTTGATGGGAAACGCGCTGGGGTACTTGATCAGCGACTGTTCGGGCGGAATCTCGTGCATGGCGGCCATTACCGTTCAAATGGATTGCGATTGGATCGCACGCTGGTAAGCCTCGTGGAGACGGGCATAAACCGGACCCGGCCGACCGCGCAACGCGCCGTGACCGACCTGTTCGCCGTCGAGACGCGTGACGGCGATGACTTCCTTGGACGCGGAGCTGAGCAGCACCTCGTCGGCCGAATGGACGTCGGCCTCGCTGACCGGGCGCAGGTTGAACGCGATGCCGGTCTCCTCGCACAGCTCGCGCAGCAGCTCGATGCGCACGCCGGCCAGCACGTGTTCGTCGGGCGCCGGCCCGAGCAGCGCGCCCTCGTGCACCACCCAGACGTTGCTCGACGAGCCTTCGGTCAGCCACGGGCCGCCCGGTTCGTCGTCGCGCAGCAGGATGGTCTCGTCGGCGCCCTGGTCGGCCGAGATCTTGCGCGCGAGCACGTTGCCCAGCAGCGACGTGGTCTTGATGTCGGCGCGCTGCCAGCGGAAATCGCGCGCGGTGACGCAGGCCAGGCCCTGCACCCGCTGCGCCGGCGTCGGCAGGGTGCGCTCGCTGGTGGTGACGAACACGGTGGGCGCCAGCCCGACCGGCATCAGGTGCGAGCGCGGCGCGACGCCGCGCGTGACCTGCAGGTAGACCAGCTGGTCGTCGGCCGGAAAGGCGGCGACCACCCTGCGCAGGCGCGCCAGCCAGGTGTCACGGTCCACGTCGAGCTCGATCTCGAGCTTGCCCAGGCTGCGCTCCAGGCGCTCCAGGTGGTCGTCGAAACGGAACATGCGGCGGCCGTAGACCGGGATCGCCTCGTAGACGCTGTCGCCGAACAGGAAGCCGCGATCCATCACCGACACCTTGGCCTGGTTCAACGGCAGGAACTCTCCGTCGAGGTAGCACAGCGAATCGGGCAAGGGGGTCATGGTGGAAGCTCCTGGGCGGGCCGCGGCACGGGCGGCGCCGCGGCACTGGGTTCCCGAACGCGGGGCACGTCGTGAGGACGTTTTCCTTCGCTCAGGTGGCAAGACTACTTGATCCAGAGCCGGATGGCATCCCATGCGCGGCCGAACAGGCCCGCCTGGGGCACATCCTCCAGCACGGTGAGCGGAATCGTGGCAATGGCGGCGCCGGCGGCATTGGTCACCTTCAGCGAACCGACGCGCTGGCCCCGGGCGAGCGGCGCCACCAGCGGGTCGGTGCGCTCGACCTGGGACTTCAGGTGCTCGCCCTCGCCCTTGGGCACGGCCACGTAGATGGCGTCGGCGCTGCCCAGGCCAACCTGCGCGCGCGCGCCCTTCCACACCGGCACCGGTGGCCCCACCGCCTTGCCGGCCTCGACCAGGCGCACGTCGTCGAAGGCGGTGAAGCCCCAGTTGAGCAGCTTCTGCGTCTCGTTGGCGCGGCCCTGGATCGAGTCGGCGCCCATCACGATGGCGACCAGTCGACGCTTGCCGTTCGGGAAGTCGCGCTGCGCGCTCGCCAGCAGGCAGTAGCCGGCGGCATCGGTGTAGCCGGTCTTCATGCCGTCGACGCTCGGGTCGCGCGCGAGCAGCAGGTTGCGGTTGTCCTGGCGGATGTTGTTGAACTTGTAGTCGCGCTGGGCGTAGTAGTGGTAATACTCGGGGAAGTCGCGGATCACGTGCTGTGCGATCGCCGCCAGGTCGCGCGGCGTGCTGCGATGGCCGGCCTCGGTCAGCCCCGACACGTTCCTGAACGTGGTGGCCTTCAGGCCCCAGGCCTGGGCCTGGCGGTTCATCATCGCCACGGCGGCGTCGACGCTGCCGCCCACGCCCTCGGCCAGCGCCACCGCGGCGTCGTTGCCGGAGTCGACGATCAGGCCCTGCAGCAGGTCGTCGACGCTGGGCGTCATCGTGGTGTCGATGAACATCAGCGAGCCGGCGCCCTTGCGCTCGGCCCAGGCGCGCGGCGAGACCGGCAGCTTCTGCTCCAGGGCCAGCTTGTGTTCCTTGAGGGCGACGAACACCAGGTAGGCCGTCATCAGCTGGGTGAGCGACGCCGGGTCGGCCGAGGTGTCGGCGCCGCGTTCGGCGAGCACCTGGCCCGCGTTCATGTCGACCAGCAGGTATTCGCGCGCGGCGATCTCGGGCGCGGGCAGCGCCTGGCCGAAGGCGCCAACGGCCGCGGCGGCCAGGCCCAGCAGGGTGAGGAATCTTTTCATGGGCGCGCCGACGTCACTCGGCGAAATTGCGCAGGACCAGCTGCTTCAGGAGCATCAGCTGCCCGTGGAAGAAATGGCCGGCGCCGGGCACCACGACGACCGGCAGCGCCTGCGGGCGCGCCCAGTCCATCGAGGCCGACAGCGGCACGATGTCGTCGGCCTCGCCATGGATGAGCAAGGTGTCTGCCGTGACGGGCGGCGTCTGGTGCTTGAGGGTGGACGGGGCGATGAGCACCATCCTCAGAGCCTTGTGGGCGTCCGGAAGTTTCGCGGCGGCGCTCGCCGCGATGTAGCCGCCGAAGGAGAACCCGCCCAGGACCAGCGGTTCGCCGTCGACGCGGTGCGCGGCGATCACGGCCAGCGCGTCGTCGATCTCGCCACGGCCTTCGTCCCAGCTGCCGCCCGAGTGGCCGACGCCGCGGTAGTTGAACCGCACCGTGCGCCAGCCGCGCTGGGTCAGCGCGCGGGCGACGGTGGTGACGACCTTGTTGTCCATCGTGCCGCCCTGCAGCGGGTGCGGATGGCAGACGACCGCGAGGCCGCGCGACGGCACGTCGGTGGTGGTGTCGACGGCGACGCTCAACGGCCCGGCCGGCCCGGCGATCTCGCCGCGCTTGGTGAAGGTGTTCATGGCGTGGGGAAAGGGGGCCGGATCAGCGGCCGACGTCGGGAGGCAGCCGCAGGCGTTCCACCGGCTTGCCGCCGACGAGGTGCGAATCGACGATCTCGTCGATGTCGGCCTTGTCGACGTACGTGTACCAGGTCTCGTCGGGGTAGACGACCGCCACCGGACCACCGGCGCAGCGATCCAGGCAGCCGGCCTTGTTCACGCGGATGCCGCCAGGGCCGGCGAGACCCGCCGACTTGATGCGCGACTTGCAGTGATCGAACCCGTCCTGGGCACCGACGCGCGCGCAGCTGTCCTCGCCGGGCTTGCGCTCGTTGAGGCAGAAGAAGATGTGGTGCTTGTAGTACATGGCCTGCATTGTAGGAACCCTCGGACGGACGCGCTGGGCCGGGCCCCGGACGCCGGTCAGGCGGGCCGCGGCGCGTCGCTGCGCACGAGGCGCCGGAACAGCTCGACCCCGGCCGCGAACGGCCACAGCCAGCCGACCCACTGCGCCAGGCCGTGGAAATGGATGAAGCGGCCCTGTTCCCAGGCCTGCAGGCTGTCGGCGTAGTACGGGTCGGACGGCGCCTGCGCCACCAGCGCGACGTCCACCGACAGCGCCACCAGCCCCAGCGCCGCGGCCGAGCGCGGGCCGAGGAACATGCAGGCGAAGGCCATGAGCGCGCCCAGTGCCAGCCCCATCGGCACCGCGGAGGTGACCCAGCCGAGCGCATGCACCGGCCCGAAATTGAGGGCCGCCGACAAGGTGTTGGCCGCCAGCCCCACCGCCACCGCCAGCGGCACGACGGCGGCGCGGCGCCAGCCCGGCCGCGCGATGGCGAACGCGACCAGGCACGGCCCCAGCAGCCCGAGCGCCACCGCGAAGCCTTCCGCGACCTTGGACATCGTGCCGGTGTTCTCGCCCAGGCTGGCCCACAGCCAGTCGAACCAGGGCGCCAGCGGGTGGTCGGCGAGCAGGTCGTACGCGGCCTCCTGCAGCCGCTCCCAGGTCACGCCCTGGCTGAACGGGACGTTGCGCGGGTACAGGAAGCCGACCGGCCACAGCAGCAGCAGCGCGATCGTGGCGCCGCTGTGCGGCACGAACCAGCGCTCGCGCAGGGTCGACCAGCGCACCCCCGCGCCCGCCGAATGCACCGCGACGGCGAGGCTCAGCCCGGCGCCGGCGCCCAGGGTGTTGAGGGTCCAGTCCATCAGCGACGGATAGCGCCCCGGCAGGAAATGCTGCGTGAACTCCATCGTCCACGACAGCAGCGAGGGCAGGGCGCAGGCGAGGAGGCCGGCCCGCAGCGGGCCGCGGCCGCGCCGCAGCGCGCTGGCGTACGCGAGCGCGCCCAGGGGCATGTAGCCGATGAAGTTGGACCAGTCGTCGAAGCCGACGTGGTACCGCGGCCACGGCGGCACCAGCAGCGCCGCCAGGGGCTGCCCGGCCGGCCAGAACCAGCCGGAGAACGGGTAGAGGCTGGCGTAGACCACCAGGCCGGTGAACACCAGCGCCAGCGTGAGCGCCGAGCTCTCGCGCGGGTGCGCGGGCAGGTTCGCGGGCAGGCGCGGGATGCGCGCGGCGGCGCGGGGCGGCCCGGTCATGCTCAGGGGTGCCCGTGCCGCGCCATGGCTCAGAACGGGCGCACGACGACCAGGACGACGATTGCCGCGAACAGCAGCACCGACATCTCGTTGAACACGCGGAACCAGCGCTCGCGCCGGCGGTTCTCGAGCTTCTCGAAGTTGCGCAGGATGCCGCGACACATGTGGTGGTAGCCGACCGCCGCGACCACCAGCAGCAGCTTGACATGCAGCCACCCCATGTGAAGCCACGCCGGTTGCAGGACCAGCAGGATCACGCCCAGGCCGATCGCGCCCACCATCAGCATGCTGGCGAACCGGTAGAGCTTGCGCGCCATCAGCAGCAGCCGCTCGCGCTCGGCGTGGCTGTCGCTGGGTACCTGGGCGAGGTTGACGAAGATCCGCGGCAGGTAGAACAGGCCGGCGAACCAGCTGGACACGAAGACGATGTGCAGGGCCTTGACCCAGAGATATCCGTTCATCGCGCCATTATGAGCGGCGACCCTGAAGCGGATCCGGGTGCGGCGGCGCCGCAAAAGAAAGAGCCCCGGACTCCACGAGGTGGCGACCGAGGCTGCAAAGCCTTGACGCTGTCATCACGCAAGGCACCTGCTCAGGGAGGAAAAGCAGGGGACAATGTCCTCACGAACATCGTCCGAAACGGAATGTAGCAGATCATCCGACCAGCGCGACAGCAAAACCGAGCGTTGCCGCAGGCTGATGCGTAGATTTGACGTAAAAGGTTCCACCAGCCGTGTCCATCCTGCCCCCCTTTCCCGCCAGCCGCCCGCGCCGCATGCGCCGCGATGCCTTCAGCCGCGAACTGATGCGCGAGCACCGGCTGAGTCCCGGCAACTTCATCCTGCCGGTCTTCGTGATCGACGGCCACAACCAGGTGCAGGACATTCCCAGCATGCCCGGCGTGCGGCGCCTGACGATCGACCGCCTGCTGGGCGTGGCCGAGGAATGCGTGGCGCTGGGCGTGCCCGCTCTGGCGCTGTTTCCGGCCATCGAGCCGTCGCTCAAGACGGCGGACGGCGCCGAGGCGCTGAACCCGGACGGCCTGGTGCCGCGCACCGTGCGGGCGCTGAAGAAGCAGTTCCCCGACCTGGGCGTGATGACCGACGTAGCGCTCGATCCGTTCACCTCGCACGGCCAGGACGGCCTGCTGGACGACGACGGCTACATCGTCAACGACACCACCGTGGCCATGCTCACCCGCCAGGCGCGCGTGCAGGCCGAGGCCGGCGTCGACATCGTCGCGCCCAGCGACATGATGGACGGACGCATCGGCGCGATCCGCGCCATGCTGGAGGCCGACGGCCACCTGCACACCCGCATCATGGCCTACAGCGCCAAGTACGCGAGCGCCTTCTACGGCCCGTTCCGCGACGCCGTCGGCTCGGCCGCCAACCTGGGCAAGAGCAACAAGAAGGTCTACCAGATGGACCCGGCCAACTCCGACGAGGCGCTGCGCGAGGTGGCCCTCGACATCGCCGAGGGCGCCGACATGGTGATGGTCAAGCCCGGCATGCCCTACCTCGACATCGTGCGCCGCGTGAAGGACGAGTTCCGCATGCCCACCTATGTCTACCAGGTCAGCGGCGAGTACTCGATGCTCAAGGGCGCGGCCCTCAACGGCTGGATGGACGGCGAGGCGGTGATGATGGAGTCGCTGCTGGCGTTCGTGCGCGCCGGTGCCGACGGCGTGCTCACCTACTTCGCGCTGGAGGCGGCGCGCGTCCTGAAGCGCGGCGGCTGACGGCCGGCGCCCCCCGATGAACCCGGCGCGCGATCCCCTCCCGGGCGAGCCGAGCACGCGCAGCGGGCGCGCCAGGGCGCGGCTGACCGGCTTGGTCGGCCGAGGCCTGCCGCTGAGCATCGGGTTGATCCTGGCCATCAGCGTCGGCGCGGGCATCCTGGCCTTCGTCTTCCTGAACTCGGCCCCGCCGACCACGTTGACGATGGCCAGTGGCCCCGGCGGCAGCGCTTTCAAGGCCGTCGCCGACCAGTACGCGAAGATCCTGGCGCGCGAGGGCGTCACGTTGAAGATCGTCGCCACGCAGGGCTCGCGCGACAACCTGGCGCGCCTGCTCGACCCGAAGGGCCAGGTCGACGTCGGCTTCGTGGTCGGCGGCGAGGCCGTCCGCAGCGACGCGCCGCGCCTGGTCTCGCTGGGCAGCGTGTCGTACCAGCCGCTGATGGTCTTCTATCGCGGCCGCACCCGGACCCTGCTGTCGGAATTCAAGGGCCTGCGGCTGGATGTCGGCCTCGAGGGCAGCGGTGCGTCCGCGCTGTCGCAGCGCCTGTTCGAGGCCAACGGGATCAAGGACGGCGACGGCACCCGGATCGGCCATGCGGCGCCCGAGGCATCCATCCGGGAACTGCAGGCCGGCCGCATCGACGCCCTGTTCGCGATGAGCGACGCCACGCCCACCGCGCTGATGCGCCAGCTGCTGCGCGATCCGGGCATCCACCTGTTCGACTTCGTGCAGGCCGAGGGCTACGCGCACCGCATCACCTACCTGAACCGGCTCGTGCTGCCGCGCGGGGCGATCGACTTCGGCGAAGACATCCCGGCCCAGGACGTCGCCCTGGTGGCGCCGACGGTCGAGCTCATCGCGCGCGAGAGCCTGCACCCGGCGCTGTCGGACCTGCTGCTGGAGGCGGCGCGCGAGGTGCACGGCCGCGCCGGGCTGTACAAGCACAGCGGCGAGTTCCCGGCGCCGATCGAGCACGACTTCCCCATCAGCGCGGACGCCGCGCGCTACTACGCCTCCGGACGCGGCTTCTTCTACCGCACGTTCCCGTTCTGGATCGCCAGCCTGATCGAACGCATCCTGGCCGTCGTCGTGCCGATGACCATCATCCTGGTGCCCGGCATCAAGATCGCGCCGGCGGTGTTCCGCTGGCGCGTGGAGTCGCGCGTCTACCGCTGGTACGGCGTGCTGCAGCGCATCGAGCGCGATGCGGCGCACCCGGCACTGGACGCCGCGCGCTGCGACGAACTGCTGCGCCAGCTGGACAACGCGGAGGCCGCCGTGATGAAGCTCGCGGTGCCGCCGGCGTACGGCGACCTGCTGTACGACCTGCGCGGCCACATCGCCGTGGTGCGCGAGAACCTGGTCGCGCGGCGGCCGGCCGCCCGACCCTCCCCCGCCGCGGGGGCCCGGGTTCAGGCGTAGGGGTCGGCGAAGCCCAGCCCGGCCAGCACCACCGTCTCGCGCGCCTCCATGCAGGCCGCCTCGGGCCCGTCGTCCTCGTGGTCGTAGCCCTGCGCGTGCAGCGTGCCGTGCACCAGCAGGTGCGCGTAGTGGGCGACGAGGGCTATCCCCTGGTCGCGGGCCTCGCGTTCGACCACCGGGGCGCACAACACCAGGTCGGCCTCGATCTCGGGCTCCTGCACGTAGTCGAACGTCAGCACGTTGGTGGCGTAGTCCTTGTGGCGGTACTCGCGGTTGAGCGCGCGGCCCTCCTCCTCGCCGACGATGCGCACCGTGATCGTGGCAGGCAGCTCGAGGCCGGCGCGGATCCAGCGTGCCACCTTGTGGCGCGGCAGCAGCCCGCGGTGCGCCGGGTCGGCGAACTGCAGGCTCAGCTGCAGGTCGGGCAGCGGTGCGCGGGCCATCAGGCGCGTCCTCCGCGGCCGGTGCGCCGGCCTTCCTGGAAGCTGGCCGGCGCCGCGAGCCCCCGTTCGGGCCGCTCCGCCTGCGCGGCGGCCTCGTCGCGCGCGCTGGCCGCCTCGTAGGCCTCGACGATGCGCGCCACCAGCGGGTGGCGCACGACGTCGGCCGCGCCGAACTGGGTCAGCGCGATGCCGGCGACGTCGCGCAGGACGCCGGAGGCGTCGGCCAGGCCGCTGCGCGCGCCGCGCGGCAGGTCCACCTGCGTCAGGTCGCCGGTGACCACGGCCTTGCTGCCGAAGCCGATGCGCGTGAGGAACATCTTCATCTGCTCGGGCGTGGCGTTCTGCGCCTCGTCCAGGATGACGAACGCGTGGTTGAGCGTGCGCCCGCGCATGAACGCGAGCGGCGCGATCTCGATGGCGCCGCGCTCGAACGCCTTGGCCACGCGCTCGTAGCCCATCAGGTCGTGCAGCGCGTCGTACAGCGGACGCAGGTAGGGGTCGACCTTCTGCGACAGGTCGCCGGGCAGAAATCCCAGGCGCTCGCCGGCCTCCACGGCGGGGCGGGTCAGCACGATGCGCTGCACGCTGGCGCGCTCGAGCGCGTCGACCGCGCAGGCCACCGCGAGAAAGGTCTTGCCGGTGCCGGCCGGACCCAGCCCCAGCGTGATGTCGTGCGACAGGATCTGACGCAGGTACTGCATCTGGTTGGGCGTGCGGCCGATCAGGTTGGCGCGCCGCGTGTGCAGCACGATCTCGCCGCCGCCGGCGGCCTCGGCCGGCGCCACCGGCTTCGCGTGGCCCTGGATGACGTCGCGCTGCGCCTCGTAGAGCATCAGCTGCAGCTGCTCCTCGTCGATCGGCCGGCCGCTGCGGTCGTACAGCGCCTCGATCAGCGCCAGCGCGCGCGGCGCCTGCAGCTTGCCGCCTTCGACGCGGAAGTGCTCCTGGCGGCGCGTGACGACCACGTTGAGGCCCTGCTCGATCGCCCGCAGGTTCTCGTCGAGGGCGCCGCACACGTGGGCGAGGCGTTCGTTGTCGGGGGGTGAAAAGGCGCGGCGGACGATCACGGGATCCGGGTTCGGTTCGTTGGAGGACAGCGGATTGTCGGTCGAACCGATAATCGCCGCATGATCGGTCGTCTCACGGGCATCGTCGCGGAAAAAACGCCCCCGCAGGTTCTGCTGGACGTCCAGGGCGTCGGCTACGAGGTGGACGTGCCGATGAGCACGTTCTGCAACCTGCCCGCCCTGGGCGAGCGCGCCACGCTGCTGACGCACCTGATCGTGCGCGAGGACGCCCACCAACTGTTCGCGTTCCTCACCGGCGAGGAACGCGCCACCTTCCGCCTGCTGATCAAGATCTCGGGCGTCGGGCCGCGCACCGCGCTGGGCATCCTGTCGGGGCTGTCGGTGAGCGACCTGGCCGGCGCCGTCGCGCGCCAGGAGGGCGGGCGGCTGCAGAAGGTGCCGGGCATCGGCAAGAAGACCGCCGAGCGCCTGCTGCTCGAGCTCAAGGGCAAGCTCGGGCCCGAGCTGGCCGCCAGCGGCGCGGCGATCGCCGGCGACGCGCAGGGCGACATCGTGCAGGCGCTGATCGCGCTGGGCTACAACGAGAAGGAAGCCGCGATGGCCATCAAGGGGCTGCCCAAGGACGTCGGCGTCAGCGACGGCATCAAGCTGGCCATGAAGGCGCTGTCCTAGCCTTTCAGTTCAGCCGGGCCGTGGCCTTCACGTCCACCGTCTCGCGCCGGCCCTGCGCATCCTCGACGACCAGGCTGATCGGCACGACGTCGCCGGCCTTGACCTGCGCCTTCAGACCCAGCAGCATCATGTGATACGTGCCGGCCTTGAGCTCCACGGGCTGGCCCGCTGGCAGCGGCAGCGCCTCGACGGGGCGCATCTTCATCATGTCGCCCTCCATCTTCGTCTCGTGCACCTCCACCGAGGTGGCGATCGGCGAGCTCGCGCCCACCAGCCTGCCGCCGCGGACCGACGTGATGGTCATGAAGGCGCCGCTGGTGGTCTGCTGGGCGACCGTGGTGCGCACCCAGGGCTTGTCCACGGTGACCTGGGCGTGGGCGGCGGCGGCGGCCAGCAGCAGGGTGGCAAGAAGCGTTGGCTTGTTCATGGGATGGATCGTACGCGCGCGCGGTTCGAAGCCGGGCGGGCCGGAAGTTCCCCGCGCGACGGATCGCCCTCCCGCCGGCAGGCGCCGCGGCGCGCCGTTGCCCCCTCCGGGCCGTTATGATCACTGCATGTCCATACAGACCGACGATTTCAGCGGCGCCGGCGCTCGCGATCCGCGCCCGGCGCGCGTCGTCGCCCCCGGCCCGACGTCGCCCAACGAGGAGGCGATGGAGCGCGCGCTGCGGCCCAAGCGGCTGGACGACTACGTCGGCCAGGTCAAGGCGCGCGAGCAGCTCGACATCTTCATCGGCGCCGCCCGCAAGCGCTCCGAATCGCTGGACCACGTGCTGCTGTTCGGCCCGCCGGGCCTGGGCAAGACCACGCTGAGCCACATCATCGCGGCCGAACTGGGCGTCAACCTGCGCCAGACCTCGGGTCCGGTGCTGGAAAAGCCCAAGGACCTGGCGGCCATCCTGACCGGCCTCGAGCGCAACGACGTGCTGTTCATCGACGAGATCCACCGGCTGTCGCCGGTCGTCGAGGAAATCCTGTACCCGGCGCTGGAAGACTTCCAGATCGACATCATGATCGGCGATGGCCCGGCCGCGCGCTCGATCAAGCTCGACCTGCAGCCGTTCACGCTGGTGGGTGCCACCACCCGTGCCGGCATGCTCACCAACCCGCTGCGCGACCGCTTCGGCATCGTCGCGCGGCTCGAGTTCTACACCGCCGAGGAACTGGCGCGCATCGTCGCGCGCTCGGCCGGCCTGCTGGGCGTGCCGATCGATCCCGAGGGCGCGCTGGAGCTCGCGCGCCGCTCGCGCGGCACGCCACGCATCGCCAACCGGCTGCTGCGCCGCGTGCGCGACTACGCCGACGTGAAGGCCCAGGGCCGCATCACGGTGCCGGTGGCCAACCTGGCGCTGGCCATGCTCGATGTGGATCCCCAGGGCTTCGACGTGATGGACCGCAAGCTGCTGGAGGCCATCGTGCACCGTTTCGACGGCGGTCCGGTGGGCCTGGACAACGTCGCCGCGGCCATCGGCGAGGAGCCCGGCACGATCGAGGATGTCATCGAGCCCTACCTGATCCAGCAGGGCTACCTGCAGCGCACGCCGCGCGGACGCATCGCCACCGTCGCCGCCTACCGCCACCTGGGGCTGGCGCCGCCGGCACGCACCGGCGTCGACCTGTTCGGGCTGCCGCCGGAACTCTGAGCCCGGGTCAGTCGGTGCGCGCGGCCAGGGCCGCGGCGGCCGGCATGCGATCGGCCGATTCGTCGAGCGTCGGCGCACCGATGTCCAGGTGGCTGGTGTCGTTCCAGCCCACCAGCGTCAGGCCGGAGCTGGTGTGCAGCAGGCGGTTGATCGCCGCGTTGTCCAGCGACCAGGTGCGCGGCGCGTCCAGCGGCACGCGTGCGGCGGCCCGGTACAGGCAATCGAGCACGCCACCGTGCGCCACCAGCACCACCGTCTTGCCGGTGTGGCGTTCGGCCACGCGCAGCGCGGCCTCCACGCAGCGGGCGTAGAACACCGTCAGCGATTCGCCGTCGCCTGGCGCGAACTCGGGATCGCGGCTTTTCCAGCGCTGCGACTGCGCGGGCCAGCGTTCGGCCACCTCGGTGTGGGTCAGGCCCTGGAAACTGCCGAAGCTGCGCTCGCGCAGGCCGGCGTCGAGCTCGAGCGGGATGCGGTTGAAGGTGGCGATCGCCTGCGCGGTGGCGCGGGCGCGGGCCAGGTCGCTGCTGACGACGACATCGGGCTGGTCCTCCGCAAGCCAGTGCGCGGTGCGCCGCGCCTGCTCGTGGCCGCGCTCGTTGAGCGGGATGTCGAGCTGGCCCTGCAGGCGCGCCTCGACGTTCCAGGCGGTCTCGCCGTGCCTCACCGCGATCAGTCGCGTCGCTTCCCCATGGCTCATTCGACGGTCATCCCCACACGATCGGTTGCTTCTCGGCCAGCGCGCGCTTGATCATCTCCACCATCGGCCACACGCGCTGGCGCAGGCTGACGCGGTCGCCGCGCGCCGCGGGCGCATCGTCGCCGTCGTCGGCCAGCGGCGGCGTCTCGGCGGCGACGGCGGCTTCCAGCGCCGCGAGGGCCGCCGGCATCTGGTCGACCTCGATGATGCCCTGCGGCGTCGCCGACTTGCCGATCAGCGCCAGCACGCGGTCGCCGACCGGCTGCGTCATGATGAGGTCGCCGGTGGCCTGGCTCTTGAACTTGTAGATCATGGTGTGCTTGCCCAAATGAAAGCGGCCAGGAAATCCCTGGCCGCGATTGTCCGCGTTTTGCGCGCGCCGGTCGCCGGCGACCGGCGACGATTCGCGGGATGGATCAGCGGTTGCGGCGGATGCGCACCACTTCGACCAGCGCGATGACGGCGGCGCCGACGGCCGCGGCGATCAGCAGCGACTTGATCGGCTCGTCCTTCACGTAGCCGCGCGTGGAGTCCACGGCGCGCTGGCTGCGCTCGCGCAGGACGGCGGCCTGCTCGCGGGCAGCGTCGTAGCCGTCGTGCGCGGCGTCGCGCGCCCGCTGGCCCATGCGCGACAGCAGCGGCTTGGCTTCGCCGTAGGCGTTGGCCAGGCCGTCGACGGCGGTGTCGATGGCGGCGTGCGCGTCGCGCTCGGCGGCCTTGAGGGCGGCGGCGGCGCGATTGAAGTTCTCGGACGACGTGAGGTTGGACAGCGTGGTTTCTGACATGTGGGCTCCTGGAGGTGGGGCTTCGTCGCCGCGGCCGGGGGTGGGTCGGCGCGACTCGGAAGAGACGATTTCAGTTTGCGCGACGAACCGGCAACGCCCGGTAGGGGCCGGGCGTGCCTGCGCGTCGGGCGGCGCCGGGCTGCGGCGTAGGACGAGAACTACAGGGCAACCAGCATGCGCGCCGCTGGGCGCGTCGTCAATGCGCCAGGTCACCCGGTTCGCGCGAGGCCAGCGCGATGCAGTAGGCCACCAGCTGGTCGATGTCGCGCGACTTGTCGAACACCCGGTCGGCGCCGCTGGCCAGGCAGCGCGCGTGCATCTCGTCGGTCGCGTAGTTGCTCAGCACCACGAGGGCGGCGTCCGGGCGGCCGCGGCGCGCGGCGGCGATCACGCCCAGGCCCGAGCCCGAACGCAGGAAGATGTCGATGATGACCAGGTCGCAGCGCTGACCGGCGGCGCGCAGCCAGTCCACCGCCACGCTCTCGTCCGCCGCGGTCCCCACCACGTGCACCGGCGCGAGTTCCTCCAGCGCCGCGATCAGGCTCTCGAGCACGATGACGTTGTCCTCGACGACGTAGACGTCCAGCGTGCGGCCCGGCAGGTCCGCGGGGGGCGCATGCAGGCGCGGGGCGGCCTCGGGCTGCACGTGGCGGACGCGGGAGACGGGCATGGGGAACGACGCTTTCGGGGATGGCGAGGGGACGACCCGAGCATGCGCCGATCGCCCGCCCGCGGATGCCGGCGGGTATCCCGATGGCCTGTAGTGCCTGTCCTACGCGTGGCGCGGCCCGGTCGTGCGAGGATTCGTGCACGCGGTGCGCCCGCCGTCGCCGCTGAAAGGATCGCCATGAACCCATCCGCCGCTCCACCGTCGCCGCCCCGGCCGCCCGCCACCGCGCGCGTCGCGCCGGCGCCTGCCGCGCCCGCAGGCGAGCCCGCCGACGAGGATCTCGATCCGGAAGAGGACGTCGCGCCCAACCTGGGCGGCGAGGACCGGATGCAGGATGCCTAGAGGCGGGCCTGCGCTGCCGGCAGGCTGAACCAGGATTCGAGCGCGCGCTCTTCCATCCACAGGCCCAGGCGCCGGCCCTGCAGCCCGTCGCAGCCGGCGGCGACCAGGGCCGCGCACTGGCTCTCGGTGTCGGCGCCGACGGCGTGCGCCTCCAGTTGCATCGCGTGCACGAGTTGCACCAGCGACGGCACCCAGCGCGATTCGGCGCCGCTGCCGGCACAGGCCTGCGCCAGCGTCGCGTCCAGTTTCACGCCGGCCAGCGGCAGGCGTTGCAGCGCGGCCAGCGAGCTGGTGCCCACACCGAAGCCGTCGAGCATCACCCGGATGCCCTGGCGCGCCAGCGCGCGCACCGCGGCGACCGCGGCGTCCGGATCGGCCTGGAGCGCGGATTCGCCGACGTCGATCTCGAGGTCCGCCGGCGCGCAGCCGGCGGCCTCCAGCGCAGCGGCCACGCGGCGGGCATAGCCCGGTTGCGTCAGCTGCCAGTCGGAGACGTTGATGTTCAGGCGCAGCGCATGGCCCGCCGCCCGCCAGCGACGCTGCTGCAGCAGGCCGTGCTCCAGCACCCAGTCGTCGAGCGCGCCCACCAGGCCCCGCTCCGCGGCCACGCCCATGAACTGGCTGGCGGCCACCTCACCCAGCTCGCGGTCGCGCCAGCGCAGGCTCACCTCCAGCGCGACGGCCAGGCCGCTGCGGGCGTCGAAGCGCGGTTGCGCGGCGAGCCGGAACCGGCCCTCCTCGGCGGCACGCAGCAGGCCGGCCTCGACGCGGTCGCGCCGGCGCTGCCAGGATTCGAAGCCGAACTTGTGCACCGCGAACGCCGAACGGCTGGCCTGCTGGGCGCGGTGCATCGCGATCTCGACGTGGCGCACGATCTCGTCGGCCGACAGCCCGGCGCCCGGATAGGTGCCGATGCCGATGGCCACCGGCACGCCACCGGCGCGCTCCTGCGAGTCGATGAGCCGGCGCGCGGCGGCCTCGGCGGCGGCCTCGCTGGCGTAGTCGATCACCACGCCGAAACGGCTGCCGCCCAGGCGCGCGCAGTAGTGCGGCTGGCGCATCGCGCCGCGCACCTGGTCGGCGAGCTCGGACAGCCGGCGCGCGCCGGCGGCGCTGTCGCCACCCTCGCCGAACAGCGCGTCGCGGTTGAACTCGACGCACAGCACGACAAAGCCCGCGCTCTGGCGACCCGAGCGCAGCGCGTCCTCCAGCGTCAGCAGGAAGCCGGTGCGGTTGGGCAGGTGGGTGAGCTGGTCGATGCCGTCGTTGCCCGGCTCGCGCGGCGCGCCGGCGCGATGCGGGTTGCGTTCGCGAAAGGAGAATACGCGGCCGATCGGGCGGCCATGGCTCCACTGCGGCTGCGCGTGGCGCTCGATCAGGGCGCCGTTGACCAGGGCGATCTCGTCGTGCGCCTCGGCCAGCGTGTGCGCGTAGACGTCCTCCAGCCGGCGGTCGTAGCCGTCGACGTCCATCACGTTCATGCGCACCCAGTCGTGCACGGCGCGCTCGTCACCGGCGTGCAGCACCGGCTCGGGCAGCGACCACATGCGCGCGAAGCGGCGGTTGAAGGCGCGGATGCGGCCCGTCAGGTCGGTGACGAGGATCGCGTCGGCCGTCGCCTCGAGCGTGGCGCGCAGCTCGGCCAGCGCGGTCTCGCGCTCCACCTCGACCCGGTGCTCGCGGCTGCGGTCGCGCACCTGGACCAGGAACAGCGGCGTGCCGTCGGCCAGCCAGACGGGCGCGATCCGGCGCGAGACGGCGCAGGCGCGCCCGCTGGGCAGGTGCAGCTCGGCGTCGCTCTCGAGCACGCCGACGACCCCGCAGCGCACACCGTCCCAGTAGGCCATGTCCTCGAGGTCGGCGATCGCGTCGTCGGCGTCCAGGCCCTCGAGGTCCTTGCGCTCCAGCAGCTCCTCGGCCTCGGCGTTGGCGGCCAGGATGTGGCCGTGCGCGGCATCGACGATCCACGCGGCATGGCCCAGGGCGGCGAGCCCCGCGAGCAGCCCGGACAACGACTCCTTCGCCGCGGCCTGCGACAGGAGCGGCAGCGCGGAGGTCATGCCGCCGCCTCTTCCCGCGCATCCTCCTGCGACGTGCTCTCGACGTCGAAGAAGTACGAGATGCGCTGGCGCGGCTTGAGATAGTCGACGGCGCGCGCCGGCAACTGCACCGGCTTCAGGCTGCGGCGGATGCCCAGCTGCGGCGTCTTCTCCAGGTCGAGGTGCAGCGCGTCGGCGAGCGGCACGGCCGGGTCGTAGACCAGCACGCGCGGCTTGAGCGGGTGCGCGGCGTTGACGGTCATCACCATCGCGAAGCGCTCGTCGCTGAGCTGAACCACCGAGCCCGGCGGGTAGATGCCCATCATCTTGATGAAGCCCGAAAGCAGGGTCTCGTCGAACTTCGAGCGGCACTGCGCGAACAGGCGCGACAGGGCCTCGTGCGGCGTGATCGACTGCGCCGGCGACGCCGCGTTGCACAGGTTGTCGTAGCGGTTGACCAGCGCCACGATGCGCGCCGGCAGCGACATGCGCGGCAGCATCAGCGCGCTCGGGAAGCCGCTGCCGTCGGCGAGCTCGTGGTGCTGCGCGATGACCAGCTGCGCGTCGGCCGACAGCCCCATGCGGCGGCCCAGGATCAGGCCCTGGGCGACGTGGTCGCGGTACAACGCGGCCTCGCCGGAGTTGAAGTCCTCGCGCGCGAGGCGCACGCGGTCGGGCAGCGAGATCTTGCCGACGTCGTGCATCAGCGCGCCGACACCCAGCTCCATCAATACGGCGGCAGGTATCGCCAGCTGGCGACCCAGCATCAGCGAGACGACGGTGACGTTGAGCGAATGCGCGGCGTGGCGGTCGCTGGCCATCTCGCCGAGCACGCGCAGGCAAGGCTCGCCCTCGACCAGCATCTTGTCCAGCAGGGCGCGCGCCAGCTGCTGCGCGTCGGCGTTGGCCTGCGCCGGGTCGGTGAGCACCTTGTCGTTGGTGCGGCGCAGGTCGCGACAGGCCTCGGTGAACTGGCGCTCGCAGCGCTGGGCGATCTCCATCTGCGCATGCAGCGCGAGCTTGGCGAGCTGGCGCGCGTCCAGCGGCCGCGGCGCTTCCTCGACCGGCGGGGCGTCGGTCGCCGCGGCGGCGGGCGCCTCGTCGACCGGCTGCTCGGTCTCGCTGCGCTCCGGGCTCCATGTCAGGCGAGCCAACCCGAGCGAGCGGATCGTCTCGATCTGCTCGTGCGAGGTCAGCTTGAAGCTCGACAGCGGGAACGGGTGCGACATCCAGCCGACGTTCAGGTGAACGAACATGCCGATGCGCAGGGCGCTCGCTTGGATAGGGGTCGTCATTCGAAAATTTCCCGTACCGGCCGCAGCGCTTGCGGCCGGTTTCTTTCTCTCGGTGGAATCGGCCGTTTCGTCGCCCGACTTGAGCGGTCGCATCCCCGCCGGCGGCGGGGGCGCAGCGAAAGCGCGCAAAATCCTCGCGGCGGGGACTCATGGACGAATAAATGTTCTCCCTGCGAACATTCAAGATCCCTGCGAGACCCTCCATGACCGATGCCTTCATCTGCGATGCCCTGCGCACGCCCTTCGGCCGCTACGGCGGTGCCCTGTCCGCGGTGCGGGCCGACGACCTGGGCGCGATCCCGATCCGCGCGCTGCTCGCCCGCCACGCCGGGCTCGACCCGGCGGCGATCGACGACGTGCTCTACGGCTGCGCCAACCAGGCTGGCGAGGACAACCGCAACGTCGCCCGCATGAGCGCACTGCTGGCCGGCCTGCCGGTGGACGTGCCGGGCGTGACCTTGAACCGCCTGTGCGGCTCGGGCCTGAACGCCGTGGGCAGCGCCGCCCAGGCGATCCGTGCCGGCGAGGCCGGCCTGCTGCTGGCCGGCGGCGTGGAGAGCATGAGTCGCGCCCCGTTCGTGATGCCCAAGGCCACGTCGGCGTTCGCGCGCGAGAACGCGCTCTACGACACCACGATCGGCTGGCGTTTCGTCAACCCGGCGATGAAGGCACAGTACGGCGTCGACTCCATGCCCGAGACCGCCGAGAACGTCGCCGACGACTTCGGCGTGACCCGCGCCGACCAGGACGCGCTGGCGCTGCGCTCGCAGCAGCGCGCCGTCGCGGCCCAGCAGCGCGGCTTCTTCGACGCCGAGATCGCGCCGGTGACCGTACCGCAGAAGAAGGGCGAGGCCCTGGTCGTCGCCCGCGACGAGCACCCGCGCGAGACCTCGCTGGAGGCGCTGGGCCGGCTGAAGCCCATCGTGCGCCCGAACGGCACGATCACCGCGGGCAACGCCTCCGGCGTCAACGACGGCGCCTGCGCCCTGCTGCTGGCCAGCGCCAGCGCCGCGAAGACGCACGGCCTGACGCCGCGCGCCCGCGTGCTGGGCATGGCCGTGGCCGGCGTCGCGCCGCGGGTGATGGGCATCGGCCCGGCGCCGGCCTCGAAGAAGCTGCTGGCCCGGCTCGGACTGACGATCTCGCAGATGGACGTCATCGAGCTGAACGAGGCCTTCGCCGCGCAGGGCCTGGCGGTACTGCGCCAGCTGGGCGTGGCCGACGACGACCCGCGCGTGAATCCCAACGGCGGCGCGATCGCGCTGGGCCATCCGCTGGGCGCCAGCGGCGCGCGCCTGGTGACGACGGCCGTCAACCAGCTGCACGCCACCGGCGGGCGCTACGCGCTGTGCACCATGTGCATCGGCGTGGGCCAGGGCATCGCGCTGGTGGTCGAGCGCGTCTGAGACCGGTCAGCCCGGCGCCGGCGGCTGCCAGAGCTCGACGCGGTTGCCCTCGGGGTCGGTGACCCAGCCGAACTTGCCGTATTCCGAGACCTCGGTCTTGTCGTCGACGGCGCAGCCCTCGCGCCGCAGCAGCGCCAGCAGGCGGTCGAGGTCGGCGACGCGGTAGTTGACCATGAAGGGCGCGCCGCGCGTGCCGCCGAAGTAGTCGCTGTCGGCCGGGAAGATGCACCAGGTGGTATGCGAGCCCAGCGGCGACCGGGCGCCGGCGGGCAGCGTCGGCGCGGGCGGGAAGGCGAGTCCGCCCCAGTCCTGGATGTCCAGCCCCAGGTGGCGCCGGTACCAGGCCCGCAGGCCTTCGGCGTCGCGCGCCTTGAAGAAGACGCCTCCGATTCCCGTGACTCGCTGCATCGCGTCGCTCCTGTAGGCCGCCGCGCCGGGCCGGGGACGGGTCAGCGCGGGCGGTGGATCACCACCGTGCGCGCCATCTTGTCATGCCAGCCCTGCTTGCGGGCGTCGACCGCGATCCACGCGAAGCCCGCCAGCAGCGGGATGGCCGAGATGAAATAGCCGACGTAGCGCGTGAGCGCCTGCCAGAAGTCGACGGGCGCATGCGTGTGGGCGTCGACCACCACCGCGGAGATCGCCATCTTGCCCGGCGTCGCGCCCTTGAGCTTCCAGAACGCGATCATCGCGGCGCCGAGCGGAACCCAGTCGACGACCAGCGCCGCGAGGCCCTGGGTCATCGTCCAGCCCAGGCCGATGGCCGAGACCACGAGCGGGATGACGACGAACAGCAGCAGGCCGAGGTCGATGGCGGCCGCGACGGCGCGCCGCCAGAACCCGACATAGGCCACGCCCGCGGCGGCGACCCCGGCTTCCGAGCCGCCCAGCACGGCGTTCATGCCGCGCCGGCGCGCCGGTCGCGCACCGCCTTGGCCAGGCGCACCAGCAGCGGCTCGGTGTCGGCCCAGCTGATGCAAGCATCGGTGATCGACACGCCCCACGCCGGCGCCACGCCCGGCTTCAGGTCCTGGCGGCCGTCGGCCAGGTGGCTCTCGATCATCACGCCGGTGATGCGGTGGTCGCCGCCGGCGATCTGCGCGGCGACGTCGGCGCCGACGTCGATCTGCCGCCCGTGCTTCTTCTCGCTGTTGGCGTGCGAGAAGTCGATCATGACCTGCTCGCGCAGGCCGCGCTCGGCCAGCGCGCCGCAGGCGGCGGCGACATCGGCCGCCTTGTAGTTGGGACTCTTGCCGCCGCGCAGGATCACGTGGCAGTCGGCGTTGCCGCGGGTCTCGAAGATGGCGGCCTGGCCCATCTTGGTCATGCCCATGAACGCGTGCGACGAGTTGGCCGCCAGGATGGCGTCGGCCGCCACCTTGATGCCGCCGTCGGTGCCGTTCTTGAAGCCCACCGGGCACGACAGGCCCGACGCCAGTTGGCGATGGCTCTGGCTCTCGGTGGTGCGCGCGCCGATCGCGCCCCAGGACACCAGGTCGGCGATGTACTGCGGGCTCAGCAGGTCCAGGAACTCGGTGCCGGCGGGCAGGCCCACTTCGGCGATGGCCAGCAGCAGCTCGCGCGCCCGGCGCAGGCCTTCGTTGATGCGGAAGCTGCCGTCCAGGCGCGGGTCGTTGATGTAGCCCTTCCAGCCGACGGTGGTGCGCGGCTTCTCGAAGTACACGCGCATCACCACCACCAGGTCGTCCTTCAGCGCGTCGGCCACCACCTTCAGGTGCCGCGCGTATTCCAGCGCCTGGTCGTGGTCGTGGATCGAGCACGGGCCGACGACGACGATCAGCCGGTCGTCGGCGCCGGCCAGCACCGCGGCCAGCCGGACGCGCGCGGCCTCGACCAGCGAGACGGCGCTGTCGGGCGCCGGCATGTCGTCGAGCAGCAGCGCGGGCGAGATGAGCGGGCGCACGGCGCCGATGCGCACGTCGTCGACGCGCGTGGTGTCCAGCGTCGTGCCGGGTTGCGCGCCGATCTCGCGGTCGTGCCGCCAGTCGTCAGGGAGAGTCATAGCCCAACTTTCGTGTTTCCTTGCCGCCGGGGCGGCGCAACCCGGATTATCGGGCAGCCGCGTTGCATCCTCGCGTCAGGGCGCGATCGCCTCGACCTGGATGACAGGTGCACGCCGTCGCCGACGACGGAGCGGTCCGGGCCCAGCCCGCCCTTGACCGGTCCCGCAACGGACTGCGCCAGCGCGGGTGCGGGACCCGGGCTGGCGCAGGCGAGGGCAAGCGCCGCCAGGACGGCGGCGCAGCGCTTCTTCCTATTGCTTGACGGCTTCGACCTGGATCACCAGGTGGACGTTGTCGGGGAAGCCGTAGTTCAGGCCGTACGACACGCCGTACTGGCTGCGCACGATGGTCGCGTCGAAGTCGCCGCCGCAGACTTCGCGCTTGATCATCGGGCTCTGGTAGCAGTTGTAGTTCTGCGCCTTGAGCACGACCGGGTTGGTCTTGCCCAGCAGCGTCAGCGTGCCGTCGATCTCGGCGACCTTGTCACCGTTGAAGACGAACTTCGTGGCGACGAGGTGGGCCGTCGGGAAGGCGGCCACGTTGAGGATCTCGTCGCTGGAGATGTGCTTGGTGAACGCGGCGGTGCCGGTGTCCAGGGAGGTGGTGTCGACGGTGACGTCGAGCGCGCCCGTCTTGGCGACCTTGTCCAGCGTCACGGTGCCGCTGGTCTTGTTGAAGCGGCCGCGGTTGGTCGAGGTGCCGAAGTGGCCGATCTCGAAGGTGGCAAAGGTGTGGCTCGGCTCGATGGCGTAGGTGGCCGATTCGGCGTGGGCGGCGGCGGCGAAGCCGAGGGCGGCCGCGACGGCCAGCAGGGAGAACTTGGTCATGGAAACACTCCGGCGGGTCAGGAAAGGGAAAAGGAAAGCGTTCCGGTGCTGTCCCGCACCACCGGCTGCCGCCCCGCGAGGGGCTTGGAAAAAGGAACGGGTCAGAGCGGCGCGACGCCGGTCAGCGCGATCTTGAACTTGACCTGCACGTCGTCGGCCAGCTGCGAGGTGTCGGTCCACTCGCCTTCGCCGATCTTGTAGTCGTTGCGCTTGAGCGTGAACGCGCCGGTGGCGGTGGTGGCCGGGCCGGCCTGGGTCAGCGCGATCGGCACGACGATGTCGCGCGTGGTGCCCTTGACCGTGAGCTTGCCGGCGACGTCGAACTTGCCGCCGCCCTTGGGCTTGATGGTCGTCGACGCGAACGTGGCGTTGGGGAACTTGGCCACGTTGAACCATTCGGGCTTGGGCACCTCGGCGTCCGTCTCGGGCGCGCCGAACGTGGCGCTGCCGGTGGCGATGGTGAAGGCCACCTTGCCGGCTTCGGGCTTCTTCGGATCGAACGCGATGTCGGCCGTCCAGCGGCTGAACTTGCCGTCGACGCCGACGCCCATCTCCTTGATCGAGAAGCCGATCTGGCTCTGCGCCGGCACGACCTTGGCCTGGGCGAAGGCGGCTCCGCCGGCGCCGAGCGCGGCGGCGAGAACGAGTGCGTTGCGAAGGGTCTTCATGGTGATTCCTGTCCTGTGGAGGGCTCAGCCGCGGCCGGGCATCATGCGGCGGACGAGGCCGTCGCGGTCGATGATCATGTGCTTGCCGACGGCCGCCACGTGCAGGACGACCAGCGCGAACAGCACCCACGCCAGGTCGCCGTGCCAGGGCTTGATCGCCTCGGCCAGCGCGTGATCCTTGGCGACGAAGTCGGGCAGCGGCAGCACGCCGAACACGACGATGGGAAAGCCCGCCGCCGAGCTGTAGGCCCAGCCCACCAGCGGCACGGCGAAGAACAGCGCGTACAGGCCCCAGTGCGTGAGCGACGCGGCCGCGTGCTGCCACTTCGGCGCCGGCAGCTCGGCCGGCGGCCGGTGCACCAGGCGCCACAGCAGGCGCAGCGCGGCCAGCGCGAGGATCGTCGCGCCGGCCCACTTGTGATAGTTGTAGAGCTTCAGCCGCGTCATCGACATCGGCAGGTCGGCCATGTACAGGCCCACGCAGAAGTTGCCGACGATGGCCAGCGCCATCAGCCAGTGCAGGGCGATGGCGGTGCCGGAGTAGCGGGTGGCGGACGGGTTCATGGCGTGGCGGGTTCGAGGGTGGATGCCGCTGGCGCGACGGACGGACGGCGGTGCATCTGGGAACTCAGTGTCCCGGCCCGGGGCGGGCGCCGGGTTGAGCACGATTGACGCCGCACTTCAGTTGGTTTGAATGGTAGTTCAGGGCTTCAAAGCCCCTACGCCGATCCCGGCTCGACCGGGCGCAGCGCCTCGAACGCGTGCCGGCGGGCCGCGTCCAGCACCGCCGCGCCGGCCCCGGTGGATCCCCGGTCCGCCGCAGCCGGTTCAACCAGGCAATGGCGAACCGCGAAATCCAGCGTCGCCAGCGCGGCGTCGGTCGTCAGCTCGCCCGCGGCCGCGCGCGCGAGCGCCTCGGCCACGGGCATCAGCCGGTGCTCGGCCACCTCGCCGTCGATGTTCCGGGGGACGACATCGGCGGGCAGCCGCAGGTCGAAGACATGCAGCCGCTCGTGCTGGCGCCCCTCGGGGAGGTCGCACTCCAGGTCGATCACGCCGCCCGCGACCAGGCCGGCCATCTGCCCCGGCACGAGCCCGGCCTCCTCCCAGCCTTCGCGCACGATCGCCTCGCGCGGCGACTGCCCCGCGGGCACGCCGCAGCCGATCAGGTTGTCCAGGCGGCCGGGGTCCGTCTGCTTGGTCGGCGAGCGCCGCGCGATCCACAGGTGGGCCGGCCGACCCGCCGCGTCGGCCACCCAGCCATTGCAATGCGCACCCAGTGTCAACATGCCCCAGAACCGGCTCGCCGCCCGCTCCAGCGTGCCGTGCTCGCCGCCACTGCGGTCGCGCAAGGGATAGGGCTCGTCGCGCCAGCCCGTGATCAGGCCGTCGTCGCGCAGCCGTGCATGGATCTGCGCAAGCCGCGCGTCCCGCGCCTGCGCGGGCAGGCGCAGCGCGAGCGCCCGCGGCGCGCCGTCGGCGGCGGCCAGCAACACGAACGCGTCGGGCCAGGCCTGCAGCGCCTCCAAGTGCTGAAGCGCCACGGAGCCGAGCACCGGACCGGCCGCGTCGCCAAGCACGAACGGGATTCGCGGCGGGCCGCCACGGCGGCGCGCCAGGTCGATCGCCGGCCAGGATGCTTGCGTCATCGGCGCAGTCTATAGCCCCCGCGCGACGGCCCGCGCGGCCCGATCGGATAACATGGCGGCCTCGCGCCCGTAGCTCAGCTGGATAGAGTACTGCCCTCCGAAGGCAGGGGTCACTGGTTCGAACCCAGTCGGGCGCACCAATAGATTCAACGACTTAGGCCACCTTCGGGTGGCTTTTTCGTTCCCGGCAGGAAAAAAGCAGGAAATCCTGTCTGGGACGCGATGGGCCTTTCTGGGGCCTCGACAGCCGGGACACGGTCGCCCCGCTCGACGATCACACGTGTCGTCGGGTCATCGCCCTCCGCCAACCGTCGAGACAGGTTCGAGCGCCCGAGCTCGCCGTGCGCCCCACCTCAGAAGCTCAGCAGCTCAGCAGTCGAGTCGATTGCGGCCACTTGCCAACCCATTCGGCGAACCATGCCGGGAGACAAGATCGCCCATAGCTGGGCCTGGTTGCCCGTGATTGGGGAATGGACGAGGCGGCCCGTTGCCCAACTGAGAAAACGGGACGCGGATCGCTTTGGGAAGCACCGCGACGCTCACCCGTCCATGGCCAAGGAACTGCGCGTCTTCGGGCAGCTCGTCGAATCGCATGAACTCCTCGACCGAAATCAGACCGGCCTGTTGGAATGGCCAGCTTCATCGCGCCGGACATCGTCTCGCTTCATAGCGATCGTGTGGGAATGTGATCGTGCGGAGCTGCCCCGAATGAGATGCCGCGGGATCGCAAGGGACATGGTGGGGCCGGTGGGTCCGCGCTTGCAGCAGTGGTAGGAATTTGCGGCGCTTGAATGCGACGTTGTTGAGGCGTACGGGTTGGGCAAAGGACTGGGCGCATGGCCGCCGGTGGAGCTTTTCAACCGGGCGACGAAGAAGCGACAACGCGAGCGGGCCGACGTCATGCCGTTCATGGCGGGTTCGTTGGTGCTCGACGGCAAGGCTCGGGCCGCGATCGGCGGATTTCTCTCGAAGTTCGGCGAGCTCTTGGAGCTGCATCACGGCGGGGAGATCCTCTACTTCTTCAACTGCACGAATCTGGTCGATTGCCTCGACGATGAACCGACGCAGCGCGGCGAGGAAGGCATCCTGATCCTCGAAGCGATCGACGAATCCAAGATTCCGACGGAGCCGGCGGTGTTCAAGGATCCGACGACGGTCCGCGTGCGCAACTACGTCAATGACGCCGGCAAGGAAGTGATCGAGCAGTGGGCCAGAGAGGCTGGCATCACCGGCCTCGAAATCGTCCCTCTCGATCCGATCTGACCGCCGATTGCTATCGGGCTGCCCAGTCGGTGATTCATGGCGCAATTGCAAGCGATGCGCGGATCGATGCCGATAGCCTGCCCGAAACCGGTCATCCACGACTGTCAGCAAATGGCCGCGTGCAGCCCCAAATCCGCGCGGCGAATCGTAACGCTGGAGCAAGTTGCGGCCCTCCCATGTGGCTCGCGATGACCCGCATGGGGCGTTAGGCGATTCGACGCATTCGCCTCCTGATTGAGCCGAGGACAAGAAGCAAAGCGCAGAAGCCCAACACGATGCACAGGAATACGAGGTCTCCATTCACCTTCTTGTACTGAGCCCCGGCGACTTGTTCGACAGAAATCTGATAGATCTGCTCTCCACCTTGCCGAATCGAGATCGGATAGAGCAGTGAACCATGGAACATGCCAGCGGGAGCCAAAACCCAAGCAGCTTCGGTGAAGGCTCCTGAGCTTGGCGTTCGACGGTAGTCACAGCTGTTCGAACCCCCAAGTCCCGGCACGTTGCATGAGAGATCGTATGTCCCTTCTTTGCCTTCCAGACGGAGAAGCAAACCGTGTTTTCGGACAGCGACCAGAGACGCATAGCCACTAGCGTGTCCCACTTCATGATTGCCCTGCTCAAACGCTCTGATCCGCATTAGGCCGTACAGATCAATCGCAGCTCCAAGAAAATGATGAGGAGCAGCAATGAAAAAAGTCGCATCCCGTTGAAATTGCGAGGCTTTGAAATACTTGACGTGGTTCCCATAATTATCAATTCAGTCAACTAGCACGCCTCGCAGCTCCCGAGACCGGACGCTTGCGACAGACAGCTTGTGGCCGACATGCGTCCCTGAGGACAGCCCCCCTGGCCGGGTGACGCGCCGGGGCCCTCGGCCGACCGCTTTGCGAAGCATACCTGCCCGTCGACGCCGGCGGTCGCACGGCAGGCCCCGACCCATCAGTGACATTCGGCCCTATGATTTCGACGCCAAAAGCGGTCATTTCGCGGCCGAACCAGCGAACTCGAGATCCCACTTGTCACTTGGCGAGTTGAATCGGAACAGGGTCGTGATGCCGCCGTCAAACGCGGAACCACTCTCTGCGATGGCAGCCACCAAGCGCTGCCGAACGACGTCAATCAAGGCCTCGGTGGACATCGCCTGGAACTCATTGAACCCGATAAATTCGGGATGGCAAGCAAACACCATCTTGCCGCGAATCGAGCCGTTAGCTTCGACGACGCTGACGTCGATCGCGTGACCCCAGGAGCGATCCCTGCGTGCCACCAGGGCCGTTAGCGGGCAACCCTCAATGCTGATGGAATGTTCGTCGCTCATCTCGTTGCCTCTGAAGCAGACCTTCTCGACTGACTGCAAGTGGCCGACTGACGACGTAGCTGCCCAGTCCTCAGCTACCACAATCTCCACCACGGCTTGATTGACCCGGAGGGTGACGCACTTGGGTTAGCTCTCCTAATTCTCGGGGCGAGCAGCGCCGCGGAAGCGGTCGATGTGCCCTTCAGCGAGCCGGGCGGAATAGTGCGTGCCGTCGACGACGGCTACCGCCCTCACCGCCGTCGAGCGGGCTAACTTGACCGAGACGCGCCTGCAGCCTGCGGTCGTGAGAGCGACGGTCGTTACGTGCAACGCGCGCGCTTTCCAGTCGACGTCGGTTGCCGTGCACCTTCCGAGCGTGCGTACGGTCGCGCTGACGATGACGCGTCGCGAGGTTGTCCAGGTGCCCGAAGGTGCGCGCCCCGGGACGATGACAACCTGGATTGGCAAGACAGACCGCGGTGGCGATGCGATGTTCTCGTTCGGAAGCGGCGGCTTGTATGGCTTGCTCGATGAGGCGGGCCAGAAGTTCGAGTTCCGACAGATCAACGAGAGGCTGTGCATCGTGATCCGGGACGACCCGCTCAAGTTTCCACGCGACGACTGAGCCGCGTGCCCGCTCGACGCCTTGTCTTGGTGGACGAGGTCGGGCTGCAGGTATGCTTTGCTTCGCGGTGGAAGCCGTTCAGCGGCGCGCCGTCCGGCCGGCTGGACCGCGTCGACGACTCAGTTCGGCCAATACCGGCCTCCCACCGGTGACCGCTCTCCGGCAGTCGACCTTCTGATTGGGGCGAAACCTTTGACGTAGATCATTGGCCGTTCGTTCTGATGTAGCTCCACACGGAGCCGTCACCGAATGTTCATGGAGCACTGTCACGCTGACGTCTCCGAATAGCCGAAGGAGGACCGAACGTGGACTCATTCATGAGCAAGGTCAGGACGCTGCAACATGACGACCATCGCTTTTACCACCAGAGTCGCATCAACCAGACGCTGCACTTTGTAAGCGCCATCAGTTTCATCGTGGCGTACGGCCTGGTTTTCGTCGACCCGGCCGCCGCCGGCCTGGTCGGGTGGCTGGTAGGGATGGTGACGCGGCAGTCGGGCCACATCTTCTTCGAGCCGCGCGAATTCGACCGGATCAACCAGGTTAGCTACGCGCAGAAGGAGTCCTTCAAGGTTGGCTACAACATGCGCCGCAAGGCCCTGTTGATCGGCGTGTGGCTTTCTGTGCCGGCGCTCCTGTTGGCAAGCCCGACAATGTTCGGCATGACGGAGCCGGGACGCGGAGCGGCCGGCTTCGTACACGATCTTGGACTGATGTGGCTTGCGCTTGGTGCAGGGGGACTGCTGTTCCGCACTCTCCACCTGTTCTTCCTGCGCGACCCCTACTGGGGCCTGGCTTGGGCAGCGAAGATCCTGCTCGATCCCTTCCACAACATCGCGACCTACTGGCGCTCGCCACTGGCACTGCTGCGCGGCGAATTGCTGGATCCGCTCGACTCTGTTGCAGGGCATCAGCAAGGCGCGTAGTCGATTCCTGGCGGCGCGACGTCGACCGGGCACGGATAGATCGAACGCGCTCAACTGCAATGGTGAGAATTCGAGGTTCGCTGGTGGGTGTCCACAGCAGGCAACGAACTGCGCAGGTTGAGTCGAGTTTCTGCGATCGGCTACTTGCAGACGGTCGCCAACGACCGCTTTCAGCTAGGCAGCTCGCAGCAGTGTGCTGCTTGGAGGTGGGATCGTGAACGGATACGTGATTTTCGCAGCAGCGGCCATCCTGTTCGGCGCGAACGCGGTCGGCTCCTATGCAGTCGGCCGAAGTGACTTTTATGACTCCCGACAGAAGAGAGTTCAGATCGCCTTGGTCTGGCTGCTTCCAATCTTCGGTCTGCTGCTCGTGGGTGGAGTCTTGTGGTCGAACTACGAACGACCGTCATCCGCCAAGTATCACGCCGAGCACACGATCCCCGACTTCGCGTGGCCCAACGGCGGCCTGGACGGCCATCAACATGGCGACCCTCCGACTTGAACTACGATTCGGCTTGGAGGCCAGCAACCGGCCAACAGCTGACGGTTACAGTGATCTGCTTCGGAGAAGTCCGCTTCCGTCTCGCGCTCGTCGGTTGCGGCTGAGCAGCCGTCGGCCACGACCGGCGGCTTCCGGGCATTGTCCGTGCCGGGTGTAGCAACCGACGCTTGTCGCAGCGCCACCCCAACACCGTTCAGTTTGGCAACGGTTCGTTTATTGGCGAGATGCGCGCAGTCAGTGAGGCGCCCGCCGCCGCAACAACAATCGCCGCGATCGCCAGCCACTGCACTCCGGTCAGCTGTTCGCTGAGAAACACGAATCCTGCAAGAGCTGCGAATGCCGGCTCGAGGCTCAGCAAAGTGCTGAACGTGCGGGTGGGCAGCCGCGTCAGAGCAACCATCTCCAGCGAGTATGGCAGTGCAGAGCTGAGCACCGCGACACCGATTGCGTACGGAATCAACGCTGGCGGGAGCAGCATCGCGCTCCCAGCGTGCGCAATGCCGAAGGGAATTGCCAGCAACGCGCCCACTGAGGTGCCGAGTGCCACAGCGTCGGAACCGTATGCGACGCCAACCTTTTTGCCCATGATGATGTACAGCGCCCAGCCGAGGCCTGCCGCGAAAGCGTAGACCACGCCGAGCGGGTCAAGCGATTGCACCTGGACGCCCAACGGCAGCAACATCGCCAGGCCGAACACCACCAATGCGATCCATACGAAGTCCACAACGCGGCGCGAGCCGATGATCGCCAATGCGAGCGGCCCGGTGAACTCAAGCGCGACAGCGATCCCCAGCGGAATCGTTCGCAACGACATGTAGAACGCCAGGTTCATCGCGCCCATCGACAAACCATAGCCCCAAAGCGCGCGCCAGTCCCGTCCGTTGTGATGACGTCTCCACGGCCGTCGCAACAGGAGCAAGAACAGAGCGCTCACGCCTAGGCGGTACGCTGTGGCACCCTGTGCGCCAATCTGCGGAAACAAGTGCTTGGCCAGCGAAGCGCCGCATTGATAGGAAGCCATGCTTATGAGGAGCACGACAACTGCTAGGGCAATCGGAGCGACGGGTGAACGAGAAGACATTGAGAGCAGCCGCGGATGTAGAGCAGCAGACCATTGTGTCAGCGGGAGCGGCCAATACGGCTAGGCTGTGGGCGTGTTGGAGCGCATGCAGAGACCGGCTAGAACAAGCCAGATCTGCTTACGCGCAACTACAGGCGCGAGGGATTGAGTTGGAACGGCATGGTCGAGGAGGCCACATCAGCCCGTGGCTGGAAGCACTCGCCTAGAGAGAAATCGTCTTCAGACCGTCGCAACTCGCCTGGCCAGGGCCGACTGTGCATGCCACCTCTTGGTGGCGCTAATCGGCGGTGAAGGGAGTGCGGCGAGATGAATGAAGAGTTCACCGGCTACCGACACCGAAGCGAGTCCGACACCGGATCTTTGAAAGCGGTCTAACTGTGCCACCGCAGGCGCATGGTATCGATGGTCAAGTACCACCCAGGACTCGTCTGCAAATTGGCGGTTTCGATACGCCTGCGCCAGCGCGCTCTGCCACTTCTTCAATTTCGTCTCCACGGCGATGACGTGCTGGAATGGTTCTGATCCGATAGGCGCCAGCCGAACCTCGTCCCCACGAAATCTCAAGATTCCCAGCTGACGTAGCTGCAAGATGACCCTTTGGGCGGACGCCCGCGAAAGACCCAGCGCACTTTCTAGCGCCTCGCGCGAGGCCACGGCAGAAGCGGTATTTGGGGCGAGCAGCGGTGCCAGCCGAGGAGGAACCTTGGCCAAGACATTGACTGCGCGAGTAATCCTCACGCGGCGACTGCACAGCACGATGTCGGCGATGCCGACCCCGGCATCGATCTCAAGGAAGGCCTTGTACTTGCGCGGACGCGCGATGCTGGCGCACACGAGCTCCTCTTCGCTCCGAAAGCCGTCAGACTGAGCACTTGTTGGCGCCATTGAATTTACTCGTGAACTTGTCGCCTGCGCTTGCCAGGAACTGCCTAATTTCGCGGCGGGAGATGCGCAATTCGACACAGACATGCCCGGTCCTTCTTTCTTGCCGCCGCAGGCAAGCTCGCAGCGAGCGCCCTTCAGCTCTTCGCCGGTACCAGGCATTCCCAGATGTCGCCGCCCGCGGGCGTGTAGTTCGGGCACTTCCTCATCTTGGCCACGACGTACGGTTCGGCGCCGCCAGCGAACTGGACTTCCAGGTCGCGGTTGGGTACATCGGCGACCTCGAACTCGGAAACCAGGGTGCACGCCTTCGCGCCAGCCGTCGCCGCGGTCAAGCTGTAGCTCAGAAACACGACGCCGCCCTTGATCGACACGGCGGCATCGTGCGGCTTCTGTCCACAGGCCACGGGGTCCCAGACGGTGACGACGAGCTTGTCGTACAGCCGATAGGGCGTGACCTTGTGCTCGTTGGAGGGAACCCCCTCGATGGGGATCGTGCGAAACGCCAGCCGGGGCTGGCTGGCCGAATCGGCGCCCTGTGAAACGGCGAGCGTGGCGGCGACGATCCCGGCCGCCAGGACGGCGAGGTTGCGAGTGGTCATCATGGCTCCTTCGGGGTTGCGATCGGATCCTTTCCAATGCGCAGTCTGGGCGTCGATGTCGCGCCTGGATTGACCCGCGTCAATCGCTGTCCCGATCTGGCGGCCGGCGGTGGCGTTGCGCCATCCGCCGTCGCCGTTCGAGCCGGCCCTCAGAAGAACAGGATCGCCCCCACCGCGACCCCGTCGAGCTTGGCGCTGTCGCCGCCGGCGCTCTTGGAGGTGGTGTGGCTCAGCTCGCCGGTCAGCGTCAGGCTCTTGGTGAGGCCGAAGTAGGCGCCGCCGGTCAGGTTGGCGTTCGAGCGCAGGTCGGTGCCGGTGCCGTCGTTCAGGCGGCTCTCGCCCCAGTTCACGCCGACCTTGAGCTTGGGCGTGGCCTGGAAGCTGCCCTGCACCAGGTAGTTGGTCTGCTTGCGCGGGCCGGAGTCGCCGTCGGACAGCACGCCCAGGCCCTTGCCCGACTGCACGTTCACGAGCAGCCCGAACCCGCTCGCCGAGACGCTGCCGCCCAGCTCGATGCCGTTCATCGTGAAGCCCGCGCCCTCGACCGCGTCGAACTTCTGGGTCTTGGCGCCCAGCCAGACCTTGCCCGGGCCGACGGCGACGTCGGCCAGGGCCTGGAACTGCGGGGACGTCTTGCCGGTGTAGGTCGTCCCGCTGGCGTCGACCGGGCTGACCACCGCCACCCTGGCGCTGAAGCCGTTGTACGACGGCGAGGCCCAGGCGATCTGGCCGTAGGTACCCAGGTAGGTATAGCCCGCACCGATGTGGCCCAGCGTCACGCGGTTGCGCTGCGTGGCGTTGACCGGGGCGCCGGCGCCGAGCAGGGTCATGTCGCCGAGGATGGCCGTCTGGCCGAACAGGCCGTAGTCGCGCCCCAGCTTGAAGGTGCCGATGTCGGCATCGCCCACGGTCAGGAAGGCCTGGCGCACGTCGACGTTGCTGTTGTTGCCGATCGCGCTGTCCGACGAAGTGGCCGCGCCGATCATCAGGGTGGCGCCGACGTCGTAGCCCTCCTGCTTGCTCTTGGCGCTGGTGATCAGCGCGTTGGGCAGCAGGCCGTTGCCGATCACCGTGCGGCCGTCCGCGCCGGCGCAGCCCAGCGCCTGGCTGGCGAGCGCCAGCCCCGCGATGTTCTGGCTGCCCGTGCAATGCGTGCGCGTGTAGAACGCATTGATGATGCCGCCGACGGAAACATCCCAGTCCCCCGCCTTGACGTCCGCGGCTTCGCTGGTGGTGGCCGCAAGGCTCAGGAAAGCGCCCGCTACGGCCGCGATGGAAGTCGTCTTCATGTGTGTCGTCTCCTGGTTCTGATGGTGGTGCGCGGGCGTTGTCGCCGCGGGGCAGTCATCGCAACCCACATGCCAGTCGCGCCAGGGGACAACCGGTGGCGCAATCGTTCGGTGGCGGCGCAGTCGGTGTGCCGCCACACCACGATCGCGGCGCACGCCGGCGCGTGGCCCCCGGGATAGTCCGCGCGCGACGTGCCGGGGTGTGCCACGCGGTGCTCCATGCGCTGCTCCAGGCGCGATGCGCGTATTCCCGTGGAGTTGTGGCGACGCAGGACAGCCTCGTGGCGTCGACGCGGGCCGCGCGCGTGCTCGCCGGGGCATCACCACACCGGTCGCGGCCCGCGACACGCGGCGCGCCGCAAAGCAAAGCGGGCCGCGCCGACGTCATCCGCCGGCCGCGGCCCCGCTCGGGACGGCTCGCCGGCCGCCCCCGTGGAAGACAGGCCTCAGCCCGGCTTCTTCGCCCAGGCGCTGCACCAGCCGGTGGCCTGGATCTGCTTGCGGCCGAACATGGCGCAACCCGACCACTCGTCGGTGGGCGCGCCCTGGAAGAACGCGCAGCCGCTGCACTGCTGCTGCGGCGTGTGGTTGGGGTACTTCTTGGCGTCGACCAGGTGCGTGTCGTGGCGATAGCCGAGCGCGACGGCAGTCTCGTCGGTTTCCTCGACGTGCGCCGCGGCGAGCGCGAGCGAGGGGACGGTGGCGGCTGCGAACGCGCAGCCGGCCGCCAGCGTGCGCATCATGAAGACGCGCCGGGAGTTGTCGGTCATGGGATGTCTCCGTGTCGGGCCTCCCGCGTCGCGCGGGAGGCCTCTCTCAGGGGCTGGGAAGGTCAGTTCGACTTGGCGACCTTGGCGGGCGCCTCGGCAGCGGCCTGCTTCGGCGCGGGGACGCCGCCGGCCTTGGGGATCTTGAAGACCCAGACCATGCCGCCCTGCTCGAGCATGTTGACCTTCTTGGCCACCTCGCCACCCCACAGCGGCACGGCGCCGCCCCAGCCGGACACCACGCTCACGAACTGCTCGCCGCCCTGCATCCAGGTGATCGGCGGGGCGACCACGCCCGAGCCGGTCTGGAATTGCCAGAGCACCTTGCCGGTCTTGGCGTCGGCCGCCTTCAGGTACCCCTCGGGGGTACCCCAGAAGACCAGGTTGCCGCCGGTGGTCAGCACGCCACCCCACAGCGGCGCCGAGTCCTTGACCTCCCAGACGATCTTGCCGGTCTTCGGGTCGATCGCGCGCAGCGCGCCGATGTAGTCGTCGTTGAGCGTCTTGATGGTGAAGCCCGCGCCCAGGTAGGCGGCGCCCTTCTTGTAGGCGACCGGCTCGTTCCAGATCTCCATGCCCCATTCGTTGGACGGCACGTAGAACAGCTTGGTGTCGGGGCTGTAGGCCATCGGCATCTGGTTCTTGCCGCCGAGGAAGCTGGGCGCGTTGAAGATCGACTTGCCCTTCTTGCCGTCGGTGCTGGCGGTCGGGTCGCCCGGACGGCTGGACTCGATGTAGTTCGGGCGGCCGGTCTTCAGGTCGATGCTGCTGGCCCAGGTGATCTTCTTGACGAACGGGAAGGCGTTGACCAGCTTGCCGTCGTTGGCGTCGATCACGTAGAAGAAGCCGTTGCGGTCGGCCTTGCCGCCCACGCGCCGGCCGTCCAGGTCGAAGGTGATGAACTCGTTGACGCCATCGAAGTCCCAGCCGTCGTTGGGCGTCGTCTGGTAGTGCCACTTGATCTGCCCGGTCTTCACGTCGATGCCCAGCGTGGACGCGGAGAACAGGTTGTCGCCGGGGCGCATGTGGCTGTTCCACGGCGACGGGTTGCCGGTGCCGAAGTAGGCGAGGCCCGTCTTGGCGTCGTAGGTGCCGCCCAGCCAGGTGGCCGCGCCGCCGGTCTTCCACAGGTCGCCCGGCCAGGACTGGCCGGGGGTGCCGCTGATGCCGTTCTCGTGCTTGGTGCCGTCGGCGTCGTAGGTGTAGCCCATGTGGCCTTCGACCGTCGGGCGCGTCCACACCAGCTTGCCGGTGCGCGGGTCGCGCGCCTCGACGCGGCCGACCACGCCGAACTCGCCGCCCGACACGCCGGTCAGCAGCAGGCCCTGGGCGATCAGCGGCGCGGCGGAGGCCGAGTAGCCCGCGGCGTAGTCGTCGATCTTGGTCTTCCAGACGATGTCGCCGGTGGCCTGGTCCAGCGCGACGAGCTGCGCGTCGAGCGTGGCGAAGATCACGAGGTTGTCGAACAGGGCGGCGCCGCGGTTGACCACGTCGCAGCAGGGCATGATGCCTTCGGGCAGGCGGTGCTCGTACTTCCAGAGCTTCTTGCCCGTGGCGGCGTCGAGCGCGAAGATGCGCGAGTACGAGCCCGTGACGAACATGCGGCCGTTGTAGATCACCGGCTGCGATTCCTGGCCGCGCTGCTTCTCGCCGCCGAACGAGAACGCCCAGACGGGCACCAGCTTGCCCACGGTGGCCGCGTTGACCTGCTTGAGCGGCGAATAGCGCTGGCCCTGGGTGTTGACGCCCCAGGTCAGGACGTTGCCCGTCGCGGTGGCCTCGCCCTGGATCATCTGGTCGGTGACGCCGTCGGCGGCGAAAGCGCCGCCGAACGTCGCGGTCAGACCCGCTGCGATGAGCAGGGTCAAGAGTCTCGATTGCATGGATGTCTCCTCGTTGATTTCGCGGTGCGACGCGCCGCGGCAGCGGGGTCGTCCAGCAAGGGAAGCGCAATGTCCGTGCCACGCCCGAATGGGGCTCCGGCGGTCGCCGAAGGGCCTGCGCGGCCCGGTTTGCTGCGGGTTTCCCCGTTTCGGCCGGCCCGCGAGTGCTACAGAGTCGAACACTGCCCGGGCCGGCGCTGGCACAGGCGCACGTCGCAGCGCGCCACAGGCCCGGCTCAGGCGGGGGCCAGCGCCAGGCCCGGCGTCGCTTCCCAGCGGCCGGCCTTGTCGACCCACAGCGCGTCGACGTGCCACTGGCCGGCGAGCGCACGCGCCTTCGCCGGGCCACCGACGAACAGCACCTTGGTCAGCGCGTCGGCCAGCGCGCCGCTGGGCGCCGCCACGGTCACGCCGGCCATGTCGGCCGGCGACCAGCCGGTGTGCGGGTCGAAGATGTGGTGATGGCGGTGGTCGGCGCTGAAGGCAGTCTGGTCGTCGCCGGAAGTCGCCACGCAGCGGCCGTCGGCGAACAGCCGGGCCAGCAGCCGGCCCTCGACCCGCGGATCGGCGATGCCCAGCGTCCAGCGCTCGCCGCGCGGGTTGTGGCCGGCCATCGCGAACTCGCCGGCGTCGACCAGGGCGTGGCGGATGCCGTGCCCGGCGAGCACCGCCCGCACGCGGTCGGCCGCGTAGCCCTGCGCGATGCCGTTGAGCGTGATGCCCATGCCCGGGCGCGTGAAGCGCGCGCCACGGGCGTCGAGCGCGAGGGCGCGCCAGTCGACGCGGGCGCGGGCCGCATCGACCTCGGCGGCGCTCGGCAGCCGCCCGGCGCGCCGCGCGTCGGCGAACGCGCGCCAGAGCGGCTGCACGGTCGGGTCGAAGTCGCCGCCGCTGGCCTGCGCCACGTCCAGCGCGATGCCCAGCAGCTCGTGCAGTTCGGGCGGCGTGGCCTCGAGGCGGCCGTCGCGGTTCAGGCGCGACAGCGCGCTGTCGTCCCGGAACAGGCTCATCTGGGCCTCGATGCGCTGCAGCGCGGCCACCGCGGCGTCGAGCGCGGCCGCCAGCGTGCGCTCGTCGGCGTGGCCGGCCTGCAGCGACAGCGTGGTGCCGAAGCCGACCAGCTCGCGGCGCTGCCAGCGCAGCGCGGCGGCGTCGGCCGCGGGCGCGCGCAGCGCGAGGCCGGCGCCCAGGCCGAGGGCCACCCGCAGGGCCCGGCGGCGGATCATCGAACGGCTCCGGGTTCGGCACCGCCGTGCGCGACCAGTGGCCGGATCGCGATCGTCCGATGACGCTTGCCCTGGATCAGCGGCGCGCAGCGCTCGTCGCTGTCGTGGATCGCGACGCACTCCATGCATTGGAAGCAGTCCTCGTAGACGACCCCGCCCGCCGGCTCGATCGCCTGGTAGTCGCAGTGGTGGCGGCAGCTCTGGCAGGGCGTGCCGCATTCGGCGCGGCGCGCGATCCAGTCGAAGCGGCGCAGCCGGCCCAGGATCGCCAGCCCCGCGCCCAGCGGACACAGGTAGCGGCAGAAGCCCTTGAAGACGAAGGCCGACGACACCACCGCCGCCACGGCCCAGGCCACGAACGGCCACGAGCGCACGAACGCCAGCGTGATCGCGGTCTTGAACGGCTCGACCTCCACCGCGCGATCGGTCCACGGCCCGGCCGCCGCGCCCATCGCGGCGAGGCCGACGATGCCCGCGAGCACGACGTACTTGACGAGCTTCAGCTTCGCGTCGAGCGCCGCGCGCACCCGTCGCGGCTTCAGGCCCAGCGCCCGCGTGACCTGGCTGACGAGTTCCTGCAGGGCGCCGAACGGGCACAGCCAGCCGCAGAACGTGCCGCGCCCCCAGGCCACCAGGCTCGCCGCGGCGAACGCCCACAGCACCACCGTCATCGGGTCGTACATGAAGAAGCCCAGGCCGCGCCCGGCCACCAGCGCCTGCACGGCGGCGGTGATGTTGACGATGGACAGCTGCCCCTGCGCGTACCAGCCGATGAACACCAGCGTGAAGACGAGGTAGCCGGTGCGGAAGACGGCCAGCCGCCGCGCGTTGGCGACGAGCCAGCGCGGCCGCGCGAGCACGACGGCCAGCAGCGCCAGCGCGAGCCCGAGCACTGCGAGCTCGACGGCGCGTGCGCGCCAGATGCCCGGCCACGACTTCTCGTCGGCGCTGGGCAGCGTCACCTGGTCCGCCGGCAGCCGATAGTCCAGCGCGAACTCGCGGCCGATCTTCTCGGGGTAGATGGCGCCCTTGTTGCGCACCACGTGCAACAGCAGGTGCAGCGGCTTGGCGGGGTCGAGCCCGGCCGGGCCGATCACGCGCAGCACCCGGGCATCGGCGCCGCGCAGGTCGGGCGGCAGCGCGAGCGCGTCGTCGAGGTCGAGGTCGCGCATCTCGATGGGCAGCTCGTCCTGCCTGAGCGTGATGCGGTCGGGCACGGCGCCGCGCACGAAGTCGTCGCCGACGAAGCTCCACGGGCCGCGCGAGATCGCCAGCAGCGCGTGGTCGCCGTCGTCGAGCCGGCCCTGCAGGTGCGCCCAGCCCGCCTCGCCCAGCAGGTTGCGGCCCACCAGCGGCGAGTTCAGGTAGACGACCCACAGCTCGGTGAACGGGGCGTCGGCCGGCCCCGCGGCGGCCTCCTCCACGCCGCTGCCCGCGAAGGCCTGGTCGACCTGGGCGCGCGTGACGCGCAGGTGCGCGACGAGGCCGGCGTCGACCAGAGCGTTCCAGTCCAGCGGCCGGTAAGTGTCGCGTCGCACGCGCGCCAGCTGGTCGGGGTCGGCGCCCGGCGCGAAGCCCAGCTTGGCGCGCGCCACGTGCAGCGCCGCCGACAGCAGCGTCTGGTTGACGATGCGCACCGAGGCCGTGGCCTTGGCCACCCCGTCGATGTAGACGTTGGCGCTGCCGCGCTGCTCGCCGCGGTTGCTGTTGGAGCCGATCTTGACGTTCTGGCGCAGCGACAGCCCGCGGTACTGCTCGACGAAACGCATCAGCGGCGCCGGCCCCAGCCCGTCGACGAACACCGGCTCGTGCTGCGACAGCAGCTGCACGTCGGCGAACGCGCCCTTGGCGTCGAGCAGCACGAGCAGGTTGACCGGCGTACCCGAGAAGCCGGGGATCGGCGCCAGGTCGATCGATTCGAACGCGTAGCCCACCAGCGGCGTGGCGGTGCCGTCCTGGCGGAACAGCGGCCAGACCGGCAGCTGCGCATCGCGCTCGCCGACGATCAGCGGCGACGGGAAGCGCTGGCGCAGCGCCTCGCGGTCCAGCGTGCCCGCATGGGCCAGCGAGCCGGCCAGGCCGAGCAGCGCCACCGCAAGCAGGCCGAGCCCGAGCAGGCGACGCGCAAGGCAGCCGAAGGACCGCATCCTAGTCGTCGACCAGCACGGCGTTGGGCGAGTGGCCCACGGCGATCGTCTTCAACGGGGTGGCGCTGCGGGTGTCGATCGCGGTGAGGTCGTCCGACAGGCCGCCGGCCACGAACAGGCGCGCGCCATCGCCGCTCAGGGCGAGGCCCCAGGCGCGACGCCCCACCGGCACCAGCGCGCGCACCCGGCGCGAGGCGACGTCGACGAAGGCCACGCGGTTGGCGCGCCCCAGCGCCACGTACATCGTGCGACCGTCGGGCGCGGCGACAATGCCCACCGGGGTGATGCCGTCGGCCGCCAGCCCTTCGACCGCGAACGCGATGGTGTCGGTCACGGCCAGGTCGGCGGTGGAGATCACGCTGACCGCGGCGCTCTTCTCGTCGGTGACCCACAGCTGGGCGCCGTCGGTCGTCAACGCGAGCCGGCGCGGCCGCTGGCCCACGGCAATGGTCTTGACGATGGCCAGCGTGGCGGTGTCGATGACGTAGACCACGCCGGCCACCTCCGAGGTGACGTAGACGCGCCTGCCGTCGGGCGACAGCTTGACGCCCTCGGGCTCGGGCCCGAGCGCCACGCGCCCGACCAGCTTGTGCAGCTGCAGGTCGAACACCGTCAGCGCACTGTCGTCCTCGGAGGACACGTAAGCGAGCCGACCGTCCAGCGACAGGTCCAGCACCTCCGGATCGCGTCCGACGGGCGCGCCGTCGACGACCCGCCGCGTGGCGATGTCGACCACGTCGGCCCGACCCGATTCGCCGCAGATCACCAGCAGCCGCGTGGCGTCGGGCAGGCGCTGCAGGTGGCGCGGGCGCTGGCAGGTGGGCAGGGTGCCGACCACCGCGAGCGTCTTGGCGTCGATCATCGTCAGCGTGTTGTCCTTCTCGTTGGCGACGTAGACGAGGCCGGAGGCCGCGCGGGCGCCGGTGACCAGCAGCAGGGCCAGCGAAAGGAGCGAGAGATGTCTCATGGGATCACCGGGCAGGGGTCGCGCGTGGCGACGGGGTCGGACAGGGCCAGCGACATCGCGTCGCCGCGGAAGACGAGACCGCCGCCCTGGCTGGCGCCGGGGACGAAGCGCAGCGGCGCGGCCGGCGCGGCGCGGCGGCCGGCGTCGGCGAGCATCGCGTCGATGCGGTCGCGGTGGTCGCTCTTCGGGCAGACGGGGTCGGTGGCCGCCGCGTCGCCCGTCACCAGGAAGGCCTGGCAGCGGCAGCCGGCGTGGTCGCGCTCGCGCTCGTCGCAGCTGCCGCAGGTGTCGCTCATCCACGCCTCGCCGCGGTAGGCGTTGAACGCGGCGCTGTCGAACCACGCCGAACGCGCGGACGTGTCGCGCAGGTTCGGGAAGTCGAGTCCGGGCAGCATGCGCGCGCTGTGGCAGGGCAGCGCCACGCCATCGGGCGCGACGACCAGGAACACGGCGCCCCAGCCGGCCATGCAGGGCTTGGGCCTGGCGTCGGCGTAGTCGGGCGACACCCACAGGATCTTCATGCGGCCGTTGCTGCGCTGGCGATGCGCCATCACGATGGCCTCGGCGTCGCGCAGCTCGTCGATCGTGGGCATCAGCGCGGCGCGGTTGTGCCAGGCCCAGCCGTAGTACTGCGTGTTGGCCAGCTCCAGGAAGTCGGCGTCCATGCGCTCGGCCATGTCGATGATGCGGCCGACGTGGGGCAGGTTGAAGCGGTGCATCACGCAGTTGAGCACCATCGGGTAGCCGGCGTCCTTGATGATCGCGGCAACCCGCGACTTCAGCTCGAAGGTGCGCGTCGAGGTGATGAAGTCGTTGAGCTCGCGCGTGGAGTCCTGGAACGACAGCTGGATGTGGTCGAGCCCGGCCGTCTTCAGCGCCCGCGCGCGCGCGGCGGTCAGGCCCACGCCCGAGGTGATGAGGTTGGTGTAGAAGCCAAGTCCGCGCGCGTGCGCCACCAGCTCCTCGAGGTCGTCGCGCAGCAGCGGCTCGCCGCCGGAGAAGCCCAGCTGCACGGCGCCGAGGGCGCGCGCCTCGCCCAGCACGCGCTTCCAGGTGCCGGTGTCGAGCTCCTGCCCGTGGCGCGCGTAGTCGATCGGGTTGGAGCAGAAGACGCAGTGCAGCGGGCAGCGGTAGGTGAGCTCCGCCAGCACCCAGAACGGCGGCTTCACGGCAGCCGCGGTCACGAATGCACGCTCATTGCATCACCCAGCCCCGGTCGCTCGCCTGGGCGAGGAACGCGTGGACGTCGTCGCGCAGCGCGCTGCGCGCGAACGCCAGCTCCAGCTCGCCGACGATCTCGTCGACCGAGCGCCGGCCGTCGCAGCGGCGCAGGATCTCGGCGGCGGGCATGTTCAGCCGCACCATGCCCTCCGGGTACAGCAGCACCCAGGCATCCTGGGCCTGCTCGAACTGCAGGCGGTACATCGGGGCGACGGCGGGCCGCGAGGCGGAATCGATCATGGTTGGAGCTCCGGTGCGAGATCGTCGGGGTACGCGAGCGCGATGGCGTCGAGCAGCGTCCACAGGATGTCGAGCTTGAAGTCGAGGATCTGCAGGGCGCGCGCCTGGCGCTCGCGCGTGACGCACCAGCGGCGCGCGATCTCCAGCCCGTGCTCCACGTCGCGGTTGGCCAGCGTGATGCGGCTGCGGAAGTACGCGAGCCCTTCGGGCGCGATCCACGGGTAGTGCGACGGCCAGCCGGCCAGCCGGTCGGCGTGGATCTTCGGCGCGAACAGCTCGGTCAGCGACGAGATGGCGGCCTCCTCCCACGGCGCCCGGCGGGCGAAGTTCACGTAGGCGTCGACGGCGAAGCGCACGCCGGGACGCACATGGCGCAGCGACTCGATGTCGGCGCGCGCCAGGCCGGTGGCCATGCCCAGCCGGCACCAGGCCTCGATGCCGCCCGCGTTGGCGCCGGCGTAGTCGCCGCGGCCGTCGTGGTCCAGCATGCGCTCGATCCAGCGCCTGCGCTCCGCGCGGTCGGGGCAGTTGGCCATCACCGCCGCGTCCTTGATCGGGATGCAGACCTGGTAGTAGAACCGGTTGGCCACCCAGCCGCGCACCTGGAACGGCTGCAGTTCGCCGCGGTTCAGGCGCAGGTTGAACGGGTGGTGGATGTGGTACCGCGACTCGCGGGCGCGCAGCCGGGCCTCGAACTCGTCGGCGCCCCAGGGGTCGCCGACCGCATCGCCGGATACTGCAATGGGTATCGACCCGGCACCCGGCGCGGGCAGTGCGTTCACAGGGAGATCTCCATGCCGTCGTGCGCCACCTCGATGCCCAGCGAGTCCAGCGTGCGGCGCGGCGCGCTGTCCTCGTCGAGGATCGGGTTGCTGTTGTTGATGTGGATGAGCACCTTGCGCGTGGCGGCCGACTCGCGCAGCGCGTCGACCATGCCGGGCCGCCCCGCCCAGCCTTGCTGGGGCAGGTGGCCCATGTCGCTGGCCGCCTTGGTGCCCAGGCCGGCGCGCTGCATCTCGTCCTCGCGCCAGAAGGTGCCGTCCACGAGCACGCAGTCGGCCTCGTCCAGCCAGCGCAGTTCCTGCTCGCCGATCTCGGCCAGGCCCGGCGAATAGAACAGCGTGCGGCCGTCGGCCAGGTCCTCGATGCGCAGCGCGATGTTGTCGCCGGTCACCTGCTCGCGGCGATGCGGGGAATAGGGCGGCGCCTTGCCGGGGATCGCCAGCGCGGTGAAGCGCAGGCCGGGCACGGCCTCGATCTCGAACTCGGCGCGGGTGCGCTCGCCGTCGACCGCCAGCATGTGCCAGCGCGTGCCGCAGTAGTGCTGCAGCACGTTGAGCAACGGGAGGCCGGTGGTGAGGTCCTCGAACACGCAGGGCGTCGCGTACAGGTCGATGCAGGGGCCTTCGCGCAGGCCCAGCAGGCCCGTGACGTGGTCGATCTGCGCGTCCATCAGCACGACGGCCTTGATGGGCGTGTCGCGCAGGCCCTGGCGCGGATGGAGCTGGGGATGGCGCCGGATCTGGCCGCCGATGTCCGGCGACGCGTTGAGCAGCACCCAGGACCGGCCGTCGGCCGAGACGGCGATCGAGCTCTGCGTGCGCTCGCTGGCGCGGATGTCGCCGCTGCGCTGGCCCGCGCAGATGGCGCAGTTGCAGTTCCACTGCGGGAAGCCGCCGCCGGCACCCGAGCCGAGAACGAGGATCTTCATGATTGCCTGGCGCGAGAAGGAACGGGAACGCCGTCGGCGCGCAACGCGGCCGACGGCCGGTCGATCAGCGCGATGCGATGTACATCGTGATTTCGAAGCCGAAGCGCAGGTCTTCAAACGCGGGTTGCGTCCATTGCATGGAAAGTCTCCTTGAGTGGGTTGCGAGTCGTGCCCAGTCGCAACGACGAACCGTCGCTGCGTCTTCGCGCAGAGGCGGTGGACAGGCAGGGAAATCGCAAGTCGCGTGCCACTCGGGAGAAGGCCTCGATCTTCAGGGTTGACCCTGGAAGATCGGGCGGCGCGCACGCGAGGGGACGCGCACCGGCGCGTCGACTGTCACGCCGTGGAGCAGCGCGCCGCGCGCGCTGGAACAGGGATTACCCGTCGACCGCGGCCGCCGCCTACTTGGCCCAGCGCAACTTGCGATAGATGGTGTTGCGGCTGATCCCCAGCTGCTTGGAGGCTTCGGAGATGTTGCCGTTGGCGGCGTCGACCGCGGCCTGGATCAGCGCGATCTCGGCCTCCTCCAGCGTGCGCGGCGACGCGGGCGGTGCGGCGACGACGACGACCGGCGGCGCCGGTTCGGGCGCCGGCGCGACGCCGCGCGGGTCGGGCGCCGCGGGCCGTACCGGCACCGCGGTGGCGGCGGCCGCGGCCGCGGCCGGCGGCAGGCGGTCGAGGTCCTCGTGGAAATCGTCCGACAGGTGCTCCTCGGTGATCTCGGCCTCGTTGGACGCCATCACGGCGGCCGTGCGCAGCACGTTGGCGAGCTGGCGGATGTTGCCGGGCCAGGTGTAGCGCAGGAACAGCGCCATCACCGACGGGCTGATCGACGGCGCGCCGGCCGGCGATTCGGCCAGCAGGATGCGGCGCGCGACGACCGCCAGGTCGCTGCGGTCGCGCAGCGCGGGCAGGCGCACGACCAGGCCGTTGAGCCGGTAGTAGAGGTCTTCGCGGAACTGGCCGGCGGCGATCATGTCGCGCAGGTTCCGGTGCGTCGCGCTGACCACGGCGATGTCGACGGCGATCGACTTGTGGCCACCCAGCGGCGTCACGCAGCGCTCCTGCAGCACCCGCAGCAGCCGGGCCTGCAGCGACAGCGGCATGTCGCCGATCTCGTCGAGGAACAGCGTGCCGCCGTTGGCTTGCACGATGCGGCCGACCGCGCCCTTGCGCCGCGCGCCGGTGAAGGCGCCGTCCTCGTAGCCGAACAGCTCGGCCTCGATCAGCGATTCGGGGATCGACGCGCAATTCACCGCCACGAAGGGCTGGCGCGCGCGGCTGGAGTCCTGGTGCACGGCGCGCGCCAGCAGTTCCTTCCCGGTGCCCGTCTCGCCCAGGATCAGCAGCGGGATGTCCTTGTTGAGCACGCGCTCGACCTTGCCGACGAGGGTGTCGACCTGCGCGTCGCCCGTCTTCAGGTAGTGCAGGCCGGACAGCCGCGCGGTGCGCGCCGCCTCCTCGGCCTGCGTGCCGGCGGCGACCCCGGCGCGCGACGGCGCGCTGCCGATCGACGGCGCCGGGCGGCCGGACGCCTCGGCGCCGTCCCCGGCCGCGTCGAAGCCCGCCAGGATGGAGCGGATGGGGCCGTTGAAGCGCGCGCTCGCGTGGAAGCTGCGTCCGCTGGGGATGGTCAGGCGCATCGGCACCGACAGCGGCGCCCGGAAATGGTCCGAGACCGCGCCGATCGTGGTGTCGAACAGGCTGGTCAGGCTGTGCATGCGCAGCGCGGCGCTGCTCATGTCGAGCTGGTCCAGTGCGCTGCGGTTGCCGCCCAGGATGCGGCCGTCGCCGCCGACGATGACGATGCCTTCGAGCAGCGTGCCGATGAACTCGGGGCGCAGGTGGAAGTGCAGCCGCAGCCGGTTGCCGTAGTCGTCGGACAGCCAGTGGTTCTCGATCATGCGCGCCGACATGCGCACCAGCCCCATGGTGTGCTGGTGGTACGAGCGCTGGTCGCCGGTGACGTCGAGCACGCCCAGCATGTTGCCGCGCGGATCGACGATGGGCGCGGCCGAGCAGGTGAGGAAGCTGTTGGCGTGGATGAAGTGCTCGCCCGCGTGGATCAGCGTGGGGCGCTCCTCGACGAGCGCGGTGCCGATCGCGTTGGTGCCCTTGGACTGTTCGGCCCAGTTGACGCCCGGCGCGAGCGCCACCTTGCCGGCGCGCGCCAGGAACTCGTCGTCGCCGATCGAATGCAGGATCGTGCCCTGCGCGTCGGTCAGCACGATCATGCTTTCGGTGTTGACGATCTGCTCGAACAGCATCTCCATCACCGGCGCCGCATGGGTGAACAGGCGCTGGTTGCGCTCGCGCGCGACGGCCAGGTCGCCGCGCACCATGGGCTCGAAGTCGGGTCGTTCGACGCGCGTCAGACCCAGCGCGGCGCAGCGCAGGTGCGATTGCTCGATGCGCTCGGCGCGCTCGGGCGCGCCGTCGCCGCCCTGGGCCGTCGGGGTACACCAGGCGCCGGGGGCGGCCAGGGCACGGAGGGATGCTGACATCGTCGCTTCCTCTGTTCCTGCCGCGCAGGGCGGCAGGTTGTCTCTGTCGTTGTGCCGCGTGCCGCTGCCCGTTGGCTGTCGCGGTCGTCACGGAATTGTTCGATCCTGGTACAGATGCCGCGCGGCGCGTCCGGGCTATCCCTGAGCGAACAGGGCGCATCTGCATGCCCGTGTCGTTTCGAGGATAGCACTCCCACCCGCGTGGCGGGCAGGCCGGCGGGCCCGCTGCGCCCCGCCCGGCATCTCTTCCATGCTCGACGCTGCAATAACTGTTCCCAGTTGCAGCAACGGGTTGTGGCATGGGCTTTGCAGACCACACCCCCGACTGTTCAACACAAGACCGACGGAGACCTGACATGGATCAAATTTCGAACGCCAATCCGGCGCGCCGTGATCGATTCCGCATCGCCCGACGCGTTGGCGCGGCCCTGCTGGCGCTGGGCGCCTGCGTGGTGGTCGCGGCCCACGGCAACGTCACGCCGCAGCCGGTGGACACGACGGGTCTGGCGCCGCTGGGCGAGGACTGGCGCAGCGTGAACCCCTATTCCGGCAATCCCACCGCGGTCGAGATCGGCTCCTCGGGCTTCAACCAGAACTGCGCGCGCTGCCACGGCCTCGAGGCGATCTCCGGCGGCATCGCGCCCGACCTGCGTCGGCTGGACAACGACTGCGCGACCATGAAGGACAAGGCCGCGCGCGAGGCCTGCGTCAAGGACAACGACGACTACATGATCACCACCGTTCGCCACGGCCGCAGCCGCAACGGCGCGGTCTACATGCCGCCGTTCGAGGGCATGCTGAGCCAGGAGGCGATGTGGGCCATCAAGACCTACCTCGAGTCGCGGCGCGAGAAGCCGCTGCCGGACGCCCCATGACCGCCCCGCACCTGACCCGCCGCGCGCTGCTGCGCGGCCTCGGCGCGGCCGCCGTCGCGGGCGCGCAGCTGGGCGCGTTCGCCGCCGGCGACGGCCTGGCCGGCGTCAAGGCGCGCGGCACGCTGGTGGTGGCCGTCTACAACGACATGCCCCCGTTCAACGACCGCGGCCGCGGCATCGACGTCGACCTGGCCACCGCACTGGCCGACTCGCTGGGCGTCAAGCTCTCGCTGATGCCGTTCCCGGCCGGCGAGGAGATGGGCGATGACCTGCGCAACATGGTCTGGAAGGGCCACTACCTGGGCTACGGGCCGGCGGACGTGATGCTGCACGTGCCGGTCGATGCGCCGCTGATGGACGCCACGCCGCAGGTGCGCATCTTCGCGCCGTACTGGCACGACCGGGTGATGATCGCCCGCAACGTGGCGCAGTTGCCGCACCTGGAGACGCTGGCCCAGCTCAACGGCAAGAGCGTGGCGGTGCCGGGCCAGACGCTGGCCGGCTGGCTGATGATCGGCGCCGACGGCGGCGCCTACCGCAACCAGCTGACCACCACGTGGAAGGACGGCGTCGAGGCCGCCGCGGCGCTCAAGCGCGGCGAGTTCGCGGCGGCGGCGGGCCTCGGCTCGGAACTCGAGTCGGTGCTCGCCGGCGACGACCGCTTCGTCATCACGCCGCTGCCCACGCTGCACAACGCGCGCTCGGGCTGGGCCGTGGGCATGGCCGTGAAGAAGGACGCGGCCGACCTGGCCAGCGCGCTGCAGAAGGCGGTGGACGACCTGGCCGCCGGCGACCGGCTGCGCCAGATCTTCGCCAAGGGCAACGTGGCCTGGCAGCCCACCTGAGCGGCCGGCCGGCGCACGCAGCCGGCCGGTGCGCGAGGTGCCGGGTGCCGCGCGGCGCCCGCCTTCACGTCGGCAGCCGACCGAGCAACTCGCGGTGCTGCACCAGCAGGCGCCAGAGCACCGCGCCGATGGCCAGCAGGCCGGCGCCCAGCACGCCGAAGCCGACCACCAGCATCTCGAACCAGTTCCGCGACTGCGCGACCTGCTTCTCGATCTCGTCGACCAGCGCGCGCTGCTGCTGCGCCTCGGCGGCCTGCACCTGGTCTATCGTCGCCTTGCGCTCCTTGCGGAACATGTCGCCGAACGGGCCGGCCATCGCGTCGTTGACGCCGTCGAGCGCCGCCGCGGTCATGGCGCGCGTCGTGTGCGCCAGCGCGGGCGTGTTGTCGGCCAGCGCCTGGCCGATGGCCGGGCTCAGGTCGTGCTGCAGCACGCGCTCCACCGCCGAGGTGATGGCGCCGGAGATCGTCGCCGCCACCTGCGGGCCGACGCTGGCGACGGTGTCGTGCGCGACGCTGGTCGCGAACGCGGTGGTGCGCCGCCGGTTCTCGTCGCCCAGCGTTACCTCCAGCGACGTCCGTACGCTGGCGGCCACGGCGGACTGCACGCGCGGCAGCACCACGTCGTCCAGCGTCTGCCCGAGCGCCGGCGCGATGCCGCGCGCGAAGTCCGACGACAGCGTCGTCAGCCGGGCGCTCGAGCCCGGGCCGCCCGACAGTACCTCGTCGATGACTGCCCGCGTGAGGCCGCGCGTGGCGCGCTGGATCTCGTCCGAGCGCAGGATCTCCTCGATCGTTCGCCGGTTCTGCGGCTCGGCGAACGTGGCCAGGCCCGAATCGACCGCGCTGCGCGTGGTCGGCGCGACGACGCCGGCGCAGCCGCCCGCGGCCAGCGCGCAGGCCACGAGCAACGGCCACGCCGCGCGGCCGGATCGTCGGGGGCTCGGCATCGCGCACTCCTTTGCAGACCGGGGCTTGCAACATAGTCCGGCGCCTGCAGCGCGTCAACGCGGGGCCGCGCACGGACGTGGGGGGTGGCGTTTGCGGCCGGCGCGGCGCGCCCTACACTCGCAGCGCGTCGCCACGCGGCGACACGCGAACCAACCCTGCGAGGCCCTCCATGGACAGCAGTCGACGGCGCTGGACCGTGTTCTTCTTCCTGGCCGCCGCCTTCAATTTCAGCATGGGCGGGCCGATCTTCTTCGCCTCGGCGTGGAGCTACTCGGTGGCCTACATCGGACCGCCCGACGCCGCCACGCTGCGCTTCTGGGGCGACTTCGGCTACGCGGTGCTGCTGATCGGCCTGGGCTACGGCATCCTCGGGCTGGACGTCGATCGCAACCGCGGCATCGTCTGGCTGGGCATCGTCGCCAAGCTGTTCGACATGGTCGCCCTGCCACTGCGCTGGTCGCAGGGCCTGGCGCATCCGATCGTGCTGGCGCCGGCGGCCATCGACGGCCTGTTCTGCCTGGGCTTCGTCTGGTTCCTGCTGCGCCGGCCGGCGCGCGACTAGGCCCATGTCGGCGCTCCAGGCCCTGCACGACGCGCTCGTCGGCGCGATGCATGTCGAGCGACGCATCGACCCGTTCTTCCGCCCCGCGCTCGACGCGCTGGCGCGCGAACCGCTCACGCGCCTGGTGCAGGCCCTGATCCGCGCCCGGCTGCCCGACGACGGCCTGGCGCTGGCGCAGGAACGACCCATCGCCGGCGAGGAGGCGCTGGTGGCCGACATCGTCGCGGCGATGTCGCGGTACCTGCGCCAGCACTACGCGCCCGGCGCCGCCGAGCGCGGCGGCAACACGAAGACGCACGGCGTCGTGCGCGGCGAGCTGGTCGTGCACGACGGCCTGCCGGCCGCGCTGCGCCACGGCCTGTTCGCGCAGCCGCGCCGCTACCCCGCCTGGGTCCGCTTCGGCGGGCCCGGCCCGGCGCTGCCGCCCGACATCGAGGACGTGGGCGTGCTGAGCATCGGCGTCAAGGTGATGGGCGTGCCGGGCCCCAAGCTGCTGGACGACGAGCGCTTCACGCAGGACTTCACCGGCATCAGCACCCCCGTCTTCACCACCCCCGACCTGCGCGAGAACGCGAAGCTGCAGGCCGCCATCGGCCGCGGCCTGCCGCTGTTCTACTTCATCGGCCCCGGCGGCCACCTGCTGGACGCGCTGATGCAGGGCCTGTGGTCGCGCACCCAGACGAGTCCGCTCGAGACGCCGTACTGGAGCTGCGTGCCCTACCTGCTGGGCGAAGGCCAGGCGATGCAGTACGCCTTCCAGCCGAGCGCCGCCCCGCGCAGCCGCGTGCCGGGACTGCCGGGCCGCCCTTCGGACAACTACCTGCGCGAGGCGATGGCCCGCACGCTCGGTGCGCAGGCCGCCAGCTTCGAGATGCGCGTGCAGTTGCAGAGCGACCCGCGCCGCATGCCCATCGAGCACGCGTCGGTGCGCTGGATGTCGCCGGACAACCCCGGGACGGTGGTCGCCACGCTGGAACTGCCGCGCCAGCAGTTCGACACGGCGGCCCAGCTGGCGTTCGCGAGCCGACTGTCCATCAATCCGTGGCATTGCCTGGCGGCGCATCGCCCGCTGGGCAACCAGAACCGCGGCCGCCTGAAGATCTACCAGGCGCTCTCGCAGTTGCGCCAGCAGATGAACGCCACGCCGCACGTCGAGCCCGACGGCAGCGAGACCTTCGATCAGGTCGTGGCCAGGTAGCGCAGCGCGCGCACGCCGGGCAGGAAGAAGTACGCGCCGCCGACGACGTCGACGAACGTCGGCAGCCCCTCGACCACGCGGCTCGGGCAGCCCGCGCGCGGCATCGTGAAGCGGGCGGTGTCCGGCTCGTCGGGCGCCGCGAGCCGGTTGCCCAGCAGCGGATCGCCCTCGTGCGGCAGCCCGGCGAACTTGGTTCCGGCGATCCAGGCGCCCTGCACGAACTCGAACTGGCGCGCCAGGTCGGCGCACAGGCAGACGAACTGCAGGCCGGTCTCGACGACCGGGGTGGCCGTCAGCGCCTGCGTCGGCGACAGCCGCTGGCCGTACTCGCGGCCGCGCCGCAGCACGCGATGGAAGCGCACCGAGGCGACCGCGTCGGCAGGCAACGCCGCGCTGTCGAAGCCCAGCATGCGCACCGCGCGCGCGACCAGCCCTTGCGTGCCGGCGGGCAGGTCGGCGTTGCGCGGATTGGCGCGGCGGATGTGCGCCCCGACCGGGCAGCGCAGGCCCGCCGGGTCGTCGTCGAACGTGAAGCCGTTGCGCTCGCGGTCGGCCGCCTGCGCGCCGACGCCGGCAATGGGCGTGCGCGCCGCGGGCAGCAGCGGTTGGCCGTCGATGCGGCGGCCGACCATGGCCTCGGCGATGCGCAGGCGCTCCGCCGCGTCGCCGCCGGCCTGGCCGTCGAGGAAACGCCAGAACGCCGGCACGTCCTGGCGCAAGGTGCGCAGCACCAGGTAGCTGCCGTTGCGGCCGAGGTCGGCACGATCGGGCGCGTCCTCGGCGCGCGGCAGCTGCGTGGCCGCGCTGCCCACGGCGTCCAGCAACGGCCGGGCGGTGTAGCGGCCGTACTCGTTCGGGTAGCCGAGCAGGAATTCGCCCAGGCACGCGAGGTTGCCGTAGGCCAGGCGATCCTGGTCGACCGCGGCGATCTCGCGCGTCCAGTCGATCTCGGGCTGGCTGAGCCCGTCGACGAATCCGAACGGCTCGACGCCGCCCATGTCGGTCGTCGGCAGCCAGCGCATCAGCTCGAACGCCACGCCCCAGTGGGCATCGAGGTCGCGCAGGCGCGCGTCGAGCTGGCCCGGCAGCGCGTAGACCATCACCAGGACGTGCGGCACCTGCGCGGCCCCGGGCCCGCCCCATTGCCAGCGGGCGGGGTCGTTGTTGCCGACGTCGCCCAGGCGCCGGGCGCGGTTCGGGTCGGTGCCGAGGCCGGCCACGAACTCGGGGGCGAACCCGGCGATGATGCCCGCGGGCACGCCCAGCTCGCGCAGGCCCTCGGCGCTGAGCGCCACCTGCAGCACCGTCGGCGGCACCGGCCCCTTCGCGGCGGTGCCCACCGGCGCCGCCGCGAGCCAGGCGCGCGCGGCGGCGTGGTTGCGCACGCGCAGCAGCGCGAAGGCGCTCTCGGTGTGGTGCTTGTAGCCGAAGCGCAGCAGGCCCTGCACGTCGTTGAAGTCGAGATCCTTGCTCACATCGACCTCAGCCAGTCTTCGATCTCGCCGTCGCTCATCGAGGCGCGTTCGAGGCCCTCGCGGATGCGCGTGTGGCGTGCGAGGTCGATCGCGCTCAGGCCGGGGCTGGCCTTGTACCAGACCGAGTTGGCGACCTGGTGGCGGCGCAGGTAGTTCTTGAACGCCTGCGAGTCGCGCGCGCCGCCCTGCACCAGCCAGTTCGTGCGCGGGTAGCCGACGCCGTTGCTGAACACGAGGTTCAGGCCCCAGGCCACCTTGTTGATGAAGTCGTCCATGTAGCTTTCCAGGATGCCGTCGTAGTTGCTGGCGAAGAGCAGGCGTCGCTTGTCGTCGAGGAACACCCAGCGCGCGAAGTGGATCGTCTGCACGCGCGTGAGGTGGCCGCGACCGTAGACGTGGCGCGCCGCGTAGTCCAGCAGCGCCACCAGCACCGTCACCAGCACCCGGCGGAAGCGCCCGGGCTTGACGCTGCCCAGCGCGGTGAAGGCGTTGGTGATGCCGCGATCCTCGAAGGTGGCGAGCTCGGCGACGTGGGCCAGCGCCGGCGGCGGTGCGATCTGCGGGTCGGCCTTCTCGCGGCTGCGCAGCTGCCAGGCGAACAGCGGCGCGTACAGCAGCAGCACGGGCAGCAGGAGCAGCCCCAGCAACGGGATGGCGACCAGGTGCGCGAGGTTGCGCCACCACCAGCCGGCCGGCGTCGGCGGGTCGGGTGTCACCCGCAGGCGGCCCTGCCGGCGCTCGGTGGCGACGAAGTCGACCAGCTGCGCGCGGAGGGCCTGCAGCCGGCCCGGGGCCGGCGCATCGAGCGCCCGCAACCGGCGTCCCAGGGCTTCGGCGAGCGCGCGCTCCTCGCGCACCCGGCGCGCCGTGCGGCCCGTCCAGTTCGCGTACGCGGCGGCCACCGGCACGTTGCGCGCGCGCAGCCAGGCGGCGAGCCCGTCCGCAGCGGGCCAGCCGGTGCAATGCGCGAACACCTCGCCCAGGCCGTCCGGCGCGACACGCGCGAATTCGTCGAGCTGCTGCTCGCCGGGTCCGTCGCAATCGCCGAGGAAGGCCAGGTACGTGGGCAGGCTCGCGGGCGCCTGGCCATGGGCCGCGAGGTCGCCGTGCGTGGCGTCGACGAGCACCGCGAAGCGCGCGAAATGCAGCGCCTCGAAGCGGCCGAAGGGCAGCAGCCGGTTGCCGGGGTCGGCCTGGCCGGGACCCGTGTTCATCTGCGCCAACACGTTGCGCAACGCCTGCTCGCGGCCGGTCCGCACCTCGGCGACGACCATGAAATTTCCGGGCGGGATCATGCGGTCGGGCGGGCCGCGCCCCTCAGAACTGCAGGCAGAAGTCGATCAGCCGATCCTTGCCCCAGTAGACCTTGCCGAGGTAGAAGTTCGGCGAGACCAGCCGGATCTCGTCGCGGATCCAGTGCGCCAGCAGCGAGGTCTTCGAGTAGTCGAGGACGATGCAGTCCTTGCCGTCCAGCCAGCTCGCGCCCGTGTAGACCTCGGCGATGATCGCCTCGAAGCCCAGCACGCCGATGCGGTTCTTCAGCAACTTGTGGGTGGCGTCGAACACCTTGCCCTGCCACGCGAAGTGGCTGATGAACTCGGCGATGGACGCCGAGTACTTCGTGTCGGGCGCGATGATGGCGGTGCCCACGGCCTCGCCATTCGGGATGGGGCCCGGGGGGCTGGCGCGGAACAGGTCGTCGAGTTGCGCCTGGGTCATGGCGAGCAGTTGGGCGGCGTCGTAGGCCATCGGGGACTCCCTGTGGACGGTGAAGCGGGTCAGCTGGCAGTGTCGGTACGCGGCAGCGCAGCGTCAATGCGGCGGCCGGCGCGGCGGCCACGTGTTCTAGGGAGGGGTCGTGCCCCGCGCGGCGTCCTGCAGCACGACGTCGGCGGCCTTCTCCCCGATCATGTAGACGGCGCTGGCCAGGAAGAAGCCGGGGATGCGCGGGAACACCGACGCGTCGACCACGCGCAGCCCCTGCGTGCCGTGCACGCGGAACCGGCTGTCGACGACGCCGCCCGACTCGCGCGCGCCGATGGCGCAGGAACACGACGCGTGGTGGCCCCAGGCGTTGTCGCGCACGTGGCGCGCGAGGGCCTCGTCGGAGTCGACCGCCGCGCCGGGCGACTGCTCCGCGCCCACGGCGCCGGAGCGCACCAGCGGCGCCATCACGTGGCGCACGAAGCGGATCGCGTCGACGATCGCGCGCAGGTCGGCGCCCTGCGGGTCGTCGGCCGGGTCGAAGTAGTGGAAGTCGATCTCGGGCGTGTCGCGCGCGTCGGCCGAGCGCAGGCGCACGCGGCCCGCGCGGTTGCGCGTGTGGGCCTTGAGCACCGCCCAGCTGAGGTAGTCGGGATGCTCGTGCAGCCACTTCGAATAGCCGGGGAAGTAGCCTTCGAAGCGGGTGGGCAGCGCCATCGCGAAGATGTCCGGGTCGGGCGCGTGCGGGCCGGATCGCTGCGCCAGACCGATGGTGGCACCGCTGGAGATGTACATGCCGCCGCGCGGGCGTGCGTCCCACTCGCGCCAGACGTCGTCGTCGCGCCGGAAGCGCGCGCCCCGCAGCCCTTCCCACGGCTGGGGCAACGGGTGGGTGACCGCGACCTCGTAGCGATCCTGCAGGTTGCGGCCGACGCCGGCCAGGTCCACGCGCACCGCGATGCCGTGCCGCTGCAGCTCGGCGGCCGGGCCGACGCCCGACAGCATCAGCAGCTGCGGCGTGTTGAACGCGCCGCCGCACAGCACGACTTCGCGGCGCGCGCGCACCTGGCGCAGCTCGCCGGCGTCGCCGCTCGGCTCGGCATGCGCCCGGTAGAGGCGCCGGCCCTTGCGGTACTCCACGCCGACGGCGCGCTGGCGGTCGTCGAACAGCACCCGCGTGGCCAGCGCGTCGAGCTCGATGTGCAGGCGCTCGGGATGGCGCGCGCGCACGTCGAGCAGGCGCTCGCGGCTGCCCATGCGCTGGTGGCCGGACGTCGACAGCGGGGTGTAGCAGGCGCCCTCGATTCCCTTGCCGCCGAGGCGGCGCGCGTTCGGGTCGCCGCGCCCGCGCAGCGCGCGCCACAGGTTGGCCAGCGGGCGCCGCACGCCCAGCGTGACGATGGCGGTGGTGTCGATGATCAGCCGCAGCATCGCGCCGTCGAAGAACGCCTCCAGCGGCATCGCGCGCTCGACGTGCAGCCAGCCGTCCCAGCCGTGGCCCAGCGGATCGATGCCCAGCGCCGCCAGCGCGCGCCAGAACGGGCGATGGCGGCAGTTCTCGACGCGCTTCGCGTAGCGGCGCATGGCGCGGGCGCGCCAGCTCGCGTCGCCGGTCAGCGCGGCGATGGCGTTCCAGTCGGAATCGTGCGGCAGCACGAAGATCATCGCGTTGTGCGCGGTGCAGCCGCCCAGCGTGGCGGCGCGCGGGTAGAGCACGCTGTCGTCCTTGCTCTTCCAGTCGCGCGCCTGCTGCGCCGCGTCGGCATAGTGGCGAACGCGGAAATCCCAGCGCATCGCCGGGTGTTCGGACGCGAACGGATGGAAGGCCGGCACGTCGTGGGCCTCGGGCATGCCGGGCGCGTCCTCGGTGGGCGCGTCGCCGCCGGCCTCGAGCAGGAACACGCGCAGCCCCGACTCGGCCAGCCGTGCCGCCAGCGTGCCGCCGCCGGCGCCGGAGCCGACGACGACGACGTCCCAGTCCTGCTCGTGGGCGAGGGGCGTCGTCATGCCGCGCTAGAAGGTCTTCAGGAACTCGATCAGCGCGCGCCGGTCGTCGTCGGTCAGCTCGGGCTCGTGGCCGAACGACTTCTCGTCGGCGCTCAGGCCGTCCTGGCGGTTGAATTGCGCGGTGCCGAAATAGTGGCCGCGGTTGACGACGAGGTCGGGGCACTTGCTGAGCTTGAGCAGGCGGGGCCCGAGGTTGCGGAAGGTGTCCATCAGCTGCTCGTCGGTGGCGTCGGCCGGGGCCTTGATCAGGTCGGCCTGCAGCTCGAGCGCCAGGGCCGTGAGGTTCTCCAGGCGCTGGCCTTCGCCGAGATTCGTGTCGGTCTCGGACGGCAGGATGATGTTGGACAGCAGGCCCACCGGCACGCCCTTGGGGATCTTGTCGAGGGTGACGTCGCCGCCCGTGTCGACCCACGACGGGATGAAGCGGTGCAGCCCCTGCAGCGGCTGCAGCGCCTTGGGCAGGTAGCCGGCCGGGATGAAGATGCGGCTGCGCTGCGTGGTGCGGTCGATGGTGCCCAGCACCTTGTCGCCGAAGACCGCGTCGCGCTGGCGTCGTTCCGGCCACAGCATCTGCTCGATGGACGTGTCGAACACCTTCATGCGCGCGGCCACCGACGGGTCGGGCGAGAACGGGCCGACGCTGTTGTTCAGCAGGAAGGGCGCCGTCGACCACGCGCTGATCAGCGACGGCACGCGCGTGTAGCCGCGGCCGCCGGCGGGCATCGCGTAGGGCATGGGCTCGCCGGTGAGCGGGTTGGTGATCGTGATCGTGCCCACCGAGGGCAGCTGCTTGTAGCTCTGCGACGAGAAGTTGTCCCAGATGTTGCCGCCCAGCGCGTTGGTGGCCAGCGGGCTGCAGGTGTTGGTGCGCAGCAGCGTGGCCGGGATGCGCGCGTCGGTGGACAGGTAGTTGCCCTGCAGGAAGTCGGGCGCCTGCACCACCGCGCGCATGGCGCTCTTGTAGGCGTCGGTCTGGGTGTAGGCCCAGTAGCGCTTGAAGCAGCCGAGGTAGTTGGCACCGGCGCAGGCCTGGGCCTCGAGGTTCAGCGACGCCGGCAGCGGCGGCGCCTTGCTGGAGTGGCAGCGCGCGCAGGTGTCGGCGAATACGTCCTTGCCGTGGGCCAGCAGCGCCGGATCGGCCTTCAGGTAATCGACGCCGCCCGGCGCGTCCTTCAGGCGATCGGGCTGGGCGGCCTTCAGGAAGAACAGCGCGGTGTCGTAGGTGCCGGCCTCGGTCGCCTTCCAGTAGCTCGAGTTCTTCTCCGCGGTGGCGATGGCGATCGGCGTGATGGACTTGCCGCCGATGACCGCGTTGAAGTGCAGCAGCCACTCCTCGCTGAACAGGCCGATGTTGAGGTAGACGCGGTTGAGCGCGCCCAGCAGGCCCACCGAGTCGGCGCCGTCCTTGAGCACGTGCGGCGTCTTGACGGCATCGGGCTTGGCGAAGAAGCCCTTGAGCGCGTCGGGCGCCGGGTAGTCGTTGAACTGCTTGTTGTCGAGGCCGCCGCCGGCGAGCTTCTCGTCGCCGATGCGCGCCGCCATGCCCATGCGCGACGGGAAGTCGTAGACCGCGTTCATCGTGCGCGGGTTGTTGATGCCGTCCGTGGAGATCAGCGAGGTGTCCATGCTGCCGGGCCGGAAGGTGTGGGCCAGCTGGTACATGAAGTTGCGCTGGCCCTCGGGCTTGCCGGAATCGACGATGAACAGGCGGTCCACCCACATGTACTGCGCCCCCACCGACGAGCTCAGGTTGGCCCATTGCGGCGCGGCCGGGTCGGCCGGCGGATGGACGGGGCTGGGGCCGACGTGGCAGAAGCCGCAGGACATGCCCACGCGGTACGGCCGCACGAGGTCCTTGTCGTTGTAGTACGCCGGATCGGTGTAGTAGCGCTTCGCGTCCCAGCGCGCCGCGGCGGCCTCGTCGAACTTCGGGTTGGGGAACAGGCGCAGGCCGGAGATGCCCGTGGCGTAGCCGTAGAACGAGCCGACGGGCAAGGTGCTGCCGTCGGCCATGCGGGCGGTGCCGCGCGCGCCGATCTTCACGCCGGGGTACTTGGCCTCGTTCTCGAACGGGTCGGCCGGGCAGTCGGCGCGGCGCACGTCCAGCCACAGCCCGAAGCGCTTCGGGTCGGGGCCGCTGGCCGGGCCGAAGCACGGCTCGTTGACCAGGCCGAGGTTGTTCCAGCGGTTGGCGCGCGTGAAGCCCAGCTCGGGGTGCGACGAGACGATCTTGAGCAGGTCGAATGCGCCGAAGGTGGTGGTGGTCAGGCCGTCCCAGAAGCGGTCGTTGCCGCCGCTCCACACCAGCCACATGTTGCGGCCCTTGATCTCGTCGGCCGTCAGAGCGACGCCGTTGTCCATGTCGTGGAAGTAGTCCTCGTCGGCATGGTTGAAGGACTCGGCGGTGCGGCCCGCCTGCATCGCCTCGTCCTGCACCTGGCCGGGCCTGGGGCCGGACTGGCAGGCGGCGACGGCGACGATGGCCAGGGCGACGACGAGGCCGGTGGCCGCCAGGGTCCAACGAGTGCGCGAGTGCTTGGGCATGGGGTCTGTCTCCGGTCTGGGTGCCTGCTGCCGCACGCGCCTCCCGACGCGCGCGGACGTGGGAAACGACTATAGGCGCGAAGCCCGCGCCGCTGAAGAGGCAATGCGGGGCACCCCCCAAGGTCGGCACTGCGGGCGATCGCGGCGCGCGGCGTGTCCGCTGGAGATTCCGGTCAGGCGGCGCGCACGGAGGCCAGCAGGCAGGCGGCGGCGGTCGCGTCGTCCAGGCGCGTCAGCACCGGCTGTTCCTGCGCGCAGGCCGCGATCGCCTTCGGGCAGCGGGTGCGGAACACGCAGCCCGACGGCGGATCGATCGGCGAGGGCATGTCGCCCGAGAGCAGCTGCAGCACCTTGTTGCGCTCGACGCGCGGGTCGGGAATCGGAATGGCCGACAGCAGCGCCTCGGTGTAGGGGTGGCCCGGCCGGGCGTACAGGGCGTCGCTGCGCGCGATCTCCATCGCCTTGCCCATGTAGAGCACCAGCACGCGGTCGCTGATGTGCTTGACCACGGCGAGGTCGTGCGCGATGAATATCAGCGCCAGGCCCTTGCGCCGCTGCAGCTCCTGGAGCAGGTTGACGATCTGTGCGCGGATCGACACGTCGAGCGCCGACACCGGCTCGTCGCAGATGATCAGCTTCGGCTCGAGGATCAGCGCCCGCGCGATGCCGATGCGCTGGCACTGGCCGCCGGAGAACTCGTGCGGGTAGCGGTTGATCTGCTGCGGCGTCAGGCCCACCTCGGCCATCACCGCGGCCACCTTCTCGTGCACCTGCGCGTCGCTCAGCTCGGGCCGGTGCACGCGCAGCGGCTCGCCGATGATGCGGGCGATCGTCATGCGCGGGTTCAGCGAGGCCAGCGGATCCTGGAAGATGATCTGGATGTCGCGCCGCGCCGCCAGCCAGCCGGCGTGGTCGTCGGGACGCAGCGTCCGGCCTTGCCAGACGACCTCGCCGCCGGTGGCCGGGATCAGGTTCAGGCAGGCACGCGCCAGCGTCGACTTGCCGCAGCCCGACTCGCCGACGATGCCCAGCGTCTCGCCCGGCTGCAGGTCGAACGAGACGCCATCGACGGCCTTGAGCGTGGCGGCCGGCGCCCATGGCCAGGCCTTGCGGTCGCGGATGCGGAAGTGCACCTGCAGGTCGCGCACCGACAGCAGCGGCGGCGGGGCATCAGCCATCGGTGGCCTCCACCTGGTCGAGCTCGGCCACCGGCCGGTGGCAGGCGCGCAGCGTCGGCGAGTCCGGGTCGGCGCGCTGCAGCAGCGGCATCGTGGCGACGCAACGGTCCTGCACGTAGCGGCAGCGCGCCGAGAAAGGGCAACCGGGCGGCAGCGCGTTCATGTTGGGCGGATTGCCGGGGATGCTCACCAGCGCGCCGCCGGCCGCGTCCAGGCGCGGCAGCGCCGCCAGCAGGCCGCGCGTGTACGGGTGCGACGGGCGGTGGAAGATGTCTTCCGCCGACGCGTGCTCCATCACGCGGCCGCCGTACATCACCATCACGTCGTCGCACAGGCCGGCGACGACGCCCAGGTCGTGCGTGATCATCACGATGGCCGTGCCGTGCTCGCGCTGCAGCTCGCGCAGCAGCTGCGTGATCTGCGCCTGCACGGTGGCGTCGAGCGCGGTGGTGGGCTCGTCGGCGATCAGCACCTCGGGCTCGCACAGCAGGGCCATCGCGATCATCACGCGCTGGCGCATGCCGCCGGAGAACTCGTGCGGGTAGAAGTCGATCCGGCGCCGGGCGTCGGGGATCTTGACGTCGTCGAGGGCGCGCACCGCGCGCTCGCGCGCCGCGCGCCGGCCCATGCCGCGGTGCAGCTCCAGCACCTCGGTCATCTGGCGCTCCACGGTCAGGTACGGGTTGAGCGAGGTCATCGGATCCTGGAAGATCATCGCGATGCGGTCGCCCCGCACGGCGTTCAGTTCCGCGGCCGGCAGGCCCAGCAGGTTGCGGCCATGGTGCAGCACCTGGCCGCTGGCCGTGCCGTTGCGCGCCAGCAGGCCCATCATCGCCAGCATCGTCTGCGACTTGCCCGAGCCGGACTCGCCCACGATGCCAAGGGTCTGGCCGCGCCCGAGCCGGAAGTCGACGTGGTTGACGGCGTAGACCGGGCCGTCGTTCGTGCTGAACCGCACGCTGAGGTCGCGGACCTCGAGCACGGGAGCGGATGCGGTGGCGGGCAGGTTCACGCGTCAGCGCTCCTTGGGGTCGAGCGCGTCGCGCAGCCCGTCGCCGATGAAGTTGGCGCAGTACAGCGTGATCGACAGGGCACCGGCCGGAAACAGGATCATCCACGGCGTGGCGGCCATCACCGCGGCGCCGTCGTGGATCAGCACGCCCCAGCTGGTCATCGGCTCCTGCACGCCCAGGCCCAGGAACGACAGCACCGACTCCGACAGGATCACGCCCGGCACCAGGATGGAGGTGTAGATCACGACCACGCCCATCAGGTTGGGCACCACGTGCTGGAAGATGATGCGCCAGGTGGGCACGCCGATGGCGCGCGCCGCCTCGACGAACTCGCGCGACTTGATCGACAGCGTCTGCCCGCGCACCACGCGCGCCATGTCCAGCCACGAGAACGCGGCGATGGCGGCCACCACCAGCAGGATGTCGCGCCCGAACACGGTGACGACCAGGATCGCGATCAGCAGGTAGGGCACGGCGTAGGCCATGTCGACGATGCGCATCATCGTGCTGTCGACGCGCCCGCCGGCGAAGCCGGCCACCGCGCCCCAGACCACGCCGATGGACACCGACACCAGCGTGGCCAGCAGCCCCACCATCAGCGAGATGCGCCCGCCGATCAGCGTGCGCACCAGCAGGTCGCGGCCGAGCTCGTCGGTGCCGAACAGGTGCCAGCCGGCGCGCGTGGGCGCGTTGCTCATCAGGTTCCAGTCGACCGAATCGAACGCGTTGGGCAGCAGCATCGGGCCGAAGACGCAGGCGAGCGTGATCAGGCCCAGCACCACCACGCTGGCCACGGCCGCGCGGTTGCGCAGGAAGCGCACGCGGGCGTCGCGCCAGGGGCTGCGGCCGACGGGCGCGAGATCGACGGGAGACGCGGTGCCGCTCATCTCAGTACCGGATCTTCGGGTCGAGCCAGGCATAGGCCAGGTCGACGACCAGGTTCAGCAGCACCGCCAGCACGGTGACCAGCACCACCAGCCCCAGCACCAGCGTGTAGTCGCGGTCGGAGGCGCCGTTGACGATCAGCTTGCCCAGCCCGGGAATCGAGAACCACGACTCGGTGACGATGGCCGACGTGATCGACGAGATCGCCAGCGGCCCGATCACCGAGACCACCGGCAGCAGCGCCGGGCGCAGCGCATGGCGCAGCACCACGAGGCGCATCGGCAGGCCCTTGGCGCGCGCGGTGCGGATGAAGTTGGAGCTCAGCACCTCGATCAGGCTGCCGCGCATGATGCGGCCGATCGTCGAGATGTTGATCAGCGTGAGCAGCACGATGGGCAGGATCATGTAGCGCGGCGCGAAGTCGTCCCAGCCGCCCGAGGGCAGCCACGGCAGCGTGATCGCGAACACGAGCACCAGCACCGGCCCCAGCACGAACGACGGCAGCACGCTGCCGATATTGCCGAACAGCATGACCAGGTAGTCGACCGCGCTGTTCTGGCGCAGCGCCGCGGCGATGCCCAGCGCGACGCCCACCAGCACCGCGATGACCATCGCCGTGCCGCCGATGGCCAGCGAGACCGGCAGCGCCCGCGCGACGAGGTCGTTGACCGACCAGTCCGCGTAGCGGAACGACGCGCCGAGGTCGCCGTGCAGCAGGTCGTTCAGGTAGTACAGGTACTGCTTCCACAGCGGCAGGTCCAGGTGGTACTTCGCCTGCAGGTTGGCCAGCACGGCGTCGGAGACCTTGCGTTCGGCATCGAACGGCCCGCCCGGCGTGACATGCAGCAGCAGGTAGCAGATCGTCACCACGGCGAGCACCGTGGGGATCGTGACAAGGAGGCGTCTGACGACGTAGGCCCACATGGCGTTCGCGTCCGGGCTAGTGCTTGAGGATGTAGAAATCCTTGCTGCGGTAGCGATCCATGCCGTTCAGGTCGTCGTAGCCGCCGACCCAGGGCTTGATCAGGCGCGGCACGCTGTACTGCAACAGCGGGATCAGCGGGTAGTCGTCCATCACGAGCCGGGCCGCCTGCGTCAGCAGCGCCTCGCGCCTGGCGGGATCGGTCTGCAGGTTGCCCTGCGCGATCAGCTCGTCGGCCTTCTTGTTGCAGTTGCGGTTGTCGTTGGCGTCCGAACCGCACTCGACCAGCGCCAGGAACACGGTGGCGTCGTTGAACGTGGCCACCCAGCCGTGGCGCGCGATCTGGAAGTCGCCGTCGTGGCGCTTGCGGATCAGCACCTTGAACTCGAGGCTGTCCATGTCGGTCTCGAGGCCCAGCTTGGTCTTCCACTCGGAGGCGGCGAAGATCGCCATCTTCTTGTGATAGTCGCTGTTGTTGTAGACGAACTTCAGGTGCGTGCCGGGCTTGACGCCGGCGTCGGCCAGCAGCTTGCGCGCCTCGGCGACGCGCTTGTCCATCGGCCACTCGGCCCAGTCGTAGCGCGTCTGGGCGATGCCGGCCAGGCCCTTGACGGCCAGGCCGTACAGCGGCGCCTGCCCGTCGGCGGTGACCTTGGCCGACAGGATCTCGCGGTCGATCACCATCGACAGGGCCTTGCGCACGCGCACGTCCTTGAGCAGCGGATCCGTGTTGTTGAGCCCGTAGAAGCGCAGCCCGTACAGCGGGCCGTTGTGCATCTCGCCGGGGTACTGCGCCTTGAGCGCGTTGTACGCGCCCGGCGCGATCTGATGCATGAAGTCCTCCTCGCCGGACTGGTACAGCTTCAGGTCGGCGTTGCCGTCCTCCACGCACAGAAAGGTGACCCGCGTCAGCTGCACGTTGGCGGCGTCCCAGTACTTCGGGTTCTTCTCGACGATCACCTTGCTGTTGACCTGCCAGTCCTTGAGCACGTAGGCGCCGTTGCTGACCATGTTGGCCGGCTTGGTCCAGTCCTTGCCGAACTTCTCGATGGTGGCGCGCGGCTGCGGCGAGTACTGCGCCACGGACACGACGCTGGGCAGGAACGGCACCGCGCCGGCCGTCCTGACCTCCAGGGTCTCCTTGTCGATGGCGCGCACGCCGAGATCGGTGACCGGCTTCTTGCCGTTGACCACGTCCAGGCCGTTGAACAGGTAGGTGGCGTAGACCGACGCGATCTTGGCGGCGGTCTTCGGGTCGAGGAAGCGCCGCCAGGCGTAGACGAAGTCCTCCGCCGTGACCGGCTGGCCGTTCGACCAGACCGCGTTCCTGCGCAGCTTGAAGACCCAGGTGGTGGCGTCGACCTGCTTCCACGATTCGGCGACGCCGGGCACCACGTTGCTGTGGTGGTCGGTGGAGGTCAGGCCCTCGAACAGGTCGCGCTCGATCTCGGCGCCGTTGACCGACTCGACGAAGGCCGGGTCCAGCGATTCCGGCTCGGCGCCGTTGTTGCGCACCATCTCCTGGCGTGGCGACAGCACGGTGCCGGGCGGGATCACGGCCGCCCGGGCGGCGGACAGGCCGCCGGCGACGAGCGCCGCGGCGAAGAGGGCTCGGGGCAGCGACGGCGTGCAGCGCATGTTCATTCGGGAAGGCTCCGGGCACGAACGGGAAAGGGCGACCGCAGTATAGGGGTGCGGTGCCGCGTGGAAAGCAGGTTCCGAGCCACGGGCGTCAGTGGCGCAGGATGTAGAGGTCCTTGCTGCGGAAGGCGTCCTGGTCGTTGGCGTCGTCGTAGCCGCCGATCCAGGGCTTGACCAGGCGCGGCAGGGACATCTGCAGCAGCGGGATCAGCGGATAGTCCGCCAGCTCGAGGCGCACCGCCTGGGTCAGCAAGGCCCTGCGCCGCACCGGATCGGTCAGCGCGCCGGCCTGGGCGATCAGGGCGTCGGCCGCCTTGTTGCAGCTCTTGTTGTCGTTGGCGTCGTTGCCGCATTGCACCAGCGCCAGCAGCCCGGTGATGTCGGCGTAGCCGGGGATCCAGGCATGGCGCGCGACCTGGTATTCGGCGGCCTGGCGGCGGTGGATCAGCACCTTGTATTCCATGCTCTCCAGCTCGGTGTCCAGGCCCAGCTTGGTCTTCCATTCCGAGGCCGTGAAGATGGCCATGCGCTTGTGGTAATCGCTCGTGTTGTAGGCGAACTTCAGCCGCGTGCCGGGCTTGACGCCCGCCTCGGCGAGCAGCCGGCGCGCCTCGGCCACGCGGCGTTCCATCGGCCAGTCGGCCCAGTCGTAGCGCACCGGATCGACCCCCTCGCTGCCCTTGACCGCCAGCCCGTAGACCGGCGCCTGGCCGTCGGCGGTGATCCGGGTGGACAGGATCTCGCGGTCGATCACCATCGACAGCGCCTGGCGCACCCGCACGTCCTTGAGCAGCGGGTCGGTGTTGTTCAGCGCCCAGAAGCGCAGCGCGATCAGCACGCTGTTGTGCATGTCCTTCGGGTACTGGGCCTTCAACGCCTCGTAGGTGCCGGGCGGCAGCCGCTGCATCATGTCCTCCTCGCCCGACTGGTACAGCTTCAGGTCGGCGTTGGTGTCCTCCACCGGCAGGTAGGTGACGCGGGTCAGCGCGACGTTGGCGGCGTCCCAGTACTTCGGGTTCTTCTCGACGATCACCTTGCTGTTGACCTGCCACTCCTTGAGCACGTAGGCGCCGTTGCTGACCAGGTTGGCCGGCTTGGTCCAGTCCTTGCCGAACTTCTCGACGACGGCCCGGGGCACGGGGCTGAACTGCACGTTGGCCAGCAGGAAGGGCAGGAACGGCAGCGGGCCGGGTGTCTTCACTTCCAGCGTGGCGGCGTCGACGGCGCGCACGCCCAGCGCCGTGACGGGGAGCTTGCCCTGGGTGATGGCCACGCCGTTGAGGACGTAGGCGCCGAAGGTGGAGCCGAGCGCCGCCGCGTTCTTCGGATCGACCAGCCGATGCCAGCCGAAGACGAAGTCGGGCGCGGTCACCGGCTGGCCGTCGGACCACTTCGCGTCCGCACGCAGCTTGAACACCCAGGTGGTCGGGTCGACCTGTTGCCACGAGCGGGCGACGCCCGGCACCACCTTCGCGTGGTTGTCCACCACCGTCAGGCCCTCGAACAGGTCCACCAGGATGTTGAAGGCGTTGGTCGATTCGATCAGCTGCGGATCGAGCGACTCCGGCTCGGCGCCGTTGTTGCGCACCATCTCCTGCTTCGCGGCGAGCGGCGTGCCGGGCGGAATGACGGCGGCGGCGGCGCCCATGCAGGCGCACAGGGCGACGGCGGCGCACAGCCGCGGCGTCGAACGACGGTGGTTCGCAGGCATGTCGGAAGGTCCCTCACACAGGCGGCTTTGGGCAGCCGCTCGCCGGCCGCGGCCGGTTGCCACGGATTGAAGCACAACGCCGGCGCCGGCGCATCGGTGGCGGCCATAGCCACCAGGGTGCGCATGCTGGTGCGGCGCACGGTCATGGGCCGCGGTGCCCCAATCGCGGGCTCCGCGTAGACCCCGATGCGGCGATCGAACGGCGGTGCCTGGAAACCGGCCGGAACGCGTTAACCTCCACGCTCATGAACCGGAGAGACCCGATGACCCAAGACATGCTGCGCGACCTCGTGGCCCAGGTGCGCGACGGACATCTGCCGCGACGCGAGTTCATGGCCCGCATGGTCGCGCTGGGCGTGGGCGTGCCGCTCGCCTCGGCCATGCTCGCCGATGTGGCGCATGCCCAGGGCGGCGCCGCGGAGGCGCCCTACAAGCCGACCAAGCGCGGCGGCGGCGGTCCGCTGCGCCTGCTGCTGTGGCAGGGCCCCACTCTGCTGAACCCGCACTTCGCCACCGGCACCAAGGACCAGGAGGGCTCGCGCCCGTTCTACGAATCGCTGGCGCGCTACGACGCCGACGGCGTGCTGGTGCCGGTGCTGGCCGCCGAGATCCCCAGCCGCGCCAACGGCGGCATCGCGGCCGACGGCCTGTCCACCACCTGGAAGCTGAAGAAGAACGTCTCCTGGCACGACGGCCAGCCATTCACGGCCGACGACGTCGTCTTCAACTGGCAGTACGCCACCGACCCGGCCGGCGGCGCCTTCAGCGTGGGCTTCTACACGAACGTCAGGAGCGTCGAGAAGCTCGACGCCTCGACGGTGCGCTTCAACTTCGTCAAGCCGACGCCGATCTGGGATCGCGCCTGCAACATCTGGATGATTCCCAAGCACCTGTTCTCGGGATACATGGGTGCCCGGTCACGCGAGGCGCCGGCCAACCAGAAGCCGGTGGGCACCGGGCCGTACAAGTTCGTCGAGTTCACGCCGGGCGACCTGGTGCGCGGCGTGGCCAACATGAACTACCACATGCCCAACCGGCCGTTCTTCGACACCATCGAGATCAAGGGCGGCGGCGACGCCACCTCGGCCGCGCGCGCGGTGCTGCAGACCGGCGAGTTCGACTACGCCTGGAACGTGCTGGTGGAGGACAACGTGCTCAAGGGCATGGAGGCCGGCGGCAAGGGCGCCATGGTGTTCAAGCCCACCGGCAACGCCGAGATGATCATGCTCAACGCCGCCGACCCGTGGACCGAGGTCGACGGCGAACGGGCCAGCGCCAAGTCGAAGCATTTCGCGTTCTCCGATCCGGCGGTACGCAAGGCCTTCGGCCTGCTGGTCGACCGCAAGAGCATCCAGGACTTCGTGTTCGGCCGCGCGGCCACGGCCACCGCCAACGCGCTGAACAACCCGGTGCAGTACAACAGCCATGCGATCGTCGCCGAGTTCAACGTCGACAAGGCCAACGCGTTGCTGGAAGCCGCGGGCTGGAAGCGCGGCGCCGACGGCGTGCGCGCCAAGGACGGCAAGCGCCTGAAGTTCGTCTACCAGACCTCCATCAACTCGGTGCGGCAGAAGGTCCAGGCGATCGTCAAGCAGGCCTGCGCCAAGGCCGGCGTCGAGATCGCGCTCAAGGGGGTCACGGCCTCGGTGTTCTTCTCGTCGGACCTGGCCAACCCGGACACCTACGGCAAGTTCTTCGCCGACATCGAGATGTTCCTGAACACGCGCGTGGGCACCGACCCCGACCGCTTCATGCAGCAGTGGGTCTCGTGGGAGGTCTGCCAGAAGTCCAACGGCTGGCAGCTGCAGAACAAGTGCCGCTGGTCCAGCCCCGAGTTCGACAAGGCGTTCCGCGCCGCCGAGATCGAGCTCGATCCCGTCAGGCGCGCCGCGCTGTTCGTGCAGATGAACGACATGGCCTGCAACGCCGGCCACGTGGTGCCGGTGGCGCTGCGCGCGCAGGTGACCGCGCTGAGCAAGAGCATCGTGGCGCCGCTGACGGGCTGGGACCTGGACCTGTCGGGGCTGCACGACTGGTACCGCGCCTGACGTGGGGGGCTTCATCCTGCGCCGGCTGGCGCTCGCGCTCCCGAGCCTGCTGGGCATCAGCGTCGTGCTGTTCACGGTGCTGGCGCTGGCCCCCGGCGACCCGTTCGCCGAGCTGGCCACCAATTCCAATGTGCCGCCGGAGGTGCGCGTGCACCTGCGCGCGAGCCTGGGCCTGGACGACCCGGTCGCGCTGCGCTACCTGCACTGGCTGTGGGCGCTGCTGCACGGCGACTGGGGCTTCTCGTTCATCAGCCGCATCGACGTCACCACGCTGATCTGGCAGCGCGTGCCGGTCACCCTCGGCCTGATCGGCAGCTCGCAATTGCTCGCGCTGGCCATCGCGCTGCCGGTGGGCACGCTGTCGGCCGTCCGGCCGTACTCGTGGTTCGACCGCATCGCCAGCACGATCGCGCTGGCGGGCTTCTCGCTGCCGACGTTCTTCACCGGCATCCTGCTGATCCTGGTGTTTTCGATCAAGCTCGACTGGCTGCCGTTCGTCTACCGCTCCGACGTCGAGATGACGGGCTGGCGCGCCGTCGTCGAGCATGTGCGCCAGGCCATCATGCCGGTGGTCGTGCTGGGCCTGTTCCAGGGCGCCGGCTGGACGCGCTACGTGCGCTCCGCGGTGCTGGACGTCATCCGCCTGGACCACGTGACCACGGCGCGTTCCAAGGGCCTGCCGGAGCACCGAGTCATCACGCGCCACGTGCTGCGCAACGCGCTGATCCCCGTCGTCACGCTGGTGGCGCTGCAGATGCCCACCGTGTTCGGCGGCGCGATCGTCACCGAGCAGATCTTCCGCATCCCCGGCATCGGCTCGCTGCTGATCGACGCCATCCTGCGCAACGACACGCCGGTGATCATGGGCGTCACGTTCGTCTTCAGCGTGCTCGTGATCGTCTTCAACCTCGTCGCCGACCTGCTTTATGGACTCCTCGACCCCCGCATCGCGCTCCGCTGACACGCGGCCCGTCCGCGTGCTGTCGCCGTGGGGCGAGGCCTGGCGGCGCTTCCGGCGCCACCGCATGGCCACGGCGAGCCTGGGCGTGCTCGGGCTGCTGGTGGCCGCGGTGGTGCTGGGGCCGCTGGCCTGGCGGGTGCCGATCGACGCGATCGACTTCTCGGCGACGACGCAGGGGCCGTCCGCGGCGCATCCGTTCGGCACCGACGACCTGGGCCAGGACCTGCTGGCGCGCATGCTCTACGGCGGCCGCATCTCGCTGGCGGTGGCGCTGGCGGCGATGGCCATGGCGGTGCTGGTGGGCGTGACCGTCGGCGCGCTCGCGGGCATCTCGAAGGGCCCGGTCGACGCCGCGCTGATGTGGCTCACCGACCTGTTCCTGTCGCTGCCACAGCTGCCGCTGCTGTTGTTGCTGATCTACCTGTTCCGCGAGCCGCTGAAGGCCGTCTTCGGGCCAGAGGGCGGGGTGTTCGTGCTGATCGTGCTGGTCATCGGCTGCTTCGGCTGGATGCAGGTGGCGCGGCTGGTGCGGGCGCAGTTCTTCTCGCTGCGCGAGAAGGAATTCGTCGAGGCCGCGCGGGCGCTGGGCGCGACCCCCTTGCGCGTGGTCTGGCGCCACATCCTGCCCAACGCGCTGGGGCCGGTGATCGTCGCCGGCACGATCAACGTGGCCGCCGCGATCATCGCGGAGTCCACGCTGTCGTTCCTGGGCCTGGGCTTTCCGCCCGACATCCCCACCTGGGGCCGCCTGCTGTTCGACAGCAAGGACCACCTGGACATCGCCGCCCACTGGGCGCTGTTTCCCGGCGCGGCGATCTTCCTGACGGTGATGGCCATCAACTTCGTCGGCGACGGCCTGCGCGATGCGCTGGACCCGCGCCGCGTGATGTAGGGGCGACGTGGCACTGCTCGAGATCCGCGGTCTGAAGACCCATTTCAAGACGGACGACGGCTGGCTGCACGCCGTCGACGGCGTCGACCTGTCGGTGGACGCCGGCGAGACGGTGTGCCTGGTCGGCGAGTCCGGCTCGGGCAAGTCGGTGACGGCGATGTCCATCCTCAAGCTGGTGCCGATGCCGCCCGGGCGCATCGTCGCCGGCCAGGTGCTGTGGGACGGCCGCGACCTGGTGCCGCTGCCGGCCCGCGCGATGCAGGCCCTGCGCGGACGCGAGATCGGCGTCGTGTTCCAGGAGCCGATGACCGCGCTGAACCCGGTCTACACGGTGGGCGAGCAGATCTGCGAGGGGTTGCGGCTGCACGAGGGCCTGTCGCGCGCCGCCGCCCTGGAGCGCGCCATCGAGCTGATGGCGCTGGTGCACATCCCCATGCCCGCGCGCCGGGTGCACGACTACCCGCACCAGTTCTCGGGCGGCATGCGCCAGCGCGTGATGATCGCGATGGCGCTGGCCTGCAGGCCGCGGCTGCTGATCGCCGACGAGCCCACCACGGCGCTGGACGTGACCATCCAGGCCCAGATCCTGGACCTGCTGTCCGAGCTCAAGGAACGGCTGGGCATGGCGGTGCTGCTGATCACCCACGCGATGGGCGTGGTCGCCGAGGTCGCGCAGCGCGTGGTGGTGATGTACGCCGGCCAGGTGATCGAGACCGGCAGCGTCGAGGCGGTGTTCGAGCGCCCCTGGCATCCGTACACGCAGGGCCTGATCCGCTCGATCCCGCGCATCGACGTCGACCCCCTCCGCGGCGAGCGGCTGGTATCCATTCCCGGCACCGTGCCGTCGCTGGTCGCCCCGCCGCCCGGCTGCCGCTTCGCGCCGCGCTGTGCGTACGCGCGGGACGCCTGCACGCGGGCGACGCCGGCGCTGCGCGAGGTGGCGCCCGGACACCGCGTGGCCTGCGTCCTCGAGGAGCCGGCGGCATGAGCGCCCGCACGGCCGCTCCGAAGGGCGCTCGCACCGCAGTCCGCAGGACGGAGGTACCCTCATGACCGCCCGCACGGCCGCTCCGAAGGGCGCTCGCACCGCGGTCCGCAGGACGGAGGCTGCCTCATGAGCGACGTCCGCCAACCCCTGCTGAGCGTGCGCGACCTCGTCAAGCGCTTTCCCGTGCACGGCGGGCTGCTGCAGCGGCGCGTCGGCCAGGTGCATGCCGTCGAAGGCGTCAGCTTCGACCTGGAGGCCGGCAGCACGCTGGGCCTGGTGGGCGAGTCGGGCTGCGGCAAGAGCACCACGGGGCGCTGCGTGCTGCGCCTGGTGGAGCCGACGGCGGGCGAGGTGCGCTTCGACGGCGTCGACACCGGCACGCTCGCGGGCGCCGCGCGGCGCGCGCTGGCGCGCGAGATGCAGATCATCTTCCAGGATCCGTACGCCAGCCTCAACCCGCGCATGCCGGTGGGCGCGATCGTCGGCGAGGGGCTGGTGATCCACCGACTCGCCGCGACGGCCGCCGAGCGCGCCGCGCGGGTGGCCGAGCTGCTGGAGCTGGTGGGGCTGCAGGCCGCCCACGCGCGCCGCTATCCGCACGAGTTCTCGGGCGGCCAGCGCCAGCGCATCGGCATCGCGCGCGCCCTGGCGACCAACCCGCGGCTGATCGTCTGCGACGAGGCGGTGTCGGCGCTGGACGTGTCGATCCAGGCGCAGGTGGTCAACCTTCTGCAGGACCTGCAGCAGCGCCTGGGGCTGGCCTACCTGTTCATCGCCCACGACCTGGCCGTGGTGCGCCACATCAGCGACCGGGTGGCCGTGATGTACCTGGGCCGCATCGTCGAGGTGGCGTCGACGCACGCGCTCTACACGCGGCCGCGCCATCCGTACACCGAGGCGCTGCTGTCCTCGGTGCCGGTGCCCGATCCGCGGGTGCGCCGTGCCCGCATCGTGCTCAAGGGCGACGTGCCCAGCCCGCTGGACCCGCCGACGGGCTGCGCCTTCCATACCCGCTGCCCGATCGCGCGCCCCGGGCTGTGCGACGTCGAGCGGCCGGCGCTGCGCGAGATCGCGCCCGGCCACCAGCTCGCCTGCCACCTGCGCGAGGCCTAGCGCGGGCACGTAACGAGTGTGAGCAGACGCTGGTTCGTGCGGTGTAAGCTCGGCCGGCGCGCGGATGCCACCGCGGGCCCCTGCCCCGTTCCGGCTTGCAGCCACCGACGAATGCCCCTTCATGACCGCCCTTCACCGCCGCTGACCCCGCCGCCCGCGCCGCGCGCGTTGCGGGCCGTGGGCGCGACGCTGGCGCTGGCCGTGCTGGCCGCGTGCCAGACGACGCCGCCGGCCCCGGGCGGTCCCGGCACCGCGTCGCGCCTGCCGCCGGGCAATGCGCAGCGTGACGGTCCGGACGCGAAGCCGCCGCCCAACCTGGAGGCCGTGCCCGACGCGGTGCCGCAGATCGAGCCCATCCGCATCGGCGGGCCCAACAAGCCCTACGAGATCGCCGGGCGCACCTACGTGCCGCTGACCGACGGCCGCGCGCTGGCCGAGACCGGCCTGGCGTCGTGGTACGGCAAGAAGTTCCACGGCCACCGCACCGCCAGCGGCGAGGCCTACAACATGTACGCGATGACCGCGGCGCACAAGACGCTGCCCATCCCCAGCTACGCCCGGGTGCGCAACCCGGCCAACGGCAAGGAGGTGATCGTGCGGGTGAACGACCGCGGGCCGTTCTCGCCGGGCCGCGTCATCGACCTGTCCTACACCGCGGCGCTGAAGCTGGGCGTGCTCGGCGGCGTGGCGCCGGTGGAGATCACCCGCATCACCGAGGACGACATCCGCACCGGTGCCGCCCAGCGCAAGCCGGCACCGGGCGATGCACCGGCGGCGGTGGCCGCGGCCGAGCCGGACCGCTCCATCGCCACCCGCGCGCCCGACGCCCGCAGCGGCAGCGTCGTGCCCACGCGCAGCCGGTCGGCGGCCCGGGCGACGGTGCCCGCGGCCACGGCGCTGCCGGAGGCGGCCGGCGATGTCGTCGCCGCGGCGGGCCTGGCGCCGCGGCCCGGCGTGGACGCCGCCGTGATGGGGGTGGCGCAGTCGCCGACGATCTCGCCCGGGGTCGACCTGGGCGCCGCGGCCGCGGCCGATTCGCCACCCGCGACGCCGGGCACCCTGACCACGGTCAGCGCGACGACCGTGACCGCGGCGAGCGCCCCGCCCGAGCCGGTGGCCGGGGCCGCGCGCAGCGCGGACAAGCCGGACGAACGCGCACGCGCCGATACCACGGCAGGTATCGGCTGGTGGATCCAGCTGGGGGCGTTCAAGCAGCGCGGCGGCGCGCTGGACTTCCAGCGCCGGCTCGTCGACGAGCAGCCCTGGCTCGGGCCGCTGCTGGCGGTCTTCAGCGACCGCGGGCTCAACAAGCTGCAGGCGGGGCCGTACCCGTCGCGGGACGATGCCAGGAGCGCGGCGGAACGGATCCGCGTCGCGCTGCAACTGGTGCCCACGATCGTCGAGAAGCGATAGCCCGCATCGCTTCATGCAGCCCGGCACGCGCCAGGCCGTCGGGGGGAACGTCAGTCGTCGTAGCCTTCGTGGCGCGACGCGGCCGCGTAGAGGTCGGCGGCGAAGCCCGGCGAATGCATTTCCACGCTGCGCGCGAGTTCGCGCACGTCGTTGGCTTCACGCACGCGCACCCGGAAGGTGCTGTCCAGGCGCGTCGACTTGATCGGCGCGGCGGTGGCGGGACGGGCGACGGGGCGCGACGAGAACAGCGCGGCGGCGAGCTGGCGGATGGCGCTGGTGAAGATCGGCTGGTGGCCGTAGGTGCCGGAGGTGATGGCGGTCATGATGGTTTCCCTGCAATGCATCTCGATAAAGATGCGATGGGGAGACTTTAAGGGTTTTCCCTCTGATACACCACTGAATGTTCGGCATCAAAGATATGCATAATGTTCATATCTTGGACAGCCGCCATTCTTCGTGAACTTCCGCACGCTGGACCTCAACCTGTTGCGCGTTTTCGATGCGGTGATGGCCGAAGGCAGTCTCACGCGGGCCGCCGAGCGCCTGGCGATGACCCAGCCGGCGGCCAGCCACGCGCTGAAGCGGTTACATGTGGCGGTCGGCGAGGACCTGCTGCTGCGCACCGCCTTCGGCATGCGGCCCACTGCCCGGGCCGAGGCGCTGTGGCCGCAGGTGCGCGCCGCGCTGGCCCAGCTGCAGGGCGCGTTGTCGCCGCGTTCGTTCGACCCGGCCGCCGACGCCGCCACGTTCAACATCGCGATGGCCGACGCCACCGCCGCGATGCTGCTGCCGCACCTGGTCTCGGCGATCGAGACGGAGCGCGCCCTGGCCAACATCCGCGTGCTGCCGCTGACCACGCGCGACCCGCGCCGGCTGGTCGAGGATGCCGACGCCGACCTCGCCGTGGGCTACTTCCCCAACGCGATCGCCGCCATCGTCGCGCAGGGCGAGGATGCCTCGCTGCACCACCGCCTGCTCTACGCGACCGAATACGTCTGCGTGATGCGGCGCGACCACCCGCTGGCCGGCCCGGCGCTGACGCTGGACGCCTTCGTCGAGGCGCACCACCTGCTGGTGACGTTCTCCGGCCGCGCGCACGGCTTCGTCGACGAGGCGCTGGCCACCCTCGGCCGCCAGCGCCGCATCGTGCTGACCGTCAACCAGTTCGCCACCGCCGGCAGCGTGGTGGCCCGCTCCGACCTGCTGACCGTGCTGCCGCGCCAGTTCCTGCCGGCCACCGGCGCCGAGCACCGGCTGGTGGAGAAGCCGCTGCCGCTGTCGCTGGCGGCGGTCAACGTGGAGATGATGTGGCACCTCCGCAAGGACGACGACCCGGCGCACCGCTGGCTGCGCGAACGCGTGATCGCGGCGGCCGTGCAGCAGCCGCTGGTGCCGCACTGACGGGCGCCTACAGCACCGCGGCCATCGCGTTGGCCGTCGCCTCGACGTTGCGCGTGTTGAGCCCGGCCACGCACATGCGGCCCGAGCGGATCAGGTAGACGCCGAACTCCTCGCGCAGGCGATCGACCTGGGCCGCGGACAGGCCGGTGTAGCTGAACATGCCGCGCTGGGTCAGGAAATAGTCGAAGTCGCGGCCCGGCACCTTGGCGCCGAGCACGCCGTGCAAGGTCTTGCGCATCGCCTTGATGCGCTCGCGCATCGCGTCGACGTCGGCCTCCCACGAGGCGCGCAGCGCCGGCGAGTCCAGCACCGTGGCGACCACGCCGCCGGCGTGGATGGCGGGGCTGGAGTAGTTGCGCCGCACCGTGGCCTTGAGCTGGCCCAGCGCCAGCGCGGCCTCGGCCGCGGTCGGGCAGCACACGCTCAGGCCGCCGGCGCGCTCGCCGTACAGGCTCATGCTCTTGGAGAACGAGTTGGCGCAGAAGAACGGCACGCCGGCATCGGCCAGCGCGCGGATGGCGAACGCGTCCTCGTCGATGCCGTCGCCGTAGCCCTGGTAGGCGATGTCCAGGAACGGCAGCAGCTGGCGCTGCTTGAGCACGGGGATCAGCGCCTCCCACTGCGCCGGCGTCAGGTCGACGCCGGTCGGGTTGTGGCAGCACGCGTGCAGCAGCACGATGCTGCGGGCGGGCAGGTCCGCCAGCGTGGCCAGCATCGCGTCGAACTTCAGCCCGCCGGTGGCCGCGTCGTAGTACGGGTAGGTGGACACCTTCACGCCGGCGCCCTCGAACATCGAGCGGTGGTTGTCCCAGGTCGGGTCGCTCACCCACACGCCGGAATCGGGAAACCACCGCTTGATGAAGTCGGCGCCGACCTTGAGCGCGCTGCTGGAGCCCACGGTCTGCAACGTGGCGACGCGGCCTTCGGCCACCGCCTTCGAGCCGGCGCCGAACAGCAGGGTCTGCACCGCGCGGCGGAAGTCGGCGTTGCCCTCGATGGGCAGGTAGGGCTTGGCGCCGCCCTTGGCCAGCAGTTGCGCCTCGGCCTGGCGGACGCAGTCGAGCACGGGAATCCGGCCCTCGTCGTCGAAGTAGATGCCGATCGACAGGTTGATCTTGTGGGGACGCGGATCCTTCTGGAAATCCTCGTTCAACGACAGGATCGGATCGCCGGCGAACGCTTCAATGTGCTCGAACATGGGGCAGGGCTCGGGTTGGAGGGTCGAGCGCGGATTATCGACCACCCCCCGGCCTCGGGGCCGCCATCGCATCCGGCGGCCAGGGGCATGCCGCCGGCCGGTGCGGGGCCGATCAGGCGGCGAGGGCGGCCTCGATGTCGGCGCGCAGCTTGTCCGGCTCGTCGTTGGGCGCGTAGCGCTTGATGACCCGACCGTCCTTGCCGACCAGGAACTTGGTGAAGTTCCACTTGATCGCCTCGGTGCCGAGCACCCCGGGCTTCTCGGACTTGAGCCACTTCCACAGCGGGTCGGCGGTGGCGCCGTTGACGTCCACCTTGGCCATCATCGGGAATGTGACGCCGTAGTTGAGCTGGCAGAAGCTCTCGATCTCGGTGTTGGCGCCCGGATCCTGGTGGCCGAACTGGTTGCACGGGAAGCCGACGACGACCAGGCCGCGATCCTTGTAGTCGGCGGCCAGCTTCTCCAACCCGGCGAACTGCGGCGTGAAGCCGCACTTGCTGGCCGTGTTGACGATCACGAAGACCTTGCCGCGCTGCGCGCCGAAATCGGCGGGCTGGCCCTGGATGGAGGTGGCGGAAAAATCGTACAAGGACTTGGCGGGCATGGATTCTCCTGGGAACAAGGGGCGAATGTTAGTTCGCCTGGAGCCCGCGCGACATGCGCGTGAACGCGAACACGCGCGAGGCGTCAGGGCTTCTCGAGCACGCTGGCGAGCGTCGCCGCCAGGATCAGCGCGCCGCCGGCCAGTACCGATGCGTGCAGCGTAGCCCCGCCCCACCAGACGGAGGTCAGCGCGGCGAACAGCACCTCGCATGGCATCACCACGGCGGTGGCCGCCGCCGACAGCCGCGCGGCGCCGTACTGCAGGCACAGGTTGGAGGCCATGAACGCGATCGCCAGGCCGAGCGCCGGCAGCAGCCACGTGGCCGACGCCACCGGCCAGTCCACGCCCGCGATGCCGGCGAAGACGGCCGCGGTGCCGCCCGCCACCACCGCCCCGCCGAGGAACATCGCCAGCGCGCGGCCCTCGTCGGGCAGCGCCGCCTCGCGCTTGAGCATCACGTTGTTCAGCGCGAACGCGAAGCCGCCCAACAGCGCCAGCACGTCGGGCAGCAGCGCCGCGTGCCGCGCGCCGGCGTCGCCCGTCGGCGCCGCGCCGTGCGACAGCACCAGCGCCGCGCCCACCAGCGCCATCGCCACGCGCGCCACCGCGCTGCCAGTGAGCTTCTCCTTGAGGATCACGCGCGCCAGCAGCAGCGACCACAGGGGCATCAGGTAGAACAGCAGCACCACGCGCACGACGTCGCCGATGCTCACCGCCCAGTTGAACGTGGCGTTGGTGACGCCCGAGCCCAGGACGATCACCCACAGCGCGGGATGGTCGAGGAACAGGCGCAGCGCGCCCGGCCGCCAGGCGACGATCACCAGCGCCGACAGCACGTAGATGACCGTCGTGGCCCACAACGGATGCAGGCCCATCGCCTGCAGGTGGCGGAACGGCCACCACGACACGCCCCAGACGAACGCGTTGACCAGCAGGGCAAACACGGGACCCGCGGTGCGGGGCCGCAGGTGCGGGACCGTCATGCCCTGTGGCCTAGTGGGAGTCGCAGCGCGCGATCTCCAGCAGCGCCTCGACCTCGTCGCGGTAACGGACGCGGTTGCGCCGGTACCAGCGGTAGATGACCAGGCTGGTGAGCGCCACGAACACGCCGAAGATCGTGATCGAGCCGAACACCGACAGCCCGCCGCGCGTCATCGCGGAGTAGAACGCGCCCAGGCCGAGGATGGCGGCCTGCTCGTTGAAGTTCTGCACGGCGATCGAGCGGCCCGAGCCCATCAGGTTGTGGCCGCGGTGCTGCAGCAGCGCGTTCATCGGCACGACGAGGTAGCCGCCGATGGCGCCCAGCAGCACCAGGAACGGCCCGGCCACCCAGATGCTGTGCATCGCGTTGATGGCGACCACCGAGATGCCCAGCAGCACGCCCAGCAGGATCACCGAGGTGGCCTGGGTCAACTTGACCGTGAACGAGGCGACCAGGGCGCCAGCCGCGGTGCCCAGCCCCACGAGCAGCAGCAGCAGCGTGGCCTGCGGCGTCGTGTAGGCCAGCGCCACGCCGGCCCAGGCCAGCACGAGGTAGCGCAGGTTGCCCGAGACGCCCCAGAACAGCGTGGTGGTGGCCAGCGAGATCTGGCCGAGCTTGTCGTCCCACAGGCGCGCGTTGCACTGGCTGAAGTCGCGCACCAGCTCGACCATCTTGCCCGAGAGCGGCTCCAGCGGCGTGTCGGTGCGCGGGATGCGCAGGTTGAACGCGGCGGCCACGATGTAGAGCAGCACCATGAACGCGATGGTGGCCTGCGCCGGCGAGTGGATGCCGAAGTCGATGAACGGCATGTGCACCGACAGCAGGTACGGCGAGATGCGCGGCCCGATCAGCTGGCCGCCCAGGCCGACGCCCAGGATGATGGACAGGATCGTCAGGCCCTCGATCCAGCCGTTGGCCTTGACCAGCTGCGAGGTGGGCAGCAGCTCGGTGAGGATGCCGTACTTGGCCGGCGAGTACGCGGCGGCGCCCAGGCCGACGAAGGCGTAGGCGATCAGCGGGTGGCTGCCCCACAGCATCATCAGGCAGGCCATCACCTTGATGCCGTTGGCGACGAACATCACCCGGCCCTTGGGCACCGCGTCCGAGAACGCCCCGAGGAACGGAGCGAGCACCACATAGAACAACGCGAACATCGGCACGAGCGCCGTCAGCTGCCACTGCGGCGCGCCGGCGCCTTTCAACATCTCGACGGCTGCAACGAACAAGGCGTTGTCTGCCAGCGAGCTGAAGAACTGCGCCGACATGATGGTGTAGAAACCTCTTTTCATTCGTTCGGCATCGTCGGCGTCGAGGCCACCCGGACGGCCCCGCGCCTGGGAAATCTCTCCATAGGGCGAGCGGCTTTATAGCATGCGGGCCCTTTTCGCCCCGCCGGCGCGGGGGCGCGCGGGCGGCCGCCGGGGGCGCTGGCAGAATCGGCGCATGCCCCGTCCCATCGAAGCCCTGATCCATACCGAAGCCCTGGCGCACAACCTCGGACGCGCCCGCGCAGCGGCCCCCGACGCGCGCGTCTGGGCCGTCGTCAAGGCCAACGCCTACGGGCACGGCATCGAGCGTGCCTTCGACGGCCTGCGCGGCGCGGACGGCTTCGCGCTGCTCGACTTCGACGAGGCGCAGCGCATCCGCGCGCTCGGCTGGCGCGGCCCCATCCTGATGCTGGAGGGCTGCTTCGAGCAGCGCGACCTGGAGCTGTGCTCCCGCCTGGGCCTGTGGCACGCCGTGCACTGCGAGGAGCAGATCGACTGGCTGGCCGAGCACAAGACCCACGCGCCACACCGGGTCTTCCTCAAGCTCAACAGCGGCATGAACCGGCTCGGCTTCACGCCCACCGCGTTCCGCGGCGCGCGCGCCCGGCTGGAGCTGCTGCCGCAGGTCGACGAGATCTCGCTGATGACCCACTTCTCGGACGCCGACGGCGCGCGCGGCGTGGCCCACCAGCTGGCGGTGTTCGAGGCCACCACCGCCGACATGGCCGGCGAGCGCACGCTCGCCAACAGCGCGGCCACCCTGCGCCACGGCGCCGACCCGCTGGCGCGGCCGCCGCGCGTGGGCGGCGACTGGGTGCGGGCCGGCATCATGAGCTACGGCAGCGCGCCCGACTACCCGCAGCGCAGCATCGCCGACTGGCAGCTGCGTCCGGCGATGACGCTGCGCAGCAAGCTGATCGGCCTGCAGCAGTTGCAGGCGGGCGACACGGTGGGCTACGGCAGCACGTTCACCGCCGACGGCCCGCTGCGCATCGGCGTCGTCGCCTGCGGCTACGCCGACGGCTACCCGCGCCACGCGCCCACCGGCACCCCGGTGCTCGTCGACGGGGTGCGCACGCGCATCGTCGGCCGGGTGTCGATGGACATGATCACCGTCGACCTCGCCCCGGTGCCGCACGCGCGCATCGGCTCGGAAGTGACGCTGTGGGGCCATGGCCCGGGCGCGGCGCTGCTGCCCATCGACGAGGTGGCCGCGCCCGCGGGCACGATCGGCTACGAGCTGATGTGCGCGCTGGCGCTGCGGGTGCCGGTGAGCGTGACGGCCTGACGAAACGCCGGGCCGGCGGCGGCCTCAGCCGCGCACGTCGGTGACCGGGTTGTCGCCGTAGTCGGCGCGTTCGAGCAGCGCGATCACCTTGGCCGCGGCCGTGGCCGGGCTGTCCAGCGCGCCGCTGCGGTGCCAGTCGTCGAACTGCGGCTGCGCCGCGAAGCGCTTCGGATCGGCGCCGCGCAGCTGGCGCTGCATGTCGGTGTCGACGATGCCCGGTGCCACCGAGGCCACGCGCGCGCCATGCGGCCGGGCGCCCTCCTCGAGCGCGAGCGCGCGCGCGAAGTGGTCCAGGCCCGCCTTCTGCGCGCAGTATGCGCCGTTGCCGCCCAGCGCGCGCCGGCCCAGGCCGGACGACACGAACAGCACGCGGCGATCGGCCGCGGTCCAGGGCGCCGTCGCGCGCAGGAAGGCGGCGGTCAGCGCCACCGGCGCCTCCAGCCCGACGCGCAGGCTGCGCGCGAGCTCGCCGGGGTCGGAGTCGGCGATGTCGGCCGGCTCGGCCAGCAGCGCGGCGTTGTGGATCACGCGCACCCTGGCGGGCAACTGGCCGCCGGCGCGGCGCTCGACGTCGGCCAGCCACGCGCCCAGCCGGGCGGCCACGGGCAACGGGTCGGCCAGGTCGACCTGCCACTGTTCCAGCCCGCCCGCGCCGGACGGCCGGAGTTCGGCGGACGACTGGCGCGCGAGGCCCAGCACGAACGCGCCCTCGGCGAGGTATTGCGCGGCGAGGGCGCGGCCCAGGCCGCGCGAGGCGCCGGTGACGATGACGAGGGTGGCGATAGGCATGGCGGGCTCCGGGGAGGCCAGGATCAGGCACTGCGGCGGAACGTCGCCAGCAGGGTGCCGGCGACGACGAACAGCCCGCCGAAGCAACGGTTCATGATGCGCACGTGGTGCGGCTCGTTGAGCGCGCGCAGCACGCGCGAGGCCAGCGCCACGTAGCCGGCCATCACGACCAGGTCCGTCAACGACAGCGACATCATGATGATGAAGTACTGCGGCAGCAGCGGGTGCGACAGGTCGATGAAGTTGGGCACCACCGCCAGCATGAACACCGTGCCCTTGGGGTTCGTCGCGTTGATGGCCCAGCCGCGCACGACCAGCTGGCGGCGGGTGAGGACGGGCGCATCGGTGGACGCCACCAGCGGCTTGTCGCTGGCCCGCCACTGCGCGATGCCGATCCACACGAGGTAGGCCGCGCCGAGGAACTTCAGGACGGTGAACGCGGTGTTGGACGCCGCGATGATGGCGCCGAGGCCGGCGACGACGATCACCACCTGCGTCCAGATGCCCAGCACCAGGCCGAACACCGTGAAGTAGCCGCGCCGGAAGCCCTGGTTCAGGCCCGCGCTCATCGCCGCGATCGCGCCCGGGCCGGGCGACAGGCTGATCGCCCAGCAGGCGAGGAAGAAGGTGATCCAGGTGGCGAGCGTCATGCGGACTTTCCGGGGTGGGCCGACATCATGAACGAATGTCGCCCGCCCGGTCGCGCCGCGGGGCTTCCCGCCGGCGTTTCAGTTGTCGGGCAGCGACAGGTTGTAGGCAAGGTAGACGTCGTCGCGCTGCCAGCCCAGCGATTCGTAGAGCGCCTGGGCGCGCGCGTTGGTGCGCGCCGTCGTCAGGTCCAGCCGGACCGCCCCGGCGGCGCGGCCGAAGTCGCGCGCCGCCGCCATCAGCGCCCGGCCGACGCCCGAGCGGCGCGCGTCGTCGTCGACGAACAGGTCGTACAGCACGAAGATGCGGGCCGCGGCGACCGAGCACCAGGACGGGTAGAGCTGGCAGAAGCCGACGGCCGCGCCGTCGGCCTCGGCGACGAACACCACCGATTCGTCGCGCTCGAGGCGGTCGTGCAGGAAGGCGCTGGCCAGCGCGATGTCGCCCGGCTGCTCGTAGAAGCGGCGGTAGGCGTCGAACAACGGGGCCAGGGCGTCGACGTCGTCGACGGTGGCGCGGCGGAGGGTCGGTGCGGTCATGCGCGCATCGTAGGGCGGCGGCACGCGCGCGGCGCCGCTCGTCGCGAAATTGCCGCATCGGTCGACCTGTATTTATGAACAGTAGGCGACAATGGCGCCATGGCTGCACCCAAGACCGTCTACACCTGCTCCGCCTGCGGCGGCACCAACCCGAAGTGGCTGGGCCGCTGCCCGCATTGCGAGGCCTGGAACACCCTGGAGGAAGGCCGCGGCGAGCCGACCGGGGCGGCGGCCGGCAAGAACCGCTTCCAGGCGCTCACCCGCAGCCAGCCGGTGGCCACGCTGGCCGACATCGACGCCGGCGAGATCGCCCGCACCCCCACCGGCATCGAGGAGCTGGACCGCGTGCTGGGCGGCGGCATCGTGGCTGGCGGCGTCGTGCTGATCGGCGGCGACCCGGGCATCGGCAAGAGCACGCTGCTGCTGCAGGCCATCGACGCGCTGGCCGGCCAGATGAAGGTGCTCTACGTCACCGGCGAGGAGTCGGGCGCCCAGCTGGCGCTGCGCTCGCGCCGGCTGGACCTCACCGGCGCCCACGTGCGCGTGCTGGCCGAGATCAACCTCGAGCGCATCCTGGCCACCATCGAGGCCGAGCAGCCGGCGTTCTGCGTCATCGACTCGATCCAGACCCTCTATTCCGAACAGCTCACCTCGGCGCCGGGCTCGGTGGCGCAGGTGCGCGAGTGCTCGGCGCAGCTCACGCGCACCGCCAAGTCCGGCGGCTGCACCATCGTGCTGGTGGGCCACGTCACCAAGGACGGCAGCCTGGCCGGCCCGCGCGTGCTGGAGCACATCGTCGACACGGTGCTGTACTTCGAGGGCGACACGCACTCCAGCTTCCGCCTGGTGCGTGCGTTCAAGAACCGGTTCGGCGCCGTCAACGAGATCGGCGTGTTCGCGATGACCGAGCGCGGGTTGAAGGGCGTGGCCAACCCGAGCGCCATCTTCCTGTCCACGCACGGCGATCCGGTGCCCGGCACCTGCGTGCTGGTCACGCTGGAAGGCACGCGGCCGATGCTGGTCGAGATCCAGGCGCTGGTCGACGCCGGCGGGCCCAGTCCGCGCCGGCTGTCGGTGGGCCTGGACCGCGACCGCCTGGCCATGCTGCTCGCGGTGCTGCACCGGCACGCCGGCGTGTCCACCGGCGACCAGGACGTGTTCGTCAACGCCGTCGGCGGCGTGCGCATCAGCGAGCCGGCGGCCGACCTGGCGGTGATGCTGTCCATCCAGAGCTCGATCCGCAACCGGGCCCTGCCCCGAGGCTTCATCGCGTTCGGCGAGGTCGGGCTGGCCGGCGAGGTGCGGCCGGCGCCGCGCGGCCAGGATCGGCTGAAGGAGGCCGCCAAGCTGGGCTTCTCGGTGGCCGTCGTGCCCAAGGCCAACGCGCCGAAGAAGCCCATCGAGGGCCTGACCATCCATGCGGTCGAGCGCATCGAGGAGGCGATCGAAGTGCTGCGCGGGCTGTGAGGGCGCCGGCGGCCGGCGACTCGTGCCGCGGGGTCGGTTTTCCCGGCGCCCGCGCCGGATCTCAGTAGCGCTGCGGCGTACCCGCCGGGGCGGCCACCGACGTGGACGCCGGCGCGGGCACCTCGCGCAGCAGCGCCCACAGCGAATAGATGCCGATCGCGGTGCCGATGGGCACGTTGAGCAGGCTCAGCGCGCTGAAGATGATCGTGATCACGCGGCCCGCCGCATTGCCATTGAGCAGCAGCACGGCGCCGACGATCTCCAGCGCAGGCAGGGCGATGAACAGGCCGAAGAACAGCGCGCCCAGGCCGACGATCCAGCCGACGATGCCGGCCTGCGCCCCCTGCGAGGCGCCGACCGCGGCGCCGAAGACGCCGAAGACGACCCCCAGCAGCACCAGCACGCACACCCCGAGGGCGCCCATGGCGATGTGGAGCCAGGCGGCGACGCGGGCGTGGGTATCGAGGGGCATGGTATTTCCAGTCTGGGATGGCGGAGGACCGCGCGAGGGCGCGCGGCTTGCGTATCCTAGCGGTCTCGCCCGCCGAATCCATCCCTCCGAATGACGTCCTCGCGCATCGCCATCGTCTCCGACATCCACGGCAACCTGCCCGCGCTGCAGGCCGTGTGGACGGAGATCGTGCGCGCCGCGCCGGCGCTGGTGGTCAACCTCGGCGACATCGCCTCCGGCCCGCTGTGGCCAGCCGAGACGGTGCGCTGGCTGATGGCGCGCGCGGCCGCCGAGCCCGCGCGCTGGCGCACGATCGCCGGCAACCACGAGCGCCAGGTTCTGGGCGCCGACGTCGCGCGCATGGGCGCGTCCGACGCGCACGCGGCGCGCGCGCTCGCCGGGCCGGAATGCGACTGGCTGGCGGCGCTGCCCGCCACGCAATGGATCGGCGACGACGTGCTGCTGTGCCACGGCACGCCGGCCGACGACCTGGTCTATTTCATGGAAACGGTGATCCCGGGCTTCGGCGAACCGGGCCTGGGAGACCCGCGCGGCATCCGCGCCGCCAGCGTCGCCGAGCTCGCCGCCCGCGCCGCCGGGACCCCCCGCGCCGACGCCCGCTCCGGCCTCGCCGCCACGCTGGTCCTGTGCGGCCACTCGCACGTGCCGCGCGCGATGGCGGTGCCCGGCGGGCCGCTGGTGGTCAATCCCGGCAGCGTCGGCCTGCAGGCCTACGACGACGTCCACCCGCTGCCCCACTTCGTCGAGAACGGCTCGCCCGATGCCCGCTGGGCGCTGGTCGAGCGCGATCGCGGCGGCGCCTGGCACGTGCAGCTGCGCACGACGCCCTACGACTGGCGCGCCGCCGTCGCCCAGGCCCACGCCAACGGGCGCGCCGACTGGGCCGACGCGCTGGCCACCGGCTTCGTCGGCCGCATCGAGCCGACCTAGGCCCGGTTCACACTGAATGCGTGCCGGCGCCGAGCCGGCGCGCGATCTCGTAGGTGGCGATCGCGCAGGCAGTGGCCACGTTCATCGACGAGTTGTGGCCCCGCATCGGGATGTGCACGGTCTGGTCGGAGGCGTCCAGCAGCGCCTGGCACACGCCGGCGTTCTCGGCGCCGACGACCAGGCAGACGCGCTCGCCCGGCGCGACCGCCAGGTCGTCCAGCGCGACGCTGCGCGTGCTCAGCTCCAGGCTGACGATGCGCCAGCCGTCGGCCCGGAGCGTGGCCACCGTCGCCAGCGGGTCGACGGCGTACGACCAGGGGACGTGGCGCTCCGTCGAGCGCGCCGTCCTGCGGATCTTCGGGTCGGGCGGCACCGGCGACGCGCCGGCCAGGTGCAGGTGCGCCACGCCCAGCGCGTCGGCCAGGCGGAACAGCGCGCCCACGTTGGCCGCGATGGCCATGTCGTGGGCCAGCAGGCGCAGCGGCAGCGGCGCAGCGGCGCCGCGATGGCCGGCGTGATCGAGCTGGAGGTTGGGGCGGGGCATGGAGCCCGGAATTCTGCAGCATGGCGCCGGACCGCCCGCGGGACCCCCGGGACTCGTAGAATTCGCCATTCCCCCTTTTTATCTCCGAGGCACTCCCATGGGCATGGACGATCGCGACGGCAAGATCTGGATGGACGGCGAGCTCGTCGACTGGCGCGACGCCAAGATCCACGTCCTGACCCACACGCTGCACTACGGCTGCGGCGCCTTCGAGGGCGTGCGCGCCTACAAGACGCCCAGCGGCACGTCCATCTTCCGCCTGCGCGAGCACACCGAGCGCCTGTTCAACTCGGCCAAGATCCTGCGCATGAAGATCCCGTTCACGCCGCAGGAGGTGATGGACGCGCAGCGCGCGGTCGTGCGCGAGAACAAGCTCGAGAGCGGCTACCTGCGCCCGCTCACCTGGATCGGCTCCGAGAAGCTGGGCGTCAGCCCCAAGGGCAACACGATCCACCTGATGGTCGCCGCCTGGGCCTGGGGCGCCTACCTGGGCGAGGAAGGCCTCAAGCGGGGCATCCGCGTCAAGACCTCCAGCTACACGCGCCACCACGTCAACATCACGATGACGCAGGCCAAGGCGGTGTCCAACTACACCAACTCCATCCTCGCCAACACCGAGGCCGTGGACGACGGCTACGACGAGGCGCTGCTGCTCGACGCGAGCGGCTTCGTGTCCGAAGGCGCCGGCGAGAACATCTTCGTGATCAAGAACGGCGTCGTCTACACGCCCGACCTGTCGGCCGGCGCCCTCAACGGCATCACGCGCAACACCGTGTTCGCGATCTGCCAGGATCTCGGCCTGAAGCTGGTCGAGAAGCGCATCACGCGCGACGAGGTCTACATCGCCGACGAGGCCTTCTTCACCGGCACGGCCGCCGAAGTCACGCCGATCCGCGAGCTCGACCGCATCGAGCTCGGCCAGGGCTCGCGCGGCCCGATCACCGAGAAGATCCAGACGGCGTTCTTCGACATCGTCAACGGCCGCAATCCGAAGTACGCAGAATGGCTCACCGCCATCTGACCGCCACCTCCTTCAAATCGCCAAGAACCCCATGACCGAACCCACGCCGTCCATCGTCGAAGTCACCGCCAGCGACCTGCAGGGCCCGGGCGTCGTCTTCTGCCCGAACCCGAAGATGCCGCTGTGGAGCAGCCACCCCAAGGTCTTCATCGACCTGAGCCACGAGGGCCGCGGCCGCTGCCCGTACTGCGGCACCACCTACCAGCTCGCCGCCGGCGTCAAGATCGCGGCCGGCCATTGACCGCGGGCGCCGGCATGAACCCGCCGGCGCCAACGCCCGCCGACGCCGTCCCGCACGGCATGTCGGCGCCCAGCCTGGACCAGGTGCGCGCGCTCGCCTACGCCGCGCTGCTGGACCACGCCCGCCGCAGCGACCACGCGCACGCGCTGGCCACCCTGGTGCGCGGCCTGACGGCGCTCACCGGCGCCGACTGCTGGCTGTGGCCGCAGCCGCCGGACGGCGACCTCTCGATGCCGCCGATCCACGCCCACCCGCCGGTGCGCCCCGCGCCGGCGCTCGTCGACCCGCCGGCCGACACGGTCTGGGCCTGCAGCCACTCCGGCACGGTCGTGGGCGAGTTGCGCACGCCCCTGCCCGCCGGCCTGTCGGTCGACGAATGGGGCGACCGGCTCGCGCCGGCACGCGACACCGCCGCGGCCTTGCTCGCCGGCCTGATCGAGCACGCCGGCCATGCCCTGCCGGGGTCGCTGGCGCTGCAGCGCACCGCCATGCACGAGGCGGGCACCTTCGTCTGGGAATGGGACATGGCCAGCGACGTGCTGGGCGACATCGACGAAGGCGAGCGCATGCTCGGGTACCCGATCAACACGCTGGGCAACACGCAGGCCGACTGGGATCGCATCGTCCACCCCGACGACCGGGCCGTGATCGACAAGGCCTTCGGCGCCCACGTGCGCGGCGAGGAGCCGCTGTACCGCGCCGTCTACCGCGCCCGCGCCGCCGACGGCCAGTGGCGCTGGATCGAGGAACGCGGCCGCATCGTCGAGTGGGATCGCCACGGCAGCCCCACGCGCATGTTCGGCACCCAGAGCGACGCGACGCTGCTGCGCGAGCTGGAGCAGGCGCAGCGCGACCGGCTCGCCGCCGAGGCCGCCAACAGCGCCAAGACGATGTTCCTCTCGCGCATCAGCCACGAGCTGCGCACGCCGCTGAACGCGGTGCTGGGCTTCGCCCAGTTGCTGGGCACCGACCCGGCGCTCGCCCGGCTGCCGGTGCAGCGCCAGCAGGTGCGCCTGATCCACGAGGCCGGCGACCACCTGCTGGCGATGATCGGGGACCTGCTCGACCTGTCGCTGGCGGAGGCGGCCCACCTGCCGATCCACCTGCAGAACGTGGCGCTGGCGCCGCTGTTCGAGTCGTGCGCGGCGTGGTGCCGCCCGCTCGCGGAGGCGGCCGGCGTGCGCGTGTCCAGCGAGAACCCCGACGCCGGCGCGCCGCTGTCGCACGCCACGGCCATCGTGCGCGCCGACCCGACCCGGCTGCGCCAGGTGCTGACCAACCTGCTCAGCAACGCCATCAAGTACAACCGCGCCGGCGGCAGGGTGACGCTGCGCGCGCTGGCGTCCGACGACGAGTGGCTCATCGAGGTGGAGGACACCGGCCACGGCATCAGCCCGGGCGACCGCGCCCGCCTGTTCCAGCCGTTCAACCGCCTTGGCCGCGAGGCCTCGGGCATCGCCGGGGCCGGCCTCGGCCTGGCACTGTCGCAGTCGCTCACCCAGCTGATGGGCGGGCGCATCACCGCGCAGAGCACGCTGGGCGTGGGTTCGATCTTCCGGGTCAGCCTGGCGGCGGCCTGAGCGTCGCGCGGCGCTCAGCCGCGGGCGGCGTCGGCGAGCGCGCGCAGCGCCATCACCTGCGTGGCGATGGGCGCGGGCAGCGGCTTCGCGCCGGCCATCACCGCGCCGATGTAGTCCGCCGTTGCCGGCGCGTCCGGGGTCGCGGGCAGCTCGGGCAGGACCTGCAACGAGCCGCCCTGCGCGTCGACCGACAGCGCCGGCTGCTCCAGGCCGTCGAGGAACGCCGCCAGCTTCGGGCAGCGCCGCGCATCGGCCACCGGCTCGCCCTCGGTGCCGCGCATCAGCAGCGCCGTGGCCTGCGTCAGGGCGAGGAAGCGGCCCAGGCTCAGCGCGTACTCCGGATGGGTGTGGTTGACCACGCGCACCGCGTTGCGCCCCGGCCCCAGCGCCGGCAGCAGCTTGGCCAGCGAGTGCGCCGGGTTGCGCAGCCCGATGACGCGCCGCAGCGCGAGCACGCGGGCCAGCGCCGGGTGCAGGTCGTCGGTGGCGATGAAGGCCGGCTGGCCGGCGGCCCAGCGCGCGGCCACGCCGGCGGCGTCGCGCACCGGCGCCAGCCCCAGCGCCTCGAACACCGCGGCGGTGGTGACGCGGCCGGGATCCTCCTCGAGGCCGTGCACCAGCACCGGCAGGCCGGCGCGCGCCAGCTCCAGTGCGAGCAGCGGCACGAGGTTGGGCAGCTTGCGCGCGCCGTTGTACGAGGGCAGCACCACGGCGCCCGCGACCGGCGGCGCGGGCAGCGCGAGCAGGCGCGGTGCCACCGCGTCCATGAAGCCGGCCAGTTCCTCGGGCGTCTCGCCCTTGATGCGCATCGCGATGGCGAACGCGCCGGCCTGCACGTCGCCCACCCGGCCGTCGAGCAGTTGCGCCATCAGGTCGGCGGCCTGCTCGCGCGTGAGCGAGCGCGCGCCGTCCTTGCCGCGGCCGATTTCGCGCAGGTAGGGCGCGATGGTCATCCGGCCACCCTGCGCGGTGCGGCTGCGGTGCGAGCCCCGGCGGGCGGCCGGGCGGTGCGGGACGGGCGACGGTTCATCGGCCCATTGTCGCGCCCCGGCGTCCCGCGCGATCAGCGGTCGCGCTGGAGCAGGTGGACGTCGCGCAGCAGCAGCAGTTCGCCGCTAGCGCCGGACCTCTTCCCGCTTCATCGCCAGGTAGTCGCTCCTCTCGAGCTCGTGGAGCTGGCGCGGGTAGCGCTCGGTGGCGTCGAACCAGGTGGCCAGGCGCTGTTCGAGCTGCGTCGACGCCGGCGCGGCGACGAAGTCGTCGATGGCCAGGTAGTAGCGCATCGTGTTGCGCTCGACCAGCCCGCGCACGCCGCCGACGTAGGCGGGCTTGCCGTCGCCGTCCTTGCCGTCGACGCTGAAGCCGACCTTGGCGCTGCCCACCGTGGCCAGGTAGGTGTTCATCGCCACGCGCGCGGTGAAGCCGAAGCCGTAGGCGTAGCTCATGTGCAGCATCGTGTGGGTGGCGTCCAGCGGCGCGGCCTCCACCGCGATGCGGTAGTCCCTGGTGCCCAGCGGGCCGTCGGCCGACGTCAGTTCGGCTTTCAGGTAGTCGGCGCCGGCATTGGCCAGCTTGTAGTCGAAGTGCAGCTTGTAGGCGTCGTCCACCGGCTGGTCGTACTTGCGGCCGAGCGCCATGTCCAGGCCGGCGGGCAGCGCGTGGCACATCTTGACGTTCAGGTGCAGGATGAGGATGGCGCACCAGTGGTCGGTGCCCTGCAGCGCCCGCTGCACCGCCGCATAGGGCTGGTCGACGCGCGCGTAGACCTCGCCCTCGAGCCGATCGGCGGTCTGCGTGGACTGCAGCACCAGCGGGCGGCCGTAGGGGTTGTGGGCGAGCTTGTCCTGCAGCGTGTCGAATTTCGCGCCCAGCGCCGCGGCGTCCTGCGCGTGCGCGCCACCGGCCAGCGCGCAGGCGAGGCTCAGGGCCAGCGTCGGCGTCAGGAGGCGGTTCGGGCCGCGGCGAGCGTCGGAGGTCATAGCCAATATTCCCACAAGCCCGCCGACATCTCCTGCAGGCGGGCCTTCAGGCCGCGGTGCGACCAACGCTCCATCGTCAGCGCCTGCGACTGCGCGACATCGGCCTGGAACGCCGCGCGCATGCGGTCGCCGAAGCTCGCGCTGAGCACGACGGCCTCGATCTCGTCGTTGTGCAGGAAGCTGCGCCAGTCGAGGTTGGTGGAGCCCACGGCGCTCCACACGCCGTCGACCAGCGTCGTCTTGGCGTGCAGCAGCGCGCCCTGGCGCTCGTAGATCTTCACGCCCGCCTCCAGCAGGTCGCCGTAGTGGCGACGGCCGGCGCTCATCACGAGCCAGGAATCGCTGACGCTGGGCAGCAGCAGCTGGACGTCGACGCCGCGCTGCGCGGCGTCGCGCAGCGCGCCCAGCAGCTGCGGGTCGGGGTCGAAGTAGGCGTTCGCCAGCAGGATGGAGGTGGACGAGCTGCGGATCGCCGACACCAGCGTCGCGTAGATCTGGCTGCTGGGCTCGGTGGGCGTGCCGCCGATCGCGCGCACGACGGCGTCGCCCTGGCGGGCGATCTCGGGGAAGTAGTTCGCGCTCGCCATGGGGGCGCCCTTCTGGCGCGCCCAGGTGTCCATGAACAGCTTCTGGAAGTCGGCCACGACCGGTCCGTCGATCTGCAGGTCGGTGTCGCGCCAGGGCACCTTCTGGCCCGGGCGCTCCTTCGAGCGCTGGCTGAACGAGCCGCCCGAGTAGACGCTGCTGATGTTGATGCCGCCGACGAAGGCGGTGCGGCCGTCGATGATCGTCAGCTTGCGGTGGTCGCGCTGGTTGACGTCCCAGCCGGTGCGCGCCTGGCGCGGGTCGACGGGGTTGAACTGCAGGGTGTTGACGCCGTGGGCGGCGAGCTCGTCGAAGAAGGCCTTGGGCGTGCCGAGCGAGCCGACGCCGTCGTAGATCAGGTTGACGACCACGCCGCGCCCCGCGGCGGCGATCAGCTCGCGGGCGAAACGCTGGCCGACCTCGTCGTCCTCGATGATGTAGCTTTCCATGTCGATCGAGTCGGTGGCCGCGGCCATGGCGCCGTAGAGGGCCTGGTAGGTGGCCGGCCCGTCCTGCAGCAGCGTCACCCGGTTGCCGGCCGACAGCGGCGAGCCGACGATCTCCTGCTCGAAGGCCAGGTGGCGCTCGAAGATGTCGGTGTCCTCGCCCGCGGCCTGCAGGCGCGCCAGCACGCGCGCGCGGGCCTCGGGCGACAGCGGCCCGTGGGCGCCGTCGATGCGCACGCCGGCGGTGCCGGCGGCGTCCGCGGTGTCGGGCGCGATCTCCGGCAACGCGGCGCACGCCCCGAGCAGGGCCAGGGCGCAGGCGGCGGCGGCGCGGGACAGGAACAGGCGGACAGGGGACATCGAGGTCTTCTTGCGAGAGGGCGGGGGCGAAGGCTGGGTCGGCAACCCGCGTGCCCGACAGCAGCGGGGCCTACATACAATGGCGCCATGCAGGCCATCCCCCCACGCGAGCGCGAATTCATCCTCCGGCTGTCGTGCCGCGACACCAAGGGCATCGTGCATGCCGTCTCGGGACTGCTGTTCCAGGCCGGCTGCAACATCATCGACTCGCAGCAGTTCGGCGACCTGATCGGCCCGGGCGCGACCGGCCGCTTCTTCATGCGCGTGCACTTCGAGGCGCCGCCGCAGCTGGCCGACGTGGCCACCCTGAACCGCATGCTGTCCAACGTCACGCAGCAGTTCGAGATGGCGTCGCAGCTGCACGCGCTGGCGCGCCGCCCGCGCGTGCTGCTGATGGTGAGCCAGCACGGCCATTGCCTGAACGACCTGCTGTTCCGCTGGCACAGCGGGCAGCTCGACATCGACATCCCGGCCATCGTCTCCAACCACGCGACCTTCGCCGACCTCGCCGCCAGCTACGGCCTGCCGTTCCACCACCTGCCGCTGACCCCCGGCGCGGGCGCGGAGGCCAAGCGCGCGCAGGAGCAGGCGGTTCAGGCGGTCGTCGAGCAGGAGTCGGTCGACCTGGTGGTGCTCGCCCGCTACATGCAGATCCTGTCGCCCGAGCTCTGCGGATTGCTCGAGAACCGCGCGATCAACATCCATCACAGCTTCCTGCCCAGCTTCAAGGGCGCCAAGCCTTACTACCAGGCGCACGATCGCGGCGTCAAGCTGATCGGCGCCACGGCGCACTACGTGACCGCCGACCTCGACGAGGGCCCGATCATCGAGCAGGACGTCGAGCGCGTGGATCACACCCTCACGCCCGAGGACATCACTGCCATCGGCCGCGACGTCGAATGCGTGGTCCTCGCGCGCGCCGTGCGCTGGCACGTGGAACACCGCGTGCTGCGCAACGGACGCAAGACCGTGGTGTTCAAGTAGCCCAGGACCCGAAGCCGCATGCCCAATCCGAAAGCCCGCGCGATCGCGCTGCACGCGTCGCCCGAGGACGCCGAGGCCCAGTTCTACGATGCCCTGCGCGACGGCGACCTCGAGCGCGTGATGGCGGTCTGGTCCGACGACGACGACGTGGTGTGCGTGCACCCGGGCGGCGCCCGCGTGGTGGGTCCGCAGGCGGTGCGTGCCGCGTTCGAGGCGGCCTTCGCGAGCGGCACCATCGCGGTCCATCCCGAGCACGTGAAGACGGTGCATGCGATGGGCAGCGCGGTGCACAGCGTGCTCGAGCGCATCGACGTCGTCACCGCCGACGGGCCGCGCACCGGCTGGATCGTCGCCACCAACGTCTACGTGAAGACCGGCCAGGGCTGGCGCATGGTGGCCCATCACGCGAGCCCCGGCGCCCCCGACGAGATCCCCGAGATCGCCGAGGCGCCGTCCACCCTGCACTGACGCGCCGCCGGGCACGTTGCTTGCTCGACGCCGTCGCCGAATCTCCCCCCAGCTCCCGCCGATGGCCGCCGTCCAGCCCCCCGACTCCGCGTTCGCGCACCGCGCGCCGTGGTGGCTGCCGGGCGGCCACCTGCAGACCATCGTGCCGTCGCTGTTCTCGCGCGCCATCGTCGGCGAGCCGCCCGCGTTCCGGCGCGAGCGCTGGACGACGCCCGACGACGACTTCATCGACGTCGACTTCCTCGTCGACCCGCCGGACGCCACCGCGCAGGGCGCCAGCCGGCCGCTGCTGGTGCTGTTCCACGGGCTCGAAGGCTCGTCGCGCAGCGGCTATGCGACGGCGTTCGCGTGCCTGGCGCGCGCCCAGGGCTGGTCGTACGCCGTGCCGCACTTCCGCGGCTGCTCGGGCGAGCTCAACCTGGCCCCGCGGGCCTACCACTCGGGCGACCATGAAGAGGTCGACTGGATCCTGAAGCGCATGGCGCAGCGGCGCGGCGGACCGGTGCTGGCGGTGGGCATCTCGCTGGGCGGCAACATGCTGCTGCGCTGGGCAGAGGAAGCGGGCGCACAGGCCGCGCGCACGGCCCGCGCCGTGGCCGCGGTGTGCTCGCCGGTCGACCTCGCGGCCGGCGGCCACGCGATCGGCCGCGGCTTCGGCCTGCACACCTACACCCGCATGTTCCTGCGCTCGATGAAGCCCAAGGCGCTCGCCAAGCTGCGCCAGCACCCGGGCCTGTTCGATGAGCGGCGGCTGCGCGCTGCGCGCAACCTCTACGAGTTCGACAACGTCTTCACGGCGCCGCTGCACGGCTTCCGCGACACCGACGACTACTGGACCCGCGCCTCGGCCAAGCCGCACCTGCGGGCCATCCGCATCCCGGCGCTGGTGCTCAACGCGCTCAATGATCCCTTCGTGCCGGGCCACTCGCTGCCGAAGGCGTCCGACGTGGGGCCGCATGTCACGCTGTGGCAGCCGCGGCACGGCGGCCACGTGGGCTTCGCCGGCGGCGCGCTGCCGCCCGGCAACGCGATGTCCATGCCGACGTCCGTGTTCGGCTGGCTCAGGGACCACAATCGCTGAGACGCCCGCGGCATCGACCACGCGACGCGGCAACGCCAACGACGACCCCAGGAGAGCCGGCATGGACGACATGGTGCGCGCCGCACTGAAGAAATGGCCCCACGTGCCGGCCTGCACCGGCTGGCTGGCGCTCGATGCGCGCGGCGACTGGTACATGCGCGACGACCGCACCCAGGCCGCCGGCGCGTTCCCGCTCGCCAAGGGCAGCCGCATCGAGCACCGCCAGCTGCGCGAGTTCATCGAGCGCAACTACGAAGGCGCGCCCGACGGCGCGTGGTTCTTCCAGAACGGGCCGCAGCGCGTCTACGTGGAGCTGGAGGCTGCGCCGCACGTCTGGCGCCTGGCGGCCTGCGCCGGCGCTGCGCCCGAGGTGTGCTCGCACACGGGCGCGCCCGCGGCCGTGACCTCGGCGTGGATCGACGAACGGGGACGGTTGTTCCTGGCCACCGACGCGGGCTTCGGCATCGTCCACACGCAGGACATGGAGGCCGCCGCCGACGCCGTCGAGGCCGGCCTGTGGACGCCGCAGGCGCTGGACTTCACCGCGATGCCGGCACGCTTCGGCTACTGCCTGAGCCCGGCGGCGCGGTGGGGCGGCCATCCGCCCGCCGGCACGGCGCACGCGGCCGCGTGAACGGCGCCCGCGCGCGCACGGGCGGGGGAGGCGCCTACTTCGAGGCGGGTGCGGACGCCGCGGAAGCGGCCACTGCCGGCGCCTTCGGCTCGTCGAACTTGGCGCCGCCCTTGTTGGCCATGTAGACCACCGCGCGACCGATCTCGTAGTCGCTGTAGTCGCCACCGCCCTGCGCCGGCATGCTGTTCTTGCCGTGCAGCGCCGACTGCAGCAACGCGTCGTAGCCCTTGGCCACGCGCGGGGCCCAGGCGGCGGCGTCGCCGAACTTGGGCGAGCCGAGCAGGCCGGCGGTGTGGCAGGTGGTGCACTGCGCCTCGAACACCTGCTGGCCCGTCTTGGGCACCACCACCGCGGTGGCGTCGAACACCACGCTGCTGGCCACCGGCGCGATGCGCGCGGCCACGGCGGAGGCCGACAGGGCATCGGTGCCCGGCGCCTTCTTGCCGTCGAGCGCGACGAACTGCGTGAGCATGATGATGACGATCACCGGGACGATGATCGCGGCGGCAACCACGGTGATCAGCTGCTTCGGCGTCTTGATGCCGGACTCGTGTTCTGCGTCGTCGTGATGTTGCTCTTCGCTCATGGATTCCTCGGACCGGGGCTGCAGGAAGGACCTTCGTCCGGAGCGCGCGCGCCTTGCGCGCACGCCTCGGCCGTCAGGCAAAGCCGCGCGATTATAGGTTCGAAGAACTCGCGCAACGCCGGTTTGCACCGGCGAGGTGCCCCCGGGACAAACCCCCGTTCCGCGACGGAGGTCGATCTGCAGCGCCGCGCGCAGGCGTGCTCAGGCTGCCTGCGGGTCGGGCGTGGCCGGCGGCGCGACGCGCGCGGCGACGAGGGCGGTCACTTCCTTTCGATAGCGATTGAGCTCCTGCACCGAGACGAAGCTGCGTTCGAGCAGCAGGCTCATGTTGTGCAGGATGCGCTCGACGACCTTGTTCTCCCACACGGCGTCGAACTGGATCTGCTTGTCCAGCCAGCCCTCGAGCCATTGCGGATCGGGCACGCGGCTCTGGATGGTGTCGCGCGGGAACAGCGTGGCGTTGACGTGCAGGTTGGTCGGGTGCAATGCCTGCGCGGTGCGGCGCGCGCTGGCCATCAGCACGCCCACCTTCGAGAACGCGGCCTTGGCATCGTTGCCGAAGCGCGTGAGGGCCTTCTTCATGTAGCGCAGGTAGGCGCCGCCGTGGCGGGCCTCGTCGCGCGCGAGCGTCTCGTAGATGTGCTTGATGACCGGTTCGGTATGCCACTGCGCGGCGCGGCGGTACCAGTGGTTCAGGCGGATCTCGCCGCAGAAGTGCAGCATCAGGGTCTCGAGCGCGGGCGCCGGGTCGAACTCGAAGCGCACGGCGTGCAGTTCCTCTTCGGTGGGCACGAGCGCGGGACGGAAGCGGCGCAGGTACTCCATCAGCACCAGCGAATGCTTCTGTTCCTCGAAGAACCAGACGCTCATGAACGCGCAGAAGTCGCTGTCGTCGCGGTTGTCGCGCAGGAACATCTCGGTGGCCGGCAACGCGGACCACTCCGTGATCGCGTTCATCTTGATCGTGGTGGCCTGCTCGTCGGTCAGCTGGCTGGCGTCGAAGGAGTCCCAGGGGATGTCCTTGTCCATGTCCCAGCGGACGGCTTCGAGTTGTTTGAAGAGTTCGGGATACAGCATGCTGGCGTCAGCCTCCTGGCGCCGATTTTAGACGGCGCCAGATTTCGTTGGTGCGACAAAAAGACGAAGGATACCGAACGAAGCTCTGCAAGTCGCGAAATGAGCTTTCGAAATCGCGGTCAATCGAGCACGGAGCCGGAATTTCGGCGCCATCGGGCGATGGCTTCGGAGATATCTACGAGCCCGCCCATGACGTGGATTCCGGAAGACCGCAGGCCGCGCAGGGCCGGCGAGCCGCCGCCCGCCCAGATCTCCACCGGCGCCGGCAGGCTGGCGCGCAGCTCGGCCAGCGCGGGCAGCGCCTGCGCGGCCGACAGGCTCTCCGAGAAGCTCAGCGCGACCACGTCGATGCGGTGCGCGGCGCTGGCGGCCACGATGTCGGCGATCGGCGTCTGCGTGCCCAGCGACAGGCAGTTGCAGGCGTCCAGCGTCATCAGCGCCTCGGCCATCAGCAGCCCGAGGCCGTGCGCCTCGCCCGGCACGGTGGTCAGCAGCATGCGCGGCGACTGCGCCTCCAGCCCGGCCTGGAACGGCACCATCGCGCTGCGCAGCACCGACTGCACGGCCTCGCTGTAGAGGTGCTCCTCGAAGATCGCCAAGCTGCCGTCCAGCCACGCGTTGCCGACCGCCGCCGTCAGCGGGGCGATGCCGTCGATGACGAACGACGCGAGGCCGGTGCGCGCCAGCCCCAGCGTGAGCCAGTGGCGCAGCGCCTCGGCGCCGCCGGTGCGCAGGGCCACCAGGCCCGCGGCGACATCGAACACCGCCGGCCCCGCGCGTTCGCCGGCGCGCGGGCGCGGCGCGGGCGTGGCGGCCAGCGTGGCCAGCACGGCGTCGAGCTCGGCGGCGGGCAGCGACAGCAGCCGCCCGGGCCGCTGGCCGGCCAGCAGAGCGCGCCGGATCAGCGCGAGCCGGTCCACCAGCGGACGCGGGTAGCCGCGGATGCCCGCGGCGTCGCGCAGCGGCACCGGGAATCCGTAGCGGCGCTCCCAGGCACGCAGTGTGTCCTTGCCCAGTCCCGTCTCGCGCTCGACGGCGGCGATCGACAGCAGGGGCTCGTCGCCGCGGGCGCGGGCGAGCCCGACCGGTGAATCCGAAGGGGGGGGCGCAGACGTAACCATGGGCATGCAGGCCGCGAGAAGCGAATTTGTCCTGGAGGAAGTGCCGGGGAATTCCGGCCTGGCCCGATTTGAACGCAGAAATCCGAAACTGTCCTGGACAATTTCGCACCGCATTGGCAAAGTCCCCCTCATGTCGACCTCAACCTCCTTGTTTGTCCTGGACAAATCGCCGCGCGGCGGATTCATGGCGACTCGCCGTGGGCGTCAGGACCCCCCTCATGTCAAGGGGGTGGCTGCTGTCGCGCAAGGAACTTCGAGCGCAGAATCCGCTCTGAACATCCGTACGGGGGCTTCGGCACCCTCGCCCCGCCGCACACGACGCGGCGGTTCGGCCGGTTTCCTCGCTGCGCAGCTTCGCCGGGTTTCCAGCGAAACGTCCCGAGCGCTTCTCCTCCTCCCTCCCTCCCTTGTTCGCTCAGGGGCGCTGCGCAGCGACATTTATCCCGTCCCCCGACGCATCGCCGCTCGTCCGGGGGCGCGTTCATGAGCCGCCCGCGCATCGCGGTCGTCGGCTCCGGCATCGCCGGGCTCGGGGCGGCCTACCGCCTGGCGCCGCATTGCGACGTCACGGTGTTCGAGGCCGACGCGCGCCTGGGCGGCCACGCCCACACCGTCGACGTGACGCTGCCCGGTCCGGATGGCGCGATCACGCACGGCGTCGACACCGGGTTCCTGGTGTTCAACGAGCGCACCTATCCGCGCCTGATCGCGCTCTTCGCCGAGCTCGGCGTCGAGGTGGCGAAGTCGCAGATGACGTTCTCCGTGCAGGCGCCGCGCGCCGACGGCAGCCAGCTGGAATGGAGCGGCACGAGCCTGAACACCGTGTTCGCCGACCGTCGCAACCTGCTGCGCCCGCGCTTCCACGGCATGCTGCTGGACCTGATGCGCTTCAACCGCCTCGCGACGGCGCTCGCCCGGGGCGGCGACGACGCGGAACTGGCGCAGCCGCTGGACGAGTTCCTGGCCGAGCACCGCTTCGGCACCGCCTTCGTCGACGACTACCTGCTGCCGATGATCGGCTGCATCTGGTCGTGCTCCACCGTGCAGATGCTGCGCTTTCCGGTCGGCACGCTGATCCGCTTCTGCCACAACCACGGCCTGCTGCAGGTGCGCGAGCGCCCGCAATGGTTCACCGTGACCGGCGGCTCGCGCCAGTACGTGGACAAGCTCGCGGCGCACATCGGCCAGGTGCGGCTGTCGACGCCGGTCCTGGCCGTCGCGCGCGACCCCTCGCGCGACGCCGGCTTCGGCGCGGCGCATGGCGGTCGGGTGTCGGTGCGCACGCACGCGGGCATCGAGTGGTTCGACGACGTGGTGCTGGCGGCCCACGCGCCGCAGGCGCTGGCGCTGCTGGCCGACGCCGGCGCCGGCGCCGACGAGCGCGCCACGCTCGGCGCGATCGGCTACCAGGACAACGAGGCCGTGCTGCACACCGACGAGCGCCTGCTGCCGCGCCGCCGCGCCGCCTGGGCCGCATGGAACTACGCGCGCGACGTCGCCAGCGGCAGCAACCCGCAGCACGTCTGCCTGCACTACCTGCTCAACCACCTGCAGCCGCTGCCCTGGCAGCAACCGGTGATCGTCTCGCTGAACCCGCTGCAGGCGCCGCGCGAGGAGACCGTCCTGCGGCGCATCACCTACGCGCACCCGGTGTTCGACACCGCCGCGGTGGCCGCCCAGGGCCGGCTCGCCGAGCTGCAGGGCCGCTCGCACGTGTGGTTCTGCGGCGCGTGGACGGGCTACGGCTTCCACGAGGACGGCCTGAGGTCGGGGCAGCAGGTGGCCGACCGCATCCTCGCCCGTCAGGCGCGCGCTGACGGCCCCGTCGTCGACGCGTCGTCGCTGCGCGAGGCGGCGTGATGTCCGGCGACACGGCGCCGCTGCGTGCGCGCATCGGCTTCGGCGAAGTGCGCCATCATCGGCTCGCGCCGGTGCAGCACGCGTTCGCCTACCCGACCTGCTTCCTGATGCTGCCGATGCGCTCGCTGCGGCGCCGGGCGGACCCGGTGCTGGCCCGCAACCGGCGCGCGCCGTTCGGCTTCCGCGACACCGACCACGGCGACGGCCGCGCCGACAGCCTGGCCTGGCTGGAAGAGATGCTGGCCGGGGCGGGCATCGCCGACGCCGACGGCGAGATCTGGCTGCACTGCATCCCGCGCGTGTTCGGCTTCGCGTTCAAGCCGGTCAGCTTCTGGTACGCGCACCGCGCCGACGGCACGCTGGCAGCCATCGTCGTCGAGGTCAACAACACCTTCGGCGAGCGCCACTGCTACCTGCTGGCCGGTGCCACGCTGGACTTCGGCCGCACGCTGGCGGCCACCAAGGTATTCCACGTGTCGCCGTTCTGCCAGACCCGCGGCGAGTACGCGTTCCGCTTCATGCGCACCGACCTGGCGGCGCGCGACGACCGCGGCCGCACCGCAGTGCGGGTGGAGCTGCACGTGGACGGTGTGCCATTGCTGCTGACCAGCGTGTCGGGTCGCATCGAGCCGCTGACCCCGGCCGCCGTGCGCTGCGCGCTGTGGACCTTCCCGGCGATGACGGCCGTGATCGTCGCCCGCATCCACTGGCACGCGCTCAAGCTGTGGCTCAAGAAGCTGCCCATCGTCCGCAAGCCCGTGCCGCCGGCGACCGCCCTGACGCGCGGCGCGCAGGCGGACGGCGCGGCGGCGGCCTCCCCCAATCCTGCCCCGTCGATGCGGCTTTCCTCGACAGCCGACGACGCGAGCACCGCACAGAATCCCGCATGACTTCCCGAACGCTCCCGCCGTCCGCCGACGCTGGCGCCCGTGCCAAGCCCGCCCGCATCCCGGCGGCCGCCCGCGCCGCCCTGGCGCTGCTGCCGCGCCTGCAGGCCGGCACGCTGACCGTGCACACGCCCGATGGCGCCACGCACCACGCCACGGGTGCCACCCGGCCGGAGCTGCACGCCACGCTCTCCGTCCTGGACTGGTCGGTGTTCGCCGCCACCATGCGCGCCGGCGACATCGGCTTCGCCGAGGCCTTCATGGCCGGCGAATGGACGACGCCGCACCTGGCCGACCTCCTGCGCCTGCTGCTGGCCAACCGCGAGGTCATCGCCAAGGCGATCTACGGCTCGTGGTGGGGCTCGCTGCTGCACCGCGTGCAGCACGCGCTCAATCGCAACACCCGCAGCGGAAGCCGGCGCAACATCAGCGCGCACTACGACCTCGGCAACGCGTTCTACGCGCTGTGGCTGGACGACACGATGAACTACTCCAGCGCGTGGTTCGAGGGCGACCTGGCCCGGCCGCTCGAGCAGGCCCAGGCGGCCAAGCTGCACCGCGCGATCGCGGCCACCGGCGCGCGGCCGGGCCAGCGCCTGCTGGAAATCGGCTGCGGCTGGGGCGCGGTGGCCGAAAGCGCCGCCCGCGAAGGCATCGACGTGGTGGGGCTGACGCTGTCGACCGAACAGCTCGCGTGGGCGCAGGCGCGCCTGGCGCGTGCCGGCCTCCCCGGCCGCGCCGACCTGCGCCTGCAGGACTACCGCGACGTGCCCGACGGCCCGTTCGACGCCATCGTGTCCATCGAGATGTTCGAGGCGGTCGGCCGCGAATACTGGGACGCGTACTTCCAGACGCTGCACCGGCAGCTCAAGCCCGGCGGCAAGGCCTGCGTGCAGGCCATCGTGATCCGCGACGACCTGTTCGACCGCTACGCGACCTCGACCGATTTCATCCAGCGCTACGTGTTCCCCGGCGGCATGCTGCCCAGCACCGCGCTGTTCGCCGAGCATGCGCAGGCCGCCGGCCTGCGGGTGCTCGATCGCTTCGCGTTCGGCGCCGACTACGCCGAGACGCTGCGCCGCTGGCGCCACGCGTTCCTCGCGCGCCTGGACGACGTGCGCCGCCAGGGCTTCGACGATCGCTTCATCCGCCTGTGGGAGTTCTACCTGGCGTACTGCGAGGCGGCCTTCGACGCGGGCAACACCGACGTCGTCCAGTTCACGCTGCAGCGGGATTGAGGCGGCGGCTCGACCGGCTTCGCGCCGGGAACCCGACCCTGGATTGACGCATGGCAGGGCGCCTCGTCATCCCCTCATAGAACGTGAATATAGCCCGGTTTTTCAAGTTTGGGGAGGCTGGTCAAACCTTGGTGCCGGGAGCATAGTGGGCTCGTGCCAGGCGCAAGAAGTCGACCGATTCGCCCGGCACGGTCGACCCGGAATCACCCCTCCGGGCCATGTCTCGCAACTCTCGCTTGAAAGGAGGCACTGATGAATCTGACGATCAGCGGCCATCATCTGGAAGTGACACCGGCATTGCGTGAATACGTCCTGACCAAGCTGGACAGGATCACGCGCCATTTCGACGCCGTCGTCGACGTGAATGTGTTGCTCACCGTGGAAAACCTCAAGGAAAAGGAACGTCGACAAAAAGCCGAAGTCACTCTCCACGTCAAGGGGAAGGACATCTTCGTCGAACAGGCGCATGAAGATCTGTATGCCGCCGTCGACCAGTTGATGGACAAGCTCGATCGCCAGGTGGTCCGCCACAAGGATCGCCTGCAGGATCATCATCACGCGTCCGGCAAGCGCCAGGTCGCCCCGGAAGTGCCGCTGCCGACCTGAACGGCCGGTCGCTCCGACTGGAATACCTGCAAAGCGGCCCCTCGGCCGCTTTGTTCGTCTGGGCTATGCTTCGAAAGGGTCTTTCAGGTGCATTCAAGTGTGAGCCGCCCGTGCCGAATCACCCGCCAGGGCCCGGATTTCGTGAAATTGTTGCTGCGTTGCAGCAATCACGACGCGACAGTGCGGGCTGCGCACCGACGACGTGCGCACACTGTTTTCCGCTTCCTATAATCGATTGTTCGACCCCGGAAATTGCCGGGTGATTTTCCAGCCCGGGGACCACCGGGCGCCGCACGGAAACCTCGGCCTGTCCGCCGGGAACGCTCATGAACCGTCTCGCTGCCATCCTTCCTCTTGCCAACGTCCAGGTGGGCGTGGACGCAACCAGCAAGAAACGCGTGTTCGAACAGGCCGGCGTGCTGTTCGAGAACCAGCACGCCATCGCACGTGCGACGGTCACCGACAACCTGTTCGCACGCGAGCGGCTGGGCTCCACCGGCCTGGGCCACGGCGTGGCCGTGCCGCACGGCCGCGTCAAGGGCCTGAAGAACCCGCTCGCCGCCGTGCTGCGCGTGCAGCAGCCCATCCCGTTCGACGCGCCGGACGACGAGCCCGTGGGCCTGCTGATCTTCCTGCTGGTGCCGGAAGCGGCCACGCAGCGCCACCTGGAAATCCTGTCCGAGATCGCCGAGATGCTGTCGGATCGCGAACTGCGCGAACGCCTGAAGGGCGACGTCGACGCAGCCACGCTGCATCGGCTGATCTCCGACTGGGAACCCCTGAAGTCGGTCGCGTGAAGCCCAGGGTCATCAGCGCCGAGGCGCTCTTCGAAGAGCACCAGCCGGCTCTGCGCTGGGAATGGATCGCCGGCCACGCGCATCCCGAGCGGCGCTTCGACGAAGCCGCGGTGCGCGAGGCGCGCTCCGCTGCCGACCTGATCGGCTACCTGAACTACATCCACCCATACCGGGTGCAGTTGGTGGGCAGCCGCGAGGTGGCCTACCTCGCCAACGCCGACAAGGAAACCCAGCAGCGCCGCATCCAGCGCATCGTCACGCTGGAGCCGCCGGTGCTGATCGTGGCCGACGGCGAGCGCGCGCCCGACCAGCTGGTCGCGCTGTGCGACCGCGCCGAGATCCCGCTGTTCGTCACTTCGGCGTCGGCCGGCCACGTCATCGACCTGGTGCGCTCGTACCTGAGCCAGCTGTTCGCCGACCGCACCACGCGCCACGGCGTGTTCATGGACATCCTGGGCGTGGGGGTGCTGCTGACCGGCGAATCCGGCCTGGGCAAGAGCGAACTGGGCCTGGAGCTGATCTCGCGCGGCAACGGCCTGGTGGCCGACGACGCGGTGGACCTGTACCGCGTCTCGCAGTCGACGCTGGAGGGGCGCTGCCCCGACCTGCTGATGAACCTGCTCGAGGTGCGCGGCATCGGCCTGCTCGACATCAAGGCCATCTTCGGCGAGACCGCCGTGCGCCGCAAGATGCGCCTGAAGCTCATCGTGCACCTGGTTCGCAAGGAGACGATGGAGCGCGAGTTCGAGCGCCTGCCCTACGAGCCGATGTACGACGACATCCTGGGCATCCCGGTGCGCAAGGTGGTGATCGCCGTGGACGCCGGCCGCAACCTGGCCGTGCTGGTGGAGGCGGCCGTGCGCAACACGATCCTGCAGCTGCGCGGCATCGACACCTACCAGGAATTCGTCAAGCGCCACCAGGACGCCATGGCCAAGGGCAGCGAGTAGGGCGGCGTCAGAGGCCGCCGGGCGCTCAGCCCTGCGAGTGCCGGATGTTGGCCTTGGGCGCCGGGCGATGCTCGCAGTTCTCGCGCTTGCACACGGCGTAGAGCGACAAGGCGTGCTCCTGCAGCGCGAAGCCGCGCGACGCGGCCACCTCGCGCTGGCGCGCCTCGATCTCGGGGTCGAAGAATTCCTCGACGCGGCCGCAGGTCAGGCACAGCAGGTGGTCGTGGTGCGTGCCCTCGTTGAGCTCGAACACCGACTTGCCGGACTCGAAATGGCTGCGTGCGAGAATTCCGGCTTGCTCGAATTGCATCAGCACCCGGTAGACGGTGGCCAATGCGATGTCCGACCCTTCATTGAGCAAGGTCTTGTACACGTCCTCGGCCGTCAGGTGGCGATCGACCGACTGCTGGAAGACCTCGAGGATCTTGATGCGCGGCAAGGTGGCCTTGAGGCCGCTGCTCTTGAGTTCTTCAGCGTGGGTCATGTTAAGGGCTTCAAAGGCCTGCTTCGCCAGACGCGGGCAGACTAGAATCAGTCAATCATATCCAGCCTTTGCCCTTGTTGGGGCAGCGGTTTCGAGCCTCGTCGATGCGCACACCGGTTTCCCCCCGAATCTCCCTTCTCTCCACCAGCCTGCTGGCCGCGCTCGCGCTCGGCGGCTGCTCGAGCTTCAACGAGCCGGCCTCCCTCAAGGGCTTCATCGCCTTCGTCTCGCCCTACAAGCCCGACGTCGTCCAGGGCAACGTGGTCACCACCGAGCAGATCACCCAGGTCAAGCCGGGCATGTCGCGGGTGCAGGTCAAGGAGCTGCTCGGCTCGCCGCTGATCACCGACCCGTTCCACGGCGATCGCTGGGACTACGTCTTCACGCTCAAGCGCCAGGGCTTCGACGACCAGCAGCGCTCGTTCGTGGTGCTGTTCGAGAAGGACCAGGTCCTCAAGATCGAGGCGCCGGTGCTTCCCAGCGAGGACGAGTTCGTCGCCGCGATCAGCCGCAAGAAGCTGCCCACCGAGACGCCCAAGCTCGAGCTGACGCCCGCTGAGCGCGCCGCGCTGCCGGCGCCGGCGGTGGCCGCGGCGCCTGCCGCTTCCGCCGTCGTGCTGGCCGGACCCACGCGCAGCTACCCACCGCTGGAATCCGCCGCGCCGTGAGCGTGCCGACGCAGGCCGTGCCGCTGCACATCGCGATCGCCGGCGCCTCCGGGCGCATGGGGCGCATGCTGGTCGAGGCCGTGCTCGACGCGCCGGACTGCAAGCTGGCCGGCGCGCTGGACGTCGCCGGCAGCCCGCAGCTGGGCCAGGACGCCGGTGCGTTCCTCGGCCGCCCCGCCGGCATCGCCGTCACCGACGACCTGGATGCCGTGCTGGCCGCCAGTCAGGTGCTGATCGACTTCACGCGCCCCGAAGGCACGCTGCGCCACCTCGAGGCCTGCGCCGCGCGCGGCGTGGCGCTGGTCATCGGCACCACCGGCTTCAGCGCCGAGCAGAAGGCCGCCATCGGCGCCGCCGCGCAACGCACGGCCGTCTTCCTGGCCCCCAACATGAGCGTGGGCGTCAACGTGGTGATGCGCCTGCTGGAGCAGGCCGCCAAGGCGTTCGCGCACGGCTACGACATCGAGATCATCGAGGCCCACCACCGCAACAAGGTCGACGCCCCCAGCGGCACCGCGCTGGCCATGGGCGAGGTCGTCGCCAAGGCCCTCGGCCGCAACCTGGCCGATAACGCCGTGTTCGGACGCGAGGGCGTCACCGGCGTGCGCGACCCGAGTACGATCGGTTTCGCGACGGTGCGCGGCGGCGACATCATCGGGGATCACACCGTGCTGTTCGCCGGCATCGGCGAGCGCATCGAGATCACCCACAAGAGTTCCAGCCGCGCCACGTATGCGCAGGGAAGCCTGCGTGCCGCGCGCTTCCTGGCGCACAGCGGCCCGGGCCTGTACGACATGAACGACGTCCTGGGATTGAACTGATGGAAGGCCTTTCGGGCTTCTGGGGCCAGAGCGATTTCATCAGCCGCACGGTCGCGCTGCTGCTGCTCGCGATGTCCGTCAGCAGCTGGGTGATCATCCTCTGGAAGGGTTGGCTGCTGCGGCGTGCCGGCCTCGACATCCAGCGCGGCGTCGCCGCCTTCTGGAGCGCCGCCAGCGTGGCCGAGGGTCGCGCCCGGCTGGTGGCCACCGACCGCGAGGCGGTGCTGCTGCCGCTGGTGGACGCGGCGCTGCTGCAACCGGCCGCCGGCACGCTGGAAACCCAGCCCGCGCTGGCCTCGCAGCTCACCCGCCGCCTGCGCGACGCGCTGCACGGCGGCCTCGCCCAGCTGCAGTACGGGCAGGTGGTGCTGGCCTCGACCGGGTCCACCGCGCCGTTCATCGGCCTGTTCGGCACCGTGTGGGGCATCTTCCACGCGCTCGGCGGCATGGCCGAGGGCAACGGCATGACCATCGACAAGATCGCCGGCCCCGTCGGCGAGGCGCTGATCTTCACCGCCGCCGGCCTCGCGGTGGCGATCCCCGCGGTGCTGGCCTACAACATCTTCGGCAAGCGCGTGGCCGCCTGCGAGGCCGAGCTCGAAGGCTTCGCGCACGACCTGCGCGAGATGCAGCTCGACGCCGCCGCCCGCTAGGACGCACGATGGCCTTCGGTCGCCTCGAACGCAGCCCGACGTCGCAGCCGATGAGCGACATCAACATGACGCCGCTGATCGACGTCATGCTCGTGCTGCTGGTGATCTTCATGATCGCCGCGCCGCTGATGACCTCCAGCCTGAAGATGGAGCTGCCCAAGGTGGCGGCCGCCAGGAACAACGACGGCGGCGCCACGCTGGCGCTGGGCATCACCGCCGACGGCCGCTTCCACGTCGGCGACGACGTCGTCACGCGCGACGACCTGGTGCGCACGCTGCGCCAGACCGCCACGCACCAGCCGCAGCCCGACGTGCTGCTGCGCGCCGACCAGAGCGTGCCCTACGGCCGCGTGGCCGAGCTCATCGGCCTGGTCCAGGACGCCGGCCTCACGCACCTCGGCTTCATCGCCCAGCCGGCGAAGTAGGGCCTGTTGCCGCCGAAGACATGCCGGCGCCGGGTCACTGGCGCCAGGTGGTCCAGGCCCGCTGGTGTTCCTCGGTCGAGTAGACGCGGCCATCCCACTTGAGCACGCTGCGCAGCGCGGGGCGCTCGTCCAGGTGGCCGTCGTCGCGCGTCGCGCCACCGGTGACCACCAGGTCGCGGTAGCCGCGCGTGGACGTCGGCGCCAGGGCCAGCGTGGCCGTGAAGTCTTCCGTGATGGTGAGGTCCGGCGCGCTGCTGTCGGTGCAGGCCGACTTGCCGCGCTGCACCAGCGCCCACTCCGACATCGGCAGGTCCTGCAGCACCGGCCGGATGAAACGGCCCTGGCTGACGAACAGGCTGCGCCGCGCGCCCGAGCCCACGCCGGCGCAGCCGCGCGGCTGGCCGCTGGTCACGTCGAGGCCGAAGGCGCGCACGCCGGGCGCGAGGTCGTAGGCCGCGGTGTCGAGCCAGAGGCTGCCCGAGACGATCTTCATCGCCGGGTCGCTGTCGAGGTTGCCCTTGAAGCTGGCGCCCACCTGACCGGTGCCCGCGTCGACGACCGCGATGACCAGCAGCAGGTCGTCCTGCCGGCCCGAGCGGTAGGCCGCCGCCACCAGGCGGCCGTGGTACGCCGGCGCGGCGCGGCAGGCCGCGGCGGCCACCATCGCGTTGGCGTCGGCGTCGTGGCCCAGGGCCGGTTCGCGGAAGTTGTCGACCTTCACGAAGCGGCCGACCGCGGCCAGCACCCGGGCGTCGCACAACTGCTCGACCTGCGCGCCCACGGCGCGCTCGTGCTCGCTGGCGGCCAGGCAGCCGGCGGCCGCCGGCGCCAACGCAGCGATGCAGGCCGCCCGCACGGCGACGACTCCCCACGACTTCATGTTCTCCACTCCCGCGTTCGCGGCTCGGGGCTGTCGGATCAGGCCCTTCTCACCGTCGAGGCGCGATCATCGCGTGGCGGGGCGACCGGCGTCCACCGGGTCGCGGTAACCATTCGTGATGGAGGGCATCGCCCGCGCCGCCGCGCCGGGGCCAGGTCGAAGGCGGCGAGCGGAACCACCTTGCCGTCGCGACCGGCGCCGGTCCGGCGGCGGGAAAATGGCCTGTCGCGCCCCGCGCGGGGCGCCGGACACCGCCCCCTCCTACAATCGGGGGATGAACGAAAAGTACGTCCCCTCCGAGGTCGAAGCCGCCGCCCAGGCGCATTGGCAAGCCACCGACGCCTACCGCGTGCGCGAAGACGCGAGCCGCGCGAAGTTCTACGCCTGCTCGATGCTGCCGTATCCGAGCGGCAAGCTGCACATGGGCCACGTGCGCAACTACACGATCAACGACATGCTCGCGCGCCAGCTGCGCATGAAGGGCATGAACGTGCTGATGCCCATGGGCTGGGACGCCTTCGGCCTGCCCGCCGAGAACGCCGCCATCAAGAACAAGGTGCCGCCGGCCAAGTGGACCTACGACAACATCGCCCACATGAAGGAGCAGATGAAGGCGATGGGGCTGGCCATCGACTGGTCGCGCGAGGTCGCCACCTGCGACCCGACGTACTACAAGTGGAACCAGTGGCTGTTCCTGAAGATGCTGGAGGCGGGCATCTGCGAGCGCCGCACGCAGATCGTCAACTGGGATCCGGTGGACATGACCGTGCTCGCCAACGAGCAGGTGATCGACGGCCACGGCTGGCGCTCGGGCGCGCCGGTGGAAAAGCGCGAGATCCCCGGCTACTACCTCAACATCACCCAGTACGCAGAGGAACTGCTGTCGGCCGTCGCCAACCCGGACGACCCGGAGTACCTGGCCGGCTGGCCCGAGCGCGTGCGCCTGATGCAGGAGAACTGGATCGGCAAGAGCGAGGGCGTGCGCTTCGCGTTCCCGCACGCGATCCACGACGACGCCGGCGCGGCCATCGGCGACGGCCGGCTCTACGTGTTCACCACGCGCGCCGACACCATCATGGGCGTCACGTTCTGCGCCGTCGCGCCCGAGCACCCGCTCGCCACGCACGCCGCCAGGGGCAACCCGGCGCTGGCCGCGTTCATCGAGGCCGCCAAGGCCGGCGGCACCACCGAGGCCGAGCTGGCCACCAAGGAGAAGGAAGGCCTGCCCACCGGGCTGAGCGTGGTGCATCCGATCACCGGGGCGCAGGTGCCGGTGTGGGTGGGCAACTACGTGCTGATGACCTACGGCGACGGCGCCGTCATGGGCGTGCCGGCGCACGACGAGCGCGACTTCGCGTTCGCGAAGAAGTACGGCCTGCCGATCCGCCAGGTGGTGGACGTGCCGGGCGAGACCTTCTCCACCGACGCGTGGCAGGCGTGGTACGGCGACAAGCAGCGCGGCACCTGCGTGAACTCCGGCGTGCTCGACGGCCTGGGCATGAAGGACGCCGTCGCGCGCGTGGCCGACCTGGTCGGCGCCGCCGGCCTGGGCGAGACCCGGACCACCTGGCGCCTGCGCGACTGGGGCGTCAGCCGCCAGCGCTACTGGGGCACGCCGATCCCGATCATCCACTGCGGCACCGACGAGAACCCGGGCTGCGGCGTGGTGCCCGTGCCCGAGAAGGACCTGCCGGTGGTGCTGCCGGAAGACCTGATCCCCGACGGCTCCGGCAACCCGCTCAACAAGCACGCCGGCTTCCTGAACGTGGGCTGCCCCAGGTGCGGCAAGCCCGCGCGCCGCGAAACCGACACGATGGACACCTTCGTCGATTCGTCGTGGTACTTCATGCGCTACTGCGACCCGACGAACGCGGAGCGCATGGTGGGCGCCGGCACCGACTACTGGATGCCGATGGACCAGTACATCGGCGGCATCGAGCACGCGATCCTGCACCTGCTGTACGCGCGCTTCTGGACCAAGGTCATGCGCGACCTGAAGCTGATCAACTTCTCCGAGCCGTTCAAGAACCTGCTGACGCAGGGCATGGTGCTCAAGGGCGCCTACTTCCAGAAGCCGGCCGACGCCGGCAAGAACTACTTCTGGGAGCAGGACGTCGAGACCGTCTTCAACGACAAGGGCGTGGTCCAGGGCTACCGGCTGAAGGCCGACGGCACGGCGGTCGAGTACGAGATGACCACGATGTCGAAGTCCAAGAACAACGGCATCGACCCGCAGGCCCTGATCGACCGCTACGGCGCCGACACCGCGCGCCTGTTCGTGATGTTCGCGTCGCCCCCCGAGCAGACGCTGGAGTGGAACGACTCCGGCGTGGAAGGCGCGCACCGCTTCCTCAAGCGCGTGTGGGCCTTCGGCGCGAAGAACACCGCGCTGCTCCAGGGCGCGGCCGACGGTGTGGCCGGCCTCGAGCTCGCCGCGCCCGTCAAGGCGCTGCGCCGCGAGGTGCACGTGCTGCTCAGGCAGATCACGTACGACTACGAGCGCATGCAGTACAACACCGTCGTCTCCGGCGCGATGAAGCTGCTCAACGCGCTGGAAGCGTTCGCGATCGATGGCAGCGCCGGCACCGCCGCCGCGCTGCGCGAGGGCTTCTCGGTGCTGCTGCGCGCGCTGTACCCGGCCTGCCCGCACATCACGCAAGGCCTGTGGACGGACCTCGGCTATGCCGCCAAGGGGGCGCAGCTGCTCGACGCCGGCTGGCCCGCCGTCGACGAGTCCGCGCTCGTGCAGGACGAGATCGAGCTTGTGCTGCAGGTGCTGGGCAAGACGCGCGGCGCCGTGCGCGTGCCCGCCGGCGCCGACAAGGCCGCGATCGAGGCGATCGCGCTCGCCTCGCCCGAAGCGCAGCGCTGGATGGAGGGGCGGCCGGCCAGGAAGGTCGTCGTCGTGCCGGGCCGTCTCGTCAACATCGTCGCCTGACGCGTGAAGGCTGCCGTGCTCCCTGTCCGCTCGCCGTTCCGGCGCCGTCTCGCCGTGGCCACGCTGGCCGTCGCCGCGGCGGCGACGCTGGCGGCCTGCGGCTTCCACCGGCGCGTGCCGCAGCCGATGAACTACGAACGCATCGCGCTGTCGGGCTTCGCCGACCGCTCGACGATGGCCGACGAGATCCGGCGCGCCCTGCCGTCCAACGCGCACATCGTGGCCAACGTGCTCGAGTCGCAGGTGGTCATCGAGGCGGTGGAGGACACCCAGAAGACCACCGTCGAGGCGTCCACCGCGTTCGGCCAGGTGCGCGAGCTGGAGCTGCACGTCAAGCTGCGCTACCGGGTGCTCGATCCCAACGGCACCGAACTGCTGCCGCTGGCCGACGTCGAGCGCTTCCGCGACATGACCTACGACGAGAAGGACGCGCTCGCCAAGGACACCGAGCTGAAGTCGCTGTACCGCGACATGCAGTCCGACATGGCCAACCAGCTGATGCGCGTGCTGGCGGCGGTGGGCAAGCCCGCCGGGCCGGCCGCGCAGGCCAACGCGGCGCGCGCGGCCTCGGCGGCGCTGGCGCCGCAGGCCGGCGCGTCGTCGGTGTCGGCCGTCGAGTGGGCCGCCTCGCAGGCGGCCGGGCACTGAGCCGCGCCATGCAGGTCCGCCCCGAACAACTGCCCGAGCACCTCGCGCGCGGCTTGCGCGACGTCTACATGGTGCACGGCGACGAGCCGCTGCGCGCGCAGGAGGCCGCCGACGCCATCCGCGCCGCGGTGCGCGCGGCGGGCACCAGCGAACGCAAGGTGTTCGTCGTCAGCGGCGCGCACTTCGACTGGAGCAGCGTGCTCGGCGCCTCGCAGTCCATGGGCCTGTTCGCCGACCAGCAGCTCATCGAGATCCGCATCCCCTCGGGCAAGCCGGGCAAGGACGGCGGCGAGGCGTTGCAGCAGCTGGCCAGCGAGGCCGGCCCCGACAGCCGCCTGCTGGTGCACCTGCCCAGGCTCGACTGGCAGCAGCAGAAGTCCGCCTGGTTCGGCGCGCTCGACGGCGCCGGCGTCAGCGTGGCGGCCGACGTGGTCGAACGCAACGCGCTGCCGGCATGGCTGGCCAAGCGCTTCGCGCTCCAGGGCCAGCGCGTGGAGGCGGGCGCCGCCGGCGAGGCGACGCTGGCCTTCATGGCCGACCGCGTCGAGGGCAACCTGCTGGCGGCGCACCAGGAGATCCAGAAGCTGGGGCTGCTGTACCCGCCCGGCGAGCTCACGTTCGCGCAGGTGGAGGACGCGGTGCTCGACGTCGCCCGCCACGACGTCTCGCGGCTGTGCGACGCGGTCATGGCGGTGCAGGTGGCGCGCGCGCTGCGCATGCTCGACGGCCTGCAGGCCGAGGGCGAGGCCGCGGTCTTCGTGCACTACAAGCTGTCCGACGACATCCGCGCGATGAAGCGCGTGCAGGACGCGATGGCCGACGGCAAGCCGATGCCCATGGCGCTGCGCGAGGCGCGCATCTGGGGCGCGCGCGAGCGGCTGTTCGAGCGCGCGCTGCCGCGCCTGTCCGCGCCCATGGCGGCGCGCCTGGTGAGCGCGGCCAGCGAATGCGATGGCGTGCTCAAGGGCCTGCGCCATCCGCAGTGGCCGACCGAGCCCTGGGACGCGCTGCGCCGCCTGGTGCTGATGATGCTGCAGTCGCTCAAACCCGAGGGTGCGCAGGCCGGGCTGGTGCTGCGCACCTGACGCGCACGGCGATACGCCGGGGGCGCTCAGCGGATGCCGGTCGCCTTCCTGGCGGCCTGCAGGCTCATGAAGGCCCGGCCGATGTAGAACAGCGCCAGCGCGTGGAAGGCTACCGGCATCCAGTCGGCGAACTTCACGTACAGCAGCGCGTCGCACAGGTAGACGCCGACGCCCAGCACGAAGGCCCAGGTCGCACCCTGCTGCGCCTTCAGGCCGAGCAGGGCGAAGCCGCCGATGAACAGCACGTCGATCGCCAGCGCGATGCCGATGCTGGACTGGAACATGGCGTGCGCCAGCTGCGTGAACGCCAGGCCGAGGACGAAGTTGATCTCGGCGTGCGACAGGTCGCAGGCGACATTGACCGCGGACAGGCCGGCGATCCACCAGAACCAGCGCGCGCCCTGGATGAAGCCCGGCACGCGCTGCGCCAGCTCGGCCACGTTGGCGGGCATGGCGGGGCCGGCAGCGGCAGCGGGCGCCGCGGTGAGCGTCGAATCGGTCATGGAATCCTCCCTGGTGCGGCCTGGGGCCGCGTGCAATTTGATGTTGTCCACAGGCGACGCCGGAGGCATCGCCGGGCAGACTCTACCAACCAGGTCACGCAAGTCACTCGGGAAAATCCAGCGCCAGGGGCGCCGCACCGACAATGGGCCTCCGTCCACACCGTCGTTCGAAAGCCTCGATGAACCATCGCCTGCCGTCCCTTGCCTGCCTGTCGCTCACCCTGCTCGCGGGCTGTGCCATCCACCAGAACGTGCGCCCGCTCGAAGCCACCGGCGACACCCAGGTGTGCATCATCAACAACCCCGCGGTGCGGCCCAGCGTGATGGCCGCGTACAAGAAGGTGCTGGGCAACAAGGGCTACTCGGTGCGCGAGCTGCCGGAGAGCGCGGCGATCACCGAGTGCCGCGTCACGTCGACCTACCGGGCCAACTGGCGCTGGGACCTGGCGATGTACATGCACTACGCCGAGTTCCGCGTGTTCGTCGACGGCAAGGAAAAGGGCGTGGCCACCTACGACGCCACCCACGGCGGGGCCAACATGGGCAAGTTCATCGACGCCGACAAGAAGATCGCCGAGCTGGTCGACCAGCTGTTCCCGGGCGGCGCAGGCACGCACGCGCCGGCCGCGGCCGCGGCACCTCAGTAACCGCGCGAGCGATCGACCCGATGCGCCGGCGGCTCGCCGCGGCGCACGGCCTCGACGTTGGCCGCGACGACCGCCGCCGCGCTGCGCAGGTCGGTCTGCGCCGCGGCGTGCGGCCACAGGGTGACCTGCGGGTGGAACCAGAACACGTGCGTGGCCGGCAGCGGCTCGGTGTCGAACACGTCCAGCACCGCGTGCGCGAGGCGGCCGGAGTTCAGCGCCACGAGCAGGTCCTTCTCCACCACGTGCGCGCCGCGGGCCAGGTTGACCAGGCTGGCGCCCGTGCGCAACTGCGCGAGGCGCGTGCGGTCGAACAGGCCGCGCGTGTCGTCGGTCAGCGGCAGCAGGTTGACGACGATGTCGGCCGCGCCCAGGGCCGCCGGCAGCTGCGCCCAGCCGGCGCTGGTGGCGACGCCGTCGACCTGGCGGGCGCGGGCGCTCCAGCCGCTGACGCGGTAGCCCAGCGCGGCCAGTTGCAGCGCCGCGGTGCCCCCCATCTGGCCCAGCCCCAGCACCAGCACCGCGACCTCGTCGGCGCGCTTCTGCGGCAACGCGCGCCAGAGCACCTGGCGCTGCTGCGCGGCGTAGTCGAACGCGCGCCGGTGCAGCGACAGCACCGCCCAGGCGGCGGTCTCGGCCATCGCCCGGTTCATCATCGGGTCGACCATGCGCGCGATCGGCACCGCGGCCGGCAGCGTGGCGTCGGCCAGCAGCCGGTCGACGCCGGCCCACAGCGACTGGACCAGCTTCAGTTGCGTGCACCCCGCGAGCCGGCCGGGCAGCGGGTTGGCGACGACGGCGATGTCGGCCTCGCGCCAGCGGGCGGACGCCGTGCCGTCGACGGCGGGGTCCATCCAGTCGTCGTCGGGCAGGGCGTCGGTGAGCGCGCGCCACCAGTCGGAGCGCTCGGCGCCGTCGAGCCGGGCGTCGAATGCGATCTTCACGCCGGCGTGGCCGCGGCGACGAGCCGCCGCAGCGCGATGGCGACCGTCTGCGCGCGGATGGCCGCGCGGTCGCCGTCCAGGTGCAGGCACTCGGTGCGGGCGGCCACGCGCGACGCCTCGGCGCCGGCCGGGTCCACCCACGCGAGCCCCAGCCAGACGGTGCCCACCGGCTTGGCCACGCTGCCGCCGCCGGGTCCGGCGACGCCCGTGACCGACAGCGCCAGCTGCACGTCGGCATGCGCCAGCGCGCCGCGCGCCATCGCCTCGGCCACTTCGGCGCTGACCGCGCCGTGGCGGGCGATCAGGGCCGCGGGCACGCCCAGCAGGCCGCTCTTGGCGTCGTTGGCGTAGGTGACGAAGCCGGCGGCGAACCAGTCGCTCGCACCGGCCGGGGCGGTGCAGGTGCCGGCGAGCAGGCCGCCGGTGCAGCTCTCGGCGGTGGCCAGCCGCCAGCCGCGCGCGCGCAGCGCGTCGCCGAGCGCGGCGACCTGGTCGAGCAGCAGGTCGTCGATGGCGATCGAGGGGCTGCGTGTCATCGCCAGGCCCCTCAGCCGCCCGCCGGGACGATGCGGACGGCGTGCCCGATGCCCAGCGAATGCACCGCGTCGGGTGGCAGCACGAGCAGCAGCAGGCCCCAGACGGCCAGCGCGCAGGCCGCCGCGACGAGGTCGTCGAAAATGATGCCGAAACCCTGCGCCCAGCCCGGCAGCGCGCCGCGTTGTGACTTGAAGCACGCATCGGCCCAGCCGACCGGCCCGCGCTTGACGGCATCGAACAGCCGGAACAGGCCGAACAGGATCAGCTGGCCGACGAGCCCCACGGGCATCGCGATCCACAGGATGATCCAGAACGCGATGATCTCGTCCCAGACGACCGGGCTGGGATCGCTGACCGCCATCGCGCGCGCCGTGTGGGTGCAGGCCCACCAGCCGACCAGCAGGCCCGCCACGAGGATCGCCGCCCAGGCCAGGGGCGCGGGCGCGGCGTAGCGCTCGATCAGCAGGTACAGCCCCCAGCCGGCGAGCGTGCCGGCCGTGCCGGGCGCCACCGGCGACAGCCCGCTGCCGAAGCCGAGCGCGATCAGGCGCAGCGGGTGCAGGCCCATGAAGGCCCACGTGGCGCGGCGCGGTACGAAGGTGGGGTATTCGGACTGCATCAGGCGGCGATGAAATGGTCGAAGGCGCGCTCGGTCAGCGCCACCGGCGTGCCGTCGGCCTCGACCACGCGCAGTCCGGGTGCCGCGTCCAGCGTGCCGATGCAGGTCACGGGCGTGCCTGCGCGCGCGCCGGCCTCGCGCACCCGCGCGTGGGCGTTCGCAGGGGCCGCGAACAGCAGTTCGTAGTCGTCGCCGCCGCCCAGCAGGCACTGGCGGCGCTGGCTCTGCGTGCACGCCGCAACGTGGGCACCATGCGGGATGTCGGCCAGCCGCAGCGTGGCGCCGACGCCGCTGGCGCGCAGGACGTGTCCGAGGTCGCCGACCAGGCCGTCGCTGAGGTCGATGGCGGCGCTGGCGATGCCGCGCAGCGCGAGCCCCAGCGCGACGCGGGGCTGGGGGCGCTCCATCGCCCGGCGCACGTCGTCGAAGGCCTCGCCGCGCAGCGCCACGCGCCCGCGGAACGCCTCCAGCGCGAGCCGGGCATCGCCCAGCCGGCCGCTGACCCACAGCTCGTCGCCGGCGCGCGCGCCGGCGCGCCGAAGCGCCTGGCCGGGCGGAACCTCGCCCAACACGGTGATGCCGATGTTGTG
>Ga0265336_10000041_pt1 | contig 136990 bp, 100 predicted proteins | sample 42119metaG_FD_193583 | JGI IMG/M metagenome (GOLD analysis project Ga0265336, IMG submission 193583) | Rhizosphere microbial communities from Carex aquatilis grown in University of Washington, Seatle, WA, United States - 4-21-19 metaG | ecosystem: Host-associated > Plants > Roots >... | reverse complement strand
TTTGAACTGCGACAGACACGACAGATAAGAAATATTGTATCCGAGCGAAGCCGTGACCTCGCCCTCTACGGCTGCAATGTTGCATCTCCTCCATTTTCTTCCCATATTCACGGAGCATACCCATGAGATCGATCGCCGATTACATATCAAAATTAAGTCAGCGGGACAGCAGGATGATGAAGGGGGGAATTTTTTTCCTCTTTGTATTTCTTGTCGCGTTGATGTTCCCGAGCGGAGAATCGATCGAATCCGACTACCATGTCGGAACAATCTGGACGGACAAAGACCTCATCGCGCCGTTCCTGTTTCCCATTTACAAAGAGGAGCGCGATTACCAGCGTGAGAAAACGCTCGCCGCTCAAAGCGTCCATAAAGTTTTCGAAGAAGACCTGGGAGTTCCGCACAGTAACATTGATTCGCTGCAGAAATTTTTCGCTTCACTTCAATCAATCCTCGACACCCGCGCGGCCTTCCGCCGCCAGCAGGAGTTGGAACGGAAGAACAGGCATGCCGGCAAGCACGGGCTTGCCGTCGATTCTGCCGCCTTGAGCAGCCGCATTCGCAGTATTCCCGTCAACATTACGGAAAACGAATGGGAAACGCTACAGCGGCTCCGGTCCGCCGACGCGTACGAGGGAAATCCCCGGTATCAATTTTCATTGCGGCGGTTGCGACGCGACGTGCTGCTGGTCGTGAACGAGCTCTATCTGCAGGGGATACTCAACGTACGAAAAGAATCGGTCGGTACGGGGACCACTATCGCCTTCCGCAAGAGGACCGACGAACAAATAACGCCGATCAGCAAATTTCTCGACGTTGATGACCTTGGCCGGGCTGTTCAGCAAACATTTATTTCAGGCTACAAGAGAGAGAACGATACTGTCTCGATCGCGACGAAAATTGCGCTCTCGTTCCTTTCCCCCAACATCATCTTTCAGAAAGCCCAGACCAATAAAGAGATCGCGATCGCTCTGGACGAAGTGCCGCGCACCGTCGGGATTGTGCAGGAGAACGAGCGCATCGTCGCCACCCACGAGCGCATCACGGATGACGTTAAACTGAAGCTCGATTCGCTCCGCAAGGCAAAAGCGGAACGGGGCGCAGACGTCAATCAGGTGACAACCTTCCTTGGAAAGTTTCTCCAGATATTTGCCATTTCGTTCCTTTTTGGCATCTACTTGTACTTGTTCCGCAAGCGGATCTTTCACGACAATTCCAAAATCCTGCTGATCACCCTCATCGTGCTCCTGGAAGCGCTGTTGGCGTACGTCACCCTGCACATGAACGCCGAAGCCCCGATCGAACTGCTGATCGTTGTCCCCGCCGCATCCATGCTCCTGTCGATCATCTTCGATTCGAGGGTCGCGTTCTATTGTACGGTAACGATGGCGTTCGTCGTTGCGGGAATTCGGGGCAACGATTATTCGATCGCGTTTTTCTCTGTCATAGCCGGATCGCTGGCAGTGTACACGGTACGGGATATCAAGCACCGGACGCAGATCTTCCGCTCCATCATTTTTATTTTCCTCGGCTATTTTGTGTCGATTGTTGCAATGTCGCTGGAGCGGTACGACTCGCTCACGTCGGTGCTGAATCAATTGACGATGGCGGCGGCGAACGCCGTTTTCTCGCCGGTGCTGACGTATGGTCTGTTGATCTTCTTCGAGCGATTCTTCCATATCACGACCGACCTGACACTGCTCGAGCTGTCAGACTTCAACCAGCCTTTGCTGAAAGAACTCTCGCAAAAAGCTCCGGGAACGTTCAACCATTCCATCAATATGGGGTCGCTCGCCGAATCCGCCGCCGAGGCGATCGGGGCAAATGCTACACTGGCGCGGGTGGGAGCGTACTACCACGATATCGGAAAGATCACCAAACCGACGATGTTCGTCGAGAACCAGCTCGGCACGATCAACAAACACGAAAGGCTCACCCCGAAATTCAGCGCTCGCGTGATCGCGGCGCATGTCAAAGACGGAATCACCCTGGGACAGGAATTCGGACTTCCTTCCGTCGTCACCGATTTCATTCCGATGCATCACGGCACGACGATGATCGGTTTCTTTTACGAGCAGGCGCTGAAGAAGAAGGGCGAATTTGAGACGGTCGATGAGAATGAATTTCATTATCCGGGTCCAAAACCGCAGACGAGAGAAACGGGCATCGTGATGCTTGCCGATGCCGTGGAAGCGTCCACGCGTTCAATCGAAAATCCGACAGTGCAGAAGATCGAGGAGCGGATCGACGAGCTTATCAAAGCGCGCTTCATGGACGGGCAGCTCGACGAATGCGACCTGACGCTGCGCGACCTCACCCGCATCAAAGTCAATTTTGTGAAGATCCTTACCGGCATTCATCATTCTCGCATGCAGTACCCGGAACAACAACTGCCGCCGGCCGCAGAACCGGTACTCGTGGAAGAAACCCCCGTTCCGCTCAAACGAGAGAGCCCGGAAGCGATACGTCCGAGAGTACGCCGCCGTGCATCCGGCCCTTCCTCGAAGCCGTCAAAAGAATGACGTCCGACATAGAAAAGTTCTTCCGCTTTCTCCAGTTTGAAAAGAGTCTCGCCACCAACTCCATCGAGGCGTACCGGCATGACATCGCCCGGTACGCGGTGTTCCTCGAAGTACGCGGCATCGCAGCGGCCACCAGCGCAACAGGCGACGACGTCGCAGCCTTCATCCACGAACTGCACCGGCTCGGGCTTTCGGCCCGGAGCGTCGCGCGCAACCTTTCGGCGGTAAAGAGTTTTCACCGCTTTCTCCTTGGAGAAAAGATCACCACAAATGATCCGACGCTGACGATCGAGCTTCCGAAAAGAGGCAAGGCTCTCCCGGATGTCCTCAGCGTCGACGAGATCAACAAAATCATCGACGCAACGTCACAAAAAAAAGAGGACGAGAAGAAACTATGGATCCGGGACCGTGCAATTCTGGAAACCCTGTACGCTACCGGAATGCGCGTGTCGGAATTAACGGAACTCAAACAATCGAATGTTTCCTTCGACGATGAGCTGGTGCGCGTGTTCGGCAAAGGTTCGAAAGAGCGGCTTATCCCGATCGGGAAACCCGCCCTGCAGTGGATACAACGATATCAAACAGAGGTGAGAGGGAAGCTCGCCGAGACGCACGCTACCAACAACGCCGTCTTTCTCAACTGGCGCGGCAGATCGATGTCCCGCGCAGCAATCTGGAACATCGTGAAGGAATACACACACCTCGCACGCATTTCTAAAGAAGTTCACCCGCATACATTCCGCCACTCGTTTGCCACACACCTCCTTGAAGGAGGAGCCGACCTTCGCGCCGTTCAGGAAATGCTCGGCCATGCCGACATCTCGACTACACAAATTTATACCCATATCGACAGGGAGTTCGTGAAAGCCGAGCACAGGAAGTATCATCCGAGAGGATGAAGGGGGCAGTTTTACCAGAGACACATAGCCGTGAAGATTTATTTTCATCGCATTTTCATCTCGTTCCCAAACTCCGTTTGGGAACGTCGTCCACAGCCCCTCTTGTGCGTATTTTCTTGAAGCGGAGCTTCACAAGAGTTCGTTCCCAACGGGACGTTGGGAACGAGATCAAAAGCGGGACGAAGTGAAGAATCTAAGCAGTTACTATGACATAGATCCTCCGCTTCGCTCAGGACAACATATGGCTAAAGCCTTCCCTTTAATTAAAGAGTGCAACACCCACGCCACTTGACTTTTTTTTGATTTTTTTGCTTCATTATAGAGACAAAGAGAACCCGCCGGCACGATTGTCCGAGTAGCGAGGGCACGCCGTCGGGCTTTTGTATTTTTTTGAGGACAGCTGCAACCTATGATCATCATGAAATTCGGCGGCACGTCGGTAGAGGACGCCGCAGCAATAAAAAATGTGACCGAAATCGTCCGGAAAGAGATTCCTCGTCGGCCGGTCGTCGTCGTCTCCGCCTGTGCCGGAGTGACGAACCTGCTGTTGAAAACGGCGGCACTGGCGTCGAAGGGGAAGAAAGACGATGCGCTGCAGAACGTCGCCGCAATCGAAGGCAGACACAAGAACATCGCCAAGGAATTGTTTGATGCCGACAACGCGAAATTTCTCTTCAAGCATATCTCGGTTTTTGCCGAAGAACTCGCCGCGCTTGTCAACGGCGTTGTCATCCTCGGTGAACTGACCCCGAGGTCGCTCGATACCTTTGCATCGTACGGCGAACGGATGTCATCCTTTATCATCCACAATTATTTTGAAGCGTGTAAACTCAAGTCCTTCCTCGTCGATGCACGCTCATTCATGATCACAGACGATCAGTTCACCAAAGCGCTCCCCCTCTTCGATACCGTCGAGCGAAAATTGCGGGAGATCGTCCAGCCGAAGGTCGAGAACAACTACGTCGTCATTACGCAGGGATTTATCGGGTCGACCCAATCCGGAATTACGACCACAATCGGGCGGGGAGGCTCCGACTACACGGCGGCGATTGTCGGTTCGCTCCTCGATGCCAAGGATATCCAGATCTGGACCGACGTCGACGGCATCCTGACCTCGGACCCGAGCGTCGTGGATAACGCAAAGAAAATCAAAGTGATGTCCTTCAACGAAGCGGCGGAACTCGCGTATTTCGGGGCACGGGTGCTTCATCCGGAAACAATACTCCCCGCGGTCAAGAAAGACATCCCGGTCCATGTGTTGAACTCGCGCCGTCCCCAATCGACCGGCACGCTGATCATCGCGAAACCGGAGGTCGCCACCGAGTGCGTGGTGAAGTCGATCGCCTACAAAGAGGGCATCACGCTTATCAGCATCGTTTCGACGAGAATGTTCCTTGCCCACGGATTTCTGGAGCACGTCTTCGACGTCTTTCACAAATACGAAACGGTCGTGCATACGGTGGCGACCTCGGAAGTGAGCATCTCGGCCACGATCGACAACGTCGAAAATCTCGGACTCATCCTGCAGGAGCTGAAGACATTTTCCACAGTGAGCGTAAGCGACAGAAAGGCGATCGTCTGCGTTGTCGGCGAGCATTTGAAGAACAGCCCCGGCGTCGCGGCAAAGGTGCTGAGCGCGATCACCGATATCAACGTGAACATGATCTCCCAGGGAGCCTCTGAGATCAACATCAGTTTCGTCATCGACGAAGAGCACGTAGACGATGTTGTCCGGAGACTGCACAAGGAATTCTTTTCAGACGTCAAACACTTAACCGAAATATTCGAATAGCCCACGAGAGGATGAGAACGCATGAAGCTGTATAAGGTTGCAGTTGCCGGCGCCACCGGCATGGTCGGCAGAAAAATGATCCAGGTCCTTGAGGAACGGGAGTTCCCGGTCGGAGAGCTCATTCCGCTCGCTTCAAGCCGGTCGGCGGGACAAAAAATAAAGTTCAAAGGAGCCAGCGTCCGCGTCGAAGAGTTGACGCATGAGATCCTTTCCCAGCGCAACATCGAGATCGCGCTTTTTTCCGCCGGCGCGTCGGTGAGCCGCGAGTTCGCCCCGACGGCTGCGATGCACGGAACGCTTGTCATCGACAACAGCAGCGCCTTCCGCATGGAACCGGACATTCCTCTTGTCGTGCCGGAGGTTAATCCCCAAAAAATTTTCGACCACATGGGGATCATTGCGAACCCGAACTGTTCGACGATCCAGATGGTCGTTGCGCTCAAGCCGCTGCACGACCGGTTCAAGATCAAACGGATCGTCGTATCGACATACCAATCTGTAACGGGAGCAGGCAAAAAAGGGTACGACCAGCTGATGAAAGAACTGAACAAAGAAGAAATCATCGCAAAAAAATTCCCCTACCAGATCTCGTTCAACTGCCTCCCGCATATCGACGACTTTATGGATGACGGATATACCAAAGAAGAAGTGAAAATGATGAAGGAAACGCAGAAGATCATGGGAGACAATTCCATCAAGGTTACCGCAACGTGCGTCCGGGTTCCTGTCATCGGCGGACACAGCGAATCGGTGAACGTCGAGTTTGAAAAACCGTACGATCTTGTGGATGTGAGGGAAATTCTGCGGAAGGCGCAGGGCGTGGTCGTGCAGGACGATCCGAAAGACAAACAGTATCCGATGCCGATCTGGGCGTACGATAAAGACGAAGTGTTTGTGGGGCGGTTGAGACGCGATGAGACGGTGAAGAGCGGCTTGAACATGTGGATCGTTTCCGACAACATCCGGAAAGGCGCCGCGACGAACGCCGTCCAGATCGCCGAAGCCTGGATCGCAGGGAAACAGGACTAGTCCGCTGACGGAAAAACATTCCTCACGCAAAGACGCCAAGGCGCAAAGTAAGATTTTCCATTTTTACCTGAACAGCTGTTTTGATCTCGTTCCCAAACTCTGTTTGGGAACGCCGTCCGCACCACTTTTTTGCGTTGCATTGTTATGAAGTAGCGCTTCACAACAGCGCGTTCCCAACGAGACGTTGGGAACGAGGTAATAACGAGGTGATACTTGAACAGCCGTTTCGATAACGACTAAACCATGGCCGATCATTTTACATACCAAAACAAAGAAATGTTTTGTGAAGATGTAAAGATCGCCGACATCGTTCGTGATGTCGGGACGCCGGCGTACATCTACAGCAAGGCGGCTTTCGTCGAGGCCTTCCGCGAATTCGATTCCGCATTTTCAGAAATCGACCATCTCGTTTGTTATTCACTCAAAGCCAATACCAATCTCAATGTGTGCCGGATATTTTACGATGCGGGGAGCGGTATTGATTGTAATTCCGGCGGAGAATTTTATCGTGCACTGAAAGCCGGCGTCGACCCGCATAGAATCGTTTTTACCGGCGTAGGAAAGACCGAAGAAGAGATCCGCACGGTGCTCCAGCATCCCGTCATCATGCTCAAAGCGGAATCGCTGCAGGAGCTGCACCTCATCAACAGGATCGCGGGTGAATTGAACGTTAAGGCCCCCGTCGGCATCCGCGTAAATCCCGACGTCGACGCGAAAACGCATCCTTACATTTCGACCGGATTGTCTGAAAACAAGTTCGGCATTGACTCTTCCCAGGCACGTCACGCATTCGAGCTCGCAGCATCGCTGTCAAATCTTTGCGTCGTGGGCATTGATATGCATATCGGTTCGCAGATCACGAGCGCGGGACCAATTATTGAAGCGTGCAAGAAGCTCGCGGAACTTGCCGCAGCGTTGAAGGGCCAGGGTATCACAATCAGCCACTTCGACGTCGGCGGCGGCCTTGGGATTTCGTACAACGGCAGCCCAAGCACCTCACCCCGCGAGCTTGCAAAAGAACTTCTTCCGACCCTTGCGGGTATCGGCTGCAAAATTCTCTTTGAACCAGGCAGATTCCTTACCGCGCGCGCAGGCATTTTGGCGACAAAAGTGCTCTACACTAAACAGAACGGGGAAAAGAACTTTATTGTCGTGGATGCCGCGATGAATGACCTCCTCCGCCCGAGTCTTTACAAAGCCTTCCACGAGATCAGGCCCGTCACACAAAAAAGCACCGCGACTATTATCGCAGATGTTGTGGGCCCGGTGTGCGAGTCGGCAGATTTCCTCGCGCAGGGACGTGAGATCCAGCAAAGCGATCAGGGGGACCTTCTCGCCGTCATGTCCGCCGGCGCATATTCGTTCGTAATGAGTTCGAACTATAATCAGCGCCGCCGCGCGCCGGAAGTGATTGTCGACGGGACAAATTATTACGTCGTGCGCGAGCGCGAAACGTACGAAGACTTGATCGCCAAAGAACGCCTCATCCCCAGCCTCATCAGTCCGCAGTAAGAAACCTTCGCAAAAACCGTTCTATGTGAATCATAATACTCGGGCTTGACTAATCGACTCCTGTCAGCTATCTTTAACCAATGCCAATTACCCAACGACGTCTTATTCCACTCCTGTTGCTCTTTGTGTATGCAACGGGCTTATTGCTTGTTGCGCCCCATGCCGACCTGGACTTTGTTTCAGGCACCGGCACAGCGCAAATTGCAACACATGCCGATGCGGATAATTGCAAGCACATCCCGATCTCGCAACTGGATTCGTGCGCTCTTTGCTCTTCTGTCGAAGGCAGGGCTATTCTCACTCCGGCTCCTTTTACGCTGGAGTTTCTTGACACGGCTCCAGTTACGCCGGTCTTCGCATTTTCTTCTTCATATTCATTCGCCCTTTTAAATTCTTTTTCCCGTCGCGGTCCCCCCTCTCTCCTCGCCTAATTCACCCAAACATTCTGTTTGATTCAAGAGATGCGGGATAACTAGCCCGTGTTTCTCATACTCTATTATTTTTTGAGGGAAAAAGAATTATGCGTTCTATTCTTATTCTATTGATAATCTTAGCCAGCTCTAACCTGCTATTTGGACAGTACACGCCTAAAACAGATAACGTAACTGGCTTCGGTGTTTCTCAGTCTGTCGGAAGTAATCTTCCTGAGAAACAAAATACTCTCACAAAAGAATTACGAGGCAAAGAACTTCCGGGCAATGACGCCGATGAGCCTGCGGCGGACGATGACCGTCTTCAATTCCGTGTCTCGGTCAACGACGCCGACGGCAATGTTCCTATGGAGCTTGCACGTGTCGCACTCTCGAAAGATGGAAGATATATTGCCGACGCCGTGACCAACCCTGCTGGCCAGGCGCGCTTTCGCGACATCAAGGCGGGGTTCTACCGGATCACCGCATGGTTTGTTGGATATGACACATTCGTAGACTCGATCACGGTCGACAAGGAACACAGTACATACAAAATCGCACTCCATTCATTAGGAACCACGGAAAAGGAAGTCGTCGTAGTTGGACATCGGGATCCGACCTCTTCTAATATCAATCCGGTGACCGCCAACCAGGTCTTTGAATCGGAAACCTTCCATGCACCGCCAACGGCACGAATGACAAACGTTATCCAGGAAAATCTCATGGGAGCGGCGCGGGCTCCAACCGGAGAAGTACACGTCCGAGGACAACACGGCGAGTTCACGTACTATGTCGATGGCATTCCGGTTCCGCTAGGCGTATTTGGGGGACTCAATGAAGTTGTCGATCCGAAAGTTATCGATCGCATCACATTTATCACCGGCGGTTTTCCTGCCGAGTACGGCGGACAAATGTCTGCCATCATTGACCTTAACAACCGTGTCCCGACCGGTACGTTTCACCTCGATGCATCAACATATGCTGGCAGCTACCTCGTCTTCAATGGGACAAAATCTTTTTCACCCGGCACTTCATCGGCTGCGGGAGATACTCTTGGAAGCAGGGTCGGGCCACTTCGCGCTCTCAACTCCAACGGAGACGATCTTTCAATCAGCGATCATCTCGGAAAGCTCGGGTTCTTCCTTTCGGGTTCTCGACAGGAGACCGACCGGCGCATCGACACGCCCACTCCGGATATTTTCAACGACCATGGCTTCGACTATTTCCTTTATGGAAAATTTGACTATGTTCTTAGCGACAACGAATATTTGACGGCGAACCTTAATCTCGGGAAGACCAATACGCAGGTTCCCTACGATTCTGTCGAAGCTATCGCTCAAGACATCCAGCAAACATCCAACTCCTTTCAAAACGTTTCGTACTTCAAGACACTAAACTCCGACATAGATCATGAGTCGAACCTCTTTATCGGAGGTGATGCCAGGGAAGGAGAGCTCATATACACGCCCGGGTCGGTCGACCCGCCCAATTTTCAATTTGCTGGCGACACAGTGCATAATTACCTACTCTCCGAACACAGGACGTTTACAACGATCGGGATGAGAACGACATTCGACAAGCGAATCTCACACGAGTTCATGTATAAGGTTGGGTTCAATTTTTCCGCCACAAGCGGTAAAGAGGATTATACTTCCAGGGATTCGCTCCAAAACCCAGGTCCAACCTCCGACATAATCTTTCACGGATCCGATTTTGGAGTGTTCGCAGAGGTTGATTATCACCCGATGGAATGGACATCGTTAGAACTAGGTGAACGGTACGACCAGCATATCGCCCCTGATGCGCCACTCCAGAACCAATTCAGTCCCCGGATTAGATGGAATTTTCTCGTCAATGAGAATAACACGGCATATTTGTATTACGGAAAACTATTCATGCCGACAAATATCGAGGGACTGAGAACCATCGCCCTCAACGTGAGCAACACTCTTGTTCCGACGCTGCCGGAGCGGGATGATTTTTACGAAGCCGTTTACACGCACGGTTTCGATTTTGGACTTCGGAGCAAGCTGGCATATTTCTACAAATACGCGACGCCGGGAGTCGACGACCAGACCGTCGGCGGAAGCGCCATCAAGACGCCCGTCAACATCCAGGAAGTGAAAACGCAGGGAATGGAACTCGGACTCACATACAATCTTCCTGAAACTCCTTTTTCCGGATTCCTCAATGGAGCGCTTGCGCATGCATACGGAACCGGGCTCATCAGCGGCGGGTTCCTAGATTTTGACACGGACGGAAGTGGAACGGACCTCGACCATGATCAGCGGCTCTCGGTTACCACGGGTATCAACTATCAACCGCGCGATTGGTTTTACAATCTTGTAGGAATCTACGGCTCAGGGCTCGCGAACGGAAATCCCAACGGCGATCCTTACAAGAACGGACTTTTCGATTTCAACACAGCACAGCATACGACTCCATCGTGGATTTTCAACGTTGGTATCGGCCATACGATTCATCTTCAAGAAGGCTCTTCGCTTGAGCCTTCACTCTACATCTCGAATCTGCTGGACAAGGAACACCTGATAAAAGGAGCGTATTTTAGCGGAGCGAGCTGGGAGGAACCTCGAAATATGGTGTTTAAGCTCTCATACCATATGTGATCAATAATCCGAGAAAACGGGAAAAGAAAAAACTCTGCCGATGCTTTAAGTGTGCTTTGACTAAGGAAAAAATTTTGTACATTCTTGATGCCTAACCACCGTCTTCACCACAAGTGACATCAAGAGTGTGCGATTATGGGAGTCCGTCTTAGACATGCATCGTGCATCACCCTGATGCTGTGCCTGCTTGGCACAGTTTCCCGATCGGAAACCGGCTTACCTGAAACTCTCGCGAGCTATTCCAGCCGCCATTCGGAAGGCAGAAGCATCGTTTTCATCACGTCAACCGGCCAGAAGCTTCGGGCAACACCGTATGGCGATTGCATCGTCCGCGTACAAGCTGTCCGGAAAGACGAAGAGTTCTTTCCCGACGATCGGTATGAAATGGTTGAGTCGCACGACTGGGAAGGGGAACTTCGCTTGGTCGAGCACGATGCATTTTTCATCCTCCAAACCCGGGCCGGGAACGGCATAGTTCTGCGCATCAACAAGAACCCCATGCGCATTTCGTTCTCACAGAACGGCGGCAGGAAGGACATGCTCATCGAAAGCGAGGGGGTCCGCTGGGAGAACGATTCCATACACACCACATTTGTGTACGACGCCGCTGAACATTTCACCGGATTGGGACACGGGTACTATGGAAGAGCGGAACACCTCGACCTTAAAGGAGAGACACTCCATCGAAATTACGGTACTGAGCATGGGCAGCAAGCTCCGTTGATCGTTCCCTTCTATCTGTCGAGCAACGGATACGGCATTTTCCTCAACAGCACATTTCCGAATTCCTTCACCTTCGGCAAAGACAGCCTGTATGAGTTTTCGATCGAAGGGGATGGGCGAATGGATTACTTCTTTATTCTTGGCCCCGATTTCACCAGCATCATCGACCGCTACACCCGGCTGACCGGGAGGCCCCGGCTCCCCCCGATCGCGATGTTCGGCCTCGGGCTTTCCGACAAGGCGAACGATGAAAACTCCTCCACACCGTCCGACGAACAATGGTGGAAACAAAAGGTCAGCGACCATCGAAACGCCGGCTTCCCCATCGACCACCTGATCAACGACAACCGATGGAGGGCGGGAGGAGGCAAACGATGTGAATCGTATTTCGAGTGGGATCCGACACGATTCTCCAACCCGCACGAATACGAGCAATGGGTCAAGGCAAACGGCCTTGCGGTCACGATCGACTTTAATCGGTGCATTGCCAGCAAGAGCGAGCGATGGAACTCTTCGTTCAATATTCCCAATTCGGACAGCATCGATTTCGGCGAAAGCGCCCCCGATTTTTCACGAAAGGATGTGAGAGAATGGTTCTGGTATCTGCATTGGAGAAAATCTCTCAGCCCGAAATTGGGATACCCGGGCGATGCCCTCTGGATCGACGAATTCGATGAGTTGGGAAAAGCGCCTGACGCGATGATCCTTGGAAACGGAAGATCGTGGATGGAGATGAAGAATTACTGGTTCTTCCTCATCGCTAAAGCGCTGGTGCAGGAGGGCTGGGACAAAATGATCGCACCGGAAAAACGGCCATTCGTGTGGGTACGGGGAATGACGGCCGGCGCACAGCGTTATGCGACATTATGGAGCGGCGACATTACGCCGACGTATGAGGAGATGAAAGGTCAAATTCGGGGGATGCAGTTAGCAGGGATTTCCGGTTTTGCCTTTTGGGGACATGATGCAGGGGGTTTTTATGATTGGAAAAATAAAAAAGGTCCTGATGATGATCTCTACCGGAAATGGTCGATGGCCTTCGGCAGTTTCTCGCCGTTTTGGAAGCCGCACGGCATGGGAGAATCGCGGTGGCCTCTTGACAGGTCAGCCGATGCGCAGAAGGATGCCAGAACGTACTGCGAATTACGGTACAAACTTATGCCGTACTTATATTCGTTTGCGCACGAAGCGTCGAGCACGGGAATGCCGATTGCCCGAGCGATGGTCATTGATCACCAGTCGGATACAATTGCATGGAAGAACGACCTCCAGTATATGTGGGGGAATGAATTGCTGGTAGTGCCAAATTGCAGCGCCGACAACAATGTCGCGGTGTGGCTGCCGCGCGGCGAGTGGTACGATTTTTGGAATGATTCTCTTTGGACCGGGAACCGGGAGGTAAGATACACTACTCCGGTCGGTGTCCTCCCACTTTTTGTTAAGGCCGGTTCGATCGTCCCGATGGCTCCTTTCGCTCTCGGGACGGCGTTCATTAAGAAGGATGAGCTTTCTGTTCATGTTTATGTCGGGAAGGATGGTGAATTCACCCTCTCCGAAGACGATGGAAATACTGAACTGTACCGGACAAAAGGCGAAGTACAAAAAACGAGATTCGTGTTCGTCCAGTCCATCATGACGCTGAGCATCGGTGCCGGTGAAGGAACGTATGAGAACGCGCCTGCGCAAAGAAGGTACGACATTGAGTTTCACGGTCTTACTCGCCCGATGTGCATCACTATCAACGGAAGGCAGCTCAGGTCTGTGAAGTCGGAAGAAGCAGCGCTTTCGTCCGGCAGCGGTACTGTTTGGAACAAAGAGAAAAAGCGACTCTCGGTTTACACAGAGAACGTGCCTGTCATACACAGCCTGTTGATCCAAGGAGTCAGAGACTGCCCGGACGGCGAACACGAATAATCGAAAATGAAGAGTCGATGCGGATACCCTCTTTCATCTTTTCATCCATGACGAACTTGCTCATCACACCGCCATATTTTAGCTCCCGCCAAATTGCGAATACATTTTTTGAGCCGTTTACAATCCAAAACCTCATTTCAATGCTTTTGTAATTTCTACATTTTTCATGTTTAGGTAGAAGAAAGTAAGATCTGCTACAACCATCCTTCGTCCCCTCGCTATTCCCTCAACAAATAGCATAATATAGCAAGACGTTTCACGCCCTTCAGCTGTCTTCCTCCTGATGTAATATTTACAAAATCGCTTAATTCAGCCAATAATGGCGGCTTTTGTTGAATGTTAAATTGATGGTGGACGTGTCCGTAACGTCTTTGTAGATCATCAATTACGGCCTTATTAGGCCGCTCGTTGTCGTTGGACTTCGCTTTGCAACTCTTCTCTACAGAAATCAAGGAGAAGAGAAAGTGAAAACGACAAAAAAACATACGAGCCTGGCAAGGAGAATTATCCTTGCGTTACTTTTCGTTTTCACTGCCGCGAACAGCCAAACGTTCGACCTCCTTTCTGTTAAGTCGACAGACAAAGTAGCACAAAGCAAGTTTTTCGAAGTAGACAGTAACAAGGTTCTCAACGAGTACAATTTGTTCGCATTCAACTCCCCCGTCTCCCGTATTTACGATTCAGTTTTCGAAGTCGCCGGAATCCATTCCGCTGTCTCCGCCGTTAACAATTCAAACGTCGGCGTGGCTAAAGATTTTTCGTTAGATCAAAATTACCCGAACCCATTCAACCCGTCAACGACGATTCGTTTCAATGTTGGTAAGAGAGCAAAAGTTTCCGTAGTTTTGTTCGACGTAACGGGGAAGGAAGTAACAACCCTGGTGAATGACAGTAAAGAAGCAGGAAGTTACAACGTCCGATGGAACGGAACTTCGAGCAACGGCGCTTCGGTTTCGACTGGTACATATTTCTGCCGGTTGCTCGCAACTGCCGATGACGGAAGCACAACCGTGGAAACAAAGAGAATGGCATTGATCAAATGAGAATGAAGAGAGCGGCTGGCCTGAGTGTGTTACTTGTTTTCACTGCGGTGCTTTGCCTGCCGCTGTCCGGACAAACCCTCGTGGTCAAGAAATTCGGCGCAAAGGATAGTCTTCAAAAATTCAGCCCGAACACCTCCCTTCGGCAAGTCATTCAAGGAGGCAGGGTTCTCTCGTCGATGAGCGTCGACGACAACCAAGAAGTAAACGTGATCGTAGAACTTTCTGCGCCGACGACATTTCACACTTTCGGAAATTCCTCAGTCAACAAAGCCGCAGCAAACCAGCAGCGAAGTACCTTCGTCAGCAGGATTATTTCAACGTCACCTTCTGCAAGAATCGGCCGCCAGTTTTCGCATATTATGAACGGAGTTTGTCTTGCCGCCTCCCGCTCCGACGTCTCTCGAATGTCTCTCCTTCCGGGAGTAAGGCGCATTTATGAAGACAAGAAAGTAGCCGCGTTTCCCGTTTCGTCGTCAACAAAAAGCCAGCCCGCACACGTCCAATCGGACGCAACGCTCACATCGACAGGTAAAGGAGTGAGGGTCGGAATCATTGACACCGGCATCGATTATCTCCATGAAGCATTAGGCGGAGGCTTTGGCCCGGGGTTTAAGGTCGCGGGCGGGTACGATTTCGTGAACGGCAAGGCCGACCCTCGTGACGACAACGGACATGGAACGCATGTCGCTGGAATTATCGCCGGAAATTCTTCCTCATTAAGAAGCATGGCGCCGGATGCACAGCTGTTCGCGTATAAGGTCCTTGACGCCGCGGGAAACGGGAACACATCTACTGTTATTGCAGGAATAGAGCAAGCGATCGCGGACAGTGTTGGTATCATCAACATTAGTTTAGGAAGCTCGGACGGAGACCCGGACGACGCTCTCTCGCAAGCGGTCGACCGTGCGGTGGAGGCGGGCATCGTTGTCGTTGTCGCGGCGGGGAACGACGGCGACTTCGGAACGATCTCTTCTCCCGGAGCCGCCCGCGAAGCGCTGACCGTCGGCGCGATCGATGCGCTGCAATCCATCGCTGCGTTCAGCTCGAAGGGACCATCGAATAAGATTTACGGGATCAAGCCCGATGTTGTCGCTCCGGGAGTAGATATCCTCTCCGCAAAAATGAACGGCGGGTACATCACAATGAGCGGGACTTCGATGGCCGCGCCGTATGTAACAGCGGTAGCGGCGGATGTCCGCCAATTACACCCGGAATGGAACGCTCTCGAAGTACGGAATGCAATCATCAGCGCGGCAAAAGACCTGGGCTCGTCCATTTTCTCGCAAGGGAGAGGAAAAGTTGATACCTCAAAAATCGGCAGCGTCGTCTCATTCGCAACCCCGGCAACGCTGAGTTTCGGCTTTGACAATTCTTCAACAGCAGAATGGACGAAGGTGGATACGGTGGCGTTCACGAACAGCTCCTCTTCACCAAAAAGGTATGCATTCAAGCAAGTTTCGCCAAGCGGCGGAATCAACATTCAATTCTCCCCCACGTCCGCAACTTTCTCTTCTCATGAGACGAAAGGTATTGCCGTAGAGATCAGCATCGACAATTCTCTGCTCGCTGATAATACCGCTCTTCAGCAGGGGTACGGCGGAAGTATCCTTGCGATATCAAGCAACGACACCATCACGGTGCCTTACGTATTCTTTAAAGGATGTGTCTTTCAGGTTTCATTTAGTGAAACGCCGTTTCAAGTGGTCATCCATGATCAAAAGACCAACTCATTCTATTTCAATCCGACGAATTCATTCTTAACGGCCGTTGTTCCTGCCGGCACGTATGATATCCTCACAGCGTTTTCAGGTTCATCCTACGTCCTGAAGGAAAACTTGAATACGCGGGATAACTTAACGATATCCATTGACCGATCACTTGCCAATCATCTCGTTACCGTGTCGCCGGTCGATGAAAACGGAGAAGCGTTAGTTCCTGTGGGAACGAATACGTCGTACAGTTACGTTGAAGCACTCATGCATTCGGCGTCGGGGATCAGCGAAGTACTGCTGGGAGGGGGAAAAATTCAGACGCCGTCGCTGGTTCAGCGCATGTATTTTTCTGACGTAAGCAGCAACTATTCTTTTGGATATGCCATCAACGTCCAGTATGGAAATTTGAAATCCTATACATTTGATGTCGAATTGGATTCAGGAATAATTGCTTCACAGTCGGTTCAATTCTCCGCATCGGATTTGAAGCGGGTGGACTTCAAGTATGACATCGATTCGACCGTAACGAAAGTATTTCCGATCACGTGGTCCACGTTCGTGCAGCAAAATAACGTCATTGCGGTCACTTATTACGATGGAAACGATGCCCCTCTTCTATATCCGTTTACGCAGACCGGTTATTACACCCGCCGGACATCTTCAAAATTTCCCATCTTCCATTTCAGAGAAGCTTACAAGTATTAGGAGTAAAGTGAGTAGAGGAGAGATAGAGCGGCGGTTTGCGCTGCGTTTCTTCGACCTTATTTCTTTGAGATGTTGAACTGTTGAATCTTGGTATACAACGTCTTCAAACTGATGCCAAGAATTTTTGCCGTAAGATTCTTGTCCCATCCCGTGTAGTTGAGCACCCCTGCAATGTGTTCACCCTCAATTTCCTTCAGCGGAACAGCGGTCCCAATTTTTCCGGACGAGACCGCGGCTGATACGCTTCGCGGAAGAGCAAGGTCCCTCGGACGTATATATTCATCGGCCGCGAGAATTGCCGCGCGTTCGAGAATGTTCTCAAGCTCGCGGACGTTTCCCGGCCACGGGTACTCGAGTAATGCCTGGATTGAATCCGGGTGAAGTTTTTTGGGCGTGCGGGTTTTCAATTTGTGCGCGACAATTTCGTTTGCCAGCAGCGGAATATCCTCCCGGCGGTCGCGCAGCGGCGGAATCGTCAACGTAATAACGTTAATACGGTAGAGCAGATCTTCGCGGAACCGTCCCTCTTTCGCGTCGTCGAGAAGATGCCTGTTGGTCGCAGAAATGAGGCGGACGTCGGATTTCATTATTTTGTTCCCCCCAACACGTCGAAATTCTCCTGTCTGTATGAAACGGAGAAGTTTCGGCTGGAAGACCTGGCTGATCTCGCCGATCTCGTCCAGAAAAAGCGTCCCGCCGTTCGCTAATTCAACCAGTCCTTGCCGCATCGCATGCGCATCGGTGAACGCTCCTTTTTCATGCCCGAATAATTCACTTTCAATGAGCGTGTCGGGAATAGAAGCGCAGTTGAGGGCGACAAACGGTTTTTCCGAACGGGGGCTGTTCTTGAACAAAAAATTTGCAAATAACTCTTTTCCCGTTCCGCTGGCCCCTTCAATGAGGACGGTGGAATCGGTCGGCGCGACTTTGCTTGCCAGCTCCAACGCCGCGATGAATGCCGGACTTTGCCCGATAAGGCTCGACGACGACGCCAGGCGGGCCAGTTCGGTTTTCATAACTTTGTTTTCGATGAGCAGCTGACGGCGCTCTAACGCGCGGGCCATCAACTCGATCAGCTCGTCGGCCGAGTACGGCTTTGTGAGATAGTGGAACGCCCCAAGTTTCATGCACTCGACCGCGATCCGGACATCGTCAACGCCGGTAAGCATGATCACCTGCGTATCGATATAGTTCTCCTTGATATGATGGAGAACTTCAATGCCGTCGACGTTCGGCATCTTTACATCGAGCAAAACGAGGTCGAAAAATGAGCCTTGGACGGCATTAATGGCTTCGACGCCGTTGGCGGCAGTAACGACCGAGTACCCTATCGACGTGAGGATCGTACTTAGCATCTCACGAAAGCCCGGCTCATCGTCAACGACAAGGATTGATGCTGTGATCTGTTTTCCCATGGTGAGATCGTACACTTTCAATTTGCCGCTTCCCGCCGGCGATCCGAAAACGAGGCTCATCGCAGTCGAGCGAAACTAAAAAGCAGGGACATGACGATTTGTTTTCAAAATATCACGTGCCGGATCAATTCGATGGGAACGATGGAATCTGTCTGTGCTTTCCACTGATTCCGTTTTTACAATACTCTCTTTACCGCATCGATCAACTGCTGCATGACGATAGGCTTCTCCAAATAGACCACGTTCGGGTTTGAATCCCACGCGCCTGCCTGCTGGGCCTCACCGGTCACAAAAATGATCGGAATGTCTTTCGTCGCCGGGTCGTCATGCAGAAGCTCGTAGAGCATGAAGCCGTTGACGTTTTCCATCATCACATCACTGATGATAACGTCCGGATTCTTCTCTTTTACAAGGTCAAGCGCAAGGGAACCGTCTTCCGCTTCGATGACCGCGTACCCCTCCTTGCTAAGAATGATCGTTGCCAATTTTCGCATATCGGGGTCGTCATCAACGACGAGGATGGTCTTCATTATTTTCTCCATAGGTGTGCTGCCAAAACCGATCTACCAAACCCTAGAACTGGACCGGCGTTCGTCACTTTTCTTCACTGCTACCATTTCCGATAAATAATCTTGTGTTTTACCGCCAAGGCACGGAGAACGCCAAGAGTATTATCGTCCTTTATACTCATAACTTCTTTGCGTGCTTGGCGTCTTAGCGGTTAAAAGATGCAAGATTGTTTTTTTGAGAAATAGAACTAGACTGCGTGCTACGGTTTCTTGAACGGCGGCACAGGTGGAAACGTGAACGGGTTCTCCGTCGCTTTTTTCAGGGCAACTTCGATCGCTTTTTCCAGCTGCGGATCCTTTCCCGACATCACGCTGCCGGGGTCGTTGTCCACCCGGATGTCCGGGTCGCCGCCGTGATTCTCAATAAGCCATTCGCCGGTCTGTCCGTAAAAACCGGTATTCGACTGTTCCACTTTTCCATTGTCGATCGTCGTTTGCGTATTCTGAATTCCTACAAGGCCGCCCCATGAGGTCACACCTACGATCGTTCCAAGCTTTCTCGCTTTGAAGCTTTCGAGAAAGGCTTCTCCATCGGAGCCGTTGTCCTCGTTCGATACGACAACATAATTTCCGACCGAGGTACTTCCAGGATAACGGAGCGGAATCATGCCGTGCAAGGCGCTCTGAGCCGTAACTTTTCTTTCGAGTTTATCGATCAGGAAATATTCGGTCCATCCTCCGCTGTTGCGTCGTACGTCGATGATGAGCGCATCTTTATAACGAAACGCGCGCCAGAATTTGTCGAATTCGCCAATCCCTCCAGCCCCCATCGCATTGATGTGCATGTAGCCGACTTTTCCGTTTGACTCTTTCGACACTTTGTTGATATTGTAGGCAAGCCAGCGGGCGTAGCGGAGATTATTGTCGTTGCGGATCGGTTCAACATCATAGATCTTCGATCCCTGCATGCTCGGCTTGGAATTCACAGTAACGCTGACCTTTTGGCCGGAGCTCACCTGCAGAAATTTGTTGTAGTCTTCAGGAACCTTCAGCTCCGTCCCGTTGATCGCCAGCAAGTAGTATCCCTCATGTAAATCGAAATCGGGCCGTGAAAGGGGGGCTGTAATACTTGAATTATATTCCGTTGGGCCGTAGATCTTGTCAAATTTGTATAAGCCGGACTTCTTGTCCGCAACGAGGTCTGCGCCGAGCCAGCCCGTGAACAATACGGGCGACGGGGGCGAGACAGACCCAGCATCTCCGCCGCTGATATATGTGTGGGAGACGGAGAGTTCGCCCACCATTTGCTGCATCACCCAGTTCAATTCTTCGCGTGAACTGAGGCCGGGGATATACGCCCGGTATTTTTCGCCGATTGCTTTCCAGTCGTGGCCGTACATGTTGGGATCGTAGAAGAAATCCCGGTACCACCTCCAGCAGTCGTTGAATATTTGATTCCATTCCTGCACATAATCGACCGTATAGACCATTCCGCCGAGACTTGCTTTTTCACCGGCACTTTTTGAGGAGAATGCTTTGTCGAACGTCGTCACAAAGACCTCATTCTCCTTTTGGAGTATCAACTGTTCACCGTTCGAAGAGACGTCGAAATCGCTGATCTTGTCTCCGAGAATGGCGTCCTGTTTCGCGGTCATATCATACATCATCATCTGCCATTTCGATGTACCGTTCGGTTTGAAGATCTCTTCGTACTCGTCCTCTGTAAAGTGATCGACGGCGCACCATGCCACTTTGCCTTTTCCGGCTTTAAGATAGAAATAGTTTCCTGCCGGCACCGGAAGGGGGTACGTCCGCTTCCGGAGACCGTCCGTATCGATCTGCACAATTCCCGGCTCTTTCTTCTTCGTATCGCTCTCGTTCGATTCGATAAACGGTGGTTTTTCGCCGTCCTTTAGTTGAACCGCCATCACCGTCTGGGGAGTGCGAATGGTGTGATCATCTTCGTAAAAATCCATGAGGATGTCGAAATTCCTGCTTGATACGAAATACAGATAATCGCCGTTCTGGTCGAAACATGGATAGAGATTGTCGAAGAAATCGTCTGTCACAGCGTATTTTTTCTCTTCCTCCACGTTGTACACGAAGATCTGGCTGTTCCGGTTGTACTGGACGAGACTATAGCAGACCCATTTGCTGTCCGGCGACCAATTGTAATCGCTGACTTCCCAGTAAAATTCATCGTTCTTCAATTGGTTTGATTCATCGATCTTCGTGAGCTGCTTCGTGGCGACATCGAGAACGAAGATCGCGAAATCTTTATTCCCGAAGAGGATCTTCTTCCCGTCGGGAGACCATCTACAATGGTAGACCGTTCGGTCGAGCGTTGTCGTCAACTGGGTCCAGGCTCCCCCGCCGCTGCTTTGCGTGTAAAGTTGGTACTCGCCGGATTTGTCGGAGAAAAATGCCACGGTCTTGCCGTCCGGCGAGAACTGCGGATACCGTTCGCGTGTACCCGGAGAATTTGATAGGTTCTTCGTATCCCCTTTTTCCGCCGGCACGACGAAAAGATCACCGCGCGCTTCGACGACAACTTTCTTTCCGTCGTTGGAGACGCCGACGCTGTGGACGTAGTCCTTCGGGTTCATCTGTTTTGGCCGCAACGTCCATCTGTCGGAAGGGCATTGGATCGAGAGTTTTGTCACTGTCCCGGTCGCAATGTTGAGCAGGTGAAGAATCCCGTCATGGAGAAAAACGATTGTGTCTCCGTCTGTCGAGGGCATCATCACGTCGACGTCGGCGAACGTTGTGATCTCATCGGCTTTCTTGGTGGATAGATTTTCCTTGTAGATATTGGAAACGCCGTTGGTGCGATCGGAGACAAAATACATTGCGTCGCCGATCCACATGGGGTAACAGTTTTTCCCGACATAGTCCGTGACGGGCGTGAAAACAGCGGTGGTAAAGTCGTACATCCAGAGATCGGGATACTGGCCGCCTTTATACCGCTTCCAATAATTTTCTTCACTTCCTCTTCTTTGGTACACCATTTTCTTTCCATCAGCCGAGAAACTGCAAAGACGCCCCCGGTCGATGGGGAAGCGTTCGGGTGCGGAACCGTTCTTGTTGACAAAATAGAGATTGGGGTCACGTCCGATATAGTTTTCCGCAAACGACCGATAAACGATCCGTTCTCCATCGGGCGTCCAACAAACCACTTGTGCGCCTCCGGGTTGATACGTCAGCCGAACGGGCTCACCCCCCTCTGATGGAATGATGTATACGTTCGACGATCCGTCGTAGCTTCCGGTGAATGCAATCCACTTTCCGTCGGGGGAGAATTTCGCGCTATACTCCGTCCCCGGGGCGTTGGTGATACGGCGGGCGACTCCGCCGCCGGTCGTCGCCAGCCAGAGATCTCCTTCATACGTGAAAACGATCTTATCTTTGTTGATGTCTGGATACCGCATGAAACGAGCTTCGTTCCCAGCGTTCAATCCCTCGGAGAGAATTAAAAGAAACGTCAATGAAATCAGAAGTTGTTTCATACAAATCCTCTTAATTGATATTCAAATCAATGATTTTGAAATTTTTTCAAATACCCTCAAATCAGCCAAAAAATGCCCCCTCTCTAAGTTGATCTGTTACATAGCGAATAAATTCGACAATTTCAAGGTACCGAAAGTCGCGTGCGTGTCACAGACAAGTTTGGAATATAGCATAACTGTCGTAGCATCACTCGGAATTGACGCACTACGTTCAGAAAACCCACGTTATGCGATCCTTGGATGCGTTTGCAAGTTCATGAAATAGTCAACCCTTCCTTCGAATGTTGCTTTCGTTATAATTGAAAGAGTTGGAATTATGTTCGAAAGAATCGCGTTATAAACAGTTGAATAGGGGAACAGGATAAATACTCCGACATTCATTGAAGTCCGCGAGCGATATTCTGCAGCGTTGCCGGAGTTTGAAAGTAAATCCGTTGCATAAGTCCCTAACGATTTAGTTTCCACATACTCTCGCATAAATTTTTGGAACAATGGAACAGACGCTGACACTTCTGCAGCAGGACGTCTTACGCACGTTTGCGTACTTTGACGTTTTCCTGTACCCGCTTTCAAAACATCAGGTCTATGCTTTCCTTCCGCGCAATTCCGTTACGCTACAGCATGTGGAAGATGCTCTCCATCGTCTTGTCGATTTCGGCTTCTTGAAGTCTGAAAACGACTACTACTTCCTGGCAGACCGTACGGCAGCGATCGTGGAAAGCCGGATTGAAAATGAAGAGCGCGCCGCAAGAATGCTGAAAAAAGCCCGCTGGGTATCGCTGTTCCTGAAACAAATTCCGTTTGTCAGAGCCGTTTTTATCACAGGGTCATTGTCCAAGAACGTTGCAACCCGATCGAGCGACATCGATTTTATGATCGTAACGGCGCCGAACAGGTTATGGATTCCTAAATTGATATTGACTGCCGTAAGGAGGATATTCCTTTTCAACACGATCAAATATTTCTGCGTTAACCTCTTTGTCAGTGAAAACGGGCTGCTATTCTCCGAGAGAAATTTTTTTAATGCCGTCGAGATTGCAACGACACAGGTTCTCTGGAATGAAACGGCGTATTACAGATTCCAATCGGTAAATTCCTGGACGAAATGGTACCTCCCAAACGGAGGGAATGCCCGCGTTCCGGTCGAGTCGATAGCAAGAACTCCCTCGCCGTTCCAAAGGGCAGCAGAATTCATTCTGAATCTCTTCCCTCTTACCTCTATCGATGCGTATCTCATGAACATCGCGCGAAGCTACTGGAAGAAAAGGAACGCGCACCTCGACGAGAAGAAATTCAACTCTCTCTTTCAATGCACACCGCATATTTCATCCGTATGGTATGACGATCACCAGACAAGGATTCTGAATACCTATCAACAACGGCTCGCACAATTCGGAGTAGAGCAGCTAGAATGACCGACATCCTCCTCACGCATTCATATTTTATTCGTTTCGATCCGAAACAGGCAAAAGCGATGATGCCGTACCCGCCGCTGGGGACGCTGTACGCAGCAAGCTACCTGGACAAGCTCCGCTTCTCCGTAGCGTTATTCGACACCATGCTCGCCAAATCGGAAGAGGAGCTCCGAAGCGTGCTTCAGCAGCACCGCCCCGCCGTTGTCGCCATCTATGACGACGATTTTAATTATCTCAACAAGATGTGCCTGAGCAGGATGAGGGAAGCCGCCTTTACGATGGCGCATATCGCAAAAGAGTTCGGCTGTTTTGTTGTCGTTCACGGTTCCGATGCAACCGACCACGCCGGAGAATACCTTGATCATTCGGCGGATGCCGTCATCATCGGCGAAGGCGAGGAAACGCTCGCTGAGGTGTGCCGGCATCTCATTCGGAATCATTCGTCAGACCTGAAATCGATTTCCGGCGTTGCCTTCCTGGAGAATGGTGCGGTAGTGCGCACACCCCGCCGTCAGCTTCTAAAAAACCTGGATGAACTCCCTTTGCCGGCATGGCACTTACTCGATGCATCCTCATACGAAAACGCGTGGAGAAAACGCCACGGATATTTTTCCATCAATATCGTGACCACCCGCGGATGTCCGTACCATTGCAACTGGTGCGCCAAGCCGATCTACGGTCAGGTCTACAATTCCCGCTCGCCTGAAAACGTTGTACAGGAAATCAAATTGCTTCAGCAGACCTTGAAACCCGACCACATCTGGTTTGCGGACGATATTTTTGGATTGAAGCCGGGCTGGGTCGAACAATTCGCAGACCTGATGGAGCGTGAAAAGATCACGATCCGATTCAAGATCCAATCACGCGCAGACCTGCTTCAGCAGAAGGATACGGTCGAAGCGCTTGCACGCGCTGGGTGCACTGAGGTCTGGATAGGTGCGGAATCCGGGTCTCAAAAGATCCTGGATTCGATGGAGAAAGGAACGACCATCGCTCAAATTTACAAAGCACGCGCGCTGCTGAAAAAATCCGGCATGCGCACGTCGTTGTTCCTGCAGTTCGGTTATCCCGGCGAAAACAAGGACGATATCGATGCAACGCTGCGCATGGTGAAAGAGCTTCTGCCCGACGACCTCGGCATCTCGATATCCTACCCTCTGCCGGGAACAAAATTTTATGAAAAGGTAAAGGCGGAACTTCGGGAGAAAAAGAATTGGGTGGATTCGGACGACCTTTCGCTGATGTTTCGCGGAACATACTCGGCGGCGTACTACAGAAAACTCCACCGCTACGTGCATAAACTCTTCCGGTTCAGGAAGGCCCTCAAACTTCTCCCCGAAATGAGTGCAGGGAAAACTTTGTCCGACCGCGCAAAGATGAGAGCGCTGCTCTCGATCTTTTATTTCGCTCCTGCGGCACTTCTGGACAGATGTCAACTCTATTACCTCGCGCGCGAATGATGACAATGACCGGCATCGAGTCCTCTCTTAATGTGGAAGAAGCGCGGCGTGCATTTTCCGCCCAGGCTCCTCATTTCGATTCCTACGAGAAGAATAACGTTATCCTCCAGTGGATGCGCCGCCAGGTGCACAAACATGTCGAAGAATACCTTCCCGCCGGTGGTTCGATCTTCGAAATAAACGCGGGAACGGGCATCGACGCCGTGTATTTTGCGCGCAAGGGACATCCTGTCTTCGCGATCGACAATGCAGATGGGATGCTGCGCGAGATGGAGCAGAAGATTCACACATTGCATCTGGAAGACAGGATTCGTTTTGAATGCTGTTCATTTACAGATATAGACAGGCTTCCGGAACATCAATATGATCATGTCTTTTCAAATTTCGGCGGATTGAACTGCATTGGGGACCTCTGCTCGGTGACCGACAAACTCCCGCGCTTTCTAAAATCAGGATCGATGGTAACTTTTGTGATCATGCCTCATATTTGTCCCTGGGAGATGCTTCACTTCCTTACGGGAAATTCGGCGCTGGCATTCAGAAGGCTCTCAAAAGAGGGGACTGCGGCTCATATTGAAGGTCATCACTTTCTTACGTACTATCATTCACCACGGAAGGTTACCGAGAGTTTTGATCAGAGATTCAGGCTTGTCAAGCTGCGCGGGCTTGCAGCTCTTTCGCCGCCGCCGTATATGGCGGAATTTGCGGAACATCACCCCAGGTTTTACGGTGTATTAACGGGTCTGGACGAACGGCTTTCCACTCTTCCCCCCTTTAACCGATGGGCGGATCACGTTGTCATCACGCTGCAATATTTCGCGTGACGATAGGGACAAGGCCGGCATTCCATATCCCCCTCCCGTGAGAATATTTCGAAAAGGCTTTATCTATGTTCCCAGCAACGGCGCTTGTTGTTTTCATCCTGGCCTTGAGCGGTGCTGCGTTCTGGATTTTTCATACCAGAACCCATCGCGTGAAAAGCGAGGCAGTTCTAACCGAAAAGCAATATACCCGGTTGTTGGAATTGGCGGAACACTCTCTAGAATCATCCGACGTACCCGTCGGGGCGATCCTTTTGTATGAGGGAATGATCGTGGGGGAAGGTTACAATACGGTTTTACGAAACGCGAAGGCGGGGGAACATGCGGAAGTGAATGCCATCTCGAACGCCATCGCCGTTATGGGGATTGAAAAGTTTTCTTCGCTCGACCGCAGTTCATTGATTCTCGTGTCGACATTCGAGCCGTGCCTCATGTGCGCCGGCGCGTTTATCAACTACAACGTTCAAATTGTTTATTTCATGAAGGAAAAGGATCTGGCATATATTGGGAAAGAGGAGGCGCTTTTTTTCCGCTACCTGCTTCGGCGAAGACAAGTCAGGAATAAGGATGAACAAACTTCGCTTTTTCAAAAACACCCGGATTATCACGACCGGAGAAGAAATACCCATCAGTGATGTTCATCCGACAATTCTTCGTACAATTTCTTATACTCCGACCACGTCCACTCAGCAGAATGAGATTCCGCGAAGTCGCGATTCGACAGTTGCAACTCGCGAATAACATCCGGCTGATTAATAACCTTTTCGATTTTTTCCGCCAACCCCTCGGCGTCACCCGGCGGCACAACAACGCGTTCATCCCCCGCATCTGCAAGCAGGCCAACGCTGGTACCAAAAACGACCACACCCGAGGCAAACGCCTCCATGACAACGACCCCTTCTCCCTCAAACAACGACGTTAACAGTAAAAGATCTGTTTCCCGCAAAATGGATGGGATTGAGTCGTACGCAACTTTTCCATTCCACTGTAATTTATCATTTACGCCAAGCGCACGGGCATATTGCTCGATCCGGCCGTTCAGTGCGTCCTGACCTGTAACGGTGAGGCTGCAGTTAACTTTCCGGACAAGGATTGCGAACGCTTTTACGAGTGTATGCGGGTCTTTCACCGTATTGAGATTACCGATGAAGCCAAGCCTGAGCGGACTGGAAATGGAATTGGGGCGGAAGACGAATTTTGAAATGTCCACTCCAAATGGAACGACCGAAAGGTGTTTCGACGGAACTCTGTTTGCCTCCATCGTACGCTGCTGGAAATTCGTCAGCACGACGGTGCGGTCAGCTTCGCCGATGCACCAACGGATGATTGTTTTGTAAATGGGGTTCCGCATGCTGCCATATCCAATTGCAGGAAGAAATACAGTATCTCCCCCCGGCAAAGTAACCATACTTGGCACCCGCATCAACTTTCCCGCCAGCACCGCGACGAACCCTTGACAGATGACCCAGAACCCGTGGATGACCACAAAGTTTTTTTCTGCGTGGTCTTTCCGTATGCGCCAAAGAAAATAGACTGCTTTAAGAAATGTACTCCGGCCGACGATCGCAGGGGAAAAAGATATTGAACAGTAATTCGAGACCAGCGACGGGTGAAGCGCTGCGCGTGAAAAGGAGTACACGCACACGTCGTACGTTCCGGCAATGCGTGAAATCAAATCGACCAGAGAAGGGATGTTATCGTCTTTACCGATGCCCCCCGGAACGAGTATCGCTATGCGCGGCTTATTCTCCACTTTGCTTCTTTCTCTCTAAGAGCACTTTTGCCGTTTCAACAATAAATTCTGCGCTGTACCGGGAGAGACATCTCACATCTCCGAAACGGCACGTTGGTTGAAGACATTCGCCGCATTCCAAGTCCGATGAGTTTAGGCATACTGACCATTGGCCGAGCGGCCTCGACCATACACTTTTCGTCGACCCGAACAGCGCAACAACCGGAACTCCGGCAACCCATGCCATATGCATAAGGCCTGAATCTTCCGAGACGACAAGTCCCGCATATTGAAGGATGACGAACGCTTCGAAAGTTGACGTCTTCCCCACGAGATTGATGATTCTGTTCCCCAATTTTTCTTTCAAGCACGCAGCCTTATCCCGGATCACATCTGTTCCGAGAATTAAGAACTGTGCCTTCGCGTCCACGCTGGCGATCCATGTGTTCGCAAAACCGAGGAAGTGATCGAGGGGCCAGGACCTGGTTACAAAGCTCCCTGCCGGGTTCAGGACAACTAGTTTGCCGCTGTCACGATAGCCAGCTTCTCTCAGGATGCTCAATGGGCGGGGATCTTCACTGAGATCGAGACGCGGAAGCGATTGCGGGAGTGGCCGGGCACTCAGGTTATCGATCGTTCTTCTAGTTCGATCGCCGGCGGAGTTTAAAGAAAAACGGTCAAACTCAGAAAAACTCTTGGGGCGCAGAAGACGCCGAAGAAGCCGGCTCAGCGAATTCCGCTGGAGGTCGATGACCACGTCGAAATGTTCCTTCCGGAGCCGCGGTACGAGACGCATCGCATTACCAAATTGCCGCGCTCGGTTTCTCCCTCCGCCGATCGTGTGAACGGCAGTGAACATCGTCATCCTGCATGGAAGTTCACTAAACTCTTCTCTCGTAAGAAAGTGGAATTCGGTCGAAGGCCAGACCGCACGGAGCGCCTGCAGGTACGGAAATGTAATGACCGTGTCCCCTAATGCCTGGAATCGGATGGCGAGAACTTTTTGGGGATCGGCGGCACCGCTCCACGGAACGGCGTGAATTGATTCCTTCTTTTCACTGGTTGTCGGTCGCGGGGTCATGTAAGTCATGGGGAATATGTATCGGTATTTCTTGTCTGGTTATGCCGAGTTGTCTCCGGTGCCCTGAGAAATGCCCGACACTTCCGTACAACAAAAATGCGATACATTAAATTCTCGTATCGCATTTCAGAAGAAAAAAAATTATTACTTTCGAAAACCCTAACTCAGTCTGGAATACTCCGTCGCGTCCGGTACCTGATAAATTCTTTGAAGCGTCCACTTCACTCCGTTATACTGCAAGATCGCAACCATCGTAACCTGGAACTGGTTGTAAGTTCCGGTTGATGTCACGCGCATCTGTGAGCTTGAAAGACCCGCCGGCCGGTCTGCGGTGTACGTCACGCTTCCGCCGTTAAAACTTATTGTGCTCGAGGGGAAGCCTGCCGCCGAGTTGCCTCCAACTTCGCCGAGCGCAAACTTTACTCCTGAGTTTGAGATCTGCCGTGCATCGTCATGGTAAGCCTGCGACTGCGCAACGCCGTAGATAGCCTGATCAGTCGACGTAAACAGCAACGTATACATTCCGATCATCACGTACGCACCGAGACCTATGATAACTTTCGATGTTCCCAATTACAACCCTCAGTTAGTTTGGCTTGCCTACAAATGAAAGAGTTCGGTTCCTTTCCTTGCAACTGTGTAATAAGATAAGCGATGTCGTCAAAAAAACAATGGTGTAGATCACGTATTTATGAAACTACGGTATTGACGGGAGAACGCGTAAATTCGCTCAAAAAACGCTATTTCAGGGATTGAACTCTAACAGCGTCAACCAAGCATAGTTTTCGCAAAGTGCCAATTGCCAAAGAATTGGTAAGAAATGCGGTAAAAGTACCTATCTGGTCTGAAAGCACGCTATCGACGCAATATTCTATAAATAAGCGGCAATCCGAAGAAAAGTATCAGGCTGGAAACAGAGAATCCACCAATCACAGCGATGGCGAGCGGCTGCTGCATCTGCGCGCCAGCTCCAATTCCTAATGAGAGAGGTAAAAGTGCAAAAACAGCAGCTAGTGTTGTCATCAGGATCGGCCTCACGCGAACGGATGCAGCGCGCACCAAGGATTCCTCAAGGTCGATTCCCTGGGTATTCAATATTTTTACCTGGTGAAGAACAAAAATGGCATTCTCAGCGACGATGCCGATGATCATGATGACGCCGACAAAGCTGGAGATATTAAACGTCACGCCGGTGATCCACAACGCGCCAAGCACTCCGAATAATGAAAGAATGTTCACCACGAAAATCGAAACCGGCACAGCGAATTCGCCAAACTCAAACAGGAGTACAATAAAGACAAGCAAGAAGGCCGCAATGGCGACGAGAAAAAGTCCGCGAAAGGATTCCTGCTGAGTTTGGTAGACGCCGCCGAATTCCATCGTCATTCCCTGAGGAACATGAAATTCTTTTCCGAGTTTCTTCTTGATATCGTCCACGGTGCTTCCGAGATCGCGCTGCGATATCCGGGCCGTGACGGCTACGAACTGCCGCAGCCGTTCACGGTCAAGCTCTGCCTGTCCGGACGTCGTACGGATCGCGGCGATGCTTGTAAGCGGAACAAGAACTCCGCTCGTATTGATAAGCCGCAGTTTTTCAAGAGCGTTAATGTCGGTCCTGTAGCTGTCCGGGAATCGAACGCGGATCCCGATAAGTTTTTCTCCTTTTTGTATTTTACTTTCCCCTTCGCCCCGCATGATCGTTTCCAGCTGATCTCTCACGTCTCCCGGGTTGAATCCGGCAATCGACGCCCTTGCGGGATCGACGTCCACGATCAATGAAGGACCGGAGATCACGATGCCGTCAAACGCGTCGACGACACCCGGGACCGTTTCGATCAGTTCTTTTACCTCTTTCGCTTTTGCGCGAAGGATCTCCGCATCGTCCCCAAAAAGCTTAATCTCAACGGGCGAAGGGTTATTCGTCAAATCTCCGATGACGTCCATCATGAGCTGACCGAAATCGATCTGAAGGTTCGGCTCGGTCGCTTCAATTTTACCGCGCACTTCGTCGATCACTTCTTCGATGGTTCGCGACCGCTTCTTTCTGAGTTTGACGAGATAATCGCCGTTGTTCACTTCCGTCAAGAAAAATCCCATTTGTGTCCCGGTCCGCCGGGAATACGATTCAACCTCCGGGACGGACATGATGATTTTTTCCACTTGCATCAGCAGCCGGTTTGTTTCGCCGAGGGAGGTGCCGGGCGGAGACGTGTAATCCAGAACAAATGCCCCCTCGTCCATGCGAGGCATGAAGTCACTGCCGATGTTGAGATACAAAAGATACGTCGCGAACACTACTGCGAGCGAAACGGGAAGGATGACCCATCGGTATCTCAGGAGTATTCGAAGAGTCCGTTCATACCATTGAAGAATTCTTGAAACGCGTTGATGGCGGCCGACCTCGTGCGCAATTTCCGTTTCCCGGATTAAGAACATCGAAAGGAGCGGTGCGAGCGTGATGGAGAAGAGAAAAGAAATCAACATTGCCAGCACGACGGTGATGGAAAGGGACGCAAAGAATGCCCCGGTCACTCCACCGAGAAACGCGAGCGGAATATGAATCACGATGGTGCTGGCAGTCGAACCGATGATCGCGGGCATCAATTGCCGTAGCGACGCCGAGGTGGTTTCCGCAAACGACAATCGTATGCTGCCGGCGATGGCCCGCTTTGAAAAATGAGTGAAGATGTTCTCGATGACGACGATCGAATCATCGATGATCAAACCAACGGCAGCGGCGATTCCGCCCAAAGTCATGATGTTGATCGTCAAACCAATTGCAGAAAGGCACGCCATAGTGCACGCGAGCGTTGCGGGAACGACGAGAAGAATCACCAGGCTGATACGCCAGCTGCGGAGGAATACGAAGATCACGACCATGGCAAGCAGGACACCGATCAGAATGCTGTCGCGCGTACTTGCAATGGAGCTCATGATAAAATTCCCCTGATCGTAGAAATTCTCAAAATGAACTCCGGCGGGAAGGCTGAGCTTTGCGACTTCCTCCGTGACATTTTTGCCGATCTGGACGGTGCTTCCGGTCGGCTGCTTGATAATGTTGATCAGCACAGCATCCCGCCCCCGGGCTGTCGTGCGGATAAATTTGTCGGCCACGGAGGCTTTGACCTCGGCAACGTCCGACACTCTCACCGGAACACCATTCTGGACCGCGACGGTGACCGCTTTGATATCATCCGTCGTCTTCAACAGGCCGGAAACGAGGGAAAGGTAGAGCTGGTAGTTGTTGTCGACCAGGCCGGTAGAAGAAACGAAATTTGTTTTGTCAATGGCATCCGCCACCTGGCGGATTTCGAGCCGGTACGTCTCGAGCTTTTCGGGCGAGACGACGACGAGGAATTCGCGCGTATCTCCCCCCGTTATCTCCACTTTTGCAACACCCTTCACCTTCATCAGTGCCGGCCGGATCTGATAGAGCGCGATGTCGCGCAATTCCACCAGGCTGAGCGTATCCGAAGTCAGACTGTATCCGTGAATCGGAAAAACAGACACGCTCATCTGTTCCGCCTGAACAGAAGCAGCTGCGGGAAGCACGTTCCGGATGTTTGCGATCCGTCCCTGCAGCAGCTGCAATGTCTGCATTACATTGGAGCCCCAGTCCAGCCCTATCGATATTTCCGTTGAACCGCGGCCGGTGATGGATCGCACGACGGTGACGCCCGGAATTGACGACGCGACTTCCTCGAGCGGTTTGGTCACTTCTACCATCATTCGTTCGGCGGGTTCTTCGCCGTTATCAGCAAGAACGACGATGCGGGGGAATGTGATATCAGGGAAGAGAGAGATCGGCATGTTGAACATCATCGCGATGCCGGAAACAACAAACACGGCAACGGTGAAGAGCACCGCTTTCGCATGCCGGCGGACGTATTCGAAAAGACCCATGCTCAATCCTGTCCGGTTACGGTGACGCGGGTGGAATCGGCAAGAGAATAATTCCCTTCTATGATCACAGGCATTCCGGCATGAACGCCTTCCCCGCTGACTTCAACAGAAGAATCAGTAGCGGTCCTGACAGAGACAGGGATCGTCTTGGCGAGCGAATCGGCAGTCAGCGTAACGATGGAGTACAAATTCCTTTCATCATCGCGCAGGATCGCCGCCTTGGGGACAAACAATGCATGACGGCGCGTCCCGGTGACGATTGTTGCCGCGCCAATCATATCAGTTCGCAGCAGGGGTTCTCCGTCGTTGTCCCTCCGGAGAAAGCGGAGGCGGACTTTAATGGTTTGACTTTGAACATCCGTTTGCGGATTGATGGCATCGACGACCGCAGGAAACATTTTCCCCGGAATTGATTGAAATCGCACATCGCCGTGCTGGCCAATTTTCACGGACAAGAAGTCGTGTATCGTTACCTCTGCAACAAAATCCAGCGTCGAGAGGTCAATCATGGTAAGCAATTCGCCGTTTTCGACAACGAGTTCACCTTCGCTTGCACTCCGCGTTGAAACGATGCCGTTAAACTTCGCAACGACACTCACGCTGTTCTGAGTCGCTTGCGCAAGTTTCAGCACTACGCCGGCTTCGGCTTTCCCTGCCGGCGTGGCTGCTGATTGCACCATGCCCTCTGCACCCATGATCGCGGCATTCGATTCTTTAGATTGAATCACCGCAACAACATCGCCTCGTTTTACCTCCGTCCCTTCATACACTTTCATGGCAATGATCTTCCCCGCAATCGGTGAGTATATCTTTTCCTTGCGGAGTGCATCCGTTCTCCCGAGAGCCGAGACGGATAACACGGCATCATGCTCGACAACTTTGTCCGTCTTCACCGTAACGATCGCCTTGGCTTGTTGTTCGCCAGCATCATCGTCGCTTTGCTTCGGATGGCAGCCGGCCATCATTGCAAAAAGGAGGAGAGAAAGGCAAAAGATAGAAGAGTCTTTCGGCACCGGTTTGTTCGTTGTCATACGTTATGGAGTAAGAAGTTGTTCTAGTCGTGCTGAGAGAAGTTGAATCTCTACGCGTGCCTGCAGTTCTGAAAGTCTGGCATCGGTGAGAAGCTGCTGTGCCGAGAGGACTTCGATCGAAAGCGTGCCTCCCCCGCTATACTTCGACTTTGTGAGGAGGAAATTCTCCTCAGCCGACTTTTCGTTGTCGCGCAGCGACCTGAGACGCTCCCGCACTTTGATGAGCTGCAGGCGGATTTGTCTTGTTTCGGAAGTTATGGACCGGCGCATCAACTCCGACTGAAAGTGCAGGTTGCTCACAGCCTGTTGTTTTTGCTGAACCCGTAGGTTCGTCGCACCCCAATTGAAAAACGGCACCTCGAGTAGAACGCCGACCGAATAACCAAGAATGCCCGCACGTTCGGCGTACGGCACCCGAAGATTGTCTATTGAAGTCAGGAGTCCGGCATCGCCGATAAGCGAAACTGTCGGCGAAAGTTCCTGCTGCGCCAGATCCGCGTCAAGCTGATTATGCTGGATGGATAAGGCCCACAGCGACAGGTCCAGGTTTGTGGAAGAGTCGGGCACTGTCTGGAGCAAAGAGTCGACCGCAGTTCCATATGAGTCGTTTATTATGCCGACCGCGACGAACGACGTATCAATTCCGCCTCCGAGCAGTTCGGCGAGGACATACTTCGTCAGAGAAAATGATTCACACGATTTTTCGTATGAAATTTCAGCGTTTGAAAGCTGCACCCTGGTTTTTAACAGATCGGTATATGAAGCATTTCCTCCGGCTGAGAGCTGCATTACTTTCTCCAGGTAATCGGAGAGCTGGCCGACACTTTCAGCCTCAAGTTGAATTTCCTGTTCCGATCGAAGTACTTCAATGAACGCTTGTTTCACCGCATAGCGCAGATCCCGTTCGGCCATCCGGTATTCTTTAGCCCTGAGATCGATATCGACCCCGAGTTGATTCGCGCGGATGCTTCGAATTCCGCCGTCGTATATCGACTGGCGCGCGACGATCTGGCCCGAGAATTGTCCGCCGTTTGAAATGGCGGGGTCGTATCCAAAATGGTTGGATGATGGGGCGTAGATCGCCGACCCTTCGAATGAAAACTGAGGAAGCTTTGTTGTCAGTAGTTCATCGTGAGCAAGCGCCGCAGACCGCATGCCGTTCTCTGCGATCCGCAGCTGCAGGTTGTGTTGATGGGCAATTGCCAGTGCGCGGTCTAGAGACAATGTGTCCGTTTGAGCAATCGCCGTTGAGGAACTGGCAAGGATTATAACGAGATACAGGACGTTGATTGCGCGCACGTTTTTAAGCGAATAACTTTTATCCGGCATGGTTGCGCCATTTGATCAATTCTTTACCAATATACGTTGAATGAGGTTTCATGTCAAAAAAGTTTATAGACTTTAAATATAGATTATCAATAGAGCAACTTGAAGGCGGAAGGCAGGAAACTGGAGACGGAGGCATATCGACTATTTAAATCGCACGAAGCAGACCGAGGAGAGCATCGACACACCCGTCCATGCTGAATCGCCGGAGCGCATCCTCGCGCGCGGCGCGGCCGAGTGCAACTTGAAGTTTTTCGTCATCAAGAACCTTTATGATCGCGTCTGCAATCGCGGCCGCATTTCGCGGTTCGATAAGCAGCCCGGTCCTGCCGTCGGTGAGAATCTCCGGTACTCCCCCCGCATTTGTGGCGATGACAGGCTTTTCCATCGCCATTGCCTCTATCACCACCAGGCCGTACGTTTCGGCAAACGAGGGGAGAATAAAAACGTCCAACGCCGCCATGAGGCGGGGAACGTCGTCCGTAAAAGGAATGAATTTGACGCTGCGGTCTGCTCCGATTTCGCGGCTGGTGTTTTCCAAGTATCGCTTGTAGCCCGGCTCGCCGGCGGTCTCATCACCCGCTATAACAAACAGAGTCTCCGGATGATACTCTGCCACTTGCGGTATTGCCCGCAGGAATGCTTCCTGACCTTTTCCGGGGTCGAGGCGTCCGAGCACGCCGATGATCTTCTTATCCTGAGCTAATCCGAAAAAGGATCGCGCTTCCGACCGGCTGTAAAGCGACGGGTCAAATCGATGAAGGTCTGTTCCAAGCGGAACAACTTTTACTTTTGCGCCTGCGAGCCGCGTACATTCGAGCACATTCTCTCTCATGCTTTGCGTGAGAGTTATCCAGAGTGAGAGCTTTGAAAAAGTCCATGTGTGGAAAAGATCGCGTTTATTATGGCGTGAATCCATTTGTTGATAGAAGACTATTTTCAGTGCAGGCAAGAAATACGATGCGAGGGATGCGAGATGGATATCGTGCGACTGCATCAGAACAACGATACCGATCTTGTTGTCTTTAAGAATTCGGGCAAGACGGCGGGCTGCAGATACGTCCCCGTATTTCCAGCGCGGCGAAAGAACTGCCAGGTCAAGGCCCAATTCTGCAGCGCGTTTTTCAAGAGGAGAGGAAGGGGGAACGATCACCATTGCGGGCGCCCCTCTGGACTTCATGACTGCGGTAATGCGGAGTGTTGATAGTTCAAGCCCCCCCAGTGAACGGGAAAAACAAACGACCGCGATTCGTTGCAGCGAAGTATTCATAGAAGTGAGTCGAGGGACTTTATCATTTCCGACGGGCAATGAACTTGCAAGATTTGGCTTTAGATGATAAGGAGCATGGGAAAGAGAAATACTTAACACGCTTCCATGGATCTATTGGATGACTCCATCAGCCAATATAAGAGGTCGTATGAGGATTATCAAGAAGGCGGATCAGGAGGAATCGGACACCATGTCGGAGAAATTGCATCTATTGAATGCGTTTTTGGGCGAAGGAAATCGAATCGGTATCCGATAACATACGAACGAAAGTGCGGATGCCGCTATTGACTCGTCGAAGTATCTCGCACAGCCAATTGTACCTTTGCCCACATTGTAAACGGCTCTCCCATCCCGGCGGAAGATGACCGATCACGACCGCCGCCACCGCCACCACCGCGGTGTCCTCGTCCGCCGCCATAACCGCCCCCGCCCATTCCCTCTCCGCGTCCGCCGCCGCCTTCTGGAACGCCTTCCGGAGGTTTCGGTGTACTTCTGTTCTTTAAGGTTTCAACGCCGACTCCAATGAGCGATCCCGGTTTCGCGCCGATCGTAAACGGGCTGGTGCTCTTTTCTGAAAGCGGTACTTTCAATTCATAGACAAGCACGCCGTTGGCGATTTTATGCTTCGCCTCGATGCCTCCAGCCTCGGCAAACGTCATCGGATGATGATCGTCTTTTCCCGGGCCTTCAATTTCCAGGTCGTCGGTCGGGAGATCCTTTTGCAATGCGGATGTTTGGTTATCGACATCCGTTCCATTCTCCGGCGAAGGACGAGAGGCGTCGAAACCCAGCGGGTAGTGAATTCCAAATTTTTCATTCTTTCCTCCTTCGACATCGAACCAAAATGTTATCCCGCGCCTCATCACCTGGGTTTGAAGGTTTCGATTGGTCGAGACGAACCCAATATAAATAAAATCGGAATCGTTCATGATGCCGATCGAGGTCTCCTTATCGTCGAGAAGGACAAGGGAATTCCCCCATTCGCTGTTCGTTCCGTCGACAACAACAGGCCGGTTTTTCCAATGGCTTTTCAGGTCTATCATGCCGCAACCCGCCATGATGCAAAGGAACAGGATGAGTCCATATGGGAAATATGATCGCTTCGATCGAGCGCTCTTTTCCGGCGGCGCGGCAAATGGAGTATATTCACTCATGATCTCAAAACTTTCTATGCAGTTCCGGGTTTAAAGAATTTGGTTCTTTCAAGAGGTTCCCATTTCCGAGCATTGCAAAAAACGCAGTTTCCGCCCTCAAGAAAGCTGGCCGCATATGCGGACAGCAATTCCTTTGTTTAGAACATCATCGCTCGAGAAAGGTTTAATTTCTGAGTCCCGGTTCAGGCACGGTTGATCCCTGAACCGTTGATTATTCATACCGCGGCTGTTCTTTCTCGACTCTTCGGAACGAACGTTGAGCCTGTCAGCTCCGTTTCACACTCTTTGTGAACTCGCCCAGGATCGAGCGAAGGCTCGGCTCGCCAATCTCTTCCAATTCGTACGTCACGCGGAGCGCCGGTCGTTTGATCTTCACGATCCGTTTCAGGTCGATCGGCGTGCCTATAATAACGACGTCGCAGGGGACTTTGTTGATCGTCGTCTCGAGGTCCCGTATTTGCTGATCGCTGTATCCCATGGCCGGCAATAACGTGCCGATCTTGGGGTACGTGTGGAACGTTTTCTTGATTTCGCCCGCTGCATACGGGCGCGGGTCGATGATCTCAGCGGCGCCGAACTTTTGAGCGGCAACCGTCCCGGCTCCGATCTTCATCTCGCCATGAGTTAACGTCGGCCCGTCTTCGATGACAAGCACTCTTTTTCCGGCAACTAACTCACTTCGCTCGAGCATGATCGGCGATGCAGCGTCGACAATTCTGGCTCTCGTATTCACGCTTCGTATATTCTCCCGAAGCGTCAGTACGGCTTCCGGCGCAGCAGAGTCGATCTTGTTGATGATCACGACATCGGCCATGCGTAGGTTCGCTTCGCTCGGATAATACGTCAATTCATCTCCGGCTCTTAACGGGTCGGCCACAACGATATGGATGTCCGGCTTGTAAAACGGGAGATCGTTGTTGCCGCCGTCCCAGATGATGATGTCCGCGTCGTTCTCGGCCTGCCGGAGAATTGCCTCGTAATCCACACCGGCATAAATGATCGTCCCGTTCACGATATGAGGCTCGTACTCCTCCATTTCCTCGATCGTGCATTTATGCTTCTTCAGGTCTGCGACGGCGGCAAAACGCTGCACTTTTTGTTTCTCGAGGTCGCCGTACGGCATGGGATGTCGAACGGCAGCTACGCGGAACCCGAATTCATGCAGCAGCTTTGCCACTTTTCTGCACGTTTGGCTTTTTCCGCTTCCTGTACGTACTGCGCAGACGGAGATCACCGGCTTGCTGCTTTTCAGCATCGTCTCGCGGGCACTCAAGATCTTGAAGCTCGCTCCCGCGGTCGTCGCACGCGATCCAAGACTCATCACGCGGCGGTACGGTACATCACTGTACGAAAAAACAACTTCGTCCACCGCATGAGACACGATCAGCTTCTCGAGGTCTTTTTCTTCGTAGATTGGAATTCCCTTCGGGTACAACCCGCCTGCCAGCGAGGCGGGGTATTTCCTTCCGGCAATATTCGGGATCTGTGCGGCCGTGAAAGCGACGACATTGTACTGCTCATTGCCGCGGTAGACCATGTTGAAGTTATGAAAATCACGGCCCGCCGCTCCCACAATAATTGTGTTGATGCGTTTATGTTCGGACATAACAATCTCCTTCTAATAATATTGTTGGTTTAATGTCAGGCCAGCGATTGAATAACTTTTTCTATTCGAGCGCATGCCCAGTCGATTTCCTTTTTTGTGATAATGAGCGGCGGCGCGAAACGAATGACCGAATCGTGCGTCTCTTTGCACAGGATGTTGTCTTTCATGAGCGCTTCGCAATACGGACGCGCTTTTGTGTCGAGCACGAGGCCGATCCATAATCCTCTTCCACGGACTTCTTTGATATGAGGATTCTTGATCGCCCGGAGTTTTCCGATAAAATAGTTTCCGAGTTTGAAGGAACGGTCGACCAGTTTTTCTTTTTTCAACACTTTCAGCGCCGCACACGCTACTGCTGCGGCAAGGGGATTGCCGCCGAACGTCGAACCGTGATCGCCGGGAGTGAACACGCCGAGAATTTCTTTGCTCGACAGCACGGCCGAGACAGGGTAGAATCCGCCGGAAAGCGCTTTTCCGATGATCACCATGTCGGGACGGATATCCTCGTACTCGAACGCGAACAACTTGCCGCTTCGGCCAAGCCCCGATTGAATTTCATCCGCGATGAGGAGGACGTTGTTTTCTTTGCACAGCCTTGCCGCTTCTCTCAAATAGCCGTCGGGGGGAACAACAATTCCGGCTTCGCCTTGAATCGGCTCTACAAGGAACGCCGCTGTATTTTCATTGATGGCCTGCTTCAATGCCCCGGCATCGCCGTACTTTACAATCGGAAACCCCGGCGTGAATGGGCCGAAGCCGTTTCGGTATTGAGCCTCGGTCGAGAAACTGATGATCGTCGTCGTCCGGCCGTGAAAGTTGTCCGTTGCGCAGATGATCTCCGCTTTATTCTCCGGAATTCCCTTCACGGTATAGCCCCACTTTCGCGCCGCCTTCACTGCGGTCTCCACCGCTTCCACACCCGTGTTCATCGGCAGCGACGCTTCGTATCCCGTCAAGTCGTGGAGCATCTTGTATAACAACGGAAGCTGGTCGTTGCGGAAGGCGCGGCTCGTCAGGGTGACTTTCTTTGCTTGGTCGACGAACGCTTTAAGAATTTCGGGGTGACAATGCCCCTGGTTGACGGCAGAATATGCCGCGAGGCAGTCGAGATATTTCTTTCCGTCGACGTCGGTCACCCAAGCACCTTTCGCTTTGTGAACGACAACGTCGAGGGGACGGTAGTTGTGAGCGCCGTACCGCTCTTCGATTGAGATGTAGTCCTGAGTCTTCATAGAATTATTTCCATGCTCTTAGTGAATAAAAATGTTCACACAACGGTGGACTATAGCAGGAGTAACAATGAAGGAGTCAGGTCAAATTCAGATAATATGCCACCAGCGCCGTGTCGAAAAGCGCCGGCGGTGAAGTGCGTGGGTGGTGAAATTTTAATGCAGTGTTATTCATGTTCGAACAAGAGCGTAAGCAGCGCCATGCGCACATACAGCCCGTTGCGCGATTGACGAAAATAGACCGCACGCTGGTCATTGTCCACTTCGGGCGCGATCTCCACAGACCGGGGGAGCGGATGCATGATAATGGCGTTCGATTTCATTTTTTTTAGTACGCCGGCATCGATATTGTACGCAGAGAGGTCGATGTCGCTGCGCAGAAGCCGTTCGCGGTCGATATGCGTCTGATACACAACGTCGATCTGGGAAATAATTTTCTCCGGATTTTCCGCCAATTCATACTCGACTCTATGATGGTCCAAGTACGCCAGGATATCCGGTTTGATCTGCATTTCTTTCGGTGCAATGAAATAGAGTTTTACCCGCTCAAACTTGCTGAGCAAATATGCGAGCGAACGCGCGGTGCGGCCATCATCCAGCGCCCCAATGAGAGCAACCGAGAGCCCGTTCAAGGCTTTGCATTCTCTGTAAATGGTGTAGAGGTCGAGGAGAGCCTGTGTCGGGTGCTGGCCGCCGGCGCCTTCTCCCGCATTGATGACCGGAACAGCGGAAATGGCGGCAGCTCTTTTCGCTGCTCCTTCTTCCGTATGCCGGAGAACGATTACGTCGCTGCAGCTGGAAATGATGCGAATCGTATCTTCGAGATGCTCGCCCTTCACCTCGGATGAAAACTCGTTCGCCCGTTCCGTAGAAAGAACGCTTCCTCCAAGCCTGTACATCGCCGCTTCGAAGGAAAATCGCGTCCTGGTTGACGGCCGGTAAAACAACGCCGCCATGATCTTATTCTCATAATCGCGCGTTCCTCCCCGGCCGACGATTTTTTCCATCTGCTGCGTCCTGTCGAACAATTCCATCAACAGCGGAACCGTAAACTGCTGTGATTCGATGACGTGTTTCAGGTGCATTGAGTGCTCCGTTTTAGACTCTCATGGAAAAATATGAGTACCGGTTTTTCCATCTACCGCATCGATCAGACATTCGAAGGAAGTGATGATCACTTCCTTCCCCCCTTTTTTGAGAAAGCGGATCGCCGACTCGACTTTCGGTCCCATGCTGCCGGCCGCAAACTGCTTTTCAGCGACATGTAGTTCCATTTCTTTCACGGTGATCTTCTCAACCGCACGCTGCGCCGGTTTTTTGTAGTCAAGATAAACCTGTTTCACGTCCGTGCTGATGATGAAGAGGTCGACGGCCAGGCTCGAGGCAAGAAGCGCGGATGCACGGTCTTTGTCGATCACCGCTTCAGAGCCAAGGACACGGTAATTTTCCTTTTCGATGACTGGAATTCCTCCTCCGCCGACGGCAATAACGATCATGTTAAGGTCGAGGATCTTGCGGATAATATCCTGCTCAAACACCTCAACGGGTTCGGGCGAAGGCACGACCCTCCGATAGCCCCGTGCGGAATCTTCGACAATATTCCAGCCGAGTGTACTTTGTTTCTCTTCCGCGTCTGCTTTGGAGTAGAAGGGTCCGATCGGTTTTGTTGGATGCGTGAACGCAGGGTCGTTCTCGTCGACCCGCACTTGTGTGAGGACCGTCATAACCGGCGTGAAGAGTCCGATCTGTCGCAGCTCGAATTCCATGGCACGCTGAATAATGTAGCCGATCTCGCTCTGGGTCGTCGCAACGCAAATGTCGAGAGGATGTGTGTACACTTCACCGGCAGCGCGCTCTGAACGAAGTAGAGCGGCTCCGACCTGCGGACCATTGCCGTGTGTAATCACTAAACGCCATCCGCGCGCCACCATCTGCACGATATTGCGGGCTGTTGCATGCGCGTTCGCAAGCTGTTCATCTATCGTCCCTCGTTCACCAGCATGAATAAGAGAGTTTCCGCCGATCGCTATGAGTGCCGTTTTGGGCGTGTCGCTCATTACATCACCAGTGCCTCGTTTTGTTGGATGGCCCCGTTGCGAAAGAAGTCGTTTGTTAATAGTTATAAGTTTTAAGTTATAGGTTTTAGGTCACAAGTGCCAAAGCGAGCCGCCGGCTTACTTTTCACTTACAACTTTTAACTTATAATTTAAAACTTATAACTCTTCACTCACACCCTCTCCATCAACTGATACATGATCGCTTTCTGCGCGTGCAATCGGTTCTCCGCTTCGTCGAAGACCACTGACTGCTTCGAGTCGATCACCTCGTTCGTAACTTCGTCGCCCCGGTGCGCGGGGAGACAATGCATGAAAATTGCATCCTTCTTCGCCCTGGACATCAACGCTGAGTTCACCTGAAACGGAAGGAATATTTTTTTCCGCTCCTCTGCCTCCGCTTCCTGTCCCATCGAAGCCCAGACATCCGTGTAGATGACGTCTGCGTTATTCGCTCCTTCTAATGGGTCATGGACAACTTCAATTCTCGCACCCGTTGCTTTCGCGTCTTCAATTGCCTGTTCCATAGCTGTCGCCTTCGGCTCATAGCCGGCAGGACACGCAACCGTAACGCTCACTCCAAGCCGCGCCCCCGCGAACATCAGCGAATGGGCCACATTGTTGCCATCGCCGACATAGCAGAGCTTCAAGCCTTTAAACTTTTTCTTTTTCTCCTGGATCGTCATGAAATCTGCCATTGCCTGGCACGGGTGGGAATAATCGGTAAGGGCGTTGATCACCGGAATAGATGCGTATGCCGCCATGTCAACCACGATCTGATGTGCAAACGTGCGGATCATGATTCCCTGAACCATCCGCTCGAGGTTCTTCGCAACGTCATAGACCGATTCGCGTTTTCCAAGGCTGATCTCCGCCGGTGATAAGTAGAGAGAGAACCCGCCGAGCTGCTGAATGCCGACATCAAACGACGTCCGTGTGCGCAGCGACGGCTTTTCAAAAATGAGGGCTAGCGTTTTGCCCTGGAGCGACTTGCCAAATTTTTTTCGGTTTGCTTTCATCTTTCTTGCAAGTGCAAACGTCGCCAGAATTTCTTTGGCGGTCATATCACGGACGGAGAGAAAATCGTGTGCTTTCACGGATGGACTCCTTCGATAGCGTTTATTTATATAGACGATTACTTATTTCAACAATACGAGTTTTTTTGTTTGGACGAATTGTCCCGCTTGAAGCCGGTAAAAGTAAATTCCGCTCGGCAGCGCAGCTGCGTCCCATGGGATCGAATAGACGCCGGGTTTCATCGTTGCGTTGACAGCCGTTGCCACTTCTTTTCCGAGAACATCGTAGATCTTTAGGATGACAAGCCTTGTTTCGGCGATCGTAAATCCGAAGTGGGTGGCCGGGTTGAACGGGTTAGGATGGTTTTGATCGAGATGGTAACTCCACGGCCGGCTCCCGGCGTCCTGTTTTACTGAGACGAGGCTACCATTTTCTTTTAGCACGATATCGTCGTCGGGGTCGAATACCACAGACGTTGGATTCCGGGTGAACGTAAAGGTGAATTTCTGGTTGTTGACGTTGTTGATGACACGGATGGTTGAGTCCGGGCCGCTGTCATACGAAAATTTTAACACGGCGGGCATGGTAAAAAATGGGGCGTTGGACTGAGTTTGATTCAGCGTAACAGTGACCGTACGCGTTCCCGGATCTATTGAGCAGGTATTTTCGTACCGCGGGTGGTTGGGTTCTTTCAGCCATTCGTTGAAGAACCAATGCAGGTCCTGTCCCGATACGTCGCTCATTTTTTCCACGAAATCGTCGGTCACAACGTTCTTCATCCGAAAATTGACCGAGTCGGCTGCATAGGCTTTTATCGAGGCAAAGAAGAGAGAATCGCCGAGCGTGTACCGAAGCATATGAAGGACACAGGCACCTTTATAGTATGTGATCGCTCCGTTGAACATCGCAGCGACATCGGGCGTCGAGATCGCCCATTGCGGATCATAGATAGGCGAGCCGGGATTTTCAGTGAGGTAATAGTTTGCGTCAAGGAGTATCGTATTCTTGTATTCAGCATAGCCGCCGGTGTGCTCATCCCAAAGCGCCTCACAGTATGTCGCAAAGCCTTCGTTCAGCCAGACGTCGGCCCACGTTGCCGGGCTGATCATATCCCCGAACCAATGATGGGCAAATTCGTGGGACACCAGATCTTCATCCCAGCCGTTGTATTCCAGACTGATCAGAGTTTGATTTTCCATGCCGCCCCATACGAATCCTGCTCCTTGTTCGATCGTCGAGAAGCCTCCTTTCTCGAACGGATACTCGCCGAATAGAGTTGAGTAATACGTTGCCATGGGAAGGATCTCTCTTTCGATGTTCCTGAGCCATGCAACCGAATCGTCGGCATTCCAATAAAAGAGGAATGGAATGCTGTCATTCTGGTTTGAAATTTTTCTCCAGTACTCTTTGTCGAGATTGTACCCAACTTTGCCCGTCAGCACCATTAAGTATGTTGCGATCGGGTCGCGGCTGATCCAGTGATAGACGATCGTGTCGGCAATTTTCGTCGAATCGGCCAGCCTTCCGTTGGAGCCCAGTTTCACCGAGGCCGGAACTTTCGCCGTCAAATCGAGGGTGGCTTTATCGGATGGGCGGTCCCAGCATGGAAACCATTTCCGCGCTCCCTCCGGCTCGCAATCGGTAAACACCATACCGCTGCTGGTATAAAAAGCACCGTCTGCAATGTTGTTATGGTGAAAATAAATTCTCACGCTGACTGTAGCGTTAGGATGATAGGTTGAGTCCAAGGTAACGGTAAGAATGTTTCCGGTATGCGAGAAGGATTTGCCTGCCAATGATACGGAGTCAATGGTCAGCGACGAATGATCGGCGTTCAATTGAATTGCGTTCAGTGTGGAATCAACTTTGAATGTGATCGTGTTCGTTGCCTGATACGATTCTGGATACGGGGAGAGGAAATTGCTGTAGAGGTCCAGCGATAGCGTATAGTTCAGCACATCAAACGAATGCTGCGGCGTGTTCGGGGATAATTCTTTCATGATTGTACCGTACTGCTTCATCCGCTTCAACGAACAGAGCTGCGCTCCGGTCATTTTCTGCGCTTGCGAGGACACCGTACTCCCGCAGAGGAGTATCACAATAATGCAATTCCTCAATACCGCAGAATACGATATTATGTTCCAACGTTCCATGATAACAATTATTTTCTCTCAGCAATATAGCGATTTCTAGCGTTTGTCTCTCCTTGTGTTTATGGGCTAAAACTTCGATAAAAGCTGAGCGTTCGTCGGAAACTGCTTGACGAGCTTAAGAACTGCAAGCATCGCTTCGCGGGGAGGCATCTTCGCAACGGAACGCCTGAGCGCCTGGTATGCGCCCGTGTCATTGCCGAAGAGGAGCTCTTCACGCCGGGTGCCCGACACGGGGAGATTGATCGCCGGAAAAATTCTTTCGTTAGCCATTCCCCTGTCAAGCACAAGTTCCATGTTACCCGTCCCTTTGAATTCCTGAAAGATCAACTCGTCCATCCGCGAATTCGTTTCGATCAGCGCCGTCGCGATGATTGTCAGCGAGCCGCTCTTCTCACAATTTCGTGCCGCGCCGAAAATCCGTTTGGGAATTTCGAGTGCCCTGATATCCACGCCGCCGGACATCGTCCTTCCGCTGCTTTTCTGGTGAATATTGAACGCCCGGCCGAGTCGTGTGAGCGAGTCGAGAAGGATGATGACATCTTTTCCCGTTTCAACTTTTCGTTTCGCGTATTCGAGCACCAGCTGGGCAAGCCGGACATGGCTTCCGCGATCGCTGTCGCTTGAGCTCGCAAACACTTCCCCCGAAATGGACCGCCGCATGTCGGTCACTTCCTCCGGCCGTTCATCGATCAACAAAACTAGAAGGTCAATCTCCGGATTGTTGATGCTGATCGCGTGTGCAAGCTGCTGCATCAGCATTGTCTTGCCGGCCTTCGGCGGAGAAACGATGAGAGCCCGCTGTCCTTTGCCGACCGGGCAGAACAGATCCACAATGCGCATCGAGATGTTGCTTTTTTCCCCCTCGAGTTTGATAACTTCGTTCGGTGAAACGACCTCATACGACGAAAATTCTTTTATGTTCTTCCACTCATCGGGAGGCAAACCGTTCACGTGTTCGATCGTCACACCCGGTAGACTTCCTTTCGCGGCCGCCCTGGTGCTCCCATCGACCAATACTCCAGTCCTCAAAGCGAATTGCTGTATGAGAGACGCGGGGATCTGTACGTCCTTATCCGTAAGGATAATTCCGTGGGAGAGCGTGCGGACAAAAGCGCGACGTTGTGAATCAATTTCAAGGATGCCGGAAAAAGCTGTTGACATGGTGAATTTAATAAATACAAAATGGGATGATTATCCGGAGCGAAGCGGAATTTCCTGAAACCCCTTCAGAAATTGTTTGTCAGAGGAAATCCGACGGGCGTTGGCTTATTGTCAGCAAGGCAGGAATCTGGGGGATAGCATTCTTACTTACACACAACCCGTCAGGCCGCAGCGTCTTCAAGACGGAAGACTTTCGCGAGAGTATTGGACCGTCTTCCTTATAAAGATACGTCACTTTCCGGTCAATCGCAAACGCCCATTTTATGACATTTAACGGGACTCTGCAGAGAAATCCTCCCCGAAGGAAATCGATAATTTGCCCGGCCGGCATTGACATACCGCCGGGTCACCCCGGCCTTACGGTTTTGCGAACCTGATGTGCGCCATGAACATAATATTCAGAAGGTCGGAGAACATCGTTCCTGCTTTGTTCCGAAGGCTCAGGCGTCGCTTGAAGTTTTTGAAAATTCGGTATTCAGCCGCGACGACAATTCTCTTATCCCACTGACGGATATTGTTCGCAGACTCGAGCCCCCATTTGAGAATTGCACCCTCATCCATTCCCCCGCCTTCAATAACTTTCTTATTGGCAACCCTTACGCCGAGCGGCGAGCATGCATCGAAAACAATTTCGCTTCCCGGGCAGTTTTCGGCAAGATCGATGAAAAACTTTCTGATGTCGCTCTCTTCAAAATAATAAAAGACACCCGCTGCGATAAACATGATGCCGTCGCCAATTTTCAGATCTCGAAACCAGGTCTCGTCGAGAAACGAACAGGCCAGGAATTTTCTTCTCTCATTTTCGTGTATAAGTTCCCTCCTCAGCGAAATAACCGGAGGAAGGTCAAGGTCATACCAAGTTAGACTCCCGTTGTCCACCCGTTCAAACGTCGTGTCCAGGCCGCAGCCGATGTTTACGATTGTTGCGCGAGGATGCTGCTGCAGAAACTTTTTCAGCGCACGGTCGATATGGATGCTGCGCGCTATCCAGCCTAATTGGGTGATCGGACTGATGTTAAGGGCGATTGTGGAAAAGTCGTAGTCGATCTTTTTCATTATTTCAACGGCCGCGGCATCGACGAGTAACGGTCTTTTTTTCTGAGCCTCAACGGCACGTCCCCATAATGGGAGGAGAAGGGTCTTTTCGACATTCTTAAGTTGAATCGGTATCTTGGCGGGCATTATTCTGCGTCGAGGTTATAGTTTGTCAAAGGCAAGCAGTTCCGTGCTGGCTATGAGTTGCGACAGTGCAGCGCTACGCCTCTAGCGTTACATGGTAACCTTTCTGCTAAAGTATTTTGAATAATCGCGAGGCGGAGCAGGTTCATATGCTTCTTTGATGAGATGTGACGAGATAAGAAAGTCTGCTGTCGAGCGGTTGCAGGCGGTCGGAATATTATAGAGAACGGCGATTCTCAAGAGCGCCTTTACGTCAACTTCATGAGGCTGCGGCTCCATCGGATCCCAGAAAAATATGAGGATGTCGATGCCGCCTTCCGCAATCATTGCGCCGAGCTGCTGGTCTCCGCCGAACGGACCGGATTTTAATTTGCGGATCTTTATTTCGTCCCGATGTTTTGAAGGAGCATTCTTCTTCAGCGCTTCATTTACCAGTTTCCCCGTCGTCCCGGTACAAATCAAGCTGTGGTTAAGAAGCGTCCCGCTGTTATAGCTGACCCACTCAACCATGTCCTTTTTGCAATTATCGTGGGCGACGAGCGCAATTCGCTTCACAGATTCCATTGTGTTCTCCTCGTGGTTGCTATGGCTGCGCTGGTAAATTAAACGCGAACTAGATCAATGGCAAGAAATTGTCGGAGATGCCTCATCGATGAGCATCTGACGGAGTATACGACAAACCCCGACTTTTGCAATAAATCGGGGTTTGTCCGAGAGCTCTGTGTACGATTATGATTTGGAGGCAGATCCCTTTGCCTGTTTGTAGACTTGAGCAACGACCACACCTGCGATCAGGTATTCGCCAAGTGTCAGTATGAACCAGTGCAGCGCGAGCGCATGTGGAATGGGAAAACTTGCATACGAACCGAACGCAAACCCGCTGCTGACAATCATTCCGATATAAAAGCCGTACCGCAAACCCTCCATGATTCCTTTGTTTTCATATCCCTTGGAAAAGATCAGAACAAAAAAGAACGCCGTGATGATCTTGACAACATGCAGAACCCACATCTTCGCCATCATGTCCGGACGCCACACATTTTGCATTGCTGCGTACGTGCTCATCAGAATAACGCCATGGATGAGAAAGTCGAGAAGTTCGAGGGTAATGAACACTGCAACGACACCGATCAGCATTTTCTTCATAATCTTCCTCCGTGTTGGTGGATGGAGAATAATCCTGTTTGTGGTGCTAAAACGAGGCAAGTATATAGATATATCGGATGATTGTCAAGTGGGGGGGATGTAGTGCGTTGGACGTTTTAGGTTTTAAGTTGAAAGTTAAAAGTTAAAAGTTAAAAATACATTGCATTAGTCATAAAACCTATAGTTGAGGCTTACAACTTACAACTTACAACTTACAACTTACAACTTACAACTTATAACTTACAACTTATAACTTACAACTCTCACCCCCTCATCAATTTCTTATACTTAATCCGGTGCGGTTGATCGGCGGTGATGCCGAGGCGTTTTTTTCTGTCTTCTTCGTATTCGGTATAATTTCCGTCGTACCAGAAGACCTTGCTGTCTCCTTCGAATGCAAGAATATGTGTTGCAATGCGGTCGAGAAACCAGCGGTCATGGGAGATGACAACCACGCACCCGGCGAAATTCATCAAAGCTTCTTCGAGCGCGCGGAGCGTATTCACGTCGAGATCATTGGTCGGTTCATCCAACAGAAGCACGTTCGCCCCTTCCTTCAGTATTTTTGCCAGATGGACACGGTTGCGCTCACCCCCCGAAAGGTCTCCGGTTCGTTTCTGCTGGTCCGTCCCGCTGAAATTAAAGCGTGCGACGTATGCGCGCGAGTTAACCTCCCGTGTTCCAAGCTTTAATATATCTTCGCCGCCGGAAATTTCCTGCCAGATCGTTTTTTCGGGGTCCAGCGGGCGGCTCTGATCAACGTACGCAAGTTTCACCGTTTCGCCTATTTTGATCTCTCCGCTGTCCGGTTTTTCCAATCCGGTGATCATGCGGAACAGGGTTGTCTTGCCGGCGCCGTTCGGCCCGATGACGCCGATGATGCCGCCGGGGGGAAGTGAAAAATTCATCTCTTCGCATAAAAGGTTGTCGCCGTAGGCCTTCGAGACATTATGCGCTTCGATCGCAACATCGCCGAGCCGGGGGCCCGAAGGAATAAATATCTCCAGCTCGTCGTCCCGTTTCTCCGATTCATCGGCGAGCATTTTTTCATAGGCTGCAATGCGTGCTTTGCTTTTCGCGTGCCGTCCCTTCGGGTTCATGCGGACCCATTCTAATTCCTCCGACAAGGCCTTTTGCCGTTTCGACTCCTGTTTCTCTTCGAGCTTCAGCCGCTGGTGCTTCTGCTCAAGCCAGGAAGAGTAGTTTCCTTTGAAGGGAATCCCTTCGCCCCGGTCCAATTCCAGGATCCATCCGGCCACGTTGTCGAGAAAATATCTGTCGTGCGTTACAGCAAGAACGGTCCCCTTGTATTGGCTGAGATGTTGCTCAAGCCATGCGACTGATTCAGCATCGAGATGGTTTGTCGGCTCGTCGAGCAGAAGCACGTCCGGTTCCTGAAGAAGAAGCCGGCAGAGCGCGACACGGCGCCGCTCTCCGCCGGACAGTACGTTCACCGGCGTATCACCGGGGGGACAGCGAAGCGCATCCAGCGCTTGTTCAAGTTTGCTGTCGATGTCCCACGCATTGAGATGTTCGATCTTTTCCTGAAGGTTGCCCTGCTTCTCCAGCAGCTTGTCGATATCTGCGTCGGGTTCGCCGAACTTCGCTGTGACGGCCTCGTACTCTTTGATGAGCGCAACGATCTCGTGCACGCCTTCTTCAACGATTTCTTTCACTGTTTTTGACGCGTCGAGCTGCGGTTCCTGCGGCAGATAACCGAACGAAATTCCCTTCTGGGAAGTAATTTCGCCGACGTAGTCTTTATCAATGCCGGCGATGATCCTCAATAACGTACTCTTCCCCGCGCCGTTCAAGCCAAGCACGCCGATCTTCGCTCCGTAAAAAAAGGAGAGGTAAATATCTTTCAAAACCTGTTTGTTCGGCTTGTGGATCTTTCCCACGCCGACCATCGAGAAGATGACCTTATTATCGCTCATTGAACTCCTAAAATTAACGTTCCCAAGCTGAGCTTGGGAACGAGATAAGATAACCTGCATCCCTTGAAGCGCTGTTACCCCGCCGCCTCTTGTCCGGTATCCAGATAAAGAACTTTGTCGTCCGCATTGTAACCGAACAGTTCGCCGTACCGCGCCCAGCCTACCATCGTTTCAAAGAGCTTCTCAACATCTTCGTTGGGAAGCAGAATGGCGAGCTGCTCGAGCACGATTTCTTCGCTCAGGTTCAGCGATTCGTTTCTCTTCAGCATTCCGGAGACGACCTCAAACAGACGAAGGGAAAGGATCTGCTGCTTGAAAAGAAGTTTTCTATTGTTCACGTCCCCTTTGAGGAATTGACGGCCTGTGTCGGTGAAGACAACGTTATGTTTCGGAGTGTCGACAAAATCCAGCAGCTCTGCGGCTTTCACGACGGTGATCGTCGAGCCAAAATCTCTTCCTGTCTTCTGGGCCAGGTCGAAAATATCGACCATCCCGTTATTGTCGTCGAGAATTTCCAGAAGACCGAGGATTTCGCCCGGCGATACATGTGGAAGGGGTTCAACGTGCCGCGTAACGACGGTTTGGACAGCGGGAACGACTTCGTCCGGAATGATCGCGTTCGTGATAATATCGTGGATGTGGTCGATCATCGCGAGGAATGCCGGCGAGCGCATATCGCGCGGGTGGGGCATGTCGTTTTGTAAAATAATCCGGATCGAGCCGGGGTTGCTGCCGAGAACGACGATCCGGTTTGCGAGGAATACCGCTTCCCGGATATCGTGGGTAACAAAGAGAACGCTTTTGATCTCAACTTTGTGGTCGAGCCAAAGGCTCAGAACTTCTGCGCGAAGGTTCTCCGCGGTCAGCACATCGAGAGCACTGAACGGTTCATCCATGCACAGCAACTCGGGCTGGACGACAATCGCCCGCGCGATTCCGACACGCTGCTTCATTCCCCCGGAAAGTTCTTTCGGGTACGCTTCTTCAAACCCCTCCAAACCGACTTTGTCGACTGCCTGCCGGACTCTCGTGCGGACTTCCTCTTCCGGCAGCTGAAGCCATTCCAGACCCATCGCAATGTTTTCGTGCACGGTCAGCCACGGATACAAAGCAAAATTCTGGAAGACGATGGACGCACGTGGATGGAACCCCACGAGCGGCTTGTCGTAGGCAAGCACTTCTCCCGTTGTCGGCAGGATCAAGCCCGTGAGAATGCGCATCATCGTCGACTTTCCAGAGCCTGACGGCCCGAGAAGCGCGACAATCTCGCCCGCATGGATCTGTAGCGAAATATTTTCGAGTACTTTTAGATCCGCTCCGTTGGGAAGGGTAAATTCCTTGCAGACGTTGCGGATTTCAGCGATGGCGTTTGTGTTCATTTGTTAAGGCTAAATTGAGTTTCTGCGATACGATAGAGTTTCTTCCAGAAAAGTTTGTTGATGAGAACAACAGTGGCTGCCATGACAAGCACGCTTGCAGCAAGAACGCCGAAATTGCCGCTGTCGGTTGCATTGGTAATCGTCGATCCGAGCCCGGTTGCGACAAGAATTTTATCGCCGAAATGAACGTATTCCGCAACAATGCTTGCGTTCCATGCACCGCCCGTAGCGGTTACCCAGCCGGTGACCAGCGATGGAAATATTCCGGGCAAGATCAGCCGCTTCCACGTTTGCCACTGCGTCAATCGGGAAACGTAGGCTACCTCCCGCAGGTCCTGGGGGATCCCCATCGCCCCGGCGATGACATTAAAAAGAATGTACCATTGTGTCCCGAGAAGCATCAACACAACCGCGCCGACTTCGATCCCGATACCCGCGCCCGACAATGCTAAGATCACCAGCGGAAAAAGCATTGGCGCGGGAAACGAAGCAGCCACCTGAGCGACCGGCTGGAGTATGCGGGACAGTTTCGGGTTCAGCCCGATCGCAACCCCGATTGGGATCATGAACGCCGTTCCGATCACGACCGCGACGAGAACCCGGATAAACGTGTAAAGAAGGTGAGAAAAAATTGTCAGCCATTCGGCAACATCCAGTTCGGCAAAGAGGGAGATCATTTTCCAGGCCCCGAGAAGGATTACTCCAAGCATGAGGGCGGTGACAATCCAGCCGGAGATCTTTTTAAACACATCGCCCGTGTGCACCGAGGACATCACTTCCCGTTTTTCGAAAGCGGCGATACCGTTCGTGACACGCAGCGTAACCGAAGAATACGCCGGCTCCCACACTTTTTCACGTACGAATTTCAGAAGCTGCGATTCCCGCAGTAGATCGAGGACGAACGATTTTTCCGTTTCCGATGCTTCCGTGTCTTCAAACTTGTATTTCTGCGCCCAGGCGACGATCGGACGCCAGAAGAACTGGTCTACAAGAACGATCATCGTTGTCATGGCGATGATGGCATAGATCATGGCCGGAACATTTCCCTGTGAGATCGCAACACTCATGTACGAGCCGATGCCGGGGAGCCGGAAATCCTTCGTGCCAAGCACAAATGCCTCGTTGATGGTGAGGAAGAACCAGCCCCCCGCCATCGACATCATGCTGTTCCAGATCAACCCCATCGCTGAATACGGCAGTTCCAGCTGTGTGAACCGTCGCCACCAGCCGAGCTTATAGACACGAGCCGTTTCGCGGAGCTCGTTCGGGATCGAGCGGAGCGAATTATAAAAACTGAACGTCATGTTCCATACCTGTCCCGTAAAAATCATGATCACGGCGGCAAGTTCAAGTCCTACATTCGATGTCGGAAAAATTGCCACGAACGCGAGCACCAATGTGGGAAGAAAACCAAGCACGGGGATGCTCTGTAAAATGTCGAGCAGCGGAATCATGACCTTCTCCGCCCGCTTGTTGTACGCTGCAACATAGCCGTACGCGATCGTGAAGACAAGGGAGATAGCGTACGCAACGAATCCCCGGACGAGAGAAAAGAACGTGTACTTCGGCAACGCGAGGGGGGAAAGGTCGATGTCAACTTTCGGACGCAGGACACCGTTCCATTCTTTTCCAACGCCGACGAGACTGTACAACAGCGCCGCCAGCGCAAGGAAGACCAGCGGGTCGACCCAACTGACGGAACGACGAAGACGTACGTAGGCGCGGATCAGAGACATGCAGTGAGAATTGGATTGCTATGAAGATATTGAAAAGGAGCGTGAGAGGCAATACAGAAACGATGAGGGAGTCTTATTTTGACGATACCGAGATCTTGCGGACAATTCTTTTGTACTCCGTCCACGAAGCGGTGTCGGCAATCGGTCTGCTGATGTACGTTTCCAGCTTGCGAAGGCGAAGGATCTCAGCGCATCGGTCCTGAGTATTGGGGTGAGTGCTGATCCATTCGAAGCGCTTTGGGACGTCATTCTTCTCCCGCGACAAACGAAAGATCACGTCGGCGAACGCTTCCGGGTCGACATCCGCTTTTGCCATCATGTGCACGGCGGAAGCGTCCGCCTCGCTTTCCAATTTTCTGTCGAATGCCGTCGAAGAGAGAAGTCTTGCCGTCTCCTGCGCGATCTCCCCGTTTGCATTGCCTCCGGCAAGTGCTGCCAGCATCGCCATGCCCACCTCCTTCCTGAGCTTTTTCATAATATCCCCGTGTTCGATATGGCCGATTTCGTGCGCCATCACCCCGCTCAACTCTTCGGGCGATTTGCAGTACCGTATCATTCCCGTGTACACGACGAGGCGGCGGTCAGGAAGCGCGATCGCATTCACGTCATCGTGGACAAGAATGTGGAGCGTTATCGAGGTATCGTTGATGCCGTTCGCCGTACAAAGTCTCCTCTTGATGCCGTTGACGAACGAGTACACGGTATCGGAATCAAGTTCACCCCCACTCTTTTGCAATTCATCGAGAATCAGGTCTCCCAGGTTGCGCTCTGTTTCCTTTGTCAGTTCTTCAACGCGGAAATGTTTGAGATAGTCGATCTTCCCGAGAATGAACCATGCGCCGAAGAAGAGGAGTGCAAGAACGATGAATTGAACGACGATCTTCCCCATGCTATGCCTTTACCATCTTTTCCGTGAGGGGGCCGAAAAACCACCAGACGACGTGTTTGCCCTGCCGGGTTTGAATGGCTGAATAGATGGTCGCGATGAATTCGACGAGATTGAACAGTATGATGGTGACGATGTATGCAATGTAGTTATTCGATACGGCGACGCGATCAAAGATAATTCCGAGCGTCCAGTACAATCCCGCCGCGTTCACCGGCAGAGTAAATCCCTGCGCGAGCAGCGTTTGCGTGCAATGCCAACGGACGAAGCGTGCCGATTTCCTGTTCGACAAGAAGAAGATCGCCGATGCGATAACGTTGACGATCGGCAGGGGGAGTCCGACCATGATCACGACGAGCGACATCAGGTAACTGTTCGATGCTTTTTCGTTTTCGTAATCGTCCGGGGTGTAGGAAAACTCCTGGAGAGACACGCTACAGCCCTTTCGTAATATTCCAGGCCCAGTTGAGCGCGACAATGACAGCAGCACACACAGCAAGAAGCTTGTTGTTCATGAAGATTTGTTCCAGAAACACGTACCTGCGGTAGAAACTCTCGCTGCTCGTGAGCGTATCCGCCGTGATCCATAACGGAACGACGATGAGCGCTACGGCAAGGAGCACGCCGAATGGGTTCATCATGAGCGATCCGCGAAAATCACCCTGCACCAACAGCAGGAGCGAACGTGTCGTGCCGCACGACGGGCATGGAAGGCCGGTGACCTCTTTGAACAAGCAGATCGAAGGAGCCGCGGTATGCGCAGGGCCCTCTATGAAATTCCAGCCAAGCCAAACATATCCCGACAGCGAGAGGCATGCGAGAAGGATGTAGAGTTTTTTTTTGACCATAGAGCAATCTAGAACAAAACCTGCAGGAGGCGATGTAAATTGTATTCGCGGGTTTTTCCAAGGATCAGAAACCAATCGACGATCGTCCAGATTCCGAGCCCGCCGCAAGTCAATAGTTTTGCAATACCGAGGCCGACTTCGCCAATCATGAACCGGTCGATGCCGAAATGCCCGCCGATAAGCGAAACGATAAGCATCGTCGTCGGATCCTTCAGACTCACACCCTGGATCTGGAGTAGTTTTGAATCGTCAAGCTTCAGCAGCTTTTCCCGGATGCCTGAGAGCTGATAGCCTTCGAAATATTTTGAGGACATCATCATGTACATGTCGACTTTTTGCTGGTCCATAGAAACATCCTTTCAATAAGGGTTGTGAGATTCCGTTGTGATCGCTCAAATCTCCAGCACGTCTGAAGTCCAAACCTTGCCGCCGCCAATCAAACCTTCGAAACTTAATAATCGCTTCCTCAAAAAGCAATCGACATCAAGCCATCCGAAAGATAACTGATCGAGATTTCGCACGACTTGACATTAAATCCTTCGGATGGCTTACGATCTACCGCCGCTCCACAAAGTTTAACCCCTTTGTTTTCTTGCCGACAAGTTGCCGCATCACCTTTGCCACGATGCGCTGGGTTGACTCCTCGGTTTTCAAAGAGCCGAGATACCGCAGGATCTCTTTTTGCCTGGAAGGCGGGAGCAATTCAAAAACGGCTTTAGCCTCCTTATTGACCGCCAGGGCGCGGCCAAGCATGGGATGCATCGGCACTGTTCGCGGTTCGGGGTCGAATTCAATCTTTACGCGCGCCACATCACCGACATCAATTCCTGCAGCGCGGCGCATGGATGTGTTGAAGTACAGTCTCCACGCACCTTGATACTTTACGAGGGTCTGCTTGAATTGTTTCCCATTCAACGTTCCCCGGACAGGAATCGGACCACTGGTTTTGCCTGACGCCTTGAACAATGCGCGTAAGACGGTTTCGGGAACGACTACGTACGGGTTAACGCCGATCTTTAGAATTTTCGCGGAGTATGAGTTCATTGGCTGGCCTCTTCAAAGTAGAGAAGATTTTTTTGACTGTCAATAATCTCCCGCTATTGGAAGACCTGAAGTTTCAGCTACATAGGAAGGACAAGGAGGCTGGAGACGGTGGGCAGGACACTGTGAATCTTTTAGACTCTCGGGGCTTCGCTTAAGGGTCTATTTTTTGTAAGTCGTGCGATGTTTGCCGCGATAACTGTTTTGTCGGCGTTTGTCTTCGCCAGCGCCATTGCGGTGTAAAAATGCTGTGAGGCGCGCGTATTGTCAATATCGGTATACAGATTTCCCAGCAGCGAATGGTATAAGTGGTTCTCGGTGAGCTTCAATTTTTCGGCTTCGACGATGGCTCCTTTCTTCCCGTTGGCTTTTGAAAGCGCGTAGGTCCTGTTCAAGGCGGCGATGGGAGAATATTCTATCTGCAGCAATCTATTATAAAGCTGCAAAATATTTTCCCATTTTTCGTCCGTGTCCTCTTTTTTTGTGTGCCAGTATGCGATTGCAGCCTCGAGATGGTATTTCGACAACTTCTTCCCTTTGGACGACCTGTTCAAGTATAGTTCGCCTTTATCGATCAATTCCCTGCTCCACAGACTGCTGTCCTGATCTTCATACAAAACAAGATCACCGTTTTGATTTGTGCGGGCCTCAAACCGTGAGGAATGAAAACACATCAGCGAAAGCAAGGCATTTGCCGAAGGCGTGTTGGTTTGTTCGCATTCAGTGAGCATGACGTTCAGCCGCATCGCTTCGACGCACAGTTCCTTTCTCAGCGTGGTGTTCTGTGACGTGGAGTAATATCCCTCGCTGAAGAGCAAATACAGCGTGGTGAGAACGGTTTCCAGCCTGCCGTTGATCTCGACCTCGCCGGGGAGCTCAATTCGTACCTTTTCAGTTCTCAGCTTTTCTTTCGCCCTCGCAAGCCTTTTGTAGATCGTATCGCTGTTCGTCAAAAAAGCGTCCGCGATTTCATCGACGCCGAACCCGCAGAGAATATTTAGCGACAGGCCGATCTGAGCTTCAGTTGAAATGCAGGGATGGCACACGGCAAACATCATCTGCAGCTGGCTGTCGTTGATGTTCTTGTTCGACAAGTCAATTTCTATTTCCTCTGATGTCTCTGCATTCTGCCGCAGCTCGACGGCAATTTTTTGACTGAAGATCGATGAATGTTTGAGAACATCTTTCGCTTTATTCTTCGCGACGATGTAGAGCCATGCGGTTGGATTGGCGGGAAGGCCTTTGATTCCCCAGGTTTCGGAAGCGAGAAGAAAGGTATCGCCGACAATGTCCTCGGCAATTTCAATATGTTCAAAGCCAAAGAGCCGGCAAAGCACAGAAATGATCTTTCTGTACTCCGTCCTGAACAAATGCGGTATCAGCTCCTGGTCTTCCATGCATGAAGACGCCTCTGCGAACGGGCAGAGGCGTTTTTGATTTATCTAGTTGTTCTCGTACATCGGCACAACGGTGCGCACTTCCACCGTTCCCCCCATTTTAAGAATAGGACATCCCCTTGAAATCTCAGCAGCCTCGTCGATGGAATCGGCTTTTACGATAATGTAGCCTCCGATGGCCTCTTTAATTTCTACATACGGACCGTTCGTGATCACGTTGTCGGGTTTTACCACTCTCCCTTCGGGCGCCAGTTTATTGCCGGAACTCACCAGTTTATTTTGCGCGGCGATACTCCCCATCCAATCCTGCCAGGGTTTCATCATTGCCTGCATTTGATCGGGCGACAGCGAGGAATCGTTGTGCGCTGCATCTCTTCGGAACACTAACAAGAATTCTTTCATAATATTTTTTATTTTGTTGATATTGATGCATCCACGAAGTTCAAGAGGGGGTACAAAGGTAAGGTATCCCTATAGATAATCAATCTAGAAATTGTTTGCAAATATGATCTTCGTGTTTCTTCCTGCCCTTCGTGGATGTCCTTCGTTAATTATTTGTTTGAATGCAGCGCAACCGTGTTCCCCTCTGTATCGACAAAATACGCCATATACCCAATGTCATCGCTGATTTTGGTCTTGGGCATTGCCACTTTTCCGCCCGCGGCTGCGACGTTGCCGAGTGCTTTTGCAAGGTCGGGATTTCCGTTCAAATAGATCTTCGCCCCGTCCCCGCTTGGTTTGTGCATCGGCCCTTGCACTAAACCGCCGGAGACCTTTGCGTTCATGTCCTCGGAAGGAAAGAAAGCCATCTTCATTCCCATCATCTCCTGCTCTTCCATGCTAATGCCGAAGATTTTCTCGTAGAACGTTTTCGCGCGTTTGATATCCGATACGGAGATCTCAAACCAGTTGAGTGAATTATCTTTTGCTGTCATGGGTGTCCTTTCAGTTATTTTAATGGAATGAATTAGTATGTATTTTTGCAGCGTTTCGAAATCACCATTCGACCCATTCTCCGCGCGGATGAACCCACGTGGAGGATGCCGGCTTGGAGGCAAACATCGAATACAATCCCGAATTTTGAAATTCAGATCCTATGTAATGCTTCATCATGCTGTCGGCATTTATCCAAACATCGATGCCTAATACTTCCAGCGCTTCCGGCGAACCCGGACCCGCCAATCGAACATGGAATTCGTGGGAGATGATTCCTGCCGCGCGGGCAGAATTCACCTGCTTCTCGATCGATGCGTTGTGGATAGCCTCCGCCTCATCAAGTGATTTCACTTTTCCTCTCACCAGTCCGACGATCTTCTCGTTCTTTCCCGTCGGAGAAGGAAAATGGAAGTTCAAAAAGCCGTCCAATTTGTTCCATACAACGGCTTCTCTCGAAGCAAACATCATGTTGCCGCCAGCCTGGACCTGATGGTCGCTGAAAAATTTGTTCAGCCCGTCCAAGCTATTCCAAATATCCATGAAGAGAAGTTCGCCGGTATACGACGAAGCTGCATTTGTCGGCATAAAAGTCATGTGACTCATATCGCCGAGCGACTTTGCGGCCGCCACGCCCTCCAGATTCCCAGCAGTCTGATTATGAAGTGTGCAGGTCTCTTCGATGCTCGCCGTGTTCGCTTTGCCCCAAACGGTAAGAAGGTTAAACGCCATTTTTTGTGTCATAAGCCTGATCCCGATCGTTATGATGAGGTGAATTATACCTTAATAACGATTGAGGTCTCAGGATTGGACACATCAGGAAAAAGTATATTTGCAGTAATTATAGGGGGTGGAAGATTTGCGCGGCTGTCTTGGGCGGGACGCTTTATTTCAGCGCAGTTCAAGCGACAGAGGCGTAATCATTCGATCGCAAGCGATCAATGAGGGGATTTACACAATGCTGAATAATGTTCTGGAAAATTCATTCTAGCAGATTATACCATGAGATTTTATTGCATTTATTTGCTTTGTCCGCATGACACCTGCAATGACTACCTGGAAACACGCCATTGAATTCCTATGCAATCCGCATCCGTCGATAAAAGCGGATGTTCGATGCCGGATTCAATATTACAAACCCTGAGTTCGCTTCGAGAGCTTTTCCAGTAGTTTTGGTCGAAGTCCTCTACGATTTGGCGAACCAGAACATGGGTATCGTCGAGCCAGCCGATAAATTCGCGATTTGAGACGACGAACTGGACAGTACCATTAATTCCAAAGATGAAGAGCTGGTCATTCGCTGAGGGATCATCGAAGGGCTCGTCGATTTTTGGTTTTCTCCCTGTTGAGCGGCCGCCCGGGACATAAAGATTATTAATTGTTGCCGCTATCCGTTCTCCATCCGGGGAGAATTTCGCAGTGCGAGGCTCATGTTCCTCTGACTTGCCTTCATTTCCGAAACGATCCCACTCAGAATAGATAACAGTTCTTGCGAGAGTTTCAGTGTTTTGAAGGAAGATACAGTTGTCGGAGTAATTGATCCCGGAACAGCATGTCTCGTCGTTATTGGTATAGAGAATGTACTTGTCGTCGAACGACGAGCTGAAATATATTTGAGCATCGGAGCTCGCGAGCGTATACGTACGGGTTCGGGGATAATATTTCCAGAGACGCGCTGTTGTTGTCCCCAGTTGTTCGGGATAAAAGTCCTGCAAAAGAACGGCCTCGGGCTCGCGAAAATCCCATCCAGTTAGAATCCGATAAAAACGCTCATCTGCATCGTATCCCTCCGTTGCAAAAGTATCGATGCGGGGGCTATCGAACTTATTCTTCCCGGCCTGAAGCCGCGAAACTAGAACCTGGCTGAATAACGTCGCGTTGGCAGTATCGACGATGAAAAGGTCGCGGGAAGCACACGCAACAATATCTGTTCCACTTGTCGAGAGAGAGAAACTCGGAAAGGAGTGTGACTCCTGAACATCGCGGCCGCTCATGCTGGCATCGCGGAAGGGAGCGTCGTAGGAAGCAGTGCTGTCTCCGTTTCGAACATAAAGCCGCTCGTTGGCGGGAGGATCGTTGGAGGTAAAAGCAACTATTCCTTGCCAGTTCACCTGGACATTCTTCACGTGTTTTGCCTCGGAGGGAGTCATGGACCCAAGACACCTCACAGATTTTTGTTTCCAATCGAGCGCATAAAAGGATATTCCAATCGTTGAATCTCCGGTCTGAAGAATTACTACGGACTCATAGCGAGATGCTGTAGACTGCAGCGCCAACGTCTTTGGGTGCACAATTGGCCGTAGATTCGTTGGACCAGGCACCTGCTTTTCCTCCTCCAAACCCGGGACCAGAGCGGAAGCTGCGTACCGACGTACAAGAGAATCCAGCCGGGGGTCATCTTCAGCTCTGCGAAATTCACTTTCTTCACGGAGCTTCTCTAGGTTTGGAACAAGACCGTGCTGCAATCCGCATTCAAGCGAGACATAGAAACTGTCTATGTCTCCCTGAAGCAGATATGTGTGTGCGATTTCTAAATAGTTATCGCTTGCGAATTCGGGTCGTGCCTGAAGCTGAATGAGCAATTTCGACCTCGTCCGCACCAGAGGGGCAATAATCGTCGGCTTAAATTCCGGAAGACGTCTCAGTGATTTGAGGTCGGGGTCTAATTGAAGCGCGTGAATATAATATCGATAGCCGCTGTCGACTGCAGTGCGCAGCCAATCGAGCGCGTCCGTTAGCTTACCTTCCCGCGCAAATGTGCAGGCGATGTCATAATAATAGAGTTCGCGATGGAGTGAGTCAGCGCGCGCTGCAGACCTGAAATCTGATCGTGCAGGTTCGAAAAAGCCAAGGTTCAGCTTTCTGTACCCGCTTGTTTGGTATATCTTTCCCCCCAATTCCGAGGATGGAATCGAGAGAGGGATATACGGCGCCTCGCTCCCCCTTTTTTTCGGCAATATTGCCCAAACTTTGACATTGAACGTTCCACCTAGACCAAGTTTCAAACGGAGGGGCAGCATTACGCCGCTGGTTTCGGCAACGGCGAGGCTGTCGTGAAAACGGAATCTGCTCCGGTCGGAGGTATCATTAATCTGAACAACAAATCGCTGCGCAGGAGTGAAATCTGCAAATGAACCATCCTTCAGGATCTTTTTAGGGACAACCTCCACGGTTGAGCCGATATACAGCTCCGGTGGGAAAAAGAAAATCTCCGCGGGCTCGCAGCGTATACCATTGACCAGGGTGTCGGGCAGAAGGTTGAGAGCAGCTTTTGCGGGAGAAGGCGACAGCACGATCAAAAAGCAAACGGCCGCTGCCGGAAACAAAGAGATGGTTCTATTCCAGAGGATTGAAATGATGGTTATCATATTGGTAATTGTATTGATGGTAAGTTTGTATATCAAGAAGAGTTCGAGCGGATTTCGTTTCGTTTCCAACGAGGGCTTAGAAACGAGATTGAGATGAAATCAGCGCGAATTCGTTCTTGATTTCCCTCTATTTCCCCAACGTAATTATTCCAGCCCGACCGGAGAGCCCGGGGCCATTAACGCTATTTATCTCTGAACAATGTATGCCCCTTCACCAACCATGATATACCGAAAGCAAACAAGGCAAGAGATTCGAGGATCAGTACCGGGTTCATCGCTGCAAGAAACGTGTCCCGTAAAAAGAGCGTATAGATCGATATGCAGATTATTGCAAGAAGCATGACTATTCCGCAAATGCGATAGATCATGTTCCTTCGCTTCTTTTCTTTCCCCATAACGCCCGGGTGGCGTCTGGTAAAGAGAAAAAGTGAATTGAACGACAACGTAAGAAAAAACAGCGTACCAAATATCAGATGGATCTTTTCAGAAATGCCGTCATCGATGAGAAACATTCCGACCCGGACAACCTTGCCCGAAAACATTGCCGTAGGGAAGAAGAGCATACCCAGTGCGAACGTTCCGCTCAACTTTGCGACGAGGCTGTCAATATCTTCATATCCTCTGTACGAGATCAGGAACAACGCCACTCCGCTTAACATCCCGACTAAAAAATCCCGCATATTGGTGTAATAGTAACCGCTTATCGACCCTTGCAGACTCGGCTCACCTTGCGTAAAGCCTCCGATGACAACGATCAGAGGGAGCGATATTCCCAGAATACCTATTAACCTCCGCATTGCTAAATAGGAAATGATCAGGCTTTTTTCCCGAACTGTCGACATACCGAAACTCTTGCTAAATTACTTACCCGCAGTTTATTTGGTGATATCCCATTACTTCCCGGATTGATTTGTTCTGGACAGGCTGGCGAGGTCGTAGCCTTTTGCTTTTACTTGATCAAGGATAATTTTAAATGTCGATTCGTCCATGACGGAGGTTCTGGAAAGAATCCACAAGTATTTGCGCGCGGGGTCGCCAATGACAGCGTAGCTGTAGTCAGGGGCCAGGACAATGATCCAATAATCGCCCCACACGAAAGGAAGGAACGAAAGGATTGCCGGGGCAAAACGGACCTTGAGCTTGGCTGTCGGCGCATCGTCCCCGGACCGCTTCGCTTCACCTTCCGCTTCTTCTATCTCTCCTTTTTCGTTCCGGCAGCGGTTAACGACTTTGATTCTTCCATCATCGAGCAGCGTATACGTCGCCGTCACATCGCCGGCACACTGCTTCTGAAAACCGTTCGGCAATCGGGCGATCTCGTACCATACGCCTGCGTACTTATTGAGGTCGACCGAGGGAACCACCTCCAGCGGCGCGGGCGATTGATCCTGAGCAGTGCTTATGGCTGCAGGGAGCGCAAAAAGTGCAGAGACAATAAACATGTGCATTTTCCATTTCTTGAGCATGTGTTGATGAAAGTTGTTAGTTCTCATTTAGTGTATTTCTATTTTGTCCGCATCTCGTTACCAAAGAGACTTTGGGAATAAGAGAAACCGTATTCGCCGACCTCATTTCGTTGCCTCTCGTTCCCAAGCTCCGCTTGGGAACGGCAAGCGTGACATCTGAATTAAAGTTATGACGTCACCTGACCCACCCCGTTTTGCCTCTCGTTCCCAAGCTCCGCTTGGGAACGCCAAGCGTAATCTCTGAATTAAAGTAATTGCATTACCTGATTCGTTGTACTTTCCTTTATAAAATAGAGCCGATTATCCTCAACCTTATACAATAGCGGCGCGATCACGATCTTTGGGTATCGCAGTCGAAGCCGTTTCACTTCGCTCAAAATAAAATCGATCTCGTTCCCGATCTCGAACATCGGGGCGAAGTGGAAAAAATGTTCCTCGGCCGATTGCTCCTGCCAGCCTGCCGCTTTGACGAGCCCCTTGACAAATTGCTCCTTGCGTGCAATAAGGTTCACCATTCCGCATTGCGTATGCCCGATGAGGGCGATACAGCGAACTCCGCCGACTGCAATGGCATATGAAACTTTGAACTCGCTGTACCTCAAATTCGCGCCTCCCGTTCGAATGATAAAAGCAAAATTGTCGGGGATATGAAGATGCTTCCGGTTGTCCATGCACATCCCGATCAACAATTCGGCATTTGTGTACGGATCCAGCTTTCGTCCGAGGTTGTGGTACTCAAGCAGATGCCCGATCGGAGTCTCTCGGTACTGAACGGGAATGTCTTCTTTCGAGGCTATCGTTTGCAATCTATCCATTCGGTTCTCATTTTTATCTCGTTCGTAAACTCCATTTAAGCCTCCTCGCGCGCAAAGACGCAGAGTCGCAAATTGATTGTCAAACAAAATCTTGGCGCCTTTGCGGCTTGGCGAGAGGCAAACTTAATGTTTAATCTATCGGAAATGAAACTCCGGACAATCTGGCACATTCTGATATGTATTTTTCCTGCACTGCGGTATCGGCGGCAGCCGGAAGAGAGCTTCGCAGTTTCTTGTGGTAGAAATACTTTCCGGAAACCAATGCTTCTTTCTCCTCGCTGACGGCTAACCACACTTGAGTTGCAGGTCCCTCCTCCAGGCTGTCCGGCGCCCCCGGACCTCCCATTTTCGTAGCAACCCATCCCGGTTCAAGCGCGTTGGAAAGCACGTTCTTCCATTTTCGCGCTACGGCAAACGCAAGGATCACATTATGCAATTTGGTGTCGGCGTAGGCGCTGGAGCCTGCCCACGAACGCGTATCCCATGGCAGATCTATGAGGCTCGCGTCGCCGCTTCGATGGAGGCCGGAGCTTATGTACACCAAACGTTTCGGCTTGTTGATCAGGCATGTCAGAATGTACGGTGCCAATGAATTTACGGCAAATACATGTGATAAGCCATCGACTGTCGGAACGCGGTGCGATTCGCGGTAGCCGACGCCGGCGTTGTGAATGACAGCATCGAACGCGCCGAGTACATTTACCTGCTCTGCGACTTTTTTTGTTTCGGCGATGCTTGAGAGGTCGCCGACGACCGCTGCCTCAGCTCCGGGAACACTGATCAATGCTTCGTTCGCCCGCTTTTTACTGCGGGCATGCAGCACGACGCGATGTCCGTCCGCAACCAACAGCCGGGCGGCCATCATGCCTAATCCATCGGCGGAACCGGTGATAAAGATTCGGGGCATAAAATTCACACAATGAGAACGGTTTTCTGTCGTATGTTTTTGGTGCGTCTCTATGAATGTGCGGACAAAAGAAATCAGGCGGCTTTTGCGTTTCGAGCCCGGCGATATTGGTATGACTGAAGGTTAAATTAGCCGTTCTCGGTTGTTTTGTCAAGCGGCGTAGACGGAATTAAAACATTATCTCAATAAGTTCACCGAAAACCTGAAACAGAAGGAGAGTCTGTTTAGGATTTTATCATCTTAGACCCTCGCGAAGAGATGTCTTCAGCATTCTCTTCGCATAGAGTGACCCGTGGAGGTGATATTTATTGATGTAATGTCGCGAAAAAAGAAAGAGCATTGTTCATTGTTGATTGTTCACTGTCTTTTCTTTGCCATCGTTCTGTACTCCTCTGCCTTCGCATTGTCTCCGAGGGCGGCGTAACATGCAGCAGTGTTGAGATATCCCCCCTTAAAGTTTGGGTCGAGCCGAATTGCTTCGAGAAAATACGGAAGCGCCTTCGAATAATTCTTCTGGTTGGCGAAAAGAGCTCCGATGTCGTTCTTGATCTTCGGCGACGTTGGAGATAATTGCTCTGCTTCCTGAAAATGAAGAAACGCTTCGTCAAAACGCCCCGTTTGTGCGAGAAGGACGGCGAGCGGCGCAACAAAGTCGGGGTTCGAGGGCTTGAGCTGAACAAGTTCTCTGTACGCATCGATCGCTTTGCCGAGATTTCCCGCGGCTTGTTCAATGCGGGCACAGTTCAGCCATACGCGCTCGTTCGCGGAATCGAGTGCGACGTAGCGCTCGTAGCAAGCCGCAGCCTGGATGAATTCCCGCCGGTCTCGGTGGTAAATCGCGAGCTCCTCGTACGCGTCGAGGCAGGCTTGAGTCCCCCAAAGTTTTTTCTCTTCAAGGATTTCGAAGCGCGCTACCGCCTTGTTCGCGTCGGCGTTGAGCGTGACCCATGATCCCGTTTGGAGCATTGTGACAACGCCGAGGATCAACAGTGCGCGCTGCCTGATATCCCTATTGTCCGTGCCGGCGGTCCAGACCGCGATTCCGGCAACCGGAATCCCCACGCTGAACGGCGCCGCGATATCCCAATCCCTGCTCATCCCCAGCGTGCAATTCAACACGGCAATCAGACCGACACCGCATCCCATTGCCAGGAGAAGGAACCACTCGGATGTCTCCAGCGGCCTTCGTTTTTTCAGCGCAGCAACGATCGCCACGACGAGGAGCGCGACTGCGGCAGGTGTGCACAGAAGAAAGAGATTCGCGAGATCCGCTGCGTGGCTCAGCGAAAACAGGCCGTATGCCTGATTCTTTCCAGATGCGCCTCCTAAAGGAAGAATATTGGTGCCAGCGTCGTTAAAAACATCTCGGAAAAAGGAAATTGAATAACCAGAAACCGCCAGCATAACAACAAAAACGATTCCGGAAACAAACAATGCTCCGCCGGTCTCCGCCATTTCTTTGCGCCGGAATCCGACGTACGCGAGAAACCCGAGCGCAGGTAGAAACGCCGCCGCCCCAAAGTTCATCGACAGAAGAAAGCCGAAGGAGGCCATAGGCCAATAGATCGAGATTTTTTCCTTCAGGTAACCGGCACCAAGTAGAAGAAAGAGAAATATTCCGACATACCCCGGCGCATAATTTTCTACGTAACCGAAAAAAAGAATGCTCACTCCCGAAGCGAGAAGAAAGAAGAAGGTCAGCACTTTGTCGGTTTCTTCGGCGACAAAAATGGCGACCCCCTTCCATGCGGCGACAGCAAAACAGATTCCAGAAATTCCGCTCAACCAAAGGTAGGCATCTTCGGGGGGAGTGAAGCTTTCCAGGAACGAGAAAAGACGGCTCAACTGAAAGACAAAAACGCCGACGAGGGGCTCGCGTGCAAATCCCGTCAGATTAAGGCGTTCCATGTTCTCCGTGATTCGTAAACTCCGCAGCTGCAAGTAGCCGTCGCCAAGAAAATACGTCGACGTACGAAAAGTATCGAACACAAACGCCATCCCCGCGATCGCGAGGATGCCAAGAATCCACCGAACGATGGGGAGGCGGTCGTACACGAATTCGACGACGGTTCGAATGAGATCGATCAAATAGAATTGCACCTGCGGAATCATGATGATAAGCATGAGGAGCGATACAGCGATCCGGACTTCTACGCCGTAGAAAGCGAGAAAATGAAATCCCCAATTCCATGCAGTAGGCCCAAACGCAGACCAGAGATCCATTGCGATAAATGAGCCGACAAAAAAATAGATAATCGGAAAGATGAGCTTCTCTTCAGCCTCATCTGGTTCGGGAGGAGTTGGATCTGACATAAAGGGTGCCTGTGAGAGGGGATTGGTTGGGGTCTTTAGTCTTTAGTTCTAAGTTTTAAGTCGCGAGTTAGAAAAAGCGGTACGAGATAGTATTGCCGACGAACTACGTTAAGCGGCTCTTCGCGATGTATACTGCTCAAAACTCTCCAATTTTTTCCCCAGATGCAAATGGAAGGTGCTGCTGGAGTCGTCGGATTGCTTCAAGCAATCCGATGACTTGAATCTTATCCGTTGGAATGCAGAGCGACCCTGTTTCCTTCTGTATCGGTAAAGTATGCCATATATCCGATCTGTTTATCGATCAGCGTTTTTGGCATCGTTACTTTTCCACCCGCCTTCTCGATGCGGTCGAGCACCGACTGCATATCCGGATTTGCATTCAGATACACAATCGCACCGGTCGCACTCGGTGTATGCATCTTGCTTTGGACGAGGGCGCCGCTCACGGTTCCATTATTGCCATCCGTCGGAAACATCGCCATCTTCATTCCTCCCCAATCGCCGGACCTCAGGGTAACTTCAAAGATCGTCTCATAAAATTTTGTTGCCCTTTTTATGTCGGCAACCGCAATTTCGAAATAGTTTATTGCGTTGGTATCTTTATCCATTTTTCTGCCCATGGCAGATCCCTTTGTGGCTATGAAGTGAATGGTTGGTAAATTCTCACGTAGATCACGTACGGGTAGAACGCGATGAACAACGCCTTCAACAGACCTTTCGTGAGTGCCGGAGGGGTTATCTCAAACGGGTTCTGTGGATTTACTGAATCGTATCACGCGCAGCCAGCCGAGCAGCTTTATCAACGGATACGTCGGGTCAATTTCAAACAGCCGCACCGCGAAATTTATTCTGGCAGGGAACTTGTGATGGTTGTTTTGAAAAAGTTCACCGAGCGTGAGGAAGTCAAACGGGAGAGAATTGCGCGACATATCGCCGGTGTCTTTAAAATTCACGTACCCGTATTTGTGCCCGCTCCAGTTGACGATACCCCCGTGGATCGGTCCCATAATGAAGTGAAACGGCAGGAGAAGAAAAAACCATGCACTCGGCGCGAAAACAACGTACAAGACGATATAAAACGCAACCCACAAATATCTTGCCGCCCACGTATCGGCAAATTTATCAAACGTTTTCCATTCTGGGATATTCTTGTCAAAACCTTTTTCCGGCTCGACTCTGCGGAGCAAATAATCGAGATAGATGTCCTTCGTCCTCCACATCATCCTGAACATGCTGCGGAAGTAATGCGGGGAATGCGGATCCTTTTCGGTATCGCTGTATGCATGATGCATCCTGTGCATGATAGCGTACGCGCGCGGATTAAGAAAGGAGGACCCTTGCGTTATAAACGTCGCAACGTAAAAAGCTCGTTCCCAGAATTTCGACATCGTGAACATTTTGTGCGCTGCGTAACGGTGAAGGAAAAACGTCTGACAAAACAGCGACAAGAACCAGTGGGTCAGAAAGAATACCACGATTACCATAGTTTAGCTCCGCATAGTATGATGTTTCTTCTTGGGCAAGGTCCGGAAGGCTCACAATAAATTTACAATATGAAATCGACTCAACAATTGTTTCCCGCAAATTGGTGGAGAATACGAGACGCCTACGGGCTTGTCTTTGTCTTTTTCATCAGCCTGCGGGCACGGGATACCATTTTTAGACCCCGGCGTCTGAGCGAGATGCTTCGATGTCTTCTTTCCTTCTCGTCAAATTTGTCTTTGTAGGCAGAGAGAACATCCTTGTAGGATAACACTCCTATCGTTTTGCTGTCTTTCGAAATCACGGAAAGCGCATCGACGCGTTCTCCCGTCATCATCTCAACCGCCGTTCGAAGGCTTTCGTCGCCGCGAACGGAGAAATTCTGTACTTCAACCAACGATCCGACCGTACGCTCCGAGTTGTGTTGGAAGTTTGAAACTACCGAGGTATTGACGATCCCTTTTACCTTTTTTTCACTGTCGACAATAACAATATATTCATCAGGTTCGGTGTCATCACTCAATTGATTGCGGAGTTCCTGTATCGTCATGTCTTCGTTCACAACCAATGCCTCTTTCATCACCTGCTCAACTCTCGTTTCCACCAGCGCGTCGGGCTCGTACGAATGCGGCGCCTTGATCCCTCTTCGCGCGATTTTCTCCGTCATGATTGTATTTTCCATCATCATGAATGAAACGAAATACGCCGTTATGCATGACGCCAGGACCGGGAGAAAAGAATTGAATTGACCCGTTGTCTCGAGTGCAAAGATGATCGACGTCATGACTGCCCGTGAAGCTCCCGCAAACATAGCTGACATCCCCACGAGGCCTGCGAGGGGAATCGTTATGCCCGATGCCGGAAAGATCTGGAGAATGATCCCTCCCAACACTGCTCCCGCTGCTCCGCCGATCGTAAAGAGCGGCGCAAGGGTCCCCCCCGATGTGCCGCTGCCAAGAGCGATTGCCCACGAGGTCAACTTCAAGAGACACAAGACCCACAGGATCTGCGACGTGAGACCGCCGGCGAGGATATCCCGTATATTCGAATAACCAACACCCAGCGTCCGCGGGACAATCAAGCCAATAACGCCGACAACAATCCCGCCCAGCGCAGGCCACCACATCCAGTGAACGGGGAGTTTCTCGAACATGTCTTCGACGAAATAAACTATTTTTGTAACAAAAACAGAGAAGATCCCGATCACCATTCCCAGAATAGCGTACACTGAAACTGCCGTGAGAGACGCCGGCTGCTCAAAGGTTTTCATCGGGAAAATGGGCCGGACGCCAAAGAAGAAGTGATGCCCTGCTGCACCCACGATGCAGGCGAGTGCGACAGGAATTATCGATCGCGGAGAAAATTCAAAAAGAAGGAGTTCGATAGCAAGGAAGATTGCCGCAATGGGACTCCCAAAAATTGCCGACATGCCGGCGGCAGCCCCCGCCGCCAGGAGGATCTTCCGTTCATCGCTCGTTATCTCCAGCAGCTGACCGATGTTCGAACCTAAGGATCCTCCCGTCGCGATAATCGGGCCCTCCGCGCCGAACGGCCCGCCCGTTCCTATTGAAATCGCAGACGATATCGGTTTTAAAATTGTCACGATGGGGTGAATTTTACTTTTGTTCGTGAGCACTTGCTCCATCGCTTCCGGAATGCCATGCCCTCTGATCGCTTTCGATCCGTAAAAAGCCATGAGCCCGACAACGATCCCTCCAATGGCAGGAATCGCAATGACAAGCGGACCGAGAGTATTATCGGCAGGGCTCGAACTTTCCGCAGAGAACGAACCGTGAAAAGAGATGTTCGTAATGAGATCAATGAGAAGAACAAGAAGCTTTGCGACAAAACTTGTACAGACGGCGATAAGAACGGCAAGCGACGTAATTTTCAGCAGTCGTTTCTTATAATCTTCTTCTCCGCCGTGTACACTTCGTCTGTGTGACAACAATGAAACTTTGCCCGGAACACTTTTTTTCATAAAATTATTTTCTGCCATTTCGCCATGTACCTTCTCTTCAGCTCTTTTTCATCATCCGTTCACTCCCGCTATTTCTCACTGCATCGGCGCAGAGCAGCAACTTTCTTTTTCGCGGGCAAACTTATCCCACGGCTACATAACGAAAAGATAATGCGGTTGGTCTGGCAATTAAACCCGATTTGAGCGGCAAACGTTCCACTCGCGTTGCAGGGTATAGAATCCTGACAACGCGCCTACATTATTTTCCCTGCGTTTTATCCAACGCGTCGTAATACTTTCGAATCAAATCCTGGTAGTCTTTCGAGTACCCTTCCTCCATCGCTTTGAGCAGATCGCGCCGAAGCTGGTTCTGGGCAGATTCATCCTGAATTTCTTCCGGACTGCGGCGAACCGGCGTCGTGCCAGCCGTCGACGTACGGCGCTGTTCGTAGTCGCGTTCGCGCATCGATGTCTGCGCGTCGAGCATGCGCGATAAAATTCTTTGCTGCTGCCGGATCGTATTCGGGTTGACATTGTTTTGCTGCAGGTTCTCAACAACCTCTTTCATCTCGTCTGCGATTCTCTGAAGGTCTCCCAAAACACGATTCTTGTCCTGACTCTCCTGCGCTTCTTTGTTCAATTGTTCCATGGATTTTCGAACGGCCTCCTGTTGGTTGGCCAGTCTTCCCATTTCCTGAAGCTGTTCCTGAGACATTCCTTTCCCCTGTGAGAGCTGTTCGGTTTGCAGATTGATGTTTGCCTGCTGGCCTGCCATCCGCCGAAGCTGCTGCAATAAAGATCCGCCCGGCCCCCCCTGGCCTCCCTGCTGCATTGCATCCATTGACGACTGCGCCATTGATGCTGCTTTGTTCAGTGCGGACATCGCTTCGGCCTGTTCTGCACTTGAATATTGGCCGTTGCGCCTCTCGAGGCCGTTCATCGCCTGCGACATGGCACCCATCGCATTTCCAACCGTCTTTCCCATCTCGGATGTTACCGCGAACGATTTCTGGCTCAGACCAACAAGGTTATTCGTGACGTTCGAAAGGTCATTCTGCAATCCTAACTGTTTTTCCGCATTCTCGCGAAACTGTTCAGAATTCGGCGCAAGCGTGCGCGATTGATTTTTCAGATCTTCCTCGCGTTGAGAGATTTCCAGCATATCGGTCATCGCTTTACGGAGCGCGCTCATCGCTTCGTTTGTTTCGTTGCTCAACATCTGTTCCTGCATCTCGGACATCCGGCGTGACATCTGCTGCATCGCTTTGTTGGCTTTGTCCTGCATCTGAATGGCTTGCTGCCGCTGCTGTTGGTGGAGCTGTTCCGAGCTTTGCTGCATCGATTGTTCCATGGTGCTGTCGCGCGCGGCTTCCTCAGCCTTGTCAAGCGCCTTCATCGGCATTTCCTCGGGGAATTCTTCCATCTTCTTCCGCAATTCTTCAAGCTGCTCCTGGAGATCCGCCAACTGTTTGTTGATGTCCTCCTGTTTATGCGCAAGCTCTTCCGCCTTTTTCTTATCGGACAATGAGGCTTCGCCGGTTTCCTTTTGCAGGTTCTCCTGCTGCTTCTGGAGTTCGTTGGCCCGTTTCACCATCTCGTCCATTTTTTGTTCGACCTGTATCCTTTTGAGAAGCTGCATCGTTCTCTCAATGCTCTGCCGAAACGCTTCTTCCGAAAATTGCACCTGCTGCATTGCCTGGCGAAGCTGGTCCGGCGAAATGTTCTGCATGGCTTCCTGCATTCGCTTCATTGCTGCCTGGAATTCGGGGGAATTAATCTGCTGCAGCATCTGCTGGAGCTCGGTGTATTTCTGCAGCGTCTCGCTCGACAGAATGTTGTTTTTCTGCATCCCCTGCGTCATCGTGTCGAGCGATTTGCTTACCTCATCGATTTTTTTCGTGAGTTCCTGATATCGTTTGAGCGTCTCTTCGGCCTTCTTTTGCTTTTGCCAATCGAGAGGTTGATTTTTTTTCATCTCCTGGGAAATTTCATCAAGGTCTTTTTTCAAATCCTTTTCTTCATTGAGCGATTTATCCAGTTTCTCTATCGCATCGTCCTGCCCTCTGTCGGCGTCGGCAAATACCTCCTCGAGTGAGGGAAGTCTCAATAAGTACGTCTCGCTCACTCCCTTTTTCGGGCCGGAAACGTTGTCGTTGTCAAACACTTCTGCGTGGTATTCTACAACGTCTTCGGGGACCAGGCTCATTGTCGAAACGTCCCATTGGAAATCAACTTCAGCGTCGGTCGATCGTTTTTCGGATTCTCCGATTGGTATGGAAATAAACGCGAATGCGCTGTCTGCTTTCTGAAACCGCGAATGATCAAGCCGGTACTCAAGGTTCAACGACGTAAACCCAAAATCGTCATGGATTTTCAATTGCAGCGGCAGTTCCATTTTGTCGACGACATCGATATTTTTGCCGGGATACGTGATTGCGACGGTCGGGGCCTGGTCGGCCGTAAGATCGAGTTTGTATTCGATGGGGTCGACATTCGTGAAACCTTCGCTGTCTTCCAGGCTGATGTGGTAGGTGCTTCGGTGCCGAAGTAGATATTGCCCCGCATAAACTCCGTCATGCGATTGCATCGACAATTCTTCCGCATCATGGAAAACAATCGCTGACCGGCGGAGCGCTTTGCCTGCGTTGATGCGCCACTGAACGGTCGTTCCGGGAAGCGCAAGAACGTCGCCGACGTTCTCGTCGAGCGATTGCTCGGCAAGGCGGGAGTACGAAGGGGGAATAAGGTGCACCGCAAGCGACCGAACAACCGGCCTGTCGATCACGCTGATGGTATACTTCGAACTTTGAATTCCATTCGCTTCCGTGGAATAGTCTGCGGACTGTCTGACGGAAGCAATGGTATAATGAAATTGTCCCGATGAGTCGGCCTGAATTTCTGATCGGTCTTCCGAAGAGAAATCAGTCTGCCGGACTGAAAGAATAATTTTGCTGGGAAGAGCTGTGTGAAGAGCGCTTCCCGCTTCCGCGTTCTCGATGAGGGAAACCGATACCGGAACTGATTCACCCTTGACAATCTCAACATTGCCTGGCCGCACGAGAAATGTAAAGGCAGGCGGCTGGCGGAATTCGGTCTGAAAATGAGCAATCCTGTACGCCGCTGGTAATAGGCCGATGTGCGGAAGCGCAAACAACAGAATCACCGCGGATGCAGCGATTGCCGCGTTTCTTCCGGCTTTGCGTACCGCTGCGAATGAAACGACATCCGTAAATCGAAGACGGCCGGCGGCCTTTTGCAGATCGGCGAACGATGCATCGATCAGTTCCGGCGAATAGTCCGGATGGAAATTAGGCGATACAGTTTCCGGCGCGTTATGCTCTTCAAAAATATCGAGAATGTTCCATAATCGATCTTTCACTTCGGGAAATTTCGCGCCGATTCGGCTTGCAACATCCTTTTCTGAAAGGCCCCGAAGGACCATTTTCCTGCGAAGCAACGGTACGGCAATGCGCCATCCGCCGAGTATCAGAATCGCAGCTGAGCCAGCCATGAACAATACCGTCCTGAAGAGAATGCTCCCGTTGAAGAGTGCTTCTGCCGCAGACAAACAGGCCAACAAGATCAAAAATGCGCCTGCACTCAGCAAAGCTCCGACCATGGCACGCTCCATATAGAAACGCGACCGAACGTCGTCAAGCCGCCGCTTCATTTCGGAGTAGATTGGAGTGCTTTGGTGTTCTGGATTAATCATTTGTTAACGGGAATATGAGCTAACCTCACAACCTGATAGCCAAAGGCTAAAGCCTTTTTCACTTTTCACTTTTCACTTTTAACTCTTCACTGCGTCAGCACCCAGTAAAGCAAATTTGTCCCAAACCGCAGCGCTTCTTGCCGTTTCTCCTCCGGGTCTTTGTGGACATCGGGGTCTGCCCAGCCGTCGCTTGGGTTGGATTCGTAGGTATAGTATACAACAAGACGCCCTTTGTAGAAAATCCCGAATCCCTGGGGCGGTTTGCCGTTATGTTCATGGGTTTTGGGGACGCCGTTCGGGAAATCGAACACGCAATGGTACAGGCCGTACGAAAACGGAAGTTCCACGAGGTCTTCTTCTGGAAAGACTTTTTTGATCTCGCGCCGGAATGCCTTATCCATGCCGTAATCATCGTCAGCGTAGAGAAAACCGCCGTGTTCAAGGTATGTCCGCAGCCGGTTCACCTCGTAATCGGAAAAAATGATTCCGCCATGACCGGTCATAAACACGAACGGGTATGAAAAGAATTTGTCGTCGGAAATTTGAGTGAATTCATACTGAGGATCCACATCGATATCCGCATACTGTTTTGCAAACTTCAGCAGGTTCACTTCGCTTGACGGGTCGTTATACCAGTCACCGCCACCTGCATATTTCAGCCTGGCGATGCGGAATTGAGATTCGATGCGTTTCGGTTGTGATTCGGCTGTAACGTAAGCCGCCAAGGCACAGAGAGCGCCAAGTATAATTTTTCTCATATAGAAAATTTAGAGAATCGGGAAGGGAGAAGCAAGGAAGAAAACGAGATCCGCAGTAACCATCCGAAGGCTTTCATTAAAATATTCGAATATTTTAGCAAGAGAGCCTTCGGATGGTTATTTCATTCAGCCGTCACAAACATAAACGTCCCGCTCAGCTTGCTCAGCTGAACGGGACGTTTCATCACATCACTCACCAATACATTAGTCCATGATTTTTCGAAGGAATGCCGGTTTGTCGGTGTCGCCCCGGTCGGACGTCTGTTGCGAAAATCGGGATTCGCTCGCCTGCATTGTCGGCGATGGAATCTGGAATCCTTTACGGATGTACGCCGGTTCATCCATTTTTTTCAAATCCTGTACTCCGGTCGGAATATGATCGAGCACGCGGACGTTTTTCGAGGGACGTGCCGTCGAAGACGCTTTCCTGTTGAAACCGGTTGCGATCACGGTGACCATTAATTCTTCGGTCATAGATTCGTCGATCACCGCGCCGAGAATAACGTTGGCGTCATCGCCGGCCGCTTCATGAATGATACTCGTCGCTTCATCGACTTCAACGAGCGAAAGGTTTTTTCCGCCGGTGATATTGACGAGAACGCCCTGCGCGCCGGCGATCGAAACGCCTTCGAGCAGCGGGCTGGAGATCGCCGCGTTCGCCGCTTCCACGGCTCTGTTCTCTCCGGTTGCAACGCCCGAACCCATCAACGCATCTCCCATCTCGCGCATGATCGTCCGGACATCGGCAAAATCAAGGTTGATCAGGCCGGGAACGGTGATTAATTCCGAAATGCCGCGGGTTGCGTTGTGAAGAACGCGGTTGCAGATCTCGAACGCCTCTTCGAGCGGCGTCGTTTTTTCGACGATCGAAAGGAGCTTTTGATTCGGAATAACGATGAGCGTATCGACTTGTTTTTTTAATTCCTCAAGGCCGTATTCTGCCTGTGTTAATCGTTTCTTTCCTTCGCAATTGAACGGTTTCGTCACAATCCCGACAACGAGAGCGCCAAGGCTCTTTGCAATATTCGCGACGACAGGTCCGGCGCCAGTGCCTGTTCCGCCACCCATGCCGGCAGTAATGAAAACCATGTCGCTCCCCGCAAGCGCGCGCGCAATTTCCTCTCGGTCTTCTTCCGCCGCACGATGACCGATGCTCGGGTCTGCGCCGGCGCCAAGTCCCCGGGTAAGAGTCTTGCCTATCTGAATCTTATTCGGAGCCTCAGTCCGCTCGAGGGCCTGCGTGTCGGTGTTGATGCAAATAAAATCAACACCGCTCAGCCCTTTGTCGATCATGCTGACAATCGCGTTGCTGCCGCCTCCTCCAACTCCCACCACACGGATCTTCGCGCCGCCGTCTTTGGGGTTGTCAAGTTCTATCATGGTACTCCTTTGTGTTTAGTGAGTGATGTATGTGATGTTAATAATTTCGGATTCTTTTGTCTATCAAGATTGAGTGTTAGATAACTATTCGTAGATTCTTAACCGCAGGAATCCAGAATTCAGGAGACAGAATGCTGAAAGAGTAAATTTTTCCAAGATAAGGCCAAAGTAATTGTCTTGTGTCTTCTGTATTCTGTATTCTGACTTCTGTATTCTTGCTCCTCCTTACAACTCATCAAACCACCCCTTCATCCTCTTTAATATCGTCGGAAACTTTCCGTCCATTTTCGATCCCCGGATATTTTCAATATTTGGCCGCTGGCGATGTTTGATTGCGTGATGCACAAGGCCAACGCCCGTCGCGTACATCGGATTCTCTATTTCGCGGACAAGTCCGCCGCGGAATCCTTGCGGAATCCCGATCTTCACCGGCATCCCGAGTACCTCGCGCGCGAGATCGGCCGTTCCTTTGATCAATGAGCCGCCGCCCGTCAGCACAACTCCAGCTGATAGATGCTTTTGGTAGCCCGAGCGTTTGATCTCCATTGCTGCAATTTCCAGAATTTCTTCCATGCGTGGTTGAATGATCTGGCACAATAAGCGCTGGTCGATATTCAGCGGAGGCCGTCCGCCGATGCCGGGAACTGTGATCGGCTCATTTTCCATGATCGACGGCAAGTGCGCGTGGCCGTGCGTGATCTTCAGCTGTTCGGCCTGGTCGGAAAGGATTCCGAGTCCACGGCGAATATCGTCGGTCACTTTTTTACCTGCGATGCCGATCACCGCTGTGTGCCGGATGGTTCGGTCTTCAAAGACCGCAAGGTCCGTCGTCCCGCCGCCGATATCCACGAGAGCCACGCCGACTTCTTTTTCCTCTTTATCGAGCACCGCGTCGCTTGACGCGATCGGTTCAAGCACGATGTCGCTCACCGAAACACCCGCTCGCTGGACGCATTTCAAAATATTTTGTGCTGCGGAAACAAGTCCGGTAATGATGTGAACGTTTGCTTCCATCCGGACGCCGGACATTCCGACGGGGTCATAGACTCCATCCTGCCCGTCAACAATAAATTCCTGCGGGATGACATGGATAATCTTCCTGTCGGACGGAAGAGCCACCTTCTTCGTGTCTTCGATCAACCGGTCCACGTCCGCCTGCGTGATCTCCTGGTCCGGTCCGCTGATCGCAATGACGCCCCGGGACTGAAAACTCTGAACATGGTCTCCCGCTATTCCCGCCACCACCGTCTGAATCTTCGCACCCGATTGAAGTTCGGCTTCCCGGACCGCGGCCTGAATGGAAGCGATCGTTTTTTCAATATGCGTAATGACGCCGCGGGTCAATCCTTCGGATTTGCTCTTGCCGATGCCGAGAATGTTCACCTCGTTATTCTCGCTCAACGATGCAACGATCGCACACACTTTAGTCGTACCGATATCCAATCCAACATAAATATTTTCCATGCTGCTTCCTTTTCTGCGAATGAGTCCTTACGAAGTCGATTTCCTGATGTTGTGCGAATCCGCCGGTTTTGCCGATGAGACGACCACCTCGTCTTCGAAACGGATGTCGATGTAACGAATATCCTGCGAGCCTTGCCCGGCGACAAATTTTTTCCAAAAAGCATCGAGTTTCACCATTTTCTTTACCGCATCGCCCCGGCCGAAGATAATAGGCACGCCGGTATCCGCGGAATACAGCACCATATCGTGGCCGCTGCGGATCCGTACTTCCGAAAGAAGACGATAGAGTTCACTGCCGACACGCTGGGCTGTCTGTAGAGCTTCCAGAGCAGCGAGCACGTCGGCGTGCGTCGTGCGCTGCCCGACCGTCACATCCGCGAGTGAATCGATCCCGCTGATGACCGGGAGATCAAATATTGCCTGTGACGAAACGTGCGGAAGGACGTAGCCTTCTTCATCGACATACAGCATGTCGGCTTTTCCCGGAAGAGAAAGAAGCGCGATCGGCGTCCTCTCCAGCACTGTGATCCTGATCGTCGCCGGCGCGTCGCGCGTTACCACGACGTTTTTGACGAAATGATTTTGTTCGATATTCTTTCTTATGGACAATAAGTCGATGTCGTACATTTTTGTCTTTAACGAGACATGTGCAAGTCCAACGACTTCTTCCTTTGTGACGATATGCTGCCCTTCAACAATAATGCCGCCGACAGTAAGATGTTCTTTCCACTGCATTGTTCCAAACCATGCGGCCAATGCGAGAATGAACAGCATCGCAAATATTCCGTATACTTTCTTTCCGTGTACGGGCTCGGTCGGCTGAATGTCGGGATCCATGACCATCATCGCACCGCCTCGGCAATTTCTTCTTCCTCAAATCCCACTAACTTCACTTCCAGTTCAAGTTTGATGCCGCTCCGCTCGTACACTTTCTTTCGCGCAAGCCGCACGAGGTCAAAGACATTGCGCGCCGTCGCATCGCCGTGGTTGACGATAAAATTTCCATGCCGTTCGGAAATCTGAGCTTCGCCGATCTGTTTACCCTTCAGCCCCGCATCGTCGACAAGCTTTGCGGCAAATGTTCCCTCCGGATTCTTGAACATGCTCCCGGAATTCGGCAAGTTCAGCGGCTGCGATTGATTACGTTTCAGCAGCAATTCTCTGCGACGTTTCAACAGCTCTGAGACATTGCCCTGCGGTAACGCGAACGATGCGTTCAGAACGACGTCTCGGGCAAACCCCGACCGGCGGTACGAAAAACCCGCCTGGTCTTTTTTGATCTTCTGCATCGCGTCGTCTCGGTAGATCTCTACTTCAATGAGATGGTCAGAGATTTCTCCGCCGTACGCTCCTGCATTCATGATCACCGCGCCGCCGATCGTTCCCGGAATCCCGGCAAGCATCTCCACGCCGGCCTTCCCATGCTGAATGCAGAAATCGACAAACTTGCTCAACCGTACACCCGCATCAGCGGAAATGACATCGTTTTCGATCGTTACGTTTCCCAACCCTTCTTCAAGGTTTATCGCCGCCCCCCGGAATCCTTTATCACTGATGAGGAGGTTCGATCCTTTTCCAATGATCATGAAACGGTAGTCAAATTTCTTGAAAAAGCGGACGACCTCGATCAGGTCGAACTTGTCGACGGGCTCCAGGTAGAAATCCGCCGGACCGCCGATCCGGAATGAAGTGTACTTTGCGAGCGGTTCCGCGACGGCAACATGCCCGCGAAACACTCTGCGTATGTCTTCGACAGAAACCATTTTTTAATTAAGAATTAATAATTAAAAATTAAGAATGGTTTTACTGTTGCATTCGGTATTTCGATACAAATTCATAATTATTAATTCTTAATTCTTAATTGTATTAAAAACTCTTCTCCGAATTTCCAGATATCCCCCGCACCCATAGTAATAACAATGTCCCCCGGCCGGGTATTCTTCTTCAAATATTCCGGAAGCTGTTTCTTGTCCTGAATGTAGTGGACGTCTTTATGCCCGAACTGCTTCGCGGCGTTGGCGATCAACTCGCCCGAGACTCCTTGAATCGGTTCTTCCCGGGCCGGATACACATCGGTCAGCACGAGCACGTCCGCAAGAAGAAAAGCCTTGCCGAATTCTTCATAAAAATCCCTCGTTCGGGAATACAGGTGCGGCTGAAACACGCACACGACTCTTCTCCGCCAGCCGGACTTCACTCCCGCGAGCGTTGCTCTGCATTCGGTCGGGTGATGGGCGTAGTCGTCGTACACCGAAATCCCGTTTACTTCTCCTTTTTTCTCCCAGCGGCGGTACACGCCCGTGAACTTCTCGATGCCCGCTTTCACATTTGAAAAAGGAACGCCGAGCTGCAAGCCGACGGCGATCGCCGCAAGGGCATTTTGGATGTTGTGCTTCCCCGGTATCTGCAGCGTTATTTGCCCGAGGTCGTCGGAGCCGCGGGCAACGGTGAACGTACTGGTGTTCTCTTTATGATGGATCTCGATCGCCTGGATATCCGCCTGGGGCGTCAGGCCGTACGTCAACAGTTTTTTCTTGCTGATCTGCGGCATAATGTCCTGCAAAGCCGGCTCGTCAAGACAGAGGACGATAAAACCATAGAACGGAACCTTGTTCGCAAATTGAATGAAGGCGCCTTTGATGTCTTCAAGGTCCCTGTAGCAATCAAGGTGGTCTGTCTCCAGCGTTGTCAGAACGGCGATCGTCGGCGTAATAGACAGGAACGAACGGTCGAATTCGTCTGCCTCGACGACGATAAAATCCCCTTTGCCGAGGCGTGCGTTCGTTCCGCCAAGTCCGCTCAACTTTCCGCCCACGATGACCGTCGGATCAAGGCCGCCTTCCAACAAGACAAGGCTTACCATTGATGTTGTTGTCGTTTTTCCGTGCGTGCCCGCGATGCCGATGCCGTATTTCAGACGCATCACTTCCGCCAGCATTTCAGCCCGCCGGACGACCGGAATTTTCCGCCGCACGGCTTCGGCAAGTTCCGGATTTTCTGAAGCAACGGCTGATGAGTAGACCAGCGTATCGACATCGGCAGCAAGGTTCTCTGCCCTATGCCCTTCATAAATAATCGCGCCCAGCGACTGGAGATGCTCCGTCACTTCGCTCAACGCTCTATCCGACCCGCTCACCGTGAAGCCCTGGTCGATCAGGATTTCCGCAATACCGCTCATGCCGATACCACCGATGCCGACAAAATGAATTTTTTTAATTGAACTGAACATCTTCTCGTACTAATTTTATGCATGCAATAAGACCCCGCCCCCCATGTTTCTTACTGCTTACTGATTACTGTCTACTGCTTCTTACTCTTCACCCTGAACCTCTGCCGTTCACCCTTTGGAACTTTGGCCGCAACGCGTTCCATCTCTGCGATCAATTCCTTCTCTCGTTCATATCTTCCAACGCGAATCCTGTATAATCGCCGGCGTCCCCTCACTTTAAACACGATAACCTGAAATCTTCCCGCCGTCTGGACCGACCGCTCCCGTCCGATGTGAAACCATTCGATTTCCGAAAAAGGAATTTCCCGTTTTGTGAATTTATGCTGAAAAATAATTGCCGATTGTTCGACGACAAGTTTCCGGTCCCGTATTTTATTGAGGACCAGCGTAATGAAAGCGACGGCGACAAAGAAACCGATGATGTAAAGGATCGGGTCCCTGAACACCAGTGTGAACTCGTTCTCGATAAAACTTCCCTTTACGCCTGCGTACAAAATAAGGGTGACCAGATAGATCAGCGCCTGTTGGTAGTAAAAGTCGAGCTTGTATTTGAATTCTTTCGGAGGCATTCGTTGTTTCCGATTTACGATTTTGAAAAAGCCAATATTAATATTTTTTCTGCGATTTCTTTTCCGGCATTGGGTTTCCCGAGCTTCAGGCTTTTCTCACCCATTGATTGCCGCGTGTTGTCGTTCAAAAAAAAATCTTTTATCGTTGACATCGCTTTTGCATCTAAATCTGCGTCTTTAATCATCACCGCAGCTCCCGCATCGACCAGCGCTTGCGCGTTGAGCTCTTGATGGTTCGCCGCAGCGTGCGGATACGGGACAAGAATCGCCGCTTTCCCGAGACGAGTCAACTCCGCGAGCGTTGTCGCGCCGGATCGGCACAGCACAATGTCGGCTGCAGCATATGCGTATTCCATTTTGTCTATGAACTTTCCGACCCAAATATTCGAAGACTTGCTCAACTCATACCGCTCAAAATCTTTTTCACCGGTTTGCCAGATCAATTGAATCCCGGCCTTCACAAGTTCGCCGGCTATCTTTTCAATCGTCGAATTCATCGATGCAGCGCCGAGGCTCCCCCCGAAGACAAGGAGCGTTTTGCCGTCGGGATGCAGGCCGAAATATGCTGCCCCGTCTTTCCGCGAAACGGTGCCGAGTGCTTCCCGGGTGGGGTTCCCAACAAGCTCAATTCTACGTGCGTCAAGTTTCGGAAGCCATTTCTTCGTCGCTTCGAATGTGAGAAACACCTTCGAAACTCTCGCTGCAACCATTCGCGTCGTGACGCCGGGATAGCTATTGCTCTCATGCACCACGGTCGGAATCTTCATCAGCGAAGCAATCGAGAGGATCGGACCGCAGACATATCCTCCGGTGCCGACAACAACGTTCGGCCTTACTTTCTTGATGAGAAAGAACGATTGAACCAATGACACGATCACTTTTAACGGGAACAGCAGATTATCAGCCGTCAGCCGACGGTGGAATCCGCTGATCCAAATTGTGTGGAACGCAAACCCTTTCTCCGGAATGACGCGCGCTTCGATCTTGCCCTTCGTTCCGACGAACTCGATGCGGAGATCGGGGTGCGTTCGTTTGACCTCCTCTGCGATCGCAATCGCGGGAAAAAGATGCCCGCCGGTTCCTCCGGCAGCAAAAAGAATTGAACGTGATTGCGAGTCAACTGACATATCCTTGTTTCCATTTCATCCTTCTGGTCTCGTTCTCCAGAATCAATACACTTTTCCAACTGCGGGCTCGTTCATCTCAACCGGCAGTTGATCCGGCGATTCTTTCGCCTGGCGCGGATGCAGATCGGTATGGGCGGAAATGTTCAGCAGCACCCCGACGGCAAACGACGAGAAGACGATCGCCGAACCGCCGTAGCTCACGAACGGCATGGGCAATCCTGTCGTCGGAAATACTCCGAGCGTGACGAGCGCATTCCCGAGGGCATAGACGACGATGGTCGATGTAATGCCGATCGCTAAATATTTTCCGAAATCATCAGGTGCATTCTTCGCGATCTTGAAACCGCGCAGAAGAATTGTGAGGAAGAGCACCATAAAAATTATCGTACCGATCAACCCGTATTCTTCGCCGACGATCGAAAAAACAAAATCTCCGTAGGATTCCGGCAGAAAAAGATCGCGCTGCTTGCTCATCCCCATTCCGACGCCGAACAATCCGCCGTTGCCGAAGCCGATGATTCCCTGCCAGAGCTGGTAGCTCGCCTTGTTCGGCGTTGCCGCAGAACTGTCATGCCCGATGAACGCGAGGATGCGTCTCATCCGGTATTCCGCGCTTACCATATACACGAGCACCGCCGGGACGAGCGCAGACATCGATAAAAATATATGCTTGAGCCGGGCGCCTCCGGTAAAAACCATCATCATACCGAGAATAAAGATCATCGCGCCGGTGCTGAAGTTCGGTTGCAGCATGACCAGCATCACAACGCCCCCCACCCAAAGCATCAGCGGCAGGAATCCTGTTTTGAAATCACGGATCTTCGTCCCCTTCACCGCAAGCAGCGCGCTCAAATGAAACACAAGCGCGAACTTTGCTGCTTCCGAGGGCTGCAGATTGAATCCGCCGAAACTGAGCCATCGCGCTGCGCCTTTTATTTCTCCGCCGACGGCCAGCGTGAAGAACAGGAGCACCATGCAGGCGATAAGAGCAAATTTTGTCAGCTTCTTGTAGTATTTGTAGTCAATGCTCATTGCGATAAACATTGTTGCAAGACCGACAAGTACTTTTATGATGTGCTTGTTGACCAGTCCGCCCGTCGCCCCATATTTTTGGAGCGACCACGTCGACGAGGCGCTGTAGACGACCACCGTGCTCGCGACCATCAGGAAGAGCACGGCGATGAGAATGACTCTGTCAATATGATTTCGTTGCGAGTTCATTTAGCTGGATCCCAGCGAGAGTACGATCGATTTAAACACGCGTCCCCGTTCTTCATAATCCGTAAACCAATCGAATGACGTACACGCGGGCGAGAGGAGAACGACGTCGCCCCGGCGCGCAAGCCCGGTTGCGACGTCGACGGTTTTTCGCATTGAAACAACGTTCGGTATCTCGGCCCCGATAGTATCGACTCGTTCCACGGGAATCGCTTCCGCAAAATTGCGCACGATCTTTTCTGCCGAATATCCGACCGCGACGATAGCCCGGACGTTCTTCTTTGCCGCGTTCAACAGCCCCGAGTAGTCATTCCCTTTATCTTTCCCGCCGAGAATCAACACGATCGGTTCTGAAAAGGCGCTGAGCGCCCGCAGCACCGCCTCGACCGTGGTGGCTTTAGAATCGTTAACGTATTTGATGCCGTTCACTTCCTTCACGAATTCCTGCCTGTGTTCAACGCCCTTGAAATTCCTCAGCGTAGAGCGAATGTACGCAGGACTCACACCCATCGCTTGAGCCGCAAGCGTCGCCGCCATCGCATTCTGCAGATTATGTTCGCCTTTGATGCTGATTTGCGATGCTTCGATAATCTCGCTTTTTTGTCCGCCGATTATCGTTTTCAAAAGACCATGGTCAAGAAATGCTCCGTCGTTTATTTTCTTAGCTGTGCTAAAAGGAACCTTTTTACACTTTGCACTTTTAACGTTTAACTGTGTCATCTCATCATCTGCGTTATAGATGAGGACATCGTCTGCCGTCTGGTTCATGAATATCCGCGCTTTCGATTCAGCGTATTTATCCATGGAATTTTCGTACCTGTCCATGTGGTTCCGCGTGATGTTGAGGATGACCGACACCCGGGGGTGAAACGACTCGATCGCGTCGAGTTGAAAACTGCTCACCTCCAGAACAGCAACATCTGCCTTATCCAGAGCCAGAACGATATTTGAGAACGCCTCGCCAATGTTGCCCGCAACAGCATGTTTTTTCTTTGCATCGCTGAAGATCCTTCCCAGCAGTGTGGTTGTTGTTGTTTTGCCGTTGCTGCCTGTGATGGCAACAATGGTCGCCTTACAAAACCAACTAGCAGTTTCCAGCTCGCTGACAACATCGATGCCGCGCTTTTTCGCTTCGAGGACAACGGGAGCGTCGCTCGGCACTCCCGGACTAAGGACCATCAATGAACACTCAAAAACACGCTCGGAATGGCCGCCGGCCTCAAACGGAATGTCTTCCTTCTGCAATTCCGAAATACCTTTGCTCAGTTTCGCCGCGTTTCCGCTGTCGCTCACAAATACGGTCGCGCCGTTCTGCTTCAATAACCGCGACACCCCAAGACCGCTGCGGGCAGCTCCGATGACGGAAATTGTTTTGTCGCGGAGTAATGATATTTCCATGAAGATTGCTCGGATTACGCTGTTTCATCGCAGATTCTCCCGAAGGTTTTCTTCGGAACATAGTCTTCAGATGTGATCATCAATATTTATTCCTTGCATATCTGCGGCATCGGCGGAATCCTTACCGGACTTTAAACGTTGCCAGGCTGACGATCATCAGCATAATGGCGATAATGTAAAAGCGTGTTACGATCTTTGGTTCCGGAATTCCCATCATTTCGAAGTGGTGGTGAATGGGCGCCATGCGGAACACCCGGCGGCCCTCGCCGTATTTCTTCTTCGTGTACTTAAAATACAGACGCTGAACGATCACCGAAACGGTTTCAATAAAAAATATCCCGCCGAGGATCGGAAGAATCAGCTCTTTCTTGATCATGACCGTGATCGCCCCGATCGCCCCTCCAAGGGCAAGCGAGCCGGTGTCTCCCATAAACACTTGTGCAGGATACGAGTTGAACCAAAGAAACCCGAGCGCAGCACCAACCAGTGCTGCACAATAGATCACAAGCTCTCCGTTTCCCCTGATGTAGATAATATTGAGATACCGGCTGAACTCGATGTTTCCCGAAATGTAGCTGATCACGGCGAGCGTCAACGCCACAATGCCGACGGTGCCGATTGCGAGACCGTCGAGGCCGTCGGTAAGGTTCACGGCGTTCGAAGTCGCCACAATGATAAAAATGACAACCGGGATGTACATGAACAAGAAATCAAAATTGAGATTCTTGAAGAACGGAACGGTGGTAATCGTGTTTGCATTCGCCGCTTTGAGCTCCGGAGAAAAATACATCGCAGCTCCTAGCACAAGACCGACGGTTACTTGACCCATAATTTTGTACCACCCAATCAACCCCTTCCGCTTTTTCTTTACGACTTTCAGGTAATCGTCGAAAAAGCCGACGAGGCCGAGCCCCATCGTTACAAAGATGATGAGCAGGACATACATGTTTTTCAGATCGCCCCACAGCAGCGTCGGTATCAATACCGAACCGAGGACGATAAGCCCTCCCATCGTCGGAGTCCCGGCTTTGCTGAGATGCGTTTTCGGGGCCTCAAGTTTTGCCGCTTCGCCGATCTGGTGTTTTTTCAACGCTGCGATGATCTTCGGGCCCGTCCAAAAACTAATAATGAGCGCAGTACCGGCCGCGGCCGCAGAACGGAACGTTAAATACCGAACGATTCCGAAGCCGGGCGGATGGTAAAGCCTTTCAATCAGGTTCAGGATATAATAGAGCATAAGTTCTAAATTTGTGCCGTCACATCTTCCATCTTCATTCCGCGAGAGCCTTTAACGAGAACAGCATCGCCCGGCCCGATCTGACTTTTCAGCGAAGCGATCAACGCTTCCTTAGTTTCAAAATGTTCTGCGAACGGAAGTTTCGATGCTTCGTGTGTAAATCGCGAAAGAGGCCCGAACGTCAACAAATATTCAAATTCCAGATCGCTTACTGCCAGGCCGATTTTCGCATGTTCATGCTCCGCCGTATCGCCCAGCTCACGCATATCTGCAAGCACGACGATCTTTTTACCGGCAGCGTTCATCGAGTGAAGAGTCTTCAGCGCTGCAAGGACGGAATCGGGATTTGCATTATAGGTATCGTTGAGAATCGTGATATCGTTCCTCGTTATGACTTCCATTCGCTTGTTCACACCAACGTATTTTTCCAGCGCCGAAATTATTTCTTTCTTCGGCACCTTGAATTTCAATCCCACGACAGCCGCTGCAAGAGCATTCGAAACATTATGCAATCCCGCAACGGAGAGGTGAACTTCGTCCGTTTTCTTCTTTACCAATAGCTCGAAGGCTGGCTGACCGTGTTCATTCGTATGAATGCGCCGTGCCTGAACATCGGCCGTTCGGCCCTCCCCATATTTCAGGGCGCGATGAACCTTTCTTCCCGCCTTCACAAGATACTTGTCATCTGCGTTGACAAATGCAAACCCTTTCGCTGCGACAGAGCGGAATAATTCTGTCTCTTCTTTCGCCACCCCCTCCTCGTTCCCGAAAAACTCCAGGTGTTCTTTGCCGATGTTTGTGATGACCGCGTGCGTCGGTTGAACGATGCCGCACAAATATTTCATCTCTCCGAAATGGTTTGTCCCGAGCTCGATGACTGCGATATCATGGTTCGGCGTCAGGCGGAAAAGCATTTGCGGGACACCGATATGATTGTTAAGATTTCCCTCCGTGCTCAACACCGAATATTTCGTCCGCAGCACCGCCCCGATCATTTCCTTCGTTGTCGTTTTTCCGTTGCTTCCCCCTACCGCAATGATCGGGATCGAGAATTTCCTTCGATAGATGTTCGCCAACGCGCCGAGAGCATTTGTCGTGTCGGGGACGACGAACATGATGCCCGACAGCCGTCCCGAGAGCTCGCGATGTTCATTTCTCCACGCAGCATCAACAATGAATGCTGCGGGGCCTCGTGTAGCGGCATCTTCAAGAAATTGATGTCCGTCGAATTTTTCACCCCGTAGCGCAATAAAGATGTTTCCGGGTTGAATCGTCCGGGAATCGGTGGAGACACCCGTTATTCGCGTGCGTTTCAGCGCAGCACTCTTGACGACCTCGAGCGGTCGAAGCTTTTCCACATCTATTAAAGACAGCTTCATGATGCGTGTGCCGCGATAAATTCCTGAACAATTTCTCTGTCGCTGAAATGATGTTTCGTTGTTCCGATGATCTGGTAATCTTCATGGCCTTTGCCGGCAATGAGAACAATATCCCCCGCCCGGGCCATTGAGAGAGCTTTCGTAATCGCGGCTCTTCTGTCCGGTTCGATGAACAGATCGCTCTTCCGATGAACGCCGTTCAATACGTCGTTGATGATCGCATCCGGTTCTTCCGTGCGCGGATTATCGGACGTCACAACTGCAACATCACTCAGCGTGTCTACCACTTTTCCCATGATGGGGCGCTTCGATTTGTCCCTGTCTCCTCCCGCTCCGAATACAGTGATGATCTTATGAGAACCATGCGCCGGCAGAACATCGTGAATCGTGTTGAGGCATTTCTCCAACGCGTCCGGCGTATGAGCGTAATCGATAATAGCCGACCAGCCTGAAGAAGAGAGAATTTGTTCAAATCGTCCGGGGACCGAAGAAAAAGATGCGACGCCGGATTTGATGGATGCTGCTGAAATGCCAAGTGCAATTCCGGCGGAACACGCCGCAAGCACATTGTAGACGTTGAAGCGGCCGACCAGTTGTGTGTGCAGATCAATTTTATCTGCGTGATGACGAAGAACAAACGATGTTCCCGTGATCGACAACGATACGGTCTGCGCGCTGACGTCGAAGGCTTTGCCGACGCCGTAGGTCAGCACAAACGCTTTGGTTCCGCTGACGACCGTTGATCCATACGCATCATCGCCGTTTGTAATGGCCGCGCCGGATGACGACAGCCCGTCAAAAAGAATTTTTTTTGCCTGGAAATAATTCTCCATCGTGCCGTGGTAATCGAGATGGTCCTGGGTCAAATTTGTGAACACCGCGGCGGCGAACTCAAGCCCGTACACACGGTCCTGATGAAGCGAATGAGACGAAACTTCCATGACGGCATGGGTACAGCCTTTCTCGACCATCGCCGCGAAAAGTTTGTGCAGTTCGAGAGATTCCGGTGTCGTATGAGTCGCGGGATATTTCTCGCCGCCCACGACGTATTCAATCGTTCCGATCATGCCGACTTTGCCCTGCATTGACGGCGTACTCGACTCTAATAATTGCCTGATGAGGTACGTTGTTGTCGTTTTTCCATTTGTTCCTGTTACGCCGATTAGTTTTAACCGTTTCGCGGGGTGGCCGTAATAATTTGCCGACATCACCGCCAGCGCCTTCCGTGAGTTTCCGACCACGATCTTCACGACCCCGGCGTGCATGAAATACGAGTCGGGAAGCTGCGCATCGTTCTCTACGACCACAGCCTTGGCGCCGTTCGACACGGCAGCGCTAATATGATTGTGTCCGTCCGTCAGTGCTCCTTTGATCGCAATGAACATATCGCCTTCCTGGACCTTCCGGGAATCATATTGGATGGCTTTGATCTCTACGTCATGCGTGACAACCATGCTGCCATACGTTGTTTGGAACATCTTCGAGACCGTTACACCCTGCAATAATGATGATAACGTCATACTTCGATTCGCCGATCAATAAAGCTGTGCCGATGCCAGAGGCTTCGGTTCGCAGATCAAAACTATTCTTGCGCCTTGTTTCGCAGGAGCATTTGCTTCCGGCGATTGGTGGACGACGACCCCCGAGCCGACAACGGCAACATCGAATTTCTCAGCCGTCAGCCTGTTGATCGCGCTCCGGACACTCATGCCGTGGAGGTCGGGAACGACCGGGCCTCCGTTGACCATCGTGCTGTTCGACTGTCCGGCGATCAACTGCACTGTTTCCCCGCGATTGATTTTCTTTCCGGCTTCGGGAATCTGCCGCATGACGACGTCACCGTCGCCCGCCGCCGCAACTCGGAAGCCGTTATTTTTCAAGATCTGTTCCGCCGCTTCCCGTTGAAGATGCGTAACATCCGGCACTGAGACAGATGTCTGAGCTTCTTCATTCCCTTTTTCCGCGAACGCAGCTCGTGAGAACAATCCGTTGTTGTTGATGATCTGCTGCGCGATGCCTTTAAAGATCGGAGCGCTGGCCAGTGCACCGGTGTATCCTCCGGCCGTCGGGTTTTCCATGATCACTAAACAGACAAGCTCAGGTTTTTCTGCCGGAAAGAATCCGACAAACGTTGCATTGTAATTTCCCGATGCATATTTCCCGTCGACGTAGTTGCGCGATGTTCCGGTCTTTCCAGCGATCGTGATGCCTGGAATTTTTGCCGATTGTCCCGTCCCTCTCTCGACGACACCGATGAAGAAATCCTTTATCGTCTTCGCAGTTTCTTCGGAAATGACCCGCCGAATTTTTTCCGGATGTCCCGTGTATACCACGTCGCCGGCCTCATCCGTTTCCTTGGCGATGATGTACGGCTTCATCAGGGTTCCGCCGTTCGCAACCGCACAGTATGCTGCGGCGATCTGAAGAGGCGTTACGGCGATTTCATAGCCGTAGGCGATGGAATTAAGGGTGGCACCCGACCACTCGACCGGTTTCTTCAATTCTCCGCTCGCTTCTCCGGGAAGTTCGATGCCGGTCGGCATCCCGAAACCGTAATCCCGCGCCTGCGTGTAGAGCCTCTCCGCCCCGATGATGTCACTCGCCTTCGCCATTACAATATTGCTCGACAGTTCCAATCCCTGCTGAAACGTGATCATTCCGCTTTCATGCGTATCGGTGATGAGCCGGAACTTTCCGCCGTTCAGTGGAACCCTGTACTTTCCGTGCTCACCGAAGAACATTTGATCGGGAGCGATCAGTTTATGCTCCAGCGCCGCCGAGACGGTGACTATTTTGAAAACGGAACCCGGTTCAAACATGTCGGAGACAGCTCGGGTTCTCAATGTTTGTGCACCCGTATGAGCGACGTCGTACGGGTTCACGCTCGGGATATGCGCCATTGCAAGGATTTCGCCGGTGTTCGGGTTGAGGATCATGGCGAGTCCTGCGGTGGCCTTCATCCGGTCCACCCCCTTCTTCAACTCGTCTTCAACGATGGACTGATAACCGACGTCGATGGTAAGCCCTATCGAATGACCGAAGACCGGTTCCTGCCGGGGATAGTCTGCCGACGGCCGCTTGCGTCCCATCCCATCTCGCTGCATAACGACAAAGCCGTCGACACCCCGCAGCGCTTTCTCCGAGGAATACTCGATGCCGCTGATGCCGACGTTATCGATGTTTGTGCATCCAATGACCTGTCCCCCGATATTGTCATAATGATAGAGCCGTTTCGACTCGTTCAATTCGGCAACTCCTTCAAGTGTGTTCGCCTGAAGGCGCTTGGCAACCTCGGGACTCACATGACGCTCAAGCCAAACGAATCGCTTTTCGTCCTGCATTTTTTGCAGATAGTATTGCTCGGGTTTTCCGAAGACCCTGGAAAATTTTTTGGCGACGGCGGCGGCCCCGTCTCCGACAATTTTCGGGTCCGCTGCATAGGAAAAGAACATTGAATTCGAGACAAGAACATTGCCCTGACGGTCATAAATATTTCCGCGTGTCGAGGGAAGGACTATTTTGACTTCATACTGCTTCCTGGCGATCGCCTGGTATTTTCCAGAATCCAGGACTTGAATTTGCACCAGTCGCAGGGCAGCGACGACGAACGCCGTCAACAGCACAATCTTTGTGGCCAGCAGTCTGGCAGAATGATTGACGGTATCCATCACCGGCGATACTGCCGATCCCCCCGTCCTCTCTTCTGCGCCAAATTCGGACATATTTATCTCTTCGTTAACTCGTCGATCTTGTCCTGGTCCACTTCGAACCAGACGGGCGGTTCTTTCGGATTCGTCAGGCCTACTTCTTCCTTCGCAATCTGGCTGATCCGGTCGAGGCTCGACTTTCGCGCGATCTCGGCTTTCAATACTTCGGTATTGCTTACAATAGAGTTGTACCTGTTATCAAGGTCGTTTACTTCTTTCATCAATTGATTCACCGCGATGACATTTCCGGTATAGAGCAGGCTCAGTGCGGCGAGTAAAAACAGGCCGCTTACGATATTGAACGTCGAATGCTTTCGTTGAACTGTCTTTCTGTTCGTCCGCGTTCCACGATTCGGAGAAGGGCCCCGTTGATCCGAAACGACATTCCCGTTGTAAATATACCGTCCGTCTGATACGGTAGATGGAGAAGCATGATCACTGTCATTTCGTGCCATCAGATTCTTTCTGCCACTCTCATTTTAGCGCTCCGTGAACGCGGGTTTGATAATTGTTCCTGGCGAGAGGGGACGACAGGTTTCTTCGTCAGCACTCTGAGCGTTGGAGATATCGGCATGTCTGGCACAAGTTTATGACCGGATGGAATGAATGCTGCGGATTGATCCATGAAAAAGTTTTTCACAATTCTGTCTTCGAGTGAATGGTAAGAAATCACCGCGATGCGGCCGCCGCCTGCAAGGAGATCTATCGATTCGTTCAACGTGCGGGAAAGGGATTCGAGCTCGTGATTCACTTCGATCCTCAGCGCCTGGAAAATCCGAGCCAGCGTTTTCGTCAGGAATTGCCCCGGGACTCTTCTTTCGATAATGCCGGCTAAATCTCCTGTCGTCTCAATTTTTTTAACATCCCGCCGATCGCCGATTGCCCTGGCGATCTTTCGCGAATTCTTCTCTTCGCCGTACTTCCAAAAAATATCGCCCAGATCTTCAACCGAGTAGGTATTTACGACCGTCGCCGCATTGAAAGGCTCACGACGATCCATCCTCATGTCCAGCACATCGTCGCCGCGAAACGAAAAGCCCTTGCTTCCCTCGTCGATCTGAAAGGATGAGACCCCAAGGTCGAGCAGCATGCCTTGAATAGAGGAAATGTTATGCGACTGAAGAATGGACCGGATGTTGGCATTATTATCGTGGACAAGAACTACTTTTGGGGAAAACCGCCGCAACAGTTTTTCAGCTTCACTATGGGCATCGGCGTCGGCGTCAATGCCGACGAGCGTTCCGAGCGGGTATATCTTTTCTAAAATATTCTCGGCATGGCCCCCGCCGCCAAGCGTGCCGTCGACGTAAACTCCCTCGTGTTTGGTGATAAGGAACGTGATGACTTCATCCCGCAGCACAGGAATGTGGTATGGACGGCTCACATGCTTTCGCGCGATTATTCCTGCGGCGGTTTAAAGACTGTCGCAGCGACACTTTCATAACTCTCATTCTGCGATTGCGTTGTCATGTACTCGTTGTAGACCTTCGGATCCCAAACTTCAATGCGTTCGAGCATTCCAAGTATCAGCACTTCATTCTCAATCTTCGCAAACTGCAGGAGCTCTTTTGGAATGATAATTCGGAACTGTCCGTCGAGCTGGCTTTCGGTGGCATATTGCAGAAGGGTTCTGGTCACAAACCGATGGCGGGGGTCCGCGGGGGAGAGCTGTCGCAGTGACTGTTCCACTTTCACCCATTCGTCGTTAGGGTACAGAAAAAGGCAGGATTCATACCCGCGGGTGACGATGAAAAGCCCGTTTGCTTCCGGAGAAAGATTTTTCCGCATTTTCGCGGGGATATTTATCCTTCCCTTGCTGTCAACGGAGTATGAATATGAACCCTTAAACGACGACATAAGAACCCACGACCTTCAAAAAATCCTCGAATCTGACACAATTTGACATGCAAAATTCCCCACTTTTACCCACTTCGATGCACGAAATTTATGGAATTAAGACTTAAAGTCAAGTGAAAACTAAAGAAAATTAGGGGTTTTTTGAGGGGTGTGACGCGGGGTAACTCTTTGGCGCTGTCCAGCTATTCCGGAATTATCGAACTTTGCGCAAACTCAGTTCCCTGTAGAGGAGGGAACTGTCCTTAAATACAATTCCCGCCATGCCGCTTTTCAGAGCGGCAGCGACGTTTTCGCCAATGTCATCGATGAGAAGAATGGAGGAGGGGTGAACAGATAGATCATTGATAACGAATTGGTATATAGCCGGGTCCGGTTTAGAGGCCCCGATCTGATACGACAGGTATGACCGATTAAATTTTTTGAGGATTGCAGCGGTTTCGATCGACCTTTGATAATGCAGGGGGTTGGTGTTGCTGAGGATTGCTGTTTGATATTTCGACTGAACCGCATCGACGATCGGAATGATATTTAAATTCTCCTTCCGGACAATAGCGTTCCAGGCGTTCGCCAGTTTGTCGGGGGTATATTTCCCCTCAAATATCTGATCAATCTTTCTAAAGAATTCTTCCGTGTCGATGCGGCCCGTTTCATACTCTTTTGCCGCTTCCTCGATGGCATTTTTATCGGAATAATGAATGCGATTTGGGTCGACTCCAAGCATCCGCGGAAACGCTCCGGGGTCGATGTTGATCAAAACTCCGCCAATGTCAAAAATAACAGTTGAAATCCCGTCCATTGCTATGCTTGCTTCTAGAGTTGTTCAATAAGCATTTGAACTTCAGCAATACGCTCAGGTCCGGTATCGTTTCCGAGGAGCGTTTGAACAAGTAGTTGTTTCCCCTCCTGTTTTAACTGGACTTTATGCGTCTGTATTTTTCCGGCTTTCTCCATGATGGATTGAAATGTGCCGTTTTCATAGAACTCCTTTTCCGTGTCCGGCGGAAAATGCAGCCTCAGTGTCCGCTTTTGCAGTTCGATTTTCCTAAAGCCTGCCTTCGCGGCGAGCACGCGGAGGCTCGATAACTTGAATAGATTTTCCACCTCTTCTACGGTAGAACCGAACCGGTCGATAAGTTCCACCCGGATATCATCCGCAGCATTGATCGTGTCTGTCTTATACAGTCGCCGGTAAATATCCAGACGCTCGGCATCGTCTTCAATATAGAACTCAGGAATGTATGCATCGACATCGGCGTCGATGACGGTGTCCGTCCGCACCGCAGATAATTTTTTGGGGTCGGAAGAAAAGAGCTCTGAAAACTCCTGGTTTTTCAATTCGCTGACCGCCTCTTCGAGCGTTTTTGTGTACATCTCGAATCCCATCTCCATGATAAACCCGCTTTGTTCGCCTCCCAGCATATTCCCCGCTCCGCGAATCTCCAGGTCGCGCATCGCCAGATTGAATCCCGAACCTAGTTCTGTGAATTCCTCAATCGCCTGCAGCCTGCGGAGCGTTGCTTTCGGAAGAATGGAGATCGGCGGAACGAGCAAATACGAATACGCCTGGACGTTCGAGCGGCCCACCCGTCCGCGCAATTGATACAGCTCTGCCAGCCCGAATCTGTCCGCTCTGTTGATGATGATCGTGTTCACGTTTGGAATATCCAAACCGGATTCAATGATCTTCGTTGCGACAAGGACGTCGCATTTCTTTTCCAGAAAATCAAGCATCACTTTTTCGAGCTCGTGTCCTTTCAACTGGCCGTGTGCAACTCGGAAGCGGGCCTCCGGGATATATTCTTGAAGAGTTGCTGCGAATGTTTCAATATTCTCCACCCGGTCGTTGACAATATACACCTGCCCTCCCCGATGCAGTTCTTTGATCACCGCTTCGCGAACAACTTTTTTGTCGAACTGTGCGATTTCAGTGTAGATCGGAAGCCTGTTTCGAGGCGGTGTATTGATGATGGAAAGGTCGCGGGCTCCCATTAAAGAAAAATGGAGGGTTCGCGGAATCGGCGTCGCCGTCAGCGTCAGCGTATCGACGTTTGCCCGCAGCGCGCGGAGCTTTTCCTTTGCCGCCACTCCGAACCTCTGCTCTTCATCCACTATGAGCAGCCCGAGATCTTTGAACCGTATATCTTTCGACAACAAACGGTGCGTACCAATGACGATATCTACGGTACCGTTCTGCAGCCCATGAACGATCGCCGCCTGCTCTTTTGCATTCTTGAAGCGGGATAGTGACGCGATGCGTACCGGGTACCGGCTTAGCCTGTCTGAAAAGGTCGTGAAATGCTGCTGCGCGAGGATTGTCGTCGGCACTAGTACGGCAACCTGCTTATTGTTGAGAACGGCTTTGAACGCCGCGCGGACGGCAATTTCAGTCTTGCCGAATCCCACATCTCCGCAAATTAGCCGGTCCATTGGGCTCGCGCTTTCCATGTCCCTTTTTACGTCGGCGGTTGCGGCTGCCTGGTCCGGAGTGTCTTCAAACATGAAGGAGGCCTCCATTTCCTTCTGCCAATGCGCGTCAGGGGAAAATGAAATGCCTTCCTCGCTTTTTCGCTTGGCGTACAGAAGAATAAGGTCGCGGGCAATGTCTTTGATCTTCTTTTTCGCCCTGGCTTTCAATTTTTCCCACTCGCCCCCGCCAAGCTTATTCAGTTTCGGCGTATGTCCTTCGGCCGAAGAATACTTTTGTATCCGGCTGATATAGTTCAGGTTGACGAAAAGAATTCCCTTTTCGTGGTACTCGAGCTTGGCAGCCTCCTGTTCTGTTCCTCTGATGGAGATTTTTTCAAGTCCCAGGAATTTTCCGATACCGTGGTCGACATGGACGACAAAATCTCCGCGCCGGAGCGAATGCAGTTCTTTTGGCGAAATTCCTTTGAAGCGCCGGCGCTTCGGGCTTCCACGCCGCTTGATCCGCCCAAATATTTCATGTTCGGTAAAAAGAGCGGTATGTGTGGAGGGGTAGAGAAATCCGGAGTGGATGGTCTCAGGAATGTAGTTGATCGGCGGTACATCGGACGGAGTGGAATCCCGTCCGATTTCCGGCTCATCGCTGTCATCCTTCAACGGGATTTCATTGTATGGTTCTCCCGCTTCGGTTATTAACTCCTGAATGCGCTGGGATTCTTCTGCTGTATCGGAGGCGACGTTGATCTCGAAATGCTTCTCCGTCAGTTTTCTGATTTGTTCGAGAAGAATCTTGATGCTCCCGTTTGTCGGTGGCTGCGGCACCGCGTGAAAATCGATCGATGGACCCGTCGAAGATTTCCCAATAACGGAGTGAATATACAACGGCATCCCGTGAAGTTTCTTCTCTATCTCTTCATACGAAAAATGCAGAGCAACCCCTTCGGCCTCCAATTCCTGAATTTCCTTCTCGATAAGCGACGGGTCGTCGGTGAGCGATATTGCGTTCGGGGTGAAAAAGTCCACAAAGGATACTTCATCTCTATGAGCGGATGTGTCCGTGCTGCCGGTCGAACCGGTCTTTCCCGAGATCATTGCCGAAATATTCGGCACGATGCTCACGCTTTGAAGTTCCCGGATGGAGCGCTGCGACAGCACATCGAATTCACGGATCGACTCGATCGTATCCCCCCAGAATTCCAATCGTACCGGATTATCGCCGATAAAGGGAAAAACATCCACGATGCCGCCGCGAACGGCAACGTCCCCGTAGGTTTCGACGAGGGGCTTGCGCTCAAAGCCGCGGTCGGCAAGTTTTGTCAGCAGCGCTTCGAAACCCGTCTCCGTGTTCGCAGAAAGCTCGATGATCTCCCGCATAAATTTTTCACGCGGCGGGACGCCAAAAGCCAGGGCGGCCGCGTGCGTGACATAGATTCCGGGAAGCTGAGCCGACAACGCCTTCAACGATTCCACCTGACTGATTGTTGCCGTCATATCGAGCGGCTGAGCCGCGTGAGTCGATTCCACCGCATAGAGATGAACGTTAGCTTCCGAAATCAATTGAGAACAATCATCGCGGAGTTTTTCCGCTAAATCCTGCTCCGGTACCACAAGGAGTATTTGTCCCTGAAATTCTTCAAACAGATGTGCGGCAACGAACGCCCAGAGCGACCCGGCAATGCCGCGGAGATAGATCGGCGCTGACGCTGCCGGTTCCGTCGCAGTCAACCTCTGAAATTCTTCCGAAGAGAATATTTTCTTTTTTAGGTCTGCAAGCATGGGATATCAGTTATAAACGCAAAAAGCCCTGCCGATGAACCTGAAATAATTTCATCAGCACGGTAGAGAAAGATACGGAAAATTTGAGAGAGTTCAAAAACCGAGAAGACCCGGTAGTGTGCTGGAAAATGTAAATATTTTGAACTTTCTCGGTCGTGTCATTCTATATCCGCTGTTCTTTTGCGGACGAAGAATCCATGGAAACGGATCATCCGTGTCATGGACCCTTCGCTACGCTCAGGGTGACATGTCGTTGTATGTCATTCACACATTCTCAATATCCCCGGCTTCATCCTTGTCATTCTGAGGAGCGCAGCGACGAAGAATCTACGTCAACACAGTATCGTGAAATCGTGAGGAACCGGTGTCAGAAACCCTTCGCTCAGGGCGACAGTGCAATGCATTGTGAGGAGTTCAACAAACATTTTTTGACAATGCCAAAAGACCAGCGATGTTATTAAGATTACGTTTTCTGTTGTTTCTTTTTTGCAGCGGGGAAAAGAACGTTGTTGAGGATAAGTCTGTACCCTGGGGAATTTTTGTGAAGACTCAAATCCGTGGGGGGAGCTCCGACGGCGTGCTGGTAGTCTTCCGGGTCGTGTCCGCCGTAAAATGTGAAGGTGCCACGTCCAAAATTGCCATGAAGATACTTCACTTCCTCCGTTCCTTCACGCTCGGCTAGAATCGTGACGCTCGATTTTATCAAATTTTTTTTGAACGCAGTTGTCTGACCCATGAACCCCTTGATAACGTTGATATGGTTCTGCGTCAGCATTGTCGGTACCGGGTCGTACTTTGCGGAGAATTCGAAGAGCGTAAAATAGTCGGTGTTCGGGTCGCGGAGCGGAACCGGATCGCTCGGAGGAATATCGATGTCGGAATACTCGTACCGAAGCGGGTTCATCTCGAGGGTAAAGTTTTGGAATGCAAACGTTTTTGAAAAATCGAGCTTCTTCTGAGCGTCGCGGTCGGGAGGGTCGCCGTCGAACATCACGTCGCAGATATCGGTGTTCTCCGCAGCTAAGGCAATATCGTAGGTGTCCGTCGCGGCACACATCGCAAACATGAAACCGCCCCCGGCAACAAAATTTTTGATCTCACGCGCCACGGCCTTCTTCTCTTCGGAAACTTTTCTGAAACCAAGCTCCCTTGCCTCGCGCTCGTAAAGAATCTGTTGTTCGATGTACCATGGGGCGTTCCGGTGCGTGGCATAGAATTTTCCATACTGCCCAGTGAAATCCTCGTGATGTAAATGCAGCCAGTCGTACTCCGACAATTTCCCCTGAAGCACCTCGTCATCCCACACTTTCTTGTAAGGGATCTCGGCATATTCAAGCGCGAGCGTTACGGCATCATCCCATGGTTTGAAATCCGGCGGGACGTAGACGGCAATCTTCGGGACTTTCTCCAATCTCACTGCGTCCATGTTCGTGTTCTCGTCCCCTACTTCGGCGAAAATTCGGGCTGCATCCGAGCCGCTGAGTGCCTCGAAAGCAACTCCCCGGATGCGGCATTCTGTTTCTTCGGTCGAAATATAGTCGAACATAAACGAGCCGCCGCGGTAATTCAAAAGCCAATCGACTTGAATTCCGTTCTGCAACGCCCAAAATGCGACACCGTATGCTTTCAGGTGGTCCGTTTGCTTCAAGTCCATCGGGATCAACAGCTTTTGCTGCGCATCGAGACGCCCGGCGCTGAACAATATAAGGAGAAATGTGATGCGCAAGAATTTCATCGTAATGGAATGAACTCCGGAAAGATATTTATTCTCAAACCCTTTCAGCGCCAAAATCTCTGTACAACGTTTCGATAAGGGGATGTTCCTTTGGAGGAGCTTCTTTTGGGTGTGAGGCGTTTGGTGTCGTGCTGTTTGTTTCGTGGGGAGGAGGCTTTACGGGCAGCGGTGCTGCAACCGCAGCCGGCTGAAGATGGAGGTCGATGCGAAGTTTCGTCCCCAGCAGGGTGTTGACGGTCTCGGTAAGAAACATTTGATTTCTCTTAAGCGAAGAAAAATGAAAGTCGTCGGCGCAGGCGATGTTCAGCGTTTCATTCGCAACGCTGAACGGCGTGCTTTCCCCTAACATTGTCCCTACTGATATCTTTTTCCTTCTGACGTCGTCGACAATTTTTTCCCATTCCTGCTTGACCCGTTCGAACAGATCCTCACCCAGCGAGGCTTCTGTTTCCTGACCCGCCGGCGCAGATGCCACCGTCTCTGACGAAACCGCATGGGGGCTTACGAGAGAGAGTTTTGGGGTGTCCGAGATCTTCTTGAGGGGCGTAAATGCTGGTCTTGTCGAAGATTCTTCAGCGGTCTGATTTGAAGGAACGGGTCGCAGCGCCGGGGTAGGCACGCTTACGCTGAGGTTGAAGGGCTTTGCAAGTGAGCGGTCGCCGGAATTAAGTTTTTTTTTCATCTCTTCCAGCTGCTGAAGAAGAAAATCGATCTTCACCGATTGCTCCATCTTGGTCATCTGGATGATGCCGACCTCGAGTTTGAACCTCGGCTGCGAGCTGTACCGGATCGATGACTCCAGGTCCGTGGTCAGTTTTATCAACCGGAGGATATCCTGTTCATCAAAGAGCGAAGCGGCGTCAGCATAACGCACTCGATACACTTCCGGGACTTCGACGAGGTGTGTGGACTGTGTTGTCCGCGCAATGAGGAGGTTACGGAAATGCTCCACAAGGCCCGAAAGAAATTCTTTAATGTCGAATCCATTGCGCACAATTTCTTCGACAAGGGAAATGCCCGTCTGGGCGTCATGCGCTTTGATGCAGTCGCTGACCCTGAAGAAGAATTCCTGGTCGACAACATTCAACAAACTGATGATCTGCGGCGCGGTGATCGTCGTACCGCAGTACGACACAACCTGGTCGAAGATGCTCTGCGCATCGCGCATCGACCCGTCCCCTTTTTTTGCGACGATCATCAATGAATCGTCGTCAATCGCGATCTTTTCTTCCCCCGCAATGTACCGGAGACGCGACATAATATCTTCGATCGTGATGCGGCGGAAATCGTACCGTTGGCATCTCGAAAGGATCGTCGAAGGAACTTTGTGGACCTCGGTCGTTGCGAAAATGAACAGAACATGCGGCGGCGGTTCTTCAAGCGTCTTCAAGAGCGCGTTGAACGCCTCCTTCGTCAGCATGTGAACTTCGTCGATGATGTACACTTTGTACTTACCGCGGGCCGGCGCGTAACGAACTGATTCCCGCAAATTTCGGATCTCATCGACTCCGCGATTGGACGCACCGTCGATTTCGACAACGTCCATGCTGCGGCCGTTCGTGATCTCGACGCATACCTCGCATTCGTTGCAGGGGTTCGAGTCTTTGGGGTTGAGGCAATTGATCGCTTTTGCGAGAATACGCGCCGTTGTTGTCTTGCCGCAGCCGCGGCCGCCGCAAAAAATAAACGCATGCGCAAGCCGGTTTGTCGAGAGCGCATTCTTCAAGGTGTTGGTAACGTGCGACTGTCCGATGACGTCTTCAAACACCATCGGCCGCCATTTGCGCGCTGTTACCTGGTAGGACATGGGGAGCAATTCAGAATTATGAATTAAAAATTAAGAATTAAAAACGGTGGACTACTTACACTTCCAACTAGTGTTGTGTAACAGAAATTCCTTGAATAAGTGTGGCCAGCTAAATCCATGATTCCTGACGGATTTCGGACGTCGATGGATTCAGACATTCTTAACTTATTTGCGATACGGGACACTAGTTACAGTAAACAGTTAACCGCTTACTGTTTACTGGTCCCTGCCTACTGTTTTCCACCAAACACATATTTCACCGCGTCGACAATCCTCTCGATCGGAATGATCGTTAATCCATCTTTCACGGCATCCTGGATTTCCGTCAGGTCTTTTTCATTCTCTTTCGGAATGAGGACCGTCTTAATGCCGCTCCGTTTTGCCGCAAGAAGTTTTTCGTTCAGCCCGCCGATCGCCAGCACGTTGCCGCGGAGCGTGATCTCCCCCGTCATCGCAACGTCGCTGCGCGCGGCCTTCCCGCTGATCGCGGACACCATTGCCATCGCCATTGTGATACCGGCGGAGGGACCGTCTTTCGGAATGGCCCCTTCCGGAAGATGGATATGAATTTCTTTCTTGGTAAAGAAATCGGGCTTAAGCTTTAACGCTTTTGCGTTGGAGCGGATATAACTGAGCGCTGCGTGGGCCGATTCTTTCATCACATCTCCCAGCTGGCCCGTGAGCGTCAGGCGCTCCGGCCCGTGCATCACCGTGACGTCAACCTCGAGAATCTCACCGCCGACACTTGTCCACGCTAAACCGGTGACCGAACCGACGCGGGGCTTGCGTTCGGCGGCACGCGAGCGGAATTTCGGAACACCCAGATATTTTTCAATCTTGTCGCCATCCACAATGATGGCCGGATGTTTTTTCTTTTTCATCGTGCCGTGTTTATGTCCGTTCTTCTGCCTGCTGAGGACAATTTCCTTCGCCGCTTTTCTGCAGACGGAAGCGATTTCGCGCTCGAGGTTTCGGACGCCGGCTTCACGGGTATACTCCTGAACGATCTTGCTGATTGCATCGTCGCCGATCACAACATCCTTTTCCTTCAAGCCGTGTTCGGCCATCTGCTTTGGGATGATATGACGTTTCGCAATTTCCCGCTTTTCAAAATCGAGGTAGCTCGAAAGTTCGATGATCTCCATTCTGTCCTGAAGAGGAAGCGGAATCGTGTAGCGCACGTTCGCCGTTGTGATGAACATGACGTGCGAGAGGTCGTAATCAACGTCGAGATAATGGTCGCTGAACGTACTGTTCTGCTCCGGATCCAGTACTTCGAGAAGTGCAGAAGCAGGGTCGCCGTGAAAATCCATGCTCATCTTATCGACTTCATCCATCAACAAAAGAGGATTGATCACGCCGGCCCGCTTCATCGACTGAATGATTTTTCCCGGCATGGAGCCGATGTAGGTCCGCCGGTGTCCCCTGATCTCCGCCTCGTCCCGGATACCGCCGAGCGAGATACGGACAAACTTCCTTCCAAGGGCGCGCGCGATCGACTTTGCGAGGGATGTCTTCCCTACGCCAGGAGGTCCGACGAGGCACAGGATCTGCCCCTTCATTTCTTTAACGAGGTTGAGCACCGCGATATGTTCGAGTATGCGTTCCTTCGGTTTTTCCAATCCGAAATGGTCTTCGTCGAGAATTCCTTTGACGTGATCGACTTTCAGATTGTCCTTCGTCCGTTTATGCCAGGGCACGCCGGTCAGCCAGTCCAGGTAATTGCGCGTCACCGTGAACTCCGGCGACATCGCGGGCGTTTTCTTCAGCTTATTGAATTCTTCAATTGCTTTTGTATGGGCCTCCTTCGGCATCTTCGCTTTTTCGATCTCTTGCTTCAGCTTTGCCAGCTCCGGCGATGCTTCGTCCTCGCCCAGCTCGTCCTGCAAAATTTTTATCTGTTCCTGGATGAAAAACTTTCGCTGCGACTTCTGAATGTTGTCATGGACTTTCGAATCGATCTCCCGTTCGATCTTCAACATGCTGATTTCGCCGTTGAGGATGCGGATCACCTCCATGAACTGTTCGCGCGTATTATGGATGCGCAAAATCTTCTGCTTGACTTCGACGCTCTGGACGATATTCGCGGCTATATAATAGAGCCGCCGCTGACCATCCTTGATGTTTTCGTATGCCGATAGAACTTCAGGGGGAATGGCCCGGTTCGCGCGGACATATTCGGAAAAAAGCGTCGACGCGTGGCGGATGATCGCCTCCATTTCGGTATTCTCTTCAGGAACGCCCGCGTGGATCTCGATCTCGGCCTGCAAATACTTTTCGTTCGTCACATACTTTTTGATCGAAGCCTGAACGATGCCGTCCACAAGGATTTTCAGCAGTCCATTGGGGAGCTTGAGGATCTGAATAATTTTAGCGACGACGCCTTCTTTGTAAATGTCGTCTGCCCCCGGTTCGTCGATCGACGGGTCTTCCTGTGCTGCGAGAAAAATATATTTCTCATTATCCAACGCATAATTGGCCGCACGGAGCGACGATTCGCGTCCGACGAGCACGGGGAAGATCATGTAGGGAAATATCACGACATCCCGCAACGGAAGCACGGGGAGGGTTGTCGGGATCGTGTCGACCTTGGATTCTTTATCTTTTACTTTATCGATTGCCATCTCAGAAACGCTCTAATCCGGTAGGATGAATAAAGACAGAAAAAGCGGGAAAACAATCCGCTTGGTTTTGGTGCAATGTATTTACAGTTGTGTGTAAAAAGGTACTGATAATTTGAGGGGATGTCAAGGCAGGGTATAACGGGAACTACTTCGTGCGCTGCGGCGCATCTGTGAGCAAGCTTACAACGACTAACCCGAGAAGCCGGGCATCGAGCAAACGGTAATGGAACGTATAGATCAGATGCTCGTAAAACTTGTTCCACTTCTTGAGAAGTTCGGCGGGGCTAAATATTTGAATATTGTGATCGAACAAAAAAGCAATCAGCGTAATTGCGGCAAAATATTCGTTGATCGACAAATATCTTTCTCGTTCATCGGGGTTACATTGAACGACCTGAATAGGCTTTATGCGCAAAAGCCAGAAAGCGGTAGAGGCGGCAATTTTCTCATTATTTACCTTTTCAATTTCGTGAAATTCTTTGATACGGTTAATATCGGCATAATAATTTAGAACGACTTCAAACAATAAATCCATTGACATCGTGACGGATTTTGGGTCGATACCAATGGATCGTATATATTCATTGTACTGTTCGAGAAGAAGCGCACCACGCAGTTTTATTTTTTCACCATACTCTTTCTTGAGGTCGGTTTAATCCCTAAGCACCATGAAGTTTCTTCATCCCCTTCATATGCTTTTGCGCAAGTCCCGATTTCATGACAATTTTAAAATTTTTCAATGCCGCTTCGTCGTCAAAATCATCGGCACTAATTGGCAATACCCATTTTTTTAGCCGGCCGGACTCGAGCTGTTGGTCGAGTTCCAAAAACCGCTTGAATTCCTTGCTTGCCATTACTTGCTTCAATCTGCCCATAATCGTCTCCCGTTGTTAAAGTAACCTTTCAGGAAGTGGTTGGAAGGTATTAAATTCTTGAGTCTTTTTCAAATTCGGGCAGTGTGTTGGAAAATTACCCCGTCCTTCTCTATTGAATTCCCCAATTACGAAGTGCTTGCCTTACTCTGTCGTCGAACTTGACTCTCTATAGTTTACCCCGTTCCCAAATACTATTTGTCCGAAGGACTCCTTTGGAAGGGACACACGAACTTTTTTCGGCACTTCACGTGGAGTGCAATTTCTGTTAGCATACGCTTCCAATCGGAGATTGGGAGCGCGGTAAACGATGAGGGAATGGTGCGAAGCGTCAGGGGTGGTTCTTCTATTCCACCTGCATTGCTGCCGGCATCTCAACCTTTTTTCCGTTCGTGTGGAATCTCGGAATGAACGAAACGCGTTTGAACAGCGCCGGGAGTTTTTCTTTCAATCCGTCGACGTACGTATACATCACCGGCACGAGCACAAGCGTCAGCAGCAGCGAACTTGTCAGCCCGCCGACAAGCGCCCACGCGAGACCGGACTTCCACTCTGCGCCTGCCTCGATGCTGATCGCGATCGGCAGCATGCCGAAGACCATCGCGACCGTCGTCATGAGGATCGGACGGAGACGGGTTTCACCTGCTTCCAGCAGCGCTTCGTAGGTCGGAAGATTGCGTTCTTCTTTCATCTGGTTTGTGCGGTCGACGAGAAGAATCGCATTTTTTCCAACAAGCCCGACGAGCATGATGATGCCGAGAAGCGAGAAAATGCTGAGCGCTTTCATCGTCAACGCCAACGCGAGCAAGGCGCCGATCATTGCAACGGGAATAGAAAAGAGCACGACGAATGGATAAACATACGAATCGTACAATGCCACCATGATCAGATACGTGAAGAGAACGGCGGCAAAAAGCGCAAACCCCAGGCTGCCGAACCCGTCCGATTGGTTCTTCAGGTCGCCGATATAGCTGATCTGAATTCCCGGGGGCACGACTCCTCCCGACAACGCCTTCTGAATATCCGCGCCGATCGTGCCGCTCGGCCGCCCGATTGCCTGCGAATATACCGTTACGGAAAAATTCCGGTCCTGCCTCTGTAACTTTGTCGGTCCCGTCGTCTGGTAAATGTTCGCAAACTGTTTCACCTCGACCAATTCTCCTTTTCGATTGAGAACGGTGATGCCGCCGACATCGGAGGTCTTCGAACGGTCGAATTTGTCCAGGACGATGCGCATATCGTACTCTGTCGTCCCTTCGCGAAACTTGGAGTCATCATCCCCATCCAATGCCACGCGCAGCGTCGTACCGACGTCGGCGAGGGTCAAGCCGAGGGCCGCCATTCGCTGGCGGTCGATCTCAACGCGCGTTTCCGGCTTTCCGTCTTCTGATGAAAGCCGCACGTCGGCGGTTCCCGCAATCGTGCGCATGACATCGGCGACCTTGGATGCGGCCGCGCGGACTTCTTCATAATTTGTTCCGCTCACGACCAATTGAATCGGTGTCTGGTTCGCCGTACCGAAAATACCGATCGGATTGACCCGAACCTTCACGCTCGGGATCTCGCCCGTCTTCAATTTGATCTCCTCGGCAATTTCATCCGTCGACCGCGAACGCTGTTCGCGCGGCACGAGCGTGACGTTTAACTCCGAGTTGTTATTGGACGTTTGCCCCAGCAATCCTTCGCTCGATGCGCCGACATTCACAAACATTTTCTGCACTTCCGGTATTTCCGAGATGATCTTTTCCACCTTCTGCGTTACATAGTTCGTATTGTCGAACGTGGATCCCGGGGGAAGCTCAAGCGTAACGGTAAATTCGCCGCGGTCTGCAACCGCGATAAATTCCGAACCGATAAATCCAAGAGGAACAAGCGAAAGAGCGGCAAAGAACAGTACCATGGCGAGGATGATGATCCTGCTTCGGTGATGAAGACTCCAACGAAGAATCGTAACGTATTCGTCCGAGAGCTTCTTGAACATTCCCTCGAACCAGACTGCAAATGTTCCGAGAATTGTCCGGTCGGTGAGCCGCTCAAGCTTCGCAAACCGCGAAGCAAGCAGCGGCGTAATGGTAAATGAAACAAAGAGCGACATCAGCGTCGAGAAGACGACTGTCAGCGCAAACTCCCGCATAATGTTGCCGACAAGCCCGGAGACCAGCGACAGGGGGAGAAAAACGACGACGTCCACGAGCGTGATCGAGAGAGCGGCAAAGCCGATTTCGTTTCTTCCCTTGATCGAGGCGCTGCGTTTCTCTTCGCCGTGTTCAAGATGGCGGTAGATGTTTTCCAGCACAACGATCGAGTCGTCAACAAGAATACCGACGACGAGCGACAATCCGAGGAGCGTCATGAGGTTGAGGGACATCCCGAACACGTACATTCCGATGAACGACGAGACCATCGACGCCGGGATTGCGATCATGACAATGATCGAGTTGCGGATGCTGTGAAGGAATCCGAGCATGACCAGCGCGACAAGGAAGATCGCCAGCGTCAGATCGTGCTTGACCGCGTCTGCCGCATCCTTCGTAAACGTGGAGCCATCCTGGGCAATGTTGAACTTCAAATTTACGGAGTTGAAGTCTTTTTCTATTTTTGGAAGCTCCGCTCTGATCGCCGAACTTACTTCAACCGCGTTCGCATCATTCTGTTTTTGGATCAGCAAACCGACGGACGTAATACCGTTGATCCGGCTCAGCGTGGAATAATCCTTCTGGCCGTCCTGCACTTCGGCAACGTCGGCGAGCGTGACATCTCCTCCTTGTTTCGATTGTGCAATGACAAGTTTGCGGACGTCATCGACCGTGGCAAACTTCCCCGCGATCCGGACGGTGTATTGAGTTTGCCCTTCCTCCACTTTGCCGGTCGGAAAATCGAGGTTTGAGGATTTTACAGCCTGCACCACCTGCAGGATCGACAGCCCGTACGACCGGAGTTTCTGTGCGTCAACATTGATACGGATCTCCCGTTCATCACCGCCAACCAGCGTGATCTGCGCAACCCCCGCCACTTTCGACAAACGGGGCTGCACCCGATCCTTCAGAAGCTGATAGAATTCCCGGCTCGGCATCGAACTTGTCGCCCCCATCCGCATTACAGGAAGTTCGTCGAGGGCAAACTTGGTGACCGTCGGCGTTTTCGTTCCTTCAGGAAGTGTGAAGGCTACCTCATTCACTTTGCGCTGTGCATCCTGCAGTGCTACATTCACGTCGGCGGACTGCAAAAATTCGATATTCACAAATGAGACTCCCTCCGACGAGGTCGCATAAACAGCCGAAACTTTGTCGATGCCGGAAACGGCATCTTCGATGACCTTCGTGACGGAGGTTTGCACTTCGTTCGGCGATGCTCCTGGATAGATCGTTGTGATCGTCACGTAGGGAGACGAAATTTTTGGAAGTAGTTCGTACTTCAGTTGTGAGTAACTGAAAATTCCGAGCACTCCAAGCGCGGTAAAGATCACCACGATAAGCGTTGGGCGTTTGATGGCTAATTCAGTCAGTGTCATTTATTCTCTCCATGGTATCGGGAATCGTACGATTGCTCCCCTGATATAATCATTGTACAACTGTCACGGTCACATTGTCTTTTAAGTTATTCTGGCCGCTCAACACGACGTCTTCACCTTGCTGCAAGCCCGACAGAACTTGCAGGCTTGTACCGACTTCGGAACCGACGATGATGCTGCGGAGGCGAGCAACTCCCTTCTCGACCACAAATACCTGGGGGTCTTTCGTACTGCCAACAAGCGACTCTCTTGGAATCGAAAGCGTCTCGCCGGCATGGATCGAGACAAACAATACGCGGCCGAACATTCCCGCCTTCAACGGATGCGCCGCGCTGTTGGCAAGCTGCACTTCCACCGGATAGGTATGGGCTTCATCTCCCTTCGCGCTGATCGTCGCAATCGTTCCTTTAAACGTCACTCCGGGATACACATCGGTCGTAATTTCCGCGGCGTCGCCGACTTTCAATTTAAATGCATCTTCTTCCGCAACGTTAAGTTTCACCTTCAGCGTCGAAATATCCACAACGTTCGCGATCACATTATTTTTTTGCACCATAGTTCCGATGTCAACCGGGCGTGCGCTCACCACTCCCGCGATCGGAGTTTTAATCTTCGTGTCGTTATATTGCCGCCGGGCGATAATGTACTGTGCCTCTGCGGACTTATACCCTAGCCGCGCGGATTCAAGCTGCTCGTCGGATACCGATGCTTCTTTATAGAGTTTTTCATACCGTTCCAGATCTCTTTTTGTTTTTTGATAATTCACTTCCGCTGCGGTATAACTCGCATGCTTCAGTTCATCATCTATTTGAACAAGGACGGATCCGGCTTTCACCTTATCGCCGATCTTCACCATCACATTCGTTACTTTTCCCTCAGTTTCGGAGAGAACTGCAACGTCGTTGGAAGCTGTGATGGTGCCCGTCAATGACAGGTTCTCAGAAAGTACTTCTTTCTGAACCTGTACGAGCGTTACGGGAAGAAATTTAACGACGTCGCTTTTTGACTTGGCCTGCATCTTCGATTTGTTGTTCAGCAGGACGGCAACCGTTATCGCAAAGACAGTGACGACAACGGCAAGAACTTTTACATTTTTCATGCTCCACTCCCTCACTAAGTATAATTGTTGATAATGAAATTCAATTCTCCGGCGCCATCTTTCAATTGCGTTGCCGGATTTCCATACAAACAACAATGCAAGCCCAACGAATGCAGCAAATACAATCAAAACGGTCGCGAATTATATCACGTTTTTTTCTTCACTGTATCCTTTTTCTGGATACTGTATTTGTTGGACGATCGGTAAAAAATATGGTTTCGCGGGGATTCTTGAACTCGGCAATAGCTCAAGAAGCGGGAATCTTGTTTACGCAACCAGAGCTTGATAACTCTTCCTGGCATCTTCTGTCATCATTGTTTCCAAAAGCATGCCGCGCGCCCGGCGGAGTGCCGCTTCTAAATCGACTCCCATTACGTCGCGCCAATAATTGTCCTCCCTGTCCATCTGACGCATCAGTCCGTTCGAGCTTGCCCAGAGAATAACGGCGGCTTCCTTCGGGTCGATGTCTTGTTGAATGACCCCTTCCTCAATTCCCCGTTTGATTGCATCGATGACAACCAGCCAGACTTTTTGGTTGTGGCCGGCACAAGAATGAAGCATCTCTTCTGAGACTTGTTTGTGGAACTGGGGATTTTCAAAAAAATGAAGCATCTGGTAATAGCTCCGGTGCTGTTTAAAAAATTCATAGTACGCCTCGCCAAGATCTGAAATGGTTTCAAGCGTACTCCGGGATTCTGAAAGAACCTTCATGAACATTCCATGCAGGACGTCCATCCCCCGAAGCATCACGGAAAGATAAAGGTCCTCTTTACTGTTGTAATAGAGGTAAAGGGTCCCCTTGCTTAATTCGGCGGCCTCCGCGATTTCGTCCATCGTAGCGGCGGAAAGCCCCTTTTGAAAAAATATCCTCTGTGCCGCATCGATTATTTCCTCCCTTCGATGTTCTTTTTCCCTCTCTTTTCTTTCAACAATTCCCATGTTTTGCTCCTTTGTGTCGGATGAGAGTCTGTCCGCAAAACTGTGCCGCCTCGGCAATGAAATCAGGGCCTGGCGCCGCTGCACTGTACCGCTGAACAGAAACTGACTACGAGTTATTAACATCTGAAGGTGCGGGAAAAGTTTCAGCTATTGAGAAGGGTTAGCTAAGGGCTTGAAATATTTGCTTTTGCGGGGGAAACGAAGGTGAGCAAAATCAGAAAAAGAGGGTATGCCGAAAGACGAATGATAAAATAGCCGGCGTGAATTTCACCGCCGGCGTTTTGACAGCCACGCCTCTGGATTTTGTTTTTCTTTCTCTTTCCAAACTTCAAAATGGAGAATGCTGCCGGAAACGGAATCGCCGCTTCGCGCGATGACCATTCCCTCCGACACTTGTTGTCCTTCGGAGACTGTGATATCGGAAAGATGTGCGTAGACAGTATGAAATCCTCCTGCATGTCGGAGTATAACAAGATTGCCGTACGATGGCAGCCAGTGAATCATCGCTACTTCTCCGTCGGCAACAGATTTCACAGCCGACCCGCTTTCGATCGAAATATCGATCCCGGTATTCTGCGTTACGGTTTTCAATACAGGATGCACGTGGTTGCCAAAATGTGCAACGACGGCTCCGGCCGATACCGGCCAGTGCAATTTTCCCTTCAGCGATTGAAACATCGTTCCTGTTTCTGCGGGTGGTTCTTCAGTCGCTTTCAGTTTCAATCGCTCCCGTTCTGCCGCGCGTTCCCGTGCGCGGATCTCTTCATGTTCTTTCCGGATGCGTTCTTTTTCGACAAGGTCGGTGATGAGGTCTTCCAGCTCCTGGGCGGCCTGCGTTTTTCTCACCAGTTCTTTTTTCATCGCCGCTTTATCTTTGCGGATTTCCTTCAACGCAATGGCCCGTTTACGTTTCTTGTTCTGAAGGAAGTGTTCCTCCTGTTCCTTGCTGGATATGATTTCCTGCTGCTCGCCGAGTTTTTCTTGTAATTCAGACTTCTCGGACTCGAGGATGAGCCGCTTATCCTGGATTTTCTCCAGGTCTTTTTTACGCTGTTCCGAGAATCGTTTGAGGTATTCGATGCGGATGTAAAGCTGGTTGATGGAGTTCGATGAGAGAAGCGTTTCCAGATCGTAAACCCTTCCAAACTTGTACACTGCGGTAACATATTTTGCGTAATGAAGCTTGAGAAAGGCAAGCTGTTTTTCGAGGAAGCTGATATTGTCCGACGCAAGGGCGATCGAGGTTTGCAGCTGCTCTTCCTCATCCTTGAGCTCTGAAAGGAGTGAACGAACGAGGTTGCTCTGCTTCTCATAATTGTCGAGCCGCTCGAGCGTCACTTTCTCTTTCTTCTCGCTTTCCTGGATGCGCTGTTCATAGGCATCGATCTCTTTCCGCAGCTGCTCTAGTGCCCGTTCTTTTTTTTTGATGTCCCCTTCGCCGCCGTTGACGGCGGGACAAGCGAACGCGGCAAGGAGAATCAGGAACAAAAGGTGTTTCATTGTAGGTCCAATGAAAACGGAAAGTTGGTGCTGTTTCTAATATTAAATATTTTACTATAACCGCAGAGGACGCTAAGGGGGCAAAGCGGTATTTATAAAGCTACTAAGATATCCTTGCGCCCTTAGCGTCCTTTGCGGGAAACTAACATCTATTCTTTCGTTACGCGCCGCGCGTCGGAGGGAACATGGAGTACGAGCGGACCGACGGGGCCGTTCAGGTGAAGATCATCGTACGAGAGCGACACGGAGGTTTGCATTTTTTCCTGGTTAAGATGGATTGCCTGGAGCGCGGAAGTTCCATCGGCGCGCCGGTCGTACTCAAATAGTTCTTCACTCCATACCTCCCCGGCAGAATCAATATGTACGATGCCGGTGATGAGAAGCGCCTGAGTGTCAACACTGTATTCTGTGGATCCCTTCTTTTGACGGAATAGAAGAACGTATGAATTGTCCCTCACCGTAAAGCTGTCCGGCGAGATTTCATTCGTCAAGAATGTCCGTGTTCCGCAAAAAGTATCGATGACGTCATCGGCGGCGAGCTGAATATTCATGAACGCCGGCATCGGGCTCCCCTTCACCTCGCCTTCTATCACCTCGTTCTTAAAGCTGTTGTAAAATGTATAGCGCCCCTTTGCAAAGAGCGCGGATGCGACGTGGATGCCGAACGGTCCTTCGAGATCAACAAGCACAGAGTCCGGTCTCCGCAGGCGGAGTTCAAACGAACCCGAGCTCGTGAACGAGGGGGACTCGACAGAAATGGACCCTTTTGCTTCAAGCGTGGTAACGTCATGTCGGCGGGAGTTGACAGCGTCGATGACCTGCTGTGCGGATTCATTCGCCGCAGGCCTGCGGAGTTCTTTGGTCGGGGCGCAGCCCGAGAGCGCGAGCAGTGAGCAGAAGACCAGCACTCTTTTCATAATGAACCGCGCGCCAGCTTCTCTTTGAGCAGCGTGTTTTTCGAATCGCGTTCCAGCGCTTTTGCCCAATATTCCTTCGCCTTTTCGAACTGGCTCAATTTCGAATAGATATCCCCGAGATGTTCATACACTACGGCACTTGTTTCCCCGACATCGATCGCTTGCTTGACGTACTTCTCAGCGTCAACATAATTGCCGAGTTTGAAATAAATCCATCCGAACGTATCGAGATACGAGCCATTAGCAGAATCTTTCGCGAGCGATGCTTTCGACATGAGAAAGGCACGGTCCAGCTGTTCGCCGCGCTCCGACAAACTGTAGGCATAGTTATTCAGCACCATCGCGTTGACGGAATCTACCTTCAACGCGGCCTCGAATGTCTTGTCCGCTTCGGGATAACGTTTCAGGGCATCGAATGTCGATGCAAGCGATGAAAGGGCGTTGATATCTTTGGGGTTGATCTCGATAGCGCGCTGAAGAGGGGCGATGGCGTCCTCGTTGCGGTCCACGCGCGTGTAGCCATATCCGAGCAGGAAATTTATCCCGCCGTCGTTGGGGACGATCTGGCGGGCTTTTTCGAGCACAGAAACGGCCTGACTAAAATCCTTCTTATCAAACAGGATCGACCCTAGGTACCACCACGCTTCGGCGTTCCAACCGGCAACTTTCGTCACCCTGTCGAAATATTCGTATGCGGAGCTGTCATTTTTTTCGAGGATGGCCAGGCGGCCGAGGTAAAACATCGGACGCCAATCGTCGGGATAGTGGTCGAGGAAAGCAACAAACTGCGCTTTCGCGCTTGCGAGCAATGTCGAGTCTTTCTGGCTTTGCTCCAGATACGCGACGGCGATTCTAAAACGGCTGTCCGCCGAGATCGAGTCGTTCTTCAAGATCGTCTCAAATTGATCGCGCGCCTTGTCCCATTTGTTCTGCTGCAGATAAACTTCTGCAATAGCACCGCGTAACTCCAAGTTGTGCGGGTCCGAATCCAGCATATCATTGAACAGCCCCAGGGCTTTGTCGTACTGTTCCGACCGCACATACATCTCGCCGAGATTTTGTTTGAGCGATAAGTTGCTCGGGTCGATCTTCACCATTTGTTCGAATGCGGCGGCGGCTTTGTCGAACCGATGAAGGGTCGAATTCAGTTCAGCAACTTTGAACAGGACATCCCATTCCGGGCCGTTACGCTGGAGAATTTTATTGTACATCTCTAACGCTTGAAGCGGATATTTCGGTGCCAGCAACTGCGCAATATTGAACATGCTCTGCACGTGCGTGGAATCGATCTTTAGAATCTCCCTGTATTCCGCAATCGCAGAATCAACTTGAGACGCTTTGAGGTAAATATCGGCGAGCGTTTCGCGGTAGGTCACGTTGGATGTATCGAGCTTGATTGCTTCGGCGGCCATCTCGGCTGCCAGGGCGGACTTGTTCAAGACGGCATAATCCTTTGCAAGTGCGTAATAGATCGCCGGGTCTTTGTCGTACCGGAGCGCATCCTGGAACTCGATGATCGCCTCGGCAAACTGACTCTTGCTTTCAAGCAGCGAACCATCGATAAAGTGCTGCAACGCGATCGACTTCTGGTCGCTGCGGGCCTGATCCTCGGCTTCGCTCGGTTTCTTCACAACCTGCACTTCTTTTTGCGAAGAGCATCCCGCCGCGGCGAGCATGATCATCACCAACACTGTGCTGCAAAACTTCTTACCCATACCGTCTCTTCCTCCTGGTTCCTTTTTAAAAATATATCAATTTCATCGATGAGTTACAATATGCAGAAACGACGGGATCGGCGTGACATATAGTTGTCAACACCCTTACCATTCCCACACACAGCAACGCTATCATTGGTATCCTGTGAATATCTTTGGCACCCACGATGCAAGCAGCCCGGTACCAAACGGCGTCAACTTTACTGGAATTTTGAATCCTACTTTTCTATCTTTTCAGAATGATTTGCCGATCTCAATGATGGTGCGAAAGCTTCCAACGAGAATTCTTCCGCTCATGATCATTAGACACCGTACGCCGTTATTAGTAAAAGAGGGGCGAACATTCACACATGAGATATCTTGCAAAGTGATTCATCTATGAACGTTCAGCGTATTACCTTAGAAGGAAAGCACGTAAGGCTCGAGCCTCTGACACAGGCCCACCACCTTCAACTGTGCGACGTCGCTTTCGACGATGAGTTGTGGAAGCTCACAACGACGATCATCCGCACGCCGGATGATATGAAGAATTACATCGACGCGGCTCTCATGGACTTTTCCGAAGGCAAGGCGTTGCCGTTCGCGATCATAGAAAAATCATCGAACATGCCGGTCGGAAGCACCCGATACGGCAACATTGAGAGGGCGCATCGCCGGCTCGAAATAGGATGGACGTGGATAGCGAGGCAATGGCAGCGCACGGCGGTGAACACGGAAACCAAATACCTTCTTCTTTCGCATGCGTTCGATGCGCTCGGATGCATGAGGGTTGAATTCAAAACAGACTCAACGAACAGCCGTTCGCGCAATGCCCTGATGCGGATCGGCGCGAAGGAAGAGGGCATCTTTCGCAATCACATGATCATGCCGGGGGGACGCATCCGCCATTCGGTGTACTTCAGCATCATCGACTCGGAGTGGAGCGCGGTGAAAAATGAATTGGAAAAGAAACTGGCAAGAACGTACTGATCCCCTCCGGTGAGCTTCTATTCTCTCCCCACTCCAACTTTTTTCACGACCCCCATCTTTGCACCAAGAAACCGTTCGCCGATCTCGGTGAACTTTGCGGGAATGTCGCTGACAAAAAACTGAAGATTAGGCTTTTCCTTGCTTGCGTTCTTCAAGCGATGCTCATCCAGCACTTTTTCCACCTCGAGCGCCGCCGATTCGCCGGAATCGATTAACACCGCGGAACCTTTTAAAGCATCCGAGATGACATTTTTTAGCAGCGGGTAATGAGTACACCCCAGCACGAGCGTGTCAATTTTTTCCTGCATGAAAGGAAAAAGATATTCCTTCGCGATCATCTCTGTTGCTTTGTGGCCGATCCATCCCTCCTCGACGAGCGGCACGAAAAGCGGGCACGGACGGCTGAAGACGGCAATGGCGCCGTCGATCTGCCGGATCGCGTTCGCATATGCATTGCTTGATATTGTGCCTATCGTTCCGATAACTCCGATCCTCTTTTTCTTCGACGCGGCCGCGGCCGATTTCGCGCCGGGAATGATCACGCCGACGACAGGAATTTTTGCACGTTTCTGCACAACGTCGAGAGCGACCGCCGAAACCGTGTTGCAGGCAACAACGATCATCTTCACGTTTTTTGAGAGAAGAAAATCCGTGTCCTCTTCTGCGTACTCGCGAACGACCTGCGGTGATTTCGGTCCGTACGGAACGCGCGCGGTGTCGCCGAAATAGACGATGTTTTCCTGCGGCAGCCGGTGCAGGAGCGCGTTCACAACCGTCAATCCGCCGATCCCCGAATCAAAAACGCCGATAGGTTTGCTGGCATTCATATTATTGCGACGAAAGCTGTATGTTGATGAGTTGGTAGATCCTGTGCAGCAGTTTTTCCTTGATCTGTTTCTTTCGTTCCGCGTCCCGAATTGGACTATTATGTTCATCGAGGACGTAGAATGAATCCACAATACCGTCAACGCGCGTGGCGATCTTCGCGAAATGGATGTTTAATCCCAACTGCGAAAACGATCTCGTTACTTTGTACAGAAACCCCACCGTGTCCGGCGCGTAGACGTCAACGATGGTAAAATTCTGCGCATCCTCGAATGTCACGTCGATCCGGATATTCGGATGGAAGAGCGGCTTGGGCCGGCGTTTCCAGCGGCGGTGATGCCGTTCAAAAAGATGGTCCAGCGTCACTGTCCCGCGCAGGACGTCGTCGAAATCTTGTTTGATCTTATCGGCCTGGTCATCGAGAAGTCTTCTTTTGGTGGCGACGTTAACAACGCGGAACTGATCGATCACGATGCCGTCATCGCGGGTAAAAATCTGCGCGTCGAAAATGTTAGCGTCGTTCGCCGACAGCACGCCGCATAAACTGGAGAGAAGGTACGGTGCGTCGTGGGTGATCGCGGTGACAGCACTGTGCGATTCCTCGTGATGGATGATTGAGGATACGGTTTCAAGGCTGCGAATGCTGAGGATGTGCCCGGCGATGTCCTCCTGCGAAAAAATCTTGATATACGCGTCATTATGAATTGACATGATATGCCGCTCGACTTCTTCCCGGGGCAGTTGCTCGGACATCGTTCGAATCACCGAGCGGACCAATTCCTCGTGCCGTTCCTGCTGGAAGGTCACCGCTTCTTTGAACGGGAGCTTCCGTTCAAGCACACCGCGGGTCTGGAGATACAATTCCTGCAGCAGCATTTCCTTCCACGAGGTCCAGACATTTTTGTTTACGGCGGACAGGTCGCAATATGTAATGAGGAAAAGGAGGTCCAGCTGTTCCGGCCGCTGAAACATTTCGGCGAACTCGGCGACAGTTTTCGGGTCGCTGATGTTCCGACGGAACGCGATCTGCTCCATCATCAGGTGGTTGCGGATAAGAAAAGCCACATCGCCGTTCTCATCGGGATAGTGGAATCGGCTGAGAATATTCCGCGCAACGTCCACGCCCCGAATTTCATGCTCCTCGATGCCGTGCGGCTTTTCGATATCGTGGAAGAGCAAGCCGAGAAACAGGACCTCCTTCTTTTCCAGCCGCTGATATGCGGCCGCAAGGATTCCTTTACCGCCGGCCAGCCGTTCCGCGTGTTCGATAGCAATGAGCGTATGCGCGTCCGCCGTATAATAATGATAAACGCTGTGCTGAAAAAAAGCGACGAGGTCTCCCCATTCAGGAATGTATTTTCCCAGAACGTCGAAATCGTTCATCATCGTGAGCGTCGAGGCTACGTTGGACGGCAGCCGGAGGATGTCCATAAAGACCGCAGCGGCGTCTTCCGCTGTAATGCTCTGCGCATTAAAAATGTGCGACGATCGGCCGATCGCGGCAATCGTTCCCTGCAATGAATGTCCGAGGGTCAACGAGTGCCTGCCGCACCAGTAGAATGCTTTGAGAATTTCTGCCGGCGTAGAGATTTCAACGGCGGTGTTGCGCTGGAGCAGTTCGTCGCCGCGTGCGATGAAATGAACGTCAAGGATTTGCTCTTTCGGTTTCCGCCACGACGAAGGCTCGATACTTTTCCGGAAATGGTTGATCAGCCGCTGGTTCAAACGGAAAATGCTCCGCGCATGGAGAAAATATTCGCGCATGAACTTTTCGACGTACTTCAGCTCGCTGTCGTCGCCAAAGCCAAGTCCCTTGGCAATTTCCCGCTGAATGGAAAAATCAAGCGAATCGTGGATGGTTTTTGCGAAATAGTGTGTCTCATGCCGCGTGCGGAGGAGGAAGTTCAGTGCGCCGACCGCCGCGTCGCGTTCCTCCTGCGAGATGACATTTTTGCGATAGAAGGTATCGATCATGAGTTTGCACGACGACTCTCCGTTCAGGAACGGCGATTCAGTAAAATAGTCGGTGTCTGTCGACCGGTACACCCAGAGGAGGTTGTGGAGGTCGCGCAAACCGCCTGCACTGTTCTTCAGGTTCGGCTCAAGCAGTTTCACGGAGTTCCCGTATTTTTCATGGCGCTCATCCATTCCCACCATGATCGCTTTGACGAAGACCAGATCGAATTTTTTCTGAATTTGCCGGAATACATTGTCGGCATATAATTCCAGGACGCGGTCGCTTCCGCAAACGAACCTGCTCTCAAGGATCGACGCCCACGAATCGACATCCGTTTCGTACAGATCGACGCAATCTTTCACCGTCCGCACGCTGTGTCCCACGTTGAACCCGGCATCCCAGAGCGCGCGAAGGAACTGTTGAATGGGTTCGGAACCGGTAATCTTGGCCTTTTCATTTTCCGCAAGGATCATCAGATCGAAATCGGAATGAGGACACAATTCGGACCGTCCGTACCCTCCCAGGGCAACGACGGCATAATCGCCCGAAGCCGGGTTTGATTTCCAAATTTCGGAGAGCGTCGAATCAACAAGCGAAGTCAGCCGCGCACTGACGGCGAAACCATCCGCGCCGCCGCGATGCAGTTGGAATATTTCGGCAGATTCAGAAGTGTAGCGATCTTTGATTGTCACTGAAGGCGAAGGAAGAATAACTGGATGCGACAATATAAAGAAGAACGGCACGAGTTACAAATGCTGGAACTCTCGCAAATCCCGACGGGATGGCTTCGCCAGACGCAAAGGCGCTAAAGTTCTCTCTCAATATCAATCTGCGGATTGGCGTCTTTGCGAGAGACAAATTTTATGTACTCCATGCTCTATAGTTTGGCTGCGACAACTGCAACGTCTTTCATTGTGTGCATGATTCCACCCGAGGAGTCGAGAGCTTCAAAGAGAATGATGTACAATCCAATCCTGACGCGCCTATTATAGTCGTCCAATCCATTCCACAGAATTGTCCCTGTAGACGCTGCTGGTTCGTTGTTGGCAATCGTCCGCACTAACCTCCCCTGAACGTCAAAACACCGGACACGAATCATTGAGATCGCAGATGGCAAAGCATATTTGATGACAAGAAAGTCATCAATTCCGTCGTTGTCCGGTGAGAACGGGTTGGGCGAAAGTGTAAGGTGTGCACCAGAAGGAACCGACATTGTAAAAATGCTATTTCGTTCTCCCGGTGTTGCGCCCCCGACGGCGATCGATGAACTCCAGTTTCGCCGGTCGTTGCTCGCAAGAGCCGGATTGATACGCTCGAGAGATTTTCCAGCCGTAGGTGTGTTCAGCATCGGATTGTGCCACGACGGCGAATACCGGACACTGTCTATTTGTGTGTGTGTGAGGTCGAGGAGAACCACGTCTCCGCCTGAATTACTGAGCGACAGGTCTTTATTCGTAACGACAACCTTTCCCGGGCCGAGGAGAGCAGGGAATTGCCGTACGACCAATGAGTCTGCGCATATGACGGCATATTCATTCGGCGCCAGTAACATCCTCGTGAATGAGAGCCTGACTGCCCCCTTCCTCGCCGAACTTGAAGCGCCGTTGAGAATTGTCCAATTCTGCAAATCGACCGTATCTGCGCTTCGATTGAACAATTCGACAAACTCCGAATAATTCGGCAGCGGGTCATACATGATCTCGTTAATAACAACTGTTTGCGGATCAAATTTCTTTGCGGTCCGCACCAAAAGAGTGTTGTTCAACGTCCGTTGATCCTGAGAATACTCGACCCCACAAATAATCGGTATCATGCCGTGAGCTTCCGTCTTCCAGTCATATTGCAATACTACAGAATCGGCCGGTAGGAGAGAGCCGCACACAATGCTCTGGATCATCTCGGCAGGAGATCCAACGCTGTCGCCGTTCGCATCGTAATAAAATCGTACTGTGAATCCGCTCGCGGCATTTCTTCCCGCGTTCCGGACAACCGCAGCCAGGCGCAATCCGCCTTCCTGCGTCGCTGCAGAAGCACTGCTTATCATAATGTCGAAATCCTTTTTTGCCGAAATGTTTTCGACCCCCGGCGTCGGCAAAGAACTCTTCCAGTTTGCTGAATCCGCCGATGAAGAAAGATAATCGATCCGTTCAAGCGATTTGCCGTTTGTACCTCCCCACCACGGTTTATACCATACGCTGTCGATTGTGACACCGCGGTTGTCATACAAGACAACCGCATCGGGTGATGTGTTGTTCAATGATGAGAATGGCGTGACACAGACCGGGCATGGAAGAGAAAAATAGCTCCCCAGCGTCGAGTCAGATGCCGCCAGGAAGTAGGCGCCGGGTTGAACGATGAATTGCGAATGAGCGAGATCGGCTTTTGATTTCACGTTCGCATCGGAGATTTTCCAGCCGCTGAGATCAATCGCGATGCCGCTTGCATTGTAGAACTCGATCCATTCCGGCATATTTCCGGCGGGCGCGTACATTATTTCATTGATGACGATTGAGCGGCGCTCCACGCCGACAATAAACGATAGCGATTGTTCATTGTTTGTGGAATCGTCATCATGGTCAGCCTTGACCCGGACAATAATACGGTTCTCACCCTGCGGTACAATGGTCAGCGATTGAGCAACGATTTGAGAATCCGCAGGAAGGAGTACTGGAATATTCTTTTGTCCGCGAAGTTCGGGTGTTTGTGGAAGAGAGTCGCTGTTCGCATCGAGAAAAAATTGAGTGCAAATATTCGAGTCTGCCTGCCTGCCGCAATTCTTCACCACTTCGGCAATTTCAAACGGTTGCCCGACGACAGGGAACAACGGCGAAAGAAACATTCTTCCCGCTGAGAGATCATACTCTTTTTTTGTCAGACTGTTCACGGCGCCGGGTGTTGCGCCGGCGGGATTGCGTGAGCTCCCCCAATTGCCTGGCTGGTTGGACGGAGCTGCCGTGTCGATCCTTTCAAGAGATCTTCCCCCCGTTCCCCCCCATGAAGAGTTGTATGCTACACTGTCCATCGTAAATCCGGCCGGATCGCTAACAACAACCGCGTCAGCGTCGTTGTTCAATGCAGGAATTTCGGCTTTGAGTATGGGGGCATGAATCGACGGATAGAAATTGAGGATCGAAGAATCTCTGGCGACAAGAAAATACTGCCGGGGGAAAACGAGCGGCAATGGAGAATTGACGATCCCTTTGGCGGCGGTATTGTCGCCGATTTTCCATTGCGACAACGTGAGTGTGTCGATAGAAGTGTTGACGCACTCGATCCACTCAGGACCGCCTGACGGAGCGTACATGATCTCGTTAACGAGTACTGTTCTCGGAGAGTATCCGACGACGATCGGTTCTGTCACCGTGTTGTTCGTGGGATCCTCATCACCCGGAAGACTTAACCGGACCGAGATCTGATGGCGGCCGGGAAGAATTGAGGGGTCCGTCAAGATGAATGTCGCGCTGTCGGCAGAAGCAAAGAACCGGGTCAACGACAGCTCGCCAACTTCTATTTCTTTCGGACCGAGCGAGTCCGGATCCCTATCATCGAACAGACGGAGAATGAACGACAACGAGCCGCTGAGCGCCCGGTTGGCGACTCGGACGTGCACGGACAGGGTATCTGCTTTCCGCGGATGTGCCGGATCAATCATCAAACCCGCGACCGCAAGGTCGAGCATTTTCTGGACGCTGATTTTCACATTGTCTATTCGAAGAGTCCCCGTCGCCCCTGTGCCGTTTCCAACAACGCGCCATCGGAACCGGACATTCCGTCCGCCGCTCAGCGACGCCGGCAGCGTCAGACTTCGTAAGATGTAATTTGTAGTGCCGGTATTCTTCAGCGTGTCCCCTATGCGAGTCGAGAAGGATGTGTCGCCGTCGGCGGCCGCTTCCACCAGTAGACCGGAATTGTGCGAGGCGGTCCGCCGTTCGTAGAACTCCAGAGTGCCCGCGATCTTTCCGGAGAAATCGACCGCCGGAGAAGTAAGGCACTGAGCTATTTTTGCGTCTGCAGACACTACGGCATTGGGCGCGCTCAGCGCCGTCGATGCCGACGTCGAAAAATCTCCTGCCGGCGACTTGCAATTACTCGTTGACCATCCTGCAGGAAGCGAAGGAGCGGCGACTGTATCGAATGTTTCTATAAATGGAAAAGATGCGGTTTGGGCTCCCAGGAATGCTTGCGTAAAACAGCTGAGAATTGCAGAATAGAACAGCGGTCGTGAGATCATGAGGCCCCCCTGATGATGCGGAATGTTGAGCTATTGGATTTTGCGGATCAAAGTGACAACGCTCTTTTCAGCCGAGAGCGGTAACGAACAGTTTTTGATTACTCAAAATAAAGCTAGAACTTTTTCACAGCAACGACATGCGGAGACGTAATTATTTCAGTTTTCCCTCAATCGTCGCAAGGAGCATTTCATTGTCGAACGGCTTGGGAAGATACCCGTCGACGCCGAGCCTCATGCCTGCACGTACGATATATTCATCGCTGATCCCCGACATCAAAAGGAACGGCACCCCGTCGAAACGGCGGTTGTTTCTCACCTGATTGTAGAATTCAAACCCGCCTTCCGTCGGCGAGGGAAACATGACATCGGAGAGAATTAAATTCGGTGTTTGTTTTTCCAAGATTGCCATTGCATTTTCAACGCTCTCGGCAATAAGCACCGTATAGCCGTGTCTGCGGAGAATCGCAGAGTACGTCAGAAGAATTGTTTTCTCGTCATCGACGATAAGAATTGTTCCCAGCGAGGGAGGCGAACGCCGCACTTCCAGAATTTTCGCTTCGGCATCTTTGTGATCCTCCATCGTGATGCCATACCGTTTCCTCATCAGCTCCAGAACTCGTTCCTCGTTCTCGCTCACGACGCCGTCGTGCAATACGATACGCAGCGCCTGGACATATGCCTCAGTTTTAATTTCTTTTTCCAGACGCGTATGTTCCTCATCGGTGATGTTGAACAAGCTGCGAATTTTTTTCAATTCGGCCGCTTCTTTCTCGGTGAGAATACCGTCGAACCACATCTCATCCAAAACCTCTCGGTACATCTTCAGCCTTCCTTCCAACGGATGCGATGCTGTAACGGGAACCGGCATTGACGGTTGGGGTGCGGGTTTTGGCGGTGGCGCCGGTGGAACTGCGGGCACGGCTTTGGGAGGAGGAGGGGGCGCTGCATGTGACGACGGAACTGGTGCAGCGAGTCCCGGCGAAGCGGGTGCAGCTGTCGTCGGAACCGCAGGAGTCGATTCGGATGCTGTCCGTTTGACGGGTGCGACGACCGGCGCAGGGATCGGTGATGCACCTTTCTTCATTAGCATTTCGATGCTTTGAGAGTACGCTTGAGCGAAATGATTTGTCGGGTCGAGCCCAAATACTTTTGCAACTTGCTCGAGTGCGCGCTTGTACTGCTGGAGTTGAATCAACCGATCCGCTTCCCTCAGGTACTGAGAGATAAGTTCGATTTTTTTATCCAGTGTGAGGTTCTGAGTATACGTCCGTGCCTGCGAGACAGAATCGGCTCTCTTCTGCATCGTGCGGATGCGGTCAAGCATCGATCTCCCCTGGTAATTATCGGGGTCGGTCTGCAGTACGCGTTCGGTTTCGATCAATGCTTCGTCGTACCTGCCGGCTAGAAAGTGTTCGTCGGCGATTCGGAGATGTCTGTACACTCCTTCTTTTGTAAGGGGTGCAACGACGGGAGTTTGGGGAGCTTCTTCTTCCTTTTTCTGGAGGGACCGGATTCTTTCTTGAAGCGTGCGCCCTTGGTAGTTTCGCGGGTCGATCTGAAAGATATAATCGACTTCCAGTAGTGCTTCCGAGTATCGCTTGGACCTGGCAAAGTCTTCGGCGTTGCGGAGATGTTTGGCGATTTTTTCGAGCGCTGGATTCATGGCCGACACTGGTTCTCGGCGCGAGGCCCCTTAATAAAATATATCAAAGGTATCAGGCGCTGAATGAGTGTCTTAAGTTATGAATACAAAGCCACAAATTCAACAACTGCGATGGAGCTTCGCTGCAAAACTGGGGAGTTTTTAGGCCTTTTCTTAAGATTTTTTAACAGCAACAGACCGGAATTATTCATATTTTGTCTCCAGAGAAGATTCTGTGTACCGTCATTCCCTTGGAGAAATGTTTGAAAAAAATAGCCGTCATCTTCGGCACGCGCCCGGATACCATAAAGCTCGCACCCATCATCATCGGGCTCAAGAAGGAAAAGAAGTATTTCAATACGATCACCATCGCTACCGCGCAGCATCGGCAGATGCTTGACCAGGTGCTGGATGTTTTCAAAATAGTTCCGGACTATGACCTTAACCTTATGCAGCCGAAGCAGTCGCTCGCAGCGTTGACACAAAACACGATCACAGCGGTCGACTCCGTGCTCGAAAAGGAAGCACCCGACATGGTGCTTGTCCAGGGCGACACGACATCGACTTTCGTCGGAGCACTCGCCGCCTTTTACAGGAGAATTCCGGTCGGCCACGTGGAAGCGGGCTTACGCACGAACGACAAGAACAATCCGTTCCCAGAGGAGCTCAACCGGCGGCTCACGAGCTGCATAGCGGATATTCATTTCGCGCCGACAGATACGGCAAAGAAAGCGCTGCTGCACGAACACATCGATCGCAAGAACATCTTTGTCACCGGCAATTCGGTGATCGATGCCTTAAGAATTTCAGTGAAGAAACATTACGCGTTCGGCATCCACACTCTCAACCAGCTCACCGCCGAAAGCAAGCGTATCATTCTTCTCACGATGCACCGACGGGAAAACTGGGGCGAACCGATGCGCGACGCCTGCAGCGCCGTGAAAAAGCTCGCAGAAACCTACTCCGACATTAATTTCATCTTCCCCGTCCACCTCAACCCCGTTGTGCGCGAAGTGGTGTACGGAACGCTGGGGTCGATCGGAAACGTTTTCCTCATCGAACCGCTCGACTATCTCGACTTCGTCAATTTGATGGCACGCTCATATTTGATCATCACCGATTCGGGCGGGGTGCAGGAAGAGGGGCCGTCGCTCGGCAAACCGATCCTTGTCCTGAGAGAGGTGACCGAGCGCCCCGAGGCTGTTCGGTATGGCACGGTCAAACTTGTGGGCCTTGATGAGAAAAAAATTGTCGCCGCTGCGAAGAAACTTATCGACAGCAAAACGGAGTACCGAAAGATGGCGACCGCAACAAACCCGTACGGCGACGGACGCGCGTCCGAACGAACGGTGCAGGCGATAAAGAAATATTTCGGTGAACGCGTGCCTGTCATTCATGAATTCAAGCCACGGTAGGATTTCCAAGCGATGAAAAAGTTGATTCGATTATTGACGGCCGCAGCGGCAGTCGTTGCCGTTTCCCAATGCGCCATCGGCCAAGAATATCCTCAAAAGAAGATCCTGATCGTGGTCGAGGGAAATACGGACCTGAAAAATTATGCGATCGGCGACGGACGGCAGCTCGACGAACTGCTCGGACATTTCAATACCGCAGTAACGCTGAAGGGAGTGAACAAGTACAACCCCGGCGAGGTGAACAGCTTCGACTTTACGTTCTATATCGGTTTCAACCCGCGCGACGCCGTGCCGGAAAAATTCCTGGATGATGTGCTCGCAACAAAGAAGCCGGTCATTTGGATGAACACGGGAATGATCGAATTCTCCGGAAAATACAACCTCCGGAAAAAATACGGGTTCAGCGTTTCCACGCTCGACTCGCTCGACGATTTCGACATGGTGAAATCGAACAACAAAGTTTTCACGAAGGGAGAACCGAACGCAAACATTATTGAGATCTCGAACCGGCGGCTCGTGAGCGTTGTTGCAGTGGCCTACTCAACGAAGAGACGGAAAGAAATTCCATACATCATCAAGTCGAAGAATCTTATGTATATCGCGGATTCGCCGTTCGCTTCCGCGACCGAGAACGACCGCTATCTTCTGTTTGCTGATATGCTTCACGATATCCTCCATGAACAGCACGAAGAGTCCCATTCCGCGCTCATTCGGATCGAAGATGTCGACCCGCTGCAAAGTCCCGACCAGCTGCGCGACATCGCCGACATACTGTCGGCGCGCGGCATTCCTTTTCTCGTCGGCGTCATTCCGTTTTACGTGGATCCCGAAGAAGGGATCCGCGTGAGCCTGTCGGACAAACCAGATTTTGTCGACGCGATCAAGTATATGGTGAAGAACGGGGGAACGATCGTCATGCACGGCGTTACGCACCAGTACAAAGGGACGACTGCTGTCGATTTCGAATTCTGGGATGGAAGCACGGATAAGCCGATCAAAGACGAAACTGCCGAGGGAGACGCAAAAAAAATCGAGATGGGCCTGCAGGAATTCATGAAGAACGGTTTGTCGCCGCTCATCTGGGAAACTCCGCACTACACCGCTTCGTTCACGCTCTACAATACAATTTCAAAATATTTCAGCTCGGCGATGGAACAACGCCTTGCCATCGAGGACGCGGATTACAGCCAGTATTTTCCGTACATCATCAACAAGGATCTCTTCGGACAAAAGATTTATCCCGAAAACCTCGGCTATGTTCCGCTCAACCCCAATAAGGCCGAGAGTGAGGCATACGTACAAAACATCATCAGGAATGCGAAGACGAATCTGTACGTCCGCGACGGTTTTGCTTCGGTGTTTTTCCACCCATTCCTGGACCTTGACTTGTTGAAGCAACTGGTCGACGGCATTGAAAAACTTGGATACACGTACATCGATCTGAGGGAACAAAAGAACTGGGTGAAGACAAAGGACCGGATCATTCTCACGGGGAGCCAGAATTATACCATTCACCTTGATGATCAATACCTGTTCGAAGCGTACTTCGATCACACCGGCGATATTAAGAGTAAATCGACTTCAGAGAAACGGCTGAAAGGGCCTATCACGAAGTCCATTGAACTGGAGCCGGGAGAAATGTATAAAGCGGAACCGACAGAATTCCGCGAACGTTCTCTCTCGTTCATCGAGAAGACGGAGTACGGCGTTCAAAGACTGTATGAAAATGTTTTCGCAAAAGAAGAGACGTGGAGCGACATTCGGGCAGCGATCCTGTGGAATCATCATGTCAAAGGAGCTGCGTTCCACGATCAGTCGTCGCTGGCAGCGCTGCTCCGCAACGTGAATGTACAGGTCGATACCTTCTTCATCGGGCAGCCGATCAATTTGTCGCGCTACAATTTGCTCATCGCTCCGTATGCCTTTATCGATTCGCTCAAGCAGACAGACTACGACGTCATCAACAATTTTGTCGAAAACGGCGGGAACATCATCACGGACACGAAAAACGACCTTGCCGAAGAGCTCGGGATCAGCTTTACCCAAACGCACATCCGCGTCGGCAGAATTCACGACACGTATTTTCCCGAGGAACGCATCGCATGGCGGTACGCCGAACTTGTCAGCAAGTTTGAGACGGAAGGCGTGGATGAAGTCTTCTGCGTCGACGACGTCACGGAAACGCCGATGGTGATCGGAAAGAAACTGGGCAAGGGAAAAGTCATTTTCTTCAACTCATCGTTCGACTCCTACTCGCAGCACGGCTACAGCCAGTACCCGTTCGCGCTCGAGTATGTGAGAAAATATTTCCACCTTCGGCCGATCGTCCGCCGCGAGAATCTCGAGATGTACTTCGACCCGGGTTATCGGAAGACCTACAGCATTGAAGCACTCATCAAGCAATGGGTGAACCAGGGCGTACGCATCCTCCATGTCGCGGGATGGAACCAGTTCCCGAAATATACTTACGATTACAAACGGCTCATCTCGCTGGCACACGCAAACGGAATGCTGGTGTACGCATGGTTCGAACCCCCGCAGGTAAGCAAGAAATTCTGGGACGAACATCCCTGGTGGAGGGAAAAAAATTATAAGGGGGAGGACATTCCCCCCATGTGGCGATATGCTGTCGCACTCGAAGACGACAGCTGTCTTGCCGTGATGTCGAATGAATATACCAGCATCCTTAACGGCTACGATTGGGACGGGGTGAACCTCGCAGAATTGTACTTCGAAGCCGGCAAGGGGTTCGAGAACCCCGAGATTTTTGCGCCGATGCATCCTTCGGCGCGCAGGGAGGTAAAGAGAAAATACGGGTTCGACCTTGACTCGATCTTCAGCCCTCAATCGGCCTACTTCTGGAAGACAAACCCGGCAGTTGTCAGTGCTGTTGTCGACTACAGGGTTGGACAACTGACGCAGGCGTACGAAACATTTCTTTCTTCGTTCTCGGAGATCGCAAAATCAAAACAGGGGTTTCAGATTGTTGTGACGGCGATGGACGCATACGGCTCACCCGAGCTTCGCGAATACCTCGGCGTCGACATGAATCAAATTCTCGCGCTGCAAAAGAAGTATCAGTTTGTTCTGCAGGTCGAGGATCCGGAAACGCTATGGTCGACCGACCCGGGGCGGTATATCGAGATGGGGAAGCGGTACGCGAAGATCATCGGCGACAGCACGAAGCTCGCCTTCGACCTGAACATCGTCAATTTCAGAAAGAAGGAAACGATCACGCCGTTCCCAACGCTCATCCAGACCGGGGCAGAGTGTTATTATCTCATCAAGGCCGCTGCGCTCGGGGCGCCGCGGTTCACGATCTATTCCGAGTCGAGCGTCAACCCGCAGGATATGGGTTTTTTGTCGAACGCGCTGGCAGCCGACGTCCGCTACCGGTACACGGACAACGGCTACATATTGAGTTCGCCGTACTCGTTCGTGTGCAAAATGCCGAAAGAGATTTCCGAGATCAACGTGGACAACGTCCCGCTTTCCCCGTTCAGGGATAATATCTTCATCATCCCTGCGGGGAGGCATCAGATCACCCTGACCCGGGAGGCCGTGAACACTTTTTCCACGCACGAACTTCAGGCAAAGATCATGTCGATTGCGGGGAATTTGCTTTCGGTATCGCACGGTCTTCGCACGATCGATTTTGAATATGAATCGGGTACGCGTGCGATCGCGAGCTTCAACGTCGCCCCCTCCTCCGTCAGGGTCGACTATCAGGACTATCCCTTCACCGTGATGAAAGGGAACGATTGCTTCAGCATATTTCTTCCTACGGGGAAACATTATGTCGAACTCGTCGCGGGCGACCAGTTCTCGTTCGGCGTGAATGTCACAAGCCTCTGGTCCACCACGGCGATCGCGATCTTCGGTTTTTTGGCGGTGACATCGCTCTTTCTTATGTACCTTGTCCTCAAAGTCGTCAAACGAAATTACGCGCCAAGAAAGGTATTGTAAATCATGACCGTGTTAGAAGTCGACCTGAGTTTCCTGTTCGTCATCGCCGTCATTCTTATCTGGTTCATGATTGCGTACCAGTTCGTGCTGACGGTGTACGGGTTCATCAATTACGTTCGCTCGATGAAAGAGCGGGATGACGTCGACGGACAAACGTTTGATTTCCCGACGTGCGCAATTCTCATTCCCGCCCACAACGAAGAAAAGGTGATCGGAGCAACGATCGCATCAATGCTTGAACTGGTCTATCCAAAAGATAAGCTGCGCATCGTCGTGATCAACGACGGTTCGACCGATTCGACAAAGGAGATCATCGAGGGCTTTGCACAGCGCGATGCCCGGGTGGAGTTATTCGACATTCCGAAAGGAGAAGGAGGGAAGGGAAAATCGCGCGCGTTGAACCTGGGAGTGAAACGAGCGACATCGGACGTGATCGCGATCTACGATGCCGACAATACTCCGGACAAAAATTCGCTGCGGTATCTGGTCGCCCAGCTTCTGCTCCACAAAGATCTCGGCGGAGTCATCGGAAAATTCCGGACCATCAACAAGAATCACAACCTGCTGACGCAATTCATCAACGTCGAGACGCTCAGCTTCCAATCGATGCTCCAGGCGGGCCGCTGGCAGATGCACAGCATTGCCACGCTTCCCGGCACCAATTTCGTCATGTGGACATCGCTCATCCGCCAGCTCAACGGATGGGACGAAGAGGCGCTTACCGAGGATTCGGAATTAAGCATCCGGATCTATGAAGCGGGATACAAAATAAAGTACATTCCCTACGCGATCACCTACGAGCAGGAACCGCAGGAATGGAAGGTCTGGATCAAGCAGCGAATGCGGTGGGTGCGCGGCAACAATTATGTGGTTTCGAAGTTTCTGAAACAACTTCCCAACTTCAAGAACAAATGGCTGGCGTTCGACCTTCTGTACACTCTTGGCCTCTATTATATATTTTTCGCAGCGATCATCATCTCCGACCTCTTATTTCTTCTCAGCGGTCTCAACCTCGTCGCCATTTCGCTCCCCGGACCGTACACGATCGTCTGGATCATGGCGTTCTTTCTATTTCTGATCGAGATCATGCTCGCGATATCGTACGACAACGAGGACAGCATCGGAAAAATCGGCCTTCTCGTCCTGATGTATTTCACCTACTGCCAATTATGGATCTATATCGTGCTGAAGGCGGCGTACACGGAGTACATCAAAAAAGACAAGCGGTTCTGGGAAAAAACGGTGCGGTTCGACGTTGCACCGGCGAACGTGAAACAATAGATAGACCGTCCGTTTGCGGTTGGAACCCTGTTCTTTGCCGGTCAAAGGTTGACAATGTAGGAAATTTTGTCAATCTTGCCGACGATCACACGACAAGAAAGGGGGCTGTAATGAATAAGACCGCAACGAAGAGAAACTTCATCGTCTCCACACTCGCACTTCTCATTGCCACTTTCACCTCCGCTTACTCTCAATTCATCCATGAAGACGCGTTTCCTTCAATGTCATTGAAGGTCAACAGTGCCTCCTTGTATCCCGGAATTTCTTCATTGCTGATCTTTGGGCAAACGGGTGCGTATTCGGCATTTATAGATGAAGCGAGCGGATATTCTGTTCCTTTTTTGTTCAAACGAGATTCTCTCGCAATTTCTCCTGCAACCATAGTGCCGGATACTTTCTCTTATTCATATTGGGGATTCGGAGGGAACTTAAGAGAACCAAATTATTCTCTGGCGCTTGATGGCAATGACAACGTCCTCCTCTGCTGGAGCGCTTTGAGCGTGCAAGAAAGCGATGTCCCGCCAACATATTTGAGCAAACCAAATCTTCGTTCGGCTTTGTACTCTCACGGCGTGCTCACAAATCTTTTCACGATCGACAGCGCGTTGAACCCGCAGGCAGCCTGCGATAGAAACAATACTGCACATGTCGTCTGGGAAAAGGTCACACCTCTCGATCCGTTGCCCCCGTCAGGACAAGGAATGTTTACGAAATATTCGTCCGAAATTTTTTACAGGACGCGTTCAGGCGATGGAACGCTTTCTGACCCGGTCTCTATCGGAAAAGGATTTTCTCCGCAAGTTCTCATTGCACCCGACAATTCGGTGCATCTCCTCTGGTTTGGGGCCGATTCCAGCACCGCGGTCACGTATCAGCTGATGTATCGCAAGAGCGAGGGCAATTCTTTTTCGGATCCTCAAACTTTGCAAGAATTGTCAAACTCTTTTTCATCTTTTTCCTCGTATAGAAAGATCGTGCCTTTGGCCTTGGGCGTCGATTCTTCTAATACTGTACATTATTGCTGGTCGACGGCTTCGTCGTATCCATTTTCAAAGTTCTATGTCCTCCACTATAACCTTTCAACCGGGCTTCAAATAGATTCTTCAGCAGATTATGTGGATATTTCCATTAGGTTCGTTTTCAAAAGCAACGGAGAGGTTGATGCAGCTTGGCTGAGTAGGACAACGGTTGACGGTCCATCTCAGTTCTTCTATTCCTCATCGGCAGGCGGAGGGCTTTTCTCGCATGTCAGAACATTTTCTTCGATACCGGTAAACGGTTCTTTCTCTCTTATAAAAGACGGCGCCGACAGTATCCATGCGATGATCTGGGGAGGCGGAGAAATTCAATTCATCAAGAACCTCCCATCGGGCAAAGATACGCTCTACTCTGTTCCCACCGGAAGATTAACCGTCACATCGGCTTGTCTCGACCGCGGCGACAGGGTGTGGATGACGGGCATGGAAGATTCCACCTTTTCTCTATTAAGTTTTCCGTGGAGCGATATCGGAAAAGCTCCTATCTTCACCTTCCCGCTGCACATAGGAAACGTCTGGCAATATCAGGACTATATGCTCGAAGGCGAGATCCCGCTGCAGGAAGGATATTCCCAGGTCAGAATTCAGAGCGACACGCTTATGCCGAATGGCCGAAGATATTTGAACGTACCGTTGCAACCCCAACAGCCAATCTTTGTACGAAACGACGGGTTTAAAACGTACCAGTATCAAGGTGTCGATAGTGCAGAGTTTGTTCGGTACGATTTTTCAAAAAAAGCGGGGGACACAGTGGCAATTTTTCATTTGGGATCCGAGACATCTGCGATTCGATGCACCGACATCCGGCGGGAGGATATTTTTGGTGCGCCTCGCTCGATCTTCTCGTTTGAGGACCTGGCACTGTATGGACGCGATCAGGTCGTAGACAGTGTCGGAATTTTGGGTTATACCGATCGGCTTGCATGGGGTTATTCGCTTATCGGGGCAATCATTGATGGTGTAACGTACGGCACGGTCCTAGCAGTCAAGGAACACCCGGCCGAGACGCCAGTGAGCTTTGCTCTCTACCAAAATTATCCGAACCCGTTCAATCCCACCACACGTTTTCAGTTCACGCTTGCAGAATCGCGGCTGGTCTCATTGAAGGTCTATGACGTGCTTGGAAGGGAAATTGCAACACTGGTGCACGAGAAAAAGAACGCAGGGAACTACAGCCTTCAATGGTACGCCGGTTCTTATCCCAGCGGGGTCTATTTCTATCGAATTCAGGCGGGGAGCTTTTCTCAAACGAAGAAAATGGTTCTATTAAAATAGCCGCCATCATAATCAAATACTTCCTCAAATGCCTGATAGATGAAGAGGTTCTGAAACCAACTTAGGTTGAAGCTCTTTGTCTTGAGATAATTACCTCGTTCCCAATCTCTGATTGGGAACGAGATGAATGAGTCTGATTGAGCCCTAGTTTGAATATCCTCTTTGCGTTCGCGTTTTTTGGGCGAATCTTGTTACAAGAAATTCACGCGGCGCTGGCGGGAACATACTCTACTTCGTGCTACCCATCGCAAGTTGGCAACCTCAAACACGTAGATAAGCCGCTGCTTGTTTGTTCTCACTATTCAATTCAATCAAGATGGGAAGGTTGACATTGAAAGACTCTTTATTTTTGGTTTCAATTAGTTTTTTTTGTTTCCTCGGCGTCGACTGCACCCACTCGCCGACTGGGCCGGGCAATAGTCTACTCGACACAACAAGCCACGCGTTTACGTTTCAACAGCTTTCGTGGGGAGGCGGTGGAGGGTCGTTCTTGAGCGATGTTAATATTCTCAGCGATACAAACATCTGGGCGGTCGGGGAAATACAGCCAGTGCAGTACGATTCGCTCGGGCAAAGAATCTATACTCCATACGGGGCCGCGCATTGGGATGGAGTTAGCTGGGATTTATTAAAGCTGCCTACAAGTTTCGGACTTACTTATACATCATACCTCACCCCCACGGGCCTTATCGCTTTTACCCCTAACGACATTTGGTTTGCTAATGGTGGAGTTCACAAGTTTAACAGTAAAGAAGTTACTCAATCATATTGGATCAATAAATTTCCAGGCAATCAAGGTATCCTTGACGAAGGACAAGATGCCGAAAAAGTGTGGGGCACATCGGACAATAATTTATATGTAGTGGGAAGAAAGGGGGGAATGGCCCATTTTGAGGCTCAAGCTGGCAAAAACTTTCAAGCGGTACCCAACTTGATATTACAGATATTTATGGAGCAATAAACCCGAGAACGGGTGAAGTAGAGATTCTAGCTATTGCCACACAAATTGATTCGCTACCCTCTCAAACGCAGCTTCTGCGCATTCAGGGAACCACGGTCTCTCTCATTACTACGCTTTCTAAAGTATACGCTAGCCTCTGGTTCGAACCTGGTGAAAAATATTATTTAGCCGGAGACGGGATCATGTGGAAGAATTCTCTGAGTGATTCCGCCTGGACCGATTTTCCAGTCGGCACAATAACGCAATATGGAACAGGCCGGATTCGCGGGACCGGACTGAATGATATTTTTGCCACAGGAAGTTATCTCGAAGTTGTACATTACAACGGCTCAACATGGTATGACTATATGAATGAGATTCCAACCGGTTACGGTTCATATTCGATGGTGGCATTTCGTGGTAATACAATGGTCGCCGTAGGATCAGTTGATCAGGATGCAGTGCTGTTAATTGGGAAGCGGTAAGAAAAGAAAGGAGAATATCTCTTTTTAAAAAATGCGGCAGGGTATTTAGACCACCCCGAGGATAAAAAAACATTGCCGCTGTTGTTGCGAGCATAGCGGCAACGCAACAAAGAAATAGCTGCCATGACAATTGTTGGAAAAAGGAAAGTTGATGACAAAATATATTTTACTTGGGTTCGCGGGTCTGTTGATGTTTTCAGGTGTTGACTGCAAGCATAACCCCGTTACTCCATCGCCGGCAGACACGACAAGCCACGCATTCACCTGGCAGACATATTATCTCGGCGGCGCGGCAGGGAGCATATTAAGCGACGTGGCGATAATTAACGATCACCTCGTTCCCAATCTCTGATTGGGAACGCATCATACAGAAGCTCTGCTTCAAGCTGTTACGTTCGCAAACAGCCTGTACCGCTGTCGCAAGAGAGTTTTGGAACGAGAAGGTAAATGTTCCCAATGAGACGTTGGGAACAAGATAGTCAAGAAGAAAGTGCTGTATTTGTGGCTGTCTAATCTGTAACTCGATCCACTCTCTTCTTCCCCTTGATTCTTTTCCCAACTTTCGGCTAATTACGTGCAGCATGCAACCATCCCTTTAACCGAAAGTGCCGGACACCGTGCCAACTATTATCAGTGAAAAGAAGACCGACGACGTTGAAGCGGCTCGCGAATTAACGTCGGCGTACGATTCGATAAAAAAAGAAATTGCAAAGGTGATCATCGGGCAGGATGCTATAGTCGAGCAGCTGATCGTCTCCTTCCTCGCCCGCGGTCATTGCCTGCTTGTCGGAGTACCCGGCCTGGCGAAAACACTGCTCATTAAGACGCTCGCCGACGTCCTCGATCTGAAATTCAGCCGCATCCAGTTCACTCCGGACTTGATGCCGAGCGATATCAGCGGCACAGAGATCATCGAAGAAAATATTTCCACGGGACAGAAGGCGTTTAAGTTTGTTCGAGGCCCCATCTTCGGGAACATCATCCTCGCGGACGAGATCAACCGAACGCCTCCGAAGACCCAGGCCGCATTGCTGGAAGCGATGCAGGAGCACAAAGTGACTGCCGCCGGCCAGACATACATGCTCGATGAGCCGTTCTTTGTCCTCGCAACACAGAACCCGATCGAGCAGGAAGGAACGTATCCGCTCCCCGAAGCACAACTCGACCGGTTCATGTTCAATCTCTGGCTCGAGTACCCATCTTTCCAGGAAGAGATCGATATCGTTAAATCTACGACAAGTCCATATGCACCGGTCCTTCGCAGGGTGCTCGGCGCGGATCAGATCATCGAGTTTCAGGAATTGATCCGGCGCGTTCCGGTGGCGGATGCCGTCGTCCGCTACGCCGTTCAGCTTGTTGCACGAACACGGCCGAAGGACGAGCACTCGCCGCAATTTATTAAGGACTGGCTTACATGGGGTGCCGGTCCTCGAGCATCTCAGTATCTCATTCTGGGAGCAAAGACCCGGGCAATTCTTTCCGGACGGTA